>QFCH01000091.1_pt1 | contig 711431 bp, 646 predicted proteins | sample 5346071 | NCBI WGS metagenome assembly QFCH01 (sample SAMN09062255, study PRJNA434731) | Human gut metagenome, whole genome shotgun sequencing project. | isolation source: stool timepoint B chromium assembly | host: Homo sapiens | collected 2015
TGATATTTAACATTACTACTGCATCTTATTCAGATGCAGTAGTAAATGTCGGATACAAGGAATTCAATTTAATTCTTGCATCCTCCGTTCGAAATTGCCAGTTTACCTTTGCGGCTACGGTATTTCGTTCAACTTCCCATGCTGATAATTCCTTACGAAGATTTGAAATATTATCAATCCTTCTGTTCAAACATTGTCTGGTCATGACGTTAAGTTCGATTTCTGCAATATCAAGCCAGCTGCCATGTTTTGGTGTGTAGTGAATCTCCAACCGTTTCATGATTCTTCTGGCTTCATCAGCAGGGTAACGTTTGTACAATGATGCTGGTTTATGTGTATTAAGATTATCCATTACAAGAATTATTTTTTCTACATCTGGATACATGACATCGGCAAGATATTTGATTTCTTCTGCCCAGTCAATTGCAGTCCGATGTTCCCGAACACTTACATGATGAGCTCCACCAAGCGGTTCTACGAATGCAAAAATGCTGCATGTACCATTTCTGACATACTCAGAATCTACTTTCTGGTCATTGCCGGGGCGCATAGGAAGTGGGGATCTTGCCTCGCCAAGTAACTGATATGGTTTTTCGTCCATACAAACAACGGGGCGTTGTGGGTTATATGGAAGTTCGTATACATCGAGAACATCCTCCATACAAGCTATAAATTCTGCGTCCTCTCTTGAGGGAATGCACCAGTATTCATTTTTGTGAGGTCGAAGTTTGTTTTTTTAAGGCTCTACGGATAGCATCTTTGCTAACCGGTGTATCAAGCACTACTTTGGCTTCTTTTTCCAGCAGACGCAAAGTCCATCTGGAATGACCTTCTGGAACAGGACCGCAGGCAAGTTCAATAATACGTGCTTCTGCACGTCCATCAAGGATACGCCTTGCATTGTCGGAATTGATATTTCTTTTGAACTCGGTAACCGCTTCAATGCCACCGGAAAAATATTTGGTCACTGTATTCGTTACAGTTGTCAGGCAAACACCATTTGATCTTGCGGATTGCTCATGGGTTAATACTTTCCCATGAGCCTCATCCAAATCAATAATAATCTGGCATCTGCTTCGAATAGTTTTAGATGTATTACTTTTGCGAATTATAGATTTTAATGTCTTCAATTCATCATCTGTAAGTTTAATGACATATTTTCTTGGTCTTGCCATATAAATCACCGCCGTTTTCTTTTATTTTAACATGAAGCGGCTATAATAGCTATAAATATTTAGTTAAATGTCAACAATACAGTACACTAGCTATACTCGAACTGCTTCCTTTATTTTCAGAATTTTCGAACCGTTAAACAAAGACTTTATACCCTCTTATAGATAATCGGAACGTCATATCCAAATGTTCTTTTTCCATTCACTTCCATACTTTCGAACACTTCCAAACACGTATCCGAAAACTTTTCCCATAGTTTAAATATCATAACGGGTGAGAACTGACTAGTACTGCCTCCCTCCCAGACACCGTTTCTCTCATAATATAGTGCAGGAGTAAATTTTTTGGATTTTTTTAATTCAATATATTCCACCTCTTTCATAAATTCATATGAAAACGTGTTCTTATCTTCCCCATTTGGAATTTCATAGGATGAAAGTAAAATTCTATCTTCTTTCTCTGTAATCAAGAAAAGATGCGGTGACGCATGACGCTTTCCTTCATTTTCATAATAACTTTCTTCTACAATAAACATGCCCTTAAAATCAGCAGGAAGATTTTTAATTTTATCATTGCAAACCGTATTTACGTGCTGTGCATAAGGGTATGTCTTTCCTGCCTTTTTCATTGCATCAAATTGCTCCTTATTATCAAATCGTCCTGTTATCAGTTTTACAAATTCTTCTATTTTCGTCATAGCTTACCTCCAAAATATATCACAATCTCTTGGAATCTTCGGCCCAGCAAAATCGAGGCCTGCTAATTCAATTTCTAGTTACACCCACAATTCAATGGTGGTTTATTATCAGCTCTCCTAAGGTTACTGTTACTGCTCGTCCTAAAAGACGGATATCACAAGCACATAGGATCCTTTTTTTATTGCCCCCACACACCTCTGCTTATTCCATTCTCCCCAACATAGCTAGGGGATTAGGCTTTTCATTAACGAAAGACTATCGATATTATATCCTACAAAAATAACAATATTTTGATAATCTAATCCATTTTTCTTAAAACTGGGGGATACATCCCTACCCACAGATTTCTCCAAAATTTATACGTAAAAATTGACAATCCTTAATTATAAGATAAATTATTTCTGGTCAAGTACGGACTGGATCTGTTTCATCAGCTGATCGTAGTTTGACTGATCATCGATTCCGCCCATGAATGGCTCGCCAATGATATTTCCGTCTTTATCTACGAGAACGGTTGTAGGGAATGCCATGATGTTTCCAGCATATTTTCCAACTGTTGAATTAGAATCGAAAGTCAGGTTCTTGTAGGAAGCGCCCTGAGCTTTCAGAATTTCTTTTGCTTCTTTGATTCCCGCTTCATTGTTGTCTAAAGTATCCGTGTTGATACCAACAACTTCGCCACCCATTTCTTTGAGTTTCTCATTTAATTCATTCAGCTTAGAGAGCTCTCCGACACATGGCTTGCATCCACTGAACCAGAAGTTTACAACTGTAACTTTGTTTTTAGCGAAAAGACTGTCATCTACATCGTTTCCATCCAGATCTTTTCCTTTGAAAGCTTTGAATACAGCTGTGGATTCGTCTGATTTGGAGGAAGAACTGTCAGAGGAATCGGATGCAGCAATCTCTTTCTCAAGCTTGGCAATTTCTTCTTCAATTCCGCGGATTGTCTCGATGTCTTTGCACAGAGTTTCATATTCTTCTTCAGAGAAAGAGTCTTTGTTAGATTCCACTGTGCTTGCGAGGGAATCAGCATAGTTTTCGCTCATGGCATCACCGGCAGCGTTCTTGTTCATAAGACCAAAGGCTTTGTCCCATGCATCTTTGTGATCAGCAAAAAGCTGGTTTTCCTGCTGGTAAAGGTCATCACGTTTTTCGTTCAGCTCGTCTGCGCTGCCCGTTTCTGTTGTGGAAGAAGATTCCTGTTTTGTGTTTGTATTGTCTGTTGAGGAGGAATTTCCGCAGCCTGTAAACGCAAAAAGTACAGAAATGGCAAGGGATGCAGCAATTACCTTTTTTAATTTCATTGAGTTTGTTCTAAGTGTTTTGTTTTTCATGATTTTAAATCTCCTTTAAATTACGTTTTATTAGTTTTTATTTTCAGCCTGTTTCTTAGTTGAAAATCCGTAATGATAGCAGATTGCATCAGTCGGACAGGCTTTCATACATTCTCCGCATCGGATACACTCCGGATGGTTTGGTGTGTCTACTACATTGACATCCATCTTACAGACACGACTACATTTCTGGCAGCCAACACATTTCTCATGATCAACCTGAATCTTAAGAAAAGATACCTTGTTAAACAGTGAATAAATAGCACCCAGCGGGCAGATCCATTTACAAAATGGACGGTAAAACAAGATGCTCAGGATGATGAAAAGCGCAAGGATTGTGAACTTAAATGTAAATAAATGTCCGAGTGCGGCACGGATTCCTGAGTTGGCAAGTGCCAGCGGAATTGCGCCTTCAAGTACGCCCTGTGGGCAAATGTATTTGCAGAAGAAAGGATCTCCCATACCAAGTGAATTGGTTACAAATGCCGGAAGTAGTATAACAAAGACGACCAGAATCACATATTTCAGATACCGCAGAGGCTTCAGTTTTGCGGTGGAAAATTTCTTGCCCGGAATCTTATGCAGCAGATCCTGGAACCATCCAAACGGACAGAGGAATCCACAGATAAACCGTCCTAACAGAACACCTAACAGGATGAAAAATCCGGTGATGTAGTAGGTAAATTTGAATTTTGAAGAACCGACCACGGCTTGAAAAGCTCCAATCGGACAGGCACCTGTGGCGGCAGGACAAGAGTAACAGTTTAGTCCCGGGACGCACATCGTTTTTACATTTCCCTGATAAATTTTCCCTTTAAACAGATTCGGGATGTGAATGTTGGTCAGCAGTGTAGCAGCTGCCTGAATCCATCCGCGGAAGCGGGCCAGAAAGTTTTTGTTTGATTTCATTTTCTTATCCAATTCCGACACACTCCATACATAATTTTATTGCTTTGCTGAGTACTACAGCGGCTTCGCCGCGGAAAATTCCGCCAAAGAAAAGAACCAGACCGGCTGTAAGTAAAAGAATCTGTGATGCTTTTTCAGATTTCATAAAATACTCCTTTCAATGTTCAAAGTCAGTTTATTGACTTTTCGATGTTGGCATTATACAATAGGAGGTGTAAAATTTCTGTTAAGAAGATGGAGAAAAATAAAGTGAGATTATTAGTCGTTGAAGATGAGAAGAAATTATGTGACATGATCGCGAAAAGTCTGCACCAGAGCGGCTATGAGGTGGATGTATGCAATGACGGAGAAGAAGCATTGGATATGATTTATGCTGAAATGTATGATCTGATCGTGCTTGATCTTAATCTTCCTGGGGTGGATGGGATGGAGATTCTTCGGGAACTTCGTAAAGAAGATGAAGAGACAAAGGTATTGATCTTGTCTGCGAGAAGTCAGATTGCAGATAAAATTGAAGGGTTGGATGCAGGTGCGAATGATTATATGGAAAAACCATTTCATTTGCAGGAACTCGAGGCACGCGTGAGAAGTCTGACGAGACGAAAATTCATACAGAAAAATGTCTGCCTGGAATGCAACGGCATTCGGTTTGATATAAGAGAACGAGTGGCGTATGCAGAAGAGAATCCGGTTGCGTTGACGAGAAAAGAAAATGGGATTCTAGAGTATCTTCTTCTGAATCAGGGCCGGCCGGTCAGCCAGGAAGAGTTGATTGAGCATGTTTGGGATTCTTCTGTGGATAGTTTTAGCGGCTCTATTCGTGTGCATATGTCTTCTCTGAGGAGAAAACTCAAGGCGGGACTTGGCTATGATCCGATTGTAAATAGGATTGGCGAGGGTTATAAGATAGGAGGAGATAGCAAAGCATGAGAAAATTATCACTCCAGTGGAGACTGACAATCCTTACTACAGTGTTGATCACAGTATTGTGCGGATGCCTTACATTTTTCTTATATAAGAATGGAGTCTATTATATCGATACACTTCAGGAAACAGTTACAGATCAGGGAAAAACACCGGAAGCACTATACATTGAGATTCCGGATAATGAGTGGGACAATTTTGCATCACAATTTGCTACGGAGGTGTATAATTCGAAATCCGATTATAGAAACAGAAGTCTACTGATCACAGGTGTTGTAGCGTTACTTGGTGGAGCGGTGACATATTTTATTAGTGGCCGTGCATTAAAACCGCTCAGAGAGTTTTCTGAGACAGTTGAAAAAGTACAGGCACAGAACCTGACGGATTATACGATCGAAGAGAATAAGATTACAGAGCTGGACATACTTCGTACGTCTTATAATAAGATGCTTTTGCGACTGTCGGAATCGTTCGAGACACAGCGCCAGTTTACCGGGAATGCAGCACATGAGCTGCGGACTCCTTTGGCATTAATTCAAGCACAACTGGACCTCTATCATGCGTCAGAAAATCCGGAGAATGGGGAAGCGGCGCAAGAGACGATCCAGATGGTGACAGAGCAGAACGAGCGTCTCAGCAAGTTGGTCAGAACACTTCTGGATATGAGTGAGTTACAGACAGTAGCGCGCAATGACAAGATCGAACTTTGTGGACTAATCGAGGAAGTGCTGGCAGATCTGGAACCGTTGGCACAGGAAAAAGGTGTTACACTGATACAGAAATCGCAGAGTACAGTAGATGAAAAAGAAGAGAATGCAGGCGAGGGTCTGATGCTGACAGGAAGTGATATACTGATCTATCGGATGCTTTATAACCTTGTTGAAAATGCGATTAAATACAACCATACAGATGGAAAAGTTACGGTATCGGCAGAACGAAAGAGGAAAGAAGTTGTTCTGACGATTGCAGATACAGGAAATGGAATCGATGAGACATTCCGAGAGCGGATCTTTGAACCATTCTTCCGGGTGGATAAGTCAAGAAGCCGAAAAATTGGCGGTGTAGGTCTTGGACTTGCAATGGTACGCGAGATCGTGCGGGTGCATGACGGGGAGATTGAGGTTCATGGAAATGAGCAGGGCGGAACGACATTTGAAGTGAAAATGAGTATAGAAAGACTAACTATTAAAAGTCAAGTCTAAAATGAAAGTTTTTTGAATGAATTGCAGAAATGCATTTCAGATATATTTGAACCTTGAAAACTGTATGACAACAAGAGCATCTTTATAGGTGCTCTAAAAGGAGATATTTACAGAAAAAAATTAAGCAGTTGGCAGATATGCTTTTCCTGATTTCTCCATTGCAAAAATCAATCGCACAAGCTTCTTAGCGGCATGGGATATGGCAACATTATAATGCTTGCCTTCCGATCGTTTCTTTTCAAGATATGCACCAAAAGATTTATCCCAGTGACAGACATATTTTGTGGCATTGTAAAGGGCATACCGGAAGTATCTGGAACCTCGTTTCTCCATATGGGAATAACAGTTGTCTAACTGTCCGGATTGATAAGTGGAGGGAGACATTCCTGCATATGCGAATATCTTATCTGCGGAATAAAACGAGAGAAATCCCCAATCTCAGCGATGATCATTGCGCCCATCCGGTAACTGATACCGGGAATGGTAAAGATTGGCGATTGGATTTCTTCATCCATGATTCGTTTGATGGCTGCTTCAATCTCGTCAATCTCAATCGCTAATTCCCGAATAAGTTTTATGGTGTGCTTTAGTTTCAAAGACTTGGCAGGCATATGAGAACCGATAGAACTTCTTGCAGCGTCACGAAACATGACAGCAGTATCTTTTCCATATCTGCCTTTCGAACTATCAAAGAGTAGGTTGGAAAGCCTTGTGAGATGTGCATTTGCAACAGCATCTGCACTTGGAAATCCACAAAGCAAAGCATAGACGGATGCCATATGAAGCGTAGGAACAAGTCTTTCCAGCTCCGGGAAAAGAATACAGACAAGTCTTGAAACAGAACTTTTCAATTTTGCCCGTTCTTTGACCTTATCAAAACGATAACGGGTTAGTGACTTTAATTCCTCATTGTGGTAAGATGTATCTGAGTAGAGCCGATTATCCCATAAGTATTCAATCAAATCTGCCCTTGTACAGATGACTCCGTCATGCTCAAAAAGATAATACATGATCCGCAATTCATTTTTTGTAAGCTCTGCCTGTTTTCCACCTGCCTCTATAGTTCCTGTCTCCAACCACAGAGATATTCCCTCATGAGTAAGGTATCTACTCTGTTTCTTTTCCAATCTGTTCTATCGTAAAGGAAGCAAAAATATTCTCAAAATGCTTTATTTCTATATTTATATCCAGCAACAAGTCAACAAGAGTTTTTATCGCAAGAAACTCCTATACTTTTACATTTAACTTTTTTGATCTTTGTGAGAAAATATTTTCAAATTCAGTGGCCATATTCTCTTGTATTCTTGAATATATATATTTATTGCTTTCATATTTTCTCATCCCCTGCACACCATTCAAATTTATTTACAAATCAATCTTTCTTCTGATCTATCAAATCATAACTCAGATCCAAAAAATCCAATATCTTTGCTTCGCTCACCCTTCCATCCAACAACATTGTAATCCAGTACTTTTTATTCATATGATATCCCGAAAGAAAACCATAAGTCTGTGTCAGAAGTCCAACCATATCCGGTTCGCACTTCACATTGATGATATCTACCATGCTCTCTTCTTCTAATCCCAACCTAGATTTTTCAACCTGCATCAGCACTGCATACCACTTTCCATTTTTATGCCGAAGCACTGCACTTTTCGGTGATGTTTCCCAGAGATACTCTGGAACTGTTCCATATTGGTTTTTTACATATTCAAAAATCTCTTCTCGTTTCAAATATTCCACTCCCTGATTACTCTATTTTATCAATCTCATGATTGTACTTTTTGTATTTATCAACAGGCAGGACATTAGCCCTGCCCACCTTTTCTATTATAGCATTGTTCCTCTGCTCCTACAATGCAATCCATTCTTTGATTTTTTCTCATTTTTTAATAAGTAACCAGTCCATATCCCAAAATGGACTGGGAATTCACTGTATAACTATTCTGCTTTACTGCATCTCCACTATTTCCTTCAATCGTATGTACCGTAGTTCCATCACAGCTTTCCACGATTCCTACATGGTCACTGGCTCCATCCTGATTCCAGTCAAAAAAGATGAGGCTTCCTGGCGTCGGAACACTTCCTCCACCTTGCCATTTTCTCTTTGCCTGAAACAAAGCCACACCGTCCGTACAAACAGAAAACTTTGGCACTACTTCCTTTTGAATAAGTCCTGCCTGATCCGCACACCAGCTGACAAAACAGGCACACCATTCTTCCCGACTGTCAAATCCATACCATGACCAGAACTTCTGGCCGCCTTCGTTCCCCAACTGGCTTTTCGCAATGGTCACAAGCTGCCCCTTTCCAAAAAGTCCGGCAAACAATCCCCCGCCGGAATAATATCGAAGCACATGGGGTACATACTCCGGATCGCCATACCTTGGCCATCCATGGGCGGCTGCCTGTTCCTGGGAAAACTGCAGTGCATTGGCTTCACTATAGCCCCCATGTTTTCGGATTGCCCATGTGATGTACCCATTCCCGTAATTATAGCCTTGTAAACTAAGTTTTAACTTGTCCATATCCTGTGGGCTTTTACATCCGGCTTCCCGGACACAATCTGCATAATACTGTACGCCTACCTTGATGGAATAGTCTGCATCCTGAATTGCACCAGGCGTATTAGGATACTGGGTATTATACGGACACTCGCTGGCCTGCATGGGATCGGTTCCTCTCCCGCCGCTTTCCTGCATCATGATTGCCTGGATGACCGATACATATTCCGGGATTCCAAATTCACTGGCATACCGCTGGATCACTTGGGTATGGGCCAGGACTTCCGCACTCAGCGGCTCGCTGCTCTGGGAACTCCCGATAAACGAAGCGCCGCCAATGATTCCTACAATAAGGATCAAGATCACAAATACCATACCACCGCCTGCCATCAATGCTGCAAAAGCTGCCTTTACCGCATGGGCGGCAGCTTCCGCCATAGCTTTCAGCCCCCTGGCAGTTGTTTTTGCCGCCTCGGCGCTTTGTCTTGCTGCCTGGGCAGAACGCATGGCAGCCCGTTTTGCTTCCCTTGCCGCCCTCATAGATGTTAGAGCCTGTTTTTTTTGTAAGATTGCCTAGGTTTTCACCTTCTTGTAAGAAACCGGGGACGCTTTCACCATGCGGGGCGCTGTTTTTACTGCCCGGTTTCCGGCTTCCTTGATCGTTTTCTCCGCTTCCGGTTTGACCTTGATGCTCCGTCCGGCTCCTGTGCGCCCTTTCTTTGCTCTTGCCTGTCCTGTCTGGGCAGATGTTCCGCCGTTTCCTGTTTCCCCGTCCAAAGGGGCGGTAACAGCTTCTCTCTGCTTTTGTCTTTGTTCTTTTAACTTTTCATAGGTTTTCACTGCCAGCTTCTTTCCGCCACGATAGGCTGCAAAAGCGCTTTCTTTCCCAGCCCGCTGTTCCACTCGTTCTATCCGGTTTCCAGCATATTCTACCGGGGATTCCTCTCCCGTTTCTCTTCCGATCTTATCTGCCATGATGCTGGTCTTTTCTTTTGTCTCCAGCATCGCAGAACGCACCAGTTCTTTCGGAAGCCGGGAGGCAGGATTGCGGATCTTTGGACTTTGATCCCGCACTTTTTCTTTGATATCTTTCAATCACACACCTCCCATCTTCTGTACTTTCTAACGTTCCCTTCCCCGCTTTTTTAATTTCTTCTGCTGACTCTCCAGCTGTTCCAATTCCCTTACCGCTTCCTGCACCAGCGGATGATTGGCATAGTAGGGAACATAGGATAGTAACTCTTTTCCCTTCTCCCCGGTAGCCAATGGATATTCTCCCTCGTTATACAGAGGATCCTCTGCATGGTGCAGGGAAAATTCCAAAGACGGAAGCATCTGAGGGGAACGTTTGCAAAATCTCTGGTAATGCCGGAAGGCTTCTTTTAAAGACGTACATTCGATACACTCCCCCATCCCATGAAACTCCCCGCACTCCGCTGCAAGAAAGGTAATGGTTGTTTCTTCTTTCATGGATTTCACCTCCCTTTGAAAAACTTCTCTTTATCGAACCGCCGACTTCTGTTTTTCTTCTTTACCAAGCTTCAGATGGTGTTGTTCTTGTCGAAGTTCCTGCAAGGTATTCCTCACAGACAATTGTTTTCCTTCTCTTGCTTCCAGTTTCTCAGCCTGCTGTTTCAATCGCTCTGTTTTCTGCTCCAACTGATGGATACTCCGCATAGACTGGAATAGCACTTTCTGCGTTTGAAAGATGATTCCCTGTTCGGAATTGCGTTCTGTGAGCTTTCGCACCTCTTTTCCACCCGCTTCCAGAAATGCATTCCGCAGATGCTCTTTGGCAACATGCAGTTCTTCCGCCATGCTCCCCAGACGGTCAATCTTCTGATCCATCGACAGCATCACAGTATGCAGAGACGATTGGATTTTTTGCAAGCCTTGAGTAAGGTGCATTCCCTTTACCGCACAGGCAAGGGCATCTTTCCCCTTTTCTTTAAAGTCCATAACTGCCTGTTCTGCTCGTCCCACAAACTTTCTTTTCCATTCTCCCACCTGAAAACGAAGTGTTTGCACCTGATGTTCCGCCTTCTGGATTGTGTTCACCGCAAAGAGTTTGACCTTGCTTTCCTGCATCACACCCAATTGCTTCTTCACCTCTCCCAATTCCTTTAGGACAGTTCCCAGCTGCATTTCCATAGAATCAATATAGTCTGCCATACGGAGCACATCCCCTTTTTCCTGCTCCATGCCCTGTTGTTCCAAAAGTTCCAGCAATGCCCGGATACTGCCCTGCTCCCGAAGCGGTTCTCTCGTTTCCTGGATTTCCACTGTTTCTCCTTCTTCCATTTACATTTCCTCCTTCCCAAAAGGATGCTGCCGAAGAACGTTCAGCAGCACCCTCAAAAATATCTTTTTCACTAGCATTCACCTGGTTTCGTTGTCATCAAACGGTACAGCTTCGTATTCTTTGGGAAGCTGTTCTCAAATGGCACAAGATTTCCGGAACACCGGATCAAACCCTTACCTGCGCCTACATTGGTGATATAGGATAACTGGTTCTCGGAAATGTTCAAAAGAGATGCCAGTTCGTCCCGGTCTGTGGCAGCCTGGTTCAAAAGGATCAAAAACTCACTGTTTGCCAGCATCAGCCTTGCCGTATCCGATTTCAAAAGTTCCTCTACGTTCTGCGTTAAACTTGTGACAAACCCATGGTATTTACGGATTCTCTTATAGAGCCGGTAGAAAAAGTCCGCACTGTACTGATACCGGAACAACAGGTAAAACTCATCGGCAAAAACCCAGGTAGTCTTTCCTTTCTTCCAGTTTTGGATCACCCGGTTGAAGATGCTGTCCAAGGTGACCAGCATTCCCAGGGGCATGAGCTGCTCTCCCAGTTCCCGGATATCATAGGCAATGATACGGTTCTTCGTATCCACATTGGTTTTCTGGGCGAAGGTGTTCAGGCTTCCATTGATGAACAACTCTGAAGACAAGGCAAGCCCCCTGGCTTCCTCTTCCGGCTGGAGCATGAGCTGTCGGTACAGATCTTTCAAGGTCGGCACTTCGCTTTTATAACCGCTTCGGATATATTCCCGGTACACATCTGCGGTACAGCGGTCCAGGATGGACTTTTCCTTGGCAGACAAGTTGCCAGCCCCCACCAACTGTTCAAACAAGGACAGGATAAACTCCGACTTCTCAATCAGCGGATTCTTGTCATTTCCATAGGCGGAGTCCATATCCAGCGCGTTCAGATGGGTATGGGACGTTGCAGAAATGGAGATTACTTCCCCATTCAGCGCTTCCACCAAAGAACCGAATTCCGACTCCGGATCTAAAATCAAGATGTCATCTTCCGTAGACAGGGCAAGGTCCACGATCTCTTCTTTTGCCGAGAAACTCTTTCCCGAACCGCTGACACCCAATCGGAAGGAGTTTCCATTCAATAACTTCCTCCGGTCTGCCACCAGCATATTTTTGCTCACCGCATTCTGTCCATAATAGATGCCACCCGGCTGCATGATCTCCTGGGTATGGAAAGGGATCAGCACAGCAGTGGATTCTGTGGTCAGGGTACGAAGGGCATTGATCTTACGGATGCCATAAGGAAGTACCGTATTGAGTCCATCCACTTGCTGCCATTTCAAGGTTGCCATCTGACATAAATGCTTTCTTACTACCGACAAGATGCTCTCCGTATCCGAATCCAACTGTTTCTTGCTGTCTGCCATATGTACCATGGTGAGGATGCCGAACATCATCCGCTGATCCCTGGTGGTCAGGTCATCCAGCATCTCTTTGGTTTCCTTCCGCTGTAATTCCATATCATAAGGCACAATGGCAGAAAAGTTATTGTTGGCATTCTGGCGTCTCTGCCAGTTGGTCACATTGGTCTCCACGCCAAGCAGACGGTTCTGGATCTCACGCACCGCTTCGTCTGTGGGTACCGGGAGGATATCGATGGACAGCATCAAGTCCCGGCTTAGATCGCACAGCTCCGAGATCATGTCATCCTTGACATAACTGGCATAATCCTGCATATACAGCACCCGCCCAAACCGTTCATTAATCTTGAAGAAGTCTTTAGAAAACTCCATGGACTGGGGACAGATCCAATCCTTGAAGCTGCTCCCCTTTTTGGCAAATGCCTTCATATCGAAAGGAAAGCACTGGGGTTCATCTGCCCGAAAGAAATCCCGGAAGATCTGTAACCTCTGTTCCGCATCCAGTTCTTCCCCAATGGAGGACAGCTTGCTCAGATGGGTGATGATATCCGTTCCCACACGTGCAAAATAAGTCCTTGCCTCATCGATGTTCTTTTTATGGACACTGACCGTCAGATACCGTTCCTGATAGATGCTGTTGTTGGTGCCGCTGACCTTGGATAGCAGCATTTCGTTGTATTCCTTTCGGTATTCATCCAGCCCGTCCTCTTTCATTGGCAAAAGAAGGGATGCTTCAAATTCTTCTTTATTGATCTGCCTATTATTTAAAGTGATCTTTGCCGCCGCACCGGAATCTAAGGCATTTAACAGTTCACTGTAATCCAAGAACATTTCCGTCTTATCCTCTTTGCTTGCGATGGCATAGTTGATATCGGAAAACCGGAAGGTCTTGGAAAACTTTGTCCCGGACTGGAATACTCCATCCGGCCAGATCCGCTGGATCGGGATCGCCTGCTGGACAGACCTTGGGACTTTAAATTTCTCCCGGTCCATTTTCAATGCCTGTTGTAAGGTTTTAATCAAACGCACCACTCCTTCCCGTTCTCTTTTTCTGTTTCATCCGTTTCTTTTTTGCCCGCTGTTCCCTTTTTTTCAAAAGGGCTGCACCATCTCCCCTGGTCTTTTCTCCCAGGGCCAGTGTTTCTTCCATACAGGCATGGTACAAGTCCTCACTTTGAAACAGCAGGCGCTTGGGGTATAAAAATTCAGACTTGATATACGCCCAGGCAAACTGCTCCGCATTCATGCCATGGTACTGGAAAAAACCACAGGCTGCGAAAGGGGCAGCCCCTAAGATGCACAGCCACCCGGTCATTTCCTGTCCCACATACTTTCCCAAGCCAAAATAAATCCCTACCGCCACAGCGATGGCAAGCAGGGAGAAAATACACTGGCGCAAGTTCAGTCCCATAAACATGGACTCCTGATAGTTGCGGATCTCTTTATTCATTTTTACTTCCATATACTTCTATCTCTCTCTTTCTCTTTTCTTTTTTCCTGTCGATTTCCCTTGGACTTTTTCCTGTTCTTTTGGAATATCCAATCCCCATTGTCTGCAAAATTCTTCCACCCCTTCCCGGTCATACTGGGCAAGCCTTGAAAAGTCGAATGCCACCGGGGTGTAGGTGGCAAATCCTGAACGGGCTTGTCCCGGCAGCACCTTTCCCAGCCTGTTCTTTTTGATGAATGCCAGCTTGTCCTTCGTAAAATCACCGCTTACAAATGCTTCTTGGGGTTCCAGCCCATACCCGCCTGGGAGATTCACCGTCAAATCACCAAATAGTTCCAACTCCCCTTCACTTTGGCTGTACATCAAAACCGCAAGCCCGTTTCCATAGGCATAGCTGGACACTTTCAAGGTGATCTCTTCCTTGCCAAATTCCCAATGAAAAGGCAGTGTATCACTGCTTTCCTGATTTCCATTTTTCTCATATATTTCTTTACGCATGGTTCTTTCCTCCTATAATCCCATCATTTCTTTTACGATCCGGTCAGATGCTTTCACCGCACCCACCAGCACCAGCAGATTGAACACCAATTCCCCTACATAGTTCCACACAATGGTCACTGCACTTAAGAACGTATCCCCAATGGCCGGCGGACTGGCAGAATAGACGGAAAAAATGATGCAGGCCAGTGCAATGATCGCCCCTTCCAGACACACCCCTGCATAGGACTTGATAAAGTTCTTTCCCACCGACTGGGAAGGCTCTCCCGCAAAGGTGGAAATGGGGATGGGTGCAATGGCGGTATACATATACAGCTTGAACATCCTTCCATATACTGTAAGGATCATGATAAAAGACAGCACTGTGATCAGAAGGCTTCCAAGCAGTGTCACGATCCACAAGGGAATGGATTCCAGCATCCCTACTGATTCGATCTTTTCCACGATCTCTGCCGGGAGCTCTGTCACACCCCCGTTTGTCATCCCCGACTGTGCCATGATAGTAGACACGATCCCCTGTACAATGGAAAACAGGGCTGTCATCAATTCCATGCCATACATGATGGCGCCTTGTGCCAGTGCAAACCGGATAAAGGCTTTGAGGGCATGTTCCGGCTTTTTCATGTCTGTAAAGCTGCCACAGGTCTTTACGATCCCGGCTGAAAAAAACAGTACCAAAAGTCCATACCCAATGGCAGTCAGAGCCCCGTTGATCCCGGTGATGACACTCCAGATCGTCCCGCCCTTAAAGGATTCCGGGCTTTGGGTAAGGAGCGTCCAGATTTCTGCCAGTTTCTCATTCCATGTTGATAATGCGGAGTTTAGGTTCTGCACGATCCAGTTATCACTCAAACAGTCTCACCTCCTTTACCGGGGGCAGGAAGACGTCCTCCCTGCCCGCTTCTGTCTCTTCCTGCTACCCAACGATCAAGTCCAGGATCTCTTTTGCAAAGGTGATGATGACACCGCCTGCCAGCGTCAGAAACCCGTTGGCTCTCTGGCTGGGATCATGGCTCTTTAAGCTCAAACCCACCTGCACCACACCAAATCCCAATAAGATCAAGCCGATGGCCCGGATCAGGGAGAAGATAAAGGTGGACAGGTTATTGATGACTGACAGGGGATCTCCGGCTGCAAGCACCGGGATACCTCCTACCGTCATAGTAAGCCATCCATCACTATATTGTCCGGTAAGATATTCACACAGTTCCGATAATTCTTCCGTTTCCAGATATTCCTTTAGTTCTAAGATTGTACAGCCATATAGCACTCCATCGGCTTCTTTCACGGATGGAACTGCGGATAATACTTTTTCTTTGATTGCAGCACTTCCATCAAAGTAATCCATCAGATTATCTGTCTTATCATCCTCATGTCCGACACGGCTGTATTCCGCAATCTTCTCTTGAATTTCAGAAACATACGGTATCAAATCTGCTCCATCAAAGAGTACCTGTTCTTCTTCTAATTCATGATATTCCTCTCCTTCCCAATCTTGTTCCATCTCATTTGGAAGAAATGTTCCTGTCAGTGGTGTCAACAATTCTATTTTGATCGTATCTTCCATTCGCTTCACCTCCCACGTTCCCTTCGCTGTTTCTGCTGTTTTTCCCATGCCTGTTTTGCCAGGTCTCCATAATCAGCTCCCTCTATTGGGGGCAGATTACAGAAAACAGCATATTCTTTTTCATAATGCTCTTTTAACTGTTCACATGCCCACCGTCCTGCAAAATCATTATCGGTGCAGATTTCAATCTCTGTCACCTCTGGATGCTTCTTTAGGAAATGCTCCAATGCATCCGGGCGTTTCATCTTCTTCGGTGATTGTTCCATCCCTTCTTTTGGTGCTGCTATCCCACCCAGAGACAGGCGGTACTTATTGGTCCTTCCATCTTCCAGTGTCATATGGGCAAGGGCGTCAATGCAGGCTTCATACACCGCTACCCGATGACTTTTCCCCAAAGGCGGAACACAAAAGCTATACTGTTTGTTGCTTCCTTCCTGTTCCATTTTAAAACTCTTTCCCCGGGTGTCATAAATCCCACGCAGAAACGCATACTTTGCTTGCTCCTGCTCATCCAATCCAACAAAAACAGCGTTATGGTATGGAACGCTCTCATACAAGATTCCAAGCTGCACACAGTAATCCAATACCTCATCCCGGATTCCCCTTTGGTTCAAATATCTCCGCACCCGGTAAAAGCTGTCATTGGGCAGGGGCAGGGAAAAGGGCTTCTTCCTAGGCGCTGGTTCTGCTCTGGGAACATACACAGGAGTCTGCTCACACAGGATTTTTACGGCTTCCGTATATCCCATGCCATCTACCTGCATCAAAAACCGAAGGGCAGACATTCCACCGATATTCCTGGATTTCCAATGCCATTTACTGGTGATCTCATTAATCTTAAAACTATCATGGTCCTGAAGCTGCCATTCATTTCTTGTCCTTGTTTTCTTCAATCTCCCCGGTTGGTATGTCTGCAGATACTCATAGGCTCTCACCTGCTTGGCTGCCTGATACTCTTCTTCAGTAATCCAGGCCATCAGATCACCGCATTGCGAAGAGCCTCCACCTTATCGGTACGCTCCCACGGAAACTCTTTTCTCCCGAAATGTCCGAAAGCTGCTGTCTGTCGGAAAATCGGACGGGTAAGGCGCAGGCTATCCACAATCTGCTTCGGAGTCAGCCCAAACACCAGCGGGATTGCCAGCTCCAGACAGTCATCGGCACACACCTTCCCCGTACCAAACGTATCCACCTGCACCATGACCGGCTGGGCAACCCCAATGGCATAGGCCAAAGACACCTGACATCTGCTGGCAAGTCTCGCAGCGACAATGTTCTTGGCAATGTATCTGGCCATATACGCTACCGAACGGTCTACTTTTGAACAGTCTTTCCCAGAAAATGCTCCGCCGCCATGGGGAACCATGCTGCCATAACTGTCTACCATCAACTTCCTTCCGGTCAGTCCCGTATCTGCATCCATGCCTCCGCAGACAAAACGACCTGATGGATTGATAAAAATTTTTGTATCTTCATCTGGCGGAAGGAGACGAAGTGCCGGAAGAAGCACCTTTTTTCGGATCTCTGCTTCCAGTTTCTTCAGATTCTTGTCCTCCGTATGCTGACAGGACACTACCACACTGTCCAGTCGAACAGGCTTTCCGTTTTCATATTCTACGGTCACTTGGGCTTTTCCATCGGGTAGAATTCCCTGAATATAAGAGCTTTGTCTGCAAGCAGATAATTCTCGGACAATTCGATTTGCCAACACTACGGGTATGGGCATGAGCTGCTTCGTCTCATCACAGGCATATCCGATCATCACTCCCTGATCCCCTGCCCCTTGGAACCAGTCCATCTGATTGTCAGACACTCCTTCCCTTCGTTCTTTTGAAGTATCGACTGCCCCTGCGATATCGGGACTCTGCTGATGGACAAAGGTATCCATTGCAATCCCCTCACTGGAATACCCAATATCAGACAGTACCTTTCGCACGACTGCAAACACATCCGGTTCATAGGCACTGGTAATCTCTCCCGCCACAATAATATTTCCTTTTGTAGCAAGCACTTCGCAGGCTACTCTGGAATTTTCATCATTCTTCAGACACACATCCAAGATTGCATCTGCGATCTGGTCGCACAATTTGTCCGGATGTCCTTCTGTTACTGCTTCTGCTGTATAAAATTTTCTCATATGAATTTCCTCTCTTTCATGCAAAAAAGGCAGGATACCTTCCTTTTTACGGGAACATATCCTGCCAGCTTTCTTATTACTTTCATTTTTTTATTATCATAAATCTTTCCAAAGAAAAACTCCCCAGATAAACTGGGGAGCCTCCAGAAGCTATACCTTACGGTCCTACGGCTTCGTTTAAACATTTATAAAGTACCCACTGTATCTTGATTGCTCAAGCGTGGGACTTAATCATAGTATCTCTGTTCTTCTTTATTATATGCAACTACCTTCTCTTTGTCAACAAATTTTTAGCAGTCACATTTTACAGGTTGTATGCTCTTTTGAATTTTCCTTTTACAAGATTAAAATCTTCCGGTGTTAAAGTACCAATACATCCTCGATTTGCATCCAGCCTTGCCTTACTAACTGCACGTATCTCCTCACACTGGATCATACTGTCTTTATCCAAAAATTCATAAGTATGCATAGACGCTGGTATCGTTCTTCCCGGAATCACTTGCTTTTCTTCATCTTCTGTATCAGAATATAACAAAAACCATGAATCCTGAATCGGCAAACATCTTGCGTTTACTTTTCCTTTTGCATCGGTAATACAAACAACTACCACTTTTTCAGAATTATTGATTTTATTATTGGACATCACCAGTACCGGACGCATTTTATTTTTCTCCGTTCCTATGTTATATCCCAAATCACAAAACCATATTTGCCCATGTAAAACCTGTCTATGTTTATTCGTATTAAATTTTGATACCCGATTGTAATTTACTTTATCTTTTGTCCAACTGGCAATATTATAATATTCCTGTGCTTCCTGATTCATTCGCATCACCTACTCATATATGATAAAATTCATTATAATTCACCCAATGTGTATCTTCAACTACTTTTTAGGCTTTTCAATAAGTCTTACACCACCCAAAACCATTTCTTATCTGTCCTATAATAACGAAAAGACCCCCGTAGGAGTCTCTCCGGACTACAGGCTTCACAAGTTTCTGTAGTGCGATCACTAGGCATAGTGTAACCGCTTCTGACACACTTGTCAAGAACAAAAGACCTTGTATTTCACATTCTACGCATCTGGTTTTTGCTATCCTATAAAACTACGTTTTACTTCTGATAAAAATTCTTTCTCTGTTATGCCAGCAACCTGGGAACACAATTCCACAGATACCCCATATTGCTTATAAAATCCTAATGCAGTTACACTTTTTGCAAAGTCTGTTGCTTGTTCTATCGTTTGCTTTGTATCGTACAATACTTCTTTGGGTATCTCAATAACAACCTGCATCTTCTTCCCCCTTTCACATTTATTTTGTTTCATGCTGCTATCGAAATTCTGCAAAGACTTCCGATGCCTCCCGTACTCTTCCGTTTTCCATATCCTTGTATCCTGCGTCCAGCTTCTGATGAATCTCTTCCACAGTCATGAGATCGGCATTGATAACACCGTTCATTTTCTGCATTCCGTCCGAACCCATGCACTTTGTTTGTTCTTTCTGCTCCATGGAACACCTCCCTGTCTTTATGGAATGATTGTAACGCTTTTTCAGGCAGTTGAACAGAGTTTTTCTATTTTTAAATACTTCTTGAAAACACTCTTCCGATAGATAGAAGATACATCCAGATAGCTGCGAAAGTCTCAGTCTTCGAACACTTTCTGACACTACATCACGCCACATTTCGTTGTGCATCCTACATCCTCGAACACCTTTTTTTTATGATGGTACTGTCTTTTTCATGCAGTTGTGTCTCACATTCTGCACTTTTTGGGTACTTTCAAACACTTCCCGGCAACTTCAGTTCCAAAAAGTCACCAAAGGGCTGGAAAAGCACCCACTTTTGAACACTCCTCCAACACTACAAGACTACACAAGCCGCCACAACTTGTTGCACGTTCCTTAACTTCGAACACTTTTTGTTCCGTAGCATCACTTTCCGACTTCCATCCCGTCTCACATTCTGCACTTTTGGAGTGGTTTTGAACACTTCCCGCAGGAAATTGCCCCAGATCACCGCAGGATATATCCAGAGAGCAGAAGAAAGTACCTATCTTTGAACACTTTCCCCGTTTAAGTCCCTACTTTTACTGCCACAAGGATGTTCCGGGCTTCTTTCCACTCATAAGAACAAGTCACCAGTGTCAGAGTTTTCTCACAACCTATGCCATCTACCCCTGTTTCAAACAGCGCCAGCGCTTTTGCCTGCTGTACATAAGCCTCCGCACCCTGTGGACTGTGAAAAGATGCCTGCTGAAAGTCAAACATGGACACATCGGCTTTCAAGACTGCCGCTATCTGGTATTCTTCCATGCCTTCCTGTGTCTGAAAAAACACCTTGGGATGTGCTTTCCAGTAATCATAGGAGACGTACTGATCCAGATTCCCGAACATTGCACCGCTGTTCATGTTGTGACCGTAGATGGTCAGATTCCCGGATTCTCCCAGAATACAGTCTGCCTGGAGGAACAAACTTCCATTGATGTCGTAGTTTCCCCGGTAATCTCTCCGCAGATAATACTCTGGATCTTCCACATTGCTCTGCAGTACCGGATAATCGATGCCACTCTCCGGGATCGTAAGTCAGCCCCGAACATTCAGATACTTACTCTGGAGGGATCGAAGGTCAATGGCAGACACTTCCGGTTCTCTTCCAGCCTGTTCTGGTTTCTGTCCCGGAGAGCCCCCGCCCGGAGGAATATCCTCCGGGAAGCAGGTTTTTAACTCCTCCACCAGTTCCCTGTTCTGCCGGGGAACGGCCACATAATCATAATAAAGCAGCGCTGCACTGAACATACAGACAGCACACAATACTGACTGCAGAATCCACAGCTTATTCTTCTTTTTTCGCTTTTTCCGTTTTTCCATGTTTCTTCTTATAAATTATGGTTACCATGAGTCCGGCTACTGATACTCCCAGAAGAACAAACAGCAGGACTGGTTTCCAGTGATTATCCCCTGTCTGCGGTACACCCGGTGTTTCCGGTGTTCTTGCATCCTTCATCTCCACTTTCTGAATCTCCATAGTATCTTCCAGTGTAAATTTCACATCCTCTGCAATCTCATAACCTTCCGGTGCGGTGATCTCACGCAGAGTCAGCTCCTCCCCTACTGGAAGTTTCTCTACCAGATGAGGTTTCCCGTCCGTTACCCACTCTTCCAGAATCTCACCCTCTTTATTTAAGATCTGCAGCTTGGCTCCTTTCAGTTCTTTGCCTGTGGTAATATCCGTCTTGGAGATTTCCACTTTGGAATAGGCATCCTTCATCTCCACCTTGGTCACACTGCCATCTTCCTTTACTTCAAACTCGATATCTTCCGCAGATACATAGCCCTCTGCATAAGGCGGCAATTCTTCATGGAGCGTATAAGTTCCCTCTGGCAGTCCATATACCACGTGCGGTTCTTTCGTACTGATCCACTCTTCCACAATGTTGCCCTCTTTATCGATGATCTGCAGCTTGGCTCCTTCCAGTTCTTCCCCGGTTGTAGCATCGGTTTTCGTAAACTGGCTCTCAGTCGGCTGGTTTTCCACCTCTTTGGTCAGCTGGATTTCTGCAAGGTTCTGGTCTGTATAAGAGGCATCGATTTCCCAGATTTCCTCATTTGAAAGATACCCCGGTTTTCTCACTTCCTCTTTCACATAATATTTCCCATGGTAGAGGTCGCTGTCAAAAGTAAGCTGTCCGTTCTCATCCGTTGCTTTCTTTTCCAACAGCGTATCCTTTTCTACAAGAACCTCACCCTGCTGGGACAGGATATCTTCTCTTGCATACAATCCAAAAATAACGCCTTCCAGCTTCTCTTCTGTGACTGCATCCTTCTTTTCTATAAAAATGGAAATCTTCTGTCTTTCATTTTTATAGGCAACCCCTTCGTAAACCACTGCCTGGGTATCATCCTTTGCGGTCAGGGTAAATTCCTTCTGTTCCGGATTCAGTACGAAATGGTCGCCTGCCACCGTTTCTTTCAGATAATAAGAACCCAGTGGAAGATTGTTCACTACTGCTTTTCCTTCTTTATCTGTGACCAGGGTTGCTACCAGATCATCTTTTTCATAGCGGATAACCGGATTGCCCTGCTCATCTTTTGTTCCATCTGGAGAATAAATGGTGTCCTTAGCATACAGCTCAAAGGTTGCCCCTTCCACGCCGGATTCTTCATATACAAAGTCATGGAACACCCCGGTATCGGTATCTTCTCCGGTCACTGCATCTTTGATCTTTCCTGCCAGTCTCTTGGCTTTTGCAAGCAGGGAATCTCCCTTCACCTCTACTGGCTGTTCCCCGGTTTTCGTTAATGTCAGGCTTCCCACCTGTTCATCGTTTGGCTGCTCGACTTCCACGATAACTGCTCCGGTATCCGGATCGATCTGATGGGCAGTATCAGAAGAAACGGTAATCACGATTCCCTCTTTGGCATTTTCTTTGTAACTGCCTTTTTCGCTCACTTCTAATGGAGAAATCACAGTTTGCCCTTCATACAAGGACATTTCATACCCCTGTCTTACAAATCCTTCCGGCGCTTTCACTTCTTCAATCCGATAGGTAGAACATTTCAGCTCTTCCGGTGTGACCAGATAACCTTCCTCATTCGTCTTGAAAACACTGATGGTCTCTTTCTTCGGATAGAATACCGTCTGCTCTACATATTCCTCTTTTTCCATATCAAAGATTTTATAGGAAGCGCCTGCCTTCAAAACCGGATTGCCTGTCTGTGCATCCTTTTTCACAATCTTTAATAAAAATTCAAACGGACGGTCATCGAACACACGCCACACCATCGGCTCTCTGCTGTCCTCATCTACCTTTACTAAAAACGGATCGATGGCTTTCAAATTCTCCGGCACCGTACTTTCTTCTACCACATAAAGACCATACGGAAGTTCCGGGCTAAGGGCATATCCCTTTTTATCCGTAATGAGTTCCGGCACCGGCACAGCCTTGCCATCCACATAGGTCACTGCCACCTCTTCTTTACTGAAATCATACCCACGGAAATCTTCCGCTGTAAACTGATCCCCATTGGACGGCTGTAATTCCCCACTCTTTACTTTGGAAAGGCTGCTAACCAGGTACACTTTAAAACCAGCCCCTTCCACAAGGTCTGTTTCTGTCTGATTCCCATCTTCACTGATCTTGATGAGCTGGAACGCCTGTTTCTTCACCTGTTCCTGTACGGTCAGGTCCCTGGTTACCTCTGCCACTTCCTGTCCTTCGTAGGTAAGGGTCACCTCATATTCTGTTGGATCCACCGTATAGCCTTCCGGCGGAGTGATCTCTTTCACATACATTTTTCCCAGATACAGTTCAGAAAAATCTAAGGTGCCATCTTCCTTGATCACCCCCTGCGCGATGAGGCTGTCTTTTTTGAACAAAACGCCCGTCTTTCCATCTGGGTGGACAATATCCTCTCTGGCATACAGACCATACACGGCTCCTGCAAGGGAACTGTCTCCCTGTGGAAGAAAGTCCTGTGTCTCCTTATCAATCTTTTTGATATGGACAGCGCCTTTTACCCTCTCATCGGTTGCAGTGATCGTAACCGTCTTTCCGGCTTCCACATCCACCTTATGAATCACATCACTCTGCGCATAGCTGTCTGGAGCCTTAATTTCCTTCACATATACGGTTTTGATGGTTGCCTCAAAGTAATCACTGACTGCCTTTCCATCTTCCCCGGTAGCTGGCATTTCCATTAACAGATGCTCACACTTGCTGTCTGTATAAATGCCATAGACTGCGCCATCCAATGGGTTCTTGGTATCTGCATCTTTTTTGAGAAGTTCAATCCTTGTCATCTCCAGCCAGTTGACTGTAAAGCTGACCGGATTCGCCTTTTCTGATTCAAACACTCCGATATCCTGATTATTGTTTCCAGTAGATAACACCAAAGTTCTCCAAGTCTCTCCCACAGAACCGTGCAGTTCTCCGGAGGAATAGGTTCCGGTATGGAGCATGGATGCAGTCAGATAAAACGTATCACCGCCATAAATCTTCAACGTACCATTCTCTGCAGAAGTTCCCTTTGTCTTGTTATAAATGGCGATGTCTTTTGGCACATTGACAGAAATATAGTTTCGATGATCCCCGGACAATGTGATATCCGGTGTTTTCTGCACATTTCCATCACGGACTGCTTTTACGGATGTTTTAGAAAGGGAAATCTCCCCTTTCGGCGGTTCTTCCATAGCAAACAGATGGTCAATATAGGCAATCACCCCTGCTTTTACCAGATCCTCATACTTGCATCCCGTAAATCCTGCCTCACCTGCGTAAGCATAGCTGGCTGCGATATGCGTATATACATACTTCTCTTCTTTTGTCTTACCAGACAGATAACTTCCGGTAATATCCCCCGCACCGCCATAGCCATAATACAACACTTTCTGCAGGTTTTTATTGCTGTCCAATACCTGTGCCACATAATCTCCACTTGGCGGTGAAGAACGATGGGATTCCAGACAATAGGCAATCTTTCCATTTACGGTAAACCAACAGGTCAGATAATTTCCAATATAACTTGGATAGTAGATGGTTTCTCCTTTTTCCAGATGTACCGTTTCTCTTGCAGTAAAGGTATTCTCTGCACCGGAAAACATCATCACTTCCCCATCCTCAATCTTTTCTTCCAGTTCCCTTGCTGCCTGTGCATCTGCATCTTCCCCGGATATCGTTACTTCCACATCCGGGATCTCCTGCACAGGCGTCTCCGAATCTTCTTCGGATTTCGTATCCTCCTTCTGTTTCTGCCCACCGTTTTCTTCTGCATGGGCCTGCCCTTCCGTATCGGTCAGAATAATCTTACGGGTAATAGAGTAGCTGTCACGCTCATCTTTTGGCACAACCCAGTACGTTGCGACATAAGTCCCTGCCTGGTCTGGATGATACGCACTGCCATCCTCTGCTTCGATACGTTCCAAAGTCACATCCTCTTTTTCTGGATCATACTGAATCCCTTCCATGCAGGTCTCTGCCATAAATTCCTTGTCGGAAACATCTTTGGTGATATCCTCTGCAGTCACTGTCTGCTCAGAAATTTCCGACACCGGATGATCCGATTCTGTCTTACTTTCTTTTTCTGTCACAGCATTCTGTGAAATTTCACTTTCTGCCGCATGGACATCCGCCAAATTTCCAAGCGGACTAAGGCCCATGAGCAATGCGAGCCCGAAGGCTGCAAGTCTTGTTTTGATATTTCTGCTCTTCATTGCATTCTCCTTTTTTCGTTAAAAATACCGCAGAGGCTTTCCCCTGCGGATTTGTTATCTGCTTACTTCTGTTTTCTTTTGACTGGGTTTCTGTCTGCCCACTTCCTCCCGGACACGCTTTAACGCATCGGTCACCGAGCGGCTGGAAATCCCATTTTGATGACAGCCTTCCCCGATCCCCATAAAATAAAGATCAGAAGGAATCGCTGGTTGATCCTTATACGGAGCATTCATGGTATATGCCATGACTTCCCTTTTCATGCCATCCTTGCCCTGAACAAGAACAGGCTCCTTCCCATAAAGATGGGGATAACCTTCATAAAAGTCCAGGCTCTTTTCACACTCCGGTGTAATCTTCCAAAGTACACCTTCCACCCGGCTTCCCTCTTCCGGCAGAATAGTGGCAACACCGCTTCCCTTCCCCCTGCCACAAAAGGTCAGGCGATACCCTTCCAAATGGACAGGCTCTACTACAGAAGCTGCCGGACAGCGGTATGCCATCTGATCTAAGTTCATGTTACTGCCATAGGCAAAATAATACGTTTCTTTCATCTCTACCTCCTATCGGACATCCTCTGCCCGATGATTTCTATTCAAACATTCATACTGACTGCGGTCATATCTCCACGCCCGATCCCCTTCCAGGTTGGCAAGCAGATGTTCTCGGACATTTTTATATTCCGGTCCGATAAGCCCCAACCGCAGTAAAAAGGTACGGAATGTAAACGCAGGATTCTCGGTAATCTCTGTTTTCCGCATCTGGGTACATTTCTGATTGATGGCCTGAGCGGAAATGGCAAGAGCCAGCGTGATATTTGCCCGTACTTTTCCTGCATGGAGAGTGCTTTCAAAACACCGCCATTCCAGCGTTCCCTTCAAAAACACTGCATGCAGGTTTAAGGCATAATACCGGGTACTGTCATAATGATCATGACTTCCATCCCTGCCTCCGTACCATATCTGTTTCAGCTTTTCCATGGAAATGGTGCTGTTTGGCATCCTGCGGATTTTTTCCAGCACAATGGGGCGTACTTTCTGACAATAGTTGCTTTCTCTGGAAGTCTGCACTTTCAATGCCTTAAACAGAATATCCTCTTTCGAATACATAATCGTCATGGCATTTTTCAGGCTCCTTGCCGTATGATTTGAGGCATCCACGTGAACGTGCTGCCCACAGGATTCATTCACTCTTGCCCGGTGATGTCTGAGACACCTGACTACTTCCTGTAGTTTTCCCATCTCAGAATACTCAAGTTTCGGGCTTACCATCTCCGTACTATATTCACTTCCGGCATGAACCATCTGGCCACGCTCCCTGCGTTGTGTATAGATACTGCCATCATACATAAACTTCCATTTTTTCCCTTCTCGGTCCATCACAGACCATGTTTGATAATATCCGCCATCATAAACTGCGCGTGTTCCAAACAATTCTGCCACTGCTTCTGCAGCCCTCTGTCTGGTAATACCTGTCATCTCAATCTCTGTACCAAAGTATTGGTTCTGAATTCCAATTGCCATACTGCCTTACCTCTTTGTCTTTTCATCCTCTGCCCGGATTTCTGCATCTGCCTGCCGAAGAAGCGTTCCGATGGCTTCGATCACGTTGACAGTCACTCCATTTCCAGCCTGTTTATAAAGCTGGCTGTCCGAAGTATCCTGTTCGATGCGGTCAATCTGCCAGTCATAAAACCCCTGCAGTCTCAGACATTCCCTTGGCACCAGTTTCCGGATTCTGCCCCGATAGGCAACTCCATGCCTGTCTGTGGCAGTAATGGTGAACATCGGCTCTTCCGGCTCCTTCATCCTCCGACCATTCTGCCGGGTTTCTTCTCTTCCCGGAGTCAGCACTGCTCTGGCACCTTCCTCTTTTAATACACCGGAGCATTCTCCTTTGTGATTATGGATGCCGGACTGTCTGGTATTCAGACATCTGCAATGCTCTGTCACCAGAGGTGGCGGAGACAAATCCACAAAATGAAGTGTCCCCTGCTGGATTCCTGTGGTCAGGGTATGGGCAATCTGATGCCCCACACGCCCTCTCCGGGTGTTCATTCCTGCATATCCCAGGTCAATGCTGTCTCCCGGATACGCCATCTTATATCCCTGCTTGGTATTCTCTTTGATAGGAACACCAACCTCATATAATCCGGTTTTTCCACCAACGCCTCCCGCTCCGGAAGTCAGGGTACAACTTAACCCTTCGGCTTTGTAGATTCGTTCCCCCTGTCTGCCTGTCTGGACTTGAACAAGAGGCGTTCCATTTGCTGTTGGGAAAGGTAATATTTTTCCGGCACATCTTCGATCAAGATATCCGACAAGATACACCCGCTTTCTGGATTGGGGGACTCCAAAATCCTTGCTGTTAAGCACTTTCCATTCCACACCATACCCCAGCTCAGATAGCGTACTGAGGATGGTGTGAAACGTCCTGCCTTTGTCATGCGAAAGCAGTCCGGGAACATTTTCAAGGATGAAATACGCAGGTCGCTTGTCTGCAACCAGTCTGGCAATCTCGAAGAACAGAGTTCCTCTGGCATCTGCAAATCCTCCTCGCTTTCCGGCGATAGAGAATGCCTGGCAAGGAAATCCTGCACACAAAAGATCAAAGTCTGGCATTCGCTCTGTTTCGATTGTTCTTGCGTCATTACAAAACCACTCCCCTTCTGTGTCGAACAGCAATCGGTAGTTCTTATCCGCATAAGCATCCACCTCACAGTGCCCTACGCATGTAAAACCGCCTGCGCGTCTTAACCCTTCCCGGAATCCCCCGATCCCGCTGAATAACTCAAAAAATCGAATGGTTGCGGCTATCAACCTCCTTTGCTGACAAAGACAGGCGGCATGGTTTCTTTCCCACACCGCCTGTCGGTTTTTAAGTTCTATGTATTTGGCATTATGCAATCTCTTCGGTTTCTTCCTCGGATTCTGACAGTTCATCTTCCTCATCTGCATCTTCGGGAAGTTCTGAATCTGGTTCTTCCTCTTCCAGTTGTGCGGATTCCTCGAAGTTCTCATCGTCTGGTTCTTCCTCCGCAGCTTCCATCCCTTCGATTCCCTCTTCGGCAATCTCTTCTTCACTGGTCTCTTCTGCAGGTCCTTCTGCTTCTTCCAGTCTGTCTGCTTCTGGGGTTTCTTCCGGCTGTTCCAGTTCTTTCCATTTGGCTTCTACCTCTTCCACCACTTTTTCGATGATGCGGATGAGAAAATCTTTCTGTTTGATGCCTTCTTTTGCGACTGCCCATTTGACTCTCTGGAATAAATCCTCTGTGACCTGTACTGCTAATGTTCTTTTTTCCATGCTCTCTTCTCCTTTGCCTTCCAGTCTGTTAAAATGTTCTTCAATCACCTGCTGGATGAATATCTGTGTACTCGTTTCCTTCTCTTCGATCTCGGCTCGTACTTTCTCATGTAATTCCACCGGGATCTTTCCGCATATGTTCTTCATCTCTGCCATCTGCGTTTCTCCTTTCGTTTTGTTATACACAACATACTCCAAAGTTTGAAAGAAAGCTATTCACAATACCCACTAAAGAATCCATGTCAAATGCATGCAAAACCCAAGCAGATCCAACAATGCCATACTTTCTTTGTCCATAGGCCTCACCCCCTTTACTCCTGCTCCATCTGAAATAAAAAATCCAGCATCTGACCGGGAATTTCTTCCTTTTCCCATGCTGGTATTCGTTCCATATCGCCACTTTTTAGTTCCTCCCGAACAGTCTCCTGAATCAGTTTCCGTAAGGTTTCCCGCTCTTCTTTTTCTAAAATCACATCCACCAGATACTGGTTCCTCTGTCCTGCCGGAACTTCCATCAGAAGCCGCCACGCTTTTTCATGCTCCGGGTTCTTAAGGTTGGGACGAAAGGAAAAGACCGGGCGGCTCACAGCGTTCTCATCTGCCCCACAATCCGTTCATATCCGGCAGCGTTGGCATGGACGTCGGTGAGGTAAATCGGGCGACACAGGCGGTCCTGGGTACTTACACGGTGCTGAAAAATAGCAGCCCCGCCTCCCATGAAAATGGAAGGAACTGCCCGCAGATCAAAGCCTGCCTCGGTGATCGCAGACAATATCTTTTCAATGTAAAGCCTGCCCTGTTTCTCGATCAAAGACACCACTTCCGCAGGCATGCTGCAGGACTTCCCCTGTAAGATGCGCTCAACCTGTGTCTCTGTTATGGACAGCCCGGTGTTTCTGCGCACTTGTTCCAGAATCTCATCCATGCAGCGAATGACCCCCAGTTCCAGACTCCTGCAGGTAGCTGCATTGGGAACAGCGTTATCAAGGCGCATCAAATCCACCGTCCAGCCTCCGATATCCACAAGAAGAACAGAGGGTTCATCCTTTAAATATTCCGGGTAAAGAGCCAGAGCCGAGTATCCCTGGGGGAACAGTTTCACATCCTCAATCTGGATTTCATAGCGTTCCCCTTCGTAGAAAAATCGGACAGGCTGTTCCTTCCGAAACAGATATTCCTTAAATCTCTGTTTTTCCCTTCCAAATCCGGTAAGGGGAAGTCCGGCTGCAAGAACAACCTTGGCTGTTCTCCCTCCTTTTCGTTTTCGGATCTCCTGTGCCAGTGCAGCCAGCGTCAAAAGATAATAATTGTCATTGGCAGTCTTATCCTTTACTAAAGTCTGCCGCCCCGTTCCACACACATAATAAGCACCTCCGTATTGAAGAACATTCTGCATGGTATAAGGTTCATAGGTGTACCGCATCAGCCCTGTTGGGAAACACACCTGTTTTGTTTTAATAGCATAATATCCGTGGTCGATTCCAATAATCATCGCCTACCACTCCCTTCTTTGTCATTCTGTAAAACACTTCCGGAGAAAGAGTCCTTGCGTCCGGCGGAGCGCTCCGGCAGCTGTTCTTTTCTTTCCAGCCTGTTAAACTTCCTACTCCCGGTCCCGGAAAAATGCCTGGGCTGGAAGATAATGCAGTGTTCCCTCTAAAACAAGCGCCTGCCTTTGAAAGCGCAGGACTCCCTGGTTCTGCAGGTTAATCAGTTCTTGGTATGCTTCCTTGGTCAAAAAATAACGATGATACTCTCCCTTTTCTCCAAACTGCTCCTTTTGCTCCAGCAGCAAAAACTCCACCATATACCGGGTGTCTGGTGCAAACCGTTTCTCACACAGCATATCATCACCCTGAACTGCCTTCACACCCTCCGATTCCCTTGCTACTGCCAGTAATTCATGAATACTGATGCTCACGTTTCCTATCACCTCCCTTCGAAGCCTTTCCTGATTTTCTGCGAAAAAAAGACAGGCACCTACACGATGTCTGTCTCCGTGGGATCTACCATCCCTTTTTCCTGATACTGTTGTTTGATGATCTGTTCCAGCTGTTTCCGCATTTCCTGATCCGCTACCTGAGTACAAAACTCCTGAAGCCATTTATCATGTAAATGCTCATCTGCTTCTGTCGGATCCCAGGACACAATGCTGCAGGTTTCATCATACAGCAATTCCAACTGCCGAAACTGTTCACTGAACTGTCCTGCATATTCATTCCAGATTTCTAAGTTATACAGCTTGAATCCTAGAAAATCAGAAACATACGTCAGCCTGTCCAAATCTGAAAACGTCATTTTTTCCTTTCCCAGCAAGATTGCCCTGTCACGCTTTCCGCATAAAAACAGGAAAGCAAACCGCTCCATATCTCTTTGGTGCATACCAATCACCCTTCTTGTAAATAATTCCTTATTACGAAACATTGTAAAAAGTGAAACCAGTAAAATCAATATAAAGTTTCTTTATTGCGAAATATTCAAGAAATGAAAGGACCTTATCATGCAGAAAATCAGACCAGATATGGATATCGGTAAAAATATCCAGACAATTCGTTATGCGAATAAACTTACCCAGGATCAGGTCATTGCAAAATTAAACCTGATGGGGATTTCTATGTCCAAAAGCACTTATGCCAAGCTGGAAACCAACCGTATGAACATCAAGGTATCGGAACTTGTTGCCCTTGCTAAAATCTTCCACACCGATATCAACGCATTCTTTTCCGGGCTTCTCTAAACCGGAAAAGCAACCACTTCTTAAATTTCTCTTGTTATATCGCTCTTTCTTATTCTCTCCGTTTTTCTCCAACCAATCCAATCGTTCTATTTTGGTATATTTTTTGTCTCACTTTTACAACCGATTGTATTCCTAATCCCGTGTAAAATCAATAGAAAAAGTGCAAAAAGTGAGACAAACCTGTCAACACTATTTGCAGGAGGAATTAGAGATATGCCAAAACCGAAAACATCCACCGGGGAGAAAAATCTGATCAGCCAAAGGCTCATTGAACTCCGCCGCCAGCATAATATGTCACAGCGCCTCTTAGCCTACCAGCTTCAGCTGAATGGGTATGATATGGATAAAAATGTGATTACTAGTATAACGAATATTAAATAATTGCTATATTAAATTGATACTGCTTCCTCTTCACTGATTTCATCCATTTTATACTTCCAGTGATAAACCACGGGTTCACGGTTCACTTCGTCAAAGTACTTGTAAATTCGTTCTTCCAACTCCTGTTTGGTATTGACACGAATTCCTCGAAGCATCTGTCTGGTCATCTTGCTGAAGAAGCTTTCAATCATGTTTAACCATGAGCCATGTTTTGGTGTAAACACAAATTTAAAACGTCCCTTTGGCATAGTATCCAGAAAGCGCCGTGTTTCTTTGGAAGTATGTGCAGAATGATTATCCAGGATGATCCGAATGGTATCCTGTGATGGATATTTTTTGTCCAGTATCTTTAAAAACTCAATAAAATCAGAACTCTTATGGGTCTCACTTACTAACGGAATTGCTTCTCCAGTGAGTAAATCAATGCCAGCCAGTAAAGAGAGCGTTCCCAGACGTTTGTATTCTGCATCACGATATACTTCCCCATGTTCTGATGTCGGGCGTAAATCCGGTACCGTATTGGAGATTGCCTGAATGCCCGGCTTCTCATCATACGATACCGTAATCGTCAGTTTATAATCGTCTGGAACAATGAGATCACCATTTTCATCAAACTGCATTTCAATCTGCTTATAAACCAACAGAACCTCATGCATTTTTGATTCAAAATCAGGATCCCGTTTTTCACAGTAATATTTGATTTTAAAGGGTTTCATATCCTGTTCCTTAAGAAATTTCTGGATATACGGTTTGGTAACGGTTGAAAGCCTTGGATATCCCGCTTCTTCTGCATGTTTCTGAATGTATTTGTGGAGAGAGGTCAACGTCCACAATTCCTGTGCATAACCGAGTTCTGTCGGTCTCTGACACGCAATATGAATCATCCATGCTTTTGCATCATCAGTGATTTCCGATGGACGTCCAGGACGCTGAACATCAAACAGTGCAGCATCTAAACCGCCTTTCTGAAACTTCGAAATACAAAGGCGTACCGTTGCGGTACTAATGGCAAGTTTATCAGCAATTTGCTGGAATGTCATTCCATCGGCTTTATATAAAAGGATTCTGGCACGGTCCACAACTTGTGCCTGAATGGTTCTCTTTTTGGATAATGCTTTAAGGTAATCTCTGTCTTCATCTGACAGAGGAAGATATGTTTTTCTCATAGTGTTCATCCTTTCTTAGATAACACTATTTTACCATACATTATCCTCAAAATATATAGTAGAAATTTAATTTATTCTATACTAGAATTGAGACCAATAAGCGTTATGTCACAGATGTAGAATTAAAAGCGCTTACTGAGATCTTTCATGTTTCCTATGAGTATCTCATCGAGGGAAAAGAAGAAAAGTCATAGCTTCCATTGTATGAGGCTGTGGCTTTTCTTTAATTTGCTTTTTAACTTTTGAAATTATTCCATGATTCTTTCACTTTCTTAACGTTCTAAAGTAATCCTTGAGGTTTCTCCCTTCCTGTCTAATTCGGTTGCCCTTATTCAGACCAATGCTTCTTCATCTCATACACCAAATCCAATACTTCTTTGATTCGTTCCCGCTCTGTTTCTCCATGCGTATATTGCATTTCGCTAGCATATCTGCAAAGCCCCTGGAGTGTAATTTCCTCAAAAAGTTCCGGATAACCTGCTACAGGTTCTTCCAGTCCCCAATACTCTCCTATTTCGTTTGCAATCTTTTCCAACTTTAATCGTTCATCCTCATCATAGATTTTCCGTTGTCCTGCATAAATCAATAGTCCATACTGTGTTGCCTGCATAATCTTCTGTTCTGTTGTAAGTTCTTTACTCATTTTACATTTCTCCTTTCCTTTTCGACTACAACACTACCCTATCCTCCAACAGAAAGCTATTCACACATACCAACAAAATATTACTTGTAAACCTGTCTATTATTGACAATAAAAAACCTGCTACAAGGATGTCTTTCCTCATACCAGATATTAATACTTTTTTCCTACTGCATACACATTTTTCTCATTACTTGTGTATCATGTACCTATATTGTCATATAATCCTACTGTGTACACGCTATGTACAGTAAGCACATGGGGTTCAGTTTACATCAGCCAAAATAACGGGTGCTTCTGAAGCCAATGCCCTTGCAATCGCTACACGTTGTTGTTGACCGCCGGAAAGTTGTAACACATTCCGTTTCATTTCCTCTTTCGTCAATCCCATTTTTTCTAAAACCGGTTCCGGTGGTAATTTACTTGTCAATTTTACGTTTTCTAATGGTGTCATATAATCAATGAGATTATATGCTTGAAAAATAAAGGAAACATGGTTCCGGCGATGATTTGCGAATCCTTTTTCAGTAATATCTTCTCCATTAAATAATATCTTGCCTTTGGTAGGACTATCTAATCCACCCAACAAAGAAAGTAATGTTGTTTTGCCACAACCAGACGGTCCTAAAATCGCATATATTTTTCCCAGTTCCATTTCTGCGCTGATATTACTAAATATGTTCTTTTTCTTGTCATAGCTATAACTTAAATTTGAAAACGATAATATACTCATAATCACATTTCTCCTATTCCATTTTAGTTAAAATATCTTTCGGTTGTAAACGAATGACCGTATAGGAAGCAACAATAACCGCAAGACAAATCAAAATAACACCAATGCCAAATACTTTAAGCATATCTGATGTGGCAATCTGAACGGTCAATTTGGATATATTTTCTCCCGATCTGCTGATAATGAATGAATCGATTTGATTTGCAAGCTCAAAAGATAATGCCGTTGACGCAAACATGGATAGTATTGCAATCAATATATTTTCTGTCAGGAACTGTCCGACAATTTCTGCCTTGCCTCGACCAACTGCAAGTAAAACAGCAATTTCTTTCTTACGGTTTCTCGTCCATAAAACAAGGAACAATACAATAACAAGCATGCCAATTGCAGTAATTGTTAATACAGCCGTATCAACCATACTTCCAAAAGAAGACAATGGGGTGGATACTAAGTCAAAATCTTCTGTGTTGACATCGAAAGTAAATGTTTTGCCTTTTACTTCTGGAAGGTTTTTGATGGTTTCCATAAGCTCTTTGGCTTCCTCTGGAGAGTGCGTATAAATATCAAGATTGTCATATCCCTCCAATTTTTCATTTACTCCGTCATAAAACTTTTTCAGACCATCCATATCAATATAACCACTGTTTGCAGGAATCCCATCCGGTGTGATCGCTTGTTTTGTCGTACCCTCTGTACCACTATAAATTCCTACAATGGTAAAGGTACTTTCCGTTTTTCCTGTTTCAAACTCTTGAAAAGTAATTTTATCTCCTACAGAAAGATTGTTTTTGTCTGCCAATTCTTTTGAAATCAAAACTGTGCAAGAGTCATCAGGATTAATATGTCGTCCTTCTTCCAGTTTATATGTTCCATTTAAAAATTTTATATCTAAAGAAGAATCCAATACTGCAGTATAAGGGACTGACAAACCTGGTGCATTCACCATGCCCGGAATCGGCTCGAAATTTTCCGGAATCCCCCAATAGCCACCATCTATTTTAGCGTTATGGCTCACAACATTGGGAAGTTTTGAAATTGCACTTATTATTTTTTCTGTAATACGGTCGCCATTATAGGTATATCCAGAAGCCCCATTTCCGAAATCCTCAGCCGGGCCAAAATTATTCTGATTGTTCATGTCAATTTCCATACGAACGGAAGCACCTACAGTTTCCTTTATCTGCTTTGTTCCTTGCAAAACAGCTTCCTCGCTGGAAACTGCAATCAAAACGGTTGTAGACAGCAGAGTAAATGTCAAAAACAGCAACAGCGTACGTAATCTCTGTCTGACACAGTATTTTATAGCGCGTTTCAAAAAATTCATTGTAATACCCTCCTAACTCATTTTGGTTAAAATCTCTTTCGGTTTTAATGACAGGATCGCTCCACTGCACACAAGAACTGTCAGAAGAACACCCAGATTTTCTAAAATGAACAATATGACAAAATGCAGGAAATCTGGCTGTAAGTAATTCTTATGAATCGTTGATTGTGTTATGGAATCAAACAGGAATGAATTTAATGTATCTGCAAGCGGAAGAAAGATAATGATTGCCACTAGAAAGCCGATCCACAGCAGAATCATTGCCTCTATCAGAAATTGCCCGATAATCCGCTGTTTCGGTTTTCCTACGGCAAGTAAAATGCCGGCTTCCTGCATTCTTCCACGAATCCTGAATGTCAGTATCAGCATAAATGCCAGAAATCCCAATACTACAGCAACCGCAATCAGTGCGACAACGATCTTTTGCATACTTTGAAGCTGTTCTGCAATCTTAGAATACTTGAAGTCATTCGTATTGATGACATGGTTGTTCCAGGCAATCGAATCAATCCCTTTTATTTCTGATACCATCTTGTCAAGATGCAGTGGGTCGGCAATGAAAAAAGAAATCTCGCCCTCATAAACACCTTGCTCCTGCAAGTTGATTAACAGTTGACTATCTGAAAAAATAAGATTTTCGGCTTTTTTCGCTGTCGGATTTAACGCATTATCGGAAGCATTTTTTATATCGTAGATTCCTTTGATTTCCACTGTTTCATATGCACTTTTTTCTTTCATCAGGTCTGTATATACACCATCGTCTGAACCCAGTTTTGCATGGGTAAGGGTTATCTTATCTCCAACAGCAAGATTGTTTTGTTCGGCAAGGGCTTTACTGATAAGAATTTTACCGTTGTCCTCTGATCTGATATGTTCCCCCTCTGCCAGTTCGTATTCCTCATCCAAAAAGGCTTGGCACAAGCTGGAATCACGCACTGCTTTTACAGTTCCCATATTGCTTTCTTCACTGTGTCCTGTCCCTGCGAGAAATGACAGGTTTTCTCCCTTTACATAGCCGGAGTGTTCTGTATTGTAGCATTTCAGATCTTTTCCAACGATGGAAATAACCCGCCGAATGGACTGCTCATCAATGACAGGTGTCCCCTTACTGGAAACCTGTCCGTTATTCATATCAAACTGTTCATAAGGTCTGATATTGAAAGAAGCACCAATATTGGAACGCAAATCCTCAGAAACCTGCCGGATCCCCAAATAGACCACACTTCCTGTCAGCAAGGAGAATGAAATCAATAGAAATACTATTCCAAGCAATAAATTTTTTCCTTTTTTGCGGGTCAGATAGAGAAATGCCCGCTTTCCTACATTCATAAAAACACCGTCCTTTCTTTATATCTGCAATATAAGAAAGGACGGTTTAACTTCGATTTAGATTCCATTTAATTTTAATTTAGATTATGTGAATTTAATGTGATTTTGAAGCAGACACTGTCTTGCCGGTTCTCAATCGTATATGACAGACCATGCTGTTCCAAGATAATTTTTACAAGATATAGTCCCAACCCGCTTCCGCCGGTCAGTTTATTATGTGATTTTTCCACACAATAGAATGGAGTAAACAGTTTATCCAAATCTTCATCCGGAATATTTACACCACTGTTTCTGACAAGAAGAGAATCAAAAGACAGTTCTAACCCCAGTTCGGCACCAACAGGGGAGTGCCGTATTGCGTTGCTGATGATATTATGGACTGCTTTTTCCAAAAGCAGCTCATTTCCCATCATCATAACATCTTCTGAAATATTCTTCTGAATACGGATATGTTTTTCATTGGCCAGTGGGATAAGATGTTTATATACACGTTTCAGAATATTGGAAAGAGAAAGAAGCTCCGTATGACTCATTGTATTCATTTCCAGCTTTGATATCGACAGGATTTCCTTTACAAGCTGTTCCATATTTTCAATTTCTTTTAATGTTTCCGGAAGTATCGTTCTCGTGTCCTTATATCTTCCAATTTCCATAATCATACTTTCCACCTGCCCTTTGATTATGGTGATCGGGGTTTTCAATTCATGGGAAGCTGTCGCAAAAAAATACTGACGCTGTTTATTCAGTTCGTCAATATGCTCCATATCCTGCTTTAACTGTCTGTTTGCTGTTTCCAGTTTCAGCATGGTATCTGACAGATTTTGGGACATGGAATTCAGACTATTTGCAAGAATACCAATTTCATCTGTACGGTTTATCTTACATTGCCAGGTCATATCAAGCTTTTCCATTCGTTTTGAAACTTCACTGATTTCTATCACTGGTTTTACGATCAAACGGCTGCAAATCCATGCCCCTGAAAATGAAACCAGGAAAATAATTATCAAAAGAAACGGCAATAATTTTAATAACGCACTTATTAACTCATGACTGGAGGAAATCGGGGCAATGATATTGAGCATATATGTCTCTGCTCTGTCAGAGAATTGAATCTCCTGAGCAAAGGATAACATTTCTTCTTTCTCTGAAGAAACTTCGTCAGGCGTTCCATACTGCTGTTCTTCTCCACCACATTGAACGATGATAGTTGCCTGATGATCTGAACAAAATTTTTCCAATACATCTTTTGCATTTTCAAATTTTGTTTTAGAAAGTGTTTCTGTCAGTTCTTTTATTTCCGTGTTGATATGTTCTGATGATACAGCCACATAACTTTTCGGCAGGAAAAACAGAATACTTCCATAAATAAGAAAACTACATAAAATTAAAGAACCTGCGATCCATAAGAAAACTTTTGCACTCAGGCTGTCATTAATTTTTGCTCTCAAATTTATATCTCACCCCTCGTATTGTATGAATACATCCTGTATCTAATTTTCGTCGCAAATTCATAATATGTATATTTACTGTTTTTTCGTCGCCGGCAAAATCATAGCCCCATACTTGTTGGATCAGATTATCCCTCGTGAGGACTTGATTTTTATGGTTCAAAAAGGTCAGTAAAAGTTCAAATTCGAGTTGTGTTAAATTGACAGGAGCACCGTTTTTATATACCTCATGACTGTCTTTATTGAGTTCAATTCCTTGCGCAGAGAGTATTTTTTGTTTTTCTGATTTTTCCTTGATCCGTCTAAGTACAGCTTCAATTCTCATTAAAACAAGTTTTAACGAAAAGGGCTTTGTGATATAATCATCAACCTGCAATTCAAAAGCTCTTATTTGTGCTTCTTCTTCGTCCATAGCCGTAAGCATGATAATCGGAATCCGGGACTTTTTACGAATAAATTCACATACCGCATAACCGTCTATTTTAGGCATCATAATATCTAACAAAATGAGCGAAAAGGATTGTGACTGAAAAAGCGAAATTCCTTCCAATCCATCACTTGCTAATGAAACTTCATATCCCGCGTCAGTCAACAACTCATATAAAACAGACTGTATTGCTGTTTCATCTTCCATAATCAATATACGTTCTTTCATGTAAGCACCACCTGAGAATTTATAGATTAAAGCAATTCTAACACAAAATGATTTAGATTTGATTTAAAAAATGTCCGAATAACCTATAAAATGAGGTTATTCGGACATTTTTCATAATACCAGCGGCAATCACCGGACTTTTTTCATACAGGTCACTGCCATAGCCCCTGGTCCGATGTGACAGGCAACGCTCAGAGAAAGCGGACCTTCTACAATTTCGTATTCCGGAAACTTCTCCGCGATCTCCTGTTTCCATTCCTGTGCCTCTTCTTTGCTGCAAGTATAGGCCATTCCCAGCACCATATCTTCCCGGACATCTGCAAAGCGGTCATTCAGATCTTTTTCTATCGCCTTGAGCATAGTACGCTTTGCGGCTTTCCATCCTCTTACTTTTGAAAATGCATCCAGTTTTTCTCCCTGAATCTGAAGCACCGGTTTCAGGTTCAATACCGTTCCGAGCGCCGCGGCAGCCGGTGTAACACGTCCGCCCTTTTTCAGATATTTTAACGTATCCACGGTAATATAGATACTTGCCTGCAGCTTTTCAGCCTCCAGTATCTCCTTGATCTCAGATGCAGATTTTCCTGCATCCCGGAGCACGATCGCATCTTCCACCGATTGCTTCTGTGTCACAGAAATTCTCTGGTTATCCACTACACAAACCTTTCCCTCGTATTCCTGAGACAGAGACTGTGCCGCATGACAAGTGCTGCTCAGTCCGCTGGACATTGGAATGTGCACGATCTCATCGTACTCTTTCAGCAGCTCGTCCCAGCATTCCATGACTTCACCCGGAGATGGCTGAGACGTGGAAATATCAGAATCTTCTCCCAGACGCTTATAAAATTCCTCCTGCGTCAGCGTAATATCTTCCAGAAACAACTCCCCGTCAATAAAGAACGGCATGGGAATCACATGAATTCCCATCGTTTTTCCCATTTCCTGCGTAATACCACTGTTGCTGTCCGTTACGATTGCAATTTTTTTCATCTTTTCTCCCCTGTTTCTAGTTTTTAAAACTATGAATCGGTGCCGGAATTCTTCCTGCCCGATTTACAAATGCCTCACAGCCGAACTCATTCACCGGCATGATCGGCGCATAACCCAGAAGTCCGCCGAATTCGACAATCTCTCCCACATCTTTTCCGATCACCGGAATGAGACGGACTGCTGTCGTCTTCTGGTTGACCATACCGATCGCCATCTCATCTGCAATGATTCCGGAAATTGTCGCTGCAGATGTCTTTCCCGGAACCGCGATCATATCAAGACCAACTGAGCAGACACAAGTCATGGCTTCTAATTTTTCCAGTGTCAGTGAACCTGCATTCACTGCATCGATCATTCCCTGATCTTCACTGACCGGAATAAACGCACCACTGAGTCCTCCTACATAAGAGGATGCCATCACACCGCCTTTTTTCACCTGATCGTTGAGAAGTGCCAGTGCCGCCGTCGTTCCCGGCGCACCTACCCGCTCCAGACCAATCTCTTCTAAGATCTCTGCCACGCTGTCTCCGATTGCCGGAGTCGGTGCCAGTGACAAGTCAATGATTCCAAACGGAATTCCCAGACGTCTGGATGCCTCTCCGGCTACCAGCTGTCCTACTCGTGTCACCTTAAATGCCGTCTTTTTGATTGTCTCGCAAAGCTCTTCAAATCCTTTGCCGCGCACCTTTTCCAATGCTTTTTTCACAACTCCGGGACCGCTGACGCCGACATTGATCACCGCATCCGCTTCTGTCACTCCAAGGAATGCACCCGCCATAAACGGATTGTCATCCGGCGCATTACAAAAGATAACAAGTTTTGCACATCCGAAAGAATCACGCTCTTTTGTCGCTTCTGCTGTTTCTTTTACCATTTCTCCACAAAGACGTACTGCATCCATGTTGATTCCGGTTCTGGTGGAACCTACATTGACAGAACTGCACACTCTCTCCGTTCTTGCCAGTGCCTGCGGGATCGAACGGATCAGATTCTCATCACTTTTTGTCATTCCCTTGGAAACCAGCGCAGAGTATCCTCCGATAAAATTAACTCCAACTTCCTTAGCCGCTTTATCCAGTGTTTCTGCGATGGTCACAAAATCTTCCGGACACTTACATGCAGCACCGCCGATCAGAGCGATCGGTGTAATAGAAATTCGTTTGTTTACGATCGGAATTCCAAATTCTCTTTCAATATGTTTTCCTGTTGACACAAGGTCTTTTGCAGTTACTGTGATTTTTTCATAAATCTTTCTGTTCAATTCATTCAAATCCGAATCAATACAGTCCATCAGGCTGATTCCCAGTGTGATGGTACGAACATCCAGATTTTCCTGCTCGATCATCTTATTGGTTTCGGAAACTTCATACATATTAATCATGGTCTTTATCCTCGTCTCTGCTTATTCTTATAATCTGTGCATCTTTTCAAAAATCTCTTCTTTCTGGCACTGGATCTTTACCCCGATCTCTTCGCCCATCTGCTCCATCTCATCACAGATCACTTTAAAATCTTTTTCGATTTCTGAAATATCTACAACCATCATCATATTGAAATATCCCTGTACGATCGTCTGGGAAATATCTAAAATATTGATCTTACTTTCTGCAAGGTATGTACACACTTTCGCGATAATTCCCACAGTGTCTTTTCCTACTACGGTTACGATACATTTTTTCATGGTTTTTCCTCCTCAAGTTAAACGGTGATAATCTCTGAAATACTGTCCCTTTTTGCCACTGCCATATTCAAGTCTTCCCCTTTATATGCATTATCCCCTAATGTCACTTCCAGTTTGACAGTCTCATATGCCAGACTTTCATAATTATTTTCTTTGCTCAAATGCCCCAGAACAATATGTTTCAAATTATCATGTAGTATATCACAAAGGAGACGTCCTGACAATTCATTCGACAAATGTCCTTTGTCTCCCATTACTCTTCGCTTCAGCGGATATGGATATGGTCCCACTTCCAACATATGCAGATCATGGTTTGCCTCCAGAAGAACTGCATCCAGATTCTGGAGATGGGACACCGTATATGCATCATAGATTCCCAGATCTGTCGCCACTGCCACAGATTTGTCTCTGCACTCCAGACGGTATCCGGTCGGTTCGTTGGCATCATGGGAAATTGCAAACGGATTTACCCTGATATCCCCCAGCATAAAGGATTCATCACTGTGTATCACATGATACAATCCTTCCGGCATGGCTCCCAGTCTGGAATACGCCTGAATCCCCGCAATCGTTCCCGGAGTTGCATAGATCGGGATCTCATATTTTCTGCTGAACACTCCAAGTCCCTGAATGTGATCTGAGTGCTCATGGGTGATCAGAATCCCGTCCAGCTCCTCCCCTTTAATCTCCAGCTCCTTTAAACCGGCATCAATTCTTTTTTTACTGATTCCGGTATCGATCAGTAAATGTGTATTGTCACTGCCTACATAGATGCAGTTTCCACTGCTGCCACTGGCAATGCTGCATAATCTCATAGTATCTCTCCTATTTGTCGTCTTGTTTCTTCGATCTCTCTGCTGTTGTCGATCACCCGGGTACAGTTTTTCCGAAAATACGCTTCCGGACTCTGGCTGCGTATCATATCTGTAATTCTTTCATCACTATATCCCCGGGATGCTTTCAGCCGCTCTCTTCTTACCGATTCCTCTGTATAGATAAACCATGTTTCTTCGCAGATTTTGGCATATCCTGCTTCCAGAAGAAGAGCAGCCTCCAGTACGTACAGCTCTGTCTTCTCTTTTCTTTTTTCTTCGATATCCAGAAGCACCTGCTGTTTTACCGCAGGATGGACGATCCCATTGAGCTGTTCCAGCTTTTCACTGCTCTGAAACACAATTTGGGCCAGTTTTTTTCGGTCCAGCTCTTCGTTTTCATCTAAAATCTCTCTTCCAAATGCTTCTACGATCGCTTTCCAGCAGGGAGTGCCCTTTCTCTGCAGCGCTTTTGCAACTTCATCAAGCTGTACTACAACTGCATGATATTCTTCCTCCAGCAGCTTTAAAACTGCACTTTTCCCGGAACCCACTCCACCTGTAATTCCAATTACCTTCATCACTATTTTGCCTCGTACCAGTTTTTTCCGACCTGCATATCCGCGATCAACGGCACATCTAAGGAAGCCGCTGTTTCCATCTGCCGTTTGAGGATCTCTTTCACTGTCTCGATCTCATCCGGATGTGTCTCGATCAGAAGTTCATCATGAACCTGCAGGATCATACGGGATTTCATCCGTTTTTCTTTCAGTTCCCGGTTGACTCCGATCATGGCAATCTTCATAATATCTGCCGCAGTTCCCTGGATCGGCGCATTCATTGCCACACGTTCTCCGAAATTCCTCTGCATAAAATTGCTGGATTTTAACTCCGGTATCGGACGTCTTCTTCCAAACAATGTAACGGCATATCCTTCTTCTTTTGCATGCGTCACGGAATCGTCAAGAAACTTTTTGATTCCCGGATACGTCTCAAAATAACTTTCAATATACTGAGACGCTTCTTTTCTCGTGATACTCAAGTCCTGACTCAATCCAAACGAACTGATCCCGTAAACAATTCCAAAGTTGACTGCCTTGGCATTTCGTCTCTGCAGATCTGTCACCTCGTCAAACGGAGTCTTAAACACCTGAGACGCTGTCATTCGGTGAATATCCTGTGCCTCCCGGTATGCCTGGATCAGATGTGCATCTCCGGAACAATGCGCCAGTATACGCAGCTCAATCTGCGAATAATCCGCATCAATAAATACATAGCCTTCCTGAGGCACAAATACTTTCCGGATCAGCCTTCCCAGTTCCATTCTTACCGGAATATTCTGCAGATTCGGTTCTGTACTGCTGATCCGCCCGGTCGCGGTAATCGTCTGGTTAAACGTTCCGTGAATCCGTCCATCTGGTCCGATATAATTTGCCAGTCCGTCTGCATACGTAGATTTTAACTTTGTAAGCTGACGGTATTCCAGAATCTTATCCACGATTGGAAATTCCGGAGCCAGCTTTTCCAGTACATCCGCCGCAGTCGAATATCCTGTTTTTGTTTTCTTGGCATGAGGCATCTGCAGCTTCTCAAACAAGATCACACCCAGCTGTTTCGGAGAATTGATGTTAAAATTCTCCCCTGCCATCTCGTAAATCTCGGATTCCAGCTGTACGATCTGTTCGCCCAATTGTTCTCCATATTTTTTCAGCTCCTCAGCCTCAATGCGCACCCCAGCCTGTTCCATATCAAATAAGGTAAAAACAAGCGGCATCTCAATTTCCAGAAACAGCCTGTCCATCTGCTCCTCTTTGAGTTTTTCCATCAATTTTTCAGATGCCGCATAGGCAGTATATGCTTCATAACAGCTCTTTGTCCACTCATCTGCCTTGTCATCGATCATCAGTCCCAGCTGTTCTCTTGCCACATCTTCATAGGTATAATCATTTTTCAGCGGATTCAGAAGATAGGCTGCCACTGTTGCGTCAAAGCAGTTTTTCTGACAAACCGCGCCCAATACCGGAAGATATTTTTTCAGATCAAACATGACAAAACGACCGGCAGAACATGCCACATCCGAAAGCTGTGCAAACAGTGCATCCATATCTGTATCCATACTGCATGCAATGGAATACACCTGATCTTTCCCGTATGCCAGAGCAATCCTGCCGTATCCTGACGGATGTGCAAATAACGGCAGCACATTCCCGTCACATTTGATCAGTGCAGCTCCCACACACTCTGCCTTTTTTGCCTCTGAGAAAATTCGCTCGATTTCTTCCTGCTCTGTTACTTCCCGGAATGCTTTTTCAACTTCATTTTCAGCTGCTTCCACATCAAACTTTCCGAGCAGATTTTTAAACTGCAGTTTCTGGAACCACGTATATGCCTCTTTGGTGAACATATTTCCATGCTTTGCATCTTCCAGAGAGAACTCCAGTTCTGCATGCGTATCAATGGTCGCCAGAACTTTACTCAGTTTTGCCTGTTCCCAGAATTCTTTTAAATTCTTGCTTGCTCTCGGCGGCTTTAACTCCTCCACATGTGCATAGGCATTCTCCAGTGATCCGTATTCCACAATAATCTTGGTGGCAGTTTTCTCACCAACTCCCGGCACTCCCGGAATATTATCCGCTGTATCCCCCATCAGCGCTTTTACATCGATAAACTCTGTCGGTGTCACTTCATAACGCTCTTTGACATCTGCTGCATAATAATCTTCGATTTCCGTGCGTCCGCCCTTTGTCTTCGGAATCCGGATCTTTACATGCTCCGTAGCAAGCTGCAGAGTATCTCTGTCTCCTGAAATAACAGCAACCTCCATCCCCTTTTCCTCACAGGTTCTGGAAATCGTACCGAGCAGATCGTCCGCCTCCAGTCCGGCTTTCTCGATGATCGCAATGTCCATCGCCTTCAGCACCTCTTTGATGACCGGAACCTGCTGACGGAGTTCTTCTGCCATCGGCTTTCTTGTTCCTTTATAATCAGCAAACATCTCATGACGAAATGTCGGTGCATGAACATCAAATGTGACCGTCAGATACTCCGGTTTTTCTTCTTCCAGAATTTTAAACAGGATATTCAAAAATCCGTACACCGCATTCGTATGAAGGCCTTCCGCATTGGTCAGATCCGGCACTCCATAGAAGGCCCGGTTTAAAATGCTGTGTCCATCTATCAAAACAATTTTTTCACTCATGTCGATTCTCCTAATTTTACTTACAGAGATTACTATACACCAAATATCCTCTTTTTTAAAGGCTGTTTTTCTCTTCTTCTCTTGTCCAGCGCATCAAAACACCCTCACGTCCCGTCGTTTCTTCCTTTTCAAATGCTGCCGTTTGAAACCCTTCTCGTTCATAAAACCGGACTGCTCCTGTGTTCTCTGCATAAGCGTGAAGTGTCAGTTCCTGCCGTCCCGATTTAGCAGCTTCCAGAAGCAAGCGGCCAATCCCCCTGGACCGAGATGCTTTTTCCACAAAAAGTCCCGCGATATAACTGTCCTGTAATCCCAGAAATCCAAGAACTGTCCCCTCTTCTTCATAAATCAGAATATCGGCCTGCGGCAGAGCCTCTTTTACAGCTTCATACTGCTCGTTCCAATACTCTGCCGGGATAAAGCCATGAGCAGCAAGATTTGTCTCCAGCCAGATTTTCATTATGTGCTCTAAATCCTGTGGTTGATATTTACGTATCACGTGTTTCTCCCTTCATTACTAATTGTAAAGAAGGCTGCAACTGTTTTAAGTCACAACCTTCTTTATTTCAGGACTGCTCGTTTCCTGATCGTCCTGTTTTCTTTTTATTCCTGAACGTATTTCTCCCGCAGTTCTTTTACTTTATCACTGTAGACTTTATTCTGTATCTGCTGCAAGAGCTGGTTCCTGATTGAATTCTTTACTTCCTCGAAATCTGCAACTGCCGCATCCTTTTTCTCTTCCACTTTGATCAGATGATATCCGAACTGTGTCTGAACCGGTCCCACAATCGCACCGATCTCTGCTGTAAACGCAGCATCTTCAAACTCTTTTACCATCTGTCCTTTCCCAAACTCTCCAAGATCTCCGCCTTTTGCTCCGGACGGACATGTAGATTTTTCTTTTGCAGCATCTTCAAAGGATGTCTCTCCGCTCTGGATCGCCGCTAAAATCGCATCACATTTTTCTTTGGAATCTGTCAGAATATGTTTTGCGCGAACAGTCTCTCCTTTTGTAAACTGCTGCTTGTGCTCCTCATAATAATTTTTGACATCCTCTTCTGTCACAACTGCATCTTTCATCACTTCTCGCATTGTCATCTGTGCAAGGATATCTCTCTTGGCATTTTCTACCATCTCCTGATATTCTTCTGTCTCTTCCAGCTTCATCTCCCCGCCGAGCTCCGCAAACATATGAAGTGCTACAAACTGATCCAGACACTGCTGTCTGAACTGTGGATTGGAAAGATACGCCTGCTGCTCTCTCGGTACATTCTGCAGGAATTTTTCAAAATCAGATTCTTTGATTTCTCTTCCTGCCACAACTGCTATTATTTTCTGTTCCATAATTCTCTTTCTCCTTTATCTCGTATCGTTTTATTATAAACGGTATCGTGATAAATAGCAAAACAAAATTTCTGTCTGATTCTTTTTCAGATTCCCTTTTTATAAAGTACAAACGAATAGATCATCGGGATCGTCACAACAACGACTATGATCACAATTGGTACCATGTTGTTTTCAAAAAATACACTTCCCCAAAATACCAGTCCTGCCAGAATCCATAATTTTCCTGCCATTCTATGCGTACGATTCCAATTCTCCTCACTGTTCAAGGTCCATGGAAGTTTGATCCCCACCGTATAATTCTGATGATTCTTCGACATATAATTTCCCAACAGGATAAATATGCCACCCATCAAAATACTGACGATCACCTCCATATTCACATCCATGCCAAGTGCATATCCATAAATAGACAGATTAGACACGACAGACAGAACCGGAACGATCCAGAAGATCAGCGTCATCATCGCTCTTCCGATATTTTTCTTCTTGGGATCATTTAAGGTCACACCCAGGCAGAACAAATGGATGACTAATAATATGAGCGGGAAAATCACCACTGCAAACAGCTTTGTACTCCATCCATCTGCCCCTTCACTCCCGAAATGTGTTGCAATCTTTTCCGGCAGTCGATTCCAGAGCAGAAAACCGATCACCATTGGAAAAACAGTAACAATGCTGGTAATGATAACTTTTGATTTATTTTCTTTCATAATGTTGAATCCCCTTTCAAGTCTGACAGCCAGAGCATCAGCTCTTCCACCACAGAAATATTCAGCTCGTAATAAATAAAATTCTTGTATTTCGTTTCCCGTATCAGATCTGCCTTCTTCAGGATTTTCAGATGATAGGAGATCGTTGCTCCTGTCATTTCAAAATGTTTCCCGATTTCTCCTGCTGAAAGTTTTTCTTTCTTCAGAAGAACAAGAATCTCCCTGCGTACCGGATCCGAAAGCGCTTTGAAAGTCTCCGCAAATGCCATCGGCACCATCCTTTCCCGGAATCTATTTAGAATATTTTCTAAATTCCTTACAAACACTATAATCCATTTTTCTATCGTTTGCAACAGGTATTTTGAAATTTTTCTAAATACTTTCCAACTCTATTATTTTAACACTTTTCACATATCATATTGACAAACCAGATAAAAAATGTATATTTATACCAGAAATTGACTTGTATAAGTTCGTGATCGGATGAACGTTTCTACCAACTGCCGTAACAGTTGACTACAGGTTTTTGGGATTCCAAAAATTTGTGGTTATCTGTTACGGCAGTTTTTCTCTGTTTTTGCCGGCGCCAGAGGAAACCATGATTCTGATATCTGTTCTTATACCCGTTCAAACAACAAAGCCCAATCGGAGGAAACAATCTATGAACAGCTTATTAATCAAAAATACTTCTGCTGTCATCACCTGTGACAGTAAAGACACCGTTATGGAACACGCCAACATCCTGATAAACAACGGTGTTATTTCTTACATCGGTCCCGAAGCACAGACCGCAGACGAAACGCTGGATGCATCCGGATATCTCGTTTATCCGGGACTTATCAACACGCATCATCATCTTTATCAGACATTCAGCCGGAATCTCCCTCAAGTACAGAATATGGAACTTTTCGACTGGCTCACCACCTTATATGAAATCTGGAAAAATCTGGATCAGGATGTTATTTACCACAGCTCTATAACCGGCATGGGAGAACTCTTAAAAACCGGATGTACTACTTGTTTTGATCATCATTATGTATTCCCGGACGGAAATTCCGATGCACTTCTGGATGCACAGTTTTCCGCCGCAAAAGACCTCGGCATTCGTATGTACGCTTCACGGGGCAGTATGGATCTAAGCAAAAAGGATGGAGGACTTCCCCCAGACAGCGTCGTACAGAATGTGGAGGAAATTCTGAGAAAATGACGTCTGGTATGCTCATGGAATTCATTTTCAGGATGAGGAATTACGTCTTCTGGCAGAAACCGGCACCGGTGTGGCACATTGTCCAATCTCTAACATGAAACTCTCTTCCGGAATCTGCAGAATTCCTGATATGTTGAAGCTCGATGTACCGGTTGGTCTTGCCGTAGACGGAAGTGCAAGCAATGACGGATCAAACCTTTTGGAAGAATTGCGTGTCGCTTTTCTGCTACATCGCCTGAATTCTAGTGTGCTGTATCGTTGATATTTAACATTACTACTGCATCTTATTCAGATGCAGTAGTAAATGTCGGATACAAGGAATTCAATTTAATTCTTGCATCCTCCGTTCGAAATTGCCAGTTTACCTTTGCGGCTACGGTATTTCGTTCAACTTCCCATGCTGATAATTCCTTACGAAGATTTGAAATATTATCAATCCTTCTGTTCAAACATTGTCTGGTCATGACGTTAAGTTCGATTTCTGCAATATCAAGCCAGCTGCCATGTTTTGGTGTGTAGTGAATCTCCAACCGTTTCATGATTCTTCTGGCTTCATCAGCAGGGTAACGTTTGTACAATGATGCTGGTTTATGTGTATTAAGATTATCCATTACAAGAATTATTTTTTCTACATCTGGATACATGACATCGGCAAGATATTTGATTTCTTCTGCCCAGTCAATTGCAGTCCGATGTTCCCGAACACTTACATGATGAGCTCCACCAAGCGGTTCTACGAATGCAAAAATGCTGCATGTACCATTTCTGACATACTCAGAATCTACTTTCTGGTCATTGCCGGGGCGCATAGGAAGTGGGGATCTTGCCTCGCCAAGTAACTGATATGGTTTTTCGTCCATACAAACAACGGGGCGTTGTGGGTTATATGGAAGTTCGTATACATCGAGAACATCCTCCATACAAGCTATAAATTCTGCGTCCTCTCTTGAGGGAATGCACCAGTATTCATTTTTGTGAGGTCGAAGTTTGTTTTTTTTAAGGCTCTACGGATAGCATCTTTGCTAACCGGTGTATCAAGCACTACTTTGGCTTCTTTTTCCAGCAGACGCAAAGTCCATCTGGAATGACCTTCTGGAACAGGACCGCAGGCAAGTTCAATAATACGTGCTTCTGCACGTCCATCAAGGATACGCCTTGCATTGTCGGAATTGATATTTCTTTTGAACTCGGTAACCGCTTCAATGCCACCGGAAAAATATTTGGTCACTGTATTCGTTACAGTTGTCAGGCAAACACCATTTGATCTTGCGGATTGCTCATGGGTTAATACTTTCCCATGAGCCTCATCCAAATCAATAATAATCTGGCATCTGCTTCGAATAGTTTTAGATGTATTACTTTTGCGAATTATAGATTTTAATGTCTTCAATTCATCATCTGTAAGTTTAATGACATATTTTCTTGGTCTTGCCATATAAATCACCGCCGTTTTCTTTTATTTTAACATGAAGCGGCTATAATAGCTATAAATATTTAGTTAAATATCAACAATACAGTATACTAGTAGCCACGCACCAAGTGGATATGATATACTAAAGATTGCTACGAATGGAAGCGCTAAAATACTCGGACGAAACGATATCGGTTCTCTTGCTGTGGGAAAAGCCGGAGATATGTTCCTCATTCGTCGGGACCGCCTCGACCTTATCGGGGCAGATCTGGATGTAAAATCTATGCTTGGTACCGTTGGACTAAAAAGTTCTGTTGACTACACGATCGTCAACGGAAAAATGGTTGTCGAGAACGGGCATCTTGTAAACATTGACGAGGAAAAATTTATATCTGAAGCTCGGAAATCCGTCACAAACTATTTAAGCCGCTCCTAAGTACAGTGAAAAACAAGTTACTGATACACTGTACGAACTTCTGTATAAACATTTATAACCAATCACAGGAGGAGACACTCTATGAATCATTCTCAGAATTCAAAAACAAAAAGACAAAAGGACCGCGAAATGGTCTATCAATTAGAAGGACGTCCGGGGTTATCCACAGCTGTGCCTCTGGGGCTTCAGCACGTACTTGCAATGTTTACTTCCAACCTTGCGCCCATACTTATCATTGCCAGCGTCTGTGGACTGTCCGGAGCTGATACCGTAATCATGGTACAATGTGCAATGTTTGTTTCTGGACTGACAACTTTTGTTCAGCTGTATCCCATTAAGCTTGGAAAAAACCGTCAGATCGGAGCCAATCTTCCTATTGTAATGGGTACTTCCTTTGCATTCGTACCTACAGCCTCGGCCATTGGAGCTGCCAGCGGAATCGGCGCTGTTCTCGGAGGATGTCTTGCAGGAAGTATGATCGAAGTTTTGATGGGATTTTTCTACAAATACATCCGTCGCTTTTTCCCGCCACTTGTTGTGGGTTGTACGCTCGTGACGATCGGTGTTAATCTTCTGGACGTCGGAGTGGACTATTTTGCCGGTGGTTCAGGAGCCGAGGATTATGGTTCCATTCAAAACCTCAGCGTTGCATTCTTTGTTCTGCTGATCGTTGTACTGCTTCAGCGTTTCGGAAAAGGATTATTAAAAAATTCTGCCATTCTTGTCGGTCTGGTCGCAGGATATGTCCTCGCTTACTTTCTCGGAATGGTAGACACTTCTGTAATCGCAGATGCCGCATGGTTTGGAATCCCGCTTCCTATGCAGTTTAAACTGGAATTCCACCTTTCCGCTATTTTAAGCTTTGCCGCACTGTTCGTAACTTCCGGTCTGGAGACGATCGGCAATACTTCCGGTATCACCATCGCCGGTTTCGACAGAGAAGCTACCGAAAAAGAAACTTCCGGTGCAATCCTGGCAGATGCACTTGGTTCCACAACTGCTGCTGTATTTAACGCACTTCCAAATACAGCATTCGGACAGAACGCCGGAATTGTCGCCATGACAAAAGTAGTAAACAAATGGTGTATTGCTACCGGAGCATTTATTTTAATGATCTCCGGGTTTTTCCCAAAGCTTGGCGCTATTTTTTCAGCAATTCCAAATGCAGTCCTCGGCGGTGCAATCATTACCGTATTCGGTATGATTTTGATCAACGGTATCAAGATGATCGCCAAAGCAGGATTCAGTGAGCGCAACATTCTTGTCATGGGCCTTACCTTTGCATTCGGTCTTGGTATGACAAGCCATCCGGACGCAGTTGCACAGCTGCCATCCGCATTAAGATTTATCTTCAGTGATTCTGTAACAGGAACCTGTATTGTGGCAATCGTTGCAAACTTTTTATTTCCTATGAAAGACGAAGAAGATATTAAAAAAGCAAAAGAGGCTATGTTAGATTAAGGAATTCTTTCCGTTACATAACACTAAAAAACGCAGCAGATCTCATTAAAATGTCTGCTGCGTTTTATTTTAAATAAAACTATGTAACTGTTGTAATCGATATTCCAGCTCATATACTGCCCGGACAGCCTACAGTGTTCTCGCTACCTCAAATCCTTCTGCAATCGCATCCAGAGCTCTTCTTGCCGATTTTGCGTCTCCGATCACATAATATGGAAGCTTTCTCTTTTCACACACTTCTGCAAGCGGATGAGAATCGTTTGCCAAAAATCCAACCGCAAATACTGCACATTCACATGGAATCTGCGTTCCGTCTTCCAGCACAATCCCCTCTTCTGTAAATTTACATACTTTGCTGTTTGGCAAAAGTTTTACCTGTAACTGCTGCATTTTCATCATAACAGCTATCTTACGCAGGCTTCCCAGATCACTTCCGATACTGTCTTTCATCTCCAGAACAGTGACTTCACATCCGTCTGTCGCAAGCGTGTCTGCTGTTTCCAGACCAACCAGACCGCCTCCGATCACCGCTACCTTTCCTTTCGGACAGACTTCATGCCGAAGCACCTCCGGTGCAGATACATGCCAAAGCTTATCCATTCCCTCCAGATTGATGGTAATCGGAGAAGATCCGATTGCCAGGATCACTGCATCGACATCTGCCTGTTCCAGCATCTGCGCATCAACTTTTGTATTTTTATGAACCGTCACCAGTTTTTCTACCTGCGCTGCCATCTCCATCGCTGCAGATTTCATCTCAGCTTTTCCAGGCGCCTCTCCTGCAAGAAGGAATTCTCCTCCCAACTGATTTGTCGCTTCAAACAGTGTTACTTCATGTCCTCTTTCATGGAGAATCTTTGCAGCTTCCATTCCGGCCACTCCGCCTCCGATCACCCATACTTTTTTCGATGCTTCTGCTTTATTCAGATCATACTCTGCCTCGTGACCGATCATCGGATTTCTCATGCAGGTAATATGCGGACGGTTGGCCACATCACAGAATCCGTCATAGCAGCCCTGATTACAGCCCACACAGTGTACGATCTCATCCACTTTTCCCGCTCTGGCTTTGTTTGCAAATTCCGGATCCGCAAGCTGGGCTCTTCCCAGTACTACCATATCCACTTTATCCTGAGACAAAATCTCTTCTGCCAGTTCTGCTGTGTTGATCCTTCCAACACCAACTGTCAGCATGCCTGTCTCTTTGCGGATTCTGGCCGCATTTTCAATGTTAAATCCATTTGGCACATCGATTGGCGGCACCTCATACATGGATGCTGCCGTAATGATATTTCCTCTGGATACATCCAGCACATCGACTCCATGCTCCTTTGCACTCTTACAGAATCGGATCACTTCCTCGATCGTCAGTCCGTTCTCCAACATATCATCCTGCGCATCGATCCGGATGAACAAAGGCATTCCTTCCGGCATATTTCTGCGCAGTTCATCGATCACTTCCAACGGAAATCTGCAGCGGTTCTCAAAGCTGCCGCCATATTCGTCCTCTCTGTGATTGAATCCTGCACTTAAGAAAGAATGCGGCAGATAATTATGCGCCAGATGAAATTCCAGACAGTCATATCCGGCCTCCACAGCTCTGGCTGCCGCCTTTCCATAACATGCAATGACTTCCTGGATCTGTTCCTTTGTAATCGCTTTGATCGTATATGGTCCAAAATTCATATCTGAAACAACCAAAACCTGTGCTTTTGGATCCATGGAAACCGCGATAGATCCCTGCCAGAGCTGAATTCCCGCTTTTCCTCCATTCTCATGGATCGCATCTGTCAGTTTCTTATGTCCCTCAATCAGATGATCCTCACTGATGGATACAAAATGTGCCGGTGCACTCGGCGTATGTACGGCTGCCACCTCCACGATATTCAATGCGCATCCGCCCTTTGCTCTGGCTGCGTGATACGCAATCAGCTTATCTGTCACAGCTCCGTTTTCCTCCGCCATTCTGGTCCCCATTGCCGGCAGGATAATCCTGTTTTTCAGCTCCATATCCCGAATCCGGATCGGAGCAAATACATGTTCAAACATTGCATGCTACCTCCCTGTTATTTTATTTTTATTATAGGGCAGTCCAGCAAAAATAGATATGCAGATTTCTAAATATGATTATCAATTATTTACATTGATGAAACCTGCGGTATTCACTTGGTGTCTGATTCATGTACTTAGAAAAGCTTCGCTGAAAAGAGGAAATACTTCCAAAACCAACATCACTGCTGATCTGTGTAACTGTTCGGTCTGTAGCACTCAAGTAACTGCAGGCAATCCGGATCCTGATTTCTTCCAGAAGTTCTTGTATGCTTCGCCCAAACGTCTCTCTCGCTCTTCTTTCAATCAGAGATTCCTTCTTTTTCATCTCTGTCTCCATTTCTTTCATTTGAAATGGTTTTTGAAAATGCAGGAAAAGATATTCTAAAATCTGCAGTGATTCCTCCCCGGACTGCATTTGTGCTCCACATCCGATATTTTTCGTCTGATATTCTCTCACACTGACTTTCCTGTATCGTTTAAACACTCTGTAAAAATCTTCCACATTCGTAAATCCCAGATAATCACTGATATACTGAATGTTCAGCTCCGGAAAATGCAGCAGAGCGCAGGCATTCAATACCTTTCCCATTTTCTGGAGCTGAAAAACTGTATATCCGCACCGGTTTACGATTTTCCGGTTCAGCGTCACTGCAGTCATACCCACGGTTTCTGCGTACTCTTCCAAAGAGACGGTCTTACTCGTATCCAGAAGTACTCTCTGGATGATATTCCACACCTCATCCTTTTGTATCCCCTCTTTTTTCTTCCGTTCCATCGCATACCGACAGTATAATACATAGAGCTGCATCGCAAGATAAATACTCATATTCTGCACCGAAAATCGCTGTTCTTTTTCTTCCGCCAACAGATCTTCCAAAACACGTTCTACTCTCTTTTGCTCCTCTTTATCCAGAAAAAGAAGAGACTGCACTCCGTATACCAGCATCTCATTTTCTCTTGCCTTGCGCTGTTCAAAACACAAAGACATAAACAGGCCAATATGAAAAGAAACCTTTACACAATGCAAAGGTTTTCTGATATTTTCAATCCGATAAAAAAGATGCATATACAGGCAGAAAAAACTACCTTCCTGAATCTGAAATTTCTCTCCGTTGATCCAGAGTTCTGCATCTCCACTGATTACATAATAAATTTCGGTCTGCTCATGAAACCGCTGCTCGACCGGCTTTTTAATCTCCATCTCTGTAATATGGACCTGTTTTTCTTTTAAATTATAGTAATCAATTCCGGTAAACCAGTCTTTCTGATACCACATCCTACTTCTCCTTCTGCAGCGGCTGCTTTTCCATCCTGTAGTTTTTCAGGAGTACACCTTTTCTGACAACCCCTTGTTCCTGAATGACCATATATCCTCTGGATTCAAAAAACGGTCTTGCCGTGATTGAAGCATGCGTTTCAACCACATTCTGATCTGCATAATGCTCCAGCTCGTCACAGATTGCAGAAGCGATTCCCTGATGCTGATACGCTTTGTGAACATACAGCCGGTCCAGATAGCCGGTGTCACTGATATCCCCAAATCCTATGATTCCATTTTCCTCTTCTGCGATCACCGTGTAATGCTCTAAAAAGGACTGATTCCATTTTTCCAGATCCACATTGCCATCTGCCCATGCATCCACCTGCTCTTTTGTATAATCCTTTGTATTGACCGAATGAACAGTCTCATAAAACAACTCTGTAAGCGCCTTGCAATCTGCCGGTTTATAAACTCTTAAGATCAATTTAGTTTCCTCTTTTCTTTTTTCATTTTCAATTCTCATACTTTTTTACTCTGCCAGCGATAAATGCCTCCCAGAAGTCCATATTCCAAAATTATCATCAGATAAATTCCGGAAAGCTGCAGCAGCTCTGCCGCTGCAAACGCACCAACACCAAAGATCACAGATGCCGCAGCCGTAATCCAAAAGACCTGCCCTTCTTTTCCGATTCCCTGAAGATACAGCAGCCTGATCCGATATGGAATTTTGACCAGCACCAAAAGCACGATCATCCAAAGATAATCTCCCGCCCTGGCAATGATCATCTCGTCTGATAAAATCCAGTGAAACACTTCTTTTTGAAAGATTCCGCACAGCATCCCCACTGACAGAACAATCATGCCTGATAATTGTATCCCCGCTTTTTCATAACTTCTGACTGCCGCTTTCTTTCCTGCCGCATGATTTTGCAAGGCATAGGTCTACGTTGCTACCGCATACGCATACACAGGAAGCTCCAGCATCCCACAGACGAGATCCAGCAGCTTATAAACAGCCACATCTTCTGCTCCTAATCTTGCCACCGCTGCCAGAACCATAAATACAAAGATTGTACTTTCCAGCAATTCCTGTCCCAGTAAAGACGGATAGATTTTCCATATCCTGTATATCAATCCCCGGATCTCTTCTGCCCTGATCGTTTTTCTCCTTTGCCGTTCTTTCCAGTAAGTAATCTGATAAACCAATAGTCCGCAACCAAGACCAAGAATACTTCCCCAGGCGGCTCCTGCTGTTCCAAGACGAGGAAAGCCAGCTGCTCCGTATACAAGCACAAAATCGAAAAACAGATTTACTGTTGTAGAAACAACAGTCACCCAAAGGGTAATCTTTGTATTCTGCCTGTTTTTAAAGTATACACTATATTGAAAAATCAACATATTCTGCAGTACGGTAAATGATACCGGATAAAAGTACCCAAGAAGCTCCTGTAATTCTTTTCCCTGTTGTCTATATACCGCATAAAAAAATGGCTTTCCAAACAGGATACTTACAAGTACAACTGTCAGACCGATCAAAATAACAAGAATTTTACTTCCTGCAAATGCATTCTCAAATCCTCGCTCATCCTGCTTTCCTATCTTCTCTGCCGCAATAATGTGAAACGCCGAAGAAAGCATCCCCAGGGCTCCTGTCACTCCATACACAACAGAAGCTGCAATTCCAACTACTGCAAACCCCCGCACAGAATAATGTCCTACAATCGCCTGATCCAGAATCTCAAACAGACTGGTCAATAAATAATGCAGCAAAATCGGATATGCCATCCGATTGAGTTCCTGAAATTCTTTTCTATTTTTCATTTTCCTTCTCCTTTTGCTAAATCTACAATTTTAAAAGGAGAATATGTCTGTATCGCCTATTCTCCCAATAGGCCGATCACATGCGCATATGCCATAAAAACCCTCTTTTCTATATTAAATTCTTGTATTCCTTTTGATTTATGTTTCCACAGAGCTGGTTTCCCGCATTCTTTTTTCAGACGGTAAACCGTGCTGGTATTAACCGAAAAGCGTTCTGCGATTTTCTTTGCATTGTGTGTCTTGTTCCAAGCTTCGACAAGTAATTTACGTACTTCATTGTTATAATAATCTTAACTTTATCACAATCCCTTTGTCAAGTATGTGCCGTATTATTGGGGCTTGCTGATTTCAGCACAGAATTACAAAATATCCTTGATGAACCGTTTAATCCTGATCTCCCGAATGCTGTTTGATGTTCAGATATCTGAAGCAGGAAAAAGAGCCTGAACGAAAAAAGTACAACGTGGAGAACACTATCGTTTTTTGAAACAACGGATGTTATAATAATTTCAGTTGTACCGTTTTATACTTTCGAAAATATTATGGAGGACTAAGAATATGATAAGAATGATGAAAGAAACTGATATAGATAATGTTTGCGAAATTATTAATGAGAACTGGAAAAAAGTATATAAAGGATATGTAAATTCAGAATTATTAAGTCCTGCTGGCTGTGCGGATAGAATATGTGAATTGAAAAACGATTTTTTTCGGGACGATTAAAAGAATACGTGTGGGAAGAAAACGGAAACGTAGTAGCTATGCTATCGTTTGGAAATACCGCAGATCATGATAAAGCTGGAGCTTTTGAAATATGGAGAATTTATATTACATCAGATTTTCAAGGGAAAGGAATTGGACACAACTTAATTGCGTTTGCAGAACAAGCAGCGAAAGAAGAAGGATATACAGAAGTTGTAATATGGGCATTTAAGAATAATCTTAATGCTATCTCTTTTTACCGAAAGCATGGTTATATTTTGGAAAAAGAGGAATATTTAGGCCACTTATAAATGATTTTCTACGCAAAATGGCAAAATTTCGGCATCAGGAAAATCAAGATGTAAGCGCTGGAACAAGGATAAGGTTTTTTATCGATAAACCAGCAGCTATGATCTCTTTTCCAAGAGCCGTTATCAAATATTTATAGGATCCTGGGATTTTTTCAATCAGTCCATGGACTTTCAGACGTTTAAAGATCCTTGTCATGGCAGACGGAGTGATTTTCGGAAGATGCTGGCGGATCTGTTTTCCTTGTATCCCGAATGTCATGTATTCCCCTTTGCTGATGGCTTCCAGTACAGACAGATCACGGGAATCAAAAAAGTTGAATCCGCGATAGGTTCGTTCCTTTTCCCTCCGGGAATGACTGACTTCATCCAATTTCTTCCTGCCGCTGCTGTGATCATCAAAGGATGAGATAAATTCAAGATATCTGTAATTCGCAGATTTCAGGATTGTGAATAACTGATATAAGCTGTAAATACTCTTTTTTAAAGGGGCTTTCCGAATATCGGATGTTCCATCCCTATGCTGAACTTCCCGCTCCACACGGAACGTACTGATATCATTGCAGGTGCTTTCAATTCGCAGTACACAGCCAAACTTGTCATACATTTTTATGGACACATCACCCATGTGGTGCTTGATCCTCGTTCCGAGGATGCGCTGATTATAGTTTGTGCCAATCTCTTTGGTACAGTTATAAGTGATTCGCTGTCCAAGGAAAGTGGCGATGTTGTCAGGCTTCACAGTATATATCGCAGTGTGGATGATTTCATCATAGATTGGTGCCAGGTATTCCGGCTTACGGAACATGATATCCGTGGCACATTCGATCTGCTGAACCGTCCAGGTATAACCCAGCCCGAGAGATTCCGGAACGGGACTGTAGCGTCTGGCAAAGACATCGAGAACTTTATGGAGCCCTTGCGGGTTGATACGGTCAGAAAGTTTCTGAGCAGTTTCAATATCGGAGATTTCAAGGAACGCGTTGTCCTGCATTCGGTAAGAAAGCTGTTTTTTGTCAAGCTTATAGGCGAGCAGGTTATGACCGTTCATGTAAAACTGAAGACGGAAAGGCGGCCATGTAGGGACACGAAGATAGCAAAGGCCAAGTTCCCTGTCGATAAAATAGAAATAGTAATGAAGACACTTGCTCTGGTCAAACTTCAGGAAGGTCTTCCCAGTTGTTTTATCATGCCAGGGCCTGTAGGTATTACAGCATTCCATAGCAGAAAAGATATGGATCAGACCTTCCGTTTTTCCGGTTTCGGCAATGATGTTCTGGATGCGGTCATCTTTTCGAAAAGCATGGAGTTTTCGGATGAACTCAATTTCCATTCCATTTTCGTGAGCAATCTTTTCCGCATTCTGACGGACCTGTTCCGTAAGGGGCTGGGAGAAACTGGTGGGATAATCAAAAATACGGATACCGTTGAGTTTCATATAGGCAGTCATTGCTTCCGCATGGCTCCAGTTTGGGATATATCCCTGAATGATCATGCGGTCATAACAGGTAATGATGCCATGAATTTTATCAGCGTATTTATCAGTGAGTAACATATAAAAACCCCCTTTTTCTTTAGAATAACACAAGGGGTAGAAAATAAAAATAACTTTTCCGGTTTATCCGGGTTAGGGAAACAGTATTTAACTATGGGTGTTCGTTTAAATAAAAAAATTTGAGTATGAATTTTCCATATAGAAACTGGAGCGCAGACAGCATTACTAACTATTCGCGCCCCAGTTTCTGTGGGTACGGGGCATATAATCCATTCGCTATTTATGCTAAATGCCCCAATCCTGACTAATCATTTGCAGCTTCACCATATGAGGATAAATTCTGCCTGTATTCATCAGATCCTCCGGCTTCCCCTGTTCTGCAACCGTACCGTCTGAAAGTACAATCACTTTATCCGCACCACTTACGGTACGCATACGGTGAGCGATAACAAGTACCGTCTTATCCTTTATCAGCCTTGACAAAGCAGCCTGTATCAACGTTTCATTCTCCACATCAAGGCTTGCCGTTGCCTCATCCAGTAAAATGATTGGGGAATTTTTGAGGAAAGCGCGGGCGATTGAAATACGCTGACGTTCACCGCCGGACAGTTCGCAACCATTTTCTCCAATCATACTGTTATAACCGTCCGGGAGCTTTGCCGCAAATTCCTCACAATTTGCCAGTCTTGCTGCCGCAATGACTTCTTCATCAGTTGCATCTTTTCTTCCTATCCTGATATTCTCCATGATTGTATTGTTAAACAGCGTCACATCCTGAAATACGATAGAGTACAACGACAGTAATGTTTCCGGCTCTATTTTTGATATGTCCATACCTCCGACAGTAATTTTGCCTTTGTTAATATCCCAAAACCGCGCAGCAAGGCGTGACACCGTAGTTTTGCCTCCGCCGGACGGTCCGACTAAGGCAGTAACTTCTCCCTGTTTTGCTGTAAAGGACACGTCTTCCAATACGTTTTCCCCTGCGTTGTAGGCAAATTCTACATGGTCGAACACAATATCATAGCCTTTGTTTGTTACCCTGTCTGTGCCCGTCTGGACAGGCTGGTCAAGTATTTCATTCATGCGGTTTATGTTCGTTCTGGTAGAGATTACCGCTGCAAGATTTTGTAATGCACCCTCAAGCGGAGCATACAACCTGGAAGCCACAAGTAAAAACAGAAAGAACAGCGGAACATCAATTTCCCCTCGAATGAGCAGCACAGAACCCACAAGCGCAACCGTAGCAATCCCAAACTTTAATATCAGTGTTGAGGAAACAACAAACAGGGCAGTCCCAAGCTCAGTGATAATGTGCCGTTTTTCCACATCGTCAATTTTTTTGCCAAGCTCGCTCAGATAGCTTTCTTCTGCATTATTTGCCTTTAAGTCCTGCAAACTTTCGATACACTCCTGCACACCGCTTTCAAGAGCAACATTTGCTGCTACGGATTTGCGGTTGAAATATTCCTGTATTCGGGCTGAAAAAAATGTAATTATAAATGCAATCGGCAAAACCCAAACAGCCGCAAAAGCCATGCGCCAATCATAAACAAAAAGACTGATTGAAATCAGTGTTGTTGAAATCAGAGACCCTGCCAAAGCGGAGACATAATGAGAGAACGCTGTTTCTAGCGTGGCACAATCTCCCATAATGGAATTTGTTAAATCAGCAAGGTCTTTTTTACCAAAAAAGGATAACGGAATTTTGCGGATCTGTTCTGCTAAAGATATACGCCTTACCCCACTTTCCACATAAGTAGCTAAATAAGTGGCATTATATTGAAACCAGGTCGCGATAAATATAAGGCATAAGCAAACCAACGCACCAACGGCATAGAAAGCGACATGTTTTTTGCTTACTCCTCCGTTCATCATATCAATAACCAGAAAATACAGAAGCCCGACAGGAATCATAAAAGATATATCCTGTGCAACGCAAGCAATACAGCCTTTTATCAAATCGACAGCCCCTTGCTCTGATAACGCAAACCGTCTTTGCAATATCTTAATCATGTTCTTACCTCCTAGCAATTTTCCATTCTGCTGCTTCGGAATAATTTTTCCACATACGCGCAAATATTCCGTTTTTCTCGATTAGTCTGCTGTGTGTACCACTTTCAACAATCTCACCGTTTTGCAGCACATAAATACAATCTGCATCTTTGATTGACGACAGCCTGTGTGCAATCATAATAACCGTTTTTCCCTTTGACAGAGCAGATAAAGCCTGTTGTACACGCACTTCATTGTCGGGGTCGGCAAATGCTGTCGCTTCATCAAGAATCAGTATCGGCGCATTTTTCAAAATCGCACGGGCTATGGCTATTCTCTGCTGTTCGCCGCCGGACAGGTACACGCCTTTTGTGCCTATCATCGTATCCATTCCATTTGGTAATTTTTCGATAATATCCAGGCACTGTGCAGTTTCCAGAGCATGGGCGATTTCTTCGCGTGTGGCGCTCGGCTTTGCCATACGCACATTCTCCAATACAGACGCTTTGATAAGCCGGTTATTTTGAAATACAAAAGATACCTTATTCATCAATGTTTCTTTTGGAATGTCGCGTATATCGATATTCCCGATCAATATACGCCCTTTCTGTGGATCAAAAAATCTTGTAACAATATTTGCAAGGGTCGTCTTGCCGCCTCCGGACGAGCCTACTAATGCGATTGTCCGTCCCGGTTTGATTGACATAGAAACATCATTGAGTGCGTTTTTCTCACCGTCATAGCTATAGATAACGTGTTCTAATGTAATTGAATGATCAGATGGTACGTTATTTACTTTACTTTCAGACAACGGCTTTTCATTCAGCACTTCCTCAATCCTGTTCATTGCGTCTCCTACAATCATTGCGTCCTCACTCATAAACATAATTTTTGTGAGTGTTGTACCGATAACAGGCGTAATCACAATATAAAAGATAAGATTTAGCAGCAATTCATTTGTTACGCCGTCCCTTGTAAAGAGAATACCTCCCGCAATCAGAAACGCGAATACACCGTTGATTGCTGTTGTATAAAACATCATCGGTAACCTTAATGCTTTCGTGTATGCAATTACCCATGTTTCGTAATTGTCAATCGCTGCTTTGAATCGTTTGAAAGAAAAGATTGTCTGTCCGAAAGTCTTTACTACGGGTACGCCCCTTACATACTCAACCGCTTCATTTGACATATCGGAAAGCGCATTTTGATATTGCTCCATTCTCTCTTCCATGTCTTTCCCTGTCATTTTCATCATAATCAAAAAACCAAGAACAACAGGAACAAGGCTTAAAATCCCTAACCGCCAATCAAACGCAAGTAATAAAAAGAGCAGTCCTACGGGCGTGGCAATTGCTCCCGCTTTGTCAGGCAGCCTGTGTGCAAGATAGTTTTCTGTAGCGGCACTGGAACTGTTTACAATTCGCCTGAGCTTTCCGCTTCCATATTTTTCCGTTACTCCAATCGGCAATGCTGTAATATGTCGCATAAGCTCTTTTCGGATATTGGCGGCAACCCGAAACGCGCTTATATGCGAACACATCAAAGCGGCTATATAAACAACAATAGAAATAACCGCAAATAATACGGCAGACCAGCCGTAACTTGTGACCTTTTCAGCCCGTGAGAAGTCTGGAGAAACTTCCAGTATGTCGTGAATGATACGCCATATATACCAAAAAGGTACAAGAGCCAACAATGCACTCATTACAGACAGTATCCAGGAAAGATAGGTCAATATCCTATATCCTCCGGCATATCCCATCAGGCTTGACAGATTTGACTGTTTTTTCATTGAAAAACCTCCTTAAAAATTTTTTAACTTATTGAACCTGCTCAATAAGGTTATGATAATGAAGACAAAATAGCTGCCCTCAAATATCCTTGTTTGATTATCTACTTTCTTATTTTCGTTAGTTAAAACTAACCTGTGTATCAAATATAATGGAAAGTTCACACTTTCCATTATCAAGAATGATAGGGCAGATTGTCCTAATAAATATGTCTGCTTTCACTGCCCCATAATTTTCATCCACCCGGCGGTATAAAAAGCTCTCATTTCTCTCAGATAATGTTTCGCTTCTTCAAGTGGCATTTCATGTATAATCAATTCAAAAAAGGTGTTAAACATTCCTGTGATCAAAATATGCTCTAATCGTTCATCTATAGGTGGCGCAGGTCTGCCTAACTTTTCAAGAACTGCTAAATAATCATGCGTACCTTTTGTCTCTATTTCTACCATTTCATCAATCAATTTTGAAAAACGTGTTCCTTCCGAGCAGCAAAGTATGAGTTTAAATTCATTCAAATGATCATAGGCGTACATGAGCATTTCATACATACATTCGCCGGAAGTAGAGGTAAGGTTATCAGGCTGTTCCTCTGGCGGGATTTCTGCAAATTCTTTCTGTGCCTTGCAAAAGCAGTTCAATAAAAAGTTGTAATGTTCGCTTACCAGTGATTCAAATAAATCTTCCTTGCTGTCATAGTAGCCATAGAATGCACCTGTTGTCACACCGGCTATTTTGACAATGTTCCTCAAGGACGCAGACTTGAATCCTTTTTTTAGAAATTCCTGCATCGCAGCTGAACGAATTAGGTGCAATGTTGTTTGTTCTTCTTCACTCATTATTTCACCTCCTTCATCGTTATAACATTGTTATATATCACTGTTACATAATATACCAGCTCAGGAAATTTGTCAATATTTCTTGTCCTTTTATCTGCTGTTTGTTATAATGAAAGACCGCCTGAAACTGGAAGGTGCCGTTGTGGGATGGAAACAGGTGCCTGATTCAGATTTTACAGTGAAAAATTTGAGAAAAGCGAGGAAAAAACATGAACAACCATCAGAAAGAACAACAGCTGGAAGAGCAGCATCTGGCACAATGTCTGAAAATCATTCAACAGAACATCCATTTATATGAGGACAAGGAAAGCCAGTACAAAAAGAGCCCTTCTGTACTTCCAGAAGGACTTCTTTTTGCACTAAAAAAAACCTTGAAACTCAAGGCTTTTTCAAACTGCGGATGATGGGACTTGAACCCATACGTAGTCACCTACGCAAGATTTTGAGTCTTGTGCGTCTGCCATTCCGCCACATCCGCTTATACTCGGGAACTTTTTCAGCTCCCGAACAAAAAATATATTACCATAGATTTCTTGACTTGGCAAGTCTTTTTTAATTTTTTATCAATTTTTTTCCAATGTCAAAACAATCAAATGTTGCAAAGTAATCTGCTGGTCGTTCCGCACGACGAATCATCTGTACACTTCCATCTTCTTTCAGCAATAATTCTGCATGTTTTAGCTTTCCGTTATAGCTGTATCCCATAGCAAACCCATGTGCACCGGTATCATGGATGACAAGGTAATCTCCTTTTTCAATTTCCGGAAGCATTCTGTCGATTGCAAATTTATCATTGTTTTCACAAAGGGATCCTGTAACATCATATTTGTGGTCATGTGGTGCATCTTCTTTTCCCATAACTGTGATGTGGTGGTATGCCCCGTACATTGCCGGACGCATCAGATCTACCGCACATGCATCCACACCGATATATTCTTTGTGTGTATGCTTTTCATGGATTGCTGTTGTAACCAGACATCCGTATGGTCCCATCATAAAACGTCCAAGCTCGGTATAGATTGCCACATCTCCCATTCCTGCCGGAACAAGAACCTCTTCATAGACACGGCGAACCCCTTCTCCGATGACACGGATATCGTTTGGCTCCTGATCCGGTGTATACGGAATTCCGATTCCTCCAGAGAGATTGATAAATTTAATGTGAACTCCCGTCTCCTTCTGAAGCTTTACAGCCTGCTCAAACAATACTTTTGCCAGCATTGGGTAATAATCATTTGTCACCGTATTACTTGCCAGAAATGCATGGATTCCAAATTCTTTTGCTCCTTTGCTTTTGAGGATTTTAAACGCCTCAAACAACTGCTCTGTTGTCATTCCGTACTTGGCATCTCCCGGATTGTCCATAATATCATTGCTGATCTTAAATAATCCGCCCGGATTGTAGCGGCAGCTGATCGTCTCCGGAATATATCCGATCGTTTTCTCCAGAAAATCAATGTGTGTGAAATCATCCAGATTGATGATCGCCCCTAATTTTTCCGCCAGAACATAATCCTCGGCAGGAGTATCATTCGAAGAAAACATAATATCCTGTCCCTTTACTCCGATGGCATCTGACAACATCAGCTCCGTGTAGGAAGAACAATCACATCCACAGTCATACTCTCTTAAAATGTCGATCAGAAATGGATTCGGACACGCTTTTACCGCAAAGTATTCCTTATATCCTTCGTTCCAGGAAAACGCCTCCCGAAGAGCCTTTACATTCTCGCGAATTCCCTTTTCATCATAAAGATGAAACGGTGTCGGATAGGTTTTCATAATTTCATCCAGCTGTTCTTTTGTTACAAATGGTGTTTTATTCATAATACAGTTCCTCCTTTTTGTAATTGAATCAATTTTATCTCATTTGCCATTGCATTTTTAAATACAGTTACAAAATTCTTCTGTCCGGAATACAGACAGGTATTCAGGCTCCCCTTTCCATACTCCCCTGAAAGCACGCTCTTAGAATCCACGATCAACCCGATCTGCTGTCCTTTTTCCTCTGTCTGATAGAAAATTGCGTCTTTCAATTCATACGGGGCATCTGTCAGGATCACAACTTTCCGCTTCTTTTTCACAAGCTCTTCCAACGCCTGACGGAATGCGTCAAGATATCCTGCTGTACAGGAAAGATACACTCTTTCCCCCGCCTGTGCGATCAGATTCTTCGCCTTATCCAGAATATTCTGTTCTCCTTCAATGGTGATATATCCTTCTGTCTCCGCTTTCTTCTGTGGAAGGTTTCTCTCCATCCACTCCTGCTCCTCCTGCATCCTGCGGATACAGTTCCCGCAAAACTCCTCTACTTTTACCGGAATATAGCGCTTTGCAGACTCTTCGATCACATAGGCCGCTCCTTTTTCTGCCAGCGCTGCCAGAACAGAATACACATTGGACCGGGAAATCCCTGTCTCCTTTGCAATCTCATATCCTGTCTGCTTTCCTTTTACAAGTAATTCCACATAAATCAGAGCCTCCTGCCTTGTCAGTCCGAAATGAAGCAGGTATTCCACATACTGATTCTGTTCCATAGTTTTCTCCCGATCATGTTAGTAGTTCTTTCAAGAAACACTATATAAGAATCGAGAATGCTTGTCAATACAAAAATGCCGTTCACAGAAAAATTCTATGAACGGCATGTGTTATCCTGCCAATTTTATTCAATTGTCGCGATTCTCATCATATTACTGATTCCCTCACGGGCAGCATTTACATCCAGCGCAGGGATTCCGGCTGTCAATACAACAACATCTCCTGTCTCTACACATCGTTTTACTTTTGAAATCTCAATTGCCTCACTGCAGATATCATCTGTTGTATGGCATTCCATTGATTTAAGAGCCTGTACGCCCCAGTAAATGGACATTCTTCTCAGTGCTCTTTCACTCGGAGTCACTCCGATGATCGGCTGGATTGGTTTTAAGTTTGACATCACTCTTGCTGTCGCTCCGGAAACTGTCGGTGTAATGATTGCTTTTGCTTTCAGATTCGCAGCTGCCAAAACAGAAGAATATCCGATTGCACTGGAGATTCCTCTCTTTAAGTGATCTCCTGCCTTATCCAGGATCATATCATAATCCAGGTGCTGCTCTGTATTTTCGATAATGTGTACCATCATCTGCAATGCTTCTACCGGGTATTTTCCCTGTGCAGTCTCTCCGGACAGCATCACTGCATCTGTTCCGTCATAAACAGCATTTGCAACGTCTGTCACTTCCGCTCTTGTCGGACGTGGATTACGGATCATGGAATCCAGCATCTGAGTTGCTGTAATAACAGTCTTGAAGTTATTATTACACTTCTGAATCAGCATCTTCTGCAGGTATGGCACTTCCTCTGCCGGAATCTCAACACCCATATCTCCTCTTGCTACCATGATACCATCTGCAGCACGGATAATCTCATCAATATTACGAATTCCTTCTGCATTCTCAATCTTCGCAATGATCGGAATATAAGGTGCATCCAGTTCTTTCAAAAATGCGCGGATCTCAAGGACGCACTCTGCATTGCGCACAAAGGATGCAGCGATAAAATCAATATCCTGTTCTACACCAAATTTGATGTCTTCTTTATCTTTTTCTGTGATTGCAGGAAGTCTTACCGGAACGTTCGGTACATTGACCCCTTTTCTCTCACCAAGCTCACCGCCGTTTACGATCTCACAAACAATATCCTGATCTACGATTTCTTTTACTTTCAGTCCGATCAGACCGTCATCGATCAAAATTACTGTTCCCTGCTGTACATCTTCTGCAAGACCTTTATAAGAAAGAGACACTTTTGTATCATCTCCTACGATATCTTCCATTGTAAGTACAAATGTATTCCCTTCCTGGAGGGTTACTTTCTTTCCGTCTTTCAAAAGACCTGTACGGATTTCCGGTCCCTTTGTGTCCAGAAGAATCGCTGTGTGCGCATGTTCTTCCTCGCGAAGCTCTTTCAGAAGATCCATACGGAATTTCTGCTCTTCGTGATCACCGTGTGAAAAGTTGAAACGCGCAACATCCATTCCGTTTTGAATCAACTTTCTCATAACTTCTTTGTCATTTGTATTAGGACCCATTGTGCAGACTACTTTTGTTTTTTTCATGTCATAACTCTCCTTCTAACTTATCCTTAATTCTTATTTCACATGCTGGTGTGTAAATAAATGATCCTGACAATACTCGTAATTTCCATTACACTTGGAACAGAATCGAAATTCCAGACTTGAATCATCCAACTCTGTTCTCCCACAGACAGCACAACGGTGTTTTGCACCATTTGCATAAGTCATATGCGGTCTTGTCTGTTGTCTGAATTTTGCTTTGCGCACCTGTTCTTTTGGTGTATACGGTTTTAAATTCCTGCTGGATAAAAAGAACACGACAAAATTTAAAAGTGATGAAATGATCACTATGCGCGATGCGGGATTGCCGGTTGCCAACTGGTACAGGATGTATACTCCATACACCAGTCCCATCCACTTGATCTTGATCGGAAGGATGAAATACAACAAAAGTTCCATATCCGGATAGCTTGCAGCAAATGCAAGAAAAATTGAGAGGTTGATATAATACGTACTGAAATATCCACCCAGGAAATCTGCCCCCGAGCCATACAGGATGTACAGCACAAACGCTCCCAGTACCGTAAATAAAATACCCGAAAAGATATATACATTATAGCGGAATGCTCCCCAGGTCCTCTCCAGCGTAGTACCGAGAGAATAGTAAAGCATCAGCATAATGACGATTTCCAGAAGACTGCCCTGCGGCGGTACCAGAATCCAGGATACGATCCTCCAGATCTGTCCGTGCAGAATCGCTCCCGGCTGCAGATACAGCCAAATCATCATATCGGGTATAAACAGACGGATTGCATATCCGATAATGTATGTCCCGATCAGGTACGTCGTCAGATTGTGAACGGCGTATCGTCCAAATTTTCTTTCCAGCTTGTTTAACCAGTTCAATGACAATCTCTCCTTATATATTTATTCCCTTACAGAGAGTAATTGTACAGTGAGCATTACTGTTTGTCAAATAATTGTTTTATTTTTTGCGTTAGGATTGTGTTAAATTTTATGAGATTTTCTATTTTTTCCTTAAAATCTTTTGTATATTTATGGTGAACACTCATAATTGTGTTTTTAGACTACTTGTCGTATAATATAAAATGTTGTAAAATAACGACTGCATTTAAATAAGTAATAACTACTATAGCAAAAGATGAGGAATTACTATGAAAAAGAACGAATTATATACTTTAGGGATCGATATTGGTTCCACCACGGTAAAAATCGCAGTCCTGGGAGCAGATAATGAAGTTCTGTTCTCCGATTACGAACGCCATTTTGCAAATATACAGGAAACACTGTCTGATCTTCTCGGACGTGCCATCTATAAACTGGGACCGATCCATGTTTCTCCTGTTATCACCGGATCCGGAGGGCTGACTCTTGCCACCCACCTGCATGTTCCGTTTGTACAGGAAGTGATTGCGGTTTCCACCGCTTTGCAGGATTATGCACCTCAGACTGATGTGGCAATTGAACTCGGCGGTGAGGATGCAAAGATCATTTATTTTGAAGATGGAAATGTAGAACAGCGTATGAACGGTGTCTGCGCAGGAGGTACCGGTTCCTTCATCGATCAGATGGCTTCCCTTCTTCAGACAGACGCCAGTGGGCTGAATGAATATGCAAAAAATTATACTTCTTTATATTCCATCGCAGCACGCTGCGGTGTTTTTGCGAAATCTGATATTCAGCCTCTGATCAATGAAGGAGCTTCCAAAGAGAATTTAGCTGCTTCTATTTTTCAGGCAGTAGTCAATCAGACGATCAGCGGACTGGCCTGCGGAAAGCCAATCCGCGGACATGTAGCCTTCTTAGGCGGACCACTTCACTTTTTATCGGAATTAAAAGAGGCCTTTATCCGTACTTTAAAACTGGACGATGAGCATATTATCGCTCCTAATCATTCTCATTTGTTTGCAGCAATCGGTTCCGCGCTGAATTCCAAACGGAATGTGGATATTCCTCTGCAGACACTTCAGAGCCGTCTGGCAAATAAAATCGAACTGGAATTTGAAGTGGAGCGTCTGGAACCCCTGTTTGCATCTTCTGCAGATTACGAGGAATTCACTTTCCGCCATGCAAAACATCAGGTTCCGGTCAAAGACCTTGCTTCTTACCAGGGAAAGGCTTTTCTTGGAATCGATGCAGGTTCCACTACAACAAAGGCAGCATTGGTAGGTGAAGATGGAACGCTGTTGTATTCCTTCTATCATAACAATGACGGAGATCCTCTGGGAACAACGATCCGGGCAATCAAGGAGATCTACAGTCAGCTTCCGGAAGGTGTCGAGATCGTTCACTCCTGCTCCACCGGATACGGCGAAGCACTGATCAAGGCTGCACTGCTTCTGGATGAAGGAGAAGTAGAGACGGTTTCCCATTATTATGCGGCCGCATTTTTCGAACCGGATGTAGACTGTATTCTCGACATCGGCGGACAGGATATGAAATGTATCAAAATCAAGAATCAGACGGTAGACAGTGTTCAGTTAAACGAAGCATGCTCTTCCGGATGTGGTTCTTTTATTGAGACCTTTGCAAAATCACTGAATTATACAGTCGAAGATTTTGCACAGGAAGCCCTCTATGCCAAAAATCCGATCGATCTGGGAACACGCTGTACTGTATTTATGAACTCCAAAGTAAAACAGGCACAGAAAGAAGGCGCTTCTGTTGCAGATATCTCCGCAGGACTTGCCTATTCCGTGATCAAAAACGCACTGTTTAAGGTCATCAAGGTGTCCGACGCCTCTGAACTTGGAAAACATATCGTCGTACAGGGAGGAACCTTCTATAATAATGCCGTTCTGCGCAGTTTTGAAAAAATCGCAGACTGTGAGGCAATCCGTCCTGATATCGCCGGTATCATGGGGGCTTTTGGAGCTGCCCTGATTGCAAGGGAACGTTATCAGGATTGTGAAGGCACTACCATGCTCCCAATTGAAGAGATTGAAGCACTGGAATACAAGACTACCATGACAAAATGCCGCGGTTGTACGAACAACTGCCGTCTGACAATCAATCATTTCAGCGGCGGAAGAAAGTTTATCACCGGAAACCGCTGTGAACGAGGACTTGGCAAGGAAAAATCAAAAAATCACCTGCCAAACCTGTTTGAATATAAGATGCAGCGGTATTTCGGATACACCTCGCTTTCAGAAGAAGAGGCTTCCAGAGGAACGATCGGCCTTCCAAGAGTTTTGAACATGTATGAGAATTATCCGTTCTGGCATACATTCTTTACAACGCTTGGATTCCGTGTCGTACTCTCTCCGTCTTCTACCCGAAAGATTTACGAGCTGGGAATCGAATCCATTCCGAGTGAATCCGAATGTTATCCGGCAAAGCTGGCACACGGACATGTACAGTGGCTTATCAACGAAGGGATCAAACATATTTTTTATCCTTGTATCCCTTACGAACGAAATGAATTTGAAAAAGCCAACAACCACTACAACTGTCCGATCGTAACTTCCTATCCGGAAAATATCAAAAATAACATGGATCCGATCGTAACCGGAGAAATTGATTTTATGCATCCGTTTATGTCTTTCCAGAGTGAAGAGACGCTTTCTTCCAGACTGATTGAAGAGCTTGGTGAAAAATTTTCTGTTTCCGCAGATGAGATCCGCACTGCTGTTCACAAAGCATGGCTGGAACTTGCTGCATGCAGAGAAGATATGCGTCGTAAAGGTGAAGAGACGATCAAGTTTCTGGATGAAACCGGCAATCGCGGAATTGTTCTTGCCGGACGTCCTTATCACACGGACCCTGAGGTCAATCACGGACTGCCGGAGCTGATCAACTCCTATAATATTGCCGTCCTGACAGAAGATTCTATCTCTCATCTGCACGAAGTAGAACGACCTCTCAATGTCATGGATCAGTGGATGTATCACGCCAGACTGTATGCCGCTGCAAACTATGTCAAGACAAAAGAAAACCTGGATCTGATCCAGCTGAATTCTTTCGGATGCGGACTGGATGCCGTCACAACGGATCAGGTGGCAGATATCCTGACCCGTTCCGGTAAGATCTATACCTCGCTGAAAATCGATGAGGTCAACAATCTGGGAGCTGCCCGTATCCGTGTCCGCTCCCTGCTTGCTGCCATCCGGGTGAGAGAACAGCAAAAGACCGAGCGCATCATCCAGCCATCTTCTATTGAGAAGATTCCATTTACAAAAGAGATGCGCAAGGAATACACGATCCTCTGCCCACAGATGTCACCGATGCATTTTGAGATTCTGGAACCGGCATTTCGTGCATCCGGATATAAGGTTGAAATTCTGCCAAATGACAACAAACAGGCTGTCAACATGGGATTAAAATATGTAAACAATGATGCCTGCTATCCTTCCCTGATCGTAGTCGGTCAGATTATGGATGCGATTTTATCCGGAAAATATGACACCGATCATCTGGCTGTCATTATCACACAGACCGGAGGAGGATGCCGTGCTTCCAACTATATCGGGTTTATCCGGCGTGCACTGAAAAAAGCAGGATATTCTCATATCCCTGTGATTTCACTGAATCTAAGCGGACTGGAAAGCAATCCTGGATTTAAGATCACGCCGCTCCTGGCGCTGCGTGGTTTGTATGGCGTCGTATTTGGCGATATCTTTATGAAATGTGTTTACCGGATGCGCCCATATGAAAAAGTGCCGGGAACAACCGATGCACTTCATGAAAAATGGAAAAAGAGATGTAAAGATTTTGTATCCAACGGATATCCTCATCGCCATACATTTAAAAAACTGTGCCGTCAGATGATTCAGGAATTCGACCAGATTGAAACACTGGATGTGAAAAAACCAAGAGTCGGAATCGTTGGAGAAATCCTTGTAAAGTTCCTGCCGGCAGCCAACAACCACCTGGTCGAGCTTTTAGAAAAAGAAGGCGCCGAAGCAGTCGTTCCGGATCTTCTGGACTTTTTACTCTACTGCTTCTACAACCAGAATTTCAAGGTATCCCACCTTGGCATGAAAAAATCCAAGGCTGTACTCGGAAATCTTGGTATTCGTGCTCTTGAATGGTTCCGTGCACCTGCAAGCAAAGCATTTGAAGAAAGCACGCATTTTGAAGGACCTGCCAAGATCGAAAAACTGGCAGAAATGGCATCTGAGATTGTTTCCATCGGAAACCAGACCGGTGAAGGATGGTTTTTAACCGGAGAGATGCTGGAGCTGATCCACGGAGGCGCTGCAAATATTGTCTGCACACAGCCATTTGCCTGCCTGCCGAACCACGTGGTAGGAAAAGGTGTCATCAAAGAGCTCAGAAGAAGATATCCGACTTCCAATGTCGTAGCAATCGACTTTGATCCGGGAGCCAGCGAAGTCAACCAGCTCAATCGGATCAAGCTGATGCTTTCTACTGCAAATAAAAATCTGGAACATCAGCGCTGATAAAAAATACCACATACGCTTCCGGCTTTCAATCTTCAGGCAATTTCTGGACATATTTTCTATCTCTGCGTATAATAATAACAGGGATAGAGAAATCTATCATCGAAAATATTGTTCGCTTACCGGAAGCGTCTAATAAATGTCCGGCTCGAAAATCCAGCCCTATCGCAAGGTAGGGCTATTTTTATCTAAATGGTGGTGAAATTATGATTTATCAAGAAAGCTATGTTTATCATATCAAAGACGAATATTTAAAAAAGTACAATCTGAACCATTGAAATTCCCCTAAAAAACAATCACATATTTTACTCTATGTTTTCATATGATAACACTGTAAACTTATCACAAGGAGTTCTCTATGAATAACGATTTAACCTGCAGCTGTAGCTGCACCCCCGATTCCACACCCACAGACACTTCTCCCGATTTTTTATATGCCCATCAATCTCCCTATCCACCCGTCTGCATCAAAGAACAAAATCCTTTATATGGAAGAATGATGCTGGATAACATGGGTGGACAGGAGTCCGAAATGTCCACGATTGGTCTTTATATTTACAACAGTATTTTTCTGACCTCCGATACTGCCCGCATAGCAGAAATCTTTAAGAACATCAGTATTGTAGAAATGCACCATCTCAAAATATTCGGTCAACTTGCCGATCAGCTGGGTGAATCCCCACGCCTGTGGACACATCGGCAAAATCGCATGTTCTACTGGACAGCCGGATATATCAATTATTTTACGGATCTTCCAAAAATTCTGCTCAGTGCGTTAAATGGTGAAAAGCAGGCAGTCCGCAAATATCGGGAACAATGTCAGCGAATTCAGGATGAAGACATCCAAAAATGCCTGAAACGCATTATTCTGGATGAAGAACTTCATATTGAAATTCTGGAATCCCTCTGCAAGAAATACCCTATTTAAAAAACAGCAGGTGCATCTTCTGGTTTTCTGATCAGAAGTACACTTGCTGCCCTTTTCTAAAATTCTGATGCATGCTTTTTAAAAAAATCATAATATGCCCGTACATTTTCCAGTTCTGTCCATCGTTTCACATCCACAGGCTCCTCATCCAGATCATAAATCTTTGCTCCTCTGATTGCCAGCACGAAAGGAGAATGTGTTGCGATCACAAACTGGCATCCAAAAAACCTTGCGGAATCTTCGATAAATTTTACCAGCTCTTGCTGTTTTGCCGGAGAAAGACTGTTTTCCGGCTCGTCCAATAAAAACAATGCATTTTCTGTCACCTTTTCTGTGAAATATAGAAATGCACTTTCTCCATTGGAATACTCTCGTACATTATCCATGAGTTCCGAACGGATAAACTGTGACTGTGTTTTTCTTCTCGCGTTATTCACTCGTTTCAACTGCTCATAATCATCCAGACTTTTCATCCGGAACTTTGCAAACTTCGTATCCAGATACTCTTCAAACAACATCTCCCTCTTCCGGTCAATCCCTTCATTCAGATTCCGGATATTTAACATGTAATCAAATACATCATCACTTATAATAATCCTGCTGTCTTTCGGCAAATGCGCTGCACTCTCAAAAGAGCAAAGTTCCAGATAGTCTTCATAAAAGCTGGACTGGTTAAATGGTGCTTCCCTCAACAAATGCAGTTTTTGCGCGATAATATTTAACACGGTGGACTTTCCCGTTCCATTTCCGCCATATAAAATCGTAACAGGCTCAAAATCAATCTGCTCAAAACGATGCTTTGACAGAATTTGAAATGGATAATACGTATCATAACAGGTACGTTTCTGCCTGAGAAAAAAATCAAATTCCACTTCCGCGTCAGGAAATCTAAATTGCTCTAAATATACCATCGTAAGTCTCCATTCTACAGTTCCCGCTTCATACAGACTGCAATATACCCGTCATTTTGCACTTCTTTCCCTGTTCTCACAAATCCATTCTTCTGCCAGAATGCCTCACTCTGGAGATTTCCTTTGGCAAATGCCAGTTGGATCGTTTTCTTTCCCAGCGTACGTATATACTCTGCATATTCTTCTATGATAATAGAACCAATCCCATATCCTTGTACATCATGATCTACCATAAACAATCCAATATAAACTGTTTCATCATCTGGAAATGCAAACACCATATCCATAATCGCAATCAACTTCTGCCCTTCAAAAAAACCAATATAATATTTTTCTGCGTCTGTCTTTCCCTGTGGTAAAGCTTTCATATCATTTAAAATACTCTCTCGTGTTACAAACGGAGGACAATATTCATAAAACATCGGATTACTTTCACTTAATCGTAAAATATCATCCATGTCCGTTTCCTGAAGGAGTCTGATTCTGTATCTGCGTGATACTTTCTGTAGTTCCATTTTATTTCACCCTCCCATAATCTTTTTCAACTCTTTTCGGCTGATAAATCTCCGATCCGATGGCTCCCACAACAATGATCACTGCACCTAAAATCTGAAGCATAGTCATATGCTCATGAAATACCACAAACCCGACCAGAGTTCCTACAACAACTTCCAGTGCAGAAAGGATACTGGTTGTAGTTGCTTCCACATATTGTGTAGATTTGACGCAGGATACATTCGCCACCATGGTACACAGAATTCCGATTCCAAATAAATTCCAGAGCAACACTCCTGTTGGTGTACTGCTCATATGGGAAGATACTGCACCAAAATCCATACCAAACATCAATACAACAGCTGCCCCGAGAAATCCATACACCAACAGTGTATCCCTCTCATAGTCTTTTGCAAAATATTTCGGGAGCAGAATCTGAAGTGCTACTCCGACACCATTGATCACTCCAGCTAAAATTCCGATTCCATCCAGCTTGATATCTCCGCCTCCGATGAGATTTGCTACAAATACTGCGCCGATCAGACAAATCAAAATCGTCACCATCTTGCTTTTTGGCAGTTTTTCTCCAAACATAAACCGTCCCAGGATTGCCACCCAGATCGGACTCATAAACATCAGCACAGTTGCCACACCCACCGGAATTCTGGAAACTGCCACACTATAGCTCACAAAGCTGATACTGTATGCCACCGCTCCGTAAAGAAGACAAATCACCAGCCCCTTCAAATTAATCTTTAGAGCCGAGGGTTTTGTAAACAGCAAAAACAGGAAATAGGCGCCACCTGCCAGTGCGCAGCGGAAAAATGAGATTTCAAAAGTTGTAAACGCATACCCGGTCAGTCCTCTTACAAACATCCCCATGATTCCCCACATTACTGCAGTGATGATTGCCAAACTGATTCCTTTGGTACGATTATTCATGATTCGCTTCTCCACTTCTGTAAATTACTTCATTTTCTTTGATTGTCATCCAGACTTTGATCTCTGCCAATTCTTCCTTTGGAGTTTTCAGAGGATTTTTCTCCAACACTACAAAATCCGCATATTTTCCACATTCAATGCTTCCTTTTTCATGTTCTTCAAAGTACTGATACGCCGCATAAATCGTAACTGCCTTCAATGCATCCAATACTGAAATCTTCTGATTTTCACCGATGACCCTTCCACCTCTTGAAATACGATTGACTGCGCTGCTTATCGTACGCATCATGTCCGGCGGGATCACAGGTGTATCCTGATGGAACGTATATTTCATTCCGTAATCTATGGCATCTTTCACCGGTGAAATCTGGCTGCCTCTTTTTTCTCCGAAATTTTGAAGATGGATATCTCCCCAGTAATACGTATGAGCCACAAAAAAGCTTGGGATCATCCCGATTGCCGCCATTCTCTGCAGCTGGTCTTTTCTCACAAGCTGTGCATGTACCATGACTGCCCGATGCAGATCTTTATCCGTTCTCTTTGACAGTGCTTTTTCAAACTGTCCGATATACTGCTCTGCTGCCGCATCTCCATTACAGTGTGCCAAAAGCTGCTGTTTTTTCTCTAAGGCAAGCTCAATATAGTGATTCAATTCCTCATCTGTATGGATCGGATAGCCGCAATAATTCTCTTCCCCTTCATAGGGCTTTGTCATCCACGCAGTCCTTCCCTGCGGTGAGCCATCCAGAAAAATTTTATATCCTCCCATTTTTAAATGACCGGTATACCGGTTTGCGTATGCCCTTTCTTCCTCAAAAAGATCTGCCGCCGTCATAATATCCGCATACCCTACTACATCCAGCTTCAACAGTCCATTGGCAGAGGCATATTTTAACAGCTCAAACAACGGTTTTCCTACCATTCCATCCTGAACCGTAGTCACGCCATAACTCGCATACATTTTCTGCGCTTCCCCGATAAGCTGCATCAGCTCCTCCATAGATGTCATCGGCAGTTTTGACTGAAACGCAAGAAACGCTTTTTCTTCCATATACCCGTCCGGGATTCTTGTCCCTGCGATTCTCCCATATTTTCCTCCCGGACAATCTTCTGTCTTTTCATCAATCTGCTGAATTTCTAATCCTTTGCTGTTTACCACTCCCATATGAGAGGAAGCATGGATCAGCAATACCGGATTTGTATGGCTGATCTCATCCAATACATATCTGTCCGGATGTCGTTTTTCCTCCAGAAAATTCTGGTCATAATTACAGCCTACGATCCATGCATCTTTGGATAAATTTCTTTTTTCGGCAAACATTTTCATGGCATCTACAATCTCCGAAAAATTTCCACACTCTGACAAGTCGCATTGTGTCATTGCATTGGCAGCTCCTACAAAATGAGAATGTGCATCCAAAAATCCCGGAAGCATCGTTTTTCCCTGCAAATCCACCATCTCGTCTCCATCTGTTTTATACTGCATCACATCATCCAGAGTACCTACTGCCTGAATACGTCCATTTTCCACGCAGACTGCTTCCGCATACAAGGCAGGCTCTCTCATCGTGATGATTGTTCCGTTATAATAAAAAGTTTTCATTGCATTTCCTCCCTGACATTCAAGATTTTTTATTGTATCGCAACAACATAATTGAATCTGTCAATTCTTTTATATACTACCCTTTTTTCATACTGTTCCACTTCTTTTATCAAAAGATGCAAATAAGAATAATACTCTCCGTTTAGCTCCTTTATCTGTTCAGGCGACAAAGTGCTTCGAATTTTCTGTTCTTCAGCCTTATTCTGAAACATCAAATCCCCCAAAATGATCCTTCCATCTTTCTTTAACACCCGCATCATCTCTGCTATTGCAACTCTTTTTTCTTCTTCATTCAAATGGTGAAATGCATAAGTAGAGACAATCACGTCAAATGTCTGATTTTCATATGGTATTTTCAAAAACTCTCCTAACCGTACATGCAGCTTCGGATATTTTTCTTTTGCAACTGCCAGCATCTGCCTGGATTGATCAATTCCAATGATATGATATTTATTTTGTAAAAATTTACCCGCCAAGTTTCCTGTTCCGACACCAATTTCAAGTATCTTTCCATCTTTTCTCTGAAAATTTTCCACTTCCTCAAAAACCATTTGTAATACTGTCTCATAATTCTCATAGATTTTTAATGCACCTGTGTCCCTTTTCACATCCTCATCATATGCCCTTGCCCAGCCATCAAAATCCCACTGGTCTTTCCACTCATTTTTCACCTGGCAAAGCAGATTACTCTGTTCAATAATCTTCAAAAAATCTTTTTCTAAATCCTGTCCTTCTGTTTCTTCATATACTTTGTCCAAAACCATTTCCAGCGATTTTCTAATTTCACTCAATCTGTGGATCTCATTATTGACTGCCATCCATTGGTTTTGCATATGTGTCAGATAATTTTCTTTCTTATTGCATTGTAATATATTCTGAATGGCTTCAATACTCAATCCCAACGAGCGATAAAGCAGAATCGTCTCCAAACGGAAAATATCCTCTTCGCCAAATTTCCGATACCTATTCTGCGACTCTCTCATCGGAGTCAGAAGTCCTTTCTTTTCATAAAATCTGATCTTGTTTGTTGTAATATGCAGTTTTTCTGCAATTTGACTGATTGTATATTCTGTTTTCATACTGTGATCTCTCCTTTTTTATACTACACTCATTCTAAGTCTTCACCTTGGGCAAAGGTCAAGAGATCTTTCAGCCAAATTCTATTTCACTCCTGAAAACATATAAAACTGCTCTGTATCGATCAAAATATCGATGCTAAAACAAGTCTCCCATAGACGGCTCTCTTCTTTTGCAGACAACAGACCGGACGTAATCTCTTTTGGCACATTCGTGTGACAACCATTTATTTTCTCCCTGCATGCTCCATGTGCCACGATAAATCTCCCGCCTGGATTTAACAGCTCTGCCACCTTCTGTACTACCTTGTCTTTCTCCATAAAATGAGGGTATGCATTATAGATGATAATCCTGTCAAATGTCTCCTGCGTCATCTCGAACAGATCCCGGCACTGCAATTCAAACAAGGAGTCCCCCTCTACTTTGCGGGCAGCGATCTCGATCATCTTTTCTGACAGATCGACTGCTGTGATATGAGAAGGTTTTCGTTCCCGCAGCGCCTCAAACATCGCCCCTGTACCACAGGCAACATCCAAAACACTCATTCCCTCCTGAATATCACTTAAAAATGCGATCATACGTCTGATCTGATCGACCGATTGCTCCCCGTCATCCCAATGTGCGGCTCTTTGATTAAAATATGTTCTGATATCCATGGTAACTATCTCCTTTTCGGCTCTGCAATCCCTGCTTTCTGTAATGCCAGCACAATGACCGGAATAAAAATCAACTGAATCAGAATTCCTGGTATCCCTGTCAGAAAACTGGATGTAATAAAGATCTTGAAGCTATATTCTCCCACATTGAAAATAAGTGCTTTTAAAATACCGCTGACAATTCTCCCTGCCAGCATCGCTGTGATCAGCGAACCATATATTTTTACAATTTGCTTTTCTGTATGAATGCCGTACACACAGATCCCCGTAATCAATCCATAGACTGCCAGTTCACAAAGCATTGCCGGAAGGATTGCAGCCGGAGGCATTCCTGTAAACAGACTGGATAATACAGGCGCTAAAATCCCACATATCAGCCCATACTGCCATCCACAGAGCAGACCGCAGATCAATACCGGAATGTGCATAGGCAAAAAAATACTTCCCGCATTCTGAATCGTATGGAATGCCATCGGAAGAACGATCCCCAAGGCCACACACATTGCCGCCATCACTAATTTCTTCACTTGATTTTCTTTCATCTTGTTTCCCTCTCTTTTCATATCTCCTCTTATTTATGATATGGCTCACCATTTATAATCCGATAACTTCGATACACCTGCTCCAACAGTATCACTCGCATCAGCTGATGCGGAAATGTCATCTTTGAAAAACTAAGTGCGTAATCTGAGCGTTTCAACACCTCTTTCCCGAGGCCAATGGAGCCACCGATCACAAATGCAATGCTGCTCTTTCCCTGAATTCCCAGTTTTTCTATTCTTTCTGCCAGTTCTTCTGATGTCAGCATCTTCCCTGCGATTTCCAGTGTGATCACATACATATCATCCTTGATATACCTTAAGATTTTTTCTCCCTCTTTGCTGCGAATTCCCTCTTCCACAGTCTCACTTGCCTGATCCGGGGTCTTCTCATCCGGTACTTCAATTATATCCAGCTTACAATATTTGCTCAGACGCTTGGAATATTCTGCGATGGCATCCTTTAAATATTTCTCTTTGATTTTTCCTACTGTAATCAATGTAATTTTCATGCTGTCTGTCCTTTTTTCTCTCTGTGTTTTCCTGTAAATTCCGAAACCTCAATGCAATACACTGCAACCCGCTGCAGCATATGCGGAAGAAATTCAATTTCGGCGCCCGCTTCTACGTGCTGCATTAAAAGCGTAAGTCCGTGTCTCTTTTCCTCCTCGTTCTCCACCATACGAATTCGTCCGTTTCCCATGATACTGGAAAATGCAAAAGAATAACTGCATGTATAATCTCCACGGATCACCTCATGGCCACAGTCCATTTCAATTGCTACGTTCGGGTTTTCTGCAAATGCTTCCGCTTTCCGTCCTTCCTTTGCACTGTGGATATACAATTTTAAGCTGCGCTCTTTCTGACAAAATTCATATCCGAAATTTACAGGAACAATAAACATCCCCTCCGCATCCATTGTTCCTATACGCACCACTTTACATGCATCCAACACTTTTTCCAGCTCTGCCGGATCCTTAATCTCTCTTTTTTCTAAACGCATCTGACGCATCACACATTCCTCCTGTCGCTTCTATCGTTTTAACCGATTCAATTCCACTTTTTCTTCTCTGCTCACCCGATAGGATTCCCGGATTTTCTGGATCGCTTTATTATGTGTAAAATCATCCATCTCATTTGCCAGCAGCAGTCTCTTTGTCTGAATCGGAAATTTGACATAACAGACTGATACAACCCATGCCACTGCCATTTTCACATAATACCCCTCATGACTGGTATGATTCAGAATCTCAAGCACCTGCTCAATATAGGCTTCGTTAATGTAATGTGCCAGCAGGGATACGATAAAAAAACGGACTTCAAACTCCCTGCTGCTGTTCTGATACTTCCGGAGATAAGAAAACCACACTTCCTGCTCTTTTTCCATGAACTTATATCCCATACAACAGCTGTCGCAGACTGCCCAGTTATGAATCTTCGGAACAAACATATCAAGCGCCTGCATTCTCTGTTCGATACTCATCTTTGCATACCCCAGAACAAGTCCGTATAACATAATTTCTTCATGCGCAGACCGTTCATCTATTTCTGTCTGTGCTTCTTCCAGATACTGTTTCGAATCTGTTTTTGCAATTCCTTTTGCCAGCTTTCGAAGAGCCGGCATACGAACACCGATCACATGATCGGTCCCTGGGATCAGCTTCTGATTAAACTGCTTATAGCTCTCTTCCCCAAGTTGATCTAACTCTTCTCTGATTTCTTTTATCATGTTGTACTCCTGTCATTTTTTGTCCCTTTTACTATACCATGCCACCCTAGAAACCTCCACATGAAAATACGGAGCCTCTTCGGATTACTTTTTTGTCTTCTATTGAGTTTTTATCAAGCATTTTTACACCCGCTCTCCTTTCAGATTCTCAGTTTGTAAAACGTTCTATATAAATATAACGCAGTTTCTTTCAAACAGGTTTCAAATTTAAAAAAACTGCCCTATATACTTTGTATATAAGACAGTTTCTTCTATTTCCTGTTATATTTCCATACCGGCAGCAGCCCCAAAAGGGCTCCAACTGCTGCCGGTATGATCCATCCCAGCCGCAAATCATAAAATGGAAGCTTGTTACATATTTCTGTCACAACTCCAAGAGAGATTCCTGCACTCTGCATTCCATCTACAAATGCCACACAGAATGCAAACAACATCCCCAGTACATATGCCATCCGTTTTGAACCAATCCATTTTTTAAAGAAAGACAAAATTACAAGTACTACCGTTACAGGATAGAACATCATCAAAACTGGAAGAGAAACCTTTACAAGCATATCCAATCCGATGTTGCTGATCACAAAACTGAACACACAAACAATTGCTGTAATCTTTTTATAAGACACATTCGGAAACAGTTCATGGAAATAATCTGCAAAGGAGGTTGTAAGACCGATGGAGGTCGTCATACATGCAAACAGTACTGCAACTCCCAGTATGATTCCTCCTGCAGGTCCTAACAGGTCACTTGTCACTGCATGAAGCAGACTTCCTCCGTTGGAGAACGGAGTACGCGTCACTGCTCCGACATAAGTGAGCATATAATACACAACCGAAAGGATCAGCGCTGCACCAGCCCCGCAGATCAGTGTGTATTTAATGATGTTTCTCTTTGTTTTTACCTGATGTCCCCGCACTGCATTGATGATAATAATCGCAAATACCAGACCTGCCGGACCATCCAGTGCATAATACCCTTCTATCATTCCCTGGAAGAACGGAATCTCTTTGTATACTCCCTGCGGAACTCCGACGCTTCCATACTGAACTGAACTGTTCGGCGATTTTTCCATAAAAACGCAGGCCAGAAAGATCAATACGATACAAATCAAAAGTATCGGTGTCAGATATTTTCCGATCACATTGACTACCTTCTTCGGATTACCGCTCAGATAATATGTGAGCCAGAAGAAAACAGCCGTCACGAGCAAAGATACCCACCATACATTTGATTCTGATAAATACGGACGAACCGCCAACTCAAATGAAACACTTCCTGTTCGTGGAAGTGCAAACAAAGGACCTATCAACAGATAAATACAAACAGACAAAAAGACTGCAAATCTTCTGCTGACCAGTTCTCCCAGATCACTGACCTCCGTTCCTACTAAAACAACTGCAATCATACCCAGAAGTGCGATTCCCGCATCTGTCAGAATAAATCCGGCCAGCGCCTGTATATAGTTTTCACCTGCCTGTTGTCCCATGGCCGGCGGGAAGATCATATTTCCTGCACCAAAAAATACTGCAAATAAGGTTAATGTGATTGACAGAAGCTGTCTTGCTTTTATCTTTTCCATCTTAGTTCTCTTTCAGGAACTGCTCTGCGAGCTCCACAGCATCCAGGATACATTTATCACATGGTGCAAGGATTTTTCCTGTTTCTACTCCTTTTAATTCTTTACAATAAACAGATCCGTTGATCTCCTTAAATTTCGCAGCATACTCTCTTGTCTTCTTATAGGTGTCTGCTTTTGTTTTTCCGGCCTGCTCAACTCCGCCGCTGTTTTTCATCCCAATCAGCATAAACAGACCTGTCAGGGCTCCGCAGGTATCCATCATACCCATGCCAAGACCAAAGCCTTCTGCAATTTTATACATCTCTTCTTCACTTACGCCAAATTCCCCGCAAAACGCACACGCTACAGCCTGTGTGCAGTTATACCCTTTTTTATGGTATTCCAGGGCAAGTTCTTTTTTTGTCATTCTTTTTCTCTCCTTATACATACAAAACACTCCGCATATCATCAGGTCCCGAATATTCGGAAGAAGAATCCATGCGGAGTTCTCTTTTACAGGTCTTGCCTGCTAGTTTGCTCTGTTTCTATTTTTCTTTGTTTTTCAGATACTCGTCAATTCCTTTTGCTCCTGCTTTTCCTGCACCCATTGCGAGAATAACTGTTGCAGCGCCAGTTACAGCATCTCCGCCGGCATATACGCCTTCTTTGGAGGTCTGTCCACTTTCTTCCTCTGCAACGATACATTTTCTGCGATTTACTTCCAGGCCTTTTGTGGTAGAAGAAATCAATGGGTTTGGAGAAGTTCCAAGGGACATGATCACAGTATCTACATCAATGTCATACTCAGATCCAGGAATCTCAACCGGACGTCTTCTTCCGGATGCATCCGGTTCTCCAAGTTCCATTTTGATGACTGTCATGCTCTTGACATTTCCATTCTCATCTACATTGATCTGCTTTGGATTTGTCAGAAGGTCAAAGATCACACCTTCTTCTTTCGCATGATGTACTTCTTCTACTCGTGCAGGGAGCTCTGCTTCGCTTCTTCTGTATACAACATGTACTTCTGCTCCCAGTCTGAGTGCAGTTCTTGCAGCATCCATCGCAACGTTTCCACCGCCGACAACTGCAACTTTTTTACCTGCAGCAATCGGTGTATCATAAGAAGAATCAAACGCTTTCATCAGGTTGCTTCTTGTCAGATATTCATTTGCAGAGAATACTTCGTTTGCGTTTTCTCCCGGGATTCCCATAAACATCGGAAGTCCAGCTCCGGAACCAATGAATACTGCTTCAAATCCTTCTTCTTCAATCAGCTGATCGATCGTTGTTGACTTTCCGATCACAACGTTTGTCTCAAATTTAACGCCTAATTCTTTTACTTTTTCAATCTCTTTTGCAACGACTTTCTGTTTTGGAAGACGGAATTCCGGAATACCATAAACAAGTACTCCTCCCAGTTCATGAAGTGCTTCAAATACCGTCACATCATATCCCATCTTTGCCAGATCGCCTGCGCAGGTGAGTCCGGATGGTCCGGAACCGATCACAGCTACCTTATGACCGTTCTGTTCTTTTGCACCTTCTGGTTTGATGTCATGCTCCAGTGCATAATCTGCCACAAAACGCTCCAGTTTTCCGATGGATACCGGATCTCCTTTGATACCACGGATACACTTTCCTTCACACTGAGACTCCTGCGGGCAGACACGTCCACAGATTGCCGGAAGTGCGGAAGACTGTCCGATGATCTTGTATGCTTCCTCGATATTTCCTTCCTTTACTTCCTGAACAAATGCCGGAATATTGATCGATACCGGACATCCTTCGATACATTTTGCATTTTTACAATTCAGGCATCTTGTTGCCTCTTCCATTGCCTCTTCCTGATTATATCCAAGACAAACTTCTTCAAAATTTGTTGCACGTACTTTTGGATCCTGTTCTCTGACAGGTACTCTCACCATTCCTTTTGCCATTACTCGTCACCTCCACAATGTCCGCATCCGCCGTGATGAGTATCGCCTTCCTGTAATTTCAGCATTGCTCTTCCCTCTACTGATCTGTACATCTGGCTTCTCTTCATCGCCTGATCAAAATCTACAAGATGGCCATCAAATTCCGGCCCGTCTACACATGCAAACTTAATCTCATCTCCAACCTGAAGACGGCATGCTCCGCACATTCCGGTACCATCTACCATAACCGGGTTCATGCTGACGATCGTTGGAAGATTCAGTTCCTTTGTCAGCAGACAGACAAATTTCATCATAATCATCGGTCCGATCGCAACACACTTGTCATAATGTTTTCCTTCTTTTTCTACCAGATCTTTGATCACCTGCGTCACCATACCGGAGCGTCCATAAGAGCCGTCATCCGTTGTCACATAGAGATTTCCGGCAACTTCTTCCATCTCTTTCTCCATGATCACAAGATCCTTCGTTTTTGCTCCGATGATCACATCGGCGTCTATTCCTCTCTCATGAAGCCATTTCACCTGAGGATATACAGGAGCTGTACCAAGTCCTCCCGCAACAAATAAAATCTTCTGTTTTTTCAATTCTTCGATATCTTCCTCAACAAACTCAGAGGCACATCCAAGCGGACCTACAAAGTCACGGAAAGAATCTCCGGCTTTGAGTTCAGACATCTTCACAGTAGAAGCTCCGACTTCCTGAACCACGATCGTGATCGTTCCGGCTTCTCTGTCATAATCACAAATAGTAAGCGGGATACGCTCCCCCTTCTCGTCCATCTTTACGATAACAAACTGCCCCGGCTCACAATGACTCGCAACCCTTGGTGCATGCACATCCATCAGAAAAATATTCTCAGACAATTTTTCTGCTTTTAAAATCTTATACATGTTCTTCCTCCTTGTAATAAATCACCTTTTTTAATAATACGCCAAAAATGGCATAATGGCAATAGTTCTTTCCGTGATTTTTCTCTTCTGTCTGCAAAAAGGACAGGCACCGCTTTTGTACTGTGCCTGTCCCTTTCCCGTTCATCCACAAGCGGACAGCCTGATTAGAAATCAACTTCTGTTCCGTAATATGTACATGTGAATAATTTTTCCATTGTTGCAGGATCGATTGCACGAGGATTAGATCCTGTACATGCATCACCTACTGCCAGTTCTGCAATCTTGGCAACTTTTTCTTTGAATTCATTTTCCTCGATTCCGAAGTCTTTGAGAGTCTTTGGAATGTTCAGTTTGACATTAAAGTCATCGATCTTTTCAACCAGACTGTTGATGAGTGCTTTCTCAGATGCTCCCGGAAGTCCCATTCTGCGTGCGATCTCAGCATAACGTTTTGCTGCAACCGGATCTTTTGCGTTGTATTTGATAACATATGGAAGATAGATCGCATTCGCACATCCGTGAGGAATGTGTCCTGTTGAGAATGCTGCACCTGTCTTATGTGCCATAGAGTGTACGATTCCAAGCAATGCATTGGAGAATGCCATACCTGCCAGACACTGTGCATAATGCATCTGCTCTCTTGCATCCATATCGCAGTTGTAAGATGCCGGAAGATTATCCAGTACCATCTCAATTGCCTGCAGTGCAAGTGGATCTGTAAATGGTCCGTTGAGTGTAGAAACATATGCTTCGATCGCATGTGTCAGTGCATCCATACCTGTGTATGCAACCTGTTTTACAGGAAGACCTGCCACAAGATCCGGATCAACGATCGCAACATCCGGTGTGATATTAAAGTCAGCCAGCGGATATTTTACACCTGTCTGATAGTTTGTGATAACAGAGAATGCTGTTACTTCTGTAGCTGTTCCTGATGTAGATGGAATCGCTGCGAATTTTGCTTTCTGTCTCAGTTCCGGGAAATTAAACGGAATGCACAGATCCTCGAATGTTACATCCGGATACTCATAAAATGCCCACATTGCTTTTGCAGCATCAATCGGAGAACCGCCGCCCATTGCCACGATCCAGTCCGGCTCAAATGCACGCATTGCCTCGGCACCTTTCATAACTGTCTCTACAGACGGATCCGGCTCAACGCCTTCAAATAACTGGACTTCCATTCCTGCTTCTTTCAAATATGTTACAGCTCTGTCAAGAAATCCCTGACGTTTCATGGAACCGCCGCCCACTACAAGAATTGCTTTTTTTCCTTTCAGGTTCTTTAATTCTTCCAAACATCCTTTTCCGTGATAAATGTCTCTTGGTAAACAAAATCTGCTCATTATCCTGCATCTCCTTTGATTAAAGTCTGTTGATTTCAACTAAAACCATTATACCACTGTGAAACTTTTCACACAACAAAACTGCCGTTTTTTTTCGTTAAATAATGCACAAAAAACCAGGCTCATTTTTGTTAGAAAATCCCCTTGCATTTTTACAAAGTGTTTATCTAAAAAAATCAGCCGCTTTTACTGCGGCTGATAAATATAATTTCGTTTTGTTATCTGTGTCATTTTTCCGGTCTTACCCACCAGAACTGTACTGAACAGCGTCTGCCCTTCTGGCATCTCGATCGGTCCGGTATACAAGGAAGATTCAGTTGTCGGCGTGGAACCATCTGTCGTGTAATAAGCTGTGTAGCCTTCCGGCACGGTAATACTGATCTGCGTAGCTGTACTGTACTGCCCCGTGGACGGTGTTACAACCGGTGCATCCGCTACCGGAAATTCAATCTCATAAGTTTTTGAGACCACCAGACTTGGGATTTTCTTTTTGTTATAGGCAATCGCCTTAATCTGCGTCTTTCCTTCCTCATTTAAAAGAATCGGCTCGGTATACTTTGTGCTGGACGAAGTCGGATTCGTTCCATCTGTCGTGTAGTAAATGGTCTCCCCTGATGCGGACAGTGTCACTTCCTGTACTTCACTATATTTTCCATCATCCAGACTGAAGACCGGCTCTGTAGAAACATATGCTTTCAGACTGGAAAGCACGGATTCGTCATCGCAGTCCTCGAGAATCTCGGAAATCTTATCAAGCTGCTTTGTCTCCTCGTAAAAGCTGATTGCTGCCCGATACAGTTCTTCGTTGGATGGATAAGAAGCAATAGCAGAAAGAAATACGGATTCTGCCTCATCCCCTTCATCCTGTTCCATATAAGTCTCTGCCAGACCGGAATATGCCTCTGCCCTCTGGGCATTCTTTCCAATCGCATGTTTGAAGTATTTTTCTGCTGTCTGATATTCTTTCATCTGCAGTGCATCGTACCCTTTTGCCACTTTTCCCACATAAGAATTCTGATACAGAAAATAGCCGAACGCCGCTCCAAAAATCAACAAGACCAGAAACAGGATCAAAAGCACTTTCCGTCTTCTGCGAACCAGCTGCTTTTTTCGTTCCTGCTGTTTTCGTTTCGCCTCTGCACGGGATCTGTTTCTCGCCGCACGCTCTCGCCCGGCCTGTATTTCATCCAGCTCTTCCTGACTGAGCACCCGCGTTGCTTTTGACTGGTACACTTCCTGTCTTCTGCCAAAATCACGGACATCCTTTGTCTGAAGCTGCCTGGTAACATCTTCGACCGAGCCTTTTACTTCCTGTGTAAGAACATCATCCAGAGGATTGTAATCAGGGACGATCTGAACTTCTTTTCCACATCTGGGACAACGCATCCAGCCTTCCGGAATAATCGCATTACAATGCGTACATCTCATATTAGTTCCTCCTAATCGCGTGCGGCCTGCACGCAATTGTTCATCAGCATGGCGATTGTCATCGGACCTACCCCGCCAGGTACCGGCGTAATGGCAGATGCCCTGGAATACACATCCTCAAAATCCACATCTCCACAGAGATGGTTTTGGGCATCTCTGTGCATTCCCACATCGATCACAACCGCGCCTTCTTTTATGTACTCTGCTGTGATCATCTTCGTCTGTCCGACTGCTGCGATCAGAATATCTGCTCTGCGTGTCACTTCTTTTAGATCTGCTGTCCTGGAATGTGCAACCGTCACGGTCCCATTCTCACGCAGAAGCAGTGCTGCCATCGGCTTTCCTACAATGTTGCTTCGCCCGATCACCACGCACTCTTTTCCTGCAATCTCAATTCCGGAATACTTCAAAAGCTGAATGATCCCCGCCGGTGTGCAGGATACAAATCCGGTCTCTCCGAGCCAGAGCCGTCCCACGTTCACCGGATGAAATCCGTCTACATCCTTGTCCGGTGAAATCGTACGTATGATCCGGTCTTCATCAATGTGTGCCGGAAGCGGAAGCTGTACCAGGATTCCATGTACCTTCTCTGTATGATTCAGTTTCTCGATCAATTCTACCAGTTCCGCTTCTGTTGTAGCCTCTTTTAACTCATACGAAACGGAGTCGATCCCGATATAGGCGCACGCCTTTTTCTTGTTGTTTACATATACCGAAGAAGCCGCATCCTGCCCTACCTGAATCACTGCCAGACAGATCTTGGTGCCTCTTTCTTTCAGCACGGATACTTCTTCTTTCAATTTATCTTTGATTTCTTTTGCAATTCGTTTTCCGTCAATTATCTGTGCCATTCAATACTCCTTTAAAACAGTCCTGTAATTTTACCGTCATCTGTTACATCGATGTTATTTGCAGCAGGGACTTTCGGAAGTCCAGGCATTGTCATCACCGCACCTGTCAGAGCAACGACAAATCCGGCACCTGCGCTGACATAAACTTCACGGATATGGATGTCAAAGTTTTCCGGACGTCCCAGTTTTTTCGCATCATCTGACAGAGAATACTGATTCTTTGCCATACAGATAGGGAAATGTCCAAATCCCATCTCTTCGATCTTCGCAAGCTGTTTCTTTGCAGCCGGCTCATAGACAACACCGTTTGCCCCGTAAATCTCTTTTGAAATCTTCTCGATCTTTTCTGTCAGAGAAAGTTCATCCTCATACAGTACATGGAAATTGCTTTCCTTATTCTCCAGTGTATCCAACACTTTTTCTGCCAGTTCGATTCCGCCTTCTCCGCCTTTTTCCCATACCTTTGCAAGGGCGAATTCACAGTCTCTTTCTTCACAGAAGCTGCGGATAAATTCATTTTCCGCTTCCGTATCTGTAACAAAGGAATTCAGTGTTACTACAACAGGAACGCCGTATTTCTGAATATTCTCAATGTGTTTTTCCAGATTCACGATTCCTTTTTTCAGTGCTTCCAGATTTTCTTCGCCCAGATCCTGTTTTGCAACTCCGCCATTGTATTTCAGTGCCCGCACTGTCGCTACAAGTACCACTGCGTCCGGTTTTAATCCCGCTTTACGGCATTTGATATCCATAAATTTCTCAGCTCCAAGATCCGCTCCGAATCCGGCTTCTGTAATTGTAATATCGCTGATTTTTAAAGCCAGCTTTGTCGCGCGGACACTGTTGCAGCCGTGTGCGATATTGGCAAACGGTCCGCCGTGTACCAGTGCCGGTGTGTGCTCCAGTGTCTGGATCATATTCGGTTTGATCGCATCCTTTAACAGTGCAGTCATGGCGCCTGTTGCCTGAAGATCGTCTGCTGTTACCGGATTGCCTTCAAATGTATATGCCACGATGATTCGTCCCAGGCGGCGTTTCAGATCTGCAAGATCATCTGCAAGACAAAGGATTGCCATGATCTCAGATGCGACTGTGATCACAAAATGGTCTTCTCTCACCATTCCATCCATCTTGTTTCCAAGTCCTACTACGATGTTGCGAAGAACTCTGTCGTTCATGTCCACGCAGCGTTTCCAGACAATATTTCTCGGATCAATTCCCAATGCATTGCCCTGCTGAATGTGATTATCCAACATGGCAGCCAGCAGATTATTCGCAGAAGTGATCGCGTGGAAATCTCCGGTGAAATGCAGATTCAGATCTTCCATTGGGAGAACCTGTGCATACCCGCCTCCTGCTGCTCCGCCTTTGATTCCAAAACATGGTCCAAGAGATGGTTCACGCAGTGCGATGATTGCCTTTTTATTCATTTTTGCAAATGCCTCACCCAGACCTACTGTGATCGTGGTCTTTCCTTCTCCTGCCGGGGTCGGATTGATGGCTGTCACAAGAACCAGTTTTCCATCCTTGCGGTCTTTTACGTTCTCCCAGAGTTCATCGGAGAGCTTCGCTTTGTACTTTCCATAAAACTCCAGTTCCTCTTCTGAAATTCCGATAGACGCTGCCACGTCTTTGATGTGCATTAATTCTGCTTCCTGTGCGATCTGAATATCTGTTTTCATCATTTCTTCCTCCACTGCATTATAAATTTTCCTGAATGTACTGTTCAAATTCTTCTTTTGTCATCAGTACTTTTCTTGGTTTTGTTCCGACTTCTTCTCCGACCACTCCTGCACTGGCAAGCTGATCCATAATCCGGGCTGCCCGGTTGAAGCCGATTTTAAACATCCTCTGGAGCATTCCAATGGATGCTTTTTCTTTTTCAATGATCAGCCGTCCTGCATCTGCAAAATATGCATCCTGCTCATTTGCATTATCCTGCACCCCGGCTCCCTGTATCCCAGGAACCGGTGACGGCAGATCGGAATTTACGTGCTCCTCCACTTCTTCACTGTAGGAGGCATTTCCGTTGTGTTCGATGAGATAGTCCACAACCTTCTGCACTTCTTTATCTGAAACAAAGGATCCCTGCACACGGACCGGTTTTGGATATCCTGTCGGATAAAACAGCATATCTCCCTTTCCAAGCAGTTTCTCCGCTCCATTCATATCAATGATCGTCCTGGAATCTACTCCTGATGAGACAGAAAATGCGATTCTGGACGGCATATTGGCCTTGATCAGACCTGTGATGACATTCACCGAAGGCCGCTGTGTTGCAATGATCAGATGCAGTCCCGCCGCTCTGGCAAGCTGCGCCAGACGGCAGATCGCGCCTTCTACTTCCCCCGGCGCCACCATCATCAGATCCGCCAGCTCATCTACAATGATCACAATCTTCGGCAGTTTTTTCGGAGCTCCTTCTTCTGTCATCTGCGCAATCTTTTCATTGTATCCTTTCAGATCCCGGACATTCTGCTGGGCAAACAGCTGATACCGCTTCATCATCTCAGCGACTGCCCAGTTCAGAGCGCCTGCTGCTTTTTTCGGGTCCGTCACGACCGGGATCAGCAAGTGCGGAATTCCATTATAGACACTTAGTTCCACTACTTTGGGATCCACCATGATCAGTTTTACTTCTTCCGGATCTGCATGGTATAAAATACTCATGATCAGCGTATTGATACATACCGACTTTCCGGATCCTGTCGCTCCTGCCACAAGTAAATGCGGCATCTTTGCGATATCTGCGATCATCGTCTTTCCTGAAATATCTTTTCCCACGGCAAACGGAATATTCGCTGTGGAATTTTTAAATTCCCCGGATTCTAACAGGTCCCTAAGCATCACTGCCGTATTCTCCTGGTTCGGGACCTCAATCCCAACGGCTGCTTTTCCCGGAATCGGCGCCTCGATCCGGATATCTGCCGCTGCCAGATTTAATTTGATGTCATCTGCCAGACCTACAATCTTACTTACCTTCACACCTTGTTCCGGCTGCAGCTCATACCGCGTCACAGACGGTCCGCAGCTTGCATTTGTTACATGAACGCGAACCCCGAAATTCTGCAGGGTCTGCTCCAGTTTCTGGGCCGTGGCGCGCAACTGGGCATCCGAGTCTCCGCCGCCCTTTTTCCCTTTTGTCAGAAGATTCATTGGCGGAATCTTGTACACTTTCTTCGGCTGCTGCTCCTGCTCTTTGATACTCTGTTCTACCTGAACAGTCTCTGCTTCCACAGCTGCCGCACTCGCCTTGGTCTTCTTCCTTGTACGGACTGACTCTTCCGGAACATCCTCCTGCGTCATGTTGCCCTCTTCTGCCGGTTCCGGTTCATTCTCCCATAATGGAGTATCCACTGCGCTCGCATCCGACGCCGTGCTTTCCGGACGATTGATCACAAAATCTTCAAATGGAGACGGCAGTGGCTCTGAAAAATCCGATTCCTGTGAAACAGTCAGTTCCCGCATATCCGGATCTTTTCCTGAAGAATTCTTTTTACGCTTTTTCGCTGTTGTCTCCTTTGGCACTTCACTTTCCTGGGCCTGCAGCGTTGTTGCAAAAGAAACACCCGATACTTTATGATCACTTCTTCTGGAAGAATCATTCGGTTCTGTCTTTGCTTCTTCTGCCTGTCTTCGTTTTTCTTCTCTGTTCTTCGCACGCCGGGCAGATGCTTCTCCCTGCCGGCGCTTCATATCTGCATACGCCTTTTTGCTTCCTTTTCCAAGAGGTGCAAGCAGAGAACGTTCTGTGATCAGAATCACACAGATTACCATAAGTACAACGAGTACCACATAAGCGCCTACCACACCAATAAACGGACACAGAATCTTCACCAGACAGCCCCCTGTAAGACCGCCCGCTTTTCTGTAATCACTGGCATACTGATAATAGCTCCACAGACTTTCTTTGGCATCAAAAGGATGCATCACCAGCTGGAAAAATGCACAGATTGCAAACAATAAGGCCACACATGCTGCAATTTTTATGTAGGCGTGTGTATTGCCTTTATTCGAAATTCCAAAAGCAACCACGCCAAATAAGAGAAACGGCAGAATATATGCCATCACTCCGAAAAAACCAAAGAGTACAGAAGAGATCGCACTGCCTGCAATCCCTATGACTCCAAAATTGCTTAAAAGCATCAGCACACAGACCGCAAACATGACCAGAATCAAAATTTCACTGTTCAGGGATGTACTTGCCTGATTTTTGGATGACTTTTTTCTTGTAGTTTTCTTTTTCCTTGTTGACTTTGCAGCCATAATACTTCCCCCTTGATAATTACACATACTACATCTAGTATAACATCAATTGAAAAGTGTGTCATTAACATTTTTTCTGCCGGATCATTTCCCGCAGCTTTTTCAATGCCATGCTGATTCCTCCAACCTCATCAATCATGCCTTCTCTGACTGCATCTTCCCCTTCTAACATAGTCCCGACATCTTTTACCAACTGTGTGGAATCCAGCATCAATTCTTCCAGACGTTCTTTGGTAATCTGCGAATGAGCTGCGATAAACCGGGTAATCCGATCCTGCGTCTTTTCCATATTACGATAACTCTGAATCACTCCAATAAACATCCCAGAGGATCTCACCGGATGCACGATCATTGTTCCACTCGGCACAATAAAAGAATAATCTGCGGAAACTGCAAGCGGTCCGCCGATGGAGTGGCTTCCTCCCAGAACCAGAGAGACCGTTGGTTTGCTTAAGGATGCGATCATTTCCGCGATCGCCAGCCCTGCCTCCACATCACCGCCCAGTGTATTGAGTAAAATCAAAACTCCATCCACTTCATCGTCATCCTCCACCTCTGCCAGTCTTGGAATCAAATGCTCATATTTGGTGGCTTTTGTGTTTCCGGAAACAGCCTCATGCCCTTCAATCTCTCCAATGATCGTCAGAAGCTGTATGTTCGCTTTGTGCCCGTTTCCATTCAGATTTAAGGTGCCGGTCTCTTTAATCTCTTCGTTTTTATCCAGACGTTGTCTTTGCTTCTCCTCATTTTCCATGATCTTCTACCTTCTTTTCTCTATTTTCAGGTCTGTACTTGGACAGCCGGATACTTTAGTATTCGATCAACCGCCCTTGTTTATACGGAAAATGATGATTTTTCACGCAAAAATGGTATGGATGCCTCTTGTATACATCCATACCATCTTGAATTAACGAAGTGCCTGCTCGACATCCGCAATAATATCTTCTATATTTTCAATTCCCACACTGAAACGGATCAGATCCGGCTGAACGCCTGCTTCTACCAGCTCTTTGTCATTCATCTGACGATGCGTGTGGCTGGCAGGATGAAGAACACAGCTTCTGGCATCCGCTACATGTGTCACGATCGCTACCATTTTTAATCGATCCATCATCTCAACTGCAGCGTCTCTGCCGCCTTTGAGACCGAATGTGATGACACCGCAGGTTCCGTTTGGCATATATTTCTGCGCAAGATCATAATATTTGTCTCCCGGAAGTGATGGACAGCGCACCCATGCCACCTTCTCATGATTTTTCAGATACTCTGCCACCTTAACTGCATTTTCACAGTGGCGCGGCACTCTTAAATGCAGTGTCTCCAGTCCGATGTTTAACAGAAATGCATTCTGCGGTGACTGGATAGAGCCGAGATCTCTCATCAGCTGTGCAGTTGCCTTTGTAATATACGCACCTTTGCCAAATTTTTCTGTATATACAATTCCATGATATGTCTCATCCGGAGTTGTCAGTCCCGGGAATTTTTCTTTGTGTGTCTCCCAGTCAAAATTTCCGCTGTCCACGATCGCACCGCCCACGCAAGCGGCATGTCCGTCCATATATTTTGTAGTAGAATGTGTCACAATATCCGCGCCCCATTCAAACGGACGGCAGTTGATCGGTGTTGCAAATGTATTATCCACAATAAACGGCACACCATGTGCATGTGCGGCATTTGCAAATTTTTCCAGATCCAGAACAACGAGGGCAGGATTGGCGATCGTCTCTCCAAATACTGCTTTTGTATTTTCCTGAAATGCTGCATCCAGCTCTTCCTGCGTACACTCAGGATCTACAAACGTAGCTTCTACACCCATTTTTTTGATCGTATGGGCATACAGATTGTAGGTACCTCCGTAAAGAGCAGATGCACAGACAATATGATCTCCCGCTTCCACGATATTCATAATCGCATAGAAATTAGCTGCCTGTCCGGATGATGTCAGCATTGCTGCCACTCCGCCTTCCAGATCACAGATTTTTGCAGCAACCGCATCATTGGTCGGATTCTGAAGTCTGGTATAAAAATAACCGGACTCCTCTAAGTCAAACAGACGCCCCATCTGTTCACTGCTTGTATATCGAAATGTTGTACTCTGATAAATAGGAAGAACTCTCGCCTCTCCATTACCCGGTTCATATCCGGATTGTATACATTTTGTCTCTGTCTTGTAATTACTCATTTTTCTCTCCTCCTACTGAATACAAATATTTCTTCTCCAGAGAACGAACCATCTTTGTGTACAATTCTCTGCATTCTTCTTGTTCGCCCGCTTCAATCAGGCGTACACACGGCTTTAAATACTTTTCCCAGATATCCGCATAAATTTCTGATGCGTCCGGACTGCGGTCAATCCGCTTTACGATTGTCGGAGCAATATTATAATACTCTTTTACAAGAATCTCTCCATCCTTTGTCCCCATCAGATACTGATCTCTGTATTCCCTCAAAAGATTCAGTTCATAGCAATCATCTGGCTTGTTCAGACTCTTACAGACAGCTGTTGTAATATAACAGAAAACTCCTTTTTTAAACCCATTCTCAATACTTGCAGCATCCGAGTGTCCGATTTTGCTGCCAGGTACCTTCTGATTCCATAACTCCACGATTTTCTCCGTAAATATCTTCGTCTGCGTACTCTGAATTTCCCCCATCAGCGGAACAAAAAAAGCTACCATGGCCATGTTGTGATCAATAACTGCCGCTTCTCTTTTTCGCTTGGAATCAATCTGAGAGAGCATCTCCGATGCATATTCCGGAACATACCCCGCAACTTCCTGCATACATTTTTCAGATTTTTCAATTGTTTCTTTCACACATTCCAGCAGTGTCTGATTTTCTTCTTTTAAAATTCCCATGTCTGACTGATATGTTTTCTTCTGAAATCCCCGTACTTTTTCTCTGGTTTTTTCATACAAAACAATCAAATCATTCTGTAAGCTATTCTGACTCATTGGCATTCCTCTTTTTGTTGTATTTCCTTTTATACCATTGTTCAGTATAGCATATCTGATACTACATTTCAATTTTTTTGCATAAAGAAACAGGTCTGCCGGATTTCCAGATACCGACAGACCTGTTCTTTATTCTTATTTTGCGAGAGCATAAGGCTTTCTTTTGAAAACACTTTTTGCTTTCCCATCTACATGAGTCTCCATTTTGGAGTAAACACGAACCATATCATATTTAATCCGTTTTGCACTTCTTCTTTCTTTTACCATAGTGATACCTCCAAACCATTGATAAACAACTTCTGATACCATTCTAATGTATGTTTATTATGGTTTCATTATCACTATTTAAAATCTATGTAAGGTGTGCTTACTCATCCCAGTTGTGGTACACGTCCTGAACATCATCATCCTCATCGAGAAGATCCAGTGTTTTCTGGATATTTTTGATATCCTCTTCACTTGTCAGCTCCACATAAGTCTGCGGGATCATCGTCACTTCCGCATCTGCCATGACGATTCCTGCTTCCTCTAATTTCAGGCGCACTTCACTGAAATCTTCCGGAGCAGTCAGAATCTCAAAACTCTCCTCTTCTTCTGAAAAATCTTCCGCCCCAAAGTCCAGAGCCATCATCATCAGTTCATCTGCATCCATATCGCAGTCTTCTTTTGCAACGATGATCTGTCCCTTTTCATCAAACATAAAAGAGACGCATCCCGGTGTTCCTACATTTCCGCTTCCTTTTGTGAATGCATTTCTTACGTTGGATGCAGTACGGTTCTTGTTGTCTGTCAGTGTCTTTACAATGATCGCTGTTCCGTTTGGCCCGTATCCCTCGTATGTGATGTGTTCGTAGTTGTCTCCAGAACCTTCTCCTGCCGCTTTCTTGATGTTTCTGTCGATCGTATCATTCGGCATGTTGTTTGCTTTCGCCTTTGCGATCACATCACGCAGACGGCTGTTGTTTGCCGGATCCGGACCGCCGCCTTCTTTTACTGCAACCGCAAGCTCTCTACCAAGCTTCGTAAAAATCTTTCCCTTTGCTGCATCATTTTTCTCTTTTTTGTGCTTAATATTTGCAAATTTTGAATGTCCTGACATTGCTCAATTCTCCTTTTATCTCATAAACTCGTTGTTCCATTTTATCACTCTTTTTTCGTTCTGTAAAGTTGTAACGCTGACATTCCCCGCCCATTTCCGTTATGTAGGAAGTTCCAGGCTGATGCGGATCGCTTCATTGACTTCTTCCATAAATGTTCCGTCCACATGGCAGATATACTCCTTCAGCCGCTTTTTGTCCAATGTTCTGATCTGCTCCAGAAGTACCACTGAATTTTTCACAAGCCGGTATTTTTTTGCACTGATTTCAATGTGTGTAGGCAGCTTTGCTTTGTTCATTCTGGATGTGATCGCTGCACAGATCACTGTAGGACTGTGCTTATTTCCCACATCATTCTGGATAACCAGCACCGGCCGCACACCACCCTGTTCTGAACCGATCACCGGACTTAAATCCGCATAATAAATATCCCCTCGTCTGACTGTCACGTTCTATTCACACTCCGATTCTTATACTTCAATTTTCTCCCCCTCAGGGAAGTATACTTGAGTATTCCCGCTTTTATCGGATGTATTCAACTGACATTTATTTTTCCAAAAGATTGCTCCCCTTATAAACCCGGGGAATTCTTTTTCCAAGACAGCAGACAAATTCATAATTGAAACGACCGCAGATCTCGCTAAGTTCCTCCACCGTGATCTCATCGTCTCCGTCTCTTCCGATCAGAACGACTTCATCCATAAATACAGTATCCGGAATATCAGTCACATCTACCATAAACTGATCCATACAGACACGTCCCAGTATCCGTGCTCTTTTCCCACGAATCAGGACTTCTCCGCGATTAGATAACCCTCTCGCATAACCGTCCCCGTATCCTACCGGAATGGTAGCCACTTTCATTTTCTTATCTGCCGTAAAAGTCCCTCCGTAACTGATGGAAGCTCCCGGCTCTACTTCTTTCACAAAGCTGACGTGGCTGACCAGGCGAAGTGCCGGCTTTAAGTCCACCGTCTCTTTTTTTACTTCCTCTGACGGATACAGTCCGTACAACGCAATTCCCGCACGGACCAGATTTTGTTTCCACTGTGGAAAATCAATGATTCCCGCGCTGTTATCGCAATGGTATTGCGAAATCGAAATCCCCCGCTTTTCAACCTCATTTCTCATCCATACAAATTTTCTGTACTGCTCTTCTGAAAATGTTTTATCCAGCTCATCTGCTTTTGCAAAATGCGTAAACATTCCTTCCAGGCATACATTTGGAAGTTTTTCAATCTGCCCGATCAGATCTGCGCTCTCCTCTGTTGCCGGAAATCCGAGCCGTTCCATCCCTGTATCGATCTTGATATGAAAATACGCTGTTTTCCCCAACTTTCGGGCAAGATTCGAAATCTCCTGTGCCATATCCAGTGTGTATACTGTGGCGCGCACCTCTTCTTTTATCATTTCTTCATACTGATCCGGGAATACACATCCCAGCACCATCGTCGGTTTTTGAATTCCCGCTCTGTGAAGCTCCACTGCTTCTTCCAGAGTCGCAGTCGCATAGCCCCATACATCCGGATCGTCATCCAGCATACAGGCAATCGGAACCGCACCATGTCCATATCCGTCTGTTTTCACTACGGCAATAAATTTTGCGCCTTCTCCAACCCTCTTTTTCATCTGTTCCATGTTATATGAAATTGCATCCAGATCAATCTCTGCATACACTCTGCTGTGTTTTTCCATCATTATCTCCCCTTTTCTGTCTTTTTGATACAAGCTGCGATCCCCTCTGTCAGATCTTCTGCCAGAACGCTGTAAGCGCCTCTCCTCTCTCTGGCTGCATCTCCTCCACAGGCATGAAGATACACTCCCAGCACAGTCCCTTCATACACTTTCATATGCTGCGCCAGAAGCCCTGTGATCACTCCGGCAAGCACATCGCCGGAACCGGCCTTTGCCATCGCACTGTTTCCAGCAGTATTCAGAAACATCTGCCGGTCTTTTCCTGCCACAAGCGTATGTGCATCCTTCAGTGCACAAACAACACCATAGCTGTCTGTAAATTCTTTTAACGCAGCAAATCTGTTTTTCCCAAGTTCCGGGATGGTACACCCCAAAAGTCCTGCCATTTCTTTCATATGTGGTGTCAGTACAAATGGCTTTTTTTCTTTTGGAAGAAGTTCCATATGATCCGCCAAAAGATTCAAACCGTCTGCATCGATCACACATGGGACCTCTGCATATTTCATCAAATAAGAAAGTATCTGCCCGGCGGTCCTGCTTTTTCCAAGTCCGCATCCGATACAGATTACATCTGCCCACTTCAAAAGACTTTGCAGTTTTTCTTCCTCATATTCTGTATAGGTGGATACGATCGCTTCCGGTAAGAGCTGCTGCAAAATCGTCCGGTTCGATTCTTCTGTATAGATCTGTACCAGACCGCCACCACTTATATAAGCTGCACGTGCACTTAAGTATGCCGCACCAGACATCCCCTTACTGCCCGTGATCATCAGAATCTTTCCATAACTTCCCTTGTGGGAATTCTTTTTCCGATCCGGAAGAAATTTGGAAAGATCCGATTTTTCCAATGTGTAACAGACTTCCGGATTTTCTTCAAAAAGTTTTGTCCCGATCCCGATTTCCACAGGGATTACCTCGCCCGCATAATCGGATCCCGGAAACAAAACAGTTCCCAGTTTCTCACATGCAAAAGAAACTGTCAAGTCCGCATGAAATGCCGTTCCCAGCACCTGTCCGTCAAAAGAGCTGATTCCTGACGGAATATCGATTGCCACTTTCTCTGCATATATCTGGTTCATTTCTTCGATCACATCTTTATAATGCCCCTCGATCGTCCTGCTTAAACCTACACCAAACACAGCATCTATGACAACAGTATATTCTTTTGGGGGAATGTTTGTGACAACGGAAACACCCAGATTGGATGCGATCTGCCTCTGCTGTCTGCATTCTTCACTCATGGATGTTTCTTTCCCTGCAAAAACCGCACACACATCTTTTCCCTCCAGATAAAGAAGTCTTGCAACGGCGAATCCATCTCCACCATTATTTCCACTTCCGCACACAACAAGACAGTGATCCAGACTGATTCCTTTCTCTTTCATCACTTCCACTGTTTTCAGAGCTGCCCGCTCCATCAATACCAGAGAAGGAATCCCGATCTTTTGAATCGTATATTCATCCGCTCTCTGCATCCACGCTCCGTCTGGTAAATATCTCATACCCGATCTCCCTTCTGCTCCTGAAAAGAAAGGACGTGCAGCCAGATATTTTCCGACCACACGCCTTTGCACATGAACTGAGTTATTCTTACTTGTTTTGTTCTTCCCGGTGACGACTGACATTATATGACAGCTTCATCAGACTGTCTGAAAGATGTACGCTTTCTACGATCACATCTTTTGGCAGATTCAGATCTGTATGTGCAAAATTCCAGATAGCCTGGATTCCATTGTCCACTAATAACTCTGCAACTTCTTTTGCTTTCGATTTTGGAATCGTCAGTGCTGCAATCTCAATCTCATTGTTCTGAAGAAATTCCTGCAGCTCATCCATCATCCGTACCGGAATTCCGCGGATGGCAACTCCTTCAAGCCGGGGATTCACATCAAAAAGTCCTTTTAAAATAAATCCGCCTTTTTCAAAAGAGGCATAATTAGCAAGAGCCTGTCCCAGATTACCTGCACCTATGATAATGAAATTGTGGCTTCTGTCCAGTCCGAGAATCTTGCCGATCTCCGTATATAAATATTTTACATTATACCCGTATCCCTGTTGCCCGAATCCCCCGAAATTATTGAGATCCTGTCGAATCTGGGATGCCGTGACATGCATCTTCTTACTTAGATCGTTGGATGAGATCCTCTCCACCTGATCTTCCATCAAATCTCCAAGGTATCTATAATATCTGGGGAGCCTGCTGATAACTGCACGGGATATTTTTCTTTCTTCCACTGATTGTACCCTCCAATTTTAATCTTTTCTTATTATATAGAATTGTGAAAGATAAGTCAAACTTTTATATTGTATTTTGCCGTGTTTTCGTTATAATGAAATGGTGATGATTCGAAATAATCAGTTATTGTCAAAATACAGGAGGAATTTCATGATACTCGCATGTCATAATTTAAATAAATCATTCGGCGACCATCTCATTGTCCGGGATGGCTCTTTTCATGTAGAAGACCGTGAAAAAGCTGCACTTGTCGGCGTCAACGGTGCAGGAAAATCAACAATCTTCAAAATGATCGTAGGAGAACTGCCTCTGGATGAAGGAGACGTTATTCTGACAAAAGGAAAGACGCTTGGCTATCTTGCCCAGCATCAGAATCTGGATACTACAAACACGATCTATGAAGAACTAAAAACTGCAAAATCTGATATTATCGCTCTGGAGGCCCAGATCCGCGCCATCGAACTGGAGTTAAAATCTCTTTCCGGAGAGGAACTGACAAACCGTTTAAACACTTACAACCGGCTGATGTCAGAATTTGAATCGAAAAACGGTTACGCCTACGAAAGTGAGATCACCGGTGTTTTAAAAGGTCTTGGCTTTACAGAAGAAGAATTCTCAAAACCCACAGACACCCTTTCCGGCGGTCAGAAAACCAGGGTATCTCTCGGAAAACTTTTGCTCACAAAACCAGATATCCTGTTGTTGGACGAACCGACCAACCACCTGGATCTGAACTCCATCAGCTGGCTGGAGACGTATCTTCTGAACTATCCGGGTGCAGTTCTGATTGTTTCCCATGACCGGTTTTTCTTAAACCGCGTTGTGACAAAGGTCATCGAGATTGAAAACGGCTCTGTACGCATGTATACCGGCAATTACAAAGACTATGCACAGAAAAAACAGATGATCCGGGATGCGCAGCTCAAAGAATATTTAAACCAGCAACGTGAAATCAAGCATCAGGAAGCAGTCATTGAAAAACTGCGCTCTTTCAACCGTGAAAAATCAATCAAACGCGCGGAAAGCAGGGAAAAAATGCTCTCCAAAATCACACCTGTCGAAAGACCCGCAGAAGCGGCAAGAGAGATGCACTTTACACTGGAACCTTCCGAAGTCAGTGGAAATGACGTTTTAAGTATCGAATCCCTCGGGAAACGTTTTGACAGTCAGGTGTTATTCCATGATATCAGCTTTGAAATCAAGCGCGGAGAGCACGTAGCGATCATCGGAGACAATGGAACCGGAAAAACAACACTCTTGAAAATACTCAATCAGGTCGTAGAACCGGATTCCGGAAGTTTTACACTGGGTTCTAAAGTTCAGATCGGATACTACGATCAGGAACATCATGTGCTGCACAATGAAAAAACTGTTTTCGACGAAATTTCCGACGATTATCCGACACTCACCAATACGCAGATCCGAAACACTCTTGCAGCATTTCAGTTTACCGGAGACGATGTCTACAAGCTGATCCGGGATTTAAGCGGTGGAGAAAAAGGACGTGTCTCTCTTGCAAAACTGATGCTTTCAGAAGCCAATTTTCTGATTCTTGACGAGCCGACCAACCACCTGGATATTACTTCCAAAGAAATTCTGGAGCAGGCACTCAACGAATATACCGGCACGGTTCTGTACGTATCCCACGACCGGTACTTTATCAACCAGACTGCCACCCGGATTCTGGAACTGGTCAACCAGACTTTTGTCAATTATATCGGAAACTATGATTACTATCTGGAGAAAAAAGAAGAACTGACCGCCGCATACGCCACCCCGGCTTCTGATCAGACAGTTCCTCAAAATACCACCGAATCGGCACCTTCAGACTCCAAACTAAGCTGGCAGGAACAAAAGGAATTGCAGGCAAAAGAACGAAAACGAAAAAATGAACTGAAAAAGACGGAAGACCGAATTGCTGTTCTGGAAGAACGAAATGTGGAAATCGACGAGCTGATGACGCAGGAAGAAGTCTATTCCAATTCTGTCAAATGTCAGGAACTTGCATTGGAAAAAGATGCAAACAATACCGAACTGGAAGAACTGTACGAAAAATGGGAAGAACTCGCAGAATAATCTGCGAGTCCTTTCCATTTCATTTTCTAATATCACTTCTTCCAGATAGGAGTCATTTCTTTTAATATCTCCGGTATTTTTTCATAAAAATTTTCCACATCAAACTTTCCATAGTATATGATATCCATATCCGCAGCTTTTCCGAGATAGATCATCTCATCTTCGTTCTGCTCTTGCAAATGAGGTTGTATATATGTGGACCACAGGTTTCGATTTAAATAAACCATTGCAATTTCCCTTTTTTCTGCTCCCTCTCCCACTGTTACAGGGTTACAAAAAACAGAGCCTGCCGAATCACTTCCTGCATAGGATAAATAGGCATCCTCTCCGACTATTTCCACTTCCATTTTCTGTGGATCAAACGGGATCGGCTCTTTCGGAAGCACCAGAATTGTATAAACTCCTGCCAGAAGGGCGCACACAAGAATCGCCCCAAGTATTGCTGCTGCGATCCTACGGTTGATCAATCTGTGTTTTAATTTCTGAAACAGTTCTTTTTCTGCCTGATTGATTTTTTTCTTATTCGGCAATATTATTTTTGCCCGCATTTTTTCCATTTCTTTTCTGCAGTCTTCACATTCCTTCAAATGTTCTTCTACCAGCTTCTTTGTATCCTCACTCACAATTTCATCTACATACAGCGGCATGATATCCTGTATTACATTACAACTGATTTTACTCATATCCCTGCTCCTCCATATACTCTTCAATTTTCTTTTTCGCTCTATAAAAAGTAACTCTCGCCCAGCCGGAACTTTTTTGAAATAATGTTCCGATTTTTTCATAAGAAAGTTCTCCAAACACCCGCAAATTAAACACTTCTTTATATGGTTCTTCCATATTGTGAAGGAACTTGTGAATCAAAAATGCCTTTTCTTCATTCACCAGATTTTCTGCAAAATGAACTCCTACATCTACTACGTTTTCATACTCTGTCCAATCTGCATCATGCTTTTTCGTCTGCAGTAGCTAAAATATGTATTCTTCGCAATTGTAAAAAGCCAGGCTCTGATATCCTTTCTCCCGTCAAATTGATTCAGAGATTTTAATGCTTTTACAAACGTCTCCTGCGCAATTTCTTCTGCTGTCACTTCATCCGGCGTCAGGCTGCGAACATATAGAAAAACTTCCCGAAAATACAGCTGATATATTTTTTCGAACTCCACATCTCCCCCTCCTTTCACCTTAATAACTGCTCACATTCTAAAACGTTACAAATCTTTTCATTTTATTATATAAAAAAAATACATACTTTACAAAATTGTTTTTTTGCCCTGTTTTATCTCGTGATCATTCTCTCACCCGGGGTATAAAAAACGGGGTGAAAAATCCGATGTAAGATTTTTCACCCCACTTTTCTATTTTCTTTTACAATCTCTTCGCGATTGCTTTGATAAATCCTTCACTGTTTAAGACCGTCGGATTCTCAATTGTTGTGATCAGTGCCAGATCTTTTGTCATCTCTCCTGCTTCGATCGTATCGATCGTAGCTTTTTCCAGTCTGTCAGCAAACTCCATCAATTCTTTGTTTCCGTCCAGTTCTCCGCGTTTTCTCAGCGCTCCGGACCATGCAAAGATCGTTGCCACAGAGTTTGTAGAAGTCTCTTCCCCTTTTAAGTGCTTGTAATAATGACGCTGTACCGTACCATGTGCCGCTTCATACTCATAATACCCTTCCGGAGAAACCAATACCGATGTCATCATTGCAAGAGAACCAAATGCTGAAGACACCATGTCGCTCATCACATCACCGTCATAGTTCTTACATGCCCAGATAAATCCGCCCTCTGATTTCATCACACGCGCTACGGCATCATCAATCAATGTATAGAAATATTCGATTCCCGCTGCTTTAAACTTCTCATCATATTCTGCATCGTAGATTTCCTGGAAAATATCTTTAAATGTATGGTCATATTTCTTGGAAATTGTATCCTTTGTTGCAAACCAGAGATCCTGTTTTGTGTCCAGTGCATAATTGAAACAGCTTCTTGCAAAACTTTCAATCGACTCATTGACATTATGCATTCCCTGTACGATTCCTGCGCCTGTAAACTCATGAACCAGCTCTCTTGTCTGCGTTCCGTCTTCTGCTGTGTAGACCAGCTCCACTTTTCCAGCACCCGGAATCTTCATCTCGGATCCTTTATACACATCCCCATATGCATGTCTTGCGATCGTAATTGGCTTCTTCCAGCTTTTTACACAAGGCTCAATTCCTTTTACAACAATCGGAGCACGGAAAACTGTTCCGTCTAAAATAGCGCGGATCGTACCATTTGGACTCTTCCACATCTCTTTGAGATCATACTCTTCCATACGCGCCGCATTTGGAGTGATCGTCGCACATTTGACTGCCACTTTATATTTTTTCGTCGCATTTGCAGAATCTACTGTCACCTGATCGTTCGTCTCATTGCGGTGCTCCAGCCCCAGATCATAATATTCTGTATTCAGGTCAATGTATGGCTCCAGAAGATCTTCTTTGATCATCTTCCAGAGAATTCTTGTCATCTCGTCCCCGTCCATTTCCACGATTGGTGTGGTCATCTTAATTTTTTCCATGTTCCGTATCCTCCTAAATTTCTTCGTATCCCTGTTTTTTCAAATTCTGCATCACATGCAGGATGTGTTCGTTTGCAAGCTGCTCTGCCAGATCTGCATCGTTGTCTCGAATCGCACGAAGGATCTGCTTGTGCTCTCTGATCGACTTTCTGGCTCTCTCCTCTGAAACGACAGAGTTTCTTCTTGCCTGCTGCACATATTTATGAAAATCCATCAGGACATGGCTTAAAATCCGGCTGTCCGATGCTTCATACAAAATCTTATGGAATTTGCCATCCAGATCTGTCACCTGGTCTGCATTATTTCCACTTACTTTTTTCATATGGAATTCTGATAGAAGAATCACTTCTTCCAGCTCATCCAGCTGTTCCTCCGTAATATGCTCTGTTGCCCATCTGGCACACAACCCTTCCAGCATAGAACGCAGGATATAGATATCTCTGATATCCTTGGATGAAATTCCGGTCACATACGCTCCTTTGTTCGGTATGATCGTGACCAGTCCTTCCAGCTCCAGCTGCCTGAGTGCCTCTCTGACCGGTGTCCGGCTTACCCCCAGCTCTTTTCCGAGTGTATTCTCCCGCAGTTCATCATGCTCTTTATATTTTCCGCTCAGTATGTCTTCGCGGAGTCTCTGGAACACACGGCTTCCCAGAGAATTATCCTGATATTCGCCCATTTTCTATCTGTCAGCCTCCCAGCTACAATTTTATATGCAGTTCCTTACATATACTATCTATTTTGGCAATTAATTCGTCATCTGTCAAGACTGTAACGCGACCTTCTTCATACTCCTTATCTACCCACTCTTTCAATCGGCTGACCAGTTCTGAATTTTTATCCACCTGACTGCCCTGCGGAAGTTTATAGTAGGCATTGATCCAGTAGGCGATTCCCGCCGCTCCGGATGTATTGGAAACAGAAACCAGCGCTGGGCGGTTCAGGAATTTGTCTGTATCAAATATATTATAGATCTCTTCATTTTTGAGCATTCCATCCGCATGGATTCCAGCTCTTGTGACATTAAAATTTTTTCCGACAAACGGTGTCCTCGATGGCACTCTGTATCCGATTTCCTTCTCATAATATTCAGCCAGCTCTGTAATAACCGTTGTATCCATTCCATCCAGTGTTCCTCGAAGCTGTGCATACTCAAATACCATTGCCTCTAAAGGTGTATTACCCGTACGCTCTCCGATACCAAACAAGGAACAGTTCACTCCGCAGGCTCCGTAAAGCCACGCTGTCGTCGAATTATTGACTGCTTTATAGAAATCGTTGTGTCCGTGGAATTCGATCAGTTCACTTGGCACGCCCGCATGTGTCATCAGACCATAGATGATTCCCGGAATAGAACGCGGAATCACTGCACCCGGGAAATTCACCCCATATCCCATCGTATCACAGACACGGATCTTGACCGGGATCTGATACTCTTCCATCAGCTTCATCAGTTCCAGACAAAACGGAATCACAAAACCGTAAATATCAGAACGTGTGATATCTTCCAGATGACATCTCGGCCGAACTCCGGTTTCCATGCACTCACGCACAACAGATAAATAATGTTCCATCGCTTCCCGCCTCGTCATCTTCAGCTTGTAAAAAATATGATAATCGGAACAGCTGACCAAAATCCCTGTCTCCTTGAGACCGATATCTTTTACCAGCTGAAAATCCTTTTTACTGGCACGGATCCAGCTTGTCACTTCCGGAAACTGATATCCTCTCTCCAGACATTTGTAGACCGCATCCCGATCTTTCTTGCTGTACAGGAAAAACTCACTCTGACGAATCTTTCCGTTAGGACCTCCCAGACGATGGAAATAATCATAAATCGTCACAATCTGCTCTGTTGTATAAGGAGCTCTGGACTGCTGTCCGTCTCTAAATGTCGTATCTGTGATCCAGATTTCATCCGGCATATTATGCGGCACAATACGGTCATTGAATGCAATCTTTGGGATTTCATCATAATGGAACAGATTCCGGAACACATTCGGCGTATCTACATCCACCAGTGGATACATGTGTTCTTCCAGTTCCAGAAGATTTGTGTGCTGATTCAAACGTACTTTTCTATTTTCCATGATTTTCTCCTCCGTCCACTCTTTAACACTCTACTTAGCAAAAGTTCTTGTATAATTGTATACACTCATACATGTATTGTCAATAGTAATTTTTCTTACTATAACTGCAAAAGGCAGATGCCCTGATCCTTTCAATCAGATAACATCTGCCTTTTTCTCACACGATCACTCTTACTTTCAGAACACCTTCTACTGCTTCCAGTGCTTTCGCAATCTGTCCGGAAACCTCGGATTCTACGTCGATCATCGTATAAGCATATTCCTTCTTACTCTTATTTGCCATCAGGGAAATATTCATTCCCTCGCCTGCCAGAAGTGCTGTAAACTGTCCCAGCATATTCGGGATGTTGCGGTGCAGGATTGTAATTCTTGCTCCGCTTCCTTTCACTCCCATATCGCAGTCCGGATAATTTACAGAATGTGTAATATTTCCGTTCTGCAGATAATCCATCACTTCTGCAACTGCCATTTTGGCGCAATTATCCTCGGACTCTTCTGTGGAAGCTCCCAAATGCGGAATCACGATCGCGCCTCTGACACCTACGATCTCTTTTGTCGGGAAGTCCGTCACATAACTGCGCACTTTCTCAGATACTAAAGCATCCACGATATCTTCCTGATTAACCAGTACATCTCTCGCAAAATTCAGGATCACTACCCCGTCTTTCATCAGACTGATGGCGTCTTTGTTGATCATTCCTTTTGTATCGTCCAGTGCCGGAACATGAACGGTCAGATAATCGCACTCTTTGTACAATTCATCCACGGATTTTGCATGATGAATATTTCTGGAAAGCTTCCATGCCGCATCTACGGATACGTACGGGTCATATCCATATACTTCCATTCCCAGATGTGTCGCTGCATTCGCCACCAGAACTCCGATCGCTCCCAGACCGATCACTCCTAATTTTTTTCCTTCCAGCTCCGTTCCTGCAAAAGCTTTCTTCTTCTTTTCTGTGATTTTTGCGATGTCTCCGTCTTCTTCGTACTCCTGCACCCAGTTGATACCTCCGATAATGTCACGGGCTGCCAGAAGCATTCCTGCAATTACGAGTTCTTTCACACCATTTGCATTGGCTCCGGGTGTATTGAATACTACGATTCCTTTCTCCGCACAACGATCCAGAGGAATATTGTTCACACCTGCACCTGCTCTTGCCACAACTTTCAGGTTCTCCGGCAGTTCCATCTCATGCATAGATGCACTTCTGACCAAAATTGCGTCTGCCGCCTCTGCAGCCTCTGTTTTTTGATAGTTCTCTGTAAATTTATCGAGTCCAATCTGAGAGATTGGATTCAGGCAATGATACTGATACATACTACGCATTTTCCTCCTCAAACTTCTTCATAAACGCAACGAGAGCTTCTACTCCTTCATACGGCATTGCGTTGTAAATACTTGCACGCATTCCGCCTACAGTACGGTGTCCCTTCAGATTTTCCAGTCCGGCTTCTTTTGCTTCTTTCACAAATTTGGCATCCAGATCTTTGTCTCCTGTCACAAATGGAACATTCATCAGAGAACGGTCTTTTTTCTCCACGGTTCCTTTGAACAACTTACTTTCGTCCAGAAAATCGTACAACAGTTTAGCTTTCTTTTCATTTTTCTCTTTCATCGCAGAAAGACCGCCCATCTTCTTCAGCCACTTAAACACTTTTCCGCAAATATAGATTCCGTATGCAGGCGGAGTGTTGTAGAGAGAATCCGCATCTGCATGCGTTTTGTATTTCAGCATCGTCGGTGTGCCTGGAAGCACATCTTCTGTGATCAGGTCTTCCCGGATAATCACGATCACAACACCTGCCGGTCCGATATTTTTCTGTACGCCTCCATAGATCACTCCATATTTTGTGACATCTACAGGCTCAGAGAGGAAACAGGAAGAAACGTCTGCAACCAGCGTCTTTCCTTTTGTATTCGGCAGTTCTTTAAATTTTGTTCCGTAAATCGTATTATTCTCACAGATGTATACATAATCTGCATCTTCTGAAACCGGAAGATCCGAACAGTCCGGAATATAAGAAAAAGTCTTGTCTGCAGAAGATGCGATCCGGTTTACGGTTCCATACTTTTCTGCCTCATCCGCTGCTTTTTTTGCCCACTGACCGGTCACAATGTAATCTGCCACCCGGTTCTTCATCAGATTCATCGGAATCATCGCAAACTGCTGAGATGCTCCGCCCTGCAAAAATAAAACCTTGTAATTGTCCGGAATATCCATCAGCTCTCTGAGATCTGCCTCTGCTTCCTGAATAATCGTCTCGAAGGCTTTCGAGCGATGACTCATTTCCATAACCGACATTCCGGTTCCTCTGTAATCTAACATTTCATCTGCTGCTTCTTTTAGCACTTCTTCCGGCAGCACTGCCGGTCCGGCTGAAAAATTGTACACTCTACTCATCTTCTTTTCCTCCTGAATTTCATTTTTATATTGAAACAAAGAAAATTTATTCTTCGTTCAAATCCATCTCATCAAACACTTCGCTGATCGCAGCTCCCGGCGCAACCATCGGCCACACCTTGTCATCCTGGTCGATCTGGCAGTCCAGCACAACAGGACGCTGCATCTTTACTGCTTTTGCAAAAGCGTCTGCAAACTCTTCTTTTGTTGTCACACGGATTCCTTCTGCTCCAAGCGCCTGTGCCAGCTTTACAAAATCCACCGCATCATCCAGGATTGTCTGGGAATAATGCTGATTGTAAAAGAGATTCTGCCACTGGCGTACCATACCAAGCACATGATTGTTCACCACGACCTGTACGATCGGAATCTGATATCTCGCAGCTGTTGCGATCTCATTCATGTTCATACGGAAACATCCGTCTCCGGCGATATTGACTACGGTCTTTTCCGGACAGCCCATTTTGGCTCCGATGGATGCGCCAAGTCCATATCCCATTGTTCCAAGTCCTCCGGATGACAAGAGCGTCCTTGGCTCTTTATATTTATAATACTGTGCAGCCCACATCTGATGCTGTCCTACTTCTGTCGTAATGATTGCATCTCCTTTTGTCTGCCTGTAAATCTCTTCTACGATATACGGACCGGTCAGCTTTCCATCCTCATACTGAAGCGGATATTCTTTCTGATACGCTGCAATCTGTTCCATCCACTCCGGATGTGACTGTTCCTCAAGTCTTGCATTCAACCGCATTAAAACTTCTTTCAAATCTCCGACGATTCCATGATCGATCAACACGTTTTTGTTCATCTCTGCCGGATCGATATCAATCTGCAAAATCTGTGCATTCTTCGCAAACTTTTCTGTATCGCTCGTTACACGGTCATCAAATCTGGCTCCTACCGCGATCAACAGATCGCACTCACTGACTCCATAGTTGGATGTCTTGGTTCCATGCATTCCGACCATCCCTGTGTAACGCGGATCTGTTCCCGGAAATGCTCCCTTTCCCATCAGAGTATCTGTCACCGGAGCATCCACCTTTTCTGCGAATTCACGCAATTCTCTGCTCGCCCCCGAAAGGACAACGCCGCCCCCTGCATAAATAAACGGCTTTTGGGATGCTTCGATCATCTCCACAGCACGTGAAAGTGCCTCCTCTGTGATGGTTTCCGTCTTTCTCGGCGGGAACTCTACTTCCCGGGGAAGATATTCTGTCACGTTTGCTGTAATATCTTTCGGGATATCGATCAGAACCGGCCCGGGTCTGCCGCTGCGCGCGATCCGGAATGCCTTGCGGATTGTCTCTGCCAGTTTTTCCACATCCTTGACAATAAAGTTATGTTTGGTGATCGGCATGGTGATCCCTGCAATATCGATTTCCTGAAAGCTGTCTTTTCCAAGCAGGGAAACCCCTACATTACAGGTAATCGCTACGACCGGAATGGAATCCATATAGGCCGTTGCGATTCCTGTCACCAGATTCGTTGCCCCCGGGCCGCTGGTAGCCAGACACACTCCCACCCTGCCGGTTGCTCTTGCATACCCGTCTGCCGCATGCGCCGCACCCTGTTCATGGGAAGTCAGGATATGCCTGATTTCATTACTATGCTCATAGAGAGCGTCGTATACATTTAAAATTGCTCCCCCCGGATATCCGAATACAGTATCTACACCCTGTTCTTTCAGACATTCGATCACAATCTCTGCTCCATTTAACTGCATGATGCTCTCCTCCTAATTATTTTTCGGGATGTCCAGAATTGCGCCTCTGTTTCCGGAGGTAACCATAGACGCATATCTTGCCAGATATCCTGTCTTGACCTTTGGCTCCCTTGGCTGCCATGCAGCACGACGTCTTTCCAGTTCTTCCTCTGATACATCCAGCTCCAGTTTTAATTCCGGAATATTGATCTTGATGATATCCCCTTCTTCGACAAGCGCGATCGGTCCTCCAACTGCCGCTTCCGGTGACACATGTCCGATAGATGCACCTCTGGATGCTCCGCTGAAGCGACCGTCCGTGATCAGCGCAACCGAAGATCCAAGCCCATATCCTGCGATCGCAGAAGTCGGATTCAGCATCTCACGCATTCCCGGACCTCCTTTTGGTCCCTCGTACCGGATCACGATCACATCTCCCGGATTGATCTTTCCGGATTTAATCGCTTCTGTAGCTTCTTCGTCACTCTCAAAAATCCTTGCAGGTCCTTCATGCACCAGCATCTCTGCACAGACTGCAGAACGTTTTACCACACTTCCGTCCGGCGCCAGATTTCCCTTGAGTACTGCCAGACCGCCTGTCTCACTGTACGGATTGTCAATCGGGCGGATCACCTCCGGATTTTTATTGACACATCCTTCGATGTTCTCTCCCAGTGTCTTTCCGGTCACAGTCATACATTCTGTATGAAGAAGCCCTTTCTTGTTCAGCTCATTCATCACTGCATAAACTCCGCCGGCCTCGTTGAGATCTTCCATGTATGTATGTCCTGCCGGAGCAAGATGGCACAGATTCGGAGTTTTCTCGCTGATCGGATTGGCAAAATCAATCTCAAAATCCATTCCGATCTCATGTGCGATCGCAGGAATGTGCAGCATACTGTTTGTGGAACATCCCAGTGCCATGTCCACTGTCAATGCATTTAAAATCGCTTCTTTTGTCATAATGTCTCTTGGGCGGATATTCTTTCTTACCAGCTCCATCACCTGCATTCCCGCATGTTTTGCAAGCTGCAGTCTTGCAGAATACACTGCCGGAATGGTTCCGTTTCCTTTCAGTCCCATACCAAGAGCCTCTGTCAGGCAGTTCATACTGTTTGCCGTATACATACCGGAACAGGAACCACAGGTCGGACATGCCTTTTCTTCAAACTCGCACACATCTTCTTCTGAAAATTTTCCTGCCGCATAAGAACCGACTGCCTCAAACATGCTGGAAAGACTGGTCTTGCTTCCCTTCACATGACCCGCCAGCATCGGTCCCCCGCTGGCAAAAATCGTCGGAATATTCACACGGGCTGCTGCCATCAGAAGTCCCGGAACGTTCTTATCACAGTTCGGTATCATAACAAGTCCGTCAAACTGATGTGCCATAGCCAGTGCTTCTGTAGAATCCGCGATCAGATCTCTTGTCACAAGCGAATATTTCATCCCAATATGTCCCATGGCAATTCCGTCACAGACTGCAATCGCAGGAACCATGATCGGTGTTCCTCCTGCCATAGCAACTCCCATTTTAACAGCCTGTGTAATCTTATCCAGGTTCATATGCCCCGGCACGATCTCATTATAAGAACTCACAATTCCGATCAACGGCCGGTCCAGTTCTTCTTGTGTCATTCCCAGCGCATTGAACAGGGAACGGTGCGGCGCCTGCTGCATCCCCTTTGTTACAGTATCACTTCTCATCTTCTATCATCCTCTTTCCTTTTTTTGAATTTCTGTTTTTTCTATTGGATATATGCACAGATCCTGTCACCCATCTCGCGGGTATTGATCTGTATGCTTCCCTCTGACATAATATCGATCGTGCGGTAACCGTCTCTTAATACACGCTGTACCGCTTCCTCAATGGCATCTGCTTCCCTGTCAAGATCAAATGTAAACCGAAGCATCATAGCTGCTGACAGAATCGTCGCGATCGGATTGGCAATGCCTTTTCCCGCAATATCCGGAGCAGAGCCGCCGCTTGGCTCGTAAAGTCCGAATTTTGTCTCATTGAGACTTGCAGAAGAAAGCATTCCAATCGATCCAGTCACCATACTCGCCTCATCTGAAAGGATATCCCCAAACATATTCTCAGTCAGGATCACATCAAACTGTGCCGGATCCTTCACGAGCTGCATGGCACAATTATCCACCAGCATATGCTCCAGAGTCACTTCCGGATATTCCTTAGCCACCTCTTCCACAACGCTTCTCCAAAGTCTGGAGGAATCCAGCACATTTGCCTTATCCACACTGATCACTTTTTTTCTACGCTTCGCAGCGATGTCAAATCCCCGCTTCGCAATTCTTCGAATTTCTTCTTCATTATATGTAAGTATATCGCAGGCAGTCATCACCCCGTCTATTTCTCTGGTGCTGCGCTCCCCAAAATACAGGCCGCCCGTGAGCTCCCGCATGATCATCAGATCAAATCCGTCTTTGATGATCTCCTCTTTCAGCGGACACGCTTCTTTAAGTTCTTCATACAATACTGCCGGTCTTAAATTTGCAAATAAATTCAGTTCTTTTCTGATTTTTAACAGTCCGGCTTCGGGACGTTTTGAAGGCTCCAGTTGATACCATGGAGAAGTCCTCGTATCTCCGCCGATCGAGCCCATCAAAACTGCATCACACAGCTTCGCTTTGCTGATCGTCTCATCTGTCAGTGGAACACCATGTACGTCAATGGATGCTCCGCCCATCAAAAGCTGTGTATACACACATTCATGTCCATAAACTTCTGCGATTCGATCCAGTACTTTCATCGCTTCTGTCACAATTTCCGGTCCGATTCCGTCTCCTTTGATCACTCCGATATTCAACTTCATAATACTCATCCTTCCAATTTTCAAAGTGTTATTCTAAATAATACCTCATTTCTTTTCTCATTTCAACCCTTTACCACACAAAAGTGCCAAAAAACAGAGCGAACTCTGTGAATTCCATAAACTTCTGTTTAAAAAAAGCTGTTCTACAGCCTCCGGCCATAAAACAGCTTCTCTTTTTTCTTATTCTGCGTTTGGTTTTTCAATCTGCGCGATTGCAGCTTTCTGCATCGGAATACGGCAGTTCTTATTGTTTCCAAACTCTACGATCACATCGTCATCTGTGATATCAATGATCACACCGTAAAATCCGCTTGTTGTCAATGCAGTATCTCCAACTTCCATAGAAGCCAGCATCGCCTGGATTCTCTTCTGCTCCTTTTTCTGAGGACGCATCATGAACCACCAGAGACCTCCGAATAATACTACATAAATTACAATAACACCTAACATCTTACCAGCACACCTCCACTTACCGTGATATACTCTTCATTTTGTCTCACACGCTTTCCTGCGTCCGACAATATTACCATTGTACACAAAAAATCATGATACTTCAAGTAAATTTTCTATAAACATTTGGAAAAGTGTCTATTTTCCGGACGTCATTCCTTCGATTTTTTTCTTTTTGTATACCTGATACTCTCCCGCTTCGATTGCTGCACGGATTTCTTCCATCATCGTGTTGTAGAAATACAGGTTGTGCAGTACACATAAGCGCATCCCCAGCATCTCTTTTGCTTTCAGAAGATGACGGATGTATCCCCTGCTGTAGCTTCTGCATGCCGGACACTGACATCCTTCCTCAATCGGTCTGTCATCCAGTTCATATTTTGCATTGAACAGGTTCAGCTTTCCATGGTTGGTATATACATGTCCATGGCGTCCGTTTCTGCTCGGGTAAACACAGTCAAAGAAATCGACTCCCCTGTCTACTGCCTCTAAAATATTGATCGGTGTTCCAACTCCCATCAGATAGGTCGGTTTCTGCTCCGGCAGATATGGAACAACCGCGTCCAGGATCCGGTACATCTCCTCATGACTCTCTCCGACTGCAAGCCCTCCGACTGCATAACCGTCCAGATCCAGATCCACGATCTGTTTTGCATGTTCGATCCGGATGTCTTCGTAAATTCCGCCCTGATTGATTCCAAACAGCATCTGGTGTGGGTTGATCGTATCCTGCAGAGTATTGAGCCGGTCCATTTCTGCTTTACACCGTTTCAGCCAGCGTGTCGTTCTTGCCACAGAATCCCGCATATACACTCTGTCTGCCACACTGGATGGACATTCATCAAATGCCATGGCAATGGTGGATGCCAGATTGGACTGGATCTGCATACTCTCTTCCGGTCCCATAAAAATCTTTCGCCCGTCAATATGTGAATTAAAATGCACACCTTCTTCTTTGATCTTGCGAAGGCCTGCCAGAGAAAACACCTGAAATCCGCCCGAATCTGTCAGAATCGGCTTGTCCCAGTTCATAAATTTGTGAAGTCCTCCCATTTTTTTCACCACTTCATCTCCCGGACGGACATGCAGGTGATACGTGTTTGAAAGCTCCACCTGGGTCTTGATTCCCCGGAGATCATCTGTCGATACCGCTCCTTTGATTGCTGCAGCAGTACCTACATTCATAAATACCGGCGTTTCAATCGTTCCGTGAACGGTATGAAAACGCCCCCGTTTTGCCCGTCCGTCTTTTTTGATCAACTCATACATAATTTCTTCTCCTTTATCTTCGTGAAAAAGGGGACCGCGCTCTCTCACGCTGCCCCTTTTTGTCTTTTTTCTATATCTGTTATGATTAGTAATGAATCACAACCGGTGTTCCCACACTGATCATTCCAAACAGAGCTGCTGCCTGATCCAGCGGCATATTGATACAGCCGTGAGACCCTGCTCCGTCCTTATAGCGCGTTCCGCCAAATGCAGCCTGCCAGGTTGCATCATGAAAACCAATTCCTGTCCAGGTCACGCGCATCCAATAGTTGACCGGTGTCTCATAAATCGGCTTTCCTGTACTTGGATCGGTCTCTCCGATCAGCACCTCATCTCTGGTCATCTCCAGAATGTCATACACCCCTTCCGGTGTGATCCTCTCCGGAACCGGAACACCTGTCACCACATCTGTTTCCATTGCCACGCTTCCGTCTTTGATATACCACATGTGCTGGGTACTTAGATCAACCTCGATAAATGTAGTGCCCCAGTCCTGTTCTCCATGAGATTTTGCTGCACCTCCGGTATAGTATGCCGGCTCTCTTGTGACTACTTCACCGTTTTTGATGCTGTTCTGCAGATTGACAAGCTCTGTATCTTCATCAATCGACCATCCATATGTACCGCCTGTTACAGTCGTTGCCTTGCCGGTCGGTGTTGTCAGATTTCTCGTAGTCCCTACCGTATCGTATTTGTCACCAAACTCTGTAAACCATGCTTTCATGGCATCATTATCAAAAACCACATTCATATTGTCATCTACGCCGATCCATGTGGAAATCAGAGTCTTATCCACAACAACAGATTCTGACATGGTATAGGTAATGCTTGCCTTCAGATATTTGTTCATCGTATCACAGGCAGCCTGCACTTCCTTGGAATCTTTTGTGTATTTCGGACGTGCATAGCATCCTTCCTTCTCCATATCCAGTTCTGATCGAAATTCGGAAATATACTGGTTCACTTTTTCCTTCAGTACATCCATATCTACTGCCGTTCCATATACTTCCTCTTTGATCACATAAGTATCGCCCTGAAGCTCCGGTTTTGCGTTTTCTGCCGGAATCTGCTCTGCTGTCACTGCCTGCAGGTTCTGAACCTTTTCATTTAAAGCAGTTTCATCGAATGAAACAGCAATGGAAATCTTTTCTGATTTCTTTGAAAACAGCGCCAGCGGCCATGCAAAACCATTCTGCTTTTTCAACGCTTTCTCAATCTCATCGCTCTCTTTATATTGAAGAGAAATATCACTTCCTTTGATCACATCTGACTTACTGTCCTGTTCCTTAATGGTCAGTTTGTAGTCTTTTACCTGTTCTTTGATATATGCCTCCACAGATGATGCCGATCTTCCCGAAAAATCTTTTCCGTTGATTGTTGTATTTATATAGAAATGACTCATAAAAAATACAGAAATTCCAAGATATAAAAGCACCAGCACTCCGACGACTCCTCCTGCGATGATCCCCGCTTTTCTGACCGGAAATCCACCTGAAGTCCTACGAGACCGTTTCCTGTGTTTTGGGGAATTTCCTTTCGTCTCTTCAGAAACATCTTCAAAGTCTTCTTCTGTAAAAATCATGTCTTCTGTCTGCGGTCTTTTCGTTTTTTTTCTGATTTTTTCTTTCATCTGCTATTGCCGTTCTCCTTTCAGCCAGTATCTAGTCCTCATTATATTACGCTTTTCCTGAATTGTACAGAAAAAACATAGGAATTTCAAATAAATTTATTACGCTTCTATCTGATCGGTTCTGCCATTCATAATCTGACCGGGCAGTTGCATAAAATTAAGGATTGCACGATAATATGTCTTCTTATATAATAGTTTTATATGCAAAAGAAAGGAGATTTTGACATATGAGTGGTTCATCATTTGGAACTTTATTTCGCATTACTACATGGGGAGAGTCTCACGGCGCAGCAATCGGTGTTGTGATCGACGGCTGTCCCGCAGGACTTTCCCTAAGCGAATCTGATATACAGGCTTTTCTGGACCGCAGACGTCCGGGACAGAGCCGCTATACGACCAAGCGCAGTGAGACCGATCAGGTAGAGATTCTCTCCGGTATCTTTGAAGGAAAGACAACCGGAACCCCAATTTCTCTTTTGGTGCGCAATCAGGATCAGCGCTCCCGGGATTATGGGGAGATTGCTTCCTGTTACAGACCGGGACATGCTGACTATACATTCCAGAACAAATACGGTTTTCGGGATTACCGCGGCGGTGGCCGCACCTCCGGCCGGGAGACGATCGGCAGAGTAGCTGCCGGAGCAGTCGCTTCTGCCCTCTTAAAGACACTGGGGATCAAACTGACTGCATTTTCAAAATCCATAGGTCCCGTAACTGTACCGGAATCCGAATATCGTTTGGATGAGGTCACAGAAAATCCGCTTTACATGCCAAACAATGGGTTGGCCAAAAAAGCAGCCGACTATCTCAATGAGATGATGGAACAGAAAGATTCCTGCGGCGGAATCATTGAATGTCGTGTAACGGGACTTCCCGTCGGGCTTGGCGAACCGGTATTTGATAAACTGGATGCTCAGCTTTCGAAGGGAATCATGTCCATTGGTGCGGTAAAAGCAGTGGAGATTGGAGATGGATTTCTTGCTGCTGCCTCAAACGGGAGCACGAACAATGATGCATTTGCCGTTCAGGACGGACAGATGATAAAAAGAACCAACCATTCCGGCGGGGTTCTGGGCGGTATCAGCGACGGCTCCGAGCTGATCGTACGCGCTGCCATCAAGCCGACGCCTTCCATTGCCCGCCCTCAGTCCACGGTAAATATAGATAAGGAAGAGATTGAGATTTCTATCAAGGGAAGACATGATCCGATCATCGTTCCCCGCGCCGTGGTGGTAGTTGAATCCATGACTGCACTTACACTCGCAGATCTTCTTCTGTGCAATATGTGCAGCCGTCTGGATTCCATCAAAAACTTTTACCAGGAGGAGAAAGATGTCTAATAAGCTGATCGATATTGTGAATGTCACAAAATCTTTTGATGAGAGCGTCATTTTGGATCACTTAAATCTTTATATCCGTGAAAATGAATTTCTGACACTGCTCGGTCCAAGCGGCTGCGGCAAGACCACACTGCTTCGGATTCTGGGTGGTTTCGAGACTCCGGATTCCGGAGATATCATTTTTGACGGGAAGAACATCAACAAGCTGCCGCCCAACAGACGGCAGCTCAATACTGTGTTCCAGAAATATGCGCTCTTTACCCATATGACCATTGCAGAAAATATTGCATTTGGTCTTAAGATCAAGAAAAAGTCCAAACATTATATTGATGACAAGATCAAATATGCACTGAAACTTGTGAATCTGGAGGATTTTAAAGACCGGTATCCGGATTCTTTAAGCGGCGGTCAGCAGCAGAGGATCGCAATTGCCCGCGCAATTGTAAACGAACCGAAAGTGCTGCTTCTCGACGAACCGCTTGGAGCACTGGACTTAAAACTCAGACAGGACATGCAGTATGAGCTGATCCGTCTGAAAAACGAACTGGGTATTACTTTTGTCTACGTTACCCATGATCAGGAGGAAGCTCTGACCATGTCCGATACGATCGTTGTCATGAATCAGGGATATATCCAGCAGATCGGAACACCGGAGGATATTTATAACGAACCACAGAACGCCTTTGTAGCAGACTTTATCGGAGACAGCAACATTCTTCCTGCCACCATGGTGGAAGATAAGGTTGTCAAAATGCTGGGAGCCACCTGGCAGTGTGTGGACGTTGGATTCGGACGCAACAAACCGGTAGATGCGGTGATCCGCCCGGAAGACATCGATCTGGTCAAGCCTGAAGAAGGAATTATCGAAGGTGTGGTCACCCATCTGATCTTCAAAGGTGTTCATTATGAAATGGAGGTACTTGCCAACAATTACGAGCTTCTCGTACACAGTACCGATATGTTCCCGGTTGGCACAGAGGTCGGTATCCGTGTGGATCCATTTGATATCCAGATTATGAAAAAACCAGAATCTGAAGATGCGGAGGCGGCAGGAATTGAAGAGTAGAAAATTATTGAGCGGTCCATACCTGTTCTGGGCAGCCTCCTTTATCATCATTCCGCTTTTGATGATTCTGTATTACGGACTGACTGACAAAAACGGAAATTTCACACTGATGAATCTGGCACAGATCACCACCCAGGAAAATTTAAAAGCACTGGGACTGGCACTGCTGCTCTCTTTCGTGAGTACGCTCATCTGCCTGATCCTTGCTTACCCGCTTGCCATGATCCTGTCCGAAAAAAATGTCAATCAGACCAGTTTCATTGTACTGATCTTCATTCTTCCCATGTGGATGAATTTTCTGCTGCGGACACTCGCATGGCAGAATCTGCTGGAAAAAAACGGTGTCATCAATATGGTTCTGCGCTTTTTCCATCTTCCGGAGCTTGCGCTGATCAACACACCGTTTGCGATCATTCTCGGCATGGTATACAATTTCCTGCCGTTTATGGTGCTGCCGATCTACAATGTACTTTCCAAGATCGACCGGGACGTCATATCTGCAGCCCGGGATCTGGGAGCAAACAACCTGCAGACTTTTTTGAGGATCATCCTGCCTTTGAGCGTACCGGGCATTATCAGCGGAATCACCATGGTCTTTGTACCATCACTGACCACATTTGTCATTTCCGACCTGCTTGGCGGCAGTAAAATCCTGCTTATCGGAAATGTGATCGAGCAGGAATTTAAACAGGGCAGCAACTGGAATACCGGCTCCGGTCTTTCTCTTGTGCTGATGATCTTTATTATTGCCAGCATGGCAATGATTGCAAAATACGATAAAGAAGGGGAGGGAACCGCATTTTGATGAAGAATACAGCCAAACGGATTTACTTGATCCTGATCCTCATTTTATTATATGCACCGATCATAACACTGGTCGTTCTATCCTTCAATAATTCCAAAACCCGGGCAAAATGGGGTGGGTTTACCGGGAAATGGTACATTTCACTGTTCCAGAATCCGGATATTATGAATGCACTTTATACGACTCTGATCATCGCATTGCTTTCTGCACTGATTGCAACCTTGATCGGAACCGTAGCCTCTCTCGGGATTCAGGCAATGAAACCGAAGATGCGCACCTTTATGATGGGCGTAACCAACATCCCGATGCTCAACGCAGATATCGTAACCGGAATTTCCCTGATGCTGCTCTTTGTTGCATTTCGTTTTACCCTTGGATTTTCCACGGTACTGCTGGCACACATTACATTCAATATTCCTTATGTAATATTGAGTGTCATGCCAAAATTAAAGCAGACAAAAAAGAGTACTTATGAAGCTGCACTGGATCTGGGAGCTTCTCCGATCTACGCATTTTTCAAAGTCGTACTGCCGGATATCATGCCGGGGATCATTTCCGGTTTTCTTCTGGCATTCACAATGTCACTGGATGATTTTGTGATCACACATTTTACAAAAGGACCGGGGGTGGATACTCTTTCCACCAAGATCTACAGTGAAGTGCGAAAAGGAATCAAACCGGAAATGTATGCACTGTCCACAATCATGTTTATGACAGTACTTGTCCTGCTGTTTTTGATCAACTTTACACCCAAGCAGAAGAATTCTTCCCCATCAGCCGCTTCTAAGCGCAGAAGACATCAGAGCATCAGCCACATCATCTTCAAGCGCGCAGTACCGGCTGCCATGATCCTTGTTATTGCCGCCGGCGGATTTTATTACGGTTCCAAAAACGGAGTGACCGGCGGAGACAATCAGCTGATCGTATACAACTGGGGCGAATATTTAGATCCGGACGTGATCCCGATGTTTGAAAAGGAAACCGGTATCCAGGTCGTTTATGAAGAATACGAGACAAATGAAATCATGTATCCGAAAGTGCAGTCCGGCGCCATCGCTTATGACGTGGTCTGTCCTTCCGACTATATGATCCAGCGTATGATCGAAAATGATCTGCTTGCCAAGATCAATTTTGACAATATTCCGAATATCAAATACATCGGCGACACTTATCTGGAACAGTCCCGCCAGTTTGACCCGGATAACCTCTACTCTGTCCCTTACTGCTGGGGAACTGTCGGTATCTTATACAACAAGACAATGGTAGATGAACCGATCGACAGCTGGTCCGTACTGTGGGATGAAAAATATAAAGACAACATTTTGATGCAGGACAGTGTTCGTGATGCATTTGCAGTGGCATTAAAATACATCGGCGCCTCGCTCAACTCCACGGATTTAAATGAACTGGAGGAAGCAAAGCAGCTTCTCATTGATCAGAAACCTCTTGTGCAGGCATATGTTATTGATCAGGTGCGTGACAAAATGATCGGAAACGAAGCCGCCATCGGTGTCATTTATTCGGGAGAAGCCATCTATACACAGGCAGAGAATCCAAATCTGGAGTACGTAATTCCAAAAGAAGGATCGAATCTCTGGATTGATTCCTGGGTAATTCCAAAAAATGCACAGCACAAAGAAAATGCAGAAAAATTTATCAACTTCCTCTGCCGGCCTGATATTGCCAAAATGAACTTCGACTACATTACCTACTCCACTCCGAATACCGGAGCACGAAAACTCATCGAAGATCCGGCCATCCGCAACAGCAAGATTGCGTTTCCGGAACCGGAAGATCTTGTCAACTGCGAAACATTCCGTTTCCTCGGGGACAAATACGATGCAATCTACAACCAATTGTGGCGGGAAGTAAAATCCAAATAGTATCCCCCTCCGGGCATCCCGTAATGCATGCCTGCGGCGGGCGGACTTACGTCCGATAAATAAAAATGAGCGTGTTCCAAACCATGTGGTAAACACGCTCATTTTGTCTTATCTTTTATTTTCTCGTATCAATAAATCCTTCACCGAACACTTCACTTGTCTCTGTCAGCATCACAAATGCATCCGGATCCACCTCATGTGCAGCACTTCTGACGGAGTACGCCTGAGAACTGGAGCAGGCACAGAGCAGCACATCCTTTTCCTCTTTTGTATAGGTTCCGATCGCCCGGATTGCTGTGGAACCTCTTCCGCTGATCTGATCGATCTTTTTAGAGACCTCTTCCGCCTTTGTCGTAATGATCAGGATCAGTTTACCGGCTCCCATGCCATACATGATCTTATCGATCACGACAGATGTCACAAATGCCGAGATCAGACCATAGAGAACTGCGTCCACATTTCCAAATACCGGCCATCCAAGCAGAATGATCAAAAGATCGATCGCCATGGTTACAAATCCGATTGACAAATGCGGCTTGACTGCTTTGATCGACATAGTCAGAAAATCGGTACCGCCGGAGGAGGATCCCCGCATATAGAACAACGCAAGCGCTGCTCCCAGGCAGACACCGGAAAACAGTGCCGCCATAAACGGCTCTCCTGTATAAGGCTTTGTATACGGAAAAATAAGATCCAGAAATATCGTACAAACAATCATGGTTCTTGCTGATTTGAACATAAACCTTCGTCCTACCAGCTTAAAGCTCAAAATGATAAGCGGAATATTCAGAGCAAGGGTTGTAATACCAATCGGAAATCTCCATAAATGATTCATGATCAGCGCCAGACCGGATAATCCGCCCGGTGCAAAATCTGCCGTTTTTGCAAACGTATAAATCCCAAGGGCATATAATACACTTCCCACAATATCATAAGAAATATCCAGTACAAGCTCTTTTCCATTGATCTTTTTACGCTTCTGTCCCATGTCTCTTCCCTTCTTTTCTCTTATACCGGGAAGCACCCTCCTCCGATAAATTCTCTGAGCAGCGAATTTGCCGGAACATAGTCACTTCCGATTCCGATAAAATAGTCAAAAAATTTCAAAAGTCTTTTCGCCTCAAGATATTCCGGTGAATCCTTTTCCACTCCGAACAAAAGAGGCTCCACATACTGTTTTAAAACAGCCAGTTCATACAACAGGGAAGAATTAAACATCACATCCGCTTCTTCCTGATACGGAAAAATATTCTCTTCCTCCCCTCTTCTGACTGACGACCACATTGCAAGCGTTTTCTGTGCAGAAGTTCCTCTTGTTCTGGCATCCCGCACCAGCCGCCGGATCAGTCTTCCGTCTGTAGAAGGAATCCGGTTGTGCTCATCAATATTCAACTGTGTCAGAGCACTGATGTAAATCTTAAACTTCCGGTCTGATGAAAGCTGACGGGAAAGCTCCGGATTCAAACAGTGAATTCCTTCGATCACAAGAATATCCTGTTCCTTCAGCTGTGTCGGAGTCGTGTCATAGCTCCTGCTTCCTTTCTTAAAATCAAAGATTGGAAGATGCACCGCCTCTCCGGCTAAAAGTGCCTGCATATCCTTATTGAACTGCTCGATGTCAATGGCCTCCAGGCATTCAAAATTGTAATTGCCATCCTCATCCCGGGGTGTTTTTTCCCGATCCACAAAATAATTGTCCACTGCGATCGGATGCGGTCTCATTCCCTGCGTCCGAAGCTGAATGGAGAGCCTGTGCGAAAACGTTGTTTTTCCGGATGAAGACGGTCCTGCGATCATCACCAGCTTTGTTTCCGGCTTCGCGGCAATCTGCGCGGCGATCTGTGCGATCTGCCGTTCCTGATAAGCCTCCTGCACAAGTACGATCTCACGCATATCATATTTTGTGACCATGTCATTAAGTGCTCCGACTGTCTCAATATTCTGAAGGTCGCCCCACTGCACACTGCTCTTTAATACCTGAAACAGCTTTTCACGCGGTTCAAAGGCCGGGACTACATCCGGCTCCTTTCGGAACGGCATCTGGAGTACAAATCCTTCATCATACAGATACAGCGCAAAATTCTTTAAATACCCGGAATCCGGCACCATATATCCATAGTAATAATCCTCAAACTCATTCATCCGGTAGATATTTACCTTGGAAACCCTCCGGTATCCAAACAGCCTTTCCTTGTCATACATCCCGTGTCTGCCAAAAAGCTCTACTGCATCCGATGTATGCACACAACGCTTCTCGATCGGAATTTGGGCTTCTGCAAGTTCATGCATCCTTGCATCAATCTGATCCAGAAACTTCTGATCCAGAACGACATCTCCGTCAATTGTACAGTAATACCCATTGCTGACGGAAAAATGGATCTTCACATTGCGGATCTTGTCATGTCCTCCGACATCATGAACTGCTTTGACAAGCATAAAACAGAGACTTCGACGATAAGTCTCATAACCGATCGGGTCTTTCACTGTCACAAATTCGATTTTACAATCCTGCTTTAATCGTTTGTTCAATTCCTGAAGACGTGTCCCGTCCACCAATGCCAGTACGATTTTGGCCGGGTATTCTTCCTGAAATTCTTCTGCGATCTTCTTGTAGGCAATTCCTCTCTCGTAACACTTTACCTTGTCCCCTGTCTGAACGGTACAAAATTCTTTCTCCATAAGCCTGCCCTCCCGTCTGGAATCTTACAATACCTGAAACGGATGCACGACCGGTGCGGTGATGATTTTAGCTGCAGGAAGTCTCTCTTCCAGAAACCGTTTCATATCTTCCATAAAAATATACTCTGTCCCATAATGTCCCGCATCAATCACCGAAACGCCCTGTGCCGCCGCATCCAGACCTTCATGGTGTCCGATATCTCCGGTTACAAGAACATCCGCTCCTTTTGAGACAGCCGGAGCAATGGCACTTTTCCCGGATCCCGGAGAAACCGCAAGTCTTTTTACCGGCTGCTTCATATCTCCAAACACCTTGACCGATCCCAGTTTTAATTTATGCTTCACATAAACACAGCATTCTTCCAGTGTCATCTCTTTTGGAAGGGATCCCACTCTTCCGATCCCCTCTTCTTTTGTCTGTGTATTCATGGTCACATCCAGCACTTCGGTATCTGTCAGTCCCAGAATCTGTCCGGAAAGCTCTGCCATGCCAAGCACATCATAATTGGTATGCATTGCATAATAGGAAATATCACTGCGGATCAGCTTTAACAGCCTGCGGCCGATAAAATCTTCATCCGTAATATGCTTAAGCGGCGAAAAAATCAGCGGGTGATGGGTAATGAGCATGTCCGCTTCCTGCGCAATCGCCTCCTCAATGACCGCATCTGTTGCATCCAGCGCCAGATAAATCCGACGGACTTCTTTTTCACTTCTTCCCGCCTGCAGCCCTACATTGTCAAATCCCAGAGCAGCACTCTTGGGATATGTACCCTCAATCATTGCCATAATGTCTTTACACTGCATAATACTTCAGTCCTTTCCTGATGCAGACAAGCTCCTCTTTGAGTTCTGCCTGTCTCTTTGTGATATGTTCCCCTCTCTGATGATCCAGTTTTTCCAGAATCTCTGCTTTTAACTGTTCTTCTCTCTTTAAATACTGCTCCAGTATGGGGTGGCGCATCTCCAAAAGTAATTTTCCGTATCGAAGCTGGGTTTCATCCCACTTCTCTCTTTCGCTTTCCTTTGAAGGAACCACACGCATCATCGGATAGTACTTTCCTTCATCCAGTACCATCTCTTCCTGCACGATCTGATAGCCGTTCTGCAGAAGAAATTCCCGCACCTTTGCGATCTCCGACTGGGGCTGCAAAATGCACTCTTGTAATGTCTCTGCCACAGCCTGTCCCTCTGTCAGAATCCTCATCACAAGTCCTCCGCCCATACCTGCGATAATGACGGCTTCCACTTCTCCCGGAGACAGTTTTTCCAGACCATTGGATCTGCGCATCTTGATCTGCTCTTTTAATCCGGCTTCTCTTACATGCTCTTCTGCCCGGATCAGCGGACCTTCGTTTACATCCATTGCAAACGCTTTTTTTACTTTTTTATGCTCTGTCAGATAAATCGGAATATAGGCGTGGTCCGTTCCGATATCTGCCACACACTCCCTGACTGTCACAAGGTCAGCCACTGCCTGCAGTCTTTTTGATAATTCATTCCTCATATCTTAGTCCAGATAGTCTCTCAGTTTGCGGCTGCGGCTTGGATGACGCAGCTTCCGGAGTGCTTTTGCCTCAATCTGGCGGATACGTTCACGGGTAACATCAAATTCTTTTCCAACTTCCTCCAGCGTTCTGGCACGTCCGTCATTCATTCCGAAACGAAGGCGAAGCACTTTCTGCTCTCTTTCTGTGAGTGTATCCAGCACTTCATCAAGCTGCTCTTTGAGCAGTGTCTGCGCTGCTGCCTCTGCCGGCACCGGTACGTTATCGTCCTGAATAAAATCTCCCAGATGACTGTCTTCTTCCTCACCAATTGGTGTCTCCAAAGATACCGGCTCCTGGGAAATCTTCAAAATCTCACGCACACGTTCTACCGGCATATCCAGTTCTTTTGCGATCTCTTCCGGCAGCGGCTCTCTTCCGAGCTCCTGCAGAAGTTGTCTGGACACACGGATCAATTTGTTGATCGTCTCCACCATATGCACCGGAATACGAATCGTTCTTGCCTGATCTGCGATTGCTCTTGTGATCGCCTGACGAATCCACCAGGTAGCATACGTACTGAATTTGTATCCTTTGTGATAATCAAATTTTTCCACTGCTTTGATCAGTCCTAAATTTCCCTCCTGGATCAGATCCAGAAACAGCATTCCGCGTCCTACATAACGTTTTGCAATGCTGACTACAAGACGAAGGTTCGCTTCTGCAAGCTCTTTCTTTGCATCTTCATCTCCTTCCTCCATTCTCTGCGCCAGCTCAATCTCTCTGTCTGCACTTAAAAGCGGAACTTTTCCGATCTCTTTTAAATACATTCTGACCGGATCTTCAATGCTGACACCGTCCGGAACTGACAGGTCAATATTCTCCATATCTACATCATCCGCTTCTTCTGCCATGATCACGTCCATGTCTACGTCCAGATCATCGTCACTGCTGATACGCAATACGTCAATATTGTTGGCTTCCAGATACTCAAATACCTTTTCCATCTGTTCTGCTTCCAGTTCCATATCCGCAAAAAAGTCATTGATCTCCTGGATCTCCAGTATACTTTTCTTTTTCTTTCCCTGTGCTACCAGTTGTCTGAGTCTTTCCGTAAACTTCTGAATGTTTTCTTCCATGTGTCCATCCTTCCTCTGTCTGCAGCAAACGCAGACTGTCTTGTTTTATTTTATCCTTATTCAATAGAAATATGCAGTTTCTTCAAGTCATCCAGTTTTCGCTTTTCCTCCATCAGCTTCTGAAGTCCGATGATATCTGTCGGCTCCAGATGCATGGTCCTGTAATCGATACTGTGTGTCTTGACTTTTACGATTGTCTCCTGCAGTGCTTTTTCCCGTTCCTCTTTGGTCGTCAGCTTCTGGATCTTCGTATGAAACAACGAAGCTGCTTCCCGGTGTTCTTCTTCCTTTGTAAAATGATTCAGGATCTTGGCGGGATTTAATTCTCCTTCCTCATACTGGTGATATAAAAATTCTGCCACTGTATGGTACAGAGGTTCCGGAAAATCCTCCGGACTGATATACTTCTGAATGATTCCAAACAGTCTTCTGTCCTCGATCATCCAGGTAAGCAGAATTTTCTGGGAAATCTTCACCCCGTCTTCTTTCGGCTTCTCGCTGCCTGTGGCCTGCTTCGGACGCTCCACCGGCTTTGCCATTCCTTCTCTCACCGCCGTCTTTGCCACCAGTTTTTGCAGGCTCTCAACTGTGGCCCGATATGTACCCGCAACCGCTTCAATATAATTGTTCCGCTCCAGTTCATCCTCAAAGCCGATCAGACGCCTTGCAGCCTCCTGGAAAAATGCAGTCTTTCCTTCCGGAGAATTCATATCATACTCTTTCTCCAGCATCTCCAGTCCGAACATAAATCCGTTTCTCGCATTTCCGATCCTGCGTTCAAATTCCTCAGCGCCCAGATTCTTGATAAATTCATCCGGATCCTTATATGGATCCATCCGGATCACCTTTGCAGTGATCCCGGCCTCCTTCAAGATCGGAACTGCCCGAAGCGCCGCTCTCGTCCCTGCCTCATCGCTGTCATAGGTCAGATATACTTCCTGAACATACCGCTTGATCAATGCCGCATGCCCGGTCGTCAATGCAGTTCCCAGTGATGCCACTGCATTGGTAAATCCCGCCTGATGCAGCGCGATCACATCCATATAGCCCTCACACACCAGAAAATACGGCTTTCTTGATGTGCGCGCCCGGTTCAGTCCGTACAGATTACGGCTCTTGTCAAAGATCTCTGTCTCCGGTGAATTCAGATACTTTGGCTTTGCGTCTCCCATCACACGCCCGCCAAATCCGATGACCCGGTTGTTCACATCCATGATCGGGAACATCACCCGATTCCAGAATTTGTCATAAACACCATTTTTCTCATCGGTATTGATCAGTCCCGCCTGACGGATCAGATCTTCCGTATACCCCCTTTTTCTGAGGTAACGAAAGAGATCATCGCTGTACTTGCTGGAATATCCGAGACCAAATGCCTTGATCGTCTCCTCCGACAACTGCCTGCCGGTCAGATATGCGTGCGCCGTCTTTCCCTGTTCAGACTTCAGCTGCACATAAAAATACTGCGCTGCCAGCTTGTTGATCTCAAGAAGCTGTGTCTTTCTGTCTGCCCTGGCTTTTGCTTCTTTTGAATACTCCATCTCAGGGAGTGCAACACCTGCCCTGTCCGCCAGAAACTTCAGTGCTTCCACAAATGAAAAATTCTCATAATCCATCAGAAATGTAAATACATTTCCTCCCGCTCCACAGCCAAAGCAGTAATACATCTGCTTTTCTCTGCTTACGGAAAAAGAGGGGGACTTTTCATTGTGAAACGGACAGAGTCCGAAATAGGAACTACCTTTTTTCTGCAGTCTCACATATCCTGAGATCACATCCACAATATCATTTTTTGTTCTTACTTCTTCGATTACTTCTTCCGAATAATACATGTCTGCCTCTTACTTCTCTTTCATTTTTGAGCATTTAAAATCCCCTACACTTATTATATTCTGCGGTCACATCTCTTTTCCTTTATTTTTTTGAAATTCTTTTTTCCAGTGCATCGATCACCGTCTCAAGCACTTTTAATCTGGCGTAATATTTATCATTTCCCTCTACCACGATCCATGGAGCATATTCTGTGGAAGTCCGGATCAGCATCTCATTGACCGCCTCCTCATACTGCTCCCATTTTTCACGGTTTCTCCAGTCTTCTTCTGTGATCTTCCACTGCTTTTCCGGATTTTCCTGCCGCTGTCTGAATCGCTTTTCCTGCTCTTTTTTGTCAATCTGCATCCAGAATTTCAAAACTACAGCCCCTGCGTCCGCGAGATCCTTTTCCATATCATTGATCTCCTTATATGCCCGTTTCCACTCTTCCTGCGTACAAAACCCTTCTATCCGCTCTACCATCACCCTGCCGTACCAGGTTCTGTCAAAAATTGCGATATGCCCGTCCTTTGGCATGTTTTTCCAGAATCTCCAGAGATAATGATGTGCTTTCTCCAGATCATTCGGCGCCGCTGTAGGATTCACCACATATCCCCTGGCATCCATCTTTTCTGTCAGCCGCTTGATCGCTCCTCCTTTTCCGGCAGCATCCCAGCCTTCAAACCCGATTACCACCGGAATGCGCTTCTGATACAGCTCTCCATGCAGCTTCTCGATCTTTTTCTGATATTCTTTGAGCTTTTTCCGATACGTTTTCCTGTCACAACACAAACTTAAGTCCACTTTTGCCAGCACAGATTCCTGAAACCCTTTTGTTGCTCCATCTATCAGACTTCTATTCTCAGACGCCTCTTTTTCCGCTTCCCGGATCACCTCTGCCGCCGTCTCCCTTGCAATCTCCCTGCGCCTGTTGTCAATCCCTGCTGTCAGCATCTGCGTGATCACGGTGTAGATTTTGACTGTTGCATAGCGTCTGTCTGTAGCCTCCACAATCGTCCAGGGGGCATATTCCGTATCTGTCCTCTGCAGCATTTCTTCTATCATGTCCTGATACTGATCATACTTTTCATTTTTCTTCAGATCTGCCTTTGTCACACGCCACGCCGTATCTTTAGACTCCATGAGTTTATCAAACCGTTTTTTCTGTTCCTTTTGATCGATATCCAAAAACAATTTAATCAGAAGTGTCCCGTCCTCCGTGATCTGTTTTTCAAAGGAACAGATCGAGCGATAGCAGTTTTCTATTTCCGATTCTCGCATTTTCTTTTCAAACCGGTCACTGAGCACCTTAATATACCAGCTTCCATCATATACTGCCATCCGGCCTCTTTGCGGTGTCTTCGTCCAAAACCGCCACAAAAAAGGGTGCATCGCTTCCTCTTTTGTCTCCTCTTTCACCGTAAATACTTCAAATCCCCTCGGATCCAGACTCTGAATCAGTTTTCCGATCTGCATTCCTTTTCCTGCGGCATCAAATCCTTCAAATACAATCATGATCGGAAGCCCCATTTCCTTACACTGTCTCTGAAGTTTTCCCATCTGCAGCTTCAAAGCAGTCATTTTTGCCTTGTATTCACTTTTTTCCATCTTCATTGTCAAATCTACTTTTTCTAACATGATTTGCCCTCCCGATCCTTTCTGTCTTAGTTTTCCCATCTGTTTCTTTTTTATCCTGAAACCAGAAAAAACCGCACGGACTTCTGTGAAATACACTGTATTTCATAAAATCCATGTGGTTTTTCTTTTCGTAACGGCTGACGATCACCCTCCATGCTGATTTTGCTCAAAAAATCAGATATCTTGCGTTTCTGATTTTTGTTTCATTTCCACCAGTACTTTTTTGAAGTTTTTTCGAAACAAGATCAACGTTGTCGCAACCGCGATCACGTCTGCGATCGGTTCTGCCAGAAACACTGCCTGTACATTGTCTTCCAGAAATACCGGCAGGATATAGATCAGCGGGATCAACACGATGATCTTTCGAAACATTGCCAAAAACGCTGAAATTTTAGAATTTCCAAACGCAATAAACGTCTGCTGACAGGCAATCTGTGCTCCCATCAGTACCACTGCCGCCATATAAATACGCATCGCCCATCTTGCAAATTCTGCCAGCTGCAAGTCATTGGTAAAGATCGTAACAAATACACCCGGAAGCAGTTCTGCTACTGCCCAGATACAGGCCGCATAAATCACTGACGACAACAACAGCAGACGGAATCCTTTTCTCACACGTTCTGGATTGTTGGCTCCAAAGTTATAACTGATGATCGGCTGTCCTCCCTGGGTCAACCCCTGCAGAGGCAGCATGGCAAACTGCATCACACTGGAAAGGATGGTCATGGCGCCTACTGCCAGGTCTCCACCATATTTTAATAAAGAATAGTTAAAGCACAATACCAGAATACTCTCTGTAGACTGCATAATAAACGGCGCAAACCCAAGCCCGATACATGGAACCATCACATCTTTTCGAATTCTGAAATTCTCTTTTTTCAATCTCAGCACCGTATCTTTTCCAGAAAGGAAGCGGATTGCCCAGACTGCGCTGATTGCCTGAGAGAGCACCGTTGCCAGAGCGGCTCCCCGCACGCCCATATGGAATCCAAAAATGAAGATCGGATCCAGCACAATATTTGTCACTGCACCGATCACAACTGTCATCATACTGATCTTAGAAAAGCCCTGTGCGGCGATAAATGCATTGAGTCCAAGTGTCAGCTGTACAAAAATCGTTCCAACCGCATAAATGTTCAGATAGCTTTCTGCGTATCCGATGGTATTCTCACTGGCGCCAAACATCATCAGTAAAGGACGCTTAAATACAAGCACCAGAGCTGTCAAAACAACAGCGGTAATCACCAGTGCAGAAAAACAGTTTCCCAGTATCTTCTCTGCACCCTCATTATCCTTTTTTCCCATCAGAATACTGGCTCTTGGTGCGCCTCCCATTCCCATCAGTGCCGCAAATGCAGAGACGATCATAATAATCGGAAAACATACACCAAGTCCGGTAAGTGCTGCCGCACCCTCTCCCGGAATATGTCCGATATACATCCTGTCCACCATATTATAAAGTGCATTGACCACCTGTGAGATAATAGAGGGCACTGCCAGTACGAACAACAAGTGTCCGATCGGCTCCTTTCCCAGATCCACCTCTTTTGACATTTTCAGTTTCATAATGATGACTCCTTCCCTTTTGCCCGTTCTTCAAATCGCGCAAAAATCTTCTCCATTGTATTGGCCATATTTGCAATATCCTCTTCGGGAATCCCCTCAAGGATCTCCTGATCGATCTTCCGCTTGATTCCTCCAAGCTGTTCGATCACAGGAAGTGCATGTTCTGTCAGCTTTAGATGCTGCACTCTCTTATCATGGTCATCTGCCACACTGATGATCATCTCCTTCCCCAGCAGCGCATCTACACTTCTGCATACAAGCGCCTTGGAAACGCCGAGACATGTACATAACTGACTGTTCGTATCGATTGAAGGATTATTTGCCAAAAACAGCAAAATTGATATTTCATTCGGAGAATATGTCTCATTTCCCAACATTCTCCCAAACTCATCTGCATACACTTTCCTGATCTTCATAAACACAGAAATCATACCTTCCACTGTCATCTCTGCGCTCATTTTTCCACCTCCATTTGTTTACTTGTAAACTTTCTATTAGTATATCACGTTTCACAGAATTGTCAATTTTATATCACACACTTTTTTCAAATTTATAGTTGACATTTCAAAAACTCTATAGTATTATACTAAAAGTGATGTGCTTCACGTAAGTTTTTCATCATAATGAGCGGAAGTGTCGGAACTGGCAGACGAGCAAGACTAAGGATCTTGTAAGCATTGCGCTTGTGTGGGTTCAAGTCCCATCTTCCGCATATTATAAAAAGGTATGATTCCATGTTCGGAATCATACCTTTTTTGTTTATAATTTTCATGTTCTTTGTTTTTAATAGTTTCAACAAACTATAACATAGGAGTTTTTCTATACTCCAGGTAACGCTACGGCTTTGCATCAACCCTTCCACGCTGCGTTAAATATCCCGTCATAAATAAAAGACTCCAGACGTTCTCTAAAGACTGATACATTTCCAGATAGATCAGCTCCTGATGAATCTCTTTTATGATTTCCCCGCCGGCAAGCAGAGTTTCAATCTCACGCTTGGTTTTAAGATTGTCGGACATTTGAATAAATTTCTTGACGGCATCATTACTGCTGGTGTTGATCCAATAGTTTTCCGGAAACACATTTACATAGTCTTGAAATATCATTTGCTCATAATACCCATTTTCAAATGCCTTTGCTAATGGAACATCATATTCATCAATTAAAAGAATTACTTTTAATCTATAATGCTTCTCTAATAATTTTGACAATATTTTCAGTCCACCGCAAAATACAGTTTCGCTCATATTACTGTCCAAAAGTTCTCTATATACAGATTTATCATGTTCGCTCAGGTATTCACTATCTGATAGAAACTGGAATTCTTCCGCTGTTCTTTGCATAATCTGAACTGCAAAATCAAATGCATCCTCATAAGCAGCAGCATTGATTCCTTTAAGGGAAATTGAAATAACCGGATATTTCCCCATATACGCTTCACAAAGCTTTGTATCTTTTGAAATTTCCAACCCATCAAAGATACTCTTCTCTCCTTCTATGGCAAAAGGTAGTTTCCAGCCGTCAATACCTTTGTAATTCTCCTACCAGTAACCTTAGATATCCTAATCCCATAAAACAAAAGCACTTACAGTTTCCTGTAAATGCTTCTCTCATTATGCGGAAGATGGGACTTGAACCCACACGATCGCATTGATCACAAGATCCTTAGTCTTGCTCGTCTGCCAGTTCCGACACTTCCGCTTACCATAGCCTGTTTTGTTCACCACACGCTACATTTAGTATAATACTACTGATACGCAAAAATGTCAACTGATTTTTTTAAATTTTTCTAATTTTTTGAATAATTTATATTATTTCTCTTTTTCATTATAATCAGACTTTTAGAAACTGCGCAATTCCTCTTTGCAATTTCTCATCTGACAGTGTCACTTTCTTCTTCGAACAAAAAAGAGATCGACTTTTTCCATCGATCTCTCATCTTTTTTGTCTTTCTATTAAGCAAGTTTAGATTTTGCAAGCTCTGCTAATGTTGCAAATCCTTCTTTATCACTTACTGCAAGCTCAGCAAGCATTTTTCTGTTCATATCTACGCCTGCAACTTTCAGTCCGTGCATAAATTTGCTGTAAGATAATCCATTCATTCTTGCAGCTGCATTGATACGTGCAATCCAAAGCTGTCTCATCTGACGTTTGCGCTCTTTTCTTCCTGCGTAAGCAGATGTGAGAGCTCTCATTACAGACTGTTTTGCAACTCTGTACTGTTTAGAACGTGCTCCTCTGTATCCTTTTGCTAACTTCAATGTTCTATTATGTTTCTTCTTAGCGTTCATTCCGCCTTTAATTCTTGCCATTTCTTAATCCTCCTCTTATTACTTTTACAAATCTTACAGATATGGTAAAACTTTCTTCATGTTCTTTACATTTGTAGCATCAGTAATTGTAGCCTGTCTGAGATTTCTCTTTCTCTTTGTAGACTTCTTTGTTAAGATATGGCTCTTGTAAGCTTTATTTCTTTTCAGTTTTCCTGTACCTGTTTTTTTGAAGCGTTTTGCTGCCGCTCTATTTGTTTTAATTTTTGGCATGATAAATTCCTCCTTTAATGTACTGCCCTGCTGGACATATGTCCGTATTTTTTTATTTTAACGTTTTTCAGTTAAAACCATGCTCATGCTGCGTCCTTCCATTTTTGCCGGTTTTTCAACAACTGCCACATCTTCAAGCAATGCCGCAAAATCATCCAGAATGTGCTTGCTTGACTGTACGTGTGCCATTTCTCTTCCGCGGAAACGCAAGGTAACCTTTACTTTATTTCCTTTTCCGATGAACTTCTTCGCATTGTTCACCTTTGTATTCAGGTCGTTTGTATCAATATTCGGTGATAAACGCACTTCTTTTACTTCTACAGTTTTCTGCTTTTTCTTAGCTTCTTTTTCTTTTCTTGTCTGTTCGTACTTGTATTTACCGTAATCGATAATCTTGCATACCGGCGGCTTCGCAGTCGGCGCAATCTTTACAAGATCCAGATTTGCTTCAGCGGCAAGTTTCATTGCCTCTCTGGATGACATAATTCCTAACTGTTCCCCATCCTCGCCAATCAGACGGACTTCTCTGTCTCTGATCTGCTCGTTAATCATTAAATCGCTAATGGTCGTATACCTCCGTCAAATGAATTTCCCTTAGGTTTCCCTTCGCACAAGCATAAAAAAAGAGTGAATCTCATATCCACCCAATCTCACTACATAACAGAGCCTATACAGGAAACTTTCTGCATGTAACAATATCAGACCAATAGTCACTCACTTGTGCTATGGTGAGAGTGGATACTCTACTTTGTTTTTCGCTTTGCGCAAAATATAATTTACCATACTTTCCTGCTTCTGTCAACATCTTTTCTCTATTTTAAAAACTTCGGGGATTCAAACTTTAACTTGAACTAACTTTTGATGATTAGAAATGTGCACAAAGCCCTTGAAAATACTGGCTTTCTGCTAGATTTGATGTTTCTCTTTACATTTAATATTATACCACAAAAAGGACAAAAAGTGTAATATTTTTTACATGTTTTTGCCCTTTTTTCTATTTTTGTTAGACTTTCACAAATATTACATTTTCTCACACACATTGCACATTCCCACTTCTTATTAGTTTATCTACCTCTTCCTGATATCTCTGCTCTGCCGTCTTCCATCCTAATGATTTTCTGTACATCGTATTGATCCAATCTTCAATCCACTGAACTCTCTTTTTACTTTGCTCCTTTATTTCTGTACCCTTCTGGATAAATCTTCGAATAATTCGATTCGTATTCTCATTCAACCCTCTCTCCCAGGAACTATATGGATGTGCATAGAAGATCGAAACCCCAGCCCGTTTTCCCCACCGATATAATTTTGCAAATTCAGATCCATTGTCTGTTGTAATGCTTTTGAAGATCAAATGAAAATCGGGAAGTTCTCTTTTAATCTGATTCAATACTTTATGGACACTGTTTACATTTTTCTTTGGCATTTTACGAATGATCTCTTTCCGGGTCATCCGTTCTGTCAGGGTAAGAAGAACTTTATCATTTGTCTTTTTTCCAATGACACAATCAATTTCCCAATGTCCAAATTCTGTTTTTTCATTGATAGTCTCCGGACGTTTCTCTATGCTATCCCCTGTCAAGCGTTTATGTTTTCTACAATAAGATTTTCTCTTTTGTTTGCGCTTCACTTTTTCCGGAAGATCGATATTTTTTACTGCAATTTCCCCATTCTCCGCATAACTGTACAAGGTATCTACACTGACCACTTCTTCCCATTTAAATACACCTGTTTCTAATGCTTCTGCTCTAGCCGCAGCAAAAGAACGTTTTCCTTTTTTCACTTTCTCTTCTACATAACGCAAAAATGCTGCACAGGAATTAAGTTTTTTCTTGCGTCCGCATTCTTTCCTGTGTTTTTTATATACAATCTCTCCGGTATCTGGGAAATAGATTTCCAGCTCTTGATATCCTACCATCTGTTTTACCGTTCCCCTTTTTAATTCATTTCGGATTGTATTACTTGCCCTTTTTAGTTTTTTCCCAATTGCATAAGGAGACCAGCCTTCCTTATCCAAAATTGCGATTTGTCTTCTTTCCTCAATATTTAAGTGTGATCCCTTTTTTCTTGTTTCCATTTTTCCCTCTTCACCATACAGCTTGATCGAAAAACCTTGACTTTTTTCACCATATCTGCCATAGTAAAGATGTTTCCAGTATCTTTATTTGTTATATGATGAATAAAGACAATCAGAAGAGTCAGTACCCACTGGCTCTTTTTATTTTATCCGTTCATTCTGTTTAACATTTTCTATGTATTTCTCTTTTTTTCTACTTATTATAAGGGAAAAATCTTCCTCACGTCAAATTTTTCTTGTATTTTTGTAGTCTGGACTTTATAATAAATACAGCCTATTAAGGCTTTCAATCACAAAACGGACAAAAGCTGCAGAAGAAGAATGCCTCTTCATTCTGCAGCTTTTGTTTTCTTTTACTATCTTCCACCAGATAGGATTTTCCATATAACAGGACAATACTTCGACAAGATTTTTTCCACACAATAACTGAACACTGTAACGATCACTGGAATTATCAAAAACATTATCCCACCAATATACATACTATTTCCTAAAAACAGATTTCCCATTTTGTTTAGGAACAGAGCCATGATCTGATGCACTGCATAAATAAAAAATGTGTTTTTCATCCATATTCGGGCTTCTGGTAAAGGAAGCATACATATCAAGTACCAAAGGAACGCAGCACCACATATTTTATAAATGTAGACCCACCCAGTTTGCATATATACGAAAGCAAAGATGAAACTGATACATGAGCCTGTAAGAAAAGTCAGAGCCGGAATGTATGACTTTTTAGGGGACACAGCTTCTTTCCAATGAATCCCAATGTAACTTCCAATGAAATAATAGGTACTCCATGAAAAAATATCATTTACTTTGATTGGAAGATAAGGTGTGAATATTGCTGAAAAATTGAGAATGAAAACAACAATCACCACACACAGGCCAATCCACTTTTGCTTTAGTAGGCCATAAATAACCGGACTTAAAAAAGAAAACAAAATTAAATACAGCATAAACCAAAATACTGGATTGTATTTGTAAAAGAATACTGCATTTAGGAACTCCTGTAACGAAAATGGTACTGCTGTATCAAACAGTTTTCCTAAATACGGAAGTTGACGTGCTGTCAAGTGCAAAAGATAATACAGTAAATTCCAAATCAAAAATGGGATCACCAGGCTGTAAACTCTGCGCTTTAATTTTTCTGGTATTTTTCCCCACGTAAGATTTCTGTAAAACAGGTATCCGGAACACATAAAAAATCCCGGAACTGCCAAACAGGCAATTCTCTCAACAAAAAATGAAATAGACTGGTTGATCCACGGCACAGGTTCCAGAAAAATATGCATATTTTGCGCATGAATGCATACCACCAGAAGGCACATGATAAAATTGTACCATAGTATTTTGTTTTTAAAGGTTTCTTCTTTCATTACTTCTTCTCTCTTCCCATTCAGTAAGCCTATATCAACACCACAAATAACCGCCACAATTTTATCACAGGACTGTTAAAAAGTCACCCCATTTTTTGCGTATGAATTTGTTCCGAAATTCGGAACGCCACTCGAACTATTGACTGCTATTCTGTAACAAAAATGCTCTTTGATATTGATACATCTTTTCTGCTGGATAAAACATCAAATGTTTCACCTGATCTTCTGTTAGTCCTTTTTCCAGGCTCTCTATCATAATTTCTTTCTGTTCCTTGCTTAATATGGTATGATAGCGTTCCATACAATCCAGAATGCTTCCTGACAAATCTCGCTTTTGTTTATTTGACTCCCTTTCTTCCTCTGGCGATTCCTGTCCTTCCATTTCCTGATATAGCTTCACGTCCTCTGGAAGCTCCTGCTGTTTTAATAAATCAATCCGTTCCTGTCTTGCCTGACGTTCCACTTGAAATGCCTTTGTAATCTCTTCTTCTGTGGGCTTCGGGTACTTGCGGAAATTCAGATAGAGAAATGCCTCTTTCTCTATTTCCCGATAATAAATTGTATCATCCTTTTTCGCCATCTCTTTATATGCTTCGCTTTGTTCTTTACTCAAAAATTGAATCTGCTTTTTCGTTTCAATCGTAAAATAGGCTCGTTGCTCTTCGTCAAATATCACTTTTACCGAATGATGATATCCATCTTCCCCAGCTAATTTCTCCATTTCTTTCCACCGTGGAGTCTGGAACGGAATTGCCTTTTGATCAAAAACTGGATATTGTCCCTCAATAAATAAGATACAATTCTTTTTGTTCATTCTTTTAACAGCCGCAGGTGTCATTAAGCTTCGCCCTAACTTTTGGTTCTGTACATTTGCATTTCCATGGGCTCCATAAGTACGGCCATCATTACGCACATCAATGGTCATTTCCCCAATCAATTCTGAAATAAACTTGTGCGTTGTTTTTGCTGCCGGGCCAGATCCCATGTAAACAAGTACTGCACAGTTTTCTATAAAAATTTCCCACTTATCCTGCGGAAATAGCGCTTTTGCCTGTGCGATTGACTGTAGAATTGGTATAATGGACATATTTCTTCCCCGGATTGTTCCCATCAACACCTCTGTTCGTGTCGGTTTCGGTCCCGCATAAAATTCATCTGCCCACAATCTGACATGGATCGGAAGTGCCCCTCTATACTCGTGATCTGCAGCATGGATCAATACATCAAACATGGTTGTATAAAACATCGAAATCAAAAAATTAAAAGACGGATCATTATCCGGCATGACCAAAAAGAGGGCTGTCTTTTTCCCTGGGATTCCATCCGCACCTATTCCCAGGCTCTTAATGTCCATATCATCAGCCTCCAAAATTCTCTTGATTGCAGGGATTTCACAAAGACGCAGCATGGAATTTACCATTAAAATGACACAACTGACCGTTTCCTGGGCTTCCATATTGCCTTTGAGTTTCCGATAATCACGCACTGGTGGATAATCTGCCCCATATTTTCCGGCAAGGTCATCCATTTTTTCCTGTAATCGAGTACTGTTTTCTTCTGATCCTGGCTGCATCTCTAAATTTGCCAACGCCAGAACCCTTGGCAATGTTGCCGCCTGATACTGTTCCGGATGTTCTTTTTTCTCCCGTTCTTGTCGCAGCCATTCATAGGAGAAAAGAGACATCAGGTATAAACTCACCGCTTGATCCCAGAATGGGTCTCCTTTCATTGCATCGGGTGGTTTTACCGCTTCTTGCAGATTGGTAATCAATTTTACCAGTCCCACTTCATCTCGGATATAAACAAAGGGATTCCATCGATCCGATTCTTCCGGATTGATCAAATTAAAGACTTTAATCGTAACCCCCTGATTCTGTAAATACTTTCCTGTTTTCCGGAGTAGCTCTCCTTTGATGTCCAAAAATACATTGGTCATCGATGCCAGCAGTGCATTTGGAATAACTAACGAAGTCGATTTATAACTTCCAGAGTTTCCGATGACCAGCATATTCATGTTTGATAACTTTCCATTATCGACTGCCACATTTTGACTGAGCAACGTATTTTTTGTTTCCTCTTTATTCATTAACGTTCTCTGGATTTGTTTGATATCCGCCCACTGCTCCGATCCATACTCCACACCGATCTGTCGGTTCCGATAATAGTCCATCAGATATGACACAATCCCAATCCATGCAATCAAGGCAATCCCCATCCCTGTAAATGTCAGATCATTCCACCAATTATGAAAAGGATGACAGATAATATAAAGCAATTTGTCCTGCCAATTTGTCAGCGTGACCCCTCCAATTTTTGCCAAGCCGCTTACAAAATAAGAAATCACCAATAGTCCTACTAAAAGTGCTGCTAGTGCACCCCAGGGCAGTTTCCGTTTTTCTACCATGCAATTACATCCCCTTTCGTGGCATAGTTGGCAGTTTCTGTGGGACTTGTCCTGCCACTTTTTTGAGTGCTTCTTTCTGCACATTTTCTGTCTGTAGCAGTTCTTTCTTTTTAAACGCACGATCCACTTTATCATAGTTCGAAGCATACAAATCAGAACCGGTTGGCCGATAATCTGCAGAAACAGGTTTTCCATTGGCATCCAAAAGGATCTGTTTTTCATTTTTTGCTAAAAAGGCAAGATAGGTTTTCCCACCATCCGTTTGAAACACCTGGTCTGTTGGTAAGACCAAAGTTTTCTCTGACTCTCCCCAGGTACCCGGAACCCGGCTGGCAAACATCCCTTTCGCTTCTACCTCCGGATTCTTTTTCTGGGCAATCCTGGATTGATCGATGAGAGTTTCTCTATTGATGGTCACTTCCACATAATCCGGATGACTATGGAGTTCCTGATATCGCTCATCACTAATGGATTTGATGGAATTTTCCATTTCCAACACTTTTTCTTCCAGTTCTCCCCGTTCCTGCCCTTCGTATTTTTCCAGCTTTTCTTTCATTTCTCCGGATGCAGTATCCACATAAGCCTCTTCATTCATTGTCCCTGTTTCCCGATACTGACCCATGTCAATTGTCTCGAAGCCTTTAATCTCTTTGCCTTCTGACAGGCATTTTTCCTGCAACATTCGATACCAGTGTTCTACCTTGGGAAGATCGGCGTTTGCAACGACCACCTGGATTTCCCCATCTCCAATGTTCAAATCCGGAAGAATGGAATAATTGACCTGCAGCGTATCGAAATCTGCTTTTAAAAGATCTACTTCCTGTTCCATCGGAATACTGACAATGCTTGTCCTGCCATTGGTAAGGTTATTTAAATTCTGCAGTTCATGCTCCCCGCCCTGCATTCTTGCCATCAGAAACCGGTCATACCATCCCTGAAAATTCAGCTGGTCTTCCCCATAAACAGCCAGCTGCACAAACCCATCCTTGTCATTCAGATCCGGCATCCGAATGTAGCGGACATTCCGTTCTTCCATCTGTGAGAGAAATCCACTTTTTTCCAGTTCTTTCCAGCTTTCCACCGGCACATTTACAATCTTATAATTTCCTTCGGTCAGTTTTGCAAACTCCTGGAAATTCTGAAATTCCCGCCGGTTCAACAATCCTTCTTTATGCATCCGTGCGAAATGCTGGATCAATAAAATGGTTCCCGTTGCAGTCAATTTAAACACCGGATCCATCATCAAGCCCATTCTTCCCATTCCTTGCAGTGCCATCAACACGTCTCGCTGTTCTCTTTCATTATCCATCTATTTTCTCCTTCCCTGTTCCGAAATCCGGAACGTTACACCTTCTCCTTTTTCGTAAAAATCTGCTTGACATTCTATGTATATTGTTATACAATAGATGACACAAAGGGCAAGGTGGCCTCGTCGCAATTGTAGCGGCGCTAGCGCAAGCCCCTATCCTCTCTGGAAAACCAGAGAGGATTTTTTTGTTCCGAATTTCGGAACAGCTGACTATAAATATTTGCTTCTTTTCAGTTTATGACCTTTTTCTTCTATTTGAGATATTTTTTTTAATATTTTGTCATAAGATGCAATCTGCTTTTCTTGCCCACTATCTATGTAGCCTAAATATTTACTTTTGGTTCGATTGATATAAAGTAATTTTTTCTCATCTAACACTCTTTGGATAAAATTTTCAAACTTATTTCTTCCATACATGCTCTGTACAAAATTAGACTCTACTTTTTTCAACTCATAAACAGCTTGTCCGTTTGGATGAATTGCAACAATTATTGGTTTGCCTTCTTTGTCACGAAAATCTAATACTGCCACCACCGATTCTTTTTGAGTAAATGATTCTGTTAAAATCACAGGATTCTCCAACGCTTCTGGTAATTTCTTAATCTCCTCTTTTGACAGTCCATGATATTCACTATTATTTTCTGCTTTCTCATGAGTACAATTTATAATATGCTTCTGCGTGATATGCATGGGCAAATCTTTCAGACCAACTTCTCTTAAAATTTCCGGTGTCGTACAAACTAAAACAGCTTCTCGTCTTGGAGACGCTCTTTCCAATGGATGAAGTACCCGATCCACACTGTTCCCAAAGTTGAGATATGACTCGCACTTCTTCCCATACGCTAAGATCTGTTCCGTGGATGCTTGGTTTATCATACTCTCTGTCCGTCCAATGCTCTTTTCATACGCTGCGATCTTCCTTTTCGCTTCCTCCAATTCCGGAGAGGCTTCCAGTCCATATCGTTCTACAACTCCCTGCAGATATGCCTGATTGTTCTCTAGCTGATTGATCTGACGGGTCATTTTATCGATTCCTTCTTTTAACTGATCTGCTGATGCCTGTTTTATAACCTTTCCTTCCCGCAATGCATCTACGGAAACTCCACAGGCATTGCAAAAAAGCTGCAAGGATTCCGGCTGCAGTTGCAGCACTCCTTTTTCCACTGCTTTCACTTCCGGGACAGACAGGTACATTTTTTCAGCCGCTTCCTCCAAGCTCATTCCCTGTTGTGCCCGCAGTGCTGTAAACGCACGCTGTAGCATAGGATGTTTCCCTTCCCCAGCTCTCCGGTTCAATTCCTGAATCTTCTCTGATGTTCCTGCCAGAAAGTGCTCTCCATCCAGATACACCATATAATGTTCTCCTTCTTTTGCAAGCCTCCACCCATCCGATTGTTTGAGATTCGGGAAAACTGCCTGTTCCATCCGATTCTTCATTGCTTCCTGAGTCAGGTCTTCATATGGAACTTCTTTCCATCCTGTTTTTTGGGAAATCACAGTTCTCACTTGTTCCATATTCCGATACACCGTTCGATCTACTGGCGCAACAAGTCCCTTTTCATCCAAAGAAACAATCCGATAATACTCTTCCCTTCCATATCCCTTTTCGTTATATCGGTTTACATGGAAATCCAAGTCCTCATAATCCATGGTGCTTTCGATCGCAACCTTCTTTGTCTCTTCCGTTCCGAATTTCGGAACAGGATCACGTGTTTGAGCTGCCGGTTCTATTTCGATTCCATAGGTCTGATATTCTTCCAATGTAATCAATCCACCGTGATATTCCAGATAAGCGGCGGCTTGTTCCGCATCTTTCACGGCACGGAATAAAGCCTCCGGCTGCTCTTTAATTCCCTGGATCCAGCTCTGAACATACGCCTTGTGGTTCTTCAAGTGCTCTTCTGTCTGTCCGATCGGAAGCTCACTGGACAGGAAACAGGAGCTGATCTCCGCCACCAGTTCTTCATAAGCATAAGGCTCTGTTCCAAATTCTCCACCCTGTTTCCGGTTCAGACGATGTTCTGCCCCTGTCGCATGAGACAGTTCATGGAGTGCTGTAGAGGCATAAGCATACTCGGAATTAAATTGCTGGCGATACGGGAGATAGATTCGATCTTCTATTGGTCGGTAAAATGCCCGGGCTGTCTGATGATAAGAAATCGGAACTCCCATATTCCGGGATATGGTATCCACCAATTCTACTGGCTGTATTTCATTCTGTCTTACCTCCAACTTGGGAATTCCTATAATCATATCCCCATTGTAAACGGAATACGCACGGCTATAAAGCTGATATCTGTCATTGATCTGTCCACCAACTTCTCGAAATTCCTGCCAGCTAATGCTTTTCTTTTGTTCCCGGTCATAAGGATACCAAAATTCTATTTTTGCACTCTGTCCTTTTCCTGCTTTCAATGTCCATCCCTGCTCTTTGATCTGCGCAAATGTACACCATCTGGGATCCTGATATCCTTTTACCATGGATGTCAGCAGCAAAGAAAAGTAATTGCTTCCATGGTAAACTGTCTTGGAAATCGGATTATATGGTCTTTCCGGAATTCCACTCCATTCTTTTCTCCAGTCCAATTTTTCTTCTTCCAAAATATGTAAAAATTGTTCTGCTAATTGTTGTTGTAACTTTGTCATGTTTTCAATCCCCTGCTCTTCTGTGCCTCATATTCCTGCAATACTGCCTCCGTGATTGCTTCCCGGATTCGCTTCGAAGTTGGCCGTATCACATCCCGATACCCGTCTTTCTCGCTGTAATATTGGGGCAGGTTACAAAAAAGTCCATCCTGTCCCTGTTTCACAGTGACTCCTTTAATTGTCAGACCACACACCTCTACCGTTGCAATTCCCACAATGGTCACCTTTTTTTCCGACTTCATCGGAAATAAAGTCATGCTCGGAATTATAATTTCTGGTAATTCTAAATCTTTCGAAATTTCTTTTCGAATTTCCTGATTCACAACCTCCTCAATCTTTTTTCGCAATTCCAGATTCGGATGTACTACATCTTCCCATTGTCCTTGTACCTTTCGCCTTGGGAAACTAACAAAGGATGTTTCTTCCCCACTCTCTTTCTGATAATTTAGCAGTCGCACTTGAAATGTAAATAACCCTTCCACAGTGACTTCCCCATATCCCCATACGTTTTCCAGTGGTTTTTCTGGCAGATAAATTCTGGCTTCTACGTCCATTTTTCTCCTTTCTGTTCCGAAATTCGGAACGCTCCTGCTTTAATGCTTTTCCCGTTCCCAAAAGTGCCGTTTCCTTTGTGTTTTCTGGCCGGTTTCTTCCATGCGCCGCTTCTGTTCCATCTTCCGCATCCGTTCCATGTGCTCCACGGACAGACTTGGTTTTGCCAAATAGAGCACATCCTCCACCTTGTCCCCTCTTTCCAGACAGGTTAAAAGATAATCACTCTGCGCTTCGGTAAACTCAGAATTATCCATGACTTCTTTGATAAATGTCTCCATCTCTTTTTTTCGCTGTTCCGCTTCCTCTTTTGCCATTTTCTGGTGTCTGCGATTCTTCCAGTACCCTTTTTCCGGTTCCACGATGGGAATCATTTCCTTTGGAATCTGTCTTTTTTCTGCTTTCTGAAACTGTAAGAGCTCCCTGTGGTAGGTGTCTGCTTTTTCGCTTAAAATCCTGGCGTTTTCCTCCGCACTCTGTCGGCTCTCCTGTTCTTTCTTTAACAACTGTTCTATCTGTTGCAGTTGAGATTCCAGTTCTCGTTTTTCCTTCCACAACTGTTCTGACTTTTGTTTCAGTTCTTCTTTCTCTTTGGTCAGATCCTGCAATACCTTTTCCAACCCATCCTGTATGATGACCGTCAGACGCTCACTATTGGCAGCCAGGATTTCCAGCCGATCCTGACTTTCCTTCATCGCGCGTTCGATCAGATCGGTATCCTGGAATTTTTTCTGCAGGTATCCCATCCGCTCTCTTTGGATTTTTCCCAGCTCCCATCCAGACATTTTTTCTAAAATCTCTGTTGGCATCTGATCCAAAGCACACAGATACATCCATTCTCGGATACGCCAGGGCAGATCCTGATTCAGAATCCCAATAATTTCTTCCGGCACTTGCATCCACTGTGCAATCAAAAGTTGCTGTTCTTTAATTTCTGCTTCTGTTATAACTTGGGTTTCCACTGTCTGCCTCCTTTCTTTCTGTTCCGAATTTCGGAACGTGCCAGTTCCGGATTCTTCTGGATGGAATGTGAAAATTCATACGTTGCCCGATGCTCCTGATCCATCCGCTTGATCTGACGAATCAAACGCTTTTCTTCCCGCAGTTTTTGTAGCTGCTCTTTGGTATCCTTCATCTGCTCGATTCCTTTTGGCAACTGCTCCTGCAGTGCTTCCATTTCATCCAATACCAGTTCAAACCGGTCATCCCATACCGGAATTGTCTGGAGTTCCTTCTCCAATTCCTGATATCTTCGATACCCTTCGTCCTCCTGCAGGTTCCATGTCAGTTTACTTTGTTGCTTTAATCGTTTTTCCTCTTCTAGCACTTCCCGCTCTCTTTGATCCAGTGCCTCTCTGCTTCGGATATCCATGGTCAATAAATATCTGCAATCTGCCCGTAGCTTCTCAATCTGTGTCAAATATTTCCGCATACTGCCCTGATTGATTGCATAAATATTTCCACGAGCATAGCGGTTCTGGATCTGGTAAATGTCCCGGACATGACTGGCTTGATATCCGGAGATTCCCCGGATGCTTTTCCGATCGGAACGCATCTGGCAACGCTGCAGTTTGGGCGACTTTGGTATCGGATATGATTTCCATTCTTTTCCAATTCGTTCCCGGATAGCAGCTACCGTATAGGCTTCTCCCAATGTCTTCTTTTTCGTACGCCAGGCCTTTCCTTGTCCGGGCAGTTTCAGGGATAAAATCGCCCCCTCTTCCTGGGACGTTCCTTCCCGGATCTGATAATGCAAGGATCGCATCTGTTCTAAAAATTCTTCGTAGGATTCCGAAAGAGAGATCGCATAATCAATATCTGCACGAATCAGATTTTTCCAACTGCTTTTTCCTTGATCTTTCCATTCTCCGTATGAGACCCCTTTCCGGTTTCCTTTTTCATATTCCAGTTTGGGAAGTCCATATTTCACACAAAGCTTGTCCGTGATTGGCTGCATAAATTTTTCCCAGTCCCCACGTTCATAACGATACTTATAACCTGTGATACGGTTGACCGAATTGAACACAATATGACCATGACAATGCTTCCGATCCGTGTGGATTCCAAACACATAATCATAATTCTCTCCCAGATATTCCTGGCAAAATTCCTGAATGATCTGATAGGCTTTTTCTTCCGTACATTCTCCTGGTTTCCAGCTGATGATAATATGGTATCCTTTTCTTCCATCCAGCTTCCCCCAGGCCTGCTTAGTATCCATCATGGTACGATACACCTCTTGTGTCGTATTTCCAGAATTTCCACCGACCCATAACTGCTCTTTCGTTTTTTCCGGCTTCATAATATAATCAATTGCATTGTAAAGGTTGGATTGTGATTTAATGTTTAATATCTTCGTGATTGCCATACGTTTGTTTCAATTCCTCTTTCATTTTTTCGAATTGCTGTTCTAACAGTTTCATATTTTTCTCCAGCCGATCTGCCGCAGCCGCCGGTTCATATCCGATATGTAATTGCTTCGTTGCCTGATTGATATTCGTTCCGATTTTTCGGAACTGATACACCAGTTCTTTTAGTTCCTTTTGGATCTGCAGCTCCTTCTGATATCCGGATTCCTGCAGTGTTTTTTTCCGGACATAAGCAGACAGGTTTTTGCTTCCTGTCCGCATCCGTGTTTCCGGATCTTTCTCTGCTTTTTCACAGAGAAATTCATATTCTTCCGGTTGGAATCGGACTCCAACAAAGATACTTCTTTTCACTTTGATCACACCCGTTTAATTCTGTTTCAAATGTTCTTTTCGTTGTTTCATCTGCCCGGATTGTTCCTGCATCACACGGCGAAATATTTCTAAATTAGAACCATCTACTTCCCCATAATTTTCTTCTACAATCTTTCGGATTTCCTCATTCTTTTTTGCTGCAGCCCTTGCTTCTTCCAGTTCCATTTTGGTCAGCAGTTCTTTCTCTTTTTGCTGCAATTCTTTTCTTCGTTCTTCAATTTTCTGCAGATCACTTTGTACCTTTTCTAATTGTTCCTGTATGCTCATTTTTCTTCTCCTTTTCCTTGTTTTCAGTGCAAAAAAAGAACACCCACTTTACGGATGTTCGACGCTAAATAATATCAGACGGCGGCGGTGTATAGGGAAGTCCTCCATACATCTTCGGTATTTCTTTTTTTTCGTTACTTTCTGACTTTTCTTGCAATTGTTCAGAAAGAATTTTTTCTATTTTTTCATTCAATTTTTTTAATTCTTCCAATACAGTTTCTATTGTTGGTTCGCTCTTTTCTTCATGATTTAAAAGCAGTGCCTCTATGTATTCCTGACCCGAACGATATTTCTGTGTGTCTCGGTTTTCTAATGCTGCAATTGCACTTTCGGATAGACGAAAACTTTTCATCACTTTTGCCATATTCCTTCTGCTCCTTTCCATAATTTTCTAATTCTATTTTACTATACCAGCAAATGGATTTCTAGGTTACTTTAGGTTACCCCTGTGCTCATTTCAAAGCTTACATCTGTATTGCATCCTGTCAGCATCTGTATTACATTTATCTACATTTGTATTGCATTCTGTCAGCTTTCGTATTACAGATGTCTACAACTGTATTACATCCTGTCAGCTTTCGTATTACACTTGTCTACATTCGTATTGCATCCTGTCAGCTTTCGTATTACACTTGTCTACATTCGTATTGCATCATGTCAGCTTTCGTATTACACTTGTCTACATTCGTATTGCATCATGTCAGCTTTCGTATTACAGATGTCTACAACTGTATTGCATCATGTCAGCATTTGTCCGTCAAAACCCTATTTTTCCATCAAAATTACCCCTATCTGTGCGCAATTCTCCTGTCGGAGAATTGGCAAGATACGCATAATGTTTAACAAACATCATGCCATCTTGTTAGGGGAAATCCCCTAAGACCCCTGGATACGATAAAAGATATGATATGTAAAATACTCCCCTGATCCTACATCACTTCCAGATAATTTCTTTTTTCTTCTGTTCCAAAAATTCAATCAGTTTTGGTATCTCTTCTCTTTCAATTGGTCTCCCCAGGACAGATTCTACCGCTGCTCCAACAGCAAACAATCGCTTGATCTGCGCTTGTTTCTGCTGTGCTTTTTCTTTCTGTAAGATTGCCTTTTTCTGCGCTTTTATCTGCTCCATTTTCTGATCCAATTCAGCAAGCCGTTCTTCTACCGATCGCATTTCTGCCATGTTCATTTCCCCTTTTTTATCATGCGCTGCACGTCCCATTTTCAATCGCACACATCCATTTTTTCAAAGTCAATTCCAGAGAATTCTCCTCTTCTTTTTGATCCTCCACAAAGCGGTATGCATTTTCCAAAATGTGTCCGGTATATAGCAAAGCTTGACACTGCTCTGGCTCCTGTTTCAACAGATTTCTAAGACTTCTATAGATCTTTCTTTTCATGACAATCTCTTCCGATTTTGAAATGATTCCATCTTTACTCAGTGCATGACAATCCAAAATGAAAAGCTCCAGTTCCGCTTCTAATTTTTTCCCAACCATCTCCAAAATCTTCACCTCTTTTTTTCTGATTTTTATTTATGAATCTGCAACAACTTTTTCTCTTTAAAATAATCCATGGTCAGTTTGGTTTGTGCATCCTCCGGCTGAATTCCATTTCCACCATCTGCAAAGATGAGCTGGCAATCCATGCTGTATTTTCCTTCCGAAAATCGTACCAGCATGGGTTCCAAAAACTGTGCCCCTGTGGCACTGGAAAATCCATGTTCCTGTGTCCAAGTTCTCAGTGCATCTGCCACTTCTTTTTTGGAAATTCCCATCATAGAAAGTGCTTCCTCGTTTAATCCGGAAAGATCCATAGAAAGTGGTTCTTCCTCTTGTTCTTCCGATTCCTTTGCTGACGCTGCTTTCTCCTGTTCCTGCTTTGGATTTCCCGGTGTTTCTTCTGGTTTGGTCTGTAATTCCTGTTCTACTTTTTCTGTCTTTTTTTCTGATGTTTTCTCCGGTTTCTGACTGGATAGAAGGATGCCGATTCCTGTCAAAATACCGCACAGAAGTATCAAGGCTGCAATCGGAATTATGATTCTTTTTTTCAATTCTATTTCTCCCCTTTCTTACTTTTAATGGAACGGTAATTCTTCCTCGATTCCATCCGGGATATTCTGGAAACCATCCACGTCTGCTGTTCCCATTGCCCCCTGATTTTCCCGCCCCTGCTCTGCTCGACTTTGAGCAAACTCTTGCTCTTCTACTACCACTTCTGTGGTGTAAACTTTCATCCCGTCTTTATTCGTATAGCTGCCCGTCTGGATCCTTCCGGAAACCGAAATCCGTAGCCCCTGACGGAAATATTTCTCAGCAAATTCTGCAGATTTTCCGAATACGACACAGGGAATGAAGTCTGCCGTCTGTTCTCCTTCTCGTTGGAATCTTCGCTCTACTGCCAGCGTATATCTTGCCACCGCAGTTGCCGACTCTCCCTGGGCATATCGAACCTCTGGATTTCTTGTCAATCTTCCTACCAATACTACTTTATTCATTTTCACTGTCCTTTCTTTAACTTGCCGGAACTCCACCTGGGAACACCCAGCCGATCCAGCCCTGATGCCCCTGACAGGTTGCAGTCTGCCAACTGCACCATTCTTCCAGACTTTCTACGGAAAAATACCCCCGATTGTTGGCCACCATTCCATTTCCAAGATAGATTCCCACATGACCATAAATACTGCCCATCGTTCCATAACCACTGCCACACACAATAGCTCCCGGCGGAATATTTTCCATGCTGGTATTGCCCGTATTTTTATAGTTGTTCCACATATCAATCGCATTTCCATAAGGAATCGTCGGTGCTCCTGCCGCCTGATAAATTCCCGTCACCCACTGGGCACACATATCCGGGGTACAAGGGTAGATTCCCTGGTTCTTAGCGGCATGATCCACGATACTCTGCATCAGCGGCGTCACCGTTCCGTCATAGTTTCCACCACCACTTTTTTGGTACTCTTCATAAGTCATGTTATCGAAACGGTAGAGGTTATAATTGTCCATATGCTGCACACATTTTTCCACGTAAGCACTATCCGTTGCCCAGCCCGCCGCACGGATTCCATTGACAAATCCTCTGGCAGCTTCTTTGGTATAGTTTTTATCATTTTTATTCAGATAGGGAGACACCTTACTTGCATAGGGTTCCCGGCTCAACATCCATCCTCTCTGCCGGATACAGGCTCCATAATCCGGGTACACGGCAAAGGCCGCCGTGATTGTCGTATTCCCATTTCCGGTTTCTTCACCGGTGGATAAATCCACACCACCAATCGCATACTTGTCCCCGGAAAAATATTTGATTCCAAACAGATTTTTATACTCGTACGCCAGCTGGGACAGTCCCTGCCCATTGTCTCCACCTGGCCCATATAGTCCAAATCCTGATTCTGCAATCAACTGTGCCACTCCCGTAGATACCGGAATTCCGCTCTCTTCCTGCACGGCAAAAAAGGCTTCCATCATATCTTCCGTAATAAACGGTGGCAGTCCATGTCCCGTTGCCGGCTGCTGATCTAGGAAGCCACCGATCAGGGACAGGATCACACTGACAATCAGGGAGATTGCCAATACCGCCACCAACAGAAAGGCCAGCATGGTCACCAGCACGGTCAAAAGTGCCGCCGCCAGCTGCATGACCATTGCCGCACCTGCCAGTACCACACTTCCAATGGTCGCCCCCAGATACTTCACAAAAGAGGGCAGGTCTCCTACCTGTGCGTTCTGCTGTTTGGTGTCTTCCAGTTTTGCCCGTTCTTCCCCGATTGCTTGCTGGGCTGCCTGATTCACTTCCTGGACATAGTGTTTAAAGGTTTGTGCTGTTTTCTTTGCAGTTCTGGTTGCTAATGTAGCCGGAGTAACCGTGGATGCGCTGCTTGCAACAGAAGAGGCTGCACTCTGCACTCCTTCCGCCACCGGTTTTCCGGTTTTTGCCTGTGTCTGCTTGGCATCCGGGGAACTGTGTCTCTGAGGATTGTGTGGAACAGTTGGTCTCTCCTCCCCGAAGACCTTTTTTCTTGCCTTTTCTGGCTTCCAAATCCTATGTAGCGGTGTCCCTGATTTTGTTCCTCTTACCTGCAAAAAGACCAAATCTTCCATGGAATCCGCTTTCCTTGCACCACCTGCTGATACCTTTCGCGCTCCTGCTTTCCATGCCTGCAATACCTGTCCAGATTCTTTCTCCAGAAGCCGTTTCTGTTTGGACTTTGACATCCGGTTCCATGCTTTCACTTCTTTTGGCGTCAGATACAAGGTAGGATCGCTATATTCCTCCAAATACACCTGCATTTCTTTTTCAATCTGTTGCGCCTCTTCCTGTTCCATCCAGGCATCCCAGTTTTTCTTCTTCCGGACGGAGCCCTGCAATTCTGCCTCTGCAAACAGTTCTGCCAGAACTTCTTCCTGGGACGTTCTTTGTTTTCGTTTTGTTTCATTGAGTCTCATTGATTTCACCTACTCTACGATCTGATACCAGCCCTCTTTCTCTTCCAAAACACCTGCCTGGAGCATGGTATCCAACAGCCTCTGCGCTTCCTCTGGGGCGATTTCCAACAAAGCAGTCACATCTCCCAGCCGGATGGGTGCAAACGCTGCCAGCTGTAGCACGGTCTCCCACTCTTGTTCTCCCCATCCCTGTTGCAGCACATCGGGCTTTTCTTCCTGCCAGTTCTGAGGCATCTCCGGTTCCGGTTTATACGCCACCTGCAGGGGCACCCGTTCCTCCCAACGTTCCGGTTCTTCCTCTGATTTCGTCACGTTTTCTTTTCTCACAGGGGAAGTGCTCCTAGCAGAATCACGTTCCTTCCGCTGCGCTTTTTCATGGAAGTTGGTGGAATACTTTTCGTATAAGATGTTGTCTTTCTCAATCCGGGCATTAAACAGCACCACTTTTTTATTCCAGACGATGACCCCCTCTCCCGGTTTTCCCGTTCCCAAGGCACGGAATTCCCGTTCAGATAACGGCTGGATCTCTGCCAGACTTTGGGCATCCACACCCCCCTGATCCAGGAAACATTTATAGGAGCAGTTCTGGAACAGTTCTACCATCTTTTTGTTGGCCAAAGCTGCCACCACGTTCTGCATCGCAAGGGTGACGATTCCTCCGAACTTTCGGAAGGTGATGACCGCATTGTTGAGCATCTCTGCGGATCCCGGTTTTTCGGAAACTACCTGCGCTTCATCTACCACTAAATGTGTGGCTTTCTGCAGCTTTTTGTTATAGTCCATCCGGGTAGACAGATAATGCAGCACCGTATCCATGACAGCTTCCCAGTTGTTTTCTGGTACATTACACATTCCAAATCCTACCAATCGATTCTGAAATTCAATATTGGTCGGGTGCGCCAGCATATCGCAGGAACCCGTGGTATACTCTTCCAGGGAGTTATAGATGGGACGGATAATAGCTTCATCGTGGGCGTGTCGTACCTGTTCCAGTTCCTTTCCAATCTCTTCCCGCAGCCAGAGTAAGGTGGGCTGTTTCTTTAACCGCTTCTGGGCAAAGACCTGGGCAAACATCTGCTCCGTACAACGGCTCACCACGGAATCGTGCTCCTGGGTGACCAGGATATTTTTCATGATCGCCTGCACCAGTCCTTTGGCATACTCACACTGTTTGGCCACAAATTCCGCCTGCAGCTCCTGACTGCCGGAAAAGACTTCCTGGGTCACTTCAAATCCATTGAGATAAATTCCGCTTTTGGGAGTCAAGTCAAAATACACCCCCTGATACTCCCTGCAGATATCTTCAAATTCATTCTGGGGATCCAGCACAACGATGTCATCTTCGCTTCCAAGCAGGGTCTGGGAAATCTCGGTCAGCTTGATCAACATGGACTTTCCGGAACCGGAGTACCCCACAATGATCCCATGGGGGTTAGGAAGGAGTTTCCGGTTGGCAATGAGATACCGTCCCGTGGTCTTATTGATTCCCAGCATCTTTCCCCCCGGTTCTAAAATATCCTGGGCATGGTAAGGGTTAAATGCCACCAAAGAAGAGGTCAGGAAAAACCGCATATAATCCACCTGTCTCCCACCCATTGGAAGTGCCGTATTTAAGGCTTTCAGCTGACGAAAGTCGCAAGGCTCTAAAAAGACGCCCACCTTATCAGAACGCCCAATCGCACAGACCTCTTCCATTCGCTGTTGCAACAGCTTTACCCCCTCCTTCACCGGAGCCGTCAACACCACCAGAAGGTTTAAAAAGACCCCTTTCTCATCGTTGGCATCCACCATTTCAATGTATTCCTCGATCTCATCCCGGCGTTTCTTTTTGGTGTAAGACGGAGAAGTCACAATCTGCCCTGCCTGCCGTTTCTGCTCGATCTCGTCATTGATCTCCCGCTCATTGTTCATATGCATCGCTACCAGCTTGTCATTGATGACCTCCTGCTGTACCGGAGCAAAGTCCAGTGTCACAAAAGACGGATAGGACAGGCTGCTTAACGTATGTAAAAAGGTGTCCGTATCCAGGGATTTCCGATATTGGGTAGCAGTCAGCACGGTCATCACGGTATCTCCCAGGATCAGGTAATCATTGAATTGCTGGATACTCCGTGGCAGCACGTCACTTTTCCAGTCCTGCAAAGCGTCCCGCAGTACTGCTTGCGGGAACTCTTCTCCGGGACGTAGCATCCCATGGAGTACCCGGAACCGATCCAGGGTTCCCAACACAGCAATGTCACTTCCCCATCCTGCAAAGGCATCCTCGATCATAGGTTCCAATGCCCGAAAATAGATGTTTGCCTGATCCAGACTGTCTGCCCTGCAGGTAATGGTCAGATAGCGCAGTGTCCGCACCGTGGAGTTGGCATCCGCCAGTTTCGATTCCTGCCACTGCCGGATCCCTTTTGCAATGTCCGGATATTCCTTCTCATTTCGTTCATTCCTGATCGATGCCAGAAATTTTTCTACCGATTGGTATTCATTGCACAATGTGATCTTATAAGACGCATCCATGGAATTGAGCCAGAACATCAGTTCTGACAAAAAGTTCTTTTTCTCTGTCCGGTTCTTGTTGATGTAATTGATATCCTCAAATACATAACACCGGTCATACAACGTCTCCTTCCTTTTGGGTTCCAGCTGGAATACCCCGTTTGCATAGGCTTTCTGGATGTTGAATGCCTGACGCACGTTCTTGGGTACTGGAACTAAGGGCTGGGATAACTCCCGTTTCTTGGAAAATTCCTTATTTCCATTAAAAATTGCCATGTCTTCTTATCTCCCCTTTCTCCGTTGATTCATGGAAAATACCGTTCTTTTCTGATAGTCTTCACTTTCCGTTTCTCCACACAGTTTCTTCGTTGCCTGCAGATACCTCCATTCTTTGTATAAGGCAGGAATGGACATGCCCCGGTACTTAAACAGCCCGAAAACCGGAATCGGAAATGCCACCAGGATTCCAATATACACGCCTCCCTGGGGCGGAATTTTTAAGAAATACCAAAGAACACCCATAACTCCAATTACCGTTGGCAAAAAACAGAAGACCGTCAGCAGCTGTTTCAGATCCAGTCCCTTCCAGATGGATTGCTGGTATGCTGTTTCAAAATCTTTATTGATATCAATTTTCATTTTGTACTCCTTCCGTTCCGAATTTCGGAACAAGTGATCTATAAGTGGAACGTCTCTTTCATGAAACTTCTTGCACCCCGTACGGACACCGCCATTCCAATCATGTAAATGGAGGAAGTCAGTGCCTGGCCAAATCCGTCAAAGAAATCTGCAAAGTTGTCCCCTTGAAGATCCATGCCTCCGATGATCCGTCCAGAAATGGACATCACCAGGGCAATCACCACGATCTCAAATGCGTTCCCCAGAAAACTTCTCACCCAGCTTTTCGCCGTTTCGTCAATCCCCCGTCCCGACACCATACTCGGCATCGCCAGCGGAAAGGTGACCGTCAACAGATACAGTTTCACATAACGGCTAAATAAAGTTAAAAAAATCAGCATTCCGCAGATCAGCGCAATGAAGAAATACAAAAATCCCATAAACCACCAGAACAGAACACTTCCAGCATCCACTTCCCCGGTAAAGAAATCCGGTGCCTGGAAATCCAGTACCATCCCTCCCATCAAGGCCGCCATAGAAAACAGAGTCTTCATCAGTTTCATTCCCATCTGCATCAACACATTTAACGCCACCAGCCGGATCATTCCTTCGATACAAAGCTCCAAGGTGATGTTCTCTTTTAAATTGGAGGCTGCTTTTAAAAACACACAGATGAAAAAGACATTCATCATGGATAAGCCGATCCCCATTGCCCAGGGATACAGCGTCTCTGTTACAAATTTCCAAGTAGCCGGGGAAAAGTGCTGGGGGTCTTGACTAATAACCCCCGTACTCAATCCGATGCACCAATCCCAGACGACTTTTGCCAGCTGATAAAACGGGCCATAGAACATTTCCTTTAACAGGTCTTCTACCCATCCTGGCATACGCCATCACCTCCTAGCTGTTCGGCAGTCCTGTCCGGATGACCGTAATGATCTGGGGTGCCAGAGTTGCTACCAGACCACTTCCGATTCGTTTAAAGGCAATGGACTGTGCCCCACCATCCTGTGTATTCAATGACTGTGCCCACTCGAACAGTCCCCATAACAGAAAGATGGAACCGATCGCAGATACAATCGCTGCGATCACCTGATAAATTGCATCAAATCCTCCGGTGATCTGGGACGTGTCCACATTTCCGGCCGCAAACACTGGGACGTTTACTGCAAAAAATAAGAGCAGACAGCCCACACCGAACTGTGCCACGTGCCAATACCATTCCTTTTTTGTTGGATTCACCAGTTTTCTCTGGTTTGTTCTTTCCTTCTGGATCTTGTTTTGTCTCATCTTCTTTTCCCTCCTATTCTCCGATATGAAACACACGGATCATCAAAAACATCAAAAGTCCTGCTACAACTGGCATGGTGATAAAAAATGTCAGTCCAATATAAGCAGCTCCAAATTTCTGGTTTACGAAATAAGCGGCAGCTAATCCACATAAAATTCCAATGATCACTGCGATCACAACGACCAGTTTCGATTTCCAATTACTTCTTCTCATAACAATCTCCTTTTCCTGTTCCGAAATCCGGAACCTCTTTTTCATTTTGTTTCAAAAAAGCACGACTCCTCCGTGCTTAGTGACAGGTTAATGCGGTTGTCTTCTGGATTTCTTTTTTTAGCACCTCCTCCATCCGTGTTTCACAGGCAGCACTGGAATCTGACAGATAGGACAGTGTCGTTTCATAGTCCCGATACCGGCTATGATCCAGATAATCCAGGGCTGCTTTTGCCCTCCCATTTTCTTTTGGCCACTGCTCGATCAACAGTATCAACATCCCCCGGAGCGTTCCGGAGGATGCATAGGCTCTGGGAATTGCATCCAAAAATGCCTGGGAGTATGGTTTTTTCCATCGCTTTTTTTTCGATTGGATTGGATTCCTGTTCCGATCCCGGACTTCCAGTACCACCATCCATCCAATGGTTCCAGCCGATAGCAGAAGCAGGGCAATCCCGATGATGCTATAAAACATTGGTTCTCCTTTCCTGTTCCGAAATTCGGAACATTCCGTTTTTATCCCCGGAAATAGTCTGCCACCTCAAAGACCTGTTTCATTGCCTGTTTCGGTGTCAGATCTTTGGTCAAAAATCCACTGGCATACACACGCCCCTCCCCTTTGGAATATTGGAACTGTACCCCCGGCACCTTTTTCCCAAGCCGCTCTAATTTCTCTTCCAGTTCTTTTCCGCCTTTGCGTTTTGCGGAAATGTCAAACTGGATCAAGTCTTCCAAAAACAAAAAAGCATAGGACAGTTTTCCTACCTCTCCATGGAGCTGTTCGCCCTGCTCCGAATGCCGGATTTCCAACGGTTCAAACTCAGGATGGTTGTTCTGCAGATATTTCTGTAAAACCGTTGCGGTCAGTTCTTCCCTGGTAATTTCCGGTTCCTCTTGAATTGCAACCCGCAGTGGGCGCTGTTTCCACTCTGGAAGTTCCTCTTCTTTTTCCTCTTTTGGCGCAAGCGGTTGCTGGGATGCCAGCACGACTTCCTCTTCCTTTACAACTTTTGGAGATTCCTGTTTACTGGCCAACAACTGTTTCAGTAAAGATGTCCGTTTTTCTTCCAGTTCCTGCAATAACAATCTCTGCTCTTCTAGCCGGACAGTCAGGTGTTGGTTCTCCTCCCGTAATTGTTTCAGTTCTTCCTGTTCTGTACAGCACTCCTGCTGAGAACGTAAGAGCGCATCCCGTTCCTGTTTCACGGCCTCATATTCCGGTTTCGGCACGTATGCGGACAAATCCGGGAGGGATTGCGGGATTCCGCATTCCTGTTGGCCAATCTGATATTCATACTCCCGTTTCAGATCTTCCGCTTCCATCCGTTCATTACGCAGCTGTTCCAGTTCCAGACGGCTCTTCATCAGCAGTTCCTGTTGCTGTCCTTCATAGAACTTCTTGGTCTGCTCAAAGTCCTGTTTTTCACGCTGCAGAGCTTCCTGTTCCTTCCGGTGGGCTGCTTCCTGATCTGCCAGCTTTTGTTGTGCAGATGCCAGCTCCTGTTTCTGCCCTTCCAGGCTTTGGTATTGTCTCCCAAGCTCGGTCTGAATCTTTTGCAGATCCCGGCTTTTCTGTTCATACTCCTGTTTCCGTTTCTGGTACGTTGCCTCCCGTACAGCAAAAATGCGCTGCATCTCTTCCAGATACTGTTTGGTTCCGGATCCTTCTGGCTCCGGAAATTCCCTTGTTTTCTCTTCTTCCATACATCCTCCTTCTTGTTTCACCACCAGGAATCCCCGGTTTTTGGCACTGGCACTTCAGGTGCAGGTGCCACTGGTTCTTCAGATGCCATAGGGTTCTGTGGTTCCTGGGTTTCCTCGAAATCTTTCTCCTTTGTTTCAGACTCTTGCATCTGTTCTGTTTTGGGACGTTCCTTTTCGGGTAGAGTCGTCAGGGAACGTCCCAGACAAAGGCTGCCACAGGCAGCCAGAACCATGCTGGTTATCAGCAACATCTTGTTTCGTTTTTTCATGGATTCGCACTCCCTCCTAAAAGGCAGTGCGTGTTTCCACTACCTTTGTATTCACTGCCAGCCGCTTGGGGGTCTGGAAATATCCCACACAGGTCACAAGCGTCACCCTGGCTGTATCCTGACCCTGGCTCTCCCTACTGGAAAAACAGGGATCATCTGCCTGCAGATACTTCCAGCCTTCCACCTGCAGTTTCCGGACACGCTCCGGCGTATACAGATAGGCTTCCGGATATGCCGTCAAAAACGCTTCGTCCGTAAATTGTTTCAAACTTCCGAACATCTGTCCGGAAGCCATGTTGTGGGCAAACAGATACACCTGACTGTCCGAAATCCTTGCTCCGGCAAATGTAAAAATACTCCCCAGTGGGCTATATGCCCCTTCAAAATCTTTGGTCAGGTATTCTGTATCCGTCTGTCCGGTTAAAATGGGGCTGTCTACCCCGATCTGGGGCACATACAACCATCCTACGATCTCCGGATTGATGCGCTGCAGTGCTGGAAAATCAATGGTACGCTCCATGGGATTGGCCTCCTGGCTGCCTGTTTCTTGTACCACCAGTTTCTGCAACGCTTCCCCTTTCACTTTCATCTCCTGAAATGGTTTCTGTTCCCGGTATGCCAGATAAAAGCAGCCCACACCCAGCAGCACTAACAAAAAGACCAATCCCAAAAGTCCCTTACTTCTTCTCATGTCGTTTTGCTGCAAATACCAGTCCCCCGGCAAGTACCAGAAGGAGGACTCCCCCTGCTACATACCAAATGGTGGCATCAAACAATCCGGTTTGGGGTGCTGTATGCTCGGCTGGTCTCGGGGTGTGCTTCGGTTCCACTTTGATGTCGTAATGTAAGGTTTCGTCTGTTTCCATGGCAGGGATGCTTACGATGGTCGGGGATACCAGATCGTACCCCGGCTGGTCTTTGGCCGTTAACAGATACACTCCCAACTCCTGTTTTTCAAACACGACTTGTCCGTTTCCATCCGTTTTTTTCCCCTGTTCTTGTTTGGCTGTCTCTGCCAGCGTTTTGGCAGCCTCCTCCAACTGCTCTGCCGTGGTCAGCGTATTCAAATCGATCTTTGTGTTGTCATATTCCGGAAGCAGCGTATAGGTACTGTCCTGAATCTCCCCCACTTTCGTCAGGAAAAATTCCACATCCGCTACACTGGTTCCCTCTTTTCCCGGTGTCAGCTGGACGGTCACGCTTCCGGTCTGTGTTTCCTGCCCGGTATTCGGTTCTGCTGGTTCCTGGGCTGCCTGCACACTGCAGACGCTCCCAAAGGTCAATAGCAGTGCCAAACATCCGGCACTAAATCTTGTCATCATCTTTCGCTTCATGTGTCCTCCGTCTCCTTTCTCTCCAGATATACATCAGGAATAATAGCAAGAACGCAACCGGCAACAAGGTCAACACCAATTCCCTTGTGGACGGGAGTTCCTCTCCCATGCTGTTTGCTTTTTTTGCCTCATAAGGCACTCGTTTTCCGGTCACGATCAGGCGATGTGTGTTTAACCCATAAGGGGTACAGGTAATGATCGATGCCAGATCCTGTCCTTCCTGAATCTTTAACACCGACACTTCTTCCGGCTTGACTACCTGGATCTCCGTCACCTGATAAGCCAGGGTTTCATCCAGCACGTGGAAAAAGAAGTAATCCCCTTCTTCCAATTCATCCAGCCGGGTCAGAAGTTTTGACTGGGGAAGTCCCCGATGTCCGGTTAAAATGCTGTGGGTGGATTCCCCGCCTACCGGGAGGCTGCTTCCCTGCAAATGCCCGATCCCTTTCGATAAGACCTCTTCACTGGTTCCATGATAGATCGGCAGCTCCACTCCGATCTTCGGGATATCCAGACTTCCCATGACCCCCGTCCCGGTGGTATCCAACAGGGATGCGTAAGACGCATCCCCCAAAAGAAGTGCATCCTCCCCAGATAAGGTTGCCCCATTGGTCTGATAGAGGATGCTATTGTAATGTTCTGCCTGTTTCCGTAGTTCTTTTACATCCAGTTTCTGATCCTGGATGGTCTTCTGATAGGTTGCAATCACCTGTTCCTGCTCTTTCTGACTGTACAGATGTGCCAGAAGGGGCAGACAGCAACAAAGGAATCCAAGTATGAACAACACCCAGATCCCCCATCGTTTCCGCATTCCTTATTCCTTCTTTCTTGCTTTTGCAACTGCCACTGCCATCAGTCCTGTTCCTGTGATCAGAAGGATTGCCAGTGCCGGAGTACCAGTCACTGGAAGTTTGCTTCCCACCTTGTTGACAACGGTCAGGTTCGCATTTCCCTGTTCTGGATCCGTTTCTAACTGCAGGTCTTTCTCATCTGTGACTCCATCATAGAAGCTCTTGATATGTGCCGTTGCCTGCAGCTCCTTCAACGTTTCTGCCGTAGCGCCCTGCCCCTTGATGTAATTGTTTCGGTCATCCGTGTAGGTTGGGATGATCTTGATCTCGATGGGGTCTTTTAACAACCGGTATCCATCCGGAGCTTTGGTCTCTTTCAGCCAATAGGTTCCCTGATCCAGACCGATGAGGATCACCTGTCCATCTGCTCCGGATACCATCTCCACCGCATCCTGGGGCTGGCTTCCACCTGTGTGATCCGTACCTCCGGCAGAATCCCGGTTGATCACATGATATCCCGTATCTCCCTGTTTCACGTAGACTTCATTTTTGCAGTCTTTGTCACTATACAGACGGAAATGGGCACCCTGCAGCACCTTATCGTGGTCATTGGTTTTCACGATGTCAATCCGATAGGTGAAGCAGACGACCGTATCCCATGGGGTAAATCCGGTACTGCCCTCGTTATTGCTGTCCGCATCGTTGGAGAATTCCAGCCGCACATCATTCTCAAAGCCTGGACGTCCCGTATCGTTGGCCGCCAGATCATTCAACGTTGCCTCGTAAGTCAGGGTCACTTTCTGTCCATAGGTGTTTTCCTGTTTCTCGTTAAAGTTCGGGAACTGCTTGTCTACAATTGCCTTCATATCCTGGACAACCACCTGGAAGGTATCTTCTCCACCCGGATTCGTTTTGACTGTAAACTCCCTTTCTTTTAAGGTGTAGCTTTTCCCTTTTTCATCAGAAATCGTAATCTTCACGCTTTCCGGTTTAAACGTCAGAGCTTTGTCCATCTTGTCATGCCATGCATAGTAATAGGTCTTGTATCCGTTCATGTTTGGGATGTTGGATTCATATTTATACGGCACAGTTTGTCCGATTTCATAGTCCCCAATATCATTCCAGCCGTTTTTATCCGGAATATTCTGAGGCAGATCGTCCTCCTGAATTTTTTTGATCACACTTGGATAATCGGATTTGATCTGCATCTCTGCACTTGGATTTGCCGTACTGACCATACAAAGGGAACCTGCAGAATGAGTGCCTTCCACATCCGTAATCTCATCTACCAGGTAATACCCAAACTCCAGTCCGGTCAACTGGACGGAATTGTCGGATTTTATATCCTTGATATTCACCACATCAGACTGTACGCCCTGTTTTTCGATTTCATTTCGCAGATCTTCTACAAAGTAACGGAACTTACTGTAACGCCCTTCCAGTTCCTGTTCTGTCTGTGCTCCTTCCACCTTGTAGGAGTTCAGAGACTGGATGTAGTCAATGACCATATATTCTGTCACATCATCCACCGGAACTGACAGGGCCTTTGCTGCCACGTTCTTTAATGCCTGTTCGTAGGTAGGGTTAAAGGTATAATTGATGGATTCCATGCCCTGTGCATTCTGTGCCAGGAACAGCTTGTATACATGGAATTTCTTTCCTACCAGAGTCTGGCCTTCATTCCCTTTGATGGTAATGTTTGCCGTGCCGCTTCCCATGTTGGCGATTCCTCCCTGGGTGGTATATTCCTTTGCTGCCACAGTTGCTTCTTCCGCAGCCTGTACCGTCAAAAGCGGAGTTCCTACGGTACTCATACTCATTCCACCCAATGCTAAGATACTTGCTAACATCCACACTTTACTTCTCTTCATCTTCTTGTTTCCCCTTTCTTATCATCATCACATATCCTGCCACGATCAATCCAAGTCCTGTCAGAAGGATCCCCACTGTCCATGGACTTCCGGTCTCCGGCATCTTCATCCCCACTGGATTGACCACTTTCAGATTTACTTCCCGGTCAGCTTTGGTTCCCGTGATTGCAAAGTCTCCAGTTGCATCTGTATACTTCTTCCCATTCACATAATATTCAAAGAGATCTTTTTGCGGATCACTCTTGGTGTAAATCTCATACACGATATCTGAACCATCTGCATTCACCGGAATCTGATATCCATCCGGTGCTTTGGTCTCCTTCAGATAATATTTTTTATCCACTTCCAGATCCTGAAACCGCAGGATCCCGTCTGTTCCGCTGGTCGCTTTCTGCAATTCCTGCTTGCACTCCTTGTCTGTATAGAGGGTAAACTCTGCCCCTTCCAGTACTTTTGCATGGTCATTCACCTTGTGGACGATCAGCTGATACGGTGCTAATACATCCTCTACGTGAAGCTGTGCCGTTCCATCCTCACGAACCGTAAATTTCATGGTTCCGGTTTTGTCTGTTGCCGTATTTTCCAACAATGTGATCTTATTATTTTCGTCCACCGAAAACTTCAAGATTCCCGGATTTTTCAAGTATCCATCCGGCACACTTTTCTCCTGCACGGTATGGGTGCCACGGGTCAGACCTTTCAATACGGCCTGTCCCTTTTCATCTGTGGTCACTTCCTCCTGGTTGCCTTTGGAATCTGTGTGAAGGAAGACCACGCCTGGAATTGGCGTATCTTTGCCCTTTAATACTTTTACGATGTCGAGTGTCAGTAGAGTTTCCGGAATTTTGGGTTGATTATAAGTATGTACAGATTCATCCGCATTCGGATCGTCTGTAATTTTTATCACAAATACCTCTGAATTTATGAGGTATCCTTCCGGAGCTTTTGTTTCTTGAATTGTAACTGTTCCTAGTGGCAACGCTGGATTTTTTGTTGGTGATAAATAAAGTTCATCACCTGATACCAAATACTGCTGACTGTAGTTGCAGAATCCATCTTTATCCGTTCGGAACACCCAAGTGCGCTCAGGCGACTGTCCTGCCTGTCCTGGATCACTATCCGAAAGTGTCTGATAATATTTCACGGTAAACTCTGCACCTTCCAACGAGGCGCTTCCCTGTGGTTTGTTCTGATTGGTTTCCTTGTCAATTTTTCCAAGTAACACTCCCACCGGGTCTAATTGTGGAAGATCTTTTACTTTCAACACTGCGGTCTTTCCAGCCGTCACGGTAACCGGATGTACTTTTTTATCCAGGACGAACCCTTTCGGAGCTTTCGTTTCTTTGACGTAATAGGTACCAGCATCCACTTCCACGGTATTGGAATTCCCTTGTGCATCGGTAGTCAAATCTGCAACTTTTGTAGTACAAGTCTGCTCTTTGTAAACACCATACGTTGCTCCTTCCAGACTATAACAGCTGTTCCCATCTGTCATTTCTGGATTCGCAGATTCCTTTTTCAGGTTCACGCTTCCTTTTTGCTGTTCTTCCACCCATACGATGTCTTGTTGGGAATTATATGCTACATAGACTTGATACCGTTGCATGTAAGAAATCAGTGTCGGATTTGTCTGACGGTGGGTATTGATTGTGGAGTACATCATTCTCACCCCATCTGCCATACTTGATGACAATCCTGTTAAACTCCCGTTATAAAGGTATCCAATCAATGCGTGGCAATAGGCATATGTATTGTTATCTTTTTCGTTATAGATATTTTTCCCCAATCCTTCATAAAGCTCCGGAATCACATAGCATAAAACTGCAGCCTTGATATTGGCGTTCTTCTCCTGAGAATCATCCAAAATCGAAACGCTAAAATTTCCAGATGGAGTACCCGAGTTTGGTTCCGCACAGAAGCCAAGATGGTTTCCGGTCTCTGTTTTTACATTAAATTCACACGTTCCCCAACTACCATAAGAATGATTCTTCCCCGGAGTAATTGTTGCGATTGTTCCCGGTCTGGAAAACAAAGCACTTCCACCTGCAGACTCCTCGTCTCCTACAACCACAGCAGTTCCAATGACTTCACTTCGATCAGTATAGGTTCGTGCTGCAGATAAGTTTTCTGCCGCATAAACGGATATGTTTCCCGATAGTAATAGAACTGATAGTGCTGCTGATAGAATCCGCTTCCATTTTTTCATGCAATTTTTCCTCCTTCTTTCATTTTCTTTTTTGATACTTCCTATCATTTATGAAGAATCCGCAATCCGGATTCCATTCCGATATCGTCTCACTTTTTGCTCCCTCCCTTCAAAATGGGTACAAAAAAAGAACACTCTTTCGAATGTCCTTTTCTCTTTCCTGTCTTCCGTTTATTGTTTGGTTCCAAACTCCGCTTTCATATAAGCCTCCTGTTCCTCTTCTGTCATTGCCTCCCACATGTCATTCCAGGCATTCTCCGCTTCCAGCTGCTCTAGGGAAAACGGCAGCTCTTCATTGGGATCGATCAGATATCCCTGATACCAGAAAGGCTGCATCTGCTCTTTCTCTGCCATATGTACTCCTCCCTACTATTTCTTTGTCCCACATCCACTGCAGAAAAATCCATCACTGACGGTCTCCGTCCAAGCCGGTTGATCTACCACCCACCGGGTTCCATACTCTGCCGGATGTTCTACTGTTCTTGTCACTGTTTTGTAATACTCTGTGTGCCATCTTCCCCCTTCTCCATTCATCATATGCTGTTTAATATGCTCATCAACATTAGCAGTAATGTCCGCTCCACATACATTACAACACTCCCAAGGATCATATACCTCCTCCGTCACGGTCTCCGTCCAGGCTTCTTTTATCACATACTGTTCGTTATGCCCTACTTCCTCATGGTTGATTGTATGAGTCACCTCTTCCCAAGTATGGGTATGCTGCGGTTTGCTTGGCTTCTGTTCCGGCTTCGATTCCGGTTTCGTCTGTGGTTTACTCGGGCTCTGCTCTGGTTTGGATTCTGGCTGGCTTGGCTTTTGCTCCGGTTTGGAAGAAGATTCTGTTTTTCCTGTTTCTTTCTCTGCTTTTACGGATTCTTTCTTATCCGACTTCTCTACGGAGTTCTTATTATCAGAATTTTCTGACTTTTTCGCTATGGTTTCCTTTTTTTCCGCTGTCTTTTCAGACTTGGTTTCTTCCTTTTTTCCAGTATCCTGTTTCGGATCCGTTTTCTTCGCAGAAGCTGTATCTTTCGAATTCGTTTTTGCAATCTTCTGATTGGAGAACTTTGCCTCCTGTTTTGTCTCTACCTTTGTCTGCACAGTGGTATCCTGATTCGCTGCTACATATCCGCCGATCCCCAATGCTGCGATCAAACAGATTCCCCCACCAATCTGGATCTGTCGTTTGTATTTTTTCCACATTTCTTTCATTCCTCTTCGCTCCTTTTTCTATACTTTTCTAATTTTAGTATATCACCGTTGCAAGGTGCATTCTAGGTTACTTTACGTTACTTTAGGTTACCCTGAGTCCGCAAACTTTACTTCCGGAACCGTTTTTCCTGAACCGCTTTTCGGAACATCTCTGCAGATATTTCCGGTTGTTCTGTCTGTTTCTTTACAAATCCATCAATGGATGTATCATAAACAAAGCGTTTCACTTCTCTCATATCCCCTGTTTCATAATATCCAATCAGCTTTCCAAAAAATTCCTTCTGACACTCTACCGGAATACGGAGAACACCTGCACCGCCTTGAATCATGATCTGATTGGCTGCAAGCTGCGCCGTCCGCTTATTTCCATCAAAAAACATCTGGGAACGCATGATATAAAGCATGATCGTAATCGCTCTTTCAGTCACGGACAGATCTGCATTCATAATCGCCTGAATCTCCGATTCTATTTTTTCATAAATTGGAATCTCTGGCTTCCAGGATGTTCCACCAATACTGACATCTGAATTTCTCAAATCCCCAGCATTTGTTACGATCCCTGCTCCGATCTCTTTGTTTAATTGACGCACATAACGCAAATCTAATGGATAACCTACCGTATCAAACAAAAATTCCCATCCATGTTTTAGGTTATTTACTTTTACGATATCTTCCACACTTAATCCGGCAACGCTACGTCCCTCATAGATTTCCTGTGTATCTGGAAAGGTAACCGCAATTCCTTCTAATTTTGACTGGGAATAAATACTATCTACAATGTTTCGCTTTGCATAAAAAATATTGTCTTGTTGCTCCATTGAGAATTTATCTTGAATCATCTTCTTTTTCCTTTCTTAACTCGCATAAATCTGACGAATCTCCTGTTGTTCCTTTTCTGGAAGTTCCGTTATCAATCTGGCCGTGTTTCCTTGCACCATTGTACCAGTCGGTGCATCCGCTTCCTCGCATTTTAGGAAAAACAGCTGTCCTTCCTTTTTCAAAATTGCTTTTTCCTGATAGTAGCCAGATACATAGTATGACATAAAACCGTCTCCTTTTTTCTTGATAATTCTACCACTATTTTATCCAAAGCATATGGATTATTCAAGTCTTTCAAAGCCAGCATTTCTAAGAGTTAGAAATCATACTTGTTCAGATATTCTCGAATCATATCCCTCCTGTTATTTGCAATGTTCCGAATTTCGGAACAAACTTAATTTCCCTCGTAATCATCAGGTTTTGCATTTTCTACCTTAGTGTTTTGAATCTGTAGTACTTTTTCCACTCCTGAAAAAATGAACAGGAAAATCACCCCATAACCAGCAATCGTATACAGATACTTCCACAGATGGAATTTCATAAACAATGCTACAATTAGGAGCAAATAAAATATTTCCAATAAGGAAACCTCTACTAAAAACTTGTTCCTACAACAAATTTCCCTATATCCTATCATAAATAAAATATAGATTGTAGCACCTATAATAAATATCCCTGTCAATAACATTTCATAGTCTTTCTGAGCTATGGATATCTGAACTGGAACTTCTGTTGTCAATATTGGATCTGTTGTCATCACGTACAGCTCAATTGTTCCGAAAAAACATCCCGTTACTGCAACAAATCCGCAATACTTTTTGCAAATCCAGTTCACCATTTTCAAAAACATCCATATTCGCATTTTCCATGTTTCTCGGAAGTTGCTTTCTTTTTCCATCATTCCATCCTTTCTTTTGCTCTCACCTATCGAAAATATTTTCAAGTCCTTCCACTTGTTCCGAATTTCGGAACGATGCTATTCTCATATCCTCCTGATTCTGTGCTTTTCTTTCCCAGTCCTCTGAAACAGGGGTTCTGCTACAGCTTTTGCCGATTCCAATAGTTTTGTCCGCAAATTTTCCAGTTCGCCCTCCTTTGCCATGGAATGATACTTTCCTGTACGCCCACCTACAATGATATGATCCAACACGTCAATTCCTAAAATATTTCCACCCGCACACAATTTTGATGTGACCAGAAAATCATGACTGCTCGGCTGCGGATCACCTGACGGATGATTATGTAACAGGATAACATAGCTCGCATTGGACAGGATTGCACTTTTAAACACTTCCCGTCCGGTTACCAAAGACGCATTGATCGTTCCCATGCTCACGATATTCATATTGATCACCTGGCTTTTCGTTGTACAGTTCAAAATACAGAATACTTCCCTGTCATACTCTGACAGCTCTTTTCTCATAAATTGTACGACCTGATCCGGAGAGGATAACTGTTCTTCACTGTACAAGGTTTTATCCATGACCAACTTTACCTGCACAACGTCCAATCCTTTATTCGGCATCAAACGTCACCTCCAGGATCTGCCCTTCTTCCAGATTTTCTATCAGTTCCTTCAATTCTTCCGGAGTGCACCTAACTTCTTTTTCTTTCACGGTTTCCCTCTTCTCCTTCCTGTATTTCTTTTGCTGGAGAAAACATTCCCAGGCGGTCTCCCAACTCCATCATCCCCTCTATGATGCATACCAGTTCTTTTCCTTCCACCCGGAACATGTGGAAAGTCAGATTCAAACATTCCTCCTCTGGGTGCATTTCGCAAAAGAATCCCTTTTCTATTTCTTTCTCTTCTCCGTCCTCATAGCAGATAACCACTTTTTTTATTTCTTTTTCTGGTTCTATTTTTCCCATAATTTCTCCTTCCTGTTCCGAAATTCGGAACAATGATTTACTATTCCATCATTTCCTCAAACAGTTTCCTTGGAAGTATCTTATCGCAGTTGATACACTGTTTCCTACGACCCACATAGTCTGTAACATCTTCTGATCCTCCAATCGGTTTGCCGTCAAAATCAAATAGCAAAGCCCTATGTACTCTTTCCAGCATATAATATCCTCTGTCGGAATCACAAAATGGACATTTCATACTTTTTCACCTCCACGCATACTGTTCCCTGATTGCACCCCTGGAAAAAAGGGCATGTTCCGAAATTCGGAACGGATCCGATTTATCATGATTTCCAAAATTTGAAACCGGCTGATACCCCAAATCTTCGTAGACTTTCCGGCTGTAATAAAATGTCATGGTATCCGGCGCATTATACAGACTGGTCAGAAGGTAGGCTCGGATATTGTGGATCCGGGTGGTGGTCTGCCCCAGGGAATATAACACATATTGGATGTGCGACATGGTCAGTTTGGAAAATTGTGCCCGCAGTTCTGCTGTTGTATATTCCCGTCTCCCAAATCGATGAATTGTGGTACTCCTTCGGCTGCACGTGTCCACTGCTACAGCAAGCAGTACTGCCAACAAGTCTGCATCTGCTCCGTCTTGCAGCAAAACATCATATTCCCATTTCTTCCGGAAAAATGCTTCTACACAGTCTCGATCCATCCATCGATCCTGTACTCTTGAATGATTTACTGTATACATGATAGATAGATGTTTATATCTATTATTATTTTTATACTCAGTATTATTAGAGTTGCAATCCTGATACTTCTGGAAGTTGCAGATCTGGCAGGTCATCGGGTCATTTTGATTTTGGGACTGCCAGTTTTGATACTGCTGATCGGTTGCACAATCTTCGGATTCTATCTGTTCTTGCTGTTCTATTCTACTTTCCTCCGGGTTGCAAATCTGGCAGGTCACATCCGAAACAGCAGATTCTTCCTGAATTTCCATTGTTTCTGTCACATCTTCAATAACTGTATATTCCGGGTTGCAAATCTGACAGGTCAACCGATGCTCTGTTTCACCCTGTTCCCATTCCTCAATCTCAATGTCTGCTCCGGACAATAATTCTGCAATGGTTTCGGAATTACACAGATATACTAAATTGGGCTTTCCAAGACCTTGTTTCCGTCTTTCTATCAATCCCAGATTTTCCAATTCATCCATCATACGCATAATCGTGGCTCTGCTGTAAAATAAATCCTGTGCCATTTTCTCAATAGAGTAAATAAGATAGATTCTTCCATTTTCATCTTTCCAATTATTTCTGGCAGACAATATGAGCCGTTCCCGAAGCACGCAATACAGAATCTTTGATTTTGCTGACATTTTTGCCAAACTTTCGGTAAATACCAACTCCTTTGGCAATATCAAAAAAGATTTACTCAGAACATCTTCCCCATAATAATACAGTCGTCGTTTCATGCCTTATTCCTCTCTTCCCTGTTGTTTCCCTTGTGAATTACTCAAAAGCCGGATACTGATAAAAAGACCTGTGCCGCCTAACAGCATACTGACCACCAATTTCCATGCTGTATTTTGCGGGATTGCCCAATCCCATACTGCCATCAGTCCAAACATCCCCATTGCTGTCAATAACTTGATAAGTCTTTTTCTCGTGTGTTTTGATAGTTTCCCCATATCTGCTCCTGTTCCGTTCCGAATTTCGGAACATTACTTTTCTTTCAGTTCCTTTAACACCTTTGCAAGTGGCTTTAAATACAGCCTGTTTGGTTTCTTGCCACCCTGTGTTTTTTTCTTGATCAACCCAAGCCCTTTTTGTTCATCCAATTCTTCCAATAACCGGATTGCTTTTCTTTCGCTGCAATGGAGTAGATTCATAATCTCCTGGATTGGAAACTCAATATAGAGCTTTCCTTCTTCATCAATCCACCCTTTCTCTTCTGCATCATTCAGATACTCCAACATTACAAAATATAAGATCTGTGCGTCTCCTGGTAGCTTTGCAAATGCTTCTGTAAATACCAATTCCTTTGGAATCAGTATTGCATTTTCATCTGCTTCATATGGTTCATCTCCATAAAAATACAATGGATCTCTCATTTTTTTCTCCTTATTCTGTTGTTCCGAAATTCGGAACAGCATTACTTCACTCATTTTCATTTCGCATATAATCTATAACGTCTTTCAGACTTACTCGTGCATTCCGGAAATGCCGGATCTCCGGTCTCCACAGATACCACTCTTGACAGGAAATAGTTTCCTCTCCAGATGTATAAGGAAACTCCCGCACCAAAATTCTTGTTCCATTGATCAGTCTGTATTCATAAAGAATTTCTTCTGTCATTTTATTTTTGTTTACAATTGTCCAGCTTGGATATTGCAGTAAGAAATCTTTCCATTCCTGTTCGGTTTCAAACTGCAGGAGTGGAAGTTCCATTGTTCCGGATTTCGGAACATCCTTACTTTTTTTGTATGCTTTAATTTCTTTGTGATTTACAATCCCTTGTTTTAAGAGTTCTTCCTGCTCTTCTTCCGGTAAGGTTGCCAGTTCCACAGCTGCACTCTTTTTCAATTTCCCTGCCTGAAAGGCCTGCATCCCCATTTCTCCCAGATTATTTGCGATTGTCCGATATTCTCCGATTGTGCTTTTGGACATCTGTAGCTGCGCTGCCAACTTATCTGCAAGCCTTCCTGCCGGGAGATTCGGAAATTCTTCCGGATAAGTCCTCAACAGATGACTCATCCCTTCCAATTCACACATAATTTCATAATCCGTTTTTGCTGCATATCCATTAGAGGAATAGCAGGTAAATTCAGACCGTACATCCGAAAGATTCCGGATGATACAGGGAAGCATCGCATAGTTTTCCTGATTCCGTTCTTCCACCAGAATCTTACAGGCGTTTCTTCGATGATGTCCGGCTATGATTTCGTACTCATCGGTATCAATTTTTCTGACCAAAAGATCCTGAATTACTTCTCCATCTGCTTCAATCAAATCCGCCAGTGCTTCCTCTTTCCTTCGTATTTCCACTTTTAGTTCTTCTCTCTCCTGCACCGTTTTTCCATAACGGTACTGAGCAGGGTTATCTTTCAACTTCGTGTAATGAATCCAATGGGTAACTCTCTTGGGATGCAAGTCTGCTTTTCTGGTTTCCTCTTTAAAAATATTACTAATCTTTGCCATCCCTTACACCTCCTGTAACTCCATAGCCAAATCCATAAAATCAAGTGCCACTTGACTTTTAGAGCGGTGCTTCATAACTGGCTTATAGTATTCCAGCGCATTTTCCACAACCGCACCCTTACTGATACAAGTTTCCATAAACGGCCAGCAATGCCGTTCCACCATGTCGATGTATGTATGTCTCTGTGCCCGCTTATTTTCTACTTTATTTGCAAAAATCTTCCATTCTACGCCCACTCCCTGTTCTTGCAAATGATGGTACTTATCTTCTACCAGGAGGAGGTTATCCCGACAAAATTTATCCAGACAAACTGGTGTAACCAAGACATCTGCCGCATAAAGTGCGCTTGTCGTAATCAATTCCATAGCTGGTCTGGTATCCATAATACAAACATCATACCGATCCTGAATCTGCATCATTGCCTTCAAAAGAGCATTGGTATCATATGCATCATTTTCTACCAAATCTGTACTACCTTTAATGATATCGATATTTGCATATCGTGTTCGGTAAATAGCACTGCGTATCAGATTTGGGTGCTGTAGCACTGTTTTAATCGTATGTCCATTTGCATTTACTTTGGTAAAAAACGGAGTCAGGTTAGTTTGAGGATCTGCATCCAGGACTAACACTTTTTTCCCTAACTTAGCCATACTGTACGCCAGATTTACTGCTGTTGTCGTTTTTCCAACTCCACCTTTCAAGTTTCCAATCACAAAACGTTTCATACTCTTCACCTTTTGTTCCGAATTTCGGAACATCCTTTCTTTTTATCCTTCATTTGTTCCGAAATCCGGAACATGATTCTTCCCCGTATCTATAAAGTTAGATAAGTCTATCTGCTGATAGGGTTCTTCTTCTATCTTCTGTTGTCTGTGTTCTTTTTCATTTTTTGCATAAACCAACAGCTTTTCTTTTTTCCATTTACTTTCATAGGCATTCTGAATCAGCTCAATTGCGTGTTTTCTGTTCCTTTCAAAGGCTCGATGACTGATCCCACTGTCCAGTTCCACCTCTTTATATGGATGTTTCTCTACATACAACTTTTGCAAAATTTCATATTCTTTTTGGGGCAGCATTTGAAAGCATAACCAGACACGATGAATTTCTTCTCGCTCTTTTTCGACTTCAAACATCAGATCGATCAGTTCCTTTTGAAACTTCTTCTGGCGTTCCGTCCATCTTTCATATAAATCTGATAGATCTCGCTTCTCCCCTCCACTACTGCTACGTGGTGCAAAGTCTATCTTTGGCAGTACAAAATTTTGTAGTTCCTGTTTCTCACAGATATAACTTCTACGATAATTCTCATATCTGGCATCACAATATTTCAGAACACCCTCATAATCACGTAATACCCATTTAATCCGTTCCTCGCTTATCTTCATTTGCCTGACACTCCGACTTTCTCTCACTTTCAGTGGTTTCCGCTTAAGACCATTTCCTTTGTTTTGTATTCTCCTGTGCTAAATCCGCAGAATATAGATCGGATGGTTTCGTTACGCCTCCTCTTTTTAGTTCTTTGTAAAGTGTATTTCTGGCCACATTGATTCTGGCTGCAATCCTGTTGACTGGCATTTGACTGTTATACATCTCTTCAATTATTTTTCTGTCTTCATATAAAATTTTTATCATGTGCTTTCTCCTTCTATTTTGCGTTCCGAATTTCGGAACATCTTGATTTATTCCATTTCATTTCCTAAAAAATTTTGGTATGTATTCCACCATTTCTGGATGATTATCAGCTCTTCATCAAATGTTCGTTCCGCAGTATCTTCTTCAACATCCCACCAGTTCTTTTGCTTTTTCCACTCCTGGTACTCTTCCCACCATTCTTTCACAGACTGAATTGTTGCATCCAATTCTTCCTGCTCCGTTTGAATACATTCTTTATCCTCTTCTTCCCATTCGTATTGATATTCAGGATTTTCTCGCTGACGGTCAATTTCTTTTTGCAAATCCTCTTTTAGCGTTTGTATCAGTTCTTTACTTTTCTTTATATTTTCTAAACCATTCAGCAAAAACTCCACATCATCCCCTTCTTCCAATATATATCTTAAAAATGTTTTCTCAGAATTCATGCCATAACCACAGCGTTCAAACCATTCTTGGGCATAATCTCTTTCATCACTTCCATTGGTATACGTCCCATTTACCAGATCTCCGATAAAACTTTCCAGTAATTGTGATACTGTGATATTTGCTTTGGCTGCATACGTTGAGATTCTCTTGCAATCTGCATCTGAAAGATTCAGGTGTATGGTTCTCTCCTTTATTGTTGCAATTTCTTTTTGTTGTTCTTTCGCCCGATCATACATGCTTTTCCCCCCTTATGCACATCTGCAGAGTTGCTCATACTTTTCTTTTCTAATCAATCCGAAGGTTATAAGTTCTTGATCAGATGGATGATACATTTTCTCAAAAGCTTCTTGCCTACACTCAATCCGAAGGATATTTGTATCTCTATACCTGTCAAAATACACTTTTACCTCATGCTGATTTTGATTCATAAAAAATAGAAAATATCCAAAGTGCTTAGAAACTTTTTCATATGCGACCTCTTTCAATGTTACCGGCTCGTAATACTGACTGGTTAATTCACATAATCTCTTTTTGCTTACTCTGAACAACTCTCGGTTTGTCATTTTCCTCTCCTTCCTCTTTGTGCATTATGCACAAAAAAAACAACTTGAACTTTTTTAGTTCAAGTTGTTTTCGGAATCCGCTATTTTAAAAACTTTACTGCTTTTTCACTTTAATTCACTAATTTAACTTGTTTTTTTTCACTATCCATGGCATAATACCACTTAATAACAGAGCGCAATCTATTTTTAGTGTTCTGGCTAAAGTGAAAGAGTTGAGGAGGTTTCTATATGAAAACAAACAGAAGTAATTTTTCCGGCAAGATCGGTTTTATTCTTGCCGCTGCCGGATCAGCCGTAGGGCTTGGGAATATCTGGCGATTCCCGTATCTGGCAGCAAAATATGGCGGAGGTTCTTTTTTGATCTGCTACATCATATTAGCGGTCACATTCGGATTTACACTAATGGTAGCAGAGATCGCCATCGGACGCAAGACCGGTTTGAGTGCCATCGGCGCTTTCCAAAAACTGGATAAACGATTTGGCTTTTTAGGCATCCTTGCCGCAATCGTTCCAATCATCATCCTTCCTTATTATTCAGTAATCGGAGGATGGGTTTTAAAATACTTTTATGCTTTTATCACAGAAGGTGCTGCCACTGTATCCGGTGATTCTTATTTTTCCGAATTCACTGCAAGCACAGCATCCCCGATTCTCTGGTTCTCACTGTTCATTGCTCTGACAGCACTTGTCGTGCTCTTCGGTGTGGAAAAGGGAATTGAGAAAGTCAGCAAAGTGATGATGCCCATTCTTGCTGTTCTGACTGTTGGGATTGCAATTTATGTCCTGACCATGGACGGTGCCATGGACGGATTAAAATACTATCTGCTTCCGAATATGTCAAACTTCTCAGTCATGACCGTTCTGGCAGCAATGGGACAGCTTTTTTATTCCATGTCACTTGCTATGGGAATCATGATTACTTATGGATCCTATATGCCGAAATCTACAAATCTGGAAAGCTCTGTACGACAGATTGAGATTTTCGATACCGGATTTGCCTTTTTTGCAGGATTGATGATCGTTCCATCTGTATTTATCTTCTCAGGCGGAGATGAATCTGCCTTGAATGCAGGCGCCGGACTGATGTTCATCACTCTCCCGAAGGTATTTGCAAGCATGCCTCTTGGAACCGTACTTGGAACCGTGTTCTTTATCCTTGTATTTTTTGCCGCAGTGACCTCTTCCATCTCTTTGATGGAGACTATCGTTTCCATTTTTATGGATAAATTCAAATGGTCAAGAAGGTTTACCTGCATCCTGGTCGCTGTTTATTCACTGCTGATTGGAATTCCGACTTCCCTCGGATTTGGAGCACTTGACTTTATCAAGCCTCTGGGAATGTCCATTCTGGATGCTATGGACTTCATCAGTAACAGTGTGCTGATGCCGATCGTTGCCGTACTGACTTGCGTCTTCGTAGGATTCGTGATCAAGCCGCAGGCCATCATTGATGAAGTAGAAGCTTCTGATAACGGCGCATTCAAAAGCAAAAAAATGTTCACAGTCATGATCAAATGGATTGCTCCAATCTTCCTGATCGCGATTTTGATCAGTTCTATTCTGAATGCGTTTGGTATTATCACCATGTAATAAAAATCCCGCGGATTATTGCATCCGCGGGATTTTCGCTGTTTCTTGACAACTCTTTTTTACCGTTTCTCTATTTACTTTCTTTTTGTTCTATCTTTTCTCACCCATACAGAATACAGCCACAACTCCCGGTCCGGTATGGCTTCCGATCACAGTTCCGATATTATTGATCAGAATATGATCTACACCCAGTTTTTCACGAACTCGTCCTGCCACATATTCTGCCTCTTCGATACAATCACCGTGGGTAATCAATACCAGATCATTTTCCCAGCCTTTTGCCTGTTCTGCTGCCATATCGACAATCTTATTCAGAGACTTCTTACGTCCTCGTTCTTTCCCGATCACCTGAAGCCTGCCTTCGTTATCTACATGAATGATCGGCTTGATCTGCACCATGCTGCCAAGCACTGCCGTTGCTTTGGAGATCCTTCCTCCACGGTGCAGATGATGGAGATCATCCACCGTTACATTATGACAGATATGAAGTTTATTTTCTTCCACCCACTGTGCAACCTCTTCCATTGTCTTCCCGGCTGCTTTTAACTGCAGCGCTTTATGTAAAAGAAGTCCTTCTCCCATGCAGGCGCAAAGCGTATCCACTGCAAGGATCTTTCTTTCCGGGTATTCTTCTGAGAGTTCTTCTGCCGCCATCCTCATACTATTGGCAGTTCCGCTCAGCCCCGAAGAAAAACTCAGATGCAGTACATCCTTTCCTTCTTTCACAAACGGCTCTAACATCTCTTTCGCCTCTTCCGGATTCACCTGGGACGTCACAGACATCTTTCCTTCTCTGAGTTTGCCAAAGAACTCTTTTGGTGTCAGGCCTTCCATATCTGTATAGGTTTTTCCTTCCATTGTATACTTCAGAGGAATCACCGGAACGCCCCGTTCCGCCAGCCATTCCTTCGGCATATCCACTGTACTGTTCACTGTAATAATATAGTCCCGCATTTCCTTCATCCCTCCTGTTGTCTGATTTTCTTAATCATATCATTTTTTTTTGCATTTCGCAAAATTTTTTTCATTCCTTTTCTGCTTTTTAACAGAACAGACCGGACAATGCAGCATTTTGCCGCAATCCCCGGCCTGTTTTCTAATTCAACTTAATATTCAAATAATTTCTTCCAGACAGAGTCTTGTTAAATATCAAAAAGCACAGGATGAATAAACATCCAAGTAAAAATCCGATCCAATCCAGAACTGCAGTCAGAACCAGGAGGATCAGACGCATAAATTTCAATGCATATCCCATCTCAAAGTTCGGCTGCGTATAGTTTGCCACCGCTACAAATGCCATATACAGCATCACTTCCGAGTTGAACCATCCGGACTGCACCGCAAACTCTCCGAGCACCAGACCTGCGATCACACTGAGTGGTGTACTGAGCATACTCGGTGTGTTCAGCGCAGCAAGACGCAATCCGTCAATACAAAGCTCCAGAATCAAAAACTGCAGCACAAGCGGGACGTTGATCACATCACGGACGGCAGTAAATTCAAACATGCTCGGGATCCAGGACGGGTTCATCATGAATAACAGATATACCGGTGTCATAAACACCGTCAGAATCGTGATGATTGCTCTGGAAACCTTCAAATACATCCCTGTCACTGTTGGAAAATAATAATCATTTGCTTCCTCAATCATATCCAGAATCGAAGTCGGAAGAATCATAGCAGAAGGGGAATTATCTACTAAAATGATTACTTTGCCTTCCAGAAGACACGCCACCGCGGTATCCGGTCTCTCTGTAAACTTAAATTTCGGAAACGGATTGAACCATTTTCTCTTGAACATTGCCTCCGCAAGCGTCTGCTGGTTCATCTTCAGATCGTCGATATGCAGGCTTTCGATCCTTGATTTTACATTGGCAAGAAGTTCCTTGTCAACTCGGTCTGACATATAACAGATCACGATATCCGTGCGGGAAGTCTGCCCGGCTTCCGTCATCTCCATAATCAGATGTTCATCCCGGATACGCCGCCGCATCAGCGCTGTATTAAATACGATTGTCTCCACAAATCCATCTCTGGAGCCTCGAAGCGATTTATCTTTGTCCGGTTCTTCCACACTTCTGGCCGGATATGTCCTTGTGTCAATCGCAATACAGGCGGCATATCCTTCTATAAACAGACAGGTCACTCCGGATAACACGTTCCGCAGCACCTGATCAAAATCTTTCAGCACATCAACCTCAATATATGGTACATGCCTCTGAGAAAACATTTCTGCCTCTTTTGGCATTGCCTCCTTTGTCACGCCCATAAAAGAATCCATCAGCTTGAGCATGGCTTCATCTTTTACAAAACCGTCAATAAAATAAAGAACTGCTTTTCTTTCACCAATCTCGATTGTCCGTTTTATCAGATCAAAACTTTTTCCCACAGGCAATGTCCGATCCATATAGGAAATATTTTCCATAAATGAGTCACTGATCTTTTTTGTATTCTTAATTACCATAGAATGTCTGTCCTTCCCTTCCCGGACTGCCACAAAACACAGTCTCGTGCAATTCCGGTTTGCTTCTATGGTTAGATTTCCCGATTCTTTTCTATTTATTCAAAAACCCTGCTTTTTCCATCTTTCGGATCACCTGCTGCTGCCTTTGATACGCCAGATCCGGATTTACCAGCGGATTGTATGCACTCGGTGCATTCGGAATCCCGGCCAGCATTGTACATTCATCAAAATTCATTTCCATTGGTTCCTTCCCGAAATATCCACGGCAGGCTTCCGCCACAGAGTTATAACCGTTTCCGAAATAAATGGAATTTAAATACAGCTCCAATATCGTATCCTTATCATAGACTTTTTCAATCTCAAATGCCATAAACATCTCTGCCACTTTCCGACTGATCTTTTTATCCTGTGTAAAAAACTGATTTTTCGCAAGCTGCTGCGTGATCGTACTTCCGCCTTCTACATATGATCCTGCACGGATATCATTGTACAATGCCCTGCATATCGCAAGCGGATCGATCCCCGGATGCTTATAAAACCGCTTATCCTCTACCGCCAGTACTGCATCGATATAATCCTTTGGCAGCTGATCCAGTGTCGTGTAATCCTCTTTTGCCTGTATCTGTGCACCCATTTGTTGTACACTCATTTTCTTTAATGCATCCTGACAGTCTCCATACCCTCGCCAGAGCATAAATGCAACAACCAAAAACAAACATAAAAAAATGAAAGAACACAGTCTCTTGATCCATTTCATACTGTACCATCCTTTTTCTGAAGTAACTCTTAGTTTCTACGTCCAGTATATAGAATTCAACTGTATTCTTCCATAATATTTTCTTACATTTTTCTTAAATTTACTTACAATCCTGTAAGGTTTTGTTCTTTCTATTTTGTGGTGCTTCCAAAACCACCATTTCTTACATCTGTCACATCATCGTCCACCGTGATTCCATATTCCACAAAAATCCCCTGCATAAAACCTTCTCCCTGCGCGATATCAATGGTTTTCTCTTCATTGGTATCATTTGTAATCTTGGAGAACATATGCCCTTCATTATCTGAATAAAAATAATCACTGTCAATGATGCCTACTGTATTATTCAGCTGCAGACGGTATTTGAATCCCAGTCCGCTTCTCGGATAACACTTCAGCACCCACTCCGGATCCATCTCCACGCGAATTCCGGTGGGAATCTTCAAAGTCTCTCCCGGCTCCAGGATCAAACGTACCGGAGCAAAGAAATCATACCCTGCAGAACCTGCAGTCGCTCTTCTTGGCAGTTTGATATTTTCATAAATCTCTTCGATATTTGCTTCTTCATCCAGTCCGAACGTATCAATCCAGTCTTTTTTAAACTGCTCCAGACTTACCTTGTGAAATTTTGCAATTCTTTTCATTGTCTCTTCCTTTTCTGTTCGGTTTTATGCATCATGCAGCACAATTTTTCCTGTTTTCAGACTGTCCTGCACATCGATCACTTTCTGATTCGCGCTACCCTTCCAGTGCAGCTTCGTATCCTTTTGTTCCACTTCAAATCTGCCGTCCACAACTACATCCAGATACGGTATGATCGCCTCATTTTGAATCTGATTCCACTCATACCCGGTGTACAGCCACTGTGTCTTTTCCGGGAACTTTTCACGGATCTCTTTTGCAAGTGCGGTAATCGCCTCTCTGTTCCCCACATACAACGGATCTCCTCCGCTGTATGTGATTCCGCTGATATAACTTTTTTCCAACTGCTCAAACAGCTCTTCTTTTGCGCGTTCATCAAACAAAAGTCCGCCGTTTGGATCCCAGGTCACAGGATTCTGACACTCCTTGCATCCGTGAGTGCATCCCGCCACCCACAATACTACCCGAAGTCCGTCTCCGTTCAGCATATCATCTTTTGTAATATTGTGATACTGCATGTTACATACTCTTCCTTTCTGCAATCTCCGCCATCTTTGCGTCATTGAGCCGAGTGTCGCCTTTGACTCTGGAATAAGAGAGATAACCGTTCATTCTTTCTATTTTTGTAAGATTGGTACTTCCACACTCCGGACATACATCCATATCCAGCTCTTCGTGACCGCAGTCATCACAATAAGACAACGACAGATTGACGCCCTCATAGTACCCTTTTGCCATAGCACGTCTCACAAGAGATTTGATCGCATCCACATTGTAACTGATCGGATATTTTACATACTGGATTTTTCCGCCGTTGCTCAGGTTCCAGAAACGTCCTTCCAGGTCCTGTTTTTCAATCGGTGTGATCTCTTCTGTTACATGACAGTGAAAACTGTTGCTGACATATTCTCTGTCCGATACATTTTCAATGATTCCATACTTTTTGCGGAACTGCTGCACCTGAACTCCGCAGAGATTCTCTGCCGGTGTTCCGTAAATCGCATACAGATGTCCGTCTTCATTCTTAAATTCTTCCACACGTTTGTTGATGTATTCCAGTGTCTCCACCGCAAATGCCCCATCCTCTGCAAGGGACTTTTTGTTGTGAAGCTGCTGCAGTTCGTTAAGTGCTGTAATTCCAAAGGAAGCTGTCGCTGATTTTAACAGCGGCTTGATCTTGTCATATAATCCTAAGTTTCCGCCGTAGAATCCTCCTTCACAATATGCCAGCGGGTTCGTAGAGGCTTTCATCTCACCCAGATAATCATACGTTCTCTGATGCAGCTTGCGGATCAGATTCAGATAATAATCCAGCACTTCAAAGAACGGCTTTCCTTCCTGCTGTGCCTTTGCATAGATCATCGGAAGATGTAAGCTGATCGCACCGATATTAAATCTTCCCACAAATACCGGTGTATCATTTTCATCTGCCGGCTTCATGCCGCCCCTCTCATACCATGGAGAAAGAAATGCACGACATCCCATCGGGCTGATGATCTTGCCGTATTTTTTGTAAATGCTCGGAACATAACCATCTCCTGTCAGGCTTAACCAATCCGGATACATGGTCTTTCTGGAGCATTCAATCCCTGCTTCAAACACATCTTCCAGCGGTTTTCCCGGTCCATGCAGATTCTCATCGTACAAAAATACGATCTTCGGAAAGAGTACCGGCTTTTTGTGACCTTCTTTTCCCTGTCCGTTCTTTCTCACTTCCAGCATCTTGATCGTTGCCAGTTTTCCATAAATACTTGTCCGTGTTCCGGCTGTCACAGTAATAAACGGATAGTCTCCGCGGCTGGAAGATACCGAATTAAACTTGTATTCCCATCCCTGGAATCCCTGTTCCATTTCTTTTTCCAGATCTGACCATGCGATCTTTTGTACAGCTTCTTCATCCAGACCCAACGCTCTGTATTTTTCAATCAGTTTTTTGTGAGATTTTTCTGCATATGGTTCCAGGATCTCATCCACACTTGGCACTGTAAATCCACCATACTGCTGGCTGGCCGCACTTAATACGATATCCCCGATCACATCAAATGCTGTATCCAGTGTCTTCGGCTCATTATACCAGAGATTCCCCATCTCAAATCCGCCGCTTAATACATTTTTCACATCAAAAAGGCAGCAGTTCATCGTATCTCTTCTCGCAGACATATCGTGAATGTAAATATACCCTTCTCGGATCGCCTGGATTTCTTCTACTGTCAGGAAGAATTTCTTATAAAGCTCTTTGTTCAGCTCATTAAAGATCAGACTTCTCTTTGTTGATACCAGCGCACTGTCAGTGTTGCTGTTTTCTTTATCCCCGATATACATGATGGACTGGCTCTTTTTATATACTTCATCCAGCATCTGTACAAAGTCCTGTTTGTAATTACGATAATCACGATAACTTTTTGCCACCACCGGATTTACCTTTTCCAGGGCTCCCTCTACCACATTATGCATCTCTGCAATCGGGACGTCCTGAATTCCCAATGTCTGTACCTTTTCTTCTACGAAACGACAGATATAGTCCAACTCCTCATCTGTGAATTTAATGAGTGCACGGTACGCAGATTTATTAACAGCCACAACTACTTTCTGCACGTTAAAATCTTCCTTTGTCCCGTCTTTCTTAATGACTCTGATCATACAACTTCTGCTCCCTTCGCTTTTGTTTTATCTATATTTAGTGTTTTTATCACACAGGATAAACTATATCATGTGTCAGCAACGAATATGTTATCACTTTGAGCAGTCAGAGTCAATACGGAAACTTTCACAAAAAGTCTCTCATTTACCAGAGCATTTCCTCTGTAATTTCCTTGACAGCAAATGCACCGCACATTGCCATGGTATCTCTTAATTCACCACCTGTTTTTGCAGTATATGCACTCACACCCTGCACTCCCGCACCATATGCCGCGGTCACGAACGGACGGGCGATCAGTGCCGCATCCGCGCCCATTGCCAGTGCTTTAAAGACATCCGTTCCTGTCCGGATCCCGCCGTCCACAAAAATCTTCATCCGGCCATCCACTGCCTTCACAATATCCGGAAGAACTTCGGCTGTAGACGGACATTGATCCAGTACTCTTCCTCCGTGGTTAGACACCACAATCGCCTGTGCACCGGCCTCGAGAGCCTTTTTCGCCCCTCTGACCGTCATGATTCCTTTTAGAATAAATGGAATTTCAGCAATTTTCACAATTTCTTTTAACTCTTCCACAGATTTGCTTCCCGCCGGCGGATTCAGATTCTGAAGAAACGGAAGCCCGGCCGCATCAATATCCATTGCAACAGCAAAAGCCCCTGACCGTTTGACCAGTTCCATTTTGTCACGAATCGTATCCATATCCCACGGTTTTACAGTCGGGATTCCCAGACCTCCCAGTTTTTGGACTGCCGCTGTGGCTTCCTGCATTACCCGTGCATCTGACCCGTCACCTGTAAATGCCGCAATTCCTCCTTCCATACATCCTGCCAGTAAAATTTCATTATATTCCTGATCCGTATATTTCTCCCCGTAATGCAGCTTCACAGCACCTACCGGTCCTGCAAAAAACGGGTAGGAAAACTCCTTTCCAAACAGAGTCACTGTCGTATCAGCCGGTTTCTTTTCACAGATCGTATCCATATTGATACGGATCTCCTGCCATTTCTGAAAATTTCGGATCGCCACATCTCCGATTCCTTTCGCTCCAGGTCCCGGCATTGTATTTTTGCACGCTCTGCCGTTACAGACTGCACACGCTTTACAGTACGGTCCGATACATGTCCTTGCCTGTTCGATCACTTTCTGATAGTCCATACTCGTCTCCTCCTCTTTTTTCTAAAACATCCCCGATTTCTCAAGCACTTCAAGAATTTCCCCGATCACGGGCAGATCAACTACCAGCGCCATTCTGATATACCCTTCTCCCGCGCTTCCAAACGCACTTCCAGGCGTTACCAGAAGTCCGGTCTTCTCCACAAGCTGCATACAGAAATCAAAGGACGACGCATAGCCTTTCGGAATCTTTGCCCACACAAACATTGTCCCCTGACTGTCCGGTACATTCCACCCGATCCTTCGCAGACCGCCGCACAGCGCACAGTTTCTTTTTGCATACTCCTGCCTCTGCTTTTCGATGAAATCGTCCGGCCCCGTAAGCGCCGCGATCGCAGCCTTCTGAATCGGCAGAAAGATGCCATAATCAATCTGAGAACGCAGCGTTTTAAACTTCTCTACAATCGCTTTATTTCCCACCACAAATGAGATTCTGGCACCCGTAAGATTATAGGACTTGGACAACGAATAAAACTCTACCCCTACCTCTTTTGCACCGTCAAAGGATAAAAAGGACCGCCCCTGTTCTCTTGTAAAAATAATATCCGAATATGCATTGTCATGGATGATCACAATATGATGCTCCTTTGCAAATGCGATCAGTTCTTCATAAAAATGATCCGGAGCACAGACACAGACCGGATTCAACGGATAAGAGACTACCATATATTTGGTTCTCTCCAAAACCTCTCCCGGGATATTTTTCAGATCCGGCAGATATCCGTTCTCCTCACGGATTTCATAATATTCCACATTCGCACCTGCCATGATTCCGCTCATTTCAAACAGCGGATATCCCGGATTCGGAACCAGAATGGTATCCCCGGGATCACACAATGCCATTCCGATATGCGCCATTCCCTCCTGAGATCCATAAACTGACATAATCTCATCTGTCTGAATCTCCACTCCAAACCGATGCGCATACCGGTATTGGACTGCCTCTAAAAGCTCCGGCAGATCTGCCAGTGCATATTTATAGTTCTCCGGATCTTTGCACGCTTCTGTAAGTGCCTCCATCACATGCGGTGCCGGTGCAAAATCCGGTGTTCCCACTGACAGATTGAACACCCGTTTTCCTGCCTGAATCATCTCTTCCTTCTTGTCATTCAGCGCGGTAAAAATTCCCGGCTGAAACTGATTTACCATCGCTGAAAACTGCTGCTCTCTCATCCTGTTTCCTCCCTGTCTTACTTCTCCTCTAATTCTCTGATTCTTCTTGCACGTCTTCTTCTCTGTGCTTCCCGGCGCTTCCTTCTCTGCTTTTTCCGATATGCCACATAAGAGATTCTTGCTCCCACAAGAATCACAAACACTGCAGCGAGTACAAGCAGCACCTTCAAGAACAGCGGCAGTCCCTTCTGTTCGTTCTTCTCCACTGCCGCCACCTGTTTGCACGAAACTGCCGGTGCCTGAAATCCCGGCAGATATTCTCTTTCCAAGTCTACCAGCACTTTACCGTCCTTGATCGTAAGCGGAGCTTCTTTCCCTTTTGGAACACAGTCCCATAAATCTTTTGAAATCTCTACTTTCTTTCCATCAATAGTATGCACCCCTTTGGAAAGTACTTTTTTATATTCAAACCGTTCAAATGCCTGCTCCATAATCGCGTTTCCGACCAGATGACGGAGCTCTTCCCCAGTCTGATCTGACCAGTCAGACACACCCATCACAATCTCCACCAGACGCGTGTCCCCCCGTTTTGCAGTGGACGAATAGTTAAACCCTGCCGTATCGCTGGAACCTGTCTTCAAGCCGTCTGTGCCCTCCAGACCATACTTTGCCCCTTCCAGTGAAATCTGATATGATGTAAAATGCTCCTCATACGGTGTCCCCTCTTTTACGGTGATCTGGGGATACTTTGTGTGATTTAAAATATCCGGATAGGTCTTTATCAGATAAGTACACAGCATCGCATAATCTTCCGGTGTTGTAATGTTATCTCCATCAAGCGGCTGGCTCACCGGATGATACGGCTGCAGCAGATTGTTAGTAACCCCCACACAGTTGAAGTACTTCGTATTGACCATTCCAAGCTCCTGTGCCTTTTGATTCATACGCTCCACAAACCTGTCCGGATCCGACTCCACCATATCCGCAAGCATATACGTTGCCGCCGCAGAAGACGGCACAATGATCAGATCCATCAACTCTGCAACCGTATAACTGGCTCCCGGCTGCATTTTATTGTTGCTGAGCGCATACCTGCCTGCAATATCTGTATATCTTTCATTTACCTCTGCCGTACTCTCAAGTTCCAGATTCCCGGCTTTTATCTCCTCATATGCCAGAAGAATGGTCATCAATTTTGTCATACTTGCCGGCGGCCACTGTTTCTGTGCATTTTCCTGCCATAAAATTTGTCCGGTATTGATCTCCGTAATGATCGAACCTGCAGGCTGATACCGTTCCTCAAGCTGATAGCCCCTCTCTCTTGCCACATCCAGCGCACGCTGAGCCTGTACCTCCCCGGCCGGAATCAGACATCCCAAAAGGATGGTGCATAAAAAAGCACAAATCCCCCTCACATTTCTTTTTCTCATTCTCTTCGTTCCTCTCTCTGATTCCTCCTTAAAACGGTGTCCCCTCCAGATCATACGGCGTTGTCTGATATACATAATAATTCAGCCAGTTCGTATAAATGTTATTTGCATGAGATCTCCAGATCAGTTCCGGTTTCTGATCCGGATCGTTGTCCGGATAATAATTCACCGGCATCTGAATATCCAGACCTTTGCTCAAATCCCTCTTATATTCCGCATCCAATGTCATTCTGTCATATTCCGGATGTCCCATCACAAAAATCTGACGACCTTCCTCTGCCATACAGAGGAAAAGCCCCGCCTCTTTGGAATCTGCCAGTATCGTCAGTCTCTCATCTGCCTCCACCTGTTCCAACGGAATCTCCGTATGCCGGGAATGAGGCGCATAAAACGCATCATCAAATCCACGCACAAGCGGGATTCTTCTGTTTCTCACATGATGCTTAAATACACCGAACATTTTCTCTGGAAGCTGTGTCTTATCAATCCCATAGTGATAATAAATCCCCGCCTGTGCACCCCAGCACAAATGCAGCGTGGAAGTCACATGCGTCTTCGTCCACTCCATGATCTCTTTCAACTCATCCCAGTAATCCACATCTTCAAACGGAATCTGTTCCACCGGAGCTCCTGTAATGATAAATCCATCAAACTTCTGCTCCTTGATCTCTTCAAAAGACTGATAAAACTTATGCAGATGACTGGTGGATGTATTTTTCGATACATGTCCTGATACACGGACAAATACAACATCCACCTGAAGCGGTGTGTTCGAGAGAGACCGCAGTATCTGCAGCTCTGTATCCTCCTTTAACGGCATCAGATTTAAAAGCCCGATCTTGATCGGACGGATATCCTGATGTGCTGCCCGGTATTCGTCCATTACAAATATATTTTCATGCTCCAGTATCTCTTTTACCGGAAGGTCGTTCTGTACACGTATTGGCATAATTTATTCCCCTTTTTCTTCTTTCTTTTCTGTCGCCTCATCAACTCTTGCATACTCGCCTTCATTATTTACATAACCGAACTGGTCGTACGCACCGGTATCTGTAGGCAGCGTATGATTTTCCAGCTGATGGTTCACCAGCATTTTTACAATATAATAGATGACTGCAAATGTAGGAACTCCCAAAATCATTCCCACAAATCCAAACATTCCTCCGCCAAACAAAATCGAAAATACCACCCAGAATGCAGACAATCCCGTAGAATCCCCCAAAATCTTTGGTCCGATGATATTCCCATCCAGCTGCTGCAGAAGAAATACAAAAATAATAAAATAGATTCCCATCTTCGGATCTGACAACAAAATCAGGACGGCGCTTGGAATTGCTCCGATATATGGTCCGAAAAACGGAATCACATTGGTTACTCCTACGATCACGCTCACAAGCATCGTATACGGCATATCCAAAATGGAAAGTCCGACAAAACACAATACTCCGATGATCGCAGAATCAATGATCTTTCCGATAATAAAACCGCCGAAGATCTCGTTGCTCTTGATCGTCAGATGAAGCACCATATTCGCTCTTGACGGACGCATGATGGCATATACAAGCTTCTTGCACTGGCTTGCAAACTTCTCCTTACTGAACAGCACATAAACAGATACGATCACTCCGATCAGTACATAGCACAATTCCTTGACAACGTTGATCACTCCCACTGTCAGATTCGACATCAGTACATTGACCTGATTGAGAAGGTCTGTACGCATCCATGTCTGCAGTGCATCACTTGCTTCTTTGAGGACTGCCTCTGCCATCTGTCCAATAGTCGATTGATCTGTACTCATCACCTCTGTCATCTTCCCGATAAAACGATTCAGCTGGCTCGGCACAGTAAGGATCATATCTCTTATACTGCGGTAGAGTTCCGGTATCATCATATTGCACAACGCCACGATCAACGCAAACATTACAACGATTGCAAGCAAAATTCCTGCCCCTCTGGAAATGCCGCCCGCATTCTTAATGCGTGGAAATTTTTTCTTGATCCAGGGTTCAAAATGCGTATCCACCAGCTTTACAATCGGGTTGAGCAAATACGCAATGACAAGACCATAAATAATCGGCTTTAACACCTGGTATATTTCCCCAAAAACTTCCGAAATATTTGTCATGCGCAATAATGCAAAATAAAACACGATGCAGGCTGCGATCACCACAAATATCCGTACGTCCCTGCTGATCTGATGCCAGAATCTGGATGTCTTTTTGCTTCCAAATGAAGGCTGCGACGTATAATAGTCATTCTCCTTTTTCCCCTCTTTTTCAGGTTTTTCTCCCTCTCTGTTCATATATGTATCTCATTCCTTTCTGGTTTTGCAAGTATTTCCATTATACCCCTGTAACAGGAAGACCGTCAACCTTCAAAAAAGCGATGCCCGGCCATAAAGCCAAGCACCGCTTCTTCTCTTTCACTTCTTATCTGCACTGAAATGTGGCGCACTCTGTGCCGTCCTTATGACACGCACAGGAACCTTCCACGCTGACCTTTCCCGCTTCACATTTACACTGTTCATTGTACATGCAGTCAGTTGCTTTACAATCGATTCCGCAACGATCCGAAGGCGCTGTCGCATGGTTTCCATATGCGTTCGTATAGGAATTTTCCATCCCCTGTGTTTTTCGCTCCTCAAAGCTGTCACAGCAGGTCTCCTTTGAAGCCTTTGCCTGAGAACCACCTACCTGGATGGAATCCAGACGGCAGAGGAAATCCTGATTGTGCATACATGTCTGTACTGTACATTTTAATTCTGGCATGATAATACCTCCTTTTTATTTACAAAATCAGTATCATCATGCCCATTTCCAATTCTTTTATCCGGATTTTCAAAAAAATTTATTTTTCTTCTTTTGTCACTTCACGGATTTCTTTTTTTGCAGTCTCTTCCATGATTGCAGCAATAAATTCTTCCAGACCTTTCTGTCCTTCATCTCCTGCAAATCGACTTCTTACAGAAACCTTTTTCTCTTCCTCTTCTTTTGCTCCCACAACCAGCATGTACGGGATCTTCTTCATCTGTGCTTCGCGGATCTTATATCCGATCTTCTCGGCACGTGTGTCGATCTCGGCACGGATTCCGGCTGCATTCAACTGATCCAGAACACTCTGTCCATATTCCAGATATTTATCAGAGATCGGCAGTACTTTTACCTGAACCGGTGCAAGCCATGTCGGGAATGCTCCGGCAAAGTGCTCGATCAGGATTCCGATAAACCGCTCGATGGAACCAAATACAACGCGATGGATCATGATTGGTCTGTGTTTTTCTCCGTCTGCTCCTGTGTATTCCAGTTCAAAACGAAGTGGAAGCTGGAAGTCAAGCTGGATTGTTCCACACTGCCATGTTCTTCCGATGGAATCTTCCAGATGGAAGTCAATCTTCGGTCCGTAGAATGCTCCGTCTCCTTCATTGACTACATACGGAAGTCCCAGATCATCCAGCGCACCGCGAAGTGCGTCTGTTGCCATTTCCCAATCTTCGTCACTTCCCATACTGTCTTCCGGACGTGTGGACAATTCTACATGATATTTAAATCCAAACAGACTGTAAACTTCATTGATCAGTCCTGCAACGCCTTTGATCTCGTCCTTGATCTGATCCGGTGTCATAAAGATATGCGCATCATCCTGTGTGAAGCAGCGCACTCTCATCAGACCATGAAGCTGTCCTGATTTTTCATGACGGTGAACCAGTCCCAGCTCTCCCATACGGATCGGAAGATCTCTGTAGGAACGCGGCTCCGCCTGATATGCCAGGATTCCTCCCGGACAGTTCATCGGTTTGATTGCAAAGTCTTCCTCATCGATCACAGTTGTATACATATTCTCTTTGTAATGATCCCAGTGTCCCGATGTCTCCCAGAGATGACGGCTTAACATAACCGGAGTTGAAATCTCCACATATCCGGCTTTTCTGTGAATCTCTCTCCAGTAATCCAAAAGAACGTTTTTGAGTACCATTCCGTTTGGAAGGAAGAACGGGAATCCCGGTCCTTCGTCTCTCATCATAAAGAGTCCCAGTTCTTTTCCGAGTTTTCTGTGATCACGTTTTTTCGCTTCTTCCAACATGTTCAGATATTCTTCCAGCTCTGCTTTTTTCGGGAATGCAGTTCCGTAGATTCTCTGCAGCATTTTATTTTTCTCGCTTCCTCTCCAGTATGCACCTGCAAGGCTTGTGAGCTTAAATGCTTTGACATATTTTGTACTCATCAGGTGAGGACCTGCACACAAATCTGTAAACTCTCCCTGAGAATAGAAGCTGATTGTCTCATCTTCCGGAAGGTCTTCGATCAGTTCTACTTTATATGGTTCTTCTTTTTCTTTGAAATATTCGATTGCTTCATTTCTAGGCTTTGTAAACTGCTCGATCGGGAGATTCTCTTTTACGATCTTTTTCATCTCTTTCTCAATCTTTTCCAGATCATCTGCTGTAAACGGTGTCTCTCTGTCTACATCATAGTAAAATCCGTCTGCAACAGATGGTCCGATCGCCAGTTTTGTCTCCGGATATAATCTCTTCACAGCCTGTGCCATGATATGAGAGGCTGTGTGACGGAACGCACCTTTTCCTTTTTCATCATTGAATGTCAGGATATTGAGTTCACAGTCTTTGTCTACCACCGTTCTCAAATCTACCACTTCTCCGTCGATTTCTCCTGCTGTCGCCACTCTTGCAAGTCCTTCGCTGATGTCTGCTGCGATTTCAATCACTGATTTGCTGTTTTCATATTCCTTAAAGGAACCGTCTTTTAATATAATCTTCATAATCTCTCTCCTTTTCTCTTCTTTTTGCCTCGCCGGATTTTAAAAATAAACCCGTTCTCTGTCCGGATGCTCTCCGGACCATCCAATCTGAGGCATTGTCTCCAGACGATACATATCTTCTGTGGATATCTCAAATGAGAAGATATCCTGATTTTCTTTCATCCGCTCCATGGATGAGGATTTCGGCATTGGTATCACGCCATTCTGCAGTGCAAACCGCAAACAGATCTGTGCCGGTGATACATGATACTTCTCAGACAACTCAAGAATCAGCGGCTCTTCGAACACTCGTCTTCGTCCGATCGGACTCCATGCCTCCACAAGAATCTGGTTCTTTCTGCAATAGTCTACTGCTGCCTGTTGTGTATATCCAGGATGATATTCCAACTGATCGACCGCCGGAGTCACCTTGGCATTCTGCATCAGGTTCTCAATGTGGTGCGGCAGAAAATTGCTCACCCCAATGGCGCGGATCTTTCCTGCATGATACAATTCTTCCATTGCTCTCCAGCTCTCTAAATCCAGTTCCTTCCAGTTTTTGCAGTCCAACGTGGGCCGTGGCCAGTGGATCAGATACAAATCCAGATAATCTGTGTTAAGCTGCTCTAAGGTTTTCGCAAATGCAGCCTTTGTCTGTTCATATCCCATATCCTCTTTCCAGACCTTGGATGTCAAAAAAAATTCCTGCCTTGGAATCCTGCTCTTTTCAATAGCCTCTGCCACATATTTCTCCGTGCCGTAAACAGAAGCCGTATCAAAATGCCTGTATCCGGCACGAATTGCAGTACCGATGATATCCGCGCTGTTTCCTTCTGCGGCTTTATAAGTTCCAAATGCAGCACACGGAATCTTGACCTGGTTATTCAAAATACGATAATTCGAATTACACTCCATCTTTCTGGCTCCTTTCTCTTACTGCACAACCACGAGACCTCAGAATTAAAAAACGCCCCTTTTTGCATATCCTGCAAAAAGGGGCGAGATCATACTCGCGGTTCCACCCTGTTTGAACCGGTATTAAATACCGGAACCACTCATTTGTGATGATAACGGGATCACCGGGCTGTTTTCAGCCACTCAGAGGTAGTTTTCAAATGCTTCCGTAAGCGGGAGCTTCCAGCCTGCGACTCCCTTCTCTGTCTTCTTCCACATCCTACTCGTCTCGTCATTGTATTGAAATATTATATTCTCAACCTAATCCTCATTATAACATCACTTTTTGTTTTGTCAACCAGATTTCTTTTTTCCTCTCTGAATCCACAGCCACACAACCGCAAAAAACTCCCGTACCATATAGTTCAAAAACAAAATCCGGTTACATCCTGCCGCAATTCCCGTCAGGTTCTCATACCCTTCACTTCGTCCGATCAAAAGTGCCCGAAACAAGTGAAAATTATTTGTCACAATTCCAACCGGTGTTTTCAACTCCTCCAGATAAGCTTTGCTAAACCGCAGGTTTTCCCTCGTCGTCCGCGACTGATCCTCCAACATGATCTGCTCGTCTTTTACCTCATGTTCCCGCAAATATTGTACCATCGCATAAGCCTCTGAAACATCCTCACCTTTTCCCTGACCGCCGGATACGATGATCTTCACCGAAGGACAGACCTGATGATACAATAAAGCAGCATCCAGTCTTCTCTTTAATGAATCTGTGATCCGCTCTCCCCGGACCTGCGCACCAAGCACGATCAGATACCGGCAGTTCTTCTTTCTTCCAGGCCTCATGGCACGTACAATAAAAAACTCCACCGCAAGAAAAAGGATCCATATTCCCGCCACACAGAAGAACAAAAGCTTTCGCGTCACTTCTTCTTTTGTCGCAGGAATCATCAAAAAGTGCCCGATCCCCGCCACCAGCCAGAATCTGGCAAACGTAGAGTCCCATTTTCCGGTATAGAAACAGAGGATTCCATAATAAAAGAGAAACAGCGCCCCTGCCGTGATCAAATAAATTTCCATGCTCATCTCCTGTTCTTTTTTCGAAACATAAAAGGGAGACTCATCCGAGCTCCCTCTCATACGATATACTGCTATGCATTTCTTCCACAGCACATTTTATATTTTTTACCACTTCCGCATGGACATGGATCATTTCTTCCGATTTTCTTTCCTTTGCGGATCGTACCGGACTGTTTCTGCTCACGGTATAACTGTTTTTTCTTTTCTTCGTCAAAAATAGCATTCCACTGTGGCAGTTCATATAACCAGTCTGCTTTTGCATCGATCATATTTTTGTATAACAGCTCTTTGTCAAAGATCAGATTCACTTCCGTATCCTCTGTCATCGTCTCAATCGGATTCGGCACTTTCAGACTGTCGTTGATTCCATCCAGAAATCCTACCATTGTCAGAACTTCCTGTCCATATTTTTCAGCCAGCTCTTTGACCGTACCTTTCACTTCTACATCAGGCTCTGTCAAAAGCTGCTCATAAATTCCTCTTTCAATGCTGAAATAACGACCCCAGAACTTCTCTAACTGCTCTTTGGACAGTTCTCTGTCGTATGCCATATCTCTCCATTGATCTAATAAACATTTTTCACTCATTGTAAAAACTCCTTTTTCTTAGAAATTCAATCGTGGTTCTATTATATAACACTTTTCTCTGTCAGTAAACTACTAATTTTACCGCTGTATTGCAATCTTTCTATCTTTTGTATATAATAAATCTGCCGGAGCAAAAAGATGCTCCGGCAGATTTATAAAAAGATAAAAGAAAGGAATCTAATATGAAGAAATCAAAACGTATCATGGCACTGATCGGAGCAATCCTGCTGGTTCTTCTTTACGTCAGCACACTCATCTTTGCTTTTATAGACAGCGTTGTCTCTCAGAAGCTTCTGATGGCTGCCATTGCCGCCACGATCCTGCTGCCTGTACTGTTATATATCTATACACTCTTTTCCCGTACATCTCATACGGATGACTCCGACTCGAACGAGTAATGTTCTTCTGTTAAACATACAGCTCTGCCATCGCAACGGCAGCATCCAGTTCCTGCTGCCTGCAGACTGTTTTTTTGTCTCTTTTTCTTTCGGTCTCTCGAATTTTCTGTCTTTTCTCCAGGTATTCTTCCATCGATATCATCTGTAATCTGTTCTGTATACTATTCTGACGCATAAAATACCTCCTTTTTCCGGCCTCAGCCTTATTATTTTATGATACTGCCCTCTGAAATATGTCATTTTTCTGCCTGCTTGACAGAACTTTTTTTGTCCCCTGACACTCTTTTATCCTACTGTCAAATTGTGACGCCGATGTGGCTGATTTCTAAAGTTTTTCATAAAAATCTCTTAACATTTTTTCACAAAAAAAGATGCTCCGCTGCCAGCTTTTGCTGGCAGATACGGAACACCTTCGTTCACCTTTTATCTTTTGCGATAAATGATATCGTCTCTTCCCGGTCCGTTGCTGACCATTGTGATCGGATATCCAATCTGTTCTTCAATAAATTCAATATACTTTCTGCAGTTCTCCGGCAGTTCTTCGTATGTCTTGATTCCGCGGATATCACATTTCCATCCCGGAAGTGTCTTCAATACCGGTTTTGCTTTTTCCAGGAGATGTGTTACAGGGAACTCTGTTGTCACTTCTCCATTGATCTCATAGCCTACACATACCGGAATCTCATCCAGATATCCAAGTACATCCAGAACTGTAAACGCTACATCTGTCGTCCCCTGCATCCTGCATCCGTATTTGGAAGCAACACAGTCAAACCATCCCATACGTCTCGGACGTCCTGTTGTCGCTCCGAATTCACCGCCGTCTCCTCCGCGGCGTCTCAGCTCATCAGCTTCCTCGCCGAAAATCTCGCTGACAAATGCACCTGCTCCTACTGCACTGGAGTATGCCTTGCATACTGTGATGATCTGTTTGATCTCATACGGAGGGATTCCCGCTCCGATCGCACCGTATGCCGCCAGTGTGGAAGAAGATGTTACCATCGGATAAATTCCGTGATCCGGATCTTTCAGAGAACCGAGCTGTCCTTCCAGAAGAATCTCTTTGCCTTCTTTGATTGCATTGTGCAGATACAGAGAAACATCACATACAAATGGTGCTACCATGTCTCTGTACTCTGTCAGTTCTTTATATAAGTCGTCAGGATTGATCAACGGTTTATGGTATAAGTGCTCCAGAATCACATTCTTCTGCTCTGCAACGCGAACCACTTTTTCTTTCAGAAGCTCGTCATCAAATAATTCGCTCACCTGGAATCCGATCTTTGCATATTTATCGGAATAAAACGGCGCAATTCCTGATTTTGTAGAACCAAAAGACTTGCCTCCAAGACGCTCTTCCTCGTAAGCATCAAAATTCTTGTGATAAGACATCACGATCTGTGCTCTGTCAGAAACAAGAAGTTTTGGCTGCGGTACGCCCTGTTTTACAATCTGCTGCACCTCTCCGAACAATCTCGGAATATCCAGCGCCACACCGTTTCCGATAATGCTGGTCGTATGGTCATAGAATACTCCTGACGGCAAAGTGTGCAGCGCAAATTTTCCATAATCATTTACAATGGTATGTCCTGCATTCGCTCCACCCTGAAAACGGACAATGATATCGGCTTCTTTTCCGAGCATATCTGTAATCTTGCCCTTTCCTTCATCGCCCCAGTTAGCTCCTACTACTGCTTTTACCATCTCAAATCCTCCTGCGTATTCATCGCTTTTAACTCTTAATTAGCAGTTCTTATGAATCACTGCCCTATGAATTATACTATACTTTTCTCATTCTGTAAAACACTTTTTCTTTTTTCTACATCAGAGGTGCGATCAGACGCAGCACTCTTCCGCAGATCCGCATAAAAATACCGGTATTTCCGATATCTGACGCTGTAACTTTACAGCTCTTTTTCAGTGTTTCCTGAAAATCTTTTTCAATTTTATGTACCACCGGATTGTCATACACAAAGATCCCACATTCAAAATGCAGATACAGACTCCGGTAATCCAGGTTCACAGTTCCTACTGTTGCCGTATCATCATCTGAGACAAATACCTTTGCATGCACAAATCCCGGTGTAAATTCATAAATATTAACTCCTGCTTCGATCAATTCCCGATAGTATGTCTTCGCCACCGCAAACGCATACCATTTATCCGGAATATGCGGCATGATGATGCAGACTTCAATTCCGCTCTTTGCTGCTCTTGTCAGTGTATCCAGCATGCCGTTGTCCAAAATCAGATACGGCGTCATAATATGCACATATTTTTTCGCATGATTCAAAATATGCACATACACTTCCTCCCCTACGTTTTCATGATCGTACGGACTGTCCCCGTAGGGGAGCACAAATCCGGTCTCCGGTTTTAATTCCTTTGCCATCGTCGTCAGATAGGGCTCAAATTTCTCTTTTTTTAATTCTGAAACATTCCACATCTGCAAAAACAGCATCGTCAGACTCTGCACCGCATCCCCCTTGATCATGACGGCAGTATCTTTCCAGTACCCGAACCGTTCTTTCCGGTTGATATATTCATCTCCCAGATTGATACCTCCTGTAAATCCTGTTTTTCCGTCGATCACACAGATTTTTCTGTGATCCCGGTTATTTTGTGTCGTCGAAAGTACCGGCCGGATCGGACTGAACATCTTACACTGAATCCCGAACCGACGGATTTTTTTCGGATAATCGGGCGGAAGCAGCGAAATGCTGCACATTCCGTCATACATAAACCGTACCTCTACGCCCGCGGCTGCTTTTTCTTTTAATATTTCCAGCACAGACCCCCACATATATCCTTCTTCTACAATAAAATACTCCAGAAAGATAAATTTTTCCGCCTTCTTCAATTCTTCCAGAAGCACCGGAAATTTTTCTTCTCCACATGCAAAATATTGCACTTGTGTATTCCGATAAGTAGGAAAATTCAGCTGATACTGCATATAATGCGCAAGGTTTGCATTGGCCGGCTTGCTCTCACGCAAGGCTTCAATCACCTGAGGCTCCTGCTGCATATATTTTGCTGTATCAAGCCGGAGCATACACAATCGCTTTCCGATATATCTTGTTCCAAGCTGAGACTTTACCCAAATATAGAAAAGGCATCCAAATGCCGGAAAAATCAGGATCAAAAGTACCCAGGTCATATTAAATGCCGGATTTCCTCTTTCATTGATAATATAAATTACGATCACTGCTGCCAGAACTGTAAATCCGCCGTACACATAGACGGCATAGTCATTCAGTATCGTTGCCACTCCAACCAGAACGATCAGCTGGATCAGAACAAGCATAAGGATCAGTGCTGTACGGCCAAAAACAATGCTGAACAACCCTTTCTTCGCTTTTTTCACTGCTTTATGTTCCATCTTTTTGTTTCACCCCTGCTTTTTTCAATATCCCCAGTGTAGCACACTTTGTATTTCTCCACAATACAGCTTCTCAAAAGTTACTGTGAACAGTAACTCTCAAAGGTCTTGTAATTAACGGCGAAAAGTATTACAATGGATATTGATTCATAACATCTGCTGGAAAGGAGATTTTTACGATGAAAAAGTTTTTGAAATGGTTTCTTGGTCTTGCGGCTGTCGGTACTGCGATCGGTCTGATCATTGCTTATTTCTGCAAAGACAGTGACGCAGTTTCCGAGTATGATTGTACAGAAGATATGGAAGAAGAGGATTTTGATCTGGACAATGATTTAAAACCGGTATCGGAACGCGGATATGTGCATCTGAACAAAGCAGCATCCGATACTGCTGATACAGAAGAAGAACCTTCCCAAGAAACACAAGCAACTGATACTGAATCGGAAGAATAATGCAAAACAGGAACTGGCCACTTTTGAACAGTTCCTGTTTTTTACTTTATCGAACAAAGTCCGTCCGCCGCAGACATGTGCTGCTGGTTACCCGGATGAATATTCTCACTTCCACGCTTCTTCCAGCAATTTTACTGCTTCTTTCATCTTATCTTCACTGATATTGGCATATCCCAGCATGATCGTCGGTTTTAGCCCGTCAGGAGGATCGATATAATATTGCGAAAGTCCATATACTCGAACGCCTTTTTCCGCAGCTTTTCGAATCAATTCTTCTTCTGTCATATCACCGGCAAAATGCAGCAGCATATGTACTCCGGCATTCTCCCCCGATATCGTACAGATTTTCTGAAATGTTTTCAAACAGCCCATCAGCGTATCATGACGGCTCTTGTACAATGTCCGGATCCGGTTCAGATGCCTTTCATAATGTCCGTCCTCGATAAACTTCTGTAAAATCAGCTGATCTACCCTGGAAACCGTAGAACTTAAAAAACTGCTTTTTTTCTGAAACTCCTTTAAAAGCGGCGCAGGAAGCACCATATAGCTGACACGGATCGAAGGCGCGATGGACTTTGAAAACGTTCCGATATAGATCACCTTTTCCCATCGGTCATACCCCTGCAGCGCGGGAATAGGCTTCCCTTTGTATCGAAACTCACTGTCATAGTCATCCTCGATAATATAGCGTGCAGGGTCTTTGGCTGCCCACTTAAGCAGTTCCATCCTGCGTTTCATGGGCATTACGATTCCCAGCGGATACTGATGGGAAGGCATCACGAACGCAATATCTGCTCCGGAACTTTTCAGATCGGCCACTTTCATTCCTTTCTCATCCATATCCACTGTACATACATCATAAGACAGACTTTTAAAAAGCCGGTATGCCTGCTTGTAGGTCGGGTTTTCCAGAGCTACTTTATGATTCTGGCCGATCACTGTGGAAAGCAGCATCAGAAGATAGTCATTTCCTGCTCCGATAATGATCTGATCCGGATGTGCATTCACTCCCCGTGCCTGATACAAATATCTGCTGATCGCACTTCGCAGTCCGTACTCCCCCTGAGAATCTCCCAGACGGAACATCTCTGCCCGGTCATCTAACAGACTGTCCTTCGCAAGTCTTCGCCAGACATTATACGGGAAACTGTTCAGATCGACTCCGTTCGGTGTAAAATTATATTTCCACTCTTTTTTCTCTGTCTTTTCTTCTGCTCCCACCAAAGCAGGAACGACATCCAGACGATACATCCCTTCCAGTTCTGCCGCGAAATACCCTTTACACGGTACTGCTTCCACATACCCTTCCGAGATCAGCTGTTCATAGGCAAGCTCCACTGTGCTTCTGCTGACTTCCAGATATTTGCACAGAGAACGACTGGAGGGAAGTTTTTCCCCGCTGGTAATCCTTCCCTCCTGAATCTCTCTTTTAATATGCTGATAAATCTGCTCATACAGCGGTGTCTCAGATGCTGTGTGAAGATTTATAGTCAATTCATTCATAATTTCACGCTGCTTATTTCGGCAGTTTAAACGAACTCTTCAGTGACACGATCCGGTTAAATACCAGTGCATCCTCTCTGGAATCTTTTGCATCGATACAGAAATATCCCTGTCTTACAAACTGGAAGCTGTCATATGCTTTTGCATCCTCAAAATTCGGTTCTACATAGCAGTCTTTTAAGACTGTCAGGGAGTTCGGGTTCAAGTTCATGGAACCATCCTCATTATAAACGCCTTTTTCTTCATCGATCAGATTCTCGTACAGGCGCACTTCCGCTTTTACTGCATACGGTGCCGGTACCCAGTGGATCGTTCCTTTGACTTTTCTTCCGGTAAATCCGCTGCCGCTCTTCGTCTGTGGATCATACGTACAGTGTACCACTGTGATGTTGCCGTCTTCATCCTTTTCAAATCCGGTACAGGTTACAAAATATGCCTGCATCAGACGTACCTCATTGCCCGGGAAGAGACGGAAATATTTCTTCGGCGGTTCTTCCATAAAATCATCTCTGTTGATATACAGCTCTCTGCAGAACGGAATCTTTCTCATACCAAGCTCCTCATTCTCCAGATTGTTGATCACATCCAGATATTCCACCTGATCTTCCGGATAATTGTCAATGACCAGCTTGATCGGATCCAGTACTGCCATCATACGCGGTTTTTTCAGCTTTAAGTCCTCACGGATACAGTACTCCAGCATCGCATAGTCTACAGAGCTCTGGCTTTTTGATACTCCGCACATATCGATAAACATCTTGATGGACTCCGGTGTAAATCCTCTGCGGCGAAGTGCTGCGATGGAAACCAGGCGCGGATCATCCCATCCGTCTACCACACCGTCTTCTACCAGTTTTTTGATGTAACGCTTTCCGGTCACAACATTGGTCAGGTATAATTTAGAAAACTCAATCTGTCTTGGCGGCATCTCAAACTCACACTCTCTGACTACCCAGTCATACAGCGGACGGTGATCTTCAAACTCCAGTGTACAGATTGAATGTGTGATATGCTCAATTGCATCCTCGATCGGATGTGCAAAATCGTACATCGGATAAATACACCACTTGTCTCCTGTATTGTGATGCGTCATATGTGCCACACGGTAAATGATCGGGTCTCTCATATTGATATTCGGAGATGCCATATCAATCTTTGCGCGCAGCACCTTCTCTCCATCCTTGAATTTTCCGTCTTTCATTGCCTCGAACAACTCCAGGTTTTCCTCAACGGAGCGTTCTCTGTACGGACTGTTCTTTCCAGGCTCTGTCAGTGTCCCTCTGTACTCTCTGATCTCTTCCGGAGTCAGGTCACACACATATGCCTTTCCTTTTTTGATCAGTTTTACTGCGCATTCGTACATCTGCTCAAAATAATCGGATGCAAAGTAAAGATGATCCTCCCAGTCAGCCCCCAGCCACTGGATATCTTCTTTGATAGAATCCACAAACTCCACTTTTTCTTTGGTCGGGTTGGTATCGTCAAAACGCATATGGAAAGTTCCATTGTATTTTTTTGCCAGTCCGTAATTCAAAAGAATGGACTTGGCATGTCCGATGTGCAGATACCCGTTCGGCTCTGGCGGGAAACGGGTGCACACATGATCGTAAACGCCTTCTGCAAGGTCTTTGTCTATTTCCTGTTCAATGAAATTTTTTGAAACTGCTTCGTTTTCCATAAATTCCTCCTCGTGTACAAACATTCTTCCGATTATCTTATCATAAATCCGCATTTCCGACAAGGTACATACCCAACATTTTCTTTACTTTGCCGCGCCAACGTGGTATACTAACAAAGTTTCCAAAGAAAACTCCCGCGGGGAGAAATAATATTATATGTTTATGGAGGTTTTTATGAAACGAGAACAGTTTGGTTCCCGCCTCGGTTTTATCCTGGTATCTGCAGGATGTGCGATCGGGCTCGGGAACGTCTGGAAGTTTCCCTACATGGCTGGAAAATACGGCGGAGCGGCCTTTATCCTGGTATACCTGCTCTTTCTTGTCATCCTGGGACTTCCCATCATTGTATGTGAATTCAGTGTAGGAAGGGCAAGTCAGAAAAGTATTGCCACATCCTACAATGCACTGGAACCGCCGCACACCAGGTGGCATTACGCCAGATGGGCAGCCATTGCCGGAAATTATCTTCTGGTCATGTTTTATTCTATGGTAGGCGGCTGGATGCTCTACTACTGCTTTCGCATGGCAAAAGGAGAATTTGCCTCAGTGACAGCTTCTGAAGTCTCTGAAAAATACACCGGAATGCTTTCTTCCGTTCCGACGCTGATGTTCTGGACGGTACTGGTGATCGTACTTTCCTTTGGAATCTGCAGCATTGGTCTGCAAAAAGGTGTGGAAAAGATCATGAAAATCACCATGCTCTGTCTGTTGGGAATTATGGTTATCCTGACGATCCGTTCCGTGACACTGACCGGCTCTTCCGAAGGGCTGCGCTTTTTCCTGGTGCCAGACTTTGAGCGTATGGCCAAAAACGGTATCGGAAATGTGATCTTTGGAGCTATGAGTCAGGCCTTCTTTACGTTGAGTATCGGAATGGGCGGTATGGCCATCTTCGGCAGCTACTTGGATAAGAAACGTTCTCTCGCCGGAGAATCTCTGAGCATTGTGCTTCTGGATACCTGCGTTGCACTGATGGCCGGGCTGATCGTGATTCCTTCCTGCTTCGCTTTTGGCGTAGAACCAGATGCCGGACCGGGACTTGTATTCATCACGCTGCCGAACATTTTCACACAGATGGCCGGAGGACGGATCTGGGGCTCTTTATTCTTCCTGTTTTTATTCTGTGCGGCACTGTCCACCATTGTCGGAGTCTTCGAGAACATTGTCTCTTTCTGGATGGATCTGTTTGGATGGAAGAGAACCAAAGCCGTGGGGATCAATATTCTCCTGATCACAGTTTTAAGTATTCCATGTATCCTCGGATTCAGCGTATGGTCCGGTTTCCAGCCGCTTGGCGCAGGCACAAACATTATGGATCTGGAAGACTTTATTGTATCCAACAATATCCTTCCGCTCGGCTCAGTTGTATATCTTTTGTTCTGTACGCACAAAAACGGATGGGGCTGGAAAAATTTCATTCAGGAAGCAAACAGCGGAGACGGCTTAAAGTTTCCGGCAAAAGCTCGCTTCTATATGACACATATCCTGCCGTGGGTCGTAGTCGTGATCTATCTGAAAGGCTATTACGACATGTTCCGCCCGCAGGGAACGACTATTTTTGTGATCTGGATGCTGATCGCACTGGGTTGTCTTGGATTTATCGCATATATTTCCAGCAGCCGGAAAAAACAGAAAAAATCATAAAAAACTGGTATCGGCAGGTACTTTTTCACACTGCCGATACCAGTACTTTTTTGTCTTTTTATCTCTTTTCTAAAAGGCGGTCTGCCAGAATACACATTGCCTGTACAATGATCGCCGCGTGATCTACTGCAATCTCTCCGCCTGTGAGCACCTGAAACTTTCGCTCCCGAATCAGCCCTTCCCTGCATGTCTCTTCAACTTCCGCCCGGGTATCCAGCCCCTTCTCTTCATTTGACACATGAAGCTGCCAGACTTTTCTGCTGACTTCTCCTGTGTGGACTTCCTTTTCTTTCAGGCAGAGGCTGCACCATGCCGCGTCCGCCGCATCATCCCCTGCCCGTACCGTGATGTCCTGCTCGTTCACAAGCGACAGATATGCCGTTGTGATCACACGGGTCCTCGGATCTCTGTCATAATCTCCATATACTGCAAACTGTTCCAATGGAAGATCTTTTACTCCGGTCTCTTCTTCCAGTTCCCGTCTTGCTGTATCCTCCAGATTTTCCCTCATTTCGGCAAACCCGCCGGGCAGCGCCCAGAACCCGATGCTTGGATGATTGCTCCTTCGCACCAGAAGCACTTTCAGCTGATTCACCTCCAGAAGCTCTCCTGTTATAGAAAAGATTACCGCATCTGTGGTACAGCTCGGTGTCTCATATTTGCGGGGATCATAATGCTCCAGAAACGTCTCCAGATCCTCACCCTGCCGGTTTTTCTCTTTTGTCCCGTAAAATTTTTCAATTTCTTTTAAAAACGCCGCCATCTGTTTTTGCCTCCTGTCCGAATCCTTCTTTTCCTAACAGTATAGGCGTTTTTCCATTTTCTGTAAAGAAATCTAAACCACTTATTTTACTTTTACATATGGAGCGGCTACACCTTCCTCTGTGTTTCCATATCCCGGATATATATCCAGATATAAGGAATCCAGCTGATCCTCATCCGCCACATAAACCAGTGTATATTCCAGTGTTTCTCCTGCTGCCAGCGGCCGGAAGAATGCATCTTTCATTCTCTGCACGCCTTCTGTATAGTAGATCTTGTCAAAATAAATCGGGAAAGATGCCCCGTTTCCGGCTGTCCACTGCAGGTTATAATTTTCATTCGCTCCCACCAGCTGATAATCTGCCCTTGACAGGCTTCCGTCCTCATTGGTCTTCATGTATGCCAGATCCGGAGCGATGCTGATTCCCCCGCTTGCATTCCACTCTGTCTGGAAATCAGAACAATTCTCTGCCTGCATCTTTACAACTACATACTTGGAATTGACCGTTTCTGCCTCTTTGTTTGCCATTGCATCCGTTGTACCCCATTCTCCTGCATCGAGCACATATCTCTCATGCGGTTTCAGAGAGGTGTCTTCATTCACCCACAGAGCAACCTCATCTTCATACTGGGCATAGTTTTCTCTTGGAAACTGATCGACCGGCAGCGTATCCTGAATTTTGATATCCTTGACCGTAAACCGGATATCTTCAAACTCTGTTGAATTCTCATCTCTGAACGGATTTTTGATCTCCTCACCGATTGAACGCACGCCTTCTGCCGGAATCGTATTTCCCGCCTGCGCTTCCATTTCTTCCAGCCATTTCTTTTCTTCGATTTCCGTCTGGATCTCTTCCTCCGAAGGATATGGTACAGTCTCATCCAGAACGGTAACCTTCAACCCTTCTGCCACTTTTTCAATCTCTTCCTGTGGAAGATCGCTCGTATTGTGGATATAAATTCCATATCCCTCTTCTTCATTGAAAAGATATAACATTTTCTCTGTCTTCTCACTGTCCACATATTCCGAGTCCATCAAAAACAGATCCAGTTTGGTATTCTCTGTATCTGATGTCTTTACCCGGCTTTCCTTACGGAATTTCCGAAAAGAATCTTCATCCACTCTGGACATCTTGTAAAGCTCTGCCGCATTATACGGTATGATGGAAATCCCACTGTTGGTCTCTTTATTATGCCACTTTCCGCCATATGGACCTTCTTCCTGATATTCATACCCATCCGGCATATAGGTCGGCTCCACCTTGATCTGATGCGCCTCTTTCTGCTTTGTATCCACTTCAATCTGATACTGGAGTGTGTCCCCCTCCTCACTTCGCGTTACATTGAGATATTTTGTCACCGCAAACGCCGTGATGGAAAGCCCTGCCGTCAGTACTGCTGCCGCTGCCAGACCTGTCCAAAGTTTATATTTTCTGTTGTGTCTTCTCGTGGTCTGAATTCCAAGCTGTTCATACGCTTTTTTCATTCCCTCATCCACAGATTTCGGAACCTCCATATCCTTTCCCATAATTTTTTTCATCTCATCTACAGAATAGTCTTTCTTCATTTCACTGCCTCCTTCTTTAACACATGGAATACGCATGCTCAAATTTCTTTCGTCCTCTGGACAGCCTTGTTTTCACCGTATTCTCATCCATCTCCAGTATTTGTGCGATCTCTTTGATCTTAAATCCCTCTCCGTAATACAAAAGAAGCACGATCCGGTATTTTTCATCCAGAGAGTTCATCAATTCCTGAAATTCATAATTCTGCATCTCCATACACGTATTCTCCTGTTCTTCAATCTGCTCCAGAGGATACACCCGCTTTCCTGCTGCCAGTATATCCTTGCAGTTATTAATCAAGATCCTGGTCAGCCATGTCTTAAAATAATCTGCATTTTTCAGGCGCCCGATGTGTTCATAGCAATTGATCACCGTCTCCTGGATCGCATCCGCAATATCTGCATCATCCTTTAAATAACTTCTTGCCACTTTATACATCCCGCTCTTACAGCGCTCCATCAGCTCCACAAATGCCTGATCGTCTTTCTTCTGTGCCTTTTTTACCAGATATTTCATCACCTCTCACCCCGCTTTCCTGCTGTTTTGAACCGCTTTACACTCATTAGACCGGATTTTCTTCTGAAAAGTTTCATCTGCTTTTCTTTTACTTACAAAAATCAGCCCCTTTTTACATGAGGCTGATCTTTCTCTTATTTTTCGATATCTTCTATTTTTGTCTTTCCGATCATAAGATTCAGGATTTCTACATCTGTCTGCTTCATTCCCGCTCTTCCAACATATCCGACTGCCTTGATCGTATCTTCCGGACAGTCCATGACAAGTCCCTCTCCACTGCCAAACACCAGCCCGCGCATTGCCATCTTATGACTTAAGATCGCAGCCTGCAGAGATGTTGCAATTTTTGCAGCACAGCTTGGCTTCGCACCGTCACATACGATCCCGCCTGCATCCGCGATCGTATTGACTACCGTATTCTGGATTTGTTCCAGATTTCCGCCGCACAGATACGTAATCCCTGCTCCTGCGCCTGCTGCCGCACAAACTGCGCCGCAATAGGCCGAAAGGGAGCCGATATAACGCTTCTGATTCAGTGCTACCAGATTCGATACACACAGTGCACGATAAATCTCTTCTTCACTCTTTTTCAGCTCTTTTCCGTATTCGATCACCGGCAGAGAACAGGTCATCCCCTGATTACCGGAACCAGAATTAATAATGACCGGCAGGGAGCATCCGCTCATTCTGGCATCTGATCCTGCCGCTGCCGAAGCCACGGCCTTCCACTGTACAGTCGTCCCGAATTCCTCTGCGATCACCCGCCCAACCTGGGCACCCCATTCATGCTCCAGACCTTCCTTTGCAATTCTGGAATTGTACCTGATCTGCCGGGCAAGCACATCTCGTACCTCATTTAAATCCACTTCCTGCGCAAACACAAGGATATCTGCCAGATTCAACAGACTTTTATCCACCTCAATTTCTTCCCCTGACACTTCTTTCTTGTGCGCATACACAATTTTTCCGTTTTTCTCGATCCTTGTAATATTGGTATGCTCCTGCTCAATGATGACTGTCGCTTCATTTTCTCCGTTTACAACCTGAACTTCGATATACAGATTTGCCACACCTTCTTTTAAACAGCAGTCGCAAAATGATTCCCGAAGCAATTCCTTCGTTCTTTTGATGTCTGTCTGGGTCACGGCTTCTAACACTTCCAGCGCCTGAGAAGGATCACCGCCTGCAAGCCCCAGTACTGCTGCAGCTTCCACACCCTTCATCCCACCGGAATTAGGAACCTTCACACCTTTTACATTCTTGATGATATTCCCGCTGCACCAGACTGTCATATGCTCCGGAAACTCTCCCAGCACTTCCCTTGCTTTTGCCGATGCATAGGCCAAAGCGATCGGCTCTGTGCACCCCAGTGCCGGAACCAGTTCTTTTCTTAAGATTTTTACATAATTATCATAAATCGTTCTGTCCATAATATCTCCTTTGCTCCCGTATTCCTGCTATTTATCATACCAAATTCGTTTTTAAGACGCAACACGCAGAAAGTGCGGCAGATCACCACCCTTTCGGTCGCATCTGCCGCTCTCTCAATTCGCATAACCATACCTTTTTTCTTCCATACGCATCAGGCCTTTTCCCTCCAGATACCATTCAATCTCTGTCAGCAGCTGTAAAAATCGATACCTCTCTTTCTCATTCTGTAAATCCATTTTCCACATATCACCATACATCCGCTTCACCAGATTCCAGTCCCGTCTAAGAATTGCTTCCAGTTTTTCCAATCTGTCATCTCTCACTAAAATACAGATTTCCACATTGTTCTCCATGCGCTCCATCAGCCTGTAGAAGTAGGCATATTCTGTTGGTTCCATTTTGCGTGCAAAATCTGCCAACTCTTCCAGTGCATCTTTCAGTGGCTCCAGATTTTTCTTCATCCTTCGTCCCCTCCTGGTCTGTATGAAAACGCCACTTTCACTATCATTAAGTATACCATACTTCCGTATGGAATCTTTTCTGCGTTTTCCATTTTCCCGATCTTTTTCGACACGTTTTGTTACTATCAGTTTCCGATCAAAAGATTCCTTTCTGCAACCTGTTTCTCTGGACTTTCCCGGAACACAAGTATACAATAGAAATCAAAGTATTTTATTTCAGGAGGTGTTGAATATGAATGCAATCATAGAAAATCTGCTTACCCGCAGAAGTACCCGCGCATTTTTACAAAAAGAAATTCCGGATAACGAATTAAACGAGATCCTGCAGGCTGCCATCTATGCCCCAAGCGGTATGGGCAAGCAGACCTGGAAGTTTACGGTTCTCTGCAATCAGGAAAAAATCCAGCAGCTGGCAGAACTCATCGGACGAAAACTTGGACGAAAGGGCTATGATATGTACCGTCCGCAGGTTCTTATCATCCCTTCCAACCAAAAAGAAAATCCACACGGTATGGAAGACAATGCATGTGCCCTGGAAAACATCTTTCTGGCTGCACATTCCTTCGGAATCGGTTCTGTCTGGATCAATCAGCTCCGCACACTCTGTGATGATCCTGAAGTCCGTGCTCTGCTTGATGAGTTTGAAATTCCTTCCGATCATGTCGTATACGGAATGGCTGCTCTGGGATATCCGGCAGACGCGCCCAAAAAGGAAATCCACAAAATCGGAGAGATCCGGATTATCAAATAAAACAGACAGGAGATTCTACAGATGAGATTTATTATCCAGAGAGTATCAGAAGCTTCCGTAACTGTCGAAGATCAGACCATCGGAAAAATCCAGAAAGGATTTCTGGTATTGATCGGAGTTTCTGATTCAGACACACAGGAAACTGCTGACAAACTGATCAAAAAAATGATCGGACTGCGCATTTTCGAAGATGAAAACGGAAAGACCAACCTTTCTCTTGCAGATGTAAACGGGAGCCTTCTTCTGGTTTCTCAGTTCACACTGTATGCCAACTGCAAAAAGGGCAACCGTCCAAGCTTTATCGAAGCAGGTGCTCCTGATAAAGCCAATGCCCTCTATGAATATATCATCACAAAATGCCGCCAGTCTGTTTCCTGCGTGAAAACCGGCGAATTTGGTGCAGATATGAAGGTTGCACTTGTTAATGACGGACCATTTACGATCATTTTAGATTCTGAAACATTATAAATGATTCTCGCGGACACGTATCTCCCAACGATGCGTGTCCTTTTTCTGCTTGCGGCAGTACACCTCAAATGCCCAGTTCGAATGATACGGCATGAGATATACCCGGAAAATAATACAGTGCGGCTCTTCCAGATCTTCACTGAAATGCACCTTTTGAAATGTATTTTCATCCACCATTTTCAACAACTTTTCTGCAAACTGCTCTCTGTTTTCTATCGTCCATCTGTTCGCATTCACCTCTACCCAAAGCCTGTACTCTCCATCTGTATGAGTGACTGTAGTAGACCGCACGTCCGGTTTCTGCTGGAAAAGGAACCACCCCGTCGCTGCCAGAACTCCTATGATTATGATATACTTGAAATCTCTTTTCTTTTTCACGTTCATTCTCCATTATAATTTTTATACAGGTGTATATTTCTACATCTATATTATATTGCATCTTATATTTTTATACAACTGCACATATACTTTAGGAAAGGCAGGTGTAGATATGAATAAGATAATCATTGATTTGGACGTAGTAATGAAAGAAAAAGGAATCAGCAAAAATTCCGTCTGCAAAAACTGCAATTTACAACGAACCCAATTAAACAACTACTGTAAGAATAAGATATCCAGAATTGATCTGAAAATTCTCGCCAGACTGTGCGAATATTTGAAATGCGATTTAACTGATATTTTAAAGCTGGTAGAAGAAGAGGAAGAAAATTCATAAAAATTGCGGCAGTATCTGTCTGATCAGAGATATTGCCGCAGTTTTTATTTTCTTTTTAATTTTTCATTTCTTTTTTATAGAACCATCACAGTTTACTCACACTTTTCGCCTATATTATATGCATACAAAGCAAAAAGCTTTTTCATATATACTTTTCCCCCTTTTTTCAGCCGGCGATGATATCCCGGCTTTTTCTTTTTGTATAAACAGGCAAAAATTTCTGTTTTCACAAAAACAGCGTGCCGCCAAAGAATGTTTAGAACTCTTTGACGGCACGCTATTTTCATCAAGCTGCCAAGGGGACTTGAACCCCCGACCTCCGCCTTACCAAGGCGACGCGCTACCGACTGCGCCATAGCAGCTTATGTGATAAACACAACACTAATATTATACATCAATTAGGTAAGCTCTGTCAATATTTTTTATATAATTTTGATAAACTTTCACCTTTTATTCCATCTTCATGAATCCACCATGCCTAATAGAATCAAGCATTGCTTCATAAAATTCATCTTCTTTTTATCTCAATTCATTTTTCAGCAATTTCTGTGCCTTGCTCTTAATCCTCTGCAGAGCATTATCCACCGCCTTAGGGCTTTTTCCGAGAAGCTCTGCGATTTTCCTGTAATCCGTTCCCATCAGGTGCAATTCCAGCACATGATTCTCCAGCGTACTTAAATTCTCCTTCAGCCGTTCTGAAAAAATCTCGGTAAACTCTTTTCCAAAATACAATGCTTCCGGATTATTTTCCTCCTGTGGTTCAATGGTATCGATCAGAGGAACCTTCTTTCCTTCCTCCACGGATTCTTCGTACAATGAAACATACGAATTCAGCGGAAGGTGCTTCTTTCTCTGAGATGCCTCGATCGCACTGTACATCTGCCTTGAGACACACAGTTCGGCAAAGCTTGCAAAGGATGTTCCCTGCCTGGTCTCATAATCACGGATTGCTTTAAAAAGCCCGATCATCCCTTCCTGGATGAGATCTTCATTCTCTCCGCCGAGAAGAAACATGGCTCTTGCTTTCTTTCGAACCATGGGCTTGTATTTATTCATGATAAAATCTGTGATCGCAGAGTCCCCGCCGCGCAGCTCTTCGATCAAATTTTCATCTGTCAGCATTTCATACCGGTTTCTCTGCATCATTTCCTCCATTTTATCCTTACATCGTTCTCTGACGTACAATCTCGTAAGCAAGTACTCCTGCCGCAACCGATGCATTCAGAGAATCAATCTCACCTTTCATCGGAATGCTGGCAACAAAGTCACATTTTTCTTTCACCAGACGTCCCACGCCTTCCCCTTCATTTCCGATCACCAGACCAATCGGTCCTTTCAGGTTCAAACGATACATGGATTCTCCGCCCATATCCGCACACACGAACCAGAGCCCTTTTTCTTTCAATTCTTCCATTGTCTTTGCCAGGTTTGTGACTTTTGCGACCGGAGTATAGTTTAAGGCTCCTGCAGAAGTTTTTGCCACGGTCGCAGTCAGTCCCACTGCTCTTCTCTTCGGAATGATCACGCCGTGTGCCCCTGCCAGATTTGCAGTTCGAATGATCGCACCCAGATTGTGAGGATCTTCGATATTATCAAGCAGAATCAAAAACGGATCTTCCCCTCGTTCTTCTGCCAGTTTTAACATATCCTCCACTTCCGAATATTCATAGGCAGCCGCATATGCGATTACACCCTGATGCTTTCCGGTCACGGAAATCTGTGAAAGTCGCTCTTTTCCCACAAAATTGATGATCGTATCATGCTTTTTCGCTTCTCTTACAATGGTGCGCACCGGTCCGTCCTGACATCCGTCCAGCACAAATACTTTATCGATCGGCTTTCCCGAACGAAACGCTTCGAGCACTGCATTTCTCCCCTCAATCACAAGGGTATGCTCTGTATTATCAAATTCTTTCCTATTTTCCTGCATCTTCTTCTCCCTGATTTTCTTTCAGACTTTCCAGTCCGATTTTTATAAGCGTCAGTAACCTCTCATATTGCTTTTTCAAATACAAATATCCGACCAGTGCCTCAAATCCCGTTGCTCTTCGATAATCTGTAATAGACTGGTTTTTAGCAGGGGATATGGATTTTGCATTCCGCCCTCTTTTATAGACAGCATGTTCTTCTTCTGTCAGATGTTCCTGCATGGCACGCATCATAAATGACTGCGCAGATGCCTGCACATACCCGCTGGTCTCTCTGTGAAGCTTCTGAACCTGACGGTTTCCCTGATTAATCACCATGCTCTTGATGATCAGATCATATACACAATCTCCAATATAAGCCAGCACAAGCGGAGAATATGCGGATACATCCACCGGATCAAACTGCAGCATCTCTTCCATCAGATCTCTGAATTCAAAATTTACGCTCTTTTCCATTTTACCCCTTCTCTTGTATCTTCCAGAATGATTCCTTTTGCAAGCAGCTCGTCACGGATTTCATCTGCCCTGGCAAAATTTCTCTCTTTTCTTGCAGCCTGACGCTCTGCAATCAGCGCCTCGATATCATCTGCCAGCATCTCCTGCTCTTTTTCTACGATAATTCCAAGTACATCTGTCAATGCGACAAGCTGGCTCAACAGGTTTTGCAGATATTCTTTAGAGCTTTCCCCGTCTGTATTTGTGTTGATAAATTTCACCAAGTCAAACACTGCCGCGATTGCATCTGCTGTATTGAAATCATCATCCATGGCTTTTTCGAATTTCCGGGTAAATTCCTGACTTTTTACAATCTTTGCCTGCTCTTTTTCTGTCATATTCTCTGTTTTTGCGCCTTCGAGCAGGAATTTCAAATGTTCTGCTGCTGTCACGATACGCTCCAGACCGTTCTTTGCTGCCTCCATCAATTCTGCACTGAAGTTCAGCGGACTTCTGTAGTGCGCACTCAGCATAAAGAAACGCAGTACCTGAAGATCATATTTTTCTCCGATCTCACGTACAGTAAAGAAGTTCCCAAGAGATTTGGACATTTTGCGGTTATCAATATTCAAAAAGCCGTTGTGCAGCCAGTATTTGGAAAAATCTTTTCCGTTGGCAGCCTCACTCTGTGCAATCTCATTTTCGTGATGCGGGAAGATCAAATCCTCTCCACCGGCATGAATGTCAATCTGCTCTCCCAAATACTTTTTGGACATTTCCGAGCACTCGATGTGCCATCCAGGACGCCCTTCACTCCATGGTGACTCCCATGCAGGTTCTCCCTCTTTTTTCGGTTTCCAGAGTACAAAGTCCAGAGAATCCTCTTTTTCATCTTCTCCCGTCACGAGAAGGGAACGTCCGCCGGACTGCAGATCGTCCAGATTTTTATGTGACAGCTTTCCATACCCTTCAAATTTTCTGGTACGGTAATAAACTGTTCCATTCTTTTCATAAGCATAGCCCTTGTCGATCAGCGTCTGGATCATATCGATCATGCCGCCGATTTCTTCTGTTGCCAGAGGATTTTTGGTGGCAGGCTTGACATTCATCCCTTCCATATCTTTTTTGCACTCTTCAATATAGCGTTTGGAAATCTCTTCTGCTGTCACACCTTCCTCGTTGGCTTTTTTGATGATCTTATCATCTACGTCTGTAAAGTTGGATACAAAATTCACATCGTATCCTTTATATTCAAAATATCTTCTGACCGTATCAAACACGATCATCGGTCTTGCATTTCCGATATGGATGAAGTTGTAAACAGTAGGTCCGCAGACATACATCTTTACTTTTCCTTCTTCCAATGGAACGAACTCTTCCTTTGTTTTTGACATTGTATTATACAGTTTCATCTTTTTTCTCCTCTCCCGTCTGTTCTGTTTTACATTGTTTCATACATCTCATTTTCTGTACCATCTCCGTCAGCTGATCGTGAAGCTCTCTGCTCTCTTTCTGAAGTTCTCTGATATCACTGAGCACCGGATCCGGAAGGTTGATTTGATCCATTTCACTTCGAAGCACCTTTTTGTCATCTCTCTTTACGATTCTTCCCGGAACTCCCACTACGGTACAATTCGGTGGCACCTCTTCCAGCACAACCGAACCGGCTCCGATTTTTGAATTCTCTCCGATTGTAAAAGAACCCAATATCTTTGCGCCTGCACTGACCATGACATTATCCTCCAATGTAGGATGCCGCTTTCCCTGCTCTTTCCCGGTACCGCCAAGAGTCACCCCCTGATACAAAGTCACGTTATCTCCGATCACTGTGGTCTCACCGATAATCACTCCGCTTCCGTGATCAATAAACAGCCCTTTCCCGATCTGTGCGCCCGGATGGATCTCGATTCCCGTTTTTCTGGCTGCACGCTGGGAAATCCATCTGGCCAGAAAATAATGCTTTTTCAGATATAATTTATGCGCTACCCGATATCGCAAGATCACCTTAAAACTGGGATATAACAGCACTTCCATACTCGATTTGATCGCCGGGTCACGTTCTTTCACCACCCGGATTTCTTCCCGGATATAAGACAGCATTCCCATATGACATCCTCCTGACTTTTCTGCCATTTTAAAACAAAAAAACTTCATCTCTACAACTTAGAGACGAAGTTCTTCCGCGGTTCCACTCTATTAAAAGAATCTGGTTCTTTCACTCATTGCACGTAACGTATGCGACACGTACCCTGCTACTGACACTCTTTGTGTGTTCGCAGAATCAGCTCCCGAATGCACTTCTTTGGCCGCTTTCCCGGAATTGCTTTCAGCCGGTGACAATTCCTCTCTGTGAGCGTATGACCAGATACTCTTTTCGTTCTAAGCCTTTGCTTTTATTTCTTAGTCCAGATTATATCTTATGCAAAATTTTCTGTTTTGTCAACTTCTTTCACACAATCTCATTCAAGAATACCGGAGAGAGCGGTGAAATTTTCTCCAGCTCACACTCCAGCTCTCTGCCAAGACATACGTCCGGATCCTTTCTTAGGTCCGCCGCACTTCGATAGCCAAATACAAGTTCCGTAAGCGCACCGATTGTCAGCACTCCCTGAGAATCCTCCGTCTCTGTGACCTGTATCCTGCCATCTTCCTGACTGCACAGCTTCCAGATCCTGCTGTTTCCAGTCAAGATCGGATCAATGACCGCAAAGGAACAAGAAAGACTTTCTCCCTCTTTGACCGTAAGCACTGATAACAAGGTCTCAAGATGCAGAATCCGTACCATGATCATCGGTTTCCTCTCCACAGACCTTGCACAAGGCTCCAACACTTCCGGACACGCCAGTACTTTGACCGGCTTCTCACTCAAACCGGATATGGAATCCCAAAATACAGTCTCATATCCCGGAAGGATCAGCGGTTCTAAAACTTCGCAGGTTTCCTCTTTTGCATAGCAGTAAATCCCCACCAGCTTTCCGTCTTTTTTCAGCATTCGGATTCCGCCGTTTTCACTCTGCTGCTCCAATACGCGTGTCTGATAGTAATGCGCGTCTCTCACTGCATATACCCGAGCCGTTCCAAAGAGCCGCTCCTTTGCAAACGCAGCCAGTTCTTCTGCCTGAAACATTGTTGCATCTTCCTCTTCGATCAATTCTGTCTCTGCCTTTTTTTCAAACACCGCCTGCCTCTGGCTGTATACAAACCTAAAATCATATGGAGTATAGATTGCCTCTGCTGCCGGCATCAAAAATGTAAACGGCTCTTTTTTCCCATACATCTCCTGCATCGCTTTTCGCAGAAGACTGCTCATATAACCCCGGCTTCTGTATTGTGCTCTTGTGGCCACTGCAATAATATAACGGCATAAAAACGGATGCTCTGCCACCTGAAGCTGATAAGGATTCAGCTGGAGCATGGACTGGATCTCTCCGTCTTCTTCAATCACCCAGATTTCATTCTCTTTTGTCTTGATAAAATAGTAATAATCCAGAAATGCCCTGGTATCGTCTGAAAACACTTCCTCCCACAGCTTCCGGGTCTTTTGGTGCTCCTGTTCTTCCAGTCTTCGAAGTTCCATCCTCGTTCTCCCATCTATGCTTTTTTGCACCCCTGACAGCCGGCACATCCACCTGTCTGCGCTGTCACATCCACACTGCTGTAATTCATCACTTTTTCCAGCATACAGATTGCCTGAGAGGAAATTCCCTCTCCGCTTCCGGTAAATCCAAGTCCCTCTTCTGTCGTTGCCTTGACATTAATCTGATCCGACTCAATTTTTAATGCTTTTGCAATATTTTCGCGCATTGTATCAATATAAGGACGCATCTTTGGTCTCTGTGCAATGATCGTTGCATCAATATTTTCAATCAGAAACTGATGTTCTTCTAAGAGATCGGCAACATGCTCCAACAGTCTGATGCTGGAAATCCCTTTATACGCAGGATCTGTATCCGGAAAATGCTTCCCGATATCCCCCAGTGCAGCCGCCCCCAGAAGCGCATCCATGATCGCATGGAGCAGCACATCCGCATCCGAATGTCCGAGCAGTCCTTTTTCATAAGGAATCTCTACACCGCCAAGGATCAGTTTTCTTCCTTCTACTAATTTATGCACATCATATCCCATTCCAATTCTCATATTTATCTGCTCCTTTCTATTTCTGACTGCTTTTCTTTTCTATTCGCTGTCCGATTGTTCTTCTGTATCAATCGGAGCTTCTTTTTCTTCTTTTGCTTCTTCCTTTTCCGGCATTTCCTGCTTGAACTGAATATCCGGAATCTCTCTTCGTGTTTCCTGTGAAGTTTCCATCGAATCCTCTTTCTCCACAATCTGAAGATCATCCTCCTGAGATTTTTCTCCTCCCCTGCTCATCTTCCATACGCTGCTGATCGCAGCACCTGCATATACAACCCCCACTCCAATAAACAAAACTGCGGCACATATCATCAGCGCCAGATTGTTCGGCTGCTCCTTGGTCACCTGAGAAATAATCTGAACCCCAAGAAATACCAGATACAATCCCGCCACGATCCGCAATACCATCCATGACTTTTTATTCATCTTCTGCCTCCTTGTAAGCCGGATATTCCGGCTTTCTTTTTCATTCTCTGATTGTAACAAAAAAGAAGCCCTCATTCAAGGACTTCTTTTTCAGTAGCGGAAACTGGATTTGAACCAGCGACACCACGGGTATGAACCGTGTGCTCTAGCCAACTGAGCTATTCCGCCATCTTTTATGGTATGGGGCCTACAGGGCTCGAACCTGTGACCCTCTGCTTGTAAGGCAGATGCTCTCCCAGCTGAGCTAAGACCCCATATCCGTCGGATGTGTTTCCCGCAACCGACTTTGTTAGTATACTACCTGTACCAGGGAATGTCAACCCTTTTTTCACATTTTTTGCAATTTTTCAAATTATTGCAACAAATTCTGCATTTATAGTGCCCAGCTGCCGTCTATAAAGACTGGAATTTCTTTTCCATCCTCGGTAATTCCTGTAATCTTCATGTCTTTTGTACCAATCATAAAGTCCACATGATTGATGGAATGATTCCCGCCGATCTGATGCAATTCTTCTTCATTCATCTTCTCTCCATCCTGAACGGTTGTCGGATAACACTCTCCCAATGCAAGATGGCAGGATGCATTCTCATCAAACAAGGTATTATAGAACAGGATCCCCATCTCAGAAATCGGAGAAGCGTACGGCACCAGCGCTACTTCTCCAAGACTTTTGGAACCTTCATCTGTATCCAGCAACTGTTTTAATGCATCGTATCCTTCTCTGGCGTCAAAATCCACAACTTTTCCTTCATGGAACGTCAGACTGAAGTCTTTGATCAGATTCCCTCGATAACTCAGCGGCCGGGAGCTTACGACCTTTCCTTCTGCCTTTCTGTAATCCGGCATTGTAAATACTTCTTCTGTCGGCATATTCGCAATAAAACGCACTCCCGATCCGGATTCCTCGGAACCGCCTTCCCAGATATGGTTTTTCACAAGTCCTACTCTGAAATCCGTTCCGGCCTCATTCTCATAATGCAGCTCTGTAAACTGATACTTGTTCAAAATCTCACATTTTTCGGAAAGCAGCGCATCATGCTCTCTCCATGCCTGAACTGCATCTCCATCCTGAATCCTTACTGCGCAGAAGATCGCTTCCCACAGACTTTCCATGGCTTGTGCTTCGCTTTTTTCCGGAAACACTTGCTTTGCCCATTCTTTTCCCGGAACAGCTGCCACTACCCACTGCACCTGGCTTGACACCATCCGTTTGTAATACGGCTCCATCGCCTTGTCATTCGCTTTTGCAGCTGCCATCTGTTTTTCCCTGTCCACGCCTTTAAAAGCATTTGGATTCTCTGCTGTGATCGCAATAAATGCCGCTCCATTTTCTGCATAACTGTTCATGGAATCTGCGCGCCACTTCGGAACATTTTCAAACACCTCCATCGGTGCATACTCGTATCTTAAGCGTGCAACTTCATCATCACCCCAGTGTACGATCACTTCTTTTGCTCCTGCCTCATATCCGGCCTTTACGATCATCCGGCCAAACTCCCAGCATTCTGCGGGGCAGCGCAGGACCAGTTCCTGTCCTTTCTGGATGGCCGCGCCATTTTCTACGATCAATCTTGCATATTCCTGCTGTTTTTCCTGAAAATTCATCTCTATCTCACACTCTCCTTATTTCTGACATTCAATTTACTTCACTAGTATATCAGCTTTTCTGCCAAAAATATACCCTACCGGCTCAACAATTTTTGATAAGTCAGATCGATCAGAAACGCGCCCAGAGGAGCTGTAATAAGAATCGACACAACTGCCACTGTCAGAACGATATTCCCACAGGAAAGCCCCATGGCAAGCGGAATCCCTCCAATGGCCGCCTGAACAGTTGCTTTCGGCATATATGCGATCATGCAGAATGTCCGCTCCTTCCTGTTTAAACCGGTTTTTAAAAGACAGAAAAACACTCCCGCCATCCGGAATGCAAGCACACCAAAAATCAAAACAACAGCTGCAAATCCTGCAGACAGCGCATATTTAATATTCACTGTGGCTCCCACAAGAACAAACAGCATAATTTCTGAAACAACCCACAGTTTGTTGAATTTAACAGACAAACGTTCTGCCACTCTTTTCCGCTTTTTCTGAAGCGTGATTCCGACTGCCATCACAGCGATCAATGAAGCAAACGGGATCACATCCGCAAGCTGATCCTCCAATGTGACCAGAATGAACGAAACACACAGAAAGATCATCACCTTGGCCGTATCCCGGATATGTACCTTTTCAAAAAACTTTGCCATCAGATATCCGACAGTCATCCCGACAACAATCCCCAATCCAATGGAAACCGGAATATTCACAAAGCTTTTTACAGATATCGCATTTCCCTGTGCAAGACCGGTGAACGCTGTAAATAAGACGATTACAAAAACATCATCCACAGAAGCACCCGCAAGGATCAATTGAGGAATACTTTTTCCTGTCCCGTAATTTTCTTCCATAAGCTTCAGCATTTTCGGAACGATTACGGCAGGCGAGACTGCTCCTACAACAGTCCCCATAATGGCTGCATCCAAAATTGAAACACCGAGCAGCCTCGGTGCCAGCAGAATCATCCCCAGAATTTCAAAACAGGCCGGAACAAAACACATCAGAATTGCCGGTCTCCCTACTTTTTTCAAGTCTTCCAGATTCAGTGAAAGCCCTGCTCTTGCCAGAATAATGATCAATGCAATCTTTCGAAGCTCAGACGAAATATTCAAAATGGAAGCATCGATCAGATTCAAAGCATATGGCCCCAATACGATCCCTGTCACCAACATTCCTAAGAGCCCCGGAAGATGCACTTTTTTACAAAGCCATCCCATCATCATGCCAAGCAACAGTATACACGCAATACTCATCAACATTTTTCTTTCTCCCTTATTCTTTTTATCCAAAACTCTTGGAGCAAAAAAACAAAAGAGATCTGAAATTCAGACCTCTCTCTTCGTAGCGGAAACTGGATTTGAACCAGCGACACCACGGGTATGAACCGTGTGCTCTAGCCAACTGAGCTATTCCGCCATATTCACTTAAATCTATGGGGCCTACAGGGCTCGAACCTGTGACCCTCTGCTTGTAAGGCAGATGCTCTCCCAGCTGAGCTAAGACCCCATAATTTGAAGCTGCTATTTTCTCAACCACAACTTGCTTGATTATTATACTATTGACTTTTTAGATTGTCAATACTATTTTTCTACTTTTTTCCACATTTTTTATTTTTATTGCTTTTGTTTAATTCTGGAAATATGTACAATCAAATAAACCCTTTCCTCTTCTGTAATTTCTTTCTGGAGCAAATTCCGAATATATTTTCGAATTTGCTCCACACATCCTGCAGCCTTTTTCTCCTGCTGTACTACTGAATGATAAATCCATGCATCCGCATTCTCTAACATCTTATCTTCCAAAAGCCGTTGCAAAAAAAATTGCATATGGATTACGAACCTGGAGTAATTGATACTTTCTTCATCAATTTCCCACTGATAATACAGTTGAACAATCTGAAACAAATCTTTCAGCATTTTTACCATAAGCATTCCGTTCTGCATTCCTATTTTATTCTCTGTCGCATCAATCTGCGCATTTACTATGTGAAATGCAATATTCCCAGCTTCCTCCTCAGGAAGATTGACATTTAACTCCTGATTAAGATAAGAAAGAACCTCACTCCCCAACAGATACTCTTTCGGATAAAATTTCTGAATTTCCCAAAGCATCCTGTTTTGTAAAACGATTCCTTTTTTATACCTCTCCAGAGCATAGATCAGATGATCAGACAACGTCACAAAAATTTGCTCATTTAATCTGGAAGCCATTTTACACGTTACCATCTGTACTGCATCTTGGATTACTTCTGCATAACTTGCAGGCACATCCTGAAGCAGCCTTATATAATCCTGTGTATTTTTTTCATCTTTCAGCATATAGATTTTTTCCACATCTGTTTCACGGAGACGTTCTCCTACTTTATAAGAAAACCGCAGTCCCTTCCCCATTGCGATCTGCTCCTTCCCATTCTCACTCTCCACTAAAAGAAGATTATTATTCAGTACTTTCTTTATGATCATCGCCTATACCCTCAGCTTTTTATTTTATAAATTCTGTCCGTTTTCTAAAATCACATTTGCATACCAGTAAAAACTATCTTTTCGAAAACGTTTCAATTCTTTCAAATCAAACTCTTCCCGATCCACATAAATAAATCCATACCGTTTACGATATCCCTGATGTGTACTTACCACATCAATAGCCGCCCATGGACAATATCCCAATATCTGTACTCCATCTGTGATCGCAAGACGCATCTGCTGTAAATGCTCCCGAATAAACTGAATCCTGTACGCATCATGTATTTTTCCATCAGCTTCCAGAATATCCGGTGCTCCAATTCCGTTTTCTGTCACTAAAATCGGAAGATGGTATCTCTCATATACTTTTCTTAAAGTATACCTAAAACCAACCGGATCTACAACCCATCCGTACTGTGTTTTTCCCACATACGGATTTTCCCCCGGACGATATACCCCCGGTTCTCCCAACATAATCTGCTGATCACCTGCCCTGGCTGCCACATCCGATGCATCACCTCTGCTTGCTGCGATCGTGGCTGTAGAATAATAATTCATCGCAATAAAATCTGGTTTCGCATCTTTAAGGCATTCTATATCTCCTGGTTGCAACTCAGGTGCAATTCCTCTGTCCTTCATATATTCCCACGCCAAAGGATGATAACTTCCAAATACCGGAACATCCGCAAAATTCCAACAACGTAACACCTCCCAGTTATGTGCTGCAATCGCATCTTCCGGTCGGCTGCTTTCCTGATACATTGCTGTCAAATTCAACGCCGGACCAATTTTCCCGCCGGATACCATTTGATGGAACAACTTCATAACCTTCGCCTGCGCCAACATCATATGATGATTCTGTTGATAAAGTTCCTTTTTTGTTGGCAGTTTTCGCCCTTTAGGAAGTCCAATTGCCCCCGGATGCAAAATCATGGTGTTCTGCTCGTTGATTGTCAGCCAGTAAATTACTTCTTCCCCAAAATTCTGAAACAGAACTTCCGCATATTCCACAAAAGCATGTATAGTTTCCCGATTTGACCATCCCCCTTTTTTCTCCAGACAATAGGGTAAATCAAAATGGTACATCGTAATAATTGGCTCAATACCATTTTTCTTACATTCACGAATCACATCCCTATAATAGGCAACCCCTTTTTCGTTAACATCCCCTACACCATTTGGTAAAATCCTGGTCCACGCAACAGAAAAACGATATGCTTTTAATCCCATTTCTGCAAATAGGGCAATATCTTCCTTATATCTGTGATAATGATCACTTGCCACCGAAAAATCGGCAACTCCTTCCGGATGTTCATACATATCAATGATGGACGGACTTTTTCCATCTTCATCCACTCCGCCTTCTACCTGATAAGCAGACGTAGACGCACCCCACAAAAATCCTGACGGAAATGGTTTTAATTTTTGATAAATCATATTTGATCTTCTTCCTTTCTTTGAATATTACACAGTTTTCTATATAAATCAAACCAAACCAAGCAGGTTCTCTCCCGCTTTTTTCTGCCCACATGTTGTCAACTCTACATCACGGTAATTTGGTGTATTCGTTACAATGATCGGGATCACTGTATCATACCCCTCTTCTGCAATTGCCTGCAAATCAAACTCTAACAAAAGCTCGCCCGCTTCTACTCTGCTTCCTGCTTTTACTTTTGGTGTAAAATATTTTCCCTGAAGATTTACCGTATCAATCCCTACATGAATCAAAACTTCTGCTCCATTGTCCAGTTTCATCCCTATGGCATGTCCTGTCTCAAAAAATATTGTAATTTCTCCAGATCCCGGTGCATACACACGTCCTTCTTCTGGAAATATAGCTGCACCTTTCCCCAATACTTCCTTTGCAAACACATCATCTGCCACCTCTGACAATTCTGCCGCTCGCCCTGTAACCGGAGCTTTGATCCATTCACCTGATACACCGTCTTTTTTTGAAGTGCCTTCCACTTCCGTACTTTCTTGAAAACCAAGCAGCCATGACGCCGCAAATCCTACCACAAAGGAAATTACAATTGTGATCAATGCATGCACTACATTCCACGGATTCTCTCCAATAAAAGCTGGAATAGCAGTAAGTCCCGGCGATACAAACGCATAACGCACAAGTCCCGATATACCTGCATAAATCCCACCTGCTGCACCACCAATCATAGATGCAATCAAAGGACGTTTTAATTTTAACAAAACACCATAAAGACAAGGCTCTGTTATTCCCATCACTGCTGTAAATCCAGAAGATGCCGCCATTTGCTTCAACTCCTTGTTCTTCGTTTTAAAGGCTACGGCAAGAGTGGCTCCCCCCTGCGCAATATTCGAAGCCAGCATTCCCGGACCATTGACGACTTCATATCCAAGTGAAGAAATCTGTCCCGTTGCAATCGGTGTCATTGCCCATGCGGTTCCTGTTAATGTTAAAAATGGTTGAAACGCTCCCATCAGCATGGGAATCAGCCAGCTTACTTTTTCATTTAACACAGTTGCTCCTGTCTGCACAATATCATTAAGCAAATTTCCGAATGGTCCAACTCCCAAAAGCGCAATCGGGATCGCAATAAACATTATGAGCAGCGGCTTCAGGAAAAATTTAATCACTGACGGAGAATATTTCTCTGCAAATCGCTCTACATAAGACATAATCCAAACACTCAGGATGATCGGTACTACAGAAGATGAGTAATTTACCAATACTACTGGTATCCCAAAAAAAGTAATTGACTCTCCCGCTTCCACCATACCGTTCCAGGATGGATGAAGTAATGCGCACGCCATTGTGATTGCCAGAATAGGATTGCACTTAAATTTCATAGCTGCTCCATATGCCAATAGAACCGGCATAAAATAGAATGGTGCATCTGAAATAAATGTCAAAATACTATAAGTGGATTCTGACGGATCTACCAGTTTTGCCAAAACCAGAATAGAAAGTACTGCCTTTATCATACCTCCGCCAATCAATGCCGGAATCACCGGTGTGAATGTAGTAGAAATCACACTTATGATCCGATTGACAATCGTCGTTTTTTCTTCCCGGTCCAGTTCTCTGTTTCCATCATTCTCCTCACTATGCTTCATTTCCTCAGAAATTGCCCGAAAAGCAGTCTGCACTTCATTTCCTATAATGACCTGAAATTGCCCTCCTTTTTCTACAACTCCAATTACTCCCGGAATGTTTTCTATACTTTTTACATCTACTTTTTCTTTCTTATAAAACTCAAACCTCAAGCGTGTTGCACAATGTGTCAGTTGCCTGATATTCTCTGTCCCGCCAACCAGACTTATTATTTTTTTACCTATTGCTTTATAATCCATATTTACCTCCTTTTCCGGCTGCTTTTTGCACTGTTTACAGATCGGCCGTATCTGTATTATCCTGCTTTTTTCATAAAAAAGACCAAGACAAGAGGTGCAATAATCTCATGCTCCTCATTGTTCTCGGTCTTGCCTGCATTACCAGTAACAGCCTTTGCTATTAATTACAAATTAAATTATATCAGACTGTCACAAAAATACAAGTCTGTTTTTCAAATCAAACCATTCTTTTATTTAAAATATTTCACACCTGATTCAAAGATCTTCAGATCCTGCTCTCCGTAGATATTGATTGCTACAGAATCACCGCGGCGTTCGGAATGTGCCATCTTTCCAAGTACTCTTCCATCCGGACTTGTGATACCTTCGATCGCACGGTAGGAGCCATTGACATTCCACTCTTCGTTCATACTGATATTTCCTGAAGGATCACAGTACTGTGTTGCTACCTGACCGTTCGCGAATAACTGATCCAGCCACTCTTCACTCGCTACAAAACGACCTTCTCCGTGGGAAGCCGGATTTGTGTAAACCCCTCCGAGCTCTGCACCTGCAAGCCAAGGTGATTTGTTTGTCACAACTTTTGTGTAGACCATCTTTGAAATATGACGTCCAATCGTGTTATATGTCAATGTTGGAGAATCCACTGTCTGTCCTGCAATCTTACCATAAGGAACCAGCCCCAGTTTGATCAGTGCCTGGAATCCGTTGCAGATACCGAGCGCCAGTCCATCTCTTTCATTCAACAGTTTTTCTACTGCTTCTTTGATCTTTGCATTCTGGAATGCAGTTGCAAAGAATTTTGCAGAACCATCCGGCTCATCTCCTGCACTGAATCCACCCGGGAACATGATCATCTGTGCCTGTCCGATTGCCTTTTCAAACTCGGCAACAGAATCACGGATATCCTCTGCATTCATATTACGGAATACCTTTGTGATCACATTTGCGCCTGCTCTCTCAAACGCCTTACGGCTGTCATACTCACAGTTTGTTCCAGGAAATACCGGAATAAATACGGTCGGCTGTCCGATCTTATGACTGCAGATATGAATATCGGATGTATGATAGAGCTTTTCTTCCACCACTTCATCATTATCTGCGGAAGATTTTGTCGCAAATACACTCTCCAGAGTGCCTATCCATGCTTCTTCCGCTTCTGTCAGAGCAATTTCGGTATCCGCATAAACAAATTTCTGCTCTTCGAGAACCTCACCGATAACCGTGTATGCAATGCTCAGTTCTCCCACTTTGTCTGCCGGAACTTCTGCAATAATATCTCCAAATGCCGGTGCAAACAATTCTCCCGCATCCAGATTATGCTCGATCTTCACGCCCAGTTTATTTCCAAATGCCATCTTACTTGCCGCAGCAATCACACCATGACGATCCAGCGCATATGCGGAAACGATCTTTCCACTGTGGATATCTGCTGCAAATTTGCCATACTGATCCATCAGCTGTGTATAAACCGGGAGATCATACTGATCTTTTTCAATCTTCATCCAAACCAGTTTATTTCCTGACTTTTTCAGTTCCGGAGTAATAATCTCATCCTCTGTTGCCATGTCTACGGCAAACGATACAAGAGTCGGCGGAACATCAATATCCTGGAATGTTCCAGACATACTGTCTTTTCCCCCTATAGACGGAAGCCCGAATCCAAGCTGTGCATCATATGCACCCAAGAGTGCTGCAAACGGCTGACTCCATCTCTTCGGATCTTCTGTCATACGACGGAAATATTCTTGGAATGTAAAACGGATCTTGCTATAATCTCCACCTGCGGCTACGATCTTCGCAACTGACTCTACCACTGCATAAATCGCTCCATGATACGGACTCCAGCTTGACAGATATGGATCAAATCCGTAACTCATCATAGAAACCGCATCTGTTGTTCCATTCATAACCGGAACTTTTGCAACCATAGCCTGTGTCTCTGTCATCTGATACTGACCACCGTACGGCATAAACACGGAACCTGCTCCGATGGAGCCGTCGAACATCTCTACCAAACCTTTCTGAGAGCATACATTTAAATCCTTTAAGGTCTCCAGCCATTTTTCTTTTACATCCGTCACTTCTTCTTTTACAAACAGACTGTCTTTCTTTGCAGGAATCTCAACTTCTACTGTTGTCTCCTGATGTGCTCCATTGGTGTCAAGGAACGCTCGGGAAATATTGACAATTTCATTTCCTCTCCACACTAAAACCAGTCTCGGAGATTCTGTCACTACTGCAACTTCGACTGCTTCTAAGTTTTCTTCCTTTGCATAAGACATGAATTCTGCCACATCTTTCGGATCTACGACTACTGCCATTCGCTCCTGAGATTCTGAAATAGCAATCTCTGTTCCATCCAGACCTGCATATTTTTTCGGTACTTTATCCAGATCCACACGAAGTCCGTCTGCAAGTTCTCCAATTGCAACAGAAACACCGCCCGCACCAAAGTCGTTACACTTTTTAATCAGCTTACTTACTTCTTCTCTTCGGAATAAGCGCTGAATCTTGCGCTCTGTCGGAGGATTTCCTTTCTGAACTTCTGCGCCGCAAGTCTCAATAGATTCTTCTGTATGTACTTTGGAAGAACCTGTTGCTCCACCGCATCCGTCACGTCCGGTACGTCCGCCGAGCAGTACGATAATATCTCCCGGATCTGAATTCTCACGGATCACCGCACGTCTTGGAGCAGCTCCAAGCACTGCACCGATCTCCATACGTTTTGCCACATAATCCGGATGATAGATTTCTTTTACCAGTCCTGTCGCCAGACCGATCTGGTTTCCGTAAGAACTGTATCCATGAGCAGCTCCTCTCACCAGTTTTTTCTGAGGAAGTTTTCCTTTTAAAGTCTCTTTTACAGATACCGTCGGATCTGCAGCTCCTGTCACACGCATTGCCTGATATACATAAGTACGTCCGGACAATGGATCACGGATTGCACCGCCAAGGCAGGTTGCCGCTCCACCAAACGGTTCAATCTCTGTCGGATGATTGTGTGTCTCATTTTTGAAATTGATCAGCCACTCTTCTTCCACACCGTCTACTTTGATCGGAACAACAATACTGCATGCATTGATTTCATCTGATTCTTCCTGATCTGCAAGCTTTCCTTCTTTTTTCAGCTTACGCATCGCCATCAGCGCAAGATCCATCAGGCAGACAAACTTATCTTCTCTTCCTTTGAAGATCTCACTGTGGTCACTTAAATACTGTTTGTATGTATTGACGATCGGCTCTTTATAGTCTCCTTCACCGAATGTCACATCCTTTAACTCTGTAGAGAATGTCGTGTGACGGCAGTGATCAGACCAGTATGTATCCAGAACACGAATCTCTGTCATAGTCGGATTTCTATGCTCTTCTCCGTGATAATAATTCTGGATATGCTGGAAATCTTTAAATGTCATTGCCAGCCCAAGGGAATCATAAAGCGCTTTTAATTCTGCTTCCGGCATTGTCTCAAAACCATCAAATACTTTCACATCTTCCGGTTCCTCAAACACAGTCACTAACGTTTCCGGTTTTTCCATTCCTGTCTCTCTTGAGTCCACAGGGTTGATACAGTGATTCTTGATCGCTGCAAATTCATCCTCTGTTACGTTTCCTTCGATGACATATGTTGTCGCCGTTTTGATTACAGGAGACTCGTCCTCTTTGATAAACTGCACACACTGTTCAGCAGAATCTGCTCTCTGATCAAACTGTCCCGGCAGATATTCTACCGAAAATACATGATCTTTGTCAGATACCGGAAAGCTCTCAAGATAAAGTACATCTACCGGCGGTTCCGCAAAAATCCCATTACATGCTTTCTCAAACGTATCTTCTGAAAGATTCTCCACATCATAACGAATCAGAACTCTGACACCTGTCACAGTTTCAATTCCAAGATAACTTCTGATCTCATGTCTCAATTCTTTTGCCTGTACGGCAAATTCTGCCTTTTTTTCTACATATACGCGCTTTACGTTGCTCATATACAATCTCCTTTGCACTTCTTTCAAACATTAAGTAACTCTTTTTACCGTAATCTTACCACATTTTTTCTCATAAGTATAATTAATATAATTAAACTCACTCATAAGTACTTTTAATTTTTCTTTCATTTTCATCTTTCTTGGCCTGTCTGGCGAGAAACACACTGACTGCCAGAAAGATCAGCATACTGATAATGAAGATTCCCCCAATGCGCAATGCCATATCATAGAAAAAAACTTCCGGCAGCATCCGGATCATATAATCCTCAGCGGGATCAAACAACCACAGATCATTGGTAAAAAATATCTCATGGAATACCGTAAATGCTGTATTAAAATCTACAATCAGCGCTCCTGCCAGAAACGCGACTCCGGCTGTGGCGATCCCAAGACCGATCTGATATCCTCTTGCCAGAATCTTTTTCCAATTCGCCTTTGTCACCCAAAGTACGAAAAGACAGAGCAGCATCACCGCCGCTGATACTCTTCTTACCATAAGACCACCAAGAAACAAATTTTTCACATCAGCCATATGCAATTTGTCCTGCTCATTAAAAAAGTCCTGCTCTTTTCCTTCTACCACTGTGTACACATCCAGATTTTCTCTGTCACCGATCAGATAATCCATCATCTCATAGGTCACATACATCACATCTTTCAGCTCCATATCAAGATCCGAGACCACATCATATTTCTTATATTCTTTTTCGTAAAATCCAAAATCTCCATACGCCGCAAATTGAAAGCTGTTGATCAGCAGCACCAGAATCAGCGCCAGAGAAAACACGATTCCCAAAAACCATTGTACTTTTTTCACATATTTTACCTCCCAGTCTTTTCTGCTTTCGTCATTTTTTCCATTCTTCTGCGATTCCTGTATATTTTACCACAATATAGATTGTAATTCATTCATTTTTGCCCTATAATACAGGGAGCACTTATTAGGAGGTCTAATAATGGATATTAACTATGAACTATATAAGGTATTCTATCACGTGGCATCTACTTTGAGTTTTTCCGAAGCTTCCAAACAGCTTTTCATCTCACAATCTGCTGTCAGTCAGTCTATCAAAACACTGGAACGCAAGCTGGATCAGGTGCTTTTTATCCGCAGTACAAAAAAAGTCCAGCTCACACCGGAAGGAGAAATCCTCCTTCGCCATATCGAACCTGCCATGCATCTGATCCAGCGCGGGGAATCCCAGCTTCTGGATGCAGCTTCTACCGGTGGACAGATTCGGATTGGAGCCAGTGATACGATCTGCCGATATTTTCTGGTTCCCTATTTAAAGAAATTTCACGAAGCATTTCCAAATGCCCACATCAAAGTTGTCAACCAGACATCCATCAAATGTGTAGAATTACTGGAATCCGGACAGGTCGATCTCATTGTGGTCAACTACCCAAACAGCTACTTAAGCAATGTCTCTTCGATCAAAAAGATCAAAAAATTTCATGATGTTTTTATTGCCAACCAGGATTTTGCAGAGTTGAAAGGAAAGAAACTTTCCTATCAGGAACTGTCAAAATATCCAATTCTGATGCTGGACAAGCACAGTACCACCAGTGAATATCTGCACCGCCTCTTCCAGCAGCATCAACTGGATCTGGTTCCTGAAATCGAGCTGACCAGCAATGATCTTCTGATCGATCTTGCACGAATCGGACTCGGAATCGCATTTATTCCAAATTTCTGTCTCTCTGAGCAGACTTGCGATCTCTTTGCTGTCCAGACAGAAGAAGAACTGCCAGAGCGTGAGCTTGTCATCGCTTATAATGAACAGGTGCTGACCTCAAAGGCAGCAAAAGAATTCTTAAGTTTTTTTGACTGATGTACAATTACGGACTTTCCCAGAAAGTCCGTATTTCTTGTTCCAGATTTTTCACACTTCCCAGTTGATACTGCTGCCACTCTCTCGGAAACACTTCCCGGTATCGCATTGCCCGAAATCTGTCATCCAACAACAGGATCACACCTCTGTCACTTTCCGTTCGGATCACCCTCCCGGCAGACTGCAGAACTTTGTTCATTCCCGGATACAGATACGCATAGTCAAATCCATCCATGTCAGCAACATTAAAATACTGCTTTAAAATTTCCCGTTCTGTACACACCTGAGGAAGCCCTGTTCCGGCGATCACTGCTCCGATCAACTTGTCATCTGTCAGATCAATCCCCTCTGAAAAAATTCCGCCCATCACGCAAAATGCAACCAGACTTTTCTCTCTTTCCTGTTCAAATTCCTCCAAAAACTCTTCCCTCTGTTCTTCATCCATATACGAAACCTGACAGATACTGTCGACTTCGTGATCAACACACTCCAAAAAGCACGTATGTACCTCTTCCAAAAAACGGTACGATGGAAAAAACGCCATATAATTTCCTTTTTTCTGTTCTGCCATCACTGCAATATATCTGGCAAATCTCTGATATGTACTCTCTCCCCTTCTTGTATAACGGGTACTTACATCCGTTCCAATAAAAAGAAATTTATTTTCCTGCGGAAAAGAACTATGTGCATACACTGCATAATCATCTTTCTCAACACTAAGCAGCTTTTTATAGTAATGAACCGGAAGCAGTGTTGCAGAAAAGAAAATCGTACTGTTTCCCTGTTCCAGATAATTTTGAAGATTCACCGCCGGATTGACACAAAAAAGCTTGATTTGAAACCTTCCGTCTTCCATCATTTCCGAAAAGATCACATAATTTTCATCCATGATATCATGGATATTTAAAAAACTGCGCACTGCAAAATAAAAATCCAGCACCCGATTTTTCTTTTCTGCATCCTTGCACTCTTCCAGATAATCTTCCAGTTTCGAAAGCACATTCATCAACTTTAACGCAATATGCGATACACTTTTTAAAATCTGATAATGCTCACACTCTCTCTTTAATTCCAAAAACTGCTGATTACATTCTGACAAACCCTTTGCCAGTTTCGGATCCTCTGCTTTTACCAGTTTTCTTACTTCCAGTAAATCTTCTTTGTATAGAGATGCACTATACATCTCCCTTCCCCGCTCCACCAGATTATGCGCCTCATCGATCAGAAACAGGTATTCCCCTTTTCCACTTTCTGAGAAAAAGCGCTTTAAATGGGCCTGCGGATCAAACGCATAATTGTAATCACAGATCACCGCATCTGCCCAGTTGGACACATCCAGAGACATCTCGAACGGACAGACCATGTGCTTTTTCGCCTGTTCTTCCAGAACCTCTCTGCTCCAGTCGCCGGAATGTGTGATCAGATCAAAAACTGCATCATTCACTCTGTCAAAATGTCCTTTTGCATAAGGACAGGCATCCGGATTGCACTCTGCCTCCTCACAAAAACAGATTTTTTCTTTTGCCGTCAGCGTAATGGTCTTATACAACAGCCCCTTTTCTTTCAACAGGGAAAATGCCTGCTCTGCAACTGTCCTCGTAATCGTCTTCGCTGTCAGATAAAAAATCTTTTCTCCCAGCCCTTCCCCCACTGCCCGCACTGCCGGAAATACAGTTGCCATTGTTTTTCCCACTCCGGTAGGCGCCTGGATAAACAGCTTTTTCTTTCGCAAGATCGTGCGGTATACCGAGACCACCAGGTCGCGCTGTCCTTCTCGATAGGGAAAAGGAAACTCAATCTGCCGGATCGAATCATTGCGTACATTCCGCCATTCAATTTCAAATTTTGCCCATTTTTCATATTGTGTCACCAGATCCTGAAACCACGTCTGAAGCTCTTGAAATTCAAATTCCTGGCAAAACCTGCGGATTTCCTCTGTTTCCATCTGACAATACGTCATCTGAACGTCAATGCACTTCAAAGAGTTCTGAACTGCATAAATATAAGCATAACATTTTGCCTGAGCCAAATGAACGGGAACGGGCGCTTCCAGATGTTCCAGACTTCGCAAAATCCCCTTGATCTCATCGATCAGGACTTTTCCGTCATCTTTCAAAACTCCATCGGCGCGCCCTTCTATCTGCAAAACAAACCCATCGCACGGCATCTGTATTTTAAGCGGAACCTCCGCTGTGTAATTCGTTCCCATACGGCTTTGTATTTTGCGGTGTATTTTACCGCCCAGCAGCATGGCATCTTTTTCCATACTGCCGGACACTCTGTTGTCAATGTCCCCTTCCCGCAGAATAAATTCTACAAGGCTGCGGACAGATATCCTTATGATTGTTTCCTCTTTCATGTTCTCTACTCTGCTGCTTTATCCGGTCTTGCAACCTCTGCGATCGTCTTGGTCAGACCAGCGATTCCCTGTAATTCGGACGGAATGATAATCTTGGTTGCTCTTCCGTCTGCTGCTTTGGCAAACGCTTCAAGACTCTTTAAAGTCAGTACTGCATCATCCGCACCTGCCTGTTTAATAAATTCAATTCCTTCTGCTGATGCTTTCTGAACGGTACGGATTGCTTCCGCCTGTCCTTCCGCCTCTTTGATTCTCTTCTGCTTTTCTGCTTCCGCATTCAGGATTGCCGCCTGTTTTTCCGCCTCCGCTTCCAGGATCAAAGATTCTTTCTTACCTTCTGCCACCAGAATTGTAGATTTCTTTTCTCCTTCCGCTTTCAGAATCGCTTCCCTTCTTTCACGTTCTGCCTTCATCTGTTTCTCCATCGCATCCTGGATTGCAGTCGGAGGCATGATATTTTTCAGTTCCACACGATTCACCTTGATTCCCCACGGGTCTGTAGCGATATCCAGCGATGTGCGCATCTCCGAATTGATCGTCTCTCTGGATGTCAGAGTCTCATCCAGTTCCAGATCTCCGATGATATTACGCAGTGTAGTCGCTGTCAGATTTTCAATCGCTGCAATCGGGTTCTCCACTCCATACGCATACTGCTTCGGATCTGTAATCTGAAAAAAGATCACCGTATCAATCTGCATCGTAACATTATCTTTTGTGATCACGGCCTGCGGTTCAAAATCTACAACCTGCTCTTTGAGTGATACTCTCTTTGCCACACGATCCAGAATCGGGATCTTAAAATGAATTCCAACACCCCACGTCTCTTTATATCCACCCAGACGTTCCAGAATATACGCATGTGCCTGTGGTACGATTCGGATATTTGCTGCCAGAATCAATATCACCAATACCAATAAAACTCCTAATACCATCAATCCCATCCTCTAGTCCTCCTTATACGGTTCTACAATCAATTTTACGCCGGAAATCCGGATTACTCTTGCCAGAGTATCCTTTTCCAGAACTTCTTTACCATCTGTCCTCACTGTCCATTCCATTCCGTCCAAAATTCCTTTTCCGGTCTGTGCAAGATCATCTACTCTCTGTGTAATTCTGACAATTTTTCCCACTGCCTGTTCATAGTTTGTCTTTTCATGATGTGCATTGACATATTTTACTGCAAACGGTCTCGTAAAATACACAAGCACAAATGAAACCAGGATAAACGCCCCGATCTGCCAGATCAGATCGACTCCCAGCAGCTCTAAAATCAGCGCTGCCAGTGCACCTCCTGCAAACCAGATGGAGGTCAGACCCACAGTCAACAGTTCTACAATCAGAAGAATAACAAAAAGCGCCAGCCAGACGATTGCCTCTCTCTCCATATCTCTCCTTCCTTTCTCTTATCAACGCCACTTTGTTATCCTTATGTTAAACTAAGTCCTCCTATTATACAATAGTTTTTTACTGGAATTCTGTCACATTTTTACGATATTTGACCGGTATATGTGTTCGCTGGCATTTTAAATTTTCCCGTTCCTTGATCGAGATGGTTTTAAAAAATCCTTTCCACAATTTTTCATACTCCTTCTCGGCTTCCGTGATCTGCTCTGTCACATTCCGCTCTGGCACTTCTCCTTGTACCAGCACCCAATGCTTTCCGGCCGGATGTACCAGAAATTCCTGATGCGTATTGTCATAGATCACCCAGTTTTCCATCGGAAAACGATCTGCAAAATGCTCTGCGATACATGTCAGCACCCTGTTCTTCGGCTCTATCTCGGAAAACAAAACTCCGTTTTCCAGCTCCCGAAATCTTACAAACTCAATAAAATAATGGGCTTCATTCGAAACTCTGCGTTTCATTTCAAACACTTTTGCCACAGAGGGATTGCCCAGAAAATCCATAATCCTTTTACTTGGCTTTACCTGTCTCGCTGCCTGCATGACATGGAGTATCGCCTCTGCTTTCATCGCATCTTCACACAACAGGGCATAAGAAATATCCTCATAAGTCTGCTCTCCCATATGATCCCGTATCAGGCGTTCCACCGCCTGCGCTTTCTTTTCGGATGATACAACTTCTGCATATTCGCAGAACAGCTGCTGCTGTGTCTTTCCCAAAAGCCCGATTCCTACCTCTTTATTGCGGTTTTCTTTCCATGCGTCATAAATTGCCGAAAGCATCTCGGTTCTGTCATCTCTGCAAATATAAATCTTTTTCATATCCCTCTCCTGTCATACCATAGTCACGATCTGGTTCCCGGTAAAATTTACATCATCAAATAAGGATAACTGCTGATAATTCATCCCTGCAACACTGTCCGGCAAACGTTCTTTCGTATTCAAAAGATTCCTTGTAATATAATCTTCTTCTATTTTCGTTTTATACATCATTTTTCCACTGCACGTAATAAAATAGAGCGCCCGTTTTAATACCACTCCCATTTTCCTGAGGTCTTCAAATCCAAGAGATCCGAACCGCCTTGCTTTTACGATCCTGCCCGCTGATTTGTAACCGATCCCGGGAACACGCAGCAAAACATCATATGACGCCCGATTCACTTCGACAGGAAAATATTCCAGATGATTCAGCGCCCAGTTACACTTCGGATCCAGGAATATATTAAAATTCGGATTTTTCTCATTCAGCAGCTCATTTGCTTCAAACTTGTAATACCGCAGCAGCCAGTCTGCCTGATATAGTCTGTGTTCCCGAAGAAGCGGCGGTCCATCTGATGTTCTTGCCGGAAGTGCCTTGTCCTCATTGACCGCCACAAAAGCAGAATAAAACACACGCTTTAATCCAAATTTCTGGTAGAGTGACTCTGCCACACGCAGGATCTGATAATCTGTCTCCGGAGAGGCGCCGATGATCATCTGCGTACTCTGGCCGGCAGGCACAAAACGCGGCGCACTTTTATACAGCGTCAGCTCCTGTCTGTTCTCTTTGGACTTCTCCTGGACCAGCCGCATGGGTGCCAGAATATTTTTTCTTGACTTGTGTGGTGCCAGAAGTCTCAAGCTCTCGGCTGTCGGCAATTCCAGATTCACACTCATTCTGTCTGCCAGAAATCCCACTTTCTGAATCAGAATCGGATCTGCTCCCGGAATCGCCTTTACATGAATGTATCCCTGAAAATTGCAGACATGACGCAGCTTATACAAGGCTGCATAGATCAGCTCCATCGTATAGTTCGGATTTTTTAAAATTCCAGAACTTAAGAACAATCCTTCGATATAATTTCTTCTGTAAAATTCCATCGTCAATGTGCAGATCTCATCCGGCGTAAAAGATGTACGGATCACGTCATTGGAAGATCGATTCACACAATATTTGCAGTCATAAATACACTCGTTCGTAAATAAAATCTTCAGAAGTGAAATACACCTTCCATCCGCAGAAAAGCTGTGACAGATTCCCGCCTTGCTGCAATTGCCTATACCTGTGCCATCACCTTTCCTTTCTACGCCGCTGGAGGTGCACGCCACATCATACTTTGCCGCATCGGTCAGAATCTGAAGTTTTTCATAGATTGACATTTTTTCCTGAATAATCTCCGCCATATTTCCGCTCCCTTCAGAACATATGTTCTTTTTGTATTATAGCATTCAGAACATATGTTTGCAAGTTCTTTTTTAAGAAATTACCAGTACAAAAAAAGAACACTGTCTTTTCAGACAATGTCCTTTTTTGTATCTGATTATTCACAATCACGGATTTTCTTTCTCAGCGGAAGAACCATCGATGGAGAAACAGAAAGTTCATCCAGTCCCATCTTCAGGAATTCTTCTGTCAATTCCAGATCTGCGCCAAGTTCTCCGCAAATACCGATCCATTTTCCTTCTGCATGTGCATTCTCTGCAGCCATGCGGATCATCGCCAGCACTGCCGGATGATGCGGATCATAGAACTCGTCCAGTTTTGAATTCTGACGGTCGATCGCCAGAGTGTACTGTGTCAGGTCATTCGTTCCCACACTGAAGAAGTCAACTTCCTTTGCCAGTTCACGGCTGATCATAACAGAAGCCGGAGTCTCGATCATCACACCAAGCTCCACATCTTCTTTATATGGGATTCCCTGCTCTTTCAACTCTGCTTTCACTTCTTTGATCATCTCTTTGATCTTATGAATCTCTGAAACAGAAATGATCATTGGGAACATGATCGAAATATTTCCGTAAAATGCAGCTCTGTAAAGTGCACGAAGCTGTGTCTTAAAGATCTCCGGTCTTGTCAGACAAATACGGATCGCACGATATCCAAGTGCCGGATTCTCTTCTTTGTCCAGTCCGAAATAATCCACCTGTTTATCAGCTCCGATATCCAGTGTACGGATGATCACTTTTTTCCCTGCCATGTTTTCTGCAACCTGCTTGTATACTGCAAACTGCTGCTCTTCTGTCGGGAATGTCTCATTCTCCAGATATAAGAACTCACTGCGGAACAAACCGATTCCGCCTGCATCATTTTTCAGGACTGCACCAACATCAGATGCATTTCCGATATTTGCATATACATTGATCTTCTGACCACTCTTTGTGATGTTCTCTTTTCCTTTGAGCTGTTCCAAGAGTGCCTTTTTCTCAAGATCTTCTTCCCGCTTTTTCTGCATTCTGGAAAGTGTCTCTTCATCCGGATCAATATACAGTGTTCCTGTAAATCCGTCGATCACAGCCATCTTTCCGTCATACTGAGGACTCAGACTTTCACCCAGACCGATAACAGCCGGGATATTCATGGTACGCGCCAGAATCGCAGTATGAGAATTGGAAGAACCGTACATCGTTGCAAATGCAAGTACTTTGCTCTTATCCAGCTGTACCGTCTCACTCGGTGCCAGATCATCTGCTGCAATGATCGAAGGCTCGTCTGTCTGCTTGATTCCCTCGCTGACTCCGCAGAGGATATCCAGCACACGCTCAGAAACATCCTTTACGTCCGCTGCACGTCCCCGCATATATGCATCATCCATTGCCGCAAACATCTGCGCAAAATTGTCAGCTGTCGTTGCTACTGCAAACTCTGCATTGACTTCCTGAGAACGGATGATATTTTCGATAGACTCAATATAATCCAGGTCTTCCAGCATCATCTGATGAATCTCAAAAATCATAGCGTTGGCTTCTCCGACATCGGCAATCGATTTTTCGTACAATTCTTTTAACTGACGGATCCCCTCGGCTTTTGCTTCCTGAAATCTTACACACTCTGATTCTACATTTTCTACGTGTTCTCTTTTGATCACTTTCTGATTTCTTTTATAAAAAGAAAGTTTTCCGATGGACACTCCACCAAATACACTTTTTCCTGTTATTGTAATCATAATATTTTCCTCAGACTTTATGGGAATTATAAGTTTTCTTTAAAGAATGCTTCCAGTTCTGCGATTGCTGCATCTTCATCTGCACCATCAGCAGTAATTGTCACTTCTTCTCCTGTCTTTACTCCAAGTCCCATCACACCGAAGATTCTTTTTGCATCTGCAGATTTATCACCTTTTGCAATTGTTACGGAAGATGTAAATTCTCCTGCTTTTTTCACAAGCAGTCCTGCTGGTCTTGCGTGGATTCCTTCTGCGTCTGTCACTACATATTTAAATTCTTTCATAGCACTAAAACTCCTTTTGCCTTTTTTCTTTGTAGTATATACTATCTTTCGCTTTTTTTCAACCTGTGTTCTGCAATAAATATGCTTTGTCTGACCAACGTTTTTTTAACATTTTGACCTAATTTTTCAGTCAAAAAGCGGTGTGGAAAGATATCGTTCTCCTGTATCCGGAAGCAATGCTACAATTGTCTTTCCGCGGTTTTCCTCTTTTCCGGCCTCCAAAAGTGCAACTGACAGTGCTGCTCCAGAAGAAATACCAACCAGAACTCCTTCCTTTTCTGCCAGAAGACGGGAAGCTTTGTACGCCTCCTGCTCTTTCACTTTACTGATGCGATCATAAACAGAAGTATTGAGTACATCCGGCACAAATCCCGCACCAATTCCCTGCAGTCCGTGCGGTCCCGGATTTTCTCCCGACAGCACCGCGGAAGACGCCGGCTCCACTGCCACAATCTCAATGGACGGATTGACTGATTTCAAATAAGCACCGGTTCCTGTGATCGTTCCGCCGGTACCGACACCTGCTACAAACAGATCCACCTGTCCTTGTGTATCTTCCCAGATCTCCGGCCCTGTTGTTTTTTCGTGCGCTCTTGGATTCGCGGTATTTACGAACTGACCCAGGATCACTGCATTTTCAATCTCCTGCTCCAGCTCTTTTGCTTTTTCAATGGCTCCTTTCATCCCCTTTGCGCCTTCTGTGAGCACAATTTCTGCGCCATATCCCTTCAGAAGTTTTCTTCGCTCGATACTCATCGTTTCCGGCATTACAAAGATTGCTCTGTATCCTCTTGACGCTGCAATCGATGCAAGCCCGATTCCGGTATTTCCACTTGTAGGCTCAATGATAGCAGATCCTGGTTTTAATGTACCGTTTTCCTCTGCCTCTGTGATCATCTGAAGCGCTGCCCGATCCTTTACACTGCCTGCCGGATTAAAGTATTCCAGCTTCACCAGCACTCTTGCCTGGAGATTCAGTTCTTTCTCCAGATTCTTTACTTCCAGAAGTGGAGTTCTTCCGATTAATTCTGTTACACTCTGATAAATTCCTGCCATATGTCTGTCCTCCTATATTCATTGCATCGTTTTTAAATGTAGTACATGCCCGCGTTCTGTTCCAGTTTTTCCCGGTATTCATCCGTCAGCATCTTTAACGTTTTCTGTTCCAGAAATGTATTGACTGTTTCATCAATCCTGCTCCATACAAGCTTCTCGATCGCCTCCTGAACTGCATCCTGCTCTTCTCCCGGAATCCGGTCTATGATTGAAAAGGTTCCTTCCAGTGCCTCCAGCACTTCTTTGACCGTAATGGACTCTGCATCTCTCGCCAGTTTATATCCGCCTCCGGCTCCTTTTACACTGACCACAATGCCTGCTTTTCTCAATGTTCCGAAAACCTGTTCCAGATAATTCAGAGAAATCTTCTGTCTGTTTGCGACCTGAACAAGCGAAACCGGAGCATTATTCGAATGAATGGTCATATCAACCAGGGCGCGCAGTCCATATCTTCCTCTTGTCGATACTTTCATGGCACTCCTCCTTTAATTCCTATCGATTTAGTAATGTTTTTATTGTTATACCTCTTTTTTCCTACCATGTCAATATGTTTAATATATTTTCTTGAAATTATTTTATCCAAAAGATGAACACAGCAACTCCAAAAACAGCTTTAAACCATAAAACAAAAAGAGTACCGTCAGGCAGTAAAACCGCCCTCCGGCACTCTTTCTAACAGGTCTCTTTTTTCTTTACGATCTCTGCAATATCTGCAACTGTAACCTCTGCAGCCGTATCCAGTATCTGCTCCCACATCTCACCCCAGGTACTTTTCGTAGAGCAGATTTCGCATTCCATTCCACACTCGGTATTTTCAACAAGACAGGATACCGGTGCCAGCTGACCTTCCGCAGCACGAAGCACTTCCAATACAGAAATTTCTCCCGGCTCCTTCGTCAGGCAATATCCTCCATATGCACCGCGCACACTTTTTACAAGACCCGCCTCTTTTAAAAGCTTCATAATCCTCTCCAGATATTTTTCTGAAAGATTTCGCCTCTTTGCGATATCATTCAGACTTTCCAGACGATCCGGCATCAGATGCAGCGCAAGATCCACTGCAATTTCCAGTGCATACTGCCCTCTTGTAGACATTTTCATATTCCGGCTTCTCCTTTATCACTTTTTGCTTCCTCTATTTTAATAGAAATCCTGTGTAAATACAATCTCTCATTTTCAGTTTCTTTTGCACAAGATTCATAGAAAATGCTTTTATTTCTACACATTTCGACATTTTTTGTATACTTTTACAAATACCAAAAGAAATCATTTGACACTCATTGTTAAATATGCTAAAATGACGAAGTGTTGTTTTGGATTAGATAAACAATACGATATACTTTATTATTTATTTTCAAATTTATGGAGGTAACACAATGACAGGTACAGTAAAATGGTTTAACAACCAAAAAGGTTATGGATTCATCTCTGATTCCGAAGGAAATGATGTATTTGTACACTACTCAGGACTCGTAATGGATGGATTCAAATCCTTAGAAGAAGGCCAGGCTGTTGAATTCGAAGTAACAGAAGGCGCTAAAGGACCTCAGGCAACAAACGTAGTAAAGCTTTAATCAGATTTTAGATGTACCTTTTAATTATATAATTCCAATTTAATATTTAAAAGTTATACAACAAAACGAGATTATAAAAAGAATCTGCTTCCCGATACGGAGGCAGATTCTTTTTATCGTCTTCTTTAGCACAGAGGATATTTTTCTGTCAGCTTCTGCACCATTTCTTTTACCTGTTCTACATTTTTCTCATCCCGGATCACCATTGCGATCATCTCCGCAATCAGGTCCATCTCCTGCTCTTTCATTCCTCTGCTTGTAACTGCCGGAGTCCCCAGACGCACACCACTTGTCACAAACGGAGAGCGCGGATCATTCGGGATTGTATTTTTATTGCAGGTGATATGAGCCTGATCCAGACGCTTTTCCAGTTCTTTTCCGCTGACATTGGTTCCAGTCAGATCCACCAGCATCAAATGGTTGTCCGTTCCACCGGATACAATCTTCACACCTCGCTCTAGTAATCCATTGCACAATGCTTTCGCATTTTTCAGGATCTGCTCCTGATACGCAACAAAATCCGGACTTAAGGCTTCTTTGAAGCACACTGCCTTCGCCGCGATCACATGCATCAGCGGACCGCCCTGAATTCCAGGAAAGATTGCTTTATTAAAATTGAATTTTTCATTCATCTCATTGCTGCTTAAGATCATGCCGCCCCGCGGTCCGCGCAGTGTCTTATGCGTGGTGGTTGTCGTCACATGTGCATACGGGATCGGACTCGGATGAAGTCCTGCTGCGACCAGACCTGCAATATGAGCCATATCTACCATCAGATAAGCTCCCACCTCGTCTGCAATCTCACGGAATTTCTTAAAATCTATGATTCTGGCGTAGGCGCTTGCTCCCGCAATGATCAGCTTCGGCCGGCACTCTTTCGCGATCCTTCGAACTTCCTCGTAATCGATCACGCCTTCCTCATTGACACCATACGGTGTGATCTCAAAATATTTTCCGGACATATTGACCGGAGATCCATGCGTCAGGTGACCGCCATGATCCAGGTTCATTCCCATCACTTTATCTCCAGGAGTGAGCATTGCAAACTGCACTGCCATATTCGCCTGTGCCCCGGAGTGCGGCTGCACATTGACATATTCACAGCTAAACAGCTTTTTCGCACGCTCAATCGCCAGATTCTCTGCCACATCTACACACTGGCATCCGCCATAATAACGTTTTCCCGGATACCCTTCCGCATATTTGTTCGTGAGCGGACTTCCCATCGCTGCCATCACTGCTTTGCTCACCCAGTTTTCTGAGGCGATCAGCTCAATATGGGAATTCTGTCTTGCCATCTCTGCCTGAATCGCTTCTGCAATTTCCGGATCTTCTTTTCTTATTTCTTCAAAATCATACATCGCATCTTCCTCCATTCTCTCCCTTTGCTGCGCCGCTTTATTCATGTGACGCAGCAAAGTAACAGTTGCCCTATTATACCATATCCTGCCTAAAAGTCAAACAAGGAAAGCTGATTGCTCTGCGGAAGATTTCCAAACAATCCCAGGTCTGACATAAATTCGATCACGGTCTTGCTCACCTTTGTCCGCTGTCTAAAATCATCCAGTGACAAATACGGTCCGTCTTTTGCAGCTTCCTCCACAGCCTCTGCCGCCTTTTCTCCCATCCCTTCGATACTGGAGAGGGGAGGCATCAGTTTTCCGTCAATGATCTGGAATTTTGTTGCCTTCGCCTTGTAAATATCCAAAGGCAGGAACTCATAACCTCTTGCGTACATTTCCTGTACAATCTTCATATCCTTCAGTACATCCTGTTCCTTGTTGCTCAGAGAATCTGACCGGCGTTTATAATCTTTCATGTAGTAATTCAGTTTATCCTTTCCCTGACACATCAGTTCATACGAAAATGCATTGGCACGAATCCCAAAATACGCACCGTAATAAGCCAGCGGATAGTTGATCTTACAATAGGCGATTCGATATGCCATCATAACATATGCCGCCGCATGTGCCTTCGGGAACATATAGCTGATCTGCTTACAGGACCAGATATACCAGTCCGGCACGTCCTTTTCCTTCATGGCTTCTTCCCATTCCGGCTTCAGTCCTTTTCCTTTTCGCACACTCTCCATGATCGTAAATGATAATGCGCTGTCCACACCTTGATTGATCAGATAGATCATGATATCGTCTCGGGTACAGATCGCAGTGGAAATCGTTGCCTTTCCCGATTCGATCAGAACCTGTGCATTTCCAAGCCACACATTCGTTCCGTGGGACAGACCGGAAATACGGATCAGATCAGAAAGAGACTGCGGATTGGCATCCTGTACCATCTGGATTACGAAATCTGTACCGAATTCCGGGATTCCAAGGCATCCCAGATTACAGCCGTCAATATCCTCAGGTTTGATTCCCAATGCACTAGTATCGTGAAACAGAGAAAGTACTTTTTTATCATCCAGCGGAATCTTTGTCGCATCAAACGGATTCTCGTCATTGTACTCATTCTCCAGCGCATCAGATGTAATGTACTCCTCCAGAGTACGGATCATGGTCGGATCATCATGCCCCAGAATGTCAAGTTTCAAAAGGTTGTGGTCAATGGAATGGTAATCAAAATGAGTCGTAATAATATCCGTAGTCATATCATTTGCCGGGTGCTGTACCGGTGTAAACTCATTGATGTCATGCCCGTGAGGCAGTACCACAATTCCTCCCGGATGCTGTCCCGTACTCCTTCGGATCCCCGTACATCCCTGTAAAATCCGGTCAATCTCACATTTCCGCTTCCGATGTCCGCGCTCCTCATAATAATTCTTCACATATCCAAATGCCGTCTTATCTGCCAGCGTACCAATGGTTCCGGCTTTGAACGTATGCCCTTCTCCGAAGATGACCTCTGTATACCGGTGCGCTTTTGCCTGATAGTCTCCGGAAAAGTTCAGGTCGATATCCGGTTCCTTGTCTCCTTTAAATCCAAGGAAGGTCTCAAACGGAATGTCAAATCCGGCTTTTACCAGTTTGGCCCCACAGTTCGGACAGTTTTTATCCGGCATGTCAAACCCGCATCCACCCGCAAATGCGCGGACTTCTTCGGAATCAAAGTCACTGTAATGACACTCACTGCAATAATAGTGCGGACTCAAAGGATTTACCTCTGTGATTCCCGCCATAGTCGCAACAAAGGAGGACCCTACAGAACCTCGGGAACCTACCAGATAACCGTCATCATTGGATTTCCACACCAGCTTCTGCGCAATGATATACATCACCGAATATCCATTGGAAATGATGGATGTCAGTTCTCTCTCCAGTCTGGTCTGCACCGGTTCGGGCAGATTTTCTCCATAAATCTCATGCGCTTTGTTGTAACAGATATCTCTTAGATTCTGCTCAGAATTTTCAATGACCGGAGGGCATTTGTTCGGATTGACCGGAGAGATCTTTTCCACCATATCGCAGATCCTGTTCGGATTGTCGATGACGATCTCCCTGGCTTTCGCGGAACCAAGATAAGAGAACTCTTCCAGCATCTCATCCGTTGTCCGAAGATATAAAGGAGGCTGGGTGTCCGCATCTCCGAATCCTTTTCCTGCCATGATGATCCTCCGGTACACTTCGTCCTCCGGATCCAGAAAATGTACATCACAGGTCGCCACGACAGGCTTTTTGAATTTTTCCCCAAGACTGACGATCTCCCGGTTGATATTTTGCAGATCCTCTTTGGAATTGATATCTCCATACCGGTCACTGTCGATCATAAACTGGTTGTTTCCAAGAGGCTGGATTTCATAATAATCATAAAATTCTGCCAGCCTTGCAACAGCCTGCGGAGATTTCTGGTTCAGGATCGCCTGATACAACTCACCGGCCTCACAGGCACTTCCTATGATCAGACCCTCTCTGTGCTGATTCAAAAGACTTTTCGGAATCCTCGGTCTTCTCGCAAAATATGTCAGATGCGAAGCTGAGATCAGCTGGTACAGATTGAATCTTCCGATATCGTTTTTTACCAGAATGATGATATGGTGTGTTGGCAGCTTCCGGATGGCATTCACATTCATATCCCCAAACCGGTTCATCTCTTTGAGCGTTGTGATATTCCTGTCTTTGAGCATCTCTACAAACTTCACGAAAATTTCCGCCGTTGCTCCTGCATCATCCACCGCACGGTGATGATTTTCCAGAGAGATTCCCAGTGCCTTTGCCACGATATTCAGCTTGTATTTTGATAAGGTCGGCAGCAGCACTCTCGCAAGCGCCACCGTATCTACTGAGACAAAATCCGGTTCGATCTCCTGATATCTGCAATTCTGCTCGATAAAGCCCACATCAAACCCGGCATTGTGCGCCACAAGAACACCATCTCCCACAAATTCCAGAAACTCAGGCAGTACGCTCTCAATATCCGGTGCATCTAAGACCATCTCATCCGTGATACTGGTCAGCTGTGTAATTTCAAACGGAATCGGACGTTTTGGATTGACAAATGTACTGAATTTTTCTACGATAGCACCATCTTTTACCTTCACTGCCCCGATCTCTATAATCTTATCCTTGATTGCAGAAAAACCTGTCGTCTCGATATCGAACACAATATATGTGTCATCCAGTGTCTGCTCCCCGGCATTGACCGCAATCTCTGTCAGATCATCAACCACATATCCTTCCACTCCGTAGATTACTTTAAACGGATCATCCTTATCAAGCGTCTCGATATAATGATTGGCATCCGGGAACGACTGGGCAACTCCGTGATCGGTAATCGCGATTGCCGGATGCCCCCAGTCATGAGCTCTTTTTACGATGCTCTTCACCTCGGACACACCGTCCATATCACTCATTTTTGTATGACAATGAAGCTCCACCCGTTTGACCGGGCTTAAATCTTCTCTCGAAACAGTAAAGTCTCCAATCTTCTTAATTCCGGTAACAGAACCTATGGTCAGCTCCCCATCGAATTTGTCAATGGTCGTCACCCCTTTGATCTTCACAAAGGCCCCTTTTTTAATATCTCCCAAAAGCTCCGCCAGCTGATCGTTCCTTACAAACATCTTAACTGTAATCGTGTCTGTAAAATCTGTCACAGAAAACATCAGAATCGTTTTCTCGTTGCGGATCTCCCTTGTATCAAAGCTGATGATCTTACCATGAATAGTGATCTCACCCATCTCTGTGACAACCTGATCCAGAGTCAGAGGTTCATCTTCAAAATTCTTACCATAAACAAGAGACGGATCATCCCCCTGCTTAAGCGGACGCTGGAACTCTTTCTTTCTGAATTCTCCTTTTTTGAATCCGGATTTTGCACTCTCCTTCTTGCCGGAATCTGCTGTTTTCTTCTCTTTTGCAGAGTCCGTCTGCCTCTCTGAAATCGGCTTCTGCAAAATCTCTCCCTTTTGTCTTGCTCTTCTCTCAAAGATCGCATTGATTTCCTGCTGGATGCGCTGCTCATCATATTCCCGGCTCTGATTTTCCTCCTGCTCCCGGTAAAGTACACGGATTTCCGCCTGCATCCCAAATCTGCGGCTCAGTACCTCTTCCAGAAGCGTCACGATATATTCTTTCTTTCCTTCCGAAACAATGCTGTCTAAAAGCTCTACACATACGATTTTTTCCCCTTCGAAATGCAGCTCTGCCTGTTCAAACATACTGGCTGCCAGTACACTTTTCTTTTCCAGTTCCAGAACAAGACTCTCCTTGTATTCTGCAAGCAGCGTCTCCAGTGTATACAGCTCCGATAACACATAAAACTCTTCGATCTGGATTGCCACCGATGCCGTTCCAAACAGCTGCTCCTTGATACTCTGCTCCATTTTCCAGATCACCTTTTTCGGGATCAGATGATGACTGACCATATGAATATGCAAAAATTCTCGTGTAGAATTGGTCGTGATCTTTTTCACTTCCACATCCTGAAACAACATTTTCAATTCTCCATCTGCCCGCAAGGTCGGGAAAACCTCAAAAAATGTCTTTTCGTTCTTTACCTGTTCCAATTTAATAACTCCTGACGCAGTGTTTCTAACAATTCCTCTTCTTTTACTTTTCTTACGATCTCACCTTTTTTGATGAGAAGCCCTTCTCCGATACCGCCTGCAATTCCGATATCCGCTTCTTTTGCTTCTCCGGGGCCATTGACCACACATCCCATCACTGCCACTTTGATATCCAGATCAATGTCCTGCACCATCTTTTCTACCTGATTTGCAAGAGCGATCAGATCGATCCTGGTACGTCCGCAGGTCGGGCAGGAAACTACTTCGATCCCGCCTTTTCGCATTCCCAGTGTTTTTAAGATCAGCTTTGCGGTACGGATTTCTTCTGTCGGATCTCCGGTCAGAGAGACCCGGATGGTATTTCCGATCCCCTCATGCAGAATGATCCCAAGTCCTACGGAAGACTTGATATTTCCAGAGTAAACCGTTCCGGACTCTGTAATTCCAACATGCAAAGGATACTGGCATTTTTCTGCAATCAGTTCATGAGCTCTGACGCACATCAGAACATCTGAAGATTTGATGCTCACCACCAGATTGTCATACCCCATTTCCTCGATCATGCGTACTTTATCCAACGCACTCTCCACGATTCCCTCAGCCGTCACACCACCGTATTTTTCCAGCAGATTTTTCTCCAGAGAACCACTGTTGACGCCCACTCGGATCGGCACATTGTACTCTTTCGCCTTCTCGACTACTGCCTGCACACGCTCTTTGGAACCGATGTTGCCCGGATTGATACGGATCTTATCCGCCCCGTTTTCAATGGCAGCAATGGCAAGCCGGTAATCAAAATGAATATCTGCAACGAGTGGAATATGAATCTGCTTTTTGATCTCTTTCAACGCAAGCGCAGCTTCCATCGTAGGCACTGCGCAGCGGATAATCTCACATCCCGCTTCCTCCAGAGCGAGAATCTGCTCCACTGTCGCCGCCACATCCTCTGTCTTTGTATTTGTCATAGACTGGATCGCTACCGGATGACTTCCTCCGATCCATACATTTCCAATCCGTATTTCTTTTGTTCGATTTCTCAACATCTCCATTTTTTCCTCCTGTTCTCCCAAAAATAATGTTAAATTTACGGCGGATGAGAAATTTTTTAAAAATCCCCGCATCCACCGTCTTTGTCTGTTCCTTATTTTTTTGTAAATGTCATCTGGCTGCCATATTCCCGTTCAGTCAATGTCAGTTCTTTCTGCTCCAGATTATATTCATACGTACCGTCCAGCTTCTGCAGTGCAGTATCCAGTTTGGCTGTATCTACACCGGACTCCTCTGCTGCTTTCTGCAATTCGGCAGCATCTGTATGCAGAGTGATCACTTTCATATCTGTATCTACGCTGCACTCTACCGAAACTTTTACATCTGCTGATTCAAACTCCTCCGGCCACTGCACAACCGCCTGATCCTCTCCCGAGATCGTCAGCATCAGATCACTGTCCTCCCGTACCCACGTTCCTTCCAGAGGATTCGATGTAAATAATTTTATCACAAAGAATACTGCGATCAGAATAATAACCAGTGTGGATACTGATATCGCAGTCTTCCAAAGACGATTTCTTTTTTCTTCATCATTTTTTGCAAACATACTTTCTGTCATCCTTTCTTTTCTTCAATTTCATTATACGGATTTTCCATGGAGGTGTCAATGTGTTTCCCCGTTCTGTCAAGTAGTGTCTTTTCGTCACTTTTTTATTCATTTTGTTGATATTTGTCACTTTTTGTCAATAAATGGAAGCAAACTGTTAAAATACACATTATTCAGGAGGTACATATGAAGTTTTCATCTACATTAAAAGAATTAAGAGAACAAAATCATGTCACCCAGAACCAGCTGGCTTCTCACTTAAAACTTACCCGCTCCACAATCGCGGGATATGAGACAAAAGGAAAGCAGCCGGACTACGAACGTTTGCTTCAGATTGCAGACTATTTTCACGTATCGGTTGATTATCTGCTCACAGGCTCTGAAACCAACGGTATTTCTGTTCCGCCGGATTCTTCCGAATACCGTCTGCTCTGTGCGTATCTGAATCTGTCTTCGGATTCCAGACAACAGCTTTTCGAATACACCGAATTTCTACAAGATCAGGATACAAAAAAGGGAAGGATGCCAAAATAAATTGCGCATTCTTCCCTTTCTTTTTTAATTTTTATTCTCCGCCAAGCTTACTTGCTGTAAACCATCCGAGACAAAATGTCACGATTCCGACTACTATCGTCAATACAGAGAGTCCGCTCCAGTCTACTTTTAACAAAATTGCGATCGGAGATGCCAGAATCAGACCGATGATCGCATAATATGCATGGATTTCCGCTTTCATAAAGATAAACTCGATCAGCTTTGCAATCAGAAAGATTCCGATCACAACGCCGATTCCAAACGGAATCAGAATTCCACACTGCGCCAGGATCTTCTGGACATCAAATGCGATCAGTGCATCGATAAACTGATTGATCGTTTTCAAAATCGTATCATAATATCCGAGCAGCATCAGCATCATCGATCCGCTCACCCCCGGCACTACCATTGTCGCAGCCGCAACAACACCTACCAGGAATAATTTGATCACATTGACAACCCCAAAGCTCACATCCGCGGCAGCACCATTTGTCTCTCCTAAAAGTGCCATTGTGATCACGATTCCAAAGAAGATCAAAAACGGAATGATCTTTCCTACTGTCACAGAATGTCCTTTGACTTTCTTAAAAATAAACGGAAGGCTTCCGGCGATCAAACCGCAAAACGCAAAATTGGTCGGAATCGGATACACCTCCAGTAAATATTCAAAAAGACGGGACAACACAACAATGGCGATTCCGGCTCCTAAAAAGATCGGAATCAGAAGTTTCATACTTTTTTTGAATTCACTTTTTAAATGTGTGATTGCATGGATCAGATGATCATATAATCCCATTGCCACCATCATTGTTCCACCACTGACACCCGGAATGATATTTGCAATTCCAACTACCATTCCCTGTAAAATCTGTTTTAACATTCTTTTTTACCTTTTCCTCTTTCCTTACTATATTTTTTCAAAAATTCCAGCAGACTCTCCATTTCTTGTCTGGTGCCTACTGTAATTCTCAAATACTGACGGATTCTCTCGCTGTTCCAGTATCTCACATAGATTTTCTCCCGTTTTAGGGCCTCAAACAGTTCAGATGCCTCAAATTCCGGATGTGTGACAAACAGAAAGTTCGCTCTGGAATCTGTATATGTAAATCCAAGCTCTGCAAGCTCTTGTTTTGCCCATTCTCTTGTCTCTACGATCCGGTCTACACATTCGTGAAAATACGTTTCCTCCTTCACACTCTGCGCTCCGCAGAGCAGAGCCGCCTGATTCATTGTGTAGGAGTTGAATGAATATTTGGCATCGTTTAGATATCCGATCAGCTCCGGATTTCCGATTGCAAATCCGATCCGCATCCCTGCCATGGATCTGGACTTTGAAAACGTCTGCACAACCAGAAGATTCTCATAGCGGTCAATCAGCTCCAGCGCAGATTTTCCTGCAAAATCAATGTAAGCCTCGTCCACGATCACTACAGAGTCCGGATTGTGACGCAAAATATCCTCGATGAAATCCAGATCCTCATAAATCGCTGTCGGTGCATTCGGATTCGGGAAAATAATCCCTCCGTTCTCTGCATAGTAATCTTCTTTTACCAGACAAAACTGCTCATCCAGCTTCGGGCAGCGATACGGGATTCTGTATAACTGCGCCCATACTTTATAAAAAGAATAAGTAATATCCGGAAACAGAATCGGTTTGTCCGAGTTAAAAAAGGTCAGAAAGCACATCGAAAGCACATCATCTGAGCCAACGCCTACAAAAATCTGCTCCTTCCCGACACGATAAAACCTGGACAGTTCTTCCACCAGGATATCTGCTGCCGGATCCGGATACAGGCGAAGACTGTCCGCATCCATCTCTTTTAATACCTTCGCAACTCCCGGCGCCGGCGGATACGGATTCTCATTGGTATTGAGCTTGATCACACGCTCTTTCGGCTGTTCTCCGGGCACATACGGCTCTACTTTTCGAATCTTATCTAAAATTGCCTGATTCATCCTTACCCTCCTTGTACTCTGCTGCCAGCTTTGCAAATTCCGGCAGAGAATTTATGATCGTCTCATAAGATACACAATATGCCAGTCTGACATATCCCGGGCAGGCAAATGAGCTTCCCGGAACAATCAGAATATGATACTTCTTCGCTGCTTCACAGAACTGCTTTTCATCTGCAACCGGAGACTTCATGAACAGATAAAACGCTCCTTCCGGCTTGATACACGAAAATCCCAGATTGCGAAGCCCCTGATACAATACCTCTCGATTCCTGTCATAATACGAAATGTCCGTTTTTTCTTCCAGGCAGTATTTTACAAGCTTCTGCTGCAGTGTCGGTGCATTTACGAATCCGAGGATCCGGGTCGCCACGTTCGCTGCCCGTATCAGCATTTCACTGTCCGCCGCCTCATCCGGAATTACCAGATATCCGATCCGCTCTCCCGGAAGAGACAATGATTTACTGAATGAATAACCGACCACCGTATTGTCGTAATATTTTGTCAGATACGGTACTTCTGTTTTGTCATAGGCAAGTTCACGATACGGCTCATCTGAGATCAGATAGATATCCGTTCCAAATTCCTGCTGTTTTGCATTCAGAATCGCTGCCATCCTTTGTATGGTCTCTTCAGAATAGATCACTCCGGTCGGATTGTTCGGTGTATTCACAATCACAGCTTTTGTCTTTTCCGTGATTTTTTCCTCAAATTCTTTCAGTCTTGGCTGAAATGTCTCTGTATCCGGGGAAATCTCTACCAGCACTCCGTCAAAATTGCTGACGTAGCTTCTGTACTCTCCAAAATACGGAGCAAATGTAATCACCTCATCTCCCGGATTCAACAGCGCTTTTAAAATGACATTCAATCCACCTGCAGCTCCCACAGTCATCGTAATATTGTGTTCTGAAAATCCCGTGCCAAAACGCGCGTTAAGCGAATCCGCAACTGCCTGTCTTACATCCGCATACCCGGCATTGCTGTTTGTGTAGCCGTGCAGACGTACAGGATCCTCTGACTCCAGAATGGAAACGATTGCTTCTTTCACTGCCTTCGGCGCCGGCACATTAGGATTTCCGAGGCTGAAATCATAGACATTCTCCGCCCCGTATTTTTCTGCCATTTTGTTTCCTTCTTCGAACATTGCCCGGATTGCTGAACTGTTCGCCACCATTTGCTCCATTTTCTTTGAAATCATGATACCACCCCGTTTTCTTTTACTGACCTACGCGTTCTTTCTCGTCAGGATTCCTTTTTCTACCAGAAATGCCGGACGATATGATAATTTTGCTTTTCTCAAGCCTTCCGAACCGGCATCATCCTCCCGGTTCACATACTGATACCCTGTACATTCATGCTGTACGAACTGCTGATTGATCATCGGATATGCTCCGTCAATATCAGCAAACGCCTTTTCAATATGCACGACAAATGTATCTTCGCAGAGCTCTTCTCCAATCGTAAATGCAACAACCTGTCCATCCACACGAAGCACTCCGCCTCGCTGATCCAGTTCTTTATAAAGTCTCAGTGCATTTAATGCAACACACATCTCCGCATTTTTGCCCGGATCTTCCTCACATCCGTTCTGGTTTCTCCACTTCAACGCCATCTGGAAGCACTCTTCCATATTTTCATCATTCAATGGTTCATAGCTCCAGTTTGGATAAAGCTTCTGAAATTTGTTAATATGATTCCTCTTTCCGTGCAGCTTCTTTCCTGCCAGAGTCGCCAGTTTTTCAGACTCATACACATAATCTGCCTGGTCTCTGTCATATTCTAATTCAAACTCACCCGGAAACCACGCTTCTATCTGTGCGAAATTCTCCGCTGTCACGTTGTACAGCTTAAACGGATACCCCTGTTCTTCACTATACTTCATCAAAAATTCCAGCGCTCTTTTCACACAAGACTCTTCCCCTGCGGGATAAGCAAAGCCCGGATCGTCCCCTCCGTCACGGAACACCAGTGTATCCTCTATGACCGCAAATGTCACATCATAGTGGCGAGCCCACAAAAACACATCTACAAATGTCCTCTCACAGCTTCTACTTGGTGCCTTGTCAAAATAAGAACGGATCAGCTCCTGATCTTCCAGTGCCGGTCTTCTAAAAATAATTTCTTCCATAATATCCTCTTTCTAAATTTGTTTATTCCATAGTATGTCGCTGATATCTTGTTAGTATAGCATATTCTTTTGGGAAACGCAAAAAAGGATGACTCTTTTATATCTCATTGCTCATTTTCTCCTGTCTTCTTTCTGTAATAATTCTTCTTGAATACTTCAATGTCCTCTTCATCGAAAAGACGTCTGCCTGTAGGAGTAATCGTGCAGGCGAGCCAGCCTCGATCGACATAGTCTCTCACTGTATTCTCTGATATTCTCAACTGCTTGGCTACGTCTCCTGTCTTTCACATCATGTAACACCTTCTTTCCACTTTTTATTTATAATAGTTTAAAATCATATCAATAAAACGAATTTGAATCTGAAGGAAATTTCTAATCTTGAGGAATTACAGAATCTGAAGAAAATGAAGAAAACCTTCACCACATTTTTGTAGTAAAGGTCTTCGTTAAGATTTTATTGAAATTATTTACGCTTTCTCAATACAGTAGCCAGAGCAACTCCAAGTGAAGCAAGACCTGTTCCTGCTACTGGAAGTGTAGCTGTTGCATCTCCTGTTGTGTATGTCAGTGTGACTGTTGGGAAATCTACTGAACCTGTAGAATACTTAGAATCGAATACAAATATCTGTCCATCAGTTGCATTATTTCTCTCTATACAAGCCTGCTGTGCAGCCTTTGTAATTGTAAATTTGTATACCGTATCTGAAACCTTCTCCTCGATAACATCCTGTGGATGCCCATCAAACCACGGAATATCCTAATATGGTTCAAAACCATCCTGCACACCATTTACTGTGTATGTGATTACGATATCCTGAGTACCATCGAATGTCGTAGAACTTGTTGTTACGTCTACCGTAATAGCCTTTACTTCTGGTTCAGCAACTTCTTCCTTGACAGTTGTGTCTGCCTGCGGTGTTGTCTGCTCTGCCTCTGTCACTGTTGAATCTACATCTGCTGCTAACGCCGTCACTGGTGCAGTCCCCAATACAACTGTCAGTGCTGTTGCAAGCATCAGGTTTTTCCATAAACTTTTCCTTCTCATGTTTTTTCTTATTTTTTATAATATAAAATATATTATATCTTAAATATATTAACACATTGACTTCTAAAATACAATAGATACTATGAAAGGTGGTATTGTATGTTTAAATTAAAAAAAGAAGCTACTGAGTACGAAAACAAGTAAAGCTGTTTGATATAATAACTTTTCATTCTTACTTGGATACCAATCATACACCACGAATACAATATCAAGGTCTGGACAAACACAGAGCCACCCCCAATACACCTTCCAAAAGCTAAGTATACAAAAAGACTGCCAGATACCTCTCGGTAAATGACAGCCTGTTCTGATACCCTATTTTGTTGTCAACATATTGTTACGGATTTCTTCAATCTGTTCTTTTGAAAAGCCTGTTGCTCTCATAATGACTACTGTATCTATTCCGTCACGAAGCAGGCTCTTAGCAATCTCCACATTAGTATCATGCCGTTCATTTCGTTTGGCAATATTTACAGCCTCTAATTTCTCTTCTTCTAAACTCTGGAATACTTTCGTCATGCTCAAATACCTCCTTACTGACTTCGCATAGTCTCTGTCTATAAATTTATCACTGCTCACCAAAATACCAGGATAACAAATGCCTGTGTGTTTTCATCTTCAATCTGTTTCGCCAAATCTACTACTTGCTCAATCACTTTCTGCTTCACTTCTTTGCCTTTCTTTGCAAGTGGAAGAATGATAAGCAGCATAAGTTCCTTCTCTGACAAAGTTTCATTGTTCTCCAGTTTCTTTTTAACAGATTGGTTTTTGATGATGTAGTGGAAACTGTTATTGAAAAAAATTACAGTTGACACAATGGACGATAAGTCCGCCAAAAATAGTATTACCGTAGAGAAAAAAACAGAAATCGGCTACATTTTCATTCTGTATACCGATTTCTATTTCTTTTTTATATTCTATTCATTCATATTGGCCAATTTTGCGCTTTGATCCGCTGCGATCAGACTGTCAATTACTTCATCCAGGTCTCCATTCAAAATCGTATCCAGTTTATGAAGTGTCAGCTTGATCCTGTGATCTGTCACACGTCCCTGCGGGAAGTTGTAAGTTCTGATCTTCTCAGAACGATCTCCTGTTCCAATTTGGCTTCTTCTTGCCTCAGCTTCTGCGGACTGCTGTTTTTCCAGTTCCAGTTCATACAGTTTGGAACGGAGCAGACGGAATGCTTTTTCTTTATTCTGCAACTGTGATTTTTCTGTCTGACTGTAGATCACAATTCCTGTCGGATAGTGGGTCAGACGCACTGCAGAGTCTGTTGTGTTTACACATTGTCCTCCGTTTCCGGATGCCCTCATGACGTCTATACGGATATCTTTTTCATCGATCACAACGTCCACATCCTCTGCCTCCGGCATCACTGCCACTGTGATTGTAGAGGTATGGATCCGTCCGCCGCTCTCTGTTTCCGGCACACGTTGTACACGGTGTACACCACTCTCGTATTTCATACGGGAGTATGCTCCCTGTCCTGTGATCATAAATACACACTCTTTGAATCCGCCGATTCCATTTTCATTGAGAGAGATCATCTCTGTTCTCCATCTGCGGCTCTCTGCATAATGTACATACATACGGTATACTTCCGCAGCAAAAAGTGCAGCCTCGTCACCACCGGCACCGGCACGGATCTCCACGATTACGTTTTTGTCATCATTCGGATCCTTTGGAAGCAACAGGATCTTTAATTCCTGCTCCAGCTCTTCCACTCTGGCTTTGGACTCATTCAGCTCTTCCTTTGCCAGCTCGCGCATCTCTTCATCAGATTCTTCTTCCAGCATCATCAGGCTGTCTTCTATATTCTGCTTACACTGTTTATACTCATTATATGCCTCTACGATCGGAGCAAGATCACTTTGTTCTTTCATCAGCTTGCGGAAACGCTCCGGATCATTTGCAACACCGGGCTCCTGAAGCTCGCCCATGACTTCCTCATAGCGGATCAATAAATCCTCCAATTTATCAAACATCTTTTTCCTCGTCCTTTCTATTACTCATCCTACCTATCATACACGCCAAAGACCACCCGGTCAAGACCTGCCAAATCCTTTTTCACGCTTACGCCCGTATATCCTGCCTGTTCCATCAGATTTTTGACATCCTCACCCTGATCAGAACCGATTTCAAACAAAAGCCATCCCTTCTTTTTCAGGTATGCAGGTGCCTGTTCAATGATCCTCCGGTAAAAATACAGTCCATCTTCTTTTCCGTCCAGCGCAAGATACGGATCATGGTCTTTTACTTCCTCCTGCAGTGTTTCTATCACAGAGGTCCTGATATACGGCGGATTTGATACAATCACATCATAAGTTCCCTTTACATTTTCAAACAGGTCACTCTCCAGAAACTCTGCATCGATCTTCAGCTTCTCAGCATTTCTCTCTGCCACACACAGCGCTTCTTTTGAAAGATCCACACCAACACCTGTCACTGTCCGGGGCTTTAATTCATGCAGGAGACTCAGAAGAATACATCCGGAACCGGTGCACATATCCAGGAGTCGGATTTCTCCCATCTGTTCCTTTCTGCACACCTCTAACGCTGTTTCCACCAGTACTTCTGTATCCTGTCTCGGAATCAGCACATGTTCATTGACCAGAAATTCCAGTCCCATAAACTCCTGAACACCTGTCAGATGCTGAAGCGGAATCCGTGTACTTCTCTTTCTGATCAGCTCCAGATATTCTCGCTCCTCCTGATCGTGCATCGGGTGCTCCGGCTCCATATAATAAGAAGCCTTTGTAATTCCGGTCACATGTTCCAATAAATACCAGGCGTCCAGATCATACTCTTCCACGCCGGCTTTTTGTAAGCTCTGCGCTCCTCTTTTCCAGGCTTCCTTCCAGGTCATAAGGCACATTCCTCCTGTGTACACTTGTTTTCCCCAAAGGATTCCTCTGTCTTAGAGAAATTTTCTTCCAGATACGCCTTCCAGTCGAATACCTCTTCCACTGCCCGAATTGCCACTTCAATCATACTGTCATCCGGTTCTTTTGTCGTCATCATCTGCACCCACATTCCCGGTTTGCTCAAAACATTGACCACAGGATTTTCACTGCTTCCCGCCAGGCGGATGATCTCATAAGAAACTCCCGCGATCACCGGCATCAGCGCAATCCGGATTCCTACTTTTAAGACCTGCGATTCTGCTGTGATAAAAAAGCAGAAAATAATACTGACGATCATAACAAAAAAGAGAAAACTTGTCCCGCAGCGCTTGTGCTGTCTGGAGCTTTTTCTTACATTTTCAACCGTAAGCGGCATTCCGTGTTCAATGCAGTTGATACACTTGTGCTCTGCCCCATGATACATAAACGTCCTCTGAATATCCTTCATTCTGGAAATCAAACCAATATACAAAAGAAAGACTACCATTCGGATCACACCTTCCAGCGCGGTAAGTACCCCTCTGGACGAAATATAATTTTTCAAAAGATCACTCAGGAAATACGGGAGGACCATAAAAATCCCAACCGCTGCCACGATAGAAAATGCCACCGTAAAGCCCATCATGATCTTTTCTTGTTTTTCCTGCTTTTGCGCCTCTTGTTCAGTAAGAACTTCCCCCTCTTCTTCCTCGAAAAAGCTGGCCGAATAGGTCAGAGTTTTCATTCCCAGCACGAGCGAATTGATAAAATTAAAGATTCCCCGGATAAACGGCACTTTATAAACACCCTGCCAGGGGATGATACCTTTGTATTCTTTGACGCAAACCTCGATCTGCTGATCCGGTTTTCTGACAGCCACTGCATACCGTGTCTTATTTTTCATCATAATACCTTCCAGCACTGCCTGTCCGCCTATATTTGATGACTTCATACTTCCCTCCTCCTTTTTTCTATATATAAAAACAGGCTGAGATACATTTACCTCAGCCTGCCATAATCTTTTCTTATTTAATACCATATTTTTTGTTGAACTTGTCAACACGTCCGCGAGCCTGAGCAGCTTTCTGCTGACCTGTATAGAATGGATGGCATTTGGAGCAGATTTCTACGTGGATGCTCTCGTTTGTAGATCCTGTTACAAATGTGTTTCCACAGTTACAAGTTACTGTTGCCTGATGGTACTCTGGATGGATTCCTTCTCTCATGATTTTCACCTCTCTATTTTAAAATATTATTCTAATCTCTAAACAGCTACACCATAATAGCATAGTTTTTTCTGTTTTGCAAGTTTTTTCAATAAGAAAACTTTATCTTTTTTCAATTTTTAATTTTTTGCTGCTTTTTCTTTTCCAATCAGGAAATACGGAACTGCCAGGAACAAAATACCGCCCACCATATTTCCAATGGTTACAACAGCCAGATTATAGGCATATCCGCCGATGCTGATATCGTACTGTGCCGGATTCAAAAGACCGATCATCATCAGAGACATATTTGCCACACTATGTTCAAATCCTGCTGTAAAAAATGTGATCAGACACCAGAACGTCATAATCAGCTTTCCTGTTTCTGTTTTCATTTTAATTCCGCACCACACTGCCAGACATACTAAGATATTACAGAGTATTGCCCGCATAAACAGCGGCAGCGGTTCTACAGACATCTTCATCGCTGTAGTATCTGCCATGATCGCCTGTACGCTTCCTGTACAGAGTCCTGTCAGAGAGTACATTCCTGCTACCAGAACAGAGCCTGCCAGATTCCCGAGCCAGCAGGTCACCCACACTGTCACAGAATCCTGAAATGTCACTTTCTTCTGAAACATCCCAACAGCCATCACAAAATTACTTCCTGTAAAGAGCTCTGCTCCTGCCATCAAAACCAGACTGAGGGCAACGCCAAAGCAGCCTCCCATAATAAACTTCACACCCGGCACGCCGCCTTCTTTTAACATTCCACCTGCTGTAAATGCCAGAAGAACGCCAAATCCAACAAACATTCCCGCCAGCATCGCTGAGATGAAGTATGCCCCTGTCTGCTGCCGCAGGAACTGGATTTTCTTTTTGGCTGCATTTCCTGCCATGTCAATTTCTTCACGAAACATCTTGATTTCCTCCTCAGTTTCTCATCATTCAAGTATTCTTGAACATCCCGCATTTTGTCACATTTTGCAGGACACCAACCAGAATATAATATCTGTTTTGTGAGTCAGAATCAAGTATTTTCTTTCGTACAAGAGTGATTTTAGATAAATTTTTGACGAATTACTGTCTGCACCAGCTCGGCATTCGTTCTTGTCCGCGAGAACATATTCAGCAGATTGTCCACTGCTTCATCTGCTTTCATGCCATTCATTGCCTTTCGGATGATATAAACTGCATCCTGCTCTTCTTTATTAAGCAGCAGATCTTCTCTTCTGGTTCCGGATTTCGGAATATCGATCGCCGGGAACACTCTCTTCTCCTGAAGTTTTCGATCCAGCACCAGCTCCATGTTACCGGTTCCCTTAAATTCTTCATAAACAACATCGTCCATCTTGCTTCCCGTTTCCACAAGTGCTGTTGCCAGGATCGTAAGGCTTCCGCCCTCACGCATATTTCTTGCCGCACCAAAAAACCGCTTCGGCATATGCAGTGCAGCCGGATCAAGACCGCCGGACAAGGTTCTTCCTGACGGCGGCACAGTCAGGTTGTACGCTCTTGCCAGACGGGTGATACTGTCTAACAGGATCATAACATCTTTTCCATGCTCTACCAGACGCTTCGCACGCTCGATCACCATCTCGGATACTCTCTTATGATGTTCCGGCAGCTCGTCAAATGTAGAGTAGATTACTTCCACATTTGGTCCCGCGATTGCTTCCCTGATATCGGTTACCTCCTCCGGACGTTCATCGATCAGAAGGATCAGAAGATGCATGTCCGGCTCTCTTTTCTGAACAGAGAGTGCCACTTCTTTGAGAAGGGTTGTCTTACCGGCTTTCGGAGGTGATACGATCATTCCTCTCTGTCCTTTTCCAATCGGAGAGAGCAGATCTACGATCCGCATTGCAGTCGTTGCTCCCGGTGTTTCCAGCGAAATCCTCTGATTCGGGAAGATCGGAGTCAGATCCTCAAAATTATGGCGCTTTACTGCTTCTGCCGGACGCAGCCCATTGATGGTCGACACGTACAAAAGTGCACTGAATTTTTCAGACTGTGTTTTAATCCTCGTATTTCCTGTGATGATATCTCCCGTCTTCAGATTGAAGCGCCGGATCTGGGATGGTGACACATATACATCATTTTCACCCGGAAGATAGTTTTCACACCGGATAAATCCATACCCGTCCGGAAGCACCTCTAAAATTCCGTTTGCAGTACGCCCGCTGTCAAGCTGTTCGATATCCGTTCCCTCTTTTTTCTCTTTCACTTCTTCTTTTGCCTGTGCGTTGGCCTCTTCCTGTTTCTCTTTGTCATCCTGCGCCAGCATTGCTTCGATCAGATCTCCTTTTTTTAAAGTGGAAATTCCTTTCATCTTTCTTGCCTTTGCCAATTCCCGCAATGTAGCGAGCGGTAACGATTCATATTTTTCTCTTGTCATAATTACCTGCCTTTCTCAAAATTCACTTTTCATTTATTCATTTTACTTTCAATCTCTTGGGGATCTTTGTCTGAACTGACTTAACTTGAACAATTTTGTAAAGTTTGTTTTTTTATTATAGCGCATCTTTTCCAAAAAAGAAAGTTTTTTTTGAAATCTTGCACCGTTTCCTTAACAGTGTTATGATTATGGAAGAATGTGTTCTGCACAGGAAATCTAAGAATCAGCGAGGTAAAAACTATGACAAACAGCAAAAAAGCATTACAGATGCACGAACAGTGGAACGGAAAACTGGAAACTGCAGCCAAAGCACATGTCAATTCCAGAGAAGATCTGGCAATTGCTTACACACCGGGTGTAGCCGAGCCTTGTAAGGTGATCGCAAAAGATCCGGAAGCTGCTTACAAATATACAATCAAATCCAACACCGTAGCCGTAGTTTCTGACGGAAGTGCGGTTCTGGGACTTGGCAATATCGGAGCCCTGGCAGCCATGCCTGTTATGGAAGGAAAAGCAGTTCTTTTCAAAGAATTCGGCGGTGTCAATGCCGTTCCGATCTGCCTTGACACGCAGGATACAGAAGAGATTATCAAAACCGTTGTCAACATTGCACCTGCATTTGGCGGAATCAATCTGGAAGATATTTCTGCACCGCGTTGTTTTGAGATCGAAGAGCGCTTAAAAGAGCTTCTGGACATCCCTGTCTTTCATGATGACCAGCACGGAACTGCCATTGTTGTCCTTGCCGGTATCATCAATGCTCTCAAAGTTACCGGAAAGAAGAAAGAAGACTGCCGCGTTGTCGTAAACGGTGCAGGTTCTGCCGGAGTTGCCATCACAAAACTGCTTCTGACCTACGGATTTGAACATATTACAATGTGTGATATCAACGGAATCATCAGCAGCGCATCACCGAACCTGAACTGGATGCAGAAAAAGATGACAGAAGTGACAAACCTGGAAAACAAAACCGGTTCTCTGGCAGATGCCATGTGTGGAGCTGACATTTTCGTCGGTGTCTCTGCTCCTGGTATCGTCACAAAAGAGATGGTCGCATCCATGAATTCCGACGCCATACTCTTTGCCATGGCAAATCCGGTGCCGGAGATCATGCCGGATCTTGCAAAAGAAGCGGGTGCACGCGTTGTTGGAACCGGACGCTCTGATTTTCCAAATCAGGTCAATAACGTTGTCGCTTTCCCGGGAATTTTCAAAGGAGCGCTGGAAGGGCGCGCCACACAGATCACGGAAGAGATGAAACTTGCTACAGCCAATGCCATTGCAAGTCTTGTTTCTGATGAAGAACTCAATGAAAACAATATTCTTCCGGAAGCATTTGATTCCCGTGTTGCCGACGTAGTCAGCAAAGCGGTAAAGGAACTGATCTGATCATGCGCTGGGGTGAAAAAAGATACCACTCTCTGGATTATGAATTAAAACAGATGTTCAAAGAAAAAGTTTACAAAATCGCCTTAAACGGCGGCATGACCTGTCCAAACCGTGACGGTCATGTCGGAACAGGGGGCTGCATCTTCTGCAGTTCCCAGGGTTCCGGCGATTTTGCCGGCTCTGCCAGACTTTCCATCGCCGAACAGATAAGACAGGGAAAAGCAGATATTTCTTCCAAACGTCCGGTGCACTCTTATATTGCCTATTTTCAGGCATTTACGAACACTTATGCGCCGGTGGAAACTCTTCGTGCCCTTTATATGGAAGCCATTGCTGATCCGGAGGTGAAGATTCTCTCCATTGCCACCAGACCGGATTGTCTGGGAGCAGATGTCCTCGCACTGCTCGATGAGATCAACCAGATCAAACCTGTCTGGGTGGAGCTGGGATTGCAGACCATCCATCCCGAAACCAGCGCCTACATCCGGCGCGGATATGAGCTTTCAGTATTTGAACAGGCAGTAAAAGAACTTCGCGCCATCGGCATCACGGTAATTGTTCATACGATTCTGTATCTGCCGGGTGAGACGAAAGACGATATGCTGGATACGATCCACTATCTCAATCATATGGATATTCAGGGGATCAAACTGCAGCTGCTCCATGTCTTAACCCACACAGACCTTGCAGCCGACTATGAAAAACACCCCTTTTATATTCCCGATATGCAGGATTATATTCAGTTTCTCGGCACCTGTATCGCACATTTGAATCCAGAGATCGTGATTCATCGCCTGACCGGAGACGGACCGAAAGACCTTTTGATCGCCCCTCTTTGGACAAGCAATAAAAGAACCGTATTAAATCAGCTTCACAGCCACCTGAAAGAACAGGATATCTGGCAGGGAAAGGAGTACTATGTCTGAAACTTATACACTGTATAAACTGATCGTATTGTACATGCTGGATAAAGTGGATTTTCCATTGACAACTTCACAGATTTCCGAATTTATTCTGGAAAAAGAATACACAACTTATTTTAAGCTTCAGGAAACACTCGCTGAAATGGAACATTCCGGACTGCTCCGCGTGGAAACGACACACAACCGTACTCTGTATCATCTGACAGACAACGGTCTGGACACCATCCAATACTTTAAAAACAAGATTTCCCCTGCCATTCAGCGGGATATTGATGAATTTCTCAAAGAAAAGAAGTATGATCTGAAAGAAGAGGTTTCTGTCAAGTCCGACTACTATCTGAACACCAACCATGAATATGAGGTCTGCTGTCAGATTGTAGAAAACGGCTTCAGCCTGATCGATCTGAAACTCACGGTTCCTACCGAATCAGAAGCTGAAGCCATTGCCGGAAACTGGGCTTCCCAGAGCCAGGATATCTATACCCTACTGCTCACGAAGCTTTTGTAAATGCTCTTTGATCTGTTTTTCATAGCCAAGATCGCCGGGTTCGTAGAACCTGGCGTTTTTGATTTCATCCGGAAGATACTGCTGTTCTACATAATGATTCGGATAGTCATGTGCATATTTATATCCGATCCCATGTCCCAGATTTTTAGAACCCTTGTAATGTGCATCCTGCAGATGTGACGGAACCGTGGTCTTATATTGCCGTACATTTTCATTTGCCGCAAAAATCGCATTGACCGCCGAATTACTTTTTGGCGCAGTCGCCACATACAGTACTGCCTGCGATAAAATAATCTGTGCCTCCGGCATCCCGATCCGCTCCACTGCCTGTGCTGCGGAGACAGCCACCGTGAGTGCCACAGGATCTGCATTTCCCACATCCTCTGCTGCACAGATCATGATCCTGCGGGCAATAAATTTGATATCTTCTCCTGCATACAGCATTTTTGCCAGATAATACACTGCAGCATCGGGATCAGATCCCCGCATACTTTTGATAAATGCGGAAATCGTATCATAATGATTGTCTCCGCCCTTATCATAGCGCACAACCCGCTTTTGAATACATTCTGACGCCACATCCAGCGTAATATGAATCTTGCCGTCCTCACTGCGCTCTGTCGTCAAAACACCAAGCTCAATGGCATTGAGCGCACTTCTTGCATCTCCGCCGGATACATCTGCCAGAAACTCCAGCGCATCCTCGTCGATTTCTGCATGAAAACTTCCCATTCCCTTATTCTCATCATAAACCGCACGTTTCAACAGAGTGCGAATATCTTCTTTCTCCAGAGATTTTAATTCAAATACACTGGATCGGGAAATCAACGCACCATTGACTTCAAAATACGGATTTTCCGTTGTTGCTCCGATCAAGGTAATGGTACCGTCCTCCACGAATGGAAGCAGATAGTCCTGCTGTCCCTTGTTAAATCTGTGGATCTCGTCAATAAACAGGATCGTTTTTTTGCGATACATTCCGAGCAGTTCTTTCGCTTCATTTACCACCTGCTCCATATCTTTTTTTCCCGCTACTGTGGCATTGATCTGCTTGAACTCCGCACTGGTCGTATGTGCAATCACCTTTGCAAGAGTCGTCTTTCCCGTTCCCGGAGGTCCGTAAAAAATGATCGATCCCAGCTTATCCGCCTTGATCGCACGATACAAAAGCTTGTCTTTCCCTATGATATGCTGCTGTCCTACCACTTCTTCCAGCGTCTGCGGACGCATTCTGGATGCCAGGGGAGATTCCTGTTCCTGTGTTTTTTCTCTCATATAATCAAATAAATCCATACTCTTCCTCCTGCCGGCTTCTGTATATTTCAGACACCGCTGATCTCGCGGATGACCTCTCCTGCAATCAAAAGCCCTGCCACCGGCGGTACAAAGGAAATGCTGCCCGGAAGTATACGGCGGGCTCCTTTGTCCTCTCCGGTCTCACGTCCGGACGTATCGACTGGTTTTTCCGGTGAATACAATACTTTCAGATGCCGGATCCCTCTTGCTTTCAGTTCCCGCCGCATCACTTTGCAGAGCGGACACATACTGGTCTTTGACAGGTCTGTGATTTCAAACAGTTCCGGATGCAGCTTGTTGCCGGTTCCCATACTGCTGATCAGTGGGATCTCCCTTCTCTGCGCCAGTTCCGCGATCGCCAGCTTTGCCGTTACCGTATCGATGGCATCAATGATATAATCCGGAGTTTCTTCAAACAATTCTTCCACATTATCCGGCAGTACAAAGGTCTCATAGGTCTTTACAACAATCTCCGGATTGATATCCCGGATCCGCTCCCGCATCACTTCCGTCTTCATCCGTCCGATGGTACTGTGATATGCGATCGACTGCCGGTTGATGTTCGTCAGAGAAACCTTGTCATTATCGATCAGGATCAGCCTGCCCGCACCGCTTCTTGCAAGTGCTTCGATACAGTGAGAGCCTACGCCGCCGACACCAAATACCATGACAGTCGCCTGCTTAAGTCTCCCCAGCCCTTCTTCTCCGATCAAAAGTTCTGTTCTGGAATATTCATTCATCTTATATATCTCCTCTATTTCTAAGGCAGAAGCAATCTGTCTGCCGTCACAAATTCAAATCCTTTTTCTTTCAGTCTGTCTATGATCTGCAAGGCCGCCTCCACAGAGGTTCCGTAACAGTCATGTAACAGAATCATATCATTTTCTTTTGCCTGCGTCACTACTTTGCTGACAATTTTCTCTGTATCTTTTACAGACCAGTCCAGCGGATCCACTGTCCACATAACCGGGATCATGGAAATTTTTGCGGAAAGTCCCTTTGGAAATTCTCCAAAAGGAGGTCTTACATATTCTACCGGATTTCCCGTGATCTTCTCGATCAGACGGTTCGTCTCCTCCAGCTCTTTGAGCGCTTCCTCTTCTTTGATCTTCGTCAGCTGAACATGATGATACGTGTGATTTCCAATCAGATGTCCGTCTCTTGCCATCTGCCTCACCAGCAGAGCATTGTCGCCTTTTTCAATATTCTCTCCGATCAGGAAAAACGTAGCATGCACATCCCGCTCTCTCAGCCCGTCCAGAAGTTTCTCTGTATACGCTGCACTCGGTCCGTCATCAAAAGTCAGTGCGATCTTTGGTCTGATTTCTTCTGTCTGCTCCACATCCGCACTCACAGACTGTACTTCCCTCTCTGCCGGAATATCCACAAACGGCTGAATCCCCAGCAACAAAAAAACATAGGTAACTGTCAGCACTCTCCCCATCCATTTCCAACGCAATTGACTCACAATCCTTTTTTCTCGTTATTGCCAGTATATGCGGCTTTTCCTGAATTTATGGCATGTGATTCTTCCGGTACTGGGACGGACTCATCTGCATCTTCTTTTTGAATGCCTTGGAAAAATACAGATTATCTTCAAATCCTACCGAATACGCAATGGATGCAACGGAAAGCCCGGTCTCCCTGAGAAGATGGCATGCCTGACGGATTCGATATTCCGTCAGATATTCTTTTGGGGACTGCTTCTGATATGCTTGAAATGCACGAAAGAGATAACTTCTGCTGATCCCCGTATAATCCGCTACATCCTCCACCGTGATCGGATAGGAGTAACTGGATGCAATATAATCCTTTGCCCGCTCCACATAAACCTGCCGGAGGTCGTCTTTTTTCTCTTCTTTTTCCGCATAGTGAATAAACACGGACAGCATGGTATAAAGAGCTCCTGTCATAGCTGCTGCCGCTTCATATGTCGTTCCTCTCACCTGATAGATCTGCTCCAGCTGCCGCCAGATCAAATCTCCCGGAATCTTATCCCTTCCGATCACCGGCCGTTTTCTCGCAAAATCAGTTGCCCGTACCATCACAGCCGCATCGGTTCCCATAAATCCTGCCCATGCGTACTCCCACGGATCATCCGGATCTGCATAATACTTGACCTCTGTATCCGGATACAGAATAAAACTGTCTCCCTCTCCCAGATGATATACTTTTTTATCTGCCACATAGGTCCCCTTTCCCGAAATAATATGGTGGATACAATAATGATCCCGGATTCCCGGTCCCCACTGCTGCTCCGGTCCGCACTGCTGATATCCCACATTATAAACGGAAAGAGAACTCAGAAGATTATCTCCTACTTTATAGGAGTATTTGTATGTCTGTTCCACGCTCTTCTTTCCTTTCCCCAAATCTGTTCTTCGCCTCTATTATACAACATAATTCCATATATATGCACGTATTTTTTATAGACTTTTTTCAGTCTGATTTTTATAATAAACTTGTAAAAATACTCAGTCTCTATGGAAAGTGAGGAATCAACATCATGAAAGAACGTTTGATGAAAAAATTTGAAGAACTTTTCGGCAGCACAGAAGGTGCCGGTTTTTATTTCTCTCCGGGACGCGTGAATCTGATCGGAGAACACACAGATTACAATGGAGGACACGTATTTCCATGTGCGCTGACACTTGGTACATACGGAATCGCCAAAAAGCGCAGTGACCGTATCTTGCGTCTCTATTCTATGAATCTGGATCATCTCGGTGTGATCACTGCCACTCTTGACGATCTGACCAACAAGCCGGAATACAACTGGGCAAACTATCCGCTTGGAGTTCTCTGGGCATTAAAAGAAAAAGGATACTCTGTAGACTGTGGAATGGATCTTGTGATCTACGGAAATATTCCGAACGGTTCCGGTTTGTCCTCTTCCGCATCCCTGGAAGTTCTGACCGGAGTAATCGCAAAAGATCTCTGCGGATTTGATGCCTTAAGCATGACCGACATCGCACTGATCGGACAGTACTCTGAGAACAACTTCAACGGATGCAACTGCGGAATCATGGATCAGTTTGCAGTTGCCATGGGCAAAAAAGACTGCGCGATCTTTTTGGATACCGGCACACTCTCCTATGAGTATGCACCGGTAGAACTGGAAGACGCCAAGATCATCATCACAAACAGTAAAGTAAAACACAGTCTTGTTGACTCTCAGTACAACCAGAGACGTCAGGAATGCAGCCATGCGCTCTCTCTTCTTCAGGAAGAACTGGATATCAACGCTCTTGGTGATCTGGACATCGATACCTTTGAAAAATTCAAAGAAGTGATCACAGATCCTGTAGAGCAGAAACGTGCGAAACACGCAGTTTATGAAAACCAGCGTACCATCGAAGCGGTATCTGCATTAAAAGCAGGCAACATCGAGCGTTTCGGCGAACTGATGAATCAGTCCCACATCTCTTTAAGAGATGATTACGCAGTATCCTGTGAAGAGATCGATATCCTGGTCGATCTTGCATGGCAGATTCCGGGTGTTGTAGGTTCCCGTATCACAGGCGGCGGATTCGGGGGATGTACCGTAAGTATCGTAAAAAATGACGCTGTCGATACTTTCATCAATACTATCGGACCTGCATATAAAGAAAAGGTCGGACACGAAGCCGAATTCTACACCGTTGATATCGGAAGCGGTGCACAGAAACTGGAGACTCTCTAAGAAAGAAGGAATTTATCCATGTTATATGAATCTATCAAAAAACTGGTACAGTACGGCATTGATACCGGACTGACTCCGGAATGTGAACGTATTTACACTACAAACTTACTTTTGGATGTATTCCATGAAGACAACTGGGAAGATGTCTCCTGTGATCTGACAGATCTTGTGCTGAAAGACATCCTTGCCGATCTCCTTAAGGAGGCTGTTACACGCGGCATCATTGAAGACAGCATCGGCTATCGTGATCTGTTCGACACCAGACTGATGAACTGCCTGCTGCCGCGTCCGGCTCAGGTTCAGAACGACTTCTGGAGACATTATCAGGAATCTCCGGAATCCGCCACTCAGTTTTATTACAAGTTCAGTCAGGACAGCGATTACATCCGCCGGTACCGGATCAAAAAGGACCGCAGATGGAATGTAGACACAGACTACGGAACACTGGATATTACCATCAATCTGTCCAAACCGGAAAAAGATCCGAAAGCCATTGCCGCTGCGCGCAATGCTTCTGTTTCGGCTTACCCGAAATGTCAGCTCTGTATGGAGAACGAGGGGTATGCAGGGCGCCTCGATCACCCGGCCAGAGAGAATCACCGCATCATTCCGATCACGGTCAATGACAGCAAGTGGGGATTCCAGTATTCTCCTTATGTCTACTACAATGAGCACTGTATCGTGTTCAACGGAGAACATACTCCGATGAAGATCGAGCGCCAGACCTTTGTCAAGCTGTTTGATTTTATCAAACAGTTCCCGCACTATTTCCTCGGATCCAATGCAGATCTTCCGATCGTAGGCGGTTCTATTTTAAGCCATGACCACTTCCAGGGCGGACATTATACCTTTGCCATGGAAAAAGCGCCTGTCATCCAGGAGTTTACTGTCAAGGGCTTTGAAGATGTCACAGCAGGCATCGTAAAATGGCCGCTCTCTGTGATCCGTCTGCAGTCTGAGGATGTGACCAGAGTGATCGACCTTGCAGACCACATTCTGCAGGCATGGCGAGGATATACAGATGAAGCTGCTTTCATTTTTGCTGAAACAGACGGACAGCCTCACAATACGATCACGCCGATCGCCAGAATGCGGGATGGAAAATATGAGCTGGATCTGACTTTGAGAAACAACATTACCACAGAGGAACATCCGCTCGGAGTATACCATCCTCACAAAGAACTGCATCATATCAAAAAAGAAAATATCGGTCTGATCGAAGTCATGGGGCTTGCTGTACTCCCTGCACGTCTCAAAGATGAGCTGGAGCTGTTAAAGACTTATATTCTTGAGAAAAAAGACATCAGAAGCAATGAGACCATTGCAAAGCACGCGGACTGGACCGAAAGTTTCCTACCGTCCTATCCGGAGATCAACGCAGAAAATGTCACGCATATTCTGGAACAGGAAGTCGGAAAGGTCTTCTGTCAGGTCCTGGAAGATGCCGGTGTTTACAAATGCACAGACGAAGGACTCGCTGCATTTGACAGATTTGTTGAGACTTTATAAAATAGATTTCGGGAAACAGTGACTAAAAAGAACATCTCCGCAGAACTCAAAAGTTTTCATACTTTGCTTCCACGGGGATGTTCTTTTTCTTATTTTTTCTTTTTCTTATGTTTCGTCTTTTTCTTTTTCACACTGTACCCAAATGTCCCGATCTTCTTCCCGAGAGACAGATACTCTCCATGCGAATATGCCATCAGTCCTGTCTTATTCAGCTCAAACTTATTCTTTTCATTCAAATACTGCTCATCAATCTGTACTGCCAGAACTTCCGCCAGAAACATATGGTGGCTTCCCAGTTTTTTCACTTCTGTAACTTTACATTCGATATTGACCGGACACTCTTCGATCACCGGTGCATACTGAAGCTTTTCTGCTTTTGCCGGTGTCAGATGTGCCTCTTTCCATTTGTCCACATCCTTTCCGGAACGTACTCCGCAATAATCGGTTGCTTTTGCAAGCTGCTCCGTTGTCAGATTGATAACAAATTCTCCACTCTCTTTTAACATATGATACGAATATCGCTCCGGACGGACAGAAATATAAACCATCGCCGGATTAGTGCAAATCGTGCCCGTCCATGCGATCGTCAGAATATTGCTCTTTCCGGACTTGTCCGCCGTACTCACCATCACTGCCGGGAGTGGATATACCATATTCCCGGCTTTCCATACTTGTTTTCCCATTTTTTGCTCCTTCTACTGCTGCAGTGCCGAAACCAGTGTCGGTACAAGCTGTTTCTTTCTGGACACCACACCCTTTAGCTCGATCATCTCCGGATTTCCTTTCAGATCAAACGCAGAGATCATCTTTTCTCTTGCTCCGTTTCCGGCGCATAAAAGTTCTGAAGATTCTGCGACAATATTGGTCAGCATAAAGAAGATCATATCCAGCCCCTGTGTCTTTCTTGCCTGTTCCAGATAAGCGGATACTTCTGTTTTGATCTCACGCAGCTCTTCTGCGCTCATAGAGCTGATCTGACCAACTCCAAAGTTGATATCGTTGACTGTAAACTGTTTGAAATCCAGGAAACAGATTTCTTCTGCTGTTTTTCCTTTCAGATTACTTCCTGCATTAAACATCTCCAGTGCCAGCTTCTCAATATCAATCCCTGCGATCTCTGCCAGTTTCCTCGCAGATCTTTCATCCAACGGTGTACAAGTCGGAGACCGAAACATCAGGGTATCGGAAATGATCGCCGAGCAAAGGAGTGATGCGATCACCGGCTCTACTTCTACTCCCTCTTCCTGATACATCTGATAAACGATCGTAGCGGTACATCCAACCGGCTGATTTCGGAAAAATACCGGACCCATCGTTTCAATACTGCTCAGACGGTGGTGATCGATGATTTCCAGAACCTCTGCTTCTTCCACACCGTCCACTGCCTGATTTTTTTCATTGTGATCCACCAGGATCACCTGTTTTCTGCGGCTGTTGAGCAATCTTCTTCTGGAAATAAATCCCAGGAAATTGCCTGCCTCATCCAGGATTGGGAAGTCACGGAATCTCCTGCGTGCCATCACATCTTTGACATCATCCACATAGTCATCCATCTGGAAAGAAACGATCCCCTCTCTTGTCATAAACTGCTTCACCGGAATACTCTGGTTGATCAAACGTGCGACCGTGAATGCATCATGCGGAGAAGAAATGATCACGATTTCTTTTTCTTCTGCCTGTTTTAAAATCTCTTCTCCTACACGTGCTCCGTTACACACCACCATACAGCTCACATTCAAATCGACGGCATGCTGCTGTGCCTCCTGGCGGTCTCCTAAGATCACCAGATCATTTTCTTCCACAAATTCCGACATCAGCTTTCGGCTTGATGCAAGAATCCCGACCTTTCCGTTCAACACATAGCTGTGTGGATTTCCTGCAATGATGGTTCCATCAATGGTCGATGCAATATTCCGGTACTGCGTCCTTGCCTTGGAGAGAATCCCGCTGTCATACACATCCATGTAAGAAGTCGCGATATCTCCAATGGTAATCAGACCTTCCAGTTTGCTGTCCCTTGTCACAGGAAGCGTCTTGATATTCAGCTCTTTCATAGATTTCCACGCACTCTTGATGGAAACACTTCCCTTGATTCCTTCAATGTTACGCAGTTCTACATCTTTGACCTGCACTCTTAAGTCCGACAACAGCTTCGGTGCCTCAACCTGAAAATGATCCAGCACATACTGCGTCTCTTCATTGAGCTGTCCCGCTCGCCTTGGACTATAATCTTCTCCCGTGATCTTAGATTTCAAATCAGCATAGGCGATCGCAGAACAAATCGAATCTGTATCTGGATTTTTATGCCCTACTACATACACTTTATTATTACTCACTCCGTTATTCATATCAATCCAAACTTCCTTTGCTTATTTTCTTCTATAGTGGTTATTGGTGTGAACAGTAACCTATATGTAGCTTGCCATTTTTTCCAGATTTCGTCAACCCAAATTTCAAGATTCCGTGTCTTTTTGATAAAACATATGCTATACTGTCTTTAATGCAAAGCAAAAATCTTCTGTTTTAAGAGATTTTTGTTTTAAAGTTTTAGAAAGTCGAGGTGCAGCGATGAGCGAAGAATTAAGAACAGAAGAATTACTGACAAACGAAGGACACACAGAGACAATGGCTGATTACGAAGATCATTTTGACGATGCCAATCCATGGAACAGGGTTTTGGAATATATGGAAAAGAAAACGATCCTCCCTGTTAAGATCGAAGGAATCGTAAATGGCGGTGCCATTGCCATGGTAGAAGGACTGCGCGGATTTATTCCGGCATCCAAACTCTCCCTTTCTTACATTGAAGATCTGGAGACTTACCTGCTCAAAGATGTGGAAGTTCAAGTGATCGATGTAGATCAGGCAGGCAACCGGCTTGTACTGTCCGCCCGTGAGCTTCTCAAAGAAAAAGAAAGAAAAGAAAAAGAAGCACAGATCGCAAGTATCCCAATCGGTACGGTTATGTCCGGTACTGTAGAGACATTACAGAACTACGGTGCATTTGTCAAACTGGAAAACGGTCTTTCCGGACTGGTACATGTTTCTCAGATTTCTCAAAAACGCGTCAAGAATCCTGCAGCTGTTTTGAATGTAGGAGATGAAGTTCAGGTCAAAGTCATCGGTATTAAAGACGGCAAGATCAGCCTGAGCATGAAAGCTTTGGAAGAACCGGAAGAAGAAGTTGTAGAAAAAGTTGAGATTCCAAAAGCCGAAGAGATCGGTACAAGCCTTGGAGATCTGTTCAAAAATATTCAGTTATAAAAATCTGTGATAAAAAGCCGCCGCCTCAAAGATTCAGCACTTTGAGACGACGGCATATTTCCGCACATTTCCAGCACAAGCCTTCTTTTCTTTCCCAGCCCCCTACAAATCGATTTCTTTCAAATACGGGTTCGTCACTTCATAAAATTTTTCTGCTTCTACTGCTTCTGCAATCGCAGTGTCGATCGGCATCTTGCCAAGTACCGGTACTCCCAGTTCTTTTGCAATCTCGTCAATATGACTCTCACCGAACACTTTGATCTCTTTTCCGCAGTCCGGACATTTGATGTAACTGTAGTTTTCCACGATTCCAAGAACCGGAATGTTCATCTGTTTTGCCATGTTGTACGCCTTCTTTACGATCAGCTGTACCAGATCCTGCGGAGAGGTGACGATCACAACTCCATCCACAGGCAGGGACTGAAATACAGTCAACGGAACATCTCCCGTTCCGGGAGGCATGTCAACGAACAGATAATCCAAATCTCCCCACATCACATCTGACCAGAACTGTGTCACAACGCCTGCGATCACAGGACCTCTCCAGATGACCGGTGTGTCCTCCTCTTCCAAAAGCAGGTTGACGGACATGATCCTTGTTCCATCCGGTGCGCTGCACGGAAGCATTCCCATCTCGTTTCCGATTGCCATCTCGTGCACTCCGTACATCTTCGGAATGGATGGACCTGTAATATCTGCATCCAAAATTCCTGCCGTATATCCTTTTTCGATCATCATACGTGCCAGGGAAGCTGTTACCAGCGATTTTCCAACGCCACCCTTTCCGCTGATGACTCCAATCACTTTTTTCACCTGGGAACCTACATTTGCCGGTGCTTTGGATGGCGCCGTATTGCCTGCATTCTGCTTCTGGCTTTCACAGGAACCGGAATGAGAACATCCTGCACAGGACTCTTCGGAACATCCTTCTGTATATTGTTCTTCCATTTTCATTACCTCTCTTTGTTCTATAAATTCATCTGTCTCCATCTTTGAAAACAGGATTTCAGACTGATTCTATTGTACCACAATTTGAGGATAATGCACACAACAACTTTTTACAGGGACTCCTCCAGATCAGAAAGCATCACATCCAGTGCAGTGATTCCGCCTTCCGCAGTGTACCATACTGCCGGATGTTCCAGATAGATGATTTTTCCATTTTTGTAAGCATCTGTCTGCATAACAAGTTCATTTTCCATAATTTCTTTTGCCGTCTGTGCCCCGTCTGCCCCGATTGCCTGATCACGATCCATCACGAAAATATACTCTGGGTTTTTCTCGACAACTGTTTCAAATGAAGCTTCATTTCCATGTGTTGAGGTACTTTCAGCAGCTGTCAGATTGTCAAATCCGATCTCCACTCCGATAATGGAGCATCTTCCGTCATTTCCCATTAAGTTAAAGCTTCCGCTTGTAGTCATTCCTACCAGTGCTGTATGCCCTTTTGCTTTTTCTGCCAATGCTTCAATTCTTTCATCAAAACCGGCTGTCTTTTCTTTTACTTCATCTTCCAGCCCAAACATAGAAGCAATCGTCTCTGCATTTTTTGTCACGCTTTTTACGACACCTGTCTCCACATCTGTCGAAAGGTATACAACCGGTGCAATTTCACTGAGCGCGTCATAGGAAGAAGCCAGACGTCCGCCGATGAAAATCACTTCCGGCTCACACTCCATCACAGCCTCCAGATCTGCCTCTTTGATCGTTCCCAGATTTGCAACCTTTTCATTATCCACATAATCAGAAAGGTACTCCAGAGAAGTAGATGCAGAACCTACTATTTTGTCTCCAACACCAAGATTATCCAGGATATCCAGTGCTGCCATATCCAAAACAGCGATACGTTCCGGATCATATGGTACTTCCAGAGAAATTTCTTCTCCGTTTGCATTCAGAGACTGGATCTTGATCTTCTCAGGTGTTTCCTGTTGTTTCTGCTCCTTTGCCGTTGTATCCGCAGAACTTCCTGTTGTTCCTTCTGCCTGCCCGCATGCTGTCAGACTGAGTGCTGCCACTCCTGCCAATAATACTTTTGCTAATTTTCTCATCTTCTTCCTCCATCTTTGTTTTCTTCCATTTTCTGTCATCAATAATATACCGATAATGGTTTTCCTTTGATATTTAAAATTTCAAAATCCACCTGGTAAATCTCAGAAAGGACTTCTTTTTGAATGACTTCTTCAACGGTTCCATATTTCGCGATTTTTCCGTTTTTAAATGCACAGATATAATCTGAATAAAAGGCTGCATAATTAATCTCATGAAGCACAAGGATCACTGTTTTTCCCAGCTCGTCACTTAACTTCCGCACCATCTTCATCATATTCGAAGCATGATAAATATCCAGATTATTCGTCGGTTCATCCAAAAAGACATACTCCGTATCCTGCGCAATGACCATGGCGATGTATGCTCTCTGCCGCTGTCCTCCGGACAATTCATCCAGAAACCGGTCTTCAAACTCTTTTAGTTCCATATAATCGATCGCCTGTGCAACGATTTCTTTATCCTGCTTGGTCATCCGCCCTCCCGAATGCGGGAACCGTCCGAATGCAACCAGCTCTCTGACTGTCAGCTTCATCTCAATATGATTACTCTGTGTCAGAATCGCCAGATGCTTTGACAATTCTTTACTCTTCCAGTGCTCCAGCTTCTTTCCTTCAAACTCTACCACTCCTTCATCCTTTGCGATCAGTCTGGAAAGAATGCTCATCACAGTAGATTTTCCCGCTCCATTGGGACCGATCAGAGCAGTTACTTTTCCTTTTTGAATTTCAAAAGAAACGGAATCCACCACGGTTTTTCCGTGATACTGTTTTTTTACTCCACGTATCTTCACTCTTCTAACTCCTCCTTTTTCTCAACAGAAGATACAAAAAGTATCCTCCTCCGCCTACTGTAATAAATACACTGACCGGAATCGCATATACAAAGATCTGTTCCGAAATCATCTGCCCTGCCGCCAGAACAAACATCCCGAAGAAGACAGATCCCATGATCAGCTGCGAATGCCGGTATGTTTTCAAAAACTGTCTGGACAGATTTGCGATGATCAGTCCGAGGAATGAAATCGGTCCTACCATCGCTGTGGCGGTCGCGATACAGAGTGTCACTCCAAGCAGAAGTTTCCGGATGGCCCGGTCATAATCCACACCCAGATTGATTGCCTGATGTCTTCCAAGAGACAACACGTCCAAAAGCGCAAGTTCTTTTCGCAACACAAACACGATACCTGCCAGAACCAGGACTGCTGCCAGAATAATTTCCGAGTTGACGTTGTTAAAGCTTGCTACCAGCGTTGCCAGAAGGCTGTCATATTCATTGGGATCCATGATTCTTGTAAGCGTACTCTGAATGCTTCCGAAAAACGAAGTCAAAACCGTTCCGATCAACAATACATACAACACATTATAGTTTGTTTTTTTGAACAGATAGCTGTAGACCAAAACAGCTGTTGTACTCATTAAAAACAGATCGACCACAAAAGACACGTTCGCATTGACAGCGAGAAAACTTCCGGAACCTGCAAAGAATACCACTGCTGTGTGAATCAACGTATACAACGAATTCATTCCCAACAGACATGGTGTCACAATCGTATTGTGAATAATAGTCTGAAATACGATCGTTGCCCCTCCGATGGCAGCAGATGCCACCAGCATGACCATCAGCTTTGGAATCCGGATTTTCATAGCATACCGAAACAGACGCTCATTTGAAAAAGAAACATCCACAAACAGATAGGCGATTGCTGCTGCCGCCACCAGTATCCCTAAAACAAGAAGCTTTCTGCTGTTTGTCTTATGAACTGCACTGTGCATCCTGTCTGCCTCCTTTCCCCAGAAGTATTCTTCTTCCTCCGTTTTTCAGTCGATACAGCAACAGTCCTACAAACAGGATGCTGCCGAGAATTCCTACGATCAGTTCGATAGGCAGCTCGTAAGGGGCAATCACCACTCTCGAGATCATGTCGCATACGATAACGAACAAAGCGCCAAACAGCGCCGTATCTGCCAGCGTTCCGCGGATCTTATCACCCTTGAACATGGTGACAATATTCGGAACGATCAGACCGATATAAGAAATCGAACCAACCACTACCACCACCGACGCCGTAATCATTGCCGCAATCGTAAGGCCCATAAAAAGCACCAGATTATAAGGCACTCCCAGATTCTGAGAGAATTCTTTTCCGATCCCCACAATATTGAAATGGTTTGCAAATACAAATGCCAGCACAACCAGCGGTACTGTCAGATACACAATCTCATATCTCCCGCGCAGTACCATAGAAAAATGCCCTACCAGCCAGGTGGACAGCGCCTGATTCATCTCGTATTGATAGGCAATGAAGCTGGTGATCCCTCCGATCACATTTCCAAACATGATTCCGACCAACGGTACCAGCACCACATCTTTAAAACGGATTTTCTGAACAAACCACACAAAAATCCAGGTTCCCAGAATCGCCGCCACAAACGCAAACACTGCTCTTCCAAGAAGTGTAGACTCCGGGAGAAATACCAGAGCCAGCAAAATTCCAAGCTGGGCCGAAGAAATCGTTGCTCCCGTAGTCGGAGACACAAACTTATTCATACAAAGCTGCTGCATGATCAGCCCTGCTGTACTCATTCCGATTCCTGTACACAGAATTGCCAGAAGCCGCGGAATCCTTGAAATCAGAAACAACCGGATCACTTCCGGATCTCCCTGCATCAGCGACGCCAGATCCGCATCCATCACCCCGATAAACAGAGAGCAGACAGAAACTACGAACAACACCGCCGCCAATATGATTGTCGATACATATTTTTTGATACCACCACCTCCATTAGTTTTTATTTACTCTTGTTAGTTTTAACTAACATATGTATAAAAAAAATATGTCTTCTCTACTGACAAAAAGACTATACACAATTCACTCACATTTCGCAATACCTTACTTTTTAGTATGTATATGCTTTTTTGCATACCGATTGGCAAACCGGTGTGCCGCATCGATCAGTGCCCTGACCTCCACGCCTTCTTCTGAAAGACGGTAACGAATCACGGACGGCTTCTTTTCCTTGATCACTTCCCTGTATAAAAGCCTTGCATCCTCCAGTTCTTTCAAATTCGAATATAACACTTTTTCCGAAATACCCGGGATTTCCTTTTTTAACTCCGAAAATCGATTATCGCCCTGCAGAATATGCCACAAGATCTTCAGCTTCCATTTCCCTCCGATCAGACTGTGTGTCAGGATCAGCGGACAGTGATCTTTCTTTATTTTGATGTCTGCCATGCAGAAAACTCCTTCCTAAAAATAATTCTTTACAAAAGTCACTTCTGCATTTTATAAGATTGCAGATAATTTTGCAAGATTTTTTTAGAAAGGAGCTTCCCCTACAATTCTTCTCTTGTTACATCCTTCAGCCATTTATAGCTCTTGTACCGGCGCCAGGTGATCGGAATCTTAATGATCTCATCACTCATCAGGATCATATACACCACCGGAACACTGCAGTGGAACACAAACGCTGCGAGCGCACCAAATAAAATGGAACATCCCCACATGGTAGACATATCCAGCAGCAGGCCAAACCGGGTATCTCCGCCGGAACGGAAGGTTCCCACGACCATCGTTGTGTTGAACGCCTGCCCTACCACAAAATAGGACATTACAAAGAACATGAACCGCATATACCCCTTTGCTGTTTCAGACAGAGTCATCGTCTCTGCCATAACCGGTGAGATCAGAAGGATCAGCACACCTCCCACAACTCCCATAATCACACTGAGCCATACGAACCTCTTTGCATATGCTTTTGCATGCTCATACTTTTTCTCTCCAATGGTTTTGCCCAGATAGATCGCTGTCGCACTGGAAAGTCCGAATGCTACCACCGTTGCGAGCTGTCTGGCCACCTGTGCGACCGAATTCGCCGCAACTGCAGCACTTCCCATATGACCAAGCACTGCCGTATTTGTCGCAGTTCCAAGTCCCCAGAGCACCTCGTTTAAGATCACCGGGAATGCGTATTTCAGAAAATCCATATTTAAAACGTGCTCTGTTTTAAAAAAGTAGGCGATCCTGAACTTGATATCTTTGTTCCACACTTTCGAGTACACACATACCAGTACCATCTCCAGGAGCCTGGAAACCAGCGTTCCAATTGCCGCACCCTGCACGCCCATGGCGGGCATTCCGAGAAGCCCGAAGATCAAAATGGCATTGATCGTAATGTTGCAGAGCAGGGAACACAAATATACCACCGTTGCCACAACGACCCGTTCCACACTTCGCATAATATAAAGATAAGTCTGTGTGATCCCCATAAAAATGTAAGAAAAACTAACAATCCGCAAATACTTCACGCCCTCTTTGATCACCTCTGGTTCACTTGTAAATATCCGCAAAAGCTGCTCTGGCATGATCTGCGCTGCCAGAAAGAATAATGCAGTCACAAAAACCGCAGCCCGCATTCCAAGACCCAAAATCTTCTCGATTGTCCGCAGGTCCTTTTTCCCCCAATACTGTGCGGTCAGAACCGTTGCTCCGGATGTCAGCCCGAACAAAAACAACGTCATAATATACTGCACCTGCCCTGCAAGAGAAGATCCGGACAGCGCTGTCTCTCCTACGCGCCCCAGCATCACCACATCCGCAGCCGTTACACCCACATTGATCAGATTCTGAAGTGCCATCGGAATGACCAGTGCCAGTACACCCAAATAAAAATGCTTCCAGTCAATCTGCAGCTCATTTTCCTTTTTTCTCATAAACATCTTTATATCCATTCCTTTCGCGCTGCTCAAGGCACAAAACGTCATGAAAAAAACGTTGGCTTATTGCAGCTATCTTTTTATAATTGTTCCATAGGGATATTCAGTATACTACAAATCACGGGGAGGTGAGTGGGCTGTCCGTTCATCGGATGACCGTATTTTTATATGTGTAGAATGCTTTTTCAAGCACAAATAAGTGTGCCCTGAGCACGTAACCTTATCTTTGTAAAAACAACTCTCGTTTTTATCCTAAGCATTCAGTCAATGCTGTCTACTCCCTATAATCTATTGAACCTATGGTTCTGAAAGGAGTCCCTATGGCTTTAAAAATTGTGTATCAAATCTGTTGTGGTATTGATGTTCACAAAACTTTTGTTGTTGCCTGCATCGCTTCCACTAACAAACAAGGTGTTACCACCTACAAGCGCCATCGTTTCTCAACCTTCACACAAGGGTTAAAGGAATTGTTACAGTGGCTGCTTGACAATCATTGTAAGGATGTCTGCATGGAATCTACCGGTAAATACTGGATTCCTATTTACAATGTTCTGGAAAAAGATTGCAACATTGTTCTTGCTCATCCTAAATATGTTAAGGCTATCCGTGGAAAGAAAACTGACAAGAAAGATGCCAAATGGATTGCTGACCTCTTCAAGCATGATCTTGTTGCCGGTAGCTTTATGCCACCCGCTGATATCAGACAGCTTCGTGATCTGATGCGCTATCGTTTTAAACTGACCTGCTTTATGTCCAGCGAGAAGAACCGTCTCCAAAACTGTCTCACGGTTTCCAACATTCAGTTGGCTTCCGTTGTCTCGGACACCTTTGGTAAAAGTTCTCAAAGAATCCTGGATAAGATTCTCGAAAATCCTGATGATACTTCTTTTGATATTGAACCTTTAATTCATGGTTCCATGAAGAAAAAACTTCCCGAACTGGAACTCGCTATTGACGGTTTTATCACACCTGAACAAGCTGGTAAATTAAAGGTTATCAAAAAGCACTTTGAAGATTTGGAATCCCGGAAAGCAGAGCTAGAAAAACTGATCCTTGCGCTCGCCAGTCCCTATCAGCAAGAACTCGACCTAATCCTGACTGCTCCATCATTCAAAAATAAATTCACTGCTATCGGAATCATTTCCGAAATTGGTGTGAACATGGAGGCTTTTCCTTCGGCGAAACACTTATGCTCATGGGCTGGTCTTACTCCAACCAACAATGAAAGTGCAGGGAAGAAAAAATCTGTCCGGGTTTCCAAAGCCGGATGTTATATCAAACCACTTCTAGTTCAATGTGCCAACTCAGTGGTTAAAAGTGAAAAACATCCTGAAATCCGTAACCGCTATCTTCGTTTAAGAAAACGTCGCGGTCACAAGAAAGCAATCATTGCAATAGCAAGAATGCTTCTAACAGCATTATACAATATGCTGAAAAATAAGGAACCCTATAATGCTGAACTTTACCGAAAAAGTGATGTTCTCCCTGTCAATCGTGAGATTACAATTGAACAGGCAATCTTAATGGCACAGTTCCAAGGTTATAAAATCAAGTCAGCTGCTGAATAGACCTTAACTTTGCTACATATTCAATTTTAAATGACCACCATCTGATGGTCTTTTTGTGATGTCCTTAATGGAATGGATATCCTCTACTATTCTTTTTCAACCTTCTCTCTCCCATAAATTCCTATTTCTTGTTTTTCCATCCCCTTTTCCCAAATTTGAAAAACACATGGCAATTATAACATGTTTTGAGATTTATCATATACTATACAGAATAAAATTTTTCAAAAGGTATTTCTTATGACATCATGTAATTAGTGTCTGCTGATTAAGCAGCTATCTGTAACTTCCAACTCTTATATCTGTTCCGGTCATACCAGAATCGGAACAGATGCAAAAGAGCACAAAGTATTCGCCTCTGAATCCTGAACAGATTCGTCACGAATACAGATAATGCGATAGATGTCAACTGCGTTTCTTCCAGTTTTGTGGTAATGCAGCTCATACCATAACAGCGTTTGCTCAGGCTGAAGGTGCGCTCCACTTCGATTCTATCGGTATTATCCTGATACCCTTGTTTTTTATCAACTTTTGCTGTGGCGCTTGGTCTGCCCAGCTTTGGACCTGATAACCGGATCCCATGCTCCTTGCAATAACTCCTGTTTTCCCTGGTCCGGTATATCTGATCTGCCAGGACACGTTCTGGATAATAACCGGTACGCTCTTTGAAGCGTTCTATTGCTTCAATCAGGCAGGTGCTCTCGTTGTATGCCTTGAAAGATATTTTTTCGAGGCGCCCATAACCTTCGCTGTCAAGACTGAGATCAAATTTTGCGCCAAATTCAACAGGTGCTTTGACCTTCCCTCTGACAATCGGCCGAAGCCATGGCTGCGAAATGCTTACAATGCGATGCTCCACAGAATGGATTCTGTTATCATACATATACTGTTGCTGTTCATACAGCCTGATGATGGTAAGATATAGGCCGATATCCTTACCTGTCATGGCGTATCCATCACTCATGAACTGTTCCAGATAGCCAAGATCTCTTTTCACGTAGCCAAGCTGTCTGCGGAGTGCGCTGCGGATTTTCTTTGCCGTGTGCTTTCTGCTCTTGGCAAATGCAAGATACTCTTTTCTGGCACGTTTGCGGTATCTTCTTGGCAACTTAAGACCATAACATTTACAAAAACAGTAAATCATGTTTTTCAGCTTTTCTCTTGCTTCGTTCAAAAGCGAGATGGCCTGCGGATAACGTATGTTTGCAGGTGCGCAGGTTGCATCAAGTGTCAGAGTCCCTTTGTTTGTATCTTCTTTTGCAGTACCATCATCACCGGATTTTCCTACGGATGGAGGAGTATGGTCATCTTTGTCGTCCTCCTTGTGAGCAAGAAGATACTCATTTACTTCCATCAGCATATCTGCTGAAATGCGTTTACGGAAAAGAACCAGTGTACTTGCATCAAACGGAGCTTCTTCCCGAAAACCGGGAAGCCCGATAAAGTATTGCAGATACGGATTCTCAGCGATCTGTTCCACAAGCTCACGGTCGGAAAATTGGAACTTGGTCTGGATGATCAGGGCTCCTAATGCCATGCGAAGAGGCTTGGCAACATTACCCGTATCACCTGGAAACAGCTTGGCATATTTTACTTCGAATTCATCCCATGGGATTCGGTCAGCCAGTCTGACCCAGCGGTTATCCGGATTCATGTGGAGTCCCATAGGTTGGTTGAAATCGAGGAATGAATGCTGTAACTTGTCGATCGGTTTGTACATTGTTTTAGCCCCTTTATACTTAAAATCTGTAAGAAAACTGCAAGAAAAACGATTTGTTTTTGTCAAAATCCTTGCAATCATTATACCAGAAAATGGGGCAAAAGTCAGTAAAATCAAGTGTTTTCAGTTTGCTCAGCAGACACTAATTATGAAACAGACTATTCTACTGTTATCGGCGAGCGGATTTTGCCGTTCGTTTTTTCACTCAATACGGAGACTTCCGTTTTAACCCCAAAACCGGGAGAATACCAGCGATTTTGCTATGATATTGCGGGTGTTGGAACAGACACACCTCTCTATGCAGACTTAAGCCATTTCCTGCTTGGTATCTGCAGCGCGATCACGCAGGAGGATATCCCGGATGTTACGGTCGTAATCGACGGAAAATCGCAGAACGTAATCTGGGGTGAAAATGTAGAACTCAAAACAATCCAGCATCCGGATCCGCCAACCGGATGTACGGGACTGAAATTCGATTTCCCACTGGATAAAGTGGATGGTGAGATGCAGGTCTGCTTTTCTCTTGTCAGACCTTATGCGGTCGGCCCAGTCAATCTCTGTCTTTTCGGCGGCGGCCAGACCGCTTCCGGCCTGACCATATGCGGGCCTTCCTACGGTTCCACAGAATCCTGTGAATCTACGTTTTACCAGAAAGAAACCGTTTGCGTTCCTGTAACGGTCTCCCCGTTTGCACATCCCGGAACCGCCAGAACAATCTGCTGCGGCGATCCTGTCATCCACACTGATCCACAGTGTCCGGGCAGCAAAACCTCCTGCACGTTTACTGTAACCCAGAGTCTCTGCATCCAGATCCCGATTGCTTTTGGTGCCGTTATTGAAACCGGAGAGGCTTCCGTTCAGTGCGGCGAGGCTTCCGAAACACCTTGCGACTGCTCTGATGAACCTTCTGTGGAAACTCCAGTTGAGAGAACCCAGCCGGAAACCAGAGAACACAAATTTTTCACCCGTTAAATTATTTTTAGACTGTCTGCGCTATTGGGTCACTGACTACCGGGTAGACGGTTTCCGTTTTGATCTGGCTTCCATTCTCGGAAGAAATGAAGACGGCTCTCCGATGAGTCAGCCTCCCCTTCTGCAGAGCCTTGCCTTTGATCCGATCCTTGGAAATGTAAAGCTCATTGCCGAAGCATGGGATGCGGGCGGACTCTATCAGGTTGGCTCCTTTCCGTCCTGGAGACGCTGGGCCGAATGGAACGGACGCTACCGGGATGACATGCGGCGTTTTCTAAAAGGGGATGACGGGCTTCATGAGACTGCTCTGAAACGGATCTTGGGTTCCCCGGATTTATACAATCCGCAGTACCGCGGGGGAAATGCTTCCGTCAATTTTCTAACCTGTCACGACGGATTTACACTGTGCGATCTATACAGCTATAATCAGAAGCATAACGAGGCAAACGGCTGGAACAATACCGACGGCTGTGATGACAACCACAGCTGGAACTGCGGAGAAGAAGGAGAAACTTCCAATCCCGAAATCCTCCGCCTGCGGCTGAAAATGATGCAAAATGCCTGTGCACTGCTGATGTGCAGCCGTGGTACACCAATGTTTTTATCCGGAGATGAATTTGCAGATACGCGATTTGGCAACAACAATCCATACTGTCAGGATAACGAAATCTCCTAGCTGGACTGGAGTCTGCTGTCCAAAAATCAGGCTCTGTTTGCGTTCTTTCAATATATGATCGCATTTCGTAAACAGCACCCGGCCATCCGCAGAGATCTGGAGCCGAGCTACACCTCATATCCTTCCATGAGCGGTCACGGACTCACCCCAGAGCCGCCTGTTCCTTCCTCAGATTCTCACACTGCCTGTGTGATGTTCGCAGGATTTGATGAAAAGACCGGACAGGAAGATCTTGTATTTCTTGCAGTCAACGCACACTGGATTGCAAAACAACTTGTGCTCCCATCCCTTCCAAACGGTTATGTCTGGAAGATTGCAGTCAATACCGGAGACTTGCTGCATCAGACATTTTCGGGGAACGATATGCCGACTGCAGGACAGACTGTTTTGCTGGGAGAGCGATCTGTTATCGTATTTACAGGCATGAAACAAGCAGAGACAGCCTCTCTATGAGACTGTCTCCGCCTGGCTTCATTCTGAATTTTATTCTTCCCCTTCAAAGGCTTCTTTTACTTTATCCATGAAACCTTTTCTTTTGGTTTTTTTCTCGCTTTTTTCCGGATTACTGTCATTTTGATGCAGTGAGTTTCCACTCAGTTCATCAAATCTGCGCAGTGCCTCTTTTGCCTCTGCACTGAGTTTTTCCGGCGTCTGAATCACCAGTGTCACATAGTGATCTCCACGCACTGCGGAATTTCTCAGAGACGGAACTCCCTTGCCTTTTAATCGTACCTTTGTATCGGTCTTTGTACCTGGCTTAACATTGTAGATTACCGCTCCGTCCACAGTCTGGATCTTCACATCTCCACCGAGCGCTGCCTGCGCAAATGAAATCGGCACTGTTGAGAAAATGTGCATATCCTGACGTTGGAAAATCGGATGTCTGGATACGTTCACCTCGACCAGAAGATCTCCTCTCGGACCTCCGTTTGTACCCGGCTCTCCTTTTTCGCGAATACGTACACTCTGTCCGTTGTCAATTCCTGCAGGAATGGTCACTTCAATCTTCTTCTTGCTTGAAGTGTATCCTGTTCCGGAGCAGGATGTACATTTTTCCTTGATCACCTTACCGGAACCACCACAGTTCGGGCAGGTCTGGACATTCTGTACCGTTCCGAAAAAGGACTGGCTCGTATAGACAACCTGACCTTTTCCTCCACACTTTGGACACGTCTCCGGAGAAGTCCCCGGTTTTGCACCTGTTCCTCCACATGTCGTACATGGATCTTTTAAAATCACTTCCAGTTCTTTCTTGCAGCCAAACACGGCTTCCTCAAATGTAATACGGATGCTCTTTCGGATATTCGCGCCTTTCATCGGGCCATTGTTCGCACGGCCGCCTCTTCTTCCGCCGCCACCAAACAGATCCCCGAAAATGTCTCCGAAAATATCTCCAAAATCTGCGCCGTTGAAGTCAAAGCCTCCAAATCCGCCAGCACCGCCTGCGCCGCCTTCAAACGCAGCATGACCGAACTGGTCGTACTGACGACGTTTTTCAGCATCACTCAGTACCGCATAGGCTTCGGATGCTTCTTTGAATTTCTTTTCTGCTTCGGCATCGCCCGGATTCATATCCGGATGGTACTTCTTCGCCAGTGCACGATACGCCTTTTTGACCGCAGCATCGTCAGCATCCTTGCTTACACCAAGCACCTCGTAATAATCTCTTTTTGACTCCGCCATAATAATCTACCTTTCATCCTTGATCCAACTCATAACCAAACAGGCGAGGGCACACCGCCGGAGCCTGAAAGACATGCCTTCCAGACTCCGGAAAAAGAGTGCTCTCTCCCGTCAGATTGGTCTCTTAAACTTCTTTGTAATCTCCGTCTACTACGTCATCTCCCTGGAATCCTTCCGGTGCAGGACCAGCTTCCGGTGTCGGTCCGCCTGCAGCCCCTGCTCCTGCTGCACCTGCCTGCTCATACATCTTTGTGAACAGTTTCTGTGCACTTTCCATCAGTTTGTCCTTTGCTGCTTTAATCTCAGCAACCTGTGCATCGGATGTATCTTCCGGTGTAGATTTTGCAAGGATATCCTTGAGTGCCTGTACATCAGCCTCTACAGAAGATTTATCTGCTGCATCCAGTTTGTCTCCCACTTCTTTGAGTGCTTTTTCTGTCTGGAATACCATCGCATCAGCTTCGTTTCTTGTATCGATCGCTTCTTTTCTTTTCTTATCCTGTGCTTCGAATTCAGCAGCTTCTTTCACTGCTTTATCGATATCTGAGTCAGACATATTAGATCCTGCTGTAATTGTAATATGCTGTTCTTTTCCTGTTCCCAGATCTTTTGCAGATACATTTACGATACCATTTGCGTCGATATCGAATGTAACCTCGATCTGCGGGATTCCACGTGGAGCCGGAGGAATTCCATCCAGTCTGAACTGTCCGAGAGACTTGTTGTCTCTTGCGAACTGTCTTTCTCCCTGTACAACGTTGATATCAACTGCTGTCTGATTATCTGCTGCTGTAGAGAAGATCTGGCTCTTCTTTGTAGGAATTGTTGTATTTCTCTCGATCAGTCTTGTAGCAACTCCTCCCATTGTCTCGATAGACAGTGACAGTGGAGTTACGTCCAGAAGAAGGATATCTCCTGCACCTGCATCTCCTGCAAGTTTACCACCCTGAACAGATGCTCCTAAAGCAACACATTCATCCGGGTTCAAGGATTTGCTAGGCTCTTTTCCTGTGAGGCGTTTTACTTCTTCCTGTACTGCCGGAATACGTGTAGAACCACCTACAAGAAGTACCTGACCTAATTCTGCTGCTGTGATTCCTGCATCAGAAAGCGCACGCGTTACTGGCTCTGCTGTTTTTTCAACAAGATCATGTGTCAGTTCGTCAAATTTTGCTCTTGTCAAGTTCATATCAAAATGCTTCGGTCCTTCAGCTGTTGCTGTGATGAACGGAAGGTTGATGTTTGTTGTTGTTGCAGAAGAAAGTTCTTTTTTTGCTTTCTCTGCTGCTTCTTTCAGTCTCTGAAGAGCCATCTTGTCTGTTGACAAGTCTACTCCTTCTTTTGCCTTGAAATCAGCCAGCATATAGTCTGTGATCTTCTGATCAAAGTCATCTCCACCAAGTCTGTTGTTACCTGCTGTAGATAATACTTCGATAACTCCGTCTCCGATCTCAATGATGGAAACGTCGAATGTACCACCACCAAGGTCATATACCATGATCTTCTGCTCTTTTTCGTTGTCAAGTCCATAAGCAAGTGCTGCTGCTGTTGGCTCGTTGATGATACGTTTTACGTCCAGACCTGCGATCTTACCTGCATCCTTTGTTGCCTGACGCTGTGCATCGTTGAAATAAGCCGGCACTGTAATAACTGCTTCTGTTACCTTCTCTCCAAGATATCCTTCTGCGTCTGCTTTCAGTTTCTGAAGGATCATTGCAGAAATCTCCTGTGGAGAATATTTTTTATCATCGATCGCTACTTTATAATCTGTACCCATCTCTCTTTTGATAGAAGAGATTGTCTTGTCTGCATTGGTAACTGCCTGACGTTTTGCAGGCTCTCCTACCAGACGTTCTCCTGTTTTTGTAAATGCAACTACAGATGGTGTTGTTCTTGCTCCTTCTGTGTTGGCGATAACTGTTGGCTGTCCACCTTCCATAACAGCTACACAGCTGTTTGTTGTTCCTAAATCAATACCAATGATTTTTCCCATGATTATTTCCTCCTTATTAGTTTGCCACTTTTACCATACTATGTCTTACTACACTGTCTCTGTACAGATATCCCTTCTGGAATTCTTCTGTAATGATATTCTCTCCAACTTCTTCATCTTCTACATGCATCACTGCATTGTGAAAATCCGGATCAAATTCCTGGCCAACCGCTTCAATCGGTTTTACGCCAATCTCTTCGAGTGTAGTCATCAGCTGTTTGTAAATCTTCTCCATTCCTTCTGCAAACGGGTTGGACTTTTCTTCCTCCGGTACAGCTGCGATTCCTCTTTCGAAGTTATCCACAACCGGAAGAATCTTTTCTATGATATCTTTCGCACCGATTTCGTACATCTGAGATTTTTCTTTGTCTGTACGCTTGCGGAAGTTATCAAACTCTGCCATCTGACGAGTGAGTCTGTCAGTCAGTTCCTCAATTTTCTCGTCCTTTTTATCTTTTTTATTCTTTCTTCCAAACTTCTTCATGAAACCGGATCCCTCTTCAGAACCCTCCGTTTCTTCTGTTGGTTCTGCAGCCTCTTCAGCCGCTTCCTTCTCTGCTTCTTCCACAGTCTCTTCTGTGTCCTGTTCTTCGGCCTCTTTGTAAGCTTTGGCTTTTGCTTCTTCCACCGCTTCTTTGACCATCTCTTCTTTACTCATATTCTCTGCCACCAGCAATCACCTTCCTATTCTTCCGGGTCTTTATAATAAATTGCATCCAACTCGCTCTGCAGAGTTTTCAGCGTCTTCATGACATGTTCGTAATCCATACGCTTGGGACCGATGATACCGATCGTACCTTTCATGCCTTCTCCCAATTCGTAGGTTGCTGTTACGACGCTGCAGTCTTTCATTGTCTTGACCGGAGTCTCATCCCCGATGTAGACCTGAATCCCGTGATTTTCTTCACTTGCCAGTGTCTCTGTCACCAGATCCGCCAGCTGCTGCTTCTCTTCAAATGCACTGATAATCTCCTGAGCACTCTGCTTATCGCTCAGCTCCGGATATTTGAAAATGTTTGTCGCACCATAAAAAAAAAGCCACTGCATCCAGCACATCACTGATCACCCGGCTGTGAATTCCTGCCTGCTCCTTCAATCGTGCGATCAGACCAAGATTGATCTGTTCGATCGACATGCCGTTGAGTGTTGTATTCAAAAGCATATTCAGCTTCAGAAGCGTCTCACTGGCAAGCACCTCACCAACCTGTATGATCTTGTTCTTGATCACGTTTCCATTCATCACGATCACTGCCACAACCTGTTCCTGATCCACCTGTGAAAGCTGAATGAACTTCAATGTGTTCCGGCTGTTCACAGGAGCGGAAATCATCGTTGCATAATTGGTATTCACAGCAAGCACTTTCGCAGCCTGCTTCAGCACCTGATCCACTTTATCGGATTTTTCAAGCATCGTGTTGCGCAGCTCTGTAATCTCGTGCTCCTTCTCCTCCATCAGCATATCCACATATAAGCGGTAGCCTTTGTCGGAAGGAATCCTTCCTGCCGAAGTGTGCGGCTGGAAAATGTATCCCAGATCTTCCAGATCAGCCATCTCGTTGCGTATCGTCGCAGAACTCAAATTCAAATCCGTGTATTTGGAAAGTGTTCGGGAACCAACAGGCTCTCCGGTCTCCAGATAGTTTTGGATAATCGCTTTTAAAATCGTGAGCTTACGCTCGCCAAGTTCTGTATTCAATCCCATCAGACCTTCCTTTCTCTCACCTGTGGTTTTTCTTATTAGCACTCCTTTGTTTTGAGTGCTAACACCTTCCGTATATTAAGATAGCACCATGGTCTGTATTTGTCAACCATGTTTATATATTCTTTATACTTTTTATATTTCCCGTTGTTTCCAATTTATAACCCTGTACTTTTTTCACTTCTAATACAACAGCTTATTTCCTTTTTCGCAGATTTCATAAATCTCATCATACTTTGCTTCGATCATCGGCGTCAGTTTTTCCGTCTGGTTTCTCACGATTTTCTTATAAAGGAAATACGGCAGGATCCAGCCCAGAAATCCGGGAATCGCAAAAATAATACACAAAAGGATTTTCGGCGGATCTGCTGTCACCGCAAACGTAGAACATGCGATAAAAGCAGTTCCGATCACTCCTGCTGCCAGCGCCCATATTGTCGCTTTCGATGTCTTACTGTTTTCCAGCGACTGAATCTCCCGGACACAGGCTTCAAAGTTTCGCTGCAGCCTTGTAAGCTCCGTTTTATTTACAATTTTCCGATCACGTTTCAATCGCAGAGTCATCATCTTCTCCGCCCCCGGATGACGACTCTGGCTGCTCTGCGGCAGATTGTCATCCGGTTCCCACCCAAAATTCTCATATCCATCTAACAAAAAGGAGGCCTGACTGCTGTTTGCACTCACTTCTTTATATTCATATGCCACAAAATTTCTCTGTGGCTTTTCTGTCTTTTTCATAACTGACCAAACTCCTTTCCCGCCATGGGCAGTGTCACAATAAACGTACTGCCCTGTTTTTCTTCGCTTAAGACCTGAATCTCCCCATCCATAAGCTCCAGCACCCGTTTTACCATTGCCATCCCCAGTCCGTTTCCCTCTTTGGAATGAGACGTGTCTCCCTGATAAAATTTATCAAATATATGTTTCATGGTATTTTTGCTCATACCACAGCCGGTATCCGATACAGAGATTGTCACCCCCTGCTCATCCGACAGCTGACGAACCGTGATCACACCACCCAGCTCGGTAAACTTGACCGCATTAGACAACAGATTATTCCACACCAGTTCCATCAGATCCTGATCCGCATAAATTTCTGCCCGATCCTCCATTTCTACTTCCATCTCGATCTCTTTTTTCTCCCAGGCAGATTCATATTGCAGAATGCAGTCACATAACTGTCTGCACACATCATACACTTCTGCCTCCGGCTGTATTTTCTGGTTTTCCAGCTTATTCAGCTTTAAAATATTGCTGATCAGATCAGACAGGCGCGTTGCTGTATTTTCAATGGCTTCCCCATATTCTCTGCGCTGTTCCTCCGACAACGCATCCCTCTGCAAAAGTTCCGCATAATTTTTAATAATAGAAAGCGGTGTTTTCATCTCATGAGAAACATTTGACACAAAATCTGTTTTCAGCGTTTCAATGCTCCCTAGTTCTTCCACCATCTTATTAAAATCCAGAATCATGACATCCAGATAATCCCGTTTCTCCATTGTATGAAATGTAGGTACATAGACGGAAAAATCTCCGTTCGCCACTTTTCTGGTAGCCTCTGCCATTTTATACAGTGGTTCTTCGTAGGTTCTTTTTACCTTCCATCTGGTAAACAGCGTCAGTCCCATGGCAACCATTCCCCAGTAACACATCGGCACCACGGTCATCACCGCTTTATTCCAGCCTGCCGAATTCATAAACACGATCAGTCCGGTATGTATCCCCGACATCAGAAACAGAACCCCAATATAGATTCCAAATAAAGAAACCGGAAATAAACTTTGCTTTACTTTTCCCCTTTGTTCCTCTCGTTCTTTCATTGCAGCACCACCTTGTATCCAAGCCCGCGGACTGTCACAATCTTAAATCCGTCACAGGCTGACAGTTTATCTCTGAGTTTTGTAACATAAACATCCACAGCCCTCAGACTGGTATCTGTCTCCACACCCCAGAACTCGTCCATGAGCTGCGCTCTGGAAAACGTTTTTTTCGGATAAGACAAAAGCTTGTAAATAATATTAAATTCTCTTGTAGTAAGACTGATCTCTTCTCCGTCAATTTCTGCACTCATAGCATCCGCATCCAGTATCAGATTTCCCACCGTAATTTTTCTTTCCATCTCTATATTTGCCCTGCGAAGCAATGCCCTTACACGAAGAAGCAGTTCATCCAGTTCTATCGGCTTTACCATATAGTCGTCGATCCCGAGCTGAAACCCTTTCCGCTTGGAAGGCAGATCATCTTTTGCCGACATAAACAGGATCGGAATCGTCTCATTTATCCGGCGAACTGTCCCGGCAAACTCAAACCCGTCAATCTCCGGCATCATAATATCAGAAATAATCAGCTGGTACACCGTATGATACATTTCCTCATATGCCGCAGCTGCCGACAGACACCCCTTCGCCTGAAAACCACTGTCATTCAGATAGGTACATACAATCTGATTTAATTTTTCATCATCTTCCACTACAAGTATACGAATCATTTTTATCTTCTCCTTTTGTATCTCTTCCCATTTTCCTAAAATACAGGACGATCCTAACACATTTTTGTTTTCGTTTTGTTTGTGAATTATGTACAAATTGTAAACAAAAAACAAGGTGCGGTCAATTTTTTCTTCTGACGCACCTGTTTCTGACTCTTTTATTTTAAAGATTTGATAAATTAAATGAGACAAAGTAAATCCACAACTCCTTTGCAATCTCTGGTGCTGCATAACTCCATGCAATACTCATGCACATCCCGATTCCAACTGTACCAATCATTGCAATCAATACTGTAGCTATCGTCTTTTTGGACACTCTGCCTGCCTTGTTCTTTTCTTTCATATTCTCATACCAGCCTTTCTTTGTTTGATGGTATGAGAATAGCACTCTTTTGTTTATCCAATGTTTGATATTTGTTTCTGAATTATTAAAAGCTTCAAAATCTTTTCCTACAGCAGAAATTCGCAGAACACATAATTGCTGACATCAATCCCTCTTTTTGTCAGCCGGATTTTATCCTCTTTCACTTCTAACATTTTTTCCTGCTCCAGTTTTTCAATCACGTCTCCGTAGATTTCTTCTATCGTATTTCCAAAACAGTTCTCAAACTGGGTTCCGGAGATTCCCTGCATTCTTCGAAGTCCCAGAAACATAAATTCTTCCATGGCATCTTCCTTTGTCAGCACTTCGATTTCTTCCCGCAGATCTTCTCCTGATCCTATTCTTTCTATATAAGAGATCATATCTGTACAAAGATGGTATCTGGTATTGGAAATAAAAGACGAGGCTCCCAGACCGATCCCTAAATACTCTACTCTGCTCCAATACCCCAGATTGTGTCTGCACTCTTTTCCTTCCCGTGCATAATTGGAAATCTCATAGCGATGAAATCCATATTCTTCCAGAATTCCCTCTGTCCGCTCATACATCTGCCGCTCTGCATCTTCATCCGGAAGAGGCGGATATTTCTCCTGATCTGTCTGTCCTTTTCCATACCACTGATAAAATCGGGTTCCTTCCTCAATGATCAGACTGTACGCAGAAATATGCTCCGGATGTAATTCTGCCACCGTACGAAGGGTGTGCTCCCAGCTTTTTACGGTCTGTCCGGGAATGGCTGAGATGAGATCAATGTTGATATTATCAAATCCTGCCTGCCGTGCCATGTCATAGGATTCCCGAAATTCTTCATACGTATGGATTCGTCCCAGCATTTTCAGTTCCTCATTGTTGACAGACTGTAATCCGAAACTGATCCTGTTGATTCCCGCCTGTTTCCATCCTTCTAGTTTTTCTTCCGTCACAGTTCCCGGATTTGCTTCGATTGTAATCTCCGCATCCCTGTCGATGGTAAATACCTGTCTCAGCATTTTAAAAATCTCACCCATCTGTTCACACGACAAAATGGACGGAGTTCCTCCGCCCACAAAAACAGAAGATACCTGGTAAGATGAAGCAACCTCGCGGTATCTTTGTATTTCTTTTTTTAATGCATCCACATACTCCGCTTTGGCTGCATCATTTGCCGGTGCAGACAAAAAGTCGCAATAGGCACATTTCTGTACGCAAAACGGAATGTGGATATATAATTCTAATTTCTGCATCATACGATCCTCTCTCTTATTGATAGGTACAGTATAATACAGACTTGTTTCTCTGTATACTATGATTCTACTGAAAATACAGTCGGAATCACAAGAAAGTTTTCTCCATGAGCCTCCGGGAAATGGTAAAAGTGACTTTCCGGATCCACAGCTTCCCATTTTTTAATTTCTTCAGACACTTCTTGTTTTCTGCTGATATTCACCTGCTCTCGATCTCTTGGTGTTTCAAAATAGGAAAACAGAAGATTTTCATGCTGCGAGATCATCTGATAGCGATCTCCCACCAACAGGCCTTCCTCAACGATTGCCTGATGGTGGCATACATAGGAAAATAACTTTTCAGAGTGCAGCACCGCAATCCGTCCGCACCGCCCATCCGGTTTCTGTGTTCTTCTCCATGTATCCAATGACTTTGGCTCATCAAACCAGAAAACTGGATACATGTATACCCAGAATCTTCCAGTTTCTGATGTTTTGTGTTCTCCGGAAACATCAAATACCGGCCACATTTCCAACACATCCTGATTTCCCAAAATATTCTGAGCAAAATTTTCTATCTTTGCCTTCCATCGTCGAGAATCCGCAAGCTGCTCTTCTGCTGCGATACATTCCAGATACAAAAACAGCTGATCCTGATAGCGACACATCGTTCCGGTCAAAACACCACCTTCCAAACACTGCTTTTTCAGCTGTTCCTCCCAGTATGCAAAAGCCTGTTCCGTTTTTTCCGGCACTGCTTCCTTTTGAATAACAGCACGGTATTGTGCTCGTATGACCTGACTCATTGTTATTTCTCCCTCACCGAAATTTTTATATCTTCTGTCTTTTCTGTCTGACTAAGCGGATATTCCTTATAAATCCCATCACGTCTAATATTTCCCTGAATTTCCACTCCTTTGGCTGATCTGATATAGATTGCCGGTATCTCATGCGGATACACGTCTCTCTGGGAAGGCTGCTCATCAAAAACTCCTGGTTTTTGTGTCCCCTGCTGCTTCAATGTCAGATTCAGGTTTTCCACAATGACATCTTCAATCACTGCATCTTCTTCTCCTGCGATGAATAATGAAGATTCTGCCGTCATAGAAATATGATCAAACGTAATATTTCGGATGATACCTGGATGTCCACCATTTTTTCTTGGCGTCGCATTGATAAAGATCGGTTCTCCTTTCCCCCACCAGCGCGGTGCAAACTCTCTCTGTGGACAATCTGCGTATCTTTTTGTATTGCCTGATACATGATGCACATGGATATCCTCAATCACTGCTCCATCACGAACCCAGATTCCAACTCCCCTGGAGCATTCTCTGAACACACAGTCACTCAACATTACATGACGGATTCCACATCCTGTTTCTGTCCCCACTTTCAGAGCCGAATCATGGGAATATAGTACGCATCCTTTGATCACAATATTTTCACAGCATCCGTATTTTTTGGCCATAGGCACAGAATTCTTCACTACGATCGCATCATCACCGGATTTGATGATACAATTGCTGATCACAACATCCTGGCAAGTATCTGGATCAATTCCATCATTGTTTGCTCCTCTTTGGTCATTCAAAATCCGGATTCCGTCCACCAGCACATGTCGACATCCCGCCATATGAAGCGTCCAGAATGCAGCATCCCGGAATGTAATTCCACGCACCGTCAGATTTTCTACATCTTCAAAATACGTTGTTCTCGGACGATCTTCTATACGGACATTTTTCGGACATTCTCCGATTCCACCATCGGCTCCGTCATCGTAAAACACCTGATCTCCCTGTCCGTAGATCGTACCTTCTCCCAAAATACTGATGTCATGCTCATGCAGTGCACATAAAAAACATCCGCCTTCCCATCCGGTTGCCTCGCTGGGGTCTTCAAATTCGCTGTTTCCAAAAAAGTCCAGGATGTCCTCTTTACGAAGACTGCTGATCAATTCCGCCCCTTTTTCAAGATACAGGGTAACATTGCTTTTCAGCACGATCGTCCCGCTTAAAAATCGTCCCGTCGGGACAATGACCCGTCCGCCTCCTGCCTCTGTACATGCATCCACTGCCGCCTGAATTGCCCCACTGTTATTGGTTGTGCCGTCTGCAACAGCACCATATTCCATAATATTATAATCCATAATTATTCTCTCCATTCTAAATAATCAATCCCATCCATTACAATCGCATCTCCATCCTGCCCTGTCACCTGAACATCCTCCAGAACAAGCGTTTCGATATTTTTTGCAAAAACTCCCATTTTGCATACGTTTTCTTCTTCTCCATCCATCATTGCCGGCTGCCCCGAAACAGCATCTTCTGCATAACTTACACGTACTCGTTTCATCTCCACACGTTCGATTTTCTGTTCTGGAAGCCCATAGAAAAACGCTGCTGCCACATGACAGTTTTCTGCCTGGATATCCCGAAAACAAAGCGCTTTGATCTTCGGAGTTCTTTCATCCACTGTAAGTGGTTCTTTACATTGTACATATTCACTGTGCCCGTCCGATTCACAGTAATAAAAACAATTGATCACAAAGGGGGTCAAAACAGCATCCATTTTGATATTTTCAAATAAAATTCCGTCGATCACAGCATCTTTTCCTCGACCTCTTCTTGTCTTAATTCGAAGTCCGCGATCTGTATTCAGAAATACACACTGCCTTGCCTGCAGATTTTGAATTCCCGCTGCCATCTCACTTCCCAGTGTAATCGAGCCATGCCCATCCCGCATACAGCACTGACGGATCCTTAAATTCGAAGAGGGAACCTTATACTTTGCTCCCACAGAAATCTTTCCTGATTTTACCGCAATACAGTCATCTCCTACGGAAAACAGGCACCCTGTAATTTCCACATCATCACAGGATTCTGGATTTAAACCGTCTGTATTTGGAGAATCTTTCGGACCAAGTACTGTCACTCCGATAAATTTCAAATGTCTGGAAAAATACGGATGAATATTCCAGCTCGGACTGTTCTGTACTGTGATTCCTACAATCTGTACATTTTCACACCGGTTCAAAAAGATCATCCGGGGTCTTGCGGCGATCCGTATCTTTTTCGCCTCAAACCACCAGTTCTCCCAGGACGCATTGCCATCTATGATTCCTTCTCCGTAAATAGTAACATCTTTTACACCGATCCCGGTAATGATTCCAGAGAACATATCACAAGCATCCCCTTCCCAGGTTCCCAGGATATACTCTTTTCCTTTTTCCTCATTCTGACAGGTGCCTTTTAAGATCGGAAATTTTTCACGTTGTGTATCTGCAGAAAGCACTGCACCTTTTGCCAGTTCCAGTGTAAGATGATCTTTTAAGAACAAACTTGTAATCCGGTATACGCCTTCCGGGATCAGCACACGACTGTCTTTCGGACATGCCATAATGGCTGCCTGGATATACAAAGTATCATCTTGTACGCCATCGCCTCTGGCTCCAAAATCACGGACATTCACCGTATAGTCCTGCGCCTCTGTACAAAAAGAAATCTCCGCTTTTTCCTCTCCCTGTTCTACGGAAACGCAATACTCCTTTTCCGGTTCCAACTGATACAAAACATTCACTACTTGTTTTGTTTCTCTGTAAAATTCTCCGTTAAGATAAATCCTGTATGCATTTTCCGTTTCATAAATGCTTCCATCACAGCATTCCAGTGCAGCTGCCCGTGCATGTTTCCAAATTACTTTTAATTCCATTACAATCTCCTTTGTATACTTTTAACACATTGTAACAGCTTACATTATTCATTTTCACCTATTTATATTTCTATCTTTCTTATCAATCGTATGTTATCATTGCATTTTTTAATTGTCAATTATATATTTTTCACAATAACAAGCCTTATATTTATAAAAATTATACAATACCTTTTTATTGAATGATGTGTTATTATAATATAAACTCTCTATTTTTCTCTATTTCAAAACTTTGTTAGCGCTTACATTTTTTCGATAGAGAGATTTTGATTATTTTATAGTCTGGAAAGGAACGCTTTTCAGAATCTTTTTTTAAGGAGAATCCATACTATGAACATATACGATATTTCCCAAAAGGCCGGTGTATCGATTGCCACTGTTTCCCGGGTTCTAAACGGCAGTGAAAAAGTCAGTGAAAAAACACGGAAAAAGGTACTTGCTGTTATGGAAGAAAACAGCTATACCCCCAATGCATTTGCAAGAAGTCTCGGTTTGAACTCCATGCACACTGTCGGCATCCTCTGTTCAGACTCCTCTGATGTATACCAGGCACAGGCTATTTATTATCTGGAGCGGGAACTTCGCAAGAATTCCTATGCTTCCATGCTATGCTGTACAGGATATGAGCTTTCCGAAAAACAGAGCTATCTAAATCTGCTTTTATCTCGCAATGTGGATGCTGTACTCCTGATCGGCTCCCACTTTATTGAGAACTCCCCGGAAGAAAATCGGTACATTTTAGATGCCGCTTCTAAAACCCCGGTATTGATCTTAAATGGAGAATTAAAAGGCGATAATATCTATTCCATTCTCTGTGATGACTATATGGCATTAAAAGATATGACCGATCTGGTTTTTTCCAACGGAGCTAAGTCCCCAATTTATTTATATCGGACACTAAATTACAGTGGTCAGAAAAAAGCACAAGGATTTCTGAATTCTTGTGCCAAACATGGAATTGATTCTTCCAAAAACACTTTATTTGCCGCACCAGAAGGACTCCACAAAGCATGCGCCGTCTTAGAGCAGCTTGACGCAAAAGGAATTTCTTTTGACTGTGTACTTGCCGCAGATGATGAACTCGCCGCAGGTGCCGTAAAATATGCACTGAAAAGACAACTGCGAATCCCGGAAGATTTTCAGATAACCGGATACAACAACTCCGTACTTGCTTCCTGCAGTACACCGGAAATCACCACCATCGACAACCGTGTGGAATATATGTGTGTCACGGCCGTATCGCAAATGATGCAGGTTTTTCAAAAAGAATTTCCACCTTCCAGAACCATGTTTTCCGGCAGTATCATTAAAAAACAGACAACAAAATGAAGGTAGAAGTGCGTTATTCCACCTTCATTCCTAACCCGGATAAACCGGAAAAGTTATTTTTATTTTCTACCCCTTGTGTTATTCTAAAGAAAAAGGGGGTTTTTATATGTTACTCACTGATAAATACGCTGATAAAATTCATGGCATCATTACCTGTTATGACCGCATGATCATTCAGGGATATATCCCAAACTGGAGCCATGCGGAAGCAATGACTGCCTATATGAAACTCAACGGTATCCGTATTTTTGATTATCCCACCAGTTTCTCCCAGCCCCTTACGGAACAGGTCCGTCAGAATGCGGAAAAGATTGCTCACGAAAATGGAATGGAAATTGAGTTCATCCGAAAACTCCATGCTTTTCGAAAAGATGACCGCATCCAGAACATCATTGCCGAAACCGGAAAAACGGAAGGTCTGATCCATATCTTTTCTGCTATGGAATGCTGTAATACCTACAGGCCCTGGCATGATAAAACAACTGGGAAGACCTTCCTGAAGTTTGACCAGAGCAAGTGTCTTCATTACTATTTCTATTTTATCGACAGGGAACTTGGCCTTTGCTATCTTCGTGTCCCTACATGGCCGCCCTTCCGTCTTCAGTTTTACATGAACGGTCATAACCTGCTCGCCTATAAGCTTGACAAAAAACAGCTTTCTTACCGGATGCAGGACAACGCGTTCCTTGAAATCTCCGATATTGAAACTGCTCAGAAACTTTCTGACCGTATCAACCCGCAAGGGCTCCATAAAGTTCTCGATGTCTTTGCCAGACGCTACAGTCCCGTTCCGGAATCTCTCGGGCTGGGTTATACCTGGACGGTTCAGCAGATCGAATGTGCCACGGATATCATGTTCCGTAAGCCGGAATACCTGGCACCAATCTATGATGAAATCATCCACACTGCGATATATACTGTGAAGCCTGACAACATCGCCACTTTCCTTGGACAGCGAATCACTTATAACTGTACCAAAGAGATTGGCACAAACTATAATCAGCGCATCCTCGGAACGAGGATCAAGCACCACATGGGTGATGTGTCCATAAAAATGTATGACAAGTTTGGCTGTGTACTGCGAATTGAAAGCACCTGCAATGATATCAGTACGTTCCGTGTGGAGCGGGAAGTTCAGCATAGGGATGGAACATCCGATATTCGGAAAGCCCCTTTAAAAAAGAGTATTTACAGCTTATATCAGTTATTCACAATCCTGAAATCTGCGAATTACAGATATCTTGAATTTATCTCATCCTTTGATGATCACAGCAGCGGCAGGAAGAAATTGGATGAAGTCAGTCATTCCCGGAGGGAAAAGGAACGAACCTATCTCGGATTCAACTTTTTTGATTCCCGTGATCTGTCTGTACTGGAAGCCATCAGCAAAGGGGAATACATGACATTCGGGATACAAGGAAAACAGATCCGCCAGCATCTTCCGAAAATCACTCCGTCTGCCATGACAAGGATCTTTAAACGTCTGAAAGTCCATGGACTGATTGAAAAAATCCCAGGATCCTATAAATATTTGATAACGGCTCTTGGAAAAGAGATCATAGCTGCTGGTTTATCGATAAAAAACCTTATCCCTGTTCCGGCCTTACGTCTTGATTTTCCTGATGCCGAAATTTTGCCATTTTGCGTAGAAAATCATTTATAAGTGGCCTAACGGTGTCTTTTTGCTTCCTGCCATATGCACAACCATTCGTTCTTTATTTTCATCGGCGTTCCGACTTCAATCAGATTTTCGTCTCTATTCCGCCGCCCTTCCGTCTGCGGCACACATAATAATGACAGTTTTTCAACTTTTTGCATACATTGTTCTAAACAATCAAATAGACGCCTCTTACCGAGACGTCTATCTGATTTTAGTATACTTCTTTTAAGTCAAATCCGAAATAGCGAACTGCATTATTATATGAAATATCTTTTATAATTTTTCCCAACATCCGCTCATCATTCGGATATTCTCCATTTTCGACCCATCCACCGATCAGTTCACAGAGAATCCGTCTAAAATACTCATGTCTGGAATAAGACAAAAAGCTTCTGGAATCTGTCAACATTCCAAGGAAATTCCCAAGAAGTCCCAAATTGGCCAGAGATGTCATCTGTTTGATCATTCCTGTTTTATGATCATTAAACCACCATGCAGAGCCCTGCTGGATTTTCCCTGCCACTCCTGCATCCTGAAAACAGCCAAGAATCGTGCCAATTGCTTCATCGTCATTTGGATTCAAACTATAAATGATTGTCTTTGGAAGACTCTGTTTCTCATTCAATGCATTGAGAAAATCTGCCATCTGTGCAGATGGTGCATAGTTATTAATGCAGTCATATCCGGTATCCGGTCCCAGCTGTGCATAACGGGCTGCATTATTGTCTCTCTTGCAGCCATAGTGAAGCTGCATTGCCCAGTTTCTTTTTGTATATTCTCCTGCTGCAAATGCCATGAACGCTGTCTTAAACTTCAGTTCTTTTTCTTTTGTCAGTATTCCCCCCTGTTTGCGCTTTGCGAAAATCTTTTCCAGATTTTCTTCTGTTTCCGGCACATACATCACATGCTCCAATGCATGATCACTTGCACGACATCCCATCTCCTCAAATGTATCCATTCTCTTTTTCAATGCATTTTTTAAATCTTCAAACGTGTCGATCTGACAGCCCGCTGCCTTTGAAAGCGTTTCCAGATAGTCCAGATACTCCGGTTTTTCGATATTCATCGCCTTATCCGGTCTCCATGCCGGAAGTACCTGCACCTCAAAACTTTCATCTGCTGCCAGCTCTTTATGCCAGCAGAGACTGTCTGCCGGATCATCTGTAGTGCAGATCAGTGTGACCCCTGATTTTCGGATCAGATTCCGGACACTCATAGATGGATCCTGTAATTTCTGATTGCAGAGATTCCACACTTCTTCTGCTGTTTCTCCATTTAATACACCGTGGTAATCAAAATATCTCTGTAATTCCAGATGGCTCCAGTGGAACAATGGATTTCCGACCGCTTTCTCCAATGTCTCTGCCCATTTCTGAAATTTCTCTCTTGCCGGAGCATCTCCTGTGGTATAATATTCGTCCACACCATTGGAACGCATCTGTCTCCACTTGTAATGGTCTCCTCCAAGCCATACCTGTGTGATATTCTCAAAACAGATATCTTTTGCGATTTCTTCCGGATTAATATGACAATGATAATCCAGAATCGGCATTGTTTCTGCAAAATCATGATACAACTTTTTCGCTGTAGGAGTGCTCAGCAAAAATTGTTCATCCATAAATGGTTTCATTTCTTCATCCTCCTGTTAATTCTTATTTTTCCTTTTTCTTGTAAGCTCTTACATTTATAAATTATATTTCTTCGTTAATAGAAAGTCAATTATTCTTTTATGAGCGTTTTTCACAATATTTTTGTGAATTTTCGTGATTTTTTTCCATTGACTTATTGCAAAAAAGGTTGTATTTTAATTGTAACTACTTACATTTTTATTTTCTTTCTATTACTAACAACATATGGAGGTTTTTATGGATTCAAAGCACACATTTATTCAAATACATCCGAAAGACAATACTGCTGTTGCACTCACTTCATTAAAAAAGGACAGCGTATTGAATCTGAATGGACGTATGTACACTTTGCTGGAAGATATTCCTCAGGGACATAAATTTGCCCTGGAAAAAATCAGCTCCGGTGAAGCTGTGATCAAATATGGCTCCCCCATCGGGTATGCCACTGAGGACATTCCGGCAGGATCCTGGATTCACACACATAATATGAAGACCGGACTTGGGGATCTTCTGAACTATTCCTACCAAAAAGAGCATTCTTTTCTGGAACCCACAAAAGAACGTTTTTTTGACGGGTACAGACGAACCGATGGAAAAGCCGGTGTTCGAAACGAAATCTGGATCATCCCCACCGTTGGCTGTGTCAACAACATTGCAACGCTCGTTGCCGAAAAAGCCAAAACATTTCAGCCGGAAAGCGTTGATGCGATCGTTGCTTTCCCACATCCTTATGGATGTTCGCAGATGGGCGATGATCAGGAACACACCCGCCAGATCCTGGCAGATCTGATCCGTCATCCAAATGCAGCCGGTGTACTTGTTCTGGGGCTGGGCTGCGAAAACAGTAATATCGACGAATTAAAAAAATATATTGGTCCTGTAGATGAGGACCGTGTAAAATTTTTAGTCGCACAGGAAGTGGAGGACGAAGTGGAATCTGCACTGCATATCATCCGACAGCTCTGCGATTATGCCTCTACTTTCCAACGGCAAAAAATTTCCTGTAAAGAACTCGTCATCGGAATGAAGTGTGGTGGTTCTGACGGCTTATCCGGCATCACTGCCAATCCAACCGTTGGCGCTTTCTCTGATCTTCTGATTTCCTGCGGCGGCACGACCATTCTCACCGAAGTGCCGGAAATGTTCGGAGCTGAAACGCTGCTGATGAACCGCTGCCAGAATGAAGAGGTTTTTGAAAAAACCGTAGATCTGATCAATTCTTTTAAAAATTATTTTAAAAGTCATAATCAGACAATCTATGAAAACCCTTCCCCGGGAAATAAAAAAGGCGGAATTTCCTCTTTGGAGGACAAGTCCCTTGGATGTACCCAAAAATCGGGTTCTGCACCCGTCATGGATGTGCTTGCATACGGACAGCCTGTCCGGACACAGGGCTTAAATCTTTTAAGCGCACCCGGAAATGATCTGGTCGCTTCCACAGCACTTGCAGCTTCCGGTGCACAGATCGTACTATTTACAACCGGACGCGGAACTCCGTTTGCATCACCGGTTCCGACTGTCAAAATATCCAGCAATTCCAATCTCTATCAGAAAAAGAACAACTGGATCGATTTCAACTGTGGTGCACTCGTTGATGGAGGCACCATCGGACAAATGGGAGAAGCACTTTTTGAATATGTCCTGGAAGTTGCCTCCGGACGTCTTGTTAAAGCCGAAGAAGCCGGTTTTCACGATATGGCCATTTTTAAACAGGGTGTTACTCTGTAACCAGATACCGATAAAATTTCAGAAAGGATTTTTTACTATGAAACAGTTAAACTATCAAACCTTACAGGATTTAAATTATGACGGATACCTTTTAAAAGATGCTCCAGAACGTATTTTGCAATTTGGAGAAGGAAACTTTATGCGTGCATTTGTAGATTTCTTCATTGACAAAATGAATGAAACCGCTGATTTCAACTCCAAAGTTGTGCTTGTTCAGCCCATCCCAAAATTCACGACTCCAGATGTTGGAGATTTTATCAATGAACAAGAAGGACTCTACACACTGTACCTGCGCGGTTCCGAAAATGGGCAGGAAGTCTCTTCCAAACGCGTGATTTCCTGTGTCAGCCGCTGTTTAAATGCATACAGCGACTATGAGGCTGTCATGGAATGTGCAAAAAATCCGGAACTGCGTTTCATCACATGCAATACAACAGAAGCCGGAATCGTATACGATCCGTCCTGCCAGTTTACAGATACGCCTGCAAACAGCTTTCCTGCCAAACTGACACAATTTTTGTACAAACGATTTGAAACATTTGCCGGAAACAGTAAAAAAGGATTTATCATCCTCTCCTGTGAATTGATCGATAACAATGGAAAAGAACTGGAAAAATGCGTCTTAAAACACGCGGAAGACTGGAATCTCGGAGCAGATTTCATCTCCTGGATCAAAGAGGCAAACCTGTTCTGCTCGACTTTGGTAGACCGGATCGTAACCGGCTATCCGCGTTCAGATGCAGATGCTTTGAATCAGGAAAATGGTTACATCGATAAAGTATTAAACACCGGAGAAATTTTTGGATTCTGGGTCATCGAAGGTCCACAATCCATAAAAGAAGAATTTCCGTGTGAAAAAGCAAACCTTCCGATCCTGATCACCGATGACCACAAACCATACAAACAGCGAAAAGTACGCATCTTAAATGGGGCCCACACTTCTATGGTACTTGGTGCTTACCTTGCCGGACAGGATATTGTCAGAGACTGTATGAAAGATGATGTCATCCGTGGTTATATGAAACAGGCGATCTATCAAGAAATCATACCAACACTGTCCCTGCCAGAAGAAGAGCTGATGAGCTTTGCAGCATCTGTAACAGACCGGTTCCAAAACCCATTTATTGACCATGCACTGCTCGCTATCTCTCTGAACTCTACTGCAAAATGGAAAGCCCGTGTTATGCCGTCCTTGAAAGGCTACATCGAGAAGTATCACACACTTCCGACATGCATCACTGCGTCTTTCGCTTTTTATGCCGCTTTCTATCGCGGAATCCGTATGGAAGAAAATACAATGATCGGTGTTCGCAATCACACGGAAGAATATGAGATCAAAGATGACAAAGCTGTCCTGGATTTCTTCTTTGCACACAAAGATGACGATGCTGACGCTTATGCGCATGCTGTCTGCTCCAACATCGATTTCTGGGGAGAAGATCTGACTCAGATTGCCGGATTTGAGGCTGCTGTTTCTGAGATCCTCAAAGAAATAGAAAACAAAGGTACTTATGCAGTCATGAAAGATTGTCTCGCATAATAGCCTTTTCATAAAAAAGGACAGGAGCTCATTTGCTCCTGCCTCTTTTTTATCCCACACTGATATTTTCAAATACTAAATTCTCACAATACTTCTGATGAATCCCATCCTCTTCCTGTCCGTTCTTTGCAATCCGGATATTTCGGAATGTAAGGTTCTTCAAGTGATATTCTTTCTCTTCGAATCCACACAGATCCAATGCTTCACACAAATCCATCCGATTTTCTTTTTCATTTAAACACAAACGTGTAATATCCATCTCTTCAAAACAACATTGTTCCAATACCGGCGGATGTGGCCCTGCGATTCCATCGTCATTATACCCGACAGAATGGAACAAGATTCTTGGAAGTACACAATGTGCTGCATACACCTCTTTTACATAACCGCCGCGTTTTCTCGTCGCTTTGATTTCGATGCCATTTGCGGAATTGCGCAGATCACAGTTCCAGATCTTCACATCTCGAATCCCACCCGACATCTCACTTCCTATCGCAAATCCGTGTCCAAACGCAACAACACAGTCAAAAATACGAATCCTCTCACATGGTCTGTTGATTTCATTTCCCTCCGGATTCTTTCCGGATTTGATCGCGATCGCATCATCTCCAGTATCAAAAGTACACCCGAAAATGGTACAATTTCTGGAAGAATCCGGATCCCATCCATCTCCATTCCAGACATCTCTGGAGTAAAATTGACAGCCATATGTCAACACATCTTCTGAATAGATCATGTGCACATTCCAGCACGCTCCGTTTTTCACTGTAATTCCGCTGATCACTACATTTCTGGCATTACAGATGTGAATCAGCCGCGGACGGATTCTTCCGGGAATGGTATCCAGATTCTCACACTCCAGGATTTTATCACCCAATTCTTCCAGATATTCTTTCAGCCGAACTCTTTCTTCCTCAATGACACGTTCCATCAGAACTCTTCCACCGCCCTCTATCGTACCCTTTCCACGGATCACCACATTTTCGCTGGTCGCTCCTGCCTTATGATCCAGTTCACCCAGATTCAGAAGTCCACTTAAAGTTTCCATCTCTCTGCCTTCAAATCGGCTCCAGATTCTTGGAAGATAATCATCCGGTACTTCTGTCCCCCTGAGTACTGCACCTTCTTCCAGATAAAGTTCCATATCACTGTGCATCCTCAGCGCTCCTGTCAAGTACACACCTTTTGGAACATAAACCGTCTGCTCGTTCGTACAGTCATCCAGGGCTTTTTGCAGTGCTCCTGTATTCATAGTACGCCCGTCACCCACAGCATAGTACGGCGCCTGTGTTACATCCAGGCGTGTTCTTTTTCTCTTTGTTTTACAATACAGACGAACCGTCTGACATACTTCTGTCCCCTGCATTGCCTGAATTTTCACATCATATTGCGTATCTGCCTGCAGATTCTTCATACAATAATGGGACTTCTTTGTTTCTCCTGTCCACGTTCCATTCACCTCGATCTGATAATGGAATTTTCCGTTTTTTCTACCTTCCGTCTGCTCCCACCAAAGTGCGATCTCATCATCAAACGAATTCCAGTGTACGTTTCCCATCCGAAATTCTGCTGCTTTTTTTAGCACTTCCGATACAAAAGGGAGATAATACGTTTCAATTGCAGCAAAATTCGGATGCGTTCCCGTAGGATTTTTCCCCGGTGCAGGAAGTCCCGCTTTTAATATATCAAACGAATACTTTCTGCACATTGCTTCATCTGCAGTATCCAATTCACATTCATCATACAAGTTGGCTGTCACAACTCCCATTTCCGCACAAATATTTAACGCGATCTCATGCAGTGCTTTTTGTACATTTCTCTCCCGATATCCCAAACGGTGTACGGCAACGTAAATGACCACTGCCTTTGGCCAGTTCCTTTGAATCGCTTCAACGGTTTTTCGAAATGCTCCTGCAAACGTATCCGTCTCCACACTTTTCTGACTGACATCTCCCAGCATGTCCAGAACCGGTGCATACGCATCATTTGTTCCTCCGTCAAAAACAATATAATCTGCCCACTCGTTTTCTGCCGCCGCCTTTTCCACCTGGTCACTCAAAACCATCCCGCCAAGCCCGGCTTCATCAATTGGATTTCCCGGCAGTATACAAGCTCCATTATTGGCATATTTTTTCACACTCATACCCTCTTGTTCTGCCACAAATTCCATGAACCCGGCTTTTTTATACAGATGTCCATCAATAATGCTGTCTCCAAACGTCAATACTTTTTTTCCTTTTATTTTTTGCATTTTTCCTCCCCCGCTAGCTTCTATTTCACATTGAATTCTGCATTAAATACTTCAAAAATATCTCCACTTCTTCTATATGCTCTGAATTTTTTAATATACAGAAATACGTTGGCGAATACGTGGTAAAATTACCTTCTCTCCATTTTGGAAATTTGCTTAAATCAACTATCCCATCTGTCATATATGGCTCATATCTTTGATAATCTTTATCGAAAATCTCTTCCCAATCAAAGAAAATATTTTCTTGAGCAAATTTTTCATATACTGTTTTATTACATACAACAACATCCGTATCACTCACTTTCGACATTACAACTGTCAATTTTGCTTCATTCTCCATGGATTCAATTGAACGAGGTGATGTGTCAATCTGTATGTTATATTTTTCATTCTTGTATTTGTCATCTATTCTTGCAAAAGCCTTTAAAATTTCTTTTTTTAAAGATTCTGTATCCGTTTCATAATTTGCATCTACAATTGCCATAGACAGCACAATTTCTTTTCGTGCATTTCGGACACTTGTAATTATAGATCCTAATACTAGTATAACCACCAGTAAAATAATCAGCTATAAATGAGCAAGTTCGTGATTTTGCATAAAAGAAAGACACCTCGATTCCATGTGTTGTATAATGAAAGTGCCAAAACAAACATTTGCAACATTTACGAAAGAAGGTGTCTCTCGCAAATACTATACATCATTCCTCATTCATATACAACCAGTTTAAAAAATTAAACTTATGCAAATTTTATTCGAACCGAGTAATAAACCATCTTATGAGTATCCTAATCAGTATTTTCATTTTAGGATATCATGGAAAAACTACGGACTTTGCTAAAAACAGTTCCTGCCACAGAACGACGATTGCCCATTTTCTCAATTCCGGAAAATGGGATGATTCATTACTTTCAGATACGTTAAAATGCTCTGTCATTGAGATTATTTATTCAGAAGCAGCACGCACCGGAAAGCCTGTTTTCTGCATTGTGGACGATACGATTGCTTCAAAGACAAAGCCTTCGTCACGGGCTTTACATCCGATTGAAGATGCGTATTTTCACCAATCCCATTTAAAGGGAAAACAGGACTACGGGCATCAGGCAGTTGCTGTTATGCTTTCCTGCAATGGCATTGTTCTGAACTATGCTTTTGTAATGTACAATAAGTCAATTTCCAAGATTGACATTGTACAAAGCATTGCAAAGGAGCTGCCTGTTCCACCGGTAATGTCCTATTTTCTTTGCGACTGCTGGTATGTTTCTGAAAAGATAATCAATACCTTTGCACAGAGAGGGTTCCATACCATCGGTGCTTTGAAAACAAACCGTTTGCTGTATCCATCGGGAATGAAAAAGAAACTTCGTGAACTGGCCGCCGAATTGTCTGTTACACATCGTGAATTTGACCTTGTGACAGTCAAAAAACGAAACTATTATGTGTACCGGTACGAGGGAAACCTCAACGGCATAGAAAATGCGGTAGTTCTTTTGAGTTATCCGGAAAAAGCATTTGGTAATCCCAAAGCATTGCGTGCTTTCATCAGTACAAACGCAGCCCTATCTACACAGGAGATTCTTTCCTGGTATGTGTGTCGATGGCCGATTGAAGTATTTTTCCGCCAGTGTAAGGAGAAACTGGCACTGGACGGCTATCAGATACGCTCTGCACAGGGAATCAAAAGGTACTGGCTGCTTATGTCACTGGCACATTTCATGTGTGCAGTGGGTACTGGTAGGTTCTGTTCGTTTGAAACTGGATATCACGAAATCTGTGATACCATTCAGCTGGAAAAGTATCGTTATCTTTTTCAATGCGCAAAGGAAAGCAATGATTTTGATTCATTTATGAAATTCGCAGTGTAGTTTTGTGCAATTTTTCAAATTTGCTCATTTATAGTTAACTAATAAGAAAATGACCTTACATTTACAGTAACAGAAATTTCTCTGTATACTTGATTTATCATAAAATAGTAACAGAAATTGCTGCTTACAAAAAGGTCACTATGTATAGAATAATCAAATTTTTACTGATTGTCTATAAAAACTTCTTCTCAACAATCAGTAAATCCCGCAATTCTCCTATTGATAGATTATCTCCGGTCTTAACAATTCCCATCATAAAGCATATGATATGCCTGCTCATAATTTCATGAATCCACAGAACAAAAAACTTCCTCTCACAACAACATCTCAAATTTTTAGCAGATACCTACGAAAACCTCTTTTATCAAATTGTGAAACCATTGCAGAATGCCGATCAACTATCACAGAAGACAGTATTTTTCAAGACAGAAATGATGTCTGGACATTATTTTACAATAGAAAAGAAGCTTAGATTTCGTCATCGAAGTGTAGAAGCTGATATATAGGGAATGGCTCCGCACATAAAACGAGGGTATCGCTCAATCATCTATTTCGATAATTTTGCGACACCCTCTTATCTTTCTCTAATTTTCATCCAGCTTCAATACGCTCATAAAGGCTTTCTGTGGAATCTCTACGTTTCCGACCTGGCGCATCCTCTTCTTTCCTTCTTTCTGTTTTTCCAACAGCTTTTTCTTACGGGAAATATCACCGCCATAGCACTTGGCAAGCACGTCTTTTCGCATTGCTCTGACGGTCTCTCTTGCGATGATCTTGCTTCCCACTGCTGCCTGGATCGGGATCTCAAAAAGCTGTCTTGGAATCTCTTCTTTGAGCTTCTCGCACATCTTTCTTCCACGCTCATATGCTGTTGCACTGTGTACAATAAAGGAAAGTGCATCCACTTCTTCTTTATTGATCAGAATATCCAGTTTTACCAGCTCTGACTGCTCGTATCCCAGCATTTCATAATCGAAAGATGCATATCCTCTGGAACGGGATTTCAACGCATCAAAGAAATCGTAAATAATCTCATTCAATGGCAGATGATAATGAATCACTGCACGCTTTTCTTCGATATACTCCATTCCCTGATATACCCCCCTGCGCTCCTGACACAGATCCATGATCGCACCGATAAACTCGGAAGTCACCATAATCTCTGCTTTCACCATCGGCTCTTCCATATATTCGATCTCTGCAGGATCCGGCATATTGGTTGGATTGGTCAGGTCGATCACTTCTCCGTTTGTCTTATGGATTTTATAGATAACACTTGGCGCAGTTGTCACAAGATCCAGATTATACTCTCTCTCCAGACGCTCCTGCACGATCTCCAGATGCAAAAGCCCAAGGAATCCACAGCGGAATCCAAACCCAAGAGCCACCGATGTCTCCGCTTCAAACTGCAGCGCCGCATCATTGAGCTGCAATTTTTCCAACGCATCTCTCAAATCCGGATATTTTGCTCCATCTGCCGGATACAATCCACAATACACCATTGGATTTACCTTTTTATACCCCGGAAGAGGTTCTGCACACGGCCGCGCCGCATCTGTGATCGTATCACCGACACGGGTGTCCTTTACATTTTTCAGACTGGCTGTGATATATCCAACCATTCCCGCGCTCAGCTCATCACACGGAATAAACTGTCCGGCTCCAAAATATCCAACCTCGACAACATCCGCCTGTGCTCCTGTTGCCATCATCCGGATCGTTGTTCCTTTTTTCACACTTCCCTCTTTGATCCGGCAGAATACGATGACACCTTTGTAAGCATCATAAACCGAATCGAAGATCAATGCTTTTAACGGCTCTTTCGGACCTCCTTCCGGTGCCGGAATCTTCTTCACGATCTGCTCCAGCACTTCTTCAATGTTGAGTCCGGTCTTTGCCGAGATCAACGGAGCATCATCCGCCTCGATTCCAATCACATCTTCAATCTCTTCTTTTACGCGATCCGGCTCTGCACTTGGCAGATCGATCTTGTTGATAACCGGAAACACATCCAGATCGTGATCCAGCGCAAGATACACATTCGCCAATGTCTGCGCTTCTACTCCCTGTGCTGCATCTACAACCAGGATTGCTCCGTCACAGGCTGCAAGACTTCTGGACACTTCATAGTTAAAATCCACATGTCCCGGTGTATCGATCAGGTTGAAGATATACTCTTCCCCGTCGTTTGCTTTGTATACGGTACGCACAGTCTGGGCTTTGATTGTGATTCCGCGCTCCCTCTCCAGTTCCATATTGTCCAGCACCTGCGACTGCATCTCACGACTTGTCAAAAGTCCGGTCTTTTCGATGATCCGGTCTGCAAGCGTAGATTTTCCATGGTCGATATGTGCAATGATGCAAAAATTTCGTATTTTATTCTGATCAATTGATGACACGTTCATTCCTCCAGTAACTCTGTCTTTTTCTATTTTCTTCTATGCTGAATGTTCTTCTGTTTTATGCAAAAATATACTATCATGCCTTTCCTGTTTTGACAAGAACATCTGTCATTTACGATGAGTATTTTACCAAAAACAACTCCACTGCCAGTGTATCTGTCAGCCTTCCTGTCTTCACACGCTCCTCCAGATCCGCACTCTCTTCCAACACGGCACGCAATTCTTCGCTCTTAAAATACCGGGTCTGCTCCATATATTTTCCCGCAGCAAACGGATGCAGCCCTGCTTTTGCTGCAATTTCTTTTTTCCCGTATCCTTTTTTCTGCAGTGACTGTACATGGAATAAAATCCGGTACTGCCTGACCAGCAAAAATAAAATTCTCATAGGAGGCTCTTTTAATGCCAGCAGTTCGTAATACAGATCCAGCGCTTTTCTCTGCTTTTTCTCTGCCACTGCATTGACCATCTCAAAAATATGATTTCCGATCTGGTTGATACAGACTGCATCGATGTCCTCCGGTGTGATCACGTCCCGATGCAGTGTATAGCAGAACAGTTTTTCCAGTTCGCCCTGGATATTCTGCATATCGGTTCCGACTTTTCCCAGAAAATATCCGACCGAAGCATCCGATATCTGTTTTCCCTCCCGCCTGACATTGCCAAGGATCCAACGCTTCAATGTAGATTCATCCTGAAACGGAAGTTCCACAATATGACCTTTTGCTTTCACCGCCTTATACAACTTGCTGCGCTTGTCCACTTCTTCTTCCACAAAAATAAAATAAGTAGTCTCCGGCATGGTCTTGATATACTCTGCCAGATCTGCACCCGAACTTTTAAACAGTCCGGTATTTTCAAATACGATCAACCTGCGTTCTGCAAAAAAAGGTAGCGTCTCTGCCAGATCAATGACTTCCCGGATCTCCACGCCTTTCCCTTCATAATAGGCGTAATTCATAGTATCTCCTTGCGGAAGCATGGCCTTGACAAAACGTTCCTTATATTGTTTCTTCAGATAGTTTTCCTCTCCATAAAGGAGATAAATCTGACTAAATTGTCCTGTTTTTAAATCTTCATTCAAACTTTTCATAATTTCTATTATATCGGAAACTTTTACTTTTTGCAAAATGTTTCTATCACAGCTTTTTCCCCTTTTATCTTTAAGGTGACTGCCCCGTACTCCTGCGTCCCATACAATTCGCATCCTTTTTCACTGAGTCTCTCTACAGTCTCCTTTGCCGGATGTCCGTACCGGTTGCCGATTCCCGATGAAATCCATGCATATTTCGGTGTCAGCTGCTGTAAAAATTCCGGCAGTGTCGAATTCTTAGAGCCGTGATGCGCGGCTTTCAGAATATCACACTTTGTTTTTCCATGTGCTCTCATCCACTCTGTGAGCTGCACTTCTCCCTCTCCTTCCACATCTCCGGTTAACAGCATCTCCAGATTTTTCCATTCCATCCACAACACCATAGACGCTGCATTTCCAGTCTCACCCTGATATTCCTGTGAAGGCGCCATACAAGTCAGACTCATCTCTCCCAGGCTCATCTGCTGACCTGCCTCCATTCCAAATACTTTCGTGCCATTTTCCTTTGCCGTTTTTCCCAGCTTTTTCAACGCATCATCATGAAGCCTTACCGGCGGCAGCACCAGATTTTTGATTCGTACTCCAAGGGTCTGATTCTGAAGGATTTCCTCGATTCCACTCATATGATCTGCATCGCCATGAGAAACAAAAACATAATCCAGCTCTTTTACTCCCTGAGATTCCAGAAACGGAACAATTCGATACTCCCCGACTTTAGAGATATCGCTGCTGCCTCCATCTACAAAACAGGTTCTCCCATTGGGTGTTCTCAGAAAAATTCCATCGCCCTGTCCCACATCCAGCATCGTCGCCTGAAACACCCCGTGGTGTTTCATCTGACCGCTTGCTGCCAGACAGATTCCGGCCGCTGCCAGCATTCCCCACGCAAAACAGGTTTTTCCTGTTTTCTCTTTTCGAAGCATCCAGTACAGACAGACCAGAAGCAATACTGCATAATACAGCACGATCCAGCTAACTTCCGGCTTTCCGGTAACAATTCTGGAAAACGGCAGTTTCATACTCAAATTGCAGCTCCATTCATACAGATTGAGAATTCCCCTGCATAAAAGAAATACAACACCTCCTGCCGGTTTGAAAAAAAGACACAGAAAAGAGCCCAGAAGTCCTGCGCCCAGAACGACAGACATCAGAGGAATGATCACGAGATTTAAAAGAAGAGAATACGGGGGAAATTCATAATAAAAAGAAAGCATGACCGGAAAAAGAACCAGATTGACCGCAAGACTCGCCTGAAAGCTTTGCAGGATCTTTGACTTTGTTTTTCCCTGTCTCATCATTAACGGATACACTGCCGCCATTCCAAGCACCGCTCCAAAAGAGAGCAGATATCCGGCATCCCGAAGGTACATCGGACTCTCCAGCGCAATCAGCGCCGCTGCCACAGCCAGACTGGTAGCCATGTCATACGCTCTGCCGCACAGATCTGCTCCTACCCGGATGCCAAACATAACAAATGCCCGGATTGCAGATACCCCGCCTCCGATCATAACCGTGTAGCCAAGCAAAAACAAAATTCCCAGCACTCCCGCCGGTTTCACAGGACATCCCACTCTGCGTAAAAGCCCGTAAAATCCCATTCCGATAAATGACATATGAAGTCCTGATATCGCCAGAATATGGCCGATCCCACTTTTCTGATACAATGCTTTCATCTGGGCATCCAGTTCACTTTTCTCTCCCAGTAAGATCGCGCTCATGCTGTTTCCGTGACGTGCTCCCATCTGACTGACTAAAAGTCTCTTCCAGTTTCTTCTTAATTTTGCCAGCCATTCCCGGAATTTCCACGTTTCCTGATCTGTGATCCGGCAGTTTTTCACCCATATACTTGCGTGAAGTCCCTGTTTTTCATAATAAAATTTCTGATCAAAATTCCCGGGATTTCTCGCCTCTTTAAAATACGAAAGTTCCCCCTGAATCTGTATTTGATTTCCAAGTTTGATTGTTTGAGTTTCTTTTTGATCCTGTTCGATATAAATTAGAAGCTCCGGCTCTTGCAGCACCTTTGCTTTGACTTGTTCTTTGAATTGCTTGTTGACAGATTGCCTGTCAGAATTGGTATTATTCTCTTTTTGCAGCACCTGGCAGTCTCTCAGATAAAATATCCTGTAATCAGGCTTTTCCTCCCACCGCTTCACCTGCCCTGTCACAGTCACCTGTGAAGCATCCGGGATGATCCGGCGCAGTGTACACGGATTTGAAATCGCGGATTCAAACCAGATGTTCACTGCTGCCAGCAGAATCAGAACTGCCACTGCCGCCGTACAAAGCGGTCGTTTTCTCAAAACTACTTCTTCTCCTCATTCCATCCCAGGTCAGCCTCCAATGGCTGACTCAAATCTACAGTCTGCATATATTTGACATCGTTTTCGCCGTTAATGGATATCTGCACTTTCCTGACTCCGGTTCCCTGTGTCAGTGAATTGACCAAAGAATAAATCGTCACCTGCGGTTTGACATCATAGGCACCTTTTAAAAAGGTCTTATCAAAATTCACATAACAGATTCCATCCTTTGTTGTCACACTCAGCAGGTTGGTATCCGGATTGATCGTTGCTTTTGCGGCCGACGTCTCCGGGCCTTTCATCAGCTTTTCCACGATCAGCTTCTCCCTGGAAATATTGCTGTTATAGCGGACTTCCATTGTCTGCTCCACCAAAGCATCTCCTGCTTCATTGGAAAAATATAAAGTGAGCGTCCCTGTCTGATACGAACTCGGCGAAGCGCCCTCGCTTTGCACAAAATCATCTTCATTGAGATATCCGAGTACCTGTCCCGAGCTGTCAGTCAGATCCGCGCCTTCCACTTTGATCCAGACACTGTTGATTCCCTCGATCCTGACTAAAGATTTTACCAGAGCCGCTCTCACCAGAGTCTCTTCCACGGTATCCATTTGTTTATATTTTGCATTAAAATCCAGATACAGGATTCCTCCCTCCAGTTCATAACGCTTCACTTTCACATCCTTCGGAATCGGCGGCGTATACTCAATCTCCTCAGACGGCTTTTTCAACTCTTTTATCATTGCTTTTGCCGCCTTGAGCGGATCCTTTTCTTTGCTCTCATAGGACACTTTCTGAAGCCCGGTCCTGTCACTGTTTAAACAATAAATATAAGAATCTCCTTTTTTTACCTTCGTACGTTTGGCACAGGAAACTGTCGTGCACGCAAGACAGATTCCCAGAAAAATGAGGAGAATTTTTCTGACTTTTTTCATCTGCTCCCCCTTATGCTGCATAGGTCAGAGGAATCCGGACGGTAAACGTGGTTCCCTCTCCCTTACTGCTGTAAACTTTGATCGATCCTCTGTGCATGATCACTGCATTACGGGCAATGGCAAGTCCCAGACCTGTTCCTCCGATTTCTCTCGAATGAGACTTGTCCACCCGGTAAAACCGCTCAAAAATATGTGCCTGATCCTCTTCCGGAATTCCAATGCCGGAGTCCATCACCTTCACATAAAAGTACTTGTGATCCGCATTCAGGGAAACTCTTACCCATCCTTCGTCCCGGTTATATTTGATCGCATTCTCTACCAGATTGGAAATGGCGAGTGTCAGCTTCATCTCATCGATCTCCGCAGAAACGGGTCGGAAGCTTTCCAGTACCACCTCGATTTTTTTCTTATCGGCAATCGGCTTCAATCGTTTTAAGATTGCCTCCAGAAGCTCATTGATATTGATCTGTCTGATATTCAGTCCCTGTACTGTCTTGTCCATCTTGACCAGCGTCAGAAGATCACTGATAATGTCATTTTCCCGATCAATCTCCTTTGCGATATCTCCCATAAATTCCTGATACAGCTCAATCGGCACATTTTCCTGGGCAAGCAGGGAATCTGCCAGCACTTTCATGGATGTCAGCGGTGTCTTTAACTCATGAGAGACATTGGATACAAACTCCTCTCTGGAATCATTGAGCTGTTTTAATCTTCCCAGCATCTTGTTAAACGCATCAGACAGCTGCCCTGTCTCCGAAAATGTCCCTACATGCAGCCATTCACTTTCATACCCTTCTGTCACATTCTCAATAGACGCAGTGATCCTTCCAAGCGGACGTACAAACCATCCTGCCACAAGTATCCCAAGGGACAATACGACCAGAAAGACTACGATCAGAACTGCGCCGCCCTGTGCGCGCAGCATACGGATCCCATCCAGGACCGTATCCATAGAAACACTGGCCAGCATCACTCCTGTCACTGCCTTTTCTTCCGAAATGACCGGTGCGGTTACCTCGACGTACCGGTTCTTTTTGTCATAGTAGCTCGTGCTCTTGCCCTGCCTGAGACAACGGATCACATTTTCAGATACCATCGTCTTTCCTTCATCCAGACCATACGTATCCTTGATCACATCCAGGTTCTGGTTGATGATCATCACGCGTCCGTTATAAATATTGGTCAGTTGGGTTAAATTTGCATCGATCACTTCTGAAGACGGGTTGGTCAGATACTGATAACTGTTCAGCTGATTGCTTAGAATAGTACATTGATTCTGAATTTCTGCTGTTCTGACCGAAATGGCACGCTGCTCAGATGTTTTCACTGTCCAGACATAAGAAGCCAGACATGGGATCAGCCCAAACACCACAAACAGCACGATCAGCCAGAACCGCATGCTTTTAAATATATGATTCTTTACTCTGATATGTAATTTATCCCTGGAAATAATAACCTACCCCCCATTTTGTGTGTACATACTTCGGCTCGCTCGGATTCAGCTCGATCTTCTCCCGAAGCCTTCTGATATGTACATCCACTGTTCTGGCATCCCCCGGATAATCCACACCCCATACAAGATCCAGCAGATTCTCACGGCTGTAGACTTTGTTCGGATTCATGGCAAGAAGCTCCAGCACATCATATTCTTTTGCTGTCAGATTGATCTCACGCTCTCCGATAAACACTCTTCTGCTCTCACAGTCGATCCGCATATTGCCTTTGACCAGAATCTTGGCAGTCTGCGCACTCTCCTCTTTTCTCGCAGTCCTTCTCATGATCGCTTTGATCCGGGCCTTGACTTCCAGAATATTGAACGGCTTCGTAATATAATCATCCGCTCCGTACTCCAGCCCGAGTATCTTGTCCATATCCTCACTTTTGGCAGTCAGCATGACGATCGGCATGTCGGAAAACTCACGGATGGCCTGACAAACCTGAAACCCATCCATCTTCGGGAGCATCACATCCAGCAGCACGAGGTCATACTCGCAGTTCTTTGCATACTGCAGTGCTTCCTCACCGTCATAGGCACAGTCCACCTCCATGTCGTCCTGTTCCAGACTGAACCGTATCCCTTTCACGATCAACTTTTCATCGTCAACTACTAAGATCTTCTTCTTGCTCATACTTTCTTCCTTCAACTTCCTGCTATACTGTAATATTATCTTTAATCTTATTATACAGACCTTCTTTGATTCCTCTGATCTGCATCAGCTCTTCTGTATTCTGGAACCTGCCGTTTTCTTCCCGATAGGCAATAATACTGTCCGCCCGGGACTCGCCTACACCGGACAACGTCATCAATTCTTCTTTTGTCGCCGTATTAAGATTGACTTTTCCGTCCTGCGGCTTTGTTCCTTCTGCCGGACTTGCCCCCGGCTGTGCTGCTGCCTGTGTCTGCATCTCCTCTTTGGTGGGAATGTAGATCTGCTCTCCGTCCACAACAACCCTTGCCTGATTCACTGCATCCTGTGCAGCCTCGGCTGTCAGTCCGCCCGCCATGGCAATGACTTCATAAAGCCTGTCGTCACTGCCCACTTCATACACGCCGGGCTTTCCGACTGCTCCGCACAGATAGACAAAAATCTTTGTCTCTTTCTTCGGTTCTTTGTCTTCAACCTTCTTTTCTTCTGCAGAGGACTCTTCTTTTTCTTTCTGTGTCTCCTCCAGAGAAATCTCCTTAAGTTCTTCCCCCGACTCTTGCCCGCACCCGCTGATCAGGCACAACGCAGTCAAGATCATAACAACTGTATAATAAGCTTTCTTTTTCCATCTGTCCCTCATATTTCCTCACAATCTCAGACGCAAGGAATCCCCTTTTATATTGGACAGTAATATTGTAACGAAAAACGCTCAAAATTACAATAACATTTTTACAATCCTGTTACGCATTTATTACAATTCTGACGCTCTATTCCCACTGGAAGATTGCAATCCCGATCAGTGCCACAACAAGCCCTGCCAGCTTCCGGAATGCAAACGGCGATTTTTCCACACCAAACATCCCCAGAAGCTCGATCACATACGCCACGATCAGCTGGGAAATTACGATCAGAAGTGCTGCTTTTGCCGGTCCTAAGGATGCCATGCTCTTAACTACGGTCCAGGTAATCCCTGCTCCGATCACGCCTCCTAAGAGCATATATTTCGGTTCCACCTTCGCAAGTGCCGTCACATCCGCTCTTCCTGCCAGAAACCATACCGCCAGACATGCCAGAAAAGCACTTAACTGCACCCAGATATTGCTGACCCACAATCCGGTTGTCTTTGTTACCTGTGTATTAAATACACCCTGAACACTCATCAGCGCCCCGGAAAGAAGGGCAATTAAAAAACCAGTCATCGTTTTCTACCTCCTGAAATTTTTCTCAATTTCTTTTAGTATTTCCCGAATCCTGGTTTTTCATTTATCACTCTGTCAATGCTTTTGTCAATTTTGGGATCATTTCATCCACATGCTCTTTTTCAATGATAAGCGGAGGTACCAGACGCAGTACATTGCCCTGTGCCTGGATCACAAGAAGTCCTTCCTCAATGGCACGGTTATTTACCTGCGCGACCGGTTGCTTTAACACAATACCCTGCATCAGTCCGGTTCCTTTTCGTTCCAGCACGCCATCCACATGTTGTACCAGTTCTTCCAGACGTTCTGTCAGATATTCTGACACTTCATTGACATGCTCCACGATCTTTTCTTCCTCAAAAATGTCGATCACCGTCTTGACTGCCATACATGCCAGTGGGTTACCGCCATAAGTTGCCCCGTGATCTCCCGGCTTTAACGATGCCTGTGCCACTTTTTCTGTCATGGCAAAGGCTCCCACCGGAATACCGTTTCCAATTCCCTTTGCCATAGTCAGAATATCTGGTTTTACCCCGAATTTCTGCCATGCAAACATCGCGCCGGTTCTTCCCATTCCGCACTGCACTTCGTCACAGATCATCAGAATATCGTTCTCATCACAGATCTTACGGATTCCTTCCATGAATTCCTGTGTAGCAAGATTGATCCCGCCTTCCCCCTGTAATGGTTCTAAAATAATTGCGCAGGTCTGATCCGTCACCAGCGCTTTCACACTGTCCAGATTATTGAATTCTGCAAAAGAAACTCCCGGGAGCATCGGTTCAAAAGGTTCTCTATACGCAGTATGTCCAGTCACGGAAACGGCGCCGAAGCTGCGCCCGTGGAACGAATTTTCCATGGCGATAAACTGATATCTGCCCGATTTTTTATTATACGCATATCGTCTTGCCGCTTTTAAAGCCCCCTCATTTGCCTCAGACCCGCTGTTCGTAAAAAATACCCGGTCCATCCCCGAAATCCGGTTCAGTTTTTGTGCTGCCTCTCCACAATTGGTATGATAATACAGGTTGGACGTATGATACAGCTGATCGATCTGGAATTTTAGTGCCGCATTCAGCTTCTGATTTCCGTATCCCAGTCCCGACACTGCAAATCCGGCTGCAAAATCCAGATATTTTTTCCCGTTCGTGTCATACAGATAAACACCTTCTCCCCTCTCCAGCGCAATTGGAAACCGATTGTATACGTGTATTAGATTTTCTTCTGCTGCTTTGATCTTCTCATTCACCATCATAATACCTGCTTTCTTCTTCATGTAAAATTGCCGTACCGATTCCTTTGTTTGTAAAGAATTCCAGAAGCAGACAGTGCGGGATCCGCCCATCTAAAATATGCACTCTGGAAACGCCGTTTTCAATGGCATCAATACAATTATTCAGCTTAGGAAGCATTCCTCCTCCGATATAGCCCTCTTCGATCAGCTGTTTTGCTTCTTTTACCAGAAGCTCGGAGATGAGAGTAGCAGGATCCTTCGGATCTTTATATACTCCCTCAATATCTGTCAGAAATGCCAGTTTTTCTGCCTTCATGGCTCTTGCAATGGCACAGGCTGCATCATCTGCGTTGATATTATATGTATGGAATTCATCATCCATTCCTACCGGACACACGACCGGAAGAAAATCCTTCTCCAGAAGATCATGCAAAATCTGTGCATCTACTTTTTTGATCTCCCCGACAAATCCGATATCTTCTCCGTTGGAATATTTCTTTTCCACATTCAGAAGTCCACCGTCCTTCCCGCTGATTCCGATGGCGCGTACTCCCTGTCCTTCCAGAAGCTGTACCAGGCTTTTGTTCACTTTTCCAAGTACCATTTCCGCTACTTCCATGGTCTCCTCATCGGTCACCCGAAGTCCGTTGATAAACTGCGGTTCTTTACCGATTTTTCCGACCCATTTACTGATTTCTTTTCCGCCTCCGTGCACAATGATCGGTTTGAAGCCCACCAGTTTTAATAAGGTAACGTCCTCGATTACTTTCTGCTTTAATGCCTCGTCTGTCATGGCGCTGCCGCCGTATTTTACAACAATGATCTTTCGGTTAAACCGTTGGATATACGGCAGTGCCTCGATCAGTACTTTCGCCTTTTCCAGATATTGATTCATATTTTCATTCATATTCTCACTCCTCCTGCCTGTCTTTTTTACTGAATATACATTGTACTAGCTGCGGTAATCCGCATTGATATCGATATATCCGTGGGTAAGATCACATCCCCATGCGGTTGCTGTTTCCTCTCCTTGTCCGAGATCTGCAATGGCAGTCACCTCCGGCATGGATAAAATCTCTGTGGCCTTTTCTTCACTGTAATCCAGCGCGACTCCGTTTTCGATGATCTTTAACTCTCCGGCGCTGCTTTTGAAATACAGATCTACTTTCTCCGGATCAAATTCGGCACCGGAATAGCCCATAGCACACAAGATCCGTCCCCAGTTTGCATCATGACCGGCAATCGCCGCTTTGGTCAGATTGGAGCAGACCACGGATTTTGCCAGTGTTTTCGCCTGTTCTTTCGTATCTGCACCTCTTACCGTCACTTCGAACAATGCTGTGGCGCCTTCTCCGTCTCCTGCCATTTTTTTTGCCAGTGTCTCATTGACCTCATGCAGAGCTTCTGCAAATATTTCAAATTCTTTTGTCCCTTCTTTGATTTTTGGATTTTCTGCCATTCCGTTCGCCAGAAGAAGTACTGTGTCATTCGTTGACGTATCTCCGTCTACAGAGATCATATTATACGTTTCTTCCACATCTGCGCAAAGTGCTGCTTTGAGCGCTTTTCTGGAGATTACCGCATCTGTTGTAAGAAAAGCCAGCATGGTGCACATATTCGGATGAATCATACCTGATCCTTTGGCCATCCCTCCAATGGTAACGGTCTTCCCTCCAATCTCCACGGTCACTGCCACTTCTTTTTCCATAGTATCTGTGGTCATGATTGCTTTTGCCGCCGCATTTGCTGCCACTGCCCCCGACTGTTTTTCTTTTGCCAGAATCTGAATACCCTTTTTTAATTTTTCGATCGGCATCTGCATCCCGATCACCCCTGTAGAGCCGATTAAAACGCCGTCTGCCGGAATCTTAAGAGCCTCTGCTGCCGCTTTTGCAGTCTCCAGACAGCAGCGCATCCCCTCTTCTCCTGTACACGCATTTGCAATTCCAGAATTGATGATTACTGCCTGAGACTTGATCTTAGATTCCACAATCTGCCGGTCCCACTTCACCGGAGCCGCTTTTACTACATTGGTCGTAAAGGTTCCTGCCACTTTGCACGGTTTTACACTGTATACAAGTGCCATATCTGTTCTGTTTTCATACTTGATCCCTGCCGCTGCTGCCGCTGCCTCAAATCCTTTTGCTGCTGTGACTCCGCCTGTTATTTTTTTCATCGTGCATGCCTCCTCATTTACTGCGCATTAAATGCTGTAATATTTTCTGTATTCAACACAAAATCATAATAGTTCAAATCCTGCCGCTCATTCCATCCGATGGTATTCCAGAATGCATTTCCGATATCGTTCTGCGTAAATGCGATCAGAGATACATTGCTGATTCCTTCTTCTTTTAAAGCCTCCATGGACTGTACGACCATTGCTTTCCCGATTCCACGTCTGCGGTACGCTTCATCCACACAGACGTGATACAGACAGCCTCGTCTTCCGTCATGCCCGCACAAGATCGCACCTACGATTTTTCCGTCTTCTGTCGCCACGACACTGGTTGTCGGATTTCGTTTTAAAAATTTTTCCACACCGTCCCTGGAATCATCGATACTTCGCAATCCAAAACCATGTATCTTCTTCCAGAGCGCATATACCTGTTCATAATCTTCAATTGTCATTGTCCGAATCATCTTCTCACCTCTGCCTATGGAATCTTTACGGAAACATCGGAATCAGTTCCAGACCTTCCTGTTCCTTGTATCCAAACAGAAGGTTCATATTCTGTACCGCCTGCCCTGCTGCTCCTTTTACCAGGTTGTCGATGGCTCCCATCAGAATTATGCGGTTGGTACGCGGATCGATCTGAAAGCCAATGTCTGCATAGTTACTTCCTTCCACCCATTTTGTCTCCGGGCAGACTCCGTCATCCAGAATCCGGATAAACGGCTCTTTTCCATAATAAGTTTCATAAATCTCCCGGATTTCCGCCTTGGTGACTTCCTTTTTCAACGATGCATATTCCGTCACCAGAATTCCCCGGTTCATCGGAACCAGATGCGGTGTGAAGCTCAATTTCACGGTCTCATTCGCCGCATACCCGAGCTGTTCTTCAATCTCCGGGGTATGTCTGTGACTTCCAACTGCATATGCTTTGATATTTTCATTCACTTCGCAGTACAGATTTGCCACTTTTGCACCCCGCCCGGCTCCTGACGTTCCGGATTTTGCATCAATGATCAGTGTGTTCATATCGATCAGACCTTCTTTTGCCAGGGGGTAGGCTGTGAGAATGGAGCAGGTTGTGTAACATCCCGGATTGGCTACCAATCTTGCATTTTTGATCTTTTCCCGGTTGATCTCACAAAGTCCGTACACCGCCTCTTCGATAAACTGAGGACTTTTATGCTCTATTTTGTACCACTCTTCATAGACAGACACGTCTTTGATCCGAAAATCTGCACTCAGATCGATCACTTTTGTCTTTGACAGAATCTCTTCATTGATCAGAGATGCACACAGCCCCTGCGGGGTTGCCGTAAAAATCACATCCACCTGATCTGCCAGCGCGTCCATGTTATCATCCATACACTTCGCATCCACGATTTGAAAAAGATTGCGGTATACATCTGCATAATTTTGATCGATATAGCTTCTGGAACCGTACCATTTGATCTCTGCCTCTTTATGTCCTGTCAGAATACGGACCAGTTCTCCTCCTGCATATCCTGTCGAACCAATAATTCCTGCTTTTATCATTCTGAAAGCTCCTTTCTCACTTTATTCATATTTTTTTCATTTAGTATGCATTTTTTGGTATTTTATTCATATTTCTGTATAAATAAAAACCACGTTTGCATAAGTATACATCCTTTTTGTATATTATGCAAGCATGGTTTTTTATTTTTTTATTTTCGGATCTGTCCGTTTCCGAAAATAATATATTTTGTTGTCGTCAGCGCTTCCAGTCCCATCGGTCCTCTTGCATGCAACTTCTGCGTACTGATCCCGATTTCCGCGCCAAACCCAAATTCAAATCCATCTGTAAATCTGGTGGACGCATTGACATACACTGCTGCTGCATCGATCTCATCCTGAAAACGCAGCGCACTGTCATAATCTTTTGTAATGATCGCCTCGGAATGTCCGGTATTATACCGGTTGATATGGCGGATTGCCTCATCCAGAGAGGCCACTGTCTTCACGGAAATAATGGCATCCAGATATTCCATTCCCCAATCTTCTTCTGATGCAGGCAGAATTTCTGTGCAGACTGCTCTCGCCTTCTCATCTCCGCGAATCTCCACCTGATGATTGTTCAGGCGCTTTACAATACCCGGCAATGCCTGCTCTAAAACATTTTCGTGGATCACAAGAGATTCGCATGCATTACACACACCAAGACGCTGTGTCTTCGCATTTTCAATGATTTCCGCAGCCATCGTTACATCCACACTCTCATCCACATAAATATGACAGTTTCCGGTTCCTGTCTCAATTACCGGCACTGTACTGTTCTGCACCACAGTAGAGATCAACCCGGCACCGCCTCTTGGAATCAGAACATCAATATACTCATGCAGGCGCATCATCTCCGTGGCAACTGCTCTGCTCGTATCCTCTACAAGTAGGATCAGATCCTGGGATAATCTGGCTTTGCGAAGTCCGGCCTTGATCACCTGTACGATTGCTTTGTTGGAATTGATCGCATCACTGCCTCCCCGCAGGATCACTGCGTTTCCGGTCTTAAAACACAGCCCGAACGCATCTGCTGTGACATTTGGTCTGGATTCGTAAATAATACCAACAACACCGAGCGGCACTCTCTTTTTCCCGATACGCAGTCCATTCGGCCGGTTTTTCATGGAAAGGACTTCCCCGATCGGATCTGAAAGCCCTGCAATCTGTCTCAAACCTTCCGCCATTGCCTCAATCCGTGCTTGGGTCAGTCTCAATCTGTCCTGAAGTGCTTCGGACATCCCCTGTTCTCTTGCAGCCTCCATGTCCTTCTCGTTTTCTGACAGCAACTCTTCTTTTCGCAGACATAATTCTTCTGCCACAAATTCAAGCCCTCTGTTCTTTTCAACGGTCGTCAGCTTTGCCGCTGCCCTTGATGCTTCTTTTGCTCTGCATCCCAATGTCTCCATATACGTTTCCATACAGTCTCCTTTCCTGATACCATCTAAACCTTCTTTTCCCGTTTTGCCTGTCTGCGGAACTCTGCCCGTTCAGGCGCCACCTCTTCTGCCATCTCTTTCTGATGCTGCTCTGACAAAAACAACGTTCCTACTTTTTTACCATTCATCACATCATTGATCGAATAAATATTATCCCCGTTTGCAATGATCATATCTGCCCCTGCTGCAGTGGCAATTTTTGCAGCCTTGATCTTAGTTGCCATACCCCCTGTCCCGCAATCACTGGATGCTCCTTTTGCCATGTTTTCCAGACCCCGCCCGATCTTGCCGACCGTATGGATAAATCTTGCATTCGGATTTTTTCGCGGGTCATCTGTGTACAGCCCATCGATATCTGACATCAGGATCAGAAGATCCGCATCCACAAGCCGGGACACATATGCCGCCAGTGTATCGTTGTCTCCGAAGTTCCCATAAGAAAGCTCGTCCACCGAAATGGCGTCATTCTCATTGACGATCGGGACAACCTGCATCTTAAACAACTCATCAAATGTCTGTTTTGCATTTTTGCGGCATTTGGCATTTGTCACAGATTCTTTTGTGAGCAGAACCTGTGCCGTGAGCTGTCCGTATTCGTTAAACAGCTTTTCATAGATCATCATCAGCTTCCCCTGACCGACTGCCGCACATGCCTGTTTTTCAGACTCCGTCTGAGGACGCCTGTCCATTCCCAGGGCATTTTTCCCAACTCCGACTGCACCGGATGAGACAACGATCACTTCTTTTCCTTTATTCCTGAGATTGATCAAAATACGAACAAACTTCTCCAGCTTCTCCAGATTGATATTTCCTGTTTCTTCATAAGTGATCGTGGAAGTTCCCACTTTGATCACAATCCTCTGCTTATTCAGCAGTATGTCTTTTCTGTCCATCTTTTTGTACCCTCTTTTTTCATTCCTGTATCTTCTATAAAATGTCGATCTGACACATCTTCATTGCCTCCAGCGCCTGCATGTGACTCTCCACCGTCACTCCTGCACAGCAGGACGCATCCACCTGTACGGGAACCTCTGGCAGAAACGCCTTACAGAGCATGGCATTGGAGATCACGCAGATATCTGTACAAAGCCCGATCAGCGTAATGCTCTCGATCGAAGTCTCTTCCTGGATCTGCTCCAGCTTTTTCACAAGCTCCCTGCTTCCGAACGTCACTTTATCAACAGGCGCCTCTGTCAGAAGATCTGAGATCTCCTGTCTGATCTGCCAGCCTTCTGTTCCACGGATACAATGTCTGACCGGAAGTTTTTTTCCTTCTGCCGTCTCCAGATAGTTCTCTTCGTGGGTATCTCTTGTCGCAAACACAGTTCCATCAAATGTCTGTATCTTTTTCACTACTTCAGGAACAATCCTTTGCGCCTCTTCTGTGCCCAGAGAACCATCAATAAAATCATTCTGCATATCTACTACAACTAATATATTCATACACATTCTCTCCTAATCCACAGTTTACAATACCCTTATTATAACTGATATTGGATCGCTTTCCAACAACATATTTGCATCCGCTCTGTATTCCCCTTTTTATTTTATGCATGCTTTTTGAATTTTATTGTATATTTTTCACTTTTTTCCATTTTTCTATTGCATATTTATGAATTTAGGTGTATATTACTGATTAGCTTCTAAAGCGTAACGGTTTTGTCATACACGATTGGCAACAACATATCAGACAATAGAGATTTTTTAAGGAGGATATCATTATGAGTAAAGAAAAAGTTGTATTGGCGTATTCCGGAGGACTTGACACGACTGCCATCATACCATGGCTGAAAGAGAATTTTGATTACGAAGTCATCTGCTGCTGTATCGACTGTGGTCAGGGCGAAGAACTGGACGGATTAGAGGAACGCGCAAAATTATCCGGCGCTTCCAAACTCTACATTGAAAACATCATCGACGAATTCTGCGACGACTACATTGTTCCATGTGTGAAGGCAGGAGCAGTCTATGAGAACAAATATCTGCTTGGAACTTCCATGGCTCGTCCGCCGATCGCGAAAAAACTGGTAGAGATTGCCCGCAAAGAAGGCGCTACTGCAATCTGCCACGGTGCAACAGGAAAAGGAAATGACCAGATCCGTTTTGAACTCGGAATCAAAGCGCTTGCACCGGACTTAAAGATCATTGCTCCATGGCGTATGACAGATGTATGGACCATGCAGTCCCGTGAAGATGAGATCGAATACTGCAAAGCTCACGGTATTGATCTTCCATTTGATGCAAAACACAGCTACAGCCGTGACCGTAATCTGTGGCATATCAGCCATGAAGGGCTGGAGCTGGAAGATCCTGCATGTGAGCCAAACTACGATGACCTTCTTGTCCTTGGTGTTTCTCCTGAAAAAGCACCAGACGAAGGAGAATATGTCACCATGACATTTGAAGCAGGTGTTCCGAAAAGCTTGAACGGAAAAGAAATGAAAGTATCTGAGATCATCACAGAACTCAACAAACTTGGCGGAAAACACGGAATCGGAATCGTTGACATTGTAGAAAACCGTGTTGTTGGAATGAAATCCCGCGGTGTTTATGAAACTCCTGGCGGAACGATCCTGATGGAAGCACATGACCAGCTGGAAGAACTTGTACTCGACCGTGCAACCTATGAAGTAAAAAAAGACATGGGAAATAAAATGGCACAGATCGTATACGAAGGAAAATGGTTTACACCGCTTCGCGAAGCAGTCCAGGCATTTGTGGATGTCACACAGCAGTATGTGACCGGAGAAGTAAAATTCAAGCTTTACAAAGGAAACATCATCAAAGCGGGAACAACTTCCCCATACTCATTATACAGTGAATCCCTTGCAAGTTTCACAACCGGAGAGCTCTATGATCACCACGATGCAGAAGGATTTATCAACCTGTTCGGACTTCCTCTGAAAGTGCGTGCAATGAAAATGCAGGAATTAGAAAAATAAGATAAAATAAAAAGATGGCGAAAGCTCATACACGAACTTTCGCCATCTTTTTATTTGGAAGCAGCTGTTTATTCTGCCTCTCTGTCATTTGTCAGTTTTAATTGATCCAGTACAAAGAACAGAAGTCCCATCAGCATTCCTGTCACACAGGCAAGTACCATTCCGGAAAGCTGGATCCCGCCAAATTCTACGGAAATTCCGGACAATCCTGTCACAAAGATCACGGATGTCATTGCCATATTTCTGGAACGGCCGTAATCCACCTGCTCTTCTACCAGAATACGGATACCGGAAGTTCCGATCATTCCGTAAAGCAGGAACGAAATTCCACCGATAACCGGTCCAGGAATGGAATTAATCAGCATTGTCAGTTTTCCAATAAAGGAACAAATAATAGAAAGAACAGCTGCTCCTCCGATCACATATACACTGTATACCTTTGTCATTGCCATCACTCCGATATTTTCCCCGTAAGTCGTTGTCGGTACAGAACCGATAAATCCGGAGATCATAGTGGAAAAGTTATCTGCAAAAAGAGAACGGTGAAGTCCAGGTTCCTTCAGCAAGTCTCTGCCGATGATCTTACTCGTCACGATCTGATGTCCGATATGCTCGGAAGCGATCACAAGAAGAACCGGCAGCACAATGACGATTGCCTCCCACTTGAATTTCGGTGCAGAAAAATTCGGAATTGCCAGCCAGGACGCCGTACTCACACTTGAGAAATCGACAATTCCACAGATAACAGCGGCCACATATCCGGCAATGATCGCAATCAGAATCGGAATCACCGCAAAAAACTTACGGAATACCACTGATCCAAGCACTGCAACTCCTAAAGTTACAAGAAATACAATCACATTTTTCGGATCGATCACCTCGTCTTTTAATCCTGCATTGGATGCCGCAGTTCCTGCCAGTTCCAGACCGATCAGTGCAACAACCGGTCCCATGGCTGCCGGCGGCAGTACTACATGGATCCAGTCAGACCCGAACTTATAGATGATCAGCGCCAGAATGCAGCCCAGAAATCCGACTGCAACGAATCCACCCAGCGCATACTCGTATCCCCATTTGCTGATCACAACTCCTGCCGGAGCAAGAAATGCAAAACTGGAACCTAAATATGCCGGAGCTTTTCCCTTTGTGATCAAGATAAATAGCAGTGTTCCGATTCCGTTCATAAACAGTACAACTGCCGGGTTGATCCCGAACACAAACGGAACAAGCACGGATGCCCCGAACATGGCAAACATGTGCTGAATACTCAGTGGAAGCAGCATCTTAAAGGGCACTTTTTCTTCCACCTGAATGATTTTCTGATTTTCCATTGAAAAATCCTCCCTATCCTTTTCCTTTGTAGTTTCAATCTTTCCTATTGTACCAGATTCTCCTGCCGATAACCAGACTTTGTTTTGAGAAATATTTAAAGCACTTCCTCAAGCACTCTTTTGACATTCTGATACGAAAGCTTATCCAGCTGACGTTCCGTCATTCCTGCCTTTTTCAAAGCATCCCATACACACTCGATCTCTTCAATCCCGCGAAGCCAGTTCTGCCCTGCCTCAAATCCATCGAAATCTGTTCCCAGTGCCACAGAATCCTCTCCGGCTTTTTGCAGGATATGCATCCCATGCTTTGCAATATCCAAAACCTCCGCTGACCGATCGCTTTGTAAAAACTGCGGATAAAAATTAAGTCCCACAACACCTCCGCATTCCCCGAGTGCACAAAGCATCTCATCCGAAAGATTTCGCGGGTGCGCACAAAGTGCGCGGGCATTAGAATGAGACGCTATAATCGGTTTTTTGCTCAGCCGGATACAATCCCAAAAGCCACCGTCTGACAAGTGAGAAACATCCACCAGCATTCCTCTTTCGTTCATTTCTTCTACCATCTGTTTTCCAAAAGATTTCAATCCCTTTTGCATCTCCTGTGCATTTCTGCTGTTCGGATATCCGATGCAATTTTCATAATTCCATGTCAGTGTGATTAGGCGGACACCTCTCTGATACAGTTCTTCAAGGCGGTTTCTGTTTCCATTTAAAACGCCGCCTTCTTCCACGGTCAGCAGTGCCAGATTGAGTTCCTCCCGTTCTGCATATTCTAACTCTTTTGCTGTTTTTATAAGCTTTAATTTCTTATTTTCTTTTGTCTCACGCTCCATACGGGCAATCATCTCGATCACCTTCTGGTATGCTTCTTCCCACTTTCCATCTGGTACACATACAAAACATGCAAAAAATTCCGCCAGCATTTTGGTCTGTTCCATTCTCTTTCGATCCACACAAAGACTGTTCTCCTCCAGCGTTTCTGCCGACAGCAGCTCACTCAATGTATCACAGTGCATATCGATCCATTTTCTCATTTTCTTCTCCTTTTTTGTTTCGGATTTACGTATAAGCGCTTCTTTTTTTACATATGCTAAAACCATCACTATTATATGACAGGAGACGCAAAAATGAAATCTGAATCTGCAAAACCTTTGATCGGCATTGTTGTCTGCGGATTGTCGGACAACCGCCAGTTTGTATCCAATCCTTATATTCAGTCTGTCCGGTATTCCGGCGGTATCCCCATCCTGCTTCCGCTGATCCGCTCAGATACCATGCTTGAACAATATCTACGGCTGTGCGATGGTTTTCTCTTCTGCGGCGGAAATGACATCACGCCTTTGTTATTTGGTCAGGAACCCAGAGAAGGCATCGGAAACACCAATATCACACTGGATCTGTTTCAGATCCGCCTGATGAAGCTGATTCTGTCTTCTGCAAAACCTGTATTTTCCATCTGTCGCGGAATGCAGATTTTCAATACTGCCTGTCAGGGAACCATGTTTCAGGATATCCGCTACCAGCCTGGAGAATCTCTTGATCATATGCAGCGATCTGACTCCCGCAGTGATGTCAGCCATCCTGTCCGGATTGAAAGGTCTTCCAGACTCTTTTCCTGTCTTGGCCGATCTGTTTACGTCAACAGCTTCCACCATCAGGCGATCGACAGGCCGGGAGTTGATCTGAAAGTCAGCGCTCTTGCCCCGGATCAGACGATAGAAGCCATCGAGCATTCTTCTCATCCTTTTGCCATTGGAGTTCAGTGGCATCCGGAATGTATGTTTCGAAGCAGCGAAAAGATGCGGCGACTTTTCCGTGGCTTTATTACAGCCGCCCAAAACTAAAAACGGAACCCACATCGGTTCCGTTTTTATACTTTTATTGAAATGTTGCCTGATTTGCATAATTGAGTGCAATATAACTTTTTCCGCGGTTCACTTTGATTTCATTTCCTGTTTCATCGTAAAAGGCAAGTTTTGATCTCTCATTGTTCGGTTCTTTTGCCCACTGTACCTTTTGTATCATCCCATTTGAAATGTAATATCCTACACTGTCAGAACCGCCATCCCAATCCAGATTTTTATGTCCTACTTCATCACGCACAGAAATTTCCGTTTCCAGAACAAACAGATTGATAAATGTAAGCGGCTGATTTGTATTTCCATCTATGTGCGGTGTTCCGTTCATGCTTTTTTGATATGTTCCTGTTGCTTCATCATACTCAAATGATGAGACACAAGCTCCAAAATTGATTTCCACTTTTTTACAGCTTTCCCCTTTTGGACTTACCGGCTCCTTGAATCTGCCGAACTGAAATGCCGTGCGTCTCATATCCTCCGCAAGATCCATCCTGCGCCCTTCAGCCTGCGCCACCTCACCAAATCTTGTTCCGTCAAAGTATCCTGTATGTTCCAGAGAATAGCCGGCTGCCAGTCTGTTTTCATCGCGGCCAAAAAGACCTCCTGCATTATAAATCCCATCATACTGGTCCAGCTGAAGCGCCTCCAGATAATCCGCGATACCATCATCAATGCCCCAGTTTACATAAAAAGCATCATACCCCTGAGACAATGCCGGAAAATAATAGCGGCAGCTTCGAATCGGACAGATTTGTGGAACTTTCGTATAGTCTGCATAGAGAGCCATCAATCTTGTAATATCGCCTTCCACCGGAATCTCATATAGAATGTCCGCCTGTGCAATTCCATATTGCGGACGTGCCGCTTCATGATTGTTCACCATAACTGCAACCGGACGTTTTCCAATTGCTGTCTCGGACAGGTCTGCAAGACCGGTCAGCAGATTTTGATTCGCCGGAATCGTTTCCTCTTTGCTCTCTGCCTCTTTTTCATCCTTTTGCCTGGTTTTCTGTTCCGTTTGAGGCTCTTTTAGTTTCTCTTCCTGCTTTTTACAGCCAGTCATATTCAAAAGCATCGTGCATGCCATCAAAACCACAGCCGCTTTTTTCCACTGTTTCCACATTTTATCCCTTCTTTCTTCCTGTTAAAAAGCTCCCGGTTCCACTGTTTTTCCCATATTCTCATGTACCCCGTCACGGTATGCCCGCAAGATTACTTTGATATTGGAATACTTTCTGCGGACCAGCGCCCGCAGGATCAGTTCTGCTGCCATATAAATCGGACACAGGTGTTTTGCTCTCCAGCTTTCTCCGTATAAATGAATAAAATGAATGGAATTTCTGTAGCTGTAGTAATCTTTCCAGGTCATGCACTGCTTCTTATCCCTCACCGGGATGATTGCTTTGTGAAGCATTGCAGACGGGATATAGCGTATTTTGGTATAGTTCAAAGCTCTTCTTGCATAATCGGAATCATCATATAAAATGATATAATTTTTGTCTGGAACTCCTATTTTTTCCACAATCTCCCTTGTAAACAAAGGTCCTTCAAATGGCATATCTACCACTTCTACATAGTCCTGTGTCAAATTTCCGCCCCGGATCACATTTTTTCTCTTTTCTGCATATCGGAATGCACTTTTTAAATTGATTCCAACTACCACTTCATCCTCATATCGGCCGTCACTTCTTGATGGGATACAGACCCCTGCATCTTTTCCAATGTATTTCAGCAAATTGGTCAGACAGTCCGGTTCCGGATATACATCGTCGTCCATCACCCACAGATAATCCCAGGAAAGCGACATCGAAAGTTCAAACAATTTTGCAAATCCACCTGCCCCTCCTGCATTTTCCGTATTTCGGAAATAATATGTTTTCATGGATTTCCATGTGTTTTCATGAAGAACTCCTATGTCATCTTTTTCTGTAAATCCAATTTCCATCAATGTCTGATTGGTTCCATCTGTACTTTTATTATCCAGCAACAGAATTCCTGATATCTTTTTCTCTGACTGCTGCAATGCTTCCAGCAAATTCAAAAGATATTCTTTTCTGTTATATGTAACAATTGCAACATAAACTTTCTGTTCTTTCATTTTGATTCTCCATCTGCCTTTTTTACGATCTTTCGTTTCAAATGCAACAACTTCCGGTAATTTTCTACCCCGATTGTCTTTTTCAATACATTCTGTACTTTTCTTTTCAGGGATGGCTGCAGCCAGGATCCTGCATAATGATGTACTGCTATTGTCTTATCTGTAATTACCTTTTCATGCACATCCAGATCCACAGCGCAAAAATATTCGGTAGGATAAACGGCAATGCCGTCAATTTCCTGGTATTCACCATTTGTCAGAAATCCTCGTCTGCCCATCACTTCGCTTGTATATGCATTGACAGTCTTATAACACGGTCTGCCGTCTACAAGAAACGAGGATTTCTGATATTCTTCCAAAATCTCCGAAATCAGATTCAGTCCTTTGATCGATCCCATCACCAGACCCGGACTGATCAATTTTGTACTTTCAAATCCGGTAAACGCACGTTTCGCCAAGATTTCTTCCGGAATTGGCTTGAGCAATTCCACATCGGTATCAAAATAAATTCCACCAAACTGATACAATACATCAAATCTCACATAATCTGATACAAATGCCCACTTTTGATTTTCATAGGCTTCCTTTACAAAGTTTACTTGTGTCACATCATAATTGTCTTCGTTCCATTCCCGTATTTCATAGCCTGGAAGATATTTCTTCCAGGATTCTATACAGTTTAATACCAATTCTGATTTGGGATTTCTCCCAAACCAGCAATAATGAATAATATGCGGTATTTTTTCCATGTTTTGATGGTATAACGCTGTTTCGTTATACACTCCTCCCGTGTTTTATTGTGCACTGTTTAATTCTTCTGCCATCTTCAGGGCAAGTTCTACGACCAGATCGGAATTGTAATGCTGATGTTCTCCCCATCTTCCAAGACCATACACGCGGCGTGTTTTTGCCCACTCCAGCAACTCCTTCATGATCTCTGGCTTCCCGATGGTATTGAGCGGATACGCGTACTGGTTCATATATTGAAAGGTACTTTCTGTTGTTTCGTCCACTCTTGTACTGTTACATTCCGTCCAATATCCTTTGCTTCCATTACAGAAATTATGACGCACCAGAATTCTATGATAAGACAGTTCCGGATCCGGATAGTAGACCCACTGTGCTTCTGTGTCCAGATTGTCCGGGAAATACGCCGTCTGAACAGAGCTGTATTTCAGATGTCCGATTTTTTCCTTCAACTCCTGCGGCATTCCTGTGATCTTTGCAAATTCCATCCAGGGAATCGTAGAAATGATCACATCTGCAGAATACGTTTCCCCCTCTTTTGTTGTCACTGTATTGGTATCAAAATCAATCGCGTGAACCGATGCATCGTACTTAATCTGTCCTTTGATTTCTTCTGCCATTCTCAGCCATAATTCCCCATATCCATATTTTTTTGGATAAAAGAACTGAGCATGTCCCGGCTGCTCTCCATATGCTTTTTTCGTCAGACAACTCAAAAGAGTCTCTTCAAAGCTGACATTTGGCAATTTTTCCAGCCAGTATGTCCCCAGCTGGTTCAGATCCTCTCCGAACATTTTCTGGTTATACGGAATCATATAGTTCTCTGCGATCTTATCTCCCAGTTTCCAGTAGATCCAGGACACAAACTCCTGTGGCATTTCCTCTTTCAGGTTACAACCTGCCACTGCAATGGATTTTAAATACTCTACTTGATTTTCCAGTTTCATCTGCCAGATATTTGCTTCGATCGGATGGCTGATCACATCTCCGTTGACTGCAATCCTGCTGTCTCTGTCAAATTTTTCCCACTCCTCCTCCGGCATAAATTGAAACAGGAATTCGTTCACTTTTGGACGTCTCACATCCAGAAAATGTCCGCCTCCAATATCAAACGGAGAACCATCTACCTGGGTGGAACGACAAAGTCCTCCGGCCTCTTTTTCTTTTTCCAATACGAAAAATGAAGTTTCTCCCATCTGTTTCAGTCTGTTTGCGAGCGTCAAACCGGAAGGTCCTGCTCCAAGAATCAAATATTTCATCTTCATTAGTTCACACCTCTCCATAATTCCTGATATCGCTTTGCAAGTTGTTTACAATTCAGCCTTATATCAAAATTCCTGTCTCTCAACTGCTGCTTAATCTTCTCCTGATTTTTTATTCTGTCATTTTCCGCGGCTTCTTTCAAAACCGCATCTGCCCAGACTTGATCCGATGCTTCCAGTTTTAAAAATTGAACTTCATCAATAATCTTTGTCATGGAAGCGATTCTGTCGCTCAAAATACACGGAAGTCCGGCTGCCTGTGCCTCAACCAGGCCCAAAGGCAATCCTTCAAACAAAGACGGAAAGACAAACACATCCATTGCCTGAAGCCATTGTTCTACCACATCACTTAATCCCACAAATAATACATCCAGCTTGTCCTCTCGGGCCTTCTCCTCGGTTTCCTGCTTCAGCGGTCCGTCCCCTACAAACACCAGTTTTATCTTCTGATGCCTTTTTTGAAGCTCTTTTGCAATTTCCAGAATCTTTTTATGATTCTTTTCCTCACAAAACCTTCCAACATGACCAATAACCAGTTTGTCCTCTAAGTCATATTCGTTTCTTAGCCTTTCTCTGACAACCGGATCATACTGAAATTTTTCCAGATCGATCCCATTTGAAATCAGAGAAAACGGCATCCCTTTGTACAGCCATTTTCCTGCCGCATCACTGCACGCATATCTGCAATTACACCACTTCAAAAAGAAGGGGCGCAGTATTTTGTCACTTGTTGTATGTGTACATGCTGTACTATGTGCATGTGCAGCTCTTACTTTGATCCCTGCTAATTTTGCCGCCAGCATTTCTACTGCCATCGTTCCACTGCATCCATGTACATGGATAATCTGATACCCTCCTTCTTTCAGGATTTTTCGCAGCTTCATCACATATTTCAGCGGATTTCGATTCCGGTAGGGCAATTGATAGTTTCTCCGGCCTTTTTGTTCCAAAAATGTTTTCAATTCCGGAACAGCTTCATTGATCGTCACCAGGTCCATCTGGATTTCGGGATCTTCCTGATATAAAAAATAATTTTTGATCACATTTGTGATTCCATCATATCCACACTTTGTCGTTTCGACCACCAGTACTTTTATCATATCTGCCAAATTCCTTTCCCAGGCACGACTTTTTAAAGACGACCTGCTTTTTTCTCCTGTCTGCGGAACTTTCTGTAATAAGAGAAAATCCGCAGATCTTCCACATATCGTTTTACAAGACGCTTTGGATTTGTCATACAGCGATGCAGCCATTCCAACCCATGATCACACATCCATTTCGGCGCACGTTTTACACTTCCTCCGATAAAATCCAATGCCGCTCCCATAGAATAGGACACAGGAATCTGATATTTTTGCATATTTTCATAAATGAAAATATCCTGCTTCGGGGAACCCATTCCCACAAAAAGCTGATCTGCCTGAGATTCTTTTAACATTGAGATGATTTTTTCCATCTCCTTTGGATCTTTTTCAAACCCCATCGGTGGGGAATAGGTACCTGCACACTGAAATCCCGGATATCTTTGTTCCAGATTTTTGGCTGCATTTGCGGCTACTCCCGGACCTGCTCCCAGCAAAAATATCCGGTATCCTTTTTTCGCAGCCCGTTCACACAATAATTCCATTAAATCCGGACCTGAAATTTTTTCAACGATTGGACGTTTTAACCATTTTGCCATCCAAATGATCGGTTTTCCATCTGTAAATACGATTTCCGCATCCTCAAATATTTTTTTAGAAACGGGATTTTCGATCACCCGCAGCGCCTGATCCACATTCACTCCGACGATCTGGCAGATTTTTCTCTGTGCAATACACTGATCTACATGATCCAAAATCTCCTCCGCCGTCAGGTTGTTCAGCCGTATTCCTAAAAAATCAACTACTTTTTTCTGATCCATGTTTTCTCCTTTGATTGTCTATCTTTCATTTTTTTCTGCCTTTAACACACTTTGCTCGGATGTTTTTCGGCTTTCTTCTTTTGACAGCCGCATCACTTCTCCGGATTCAAGAGACAGTGCCGGTGCACTCAATGACTGAATCTGCCATCCATCCTCCTGTCTGCAAAGGGTATAGCCTGTCAGATAATTTTTCCCGTTGTATGAATATAATCCGGCATATTGTTTGACTGTCTCTGTATTTTCCTCAGTTTCTATTGGAATCACTTTGATCAAATCCAGATATACCATATATTCCGGGTTCAACTTTCCGCGCAGCTTATTCAGCTGTTCTTCGCTTTTCCCGTACAATCTTGCATCTTCCGTACCTAAAAATCCATACAGCATTGTTTTTAACTCTTTTGCATATTCTCCCTGTTTTTTCAACAGTTCCGGGGATGTATCCTGACTGGATTCTGTTGTTGCAAACGCCAGCGCTCTTGTCAGATCCCCCTTTTCAATTGCATAAATAAACTGCTCCACTGCCCGCTGCGGTGTTTTTTCTGAAATTGGCATCGCCTGAAAATAATTGGCACCTGTCAGCTGATTTGGAAGCACATACGTTTTTTTTGCCTCGCGCATCTCTTCCATCTGCACACAGGCAGGTATATCCGTTTCATAGAGAAGCCCTTCTTTTAGTGAATGGATTTTCCAGTTTTTCTCATATCGTACTGCCGTAAACCCCAGTCTGTAACTCTGTTCCCCACATTTCACATAAATTTCCAGTTCACTGACTTCCTGAGCCGCCAGACACTCTGCCAGCTGTTCTTCTCGTTCTTTCTCCTTTTTCTCTGCAATCTCCAGCACTTCCAACGTCTCTATCTCCGGAATTTCTGTCGACAATTCTTCAAACTGCTCAATATATGCTTTGGTCATTTCTGCCGATGTAAGCGGAAAATAATACGAATAATCTGATGTTGGAGCCGGCAGATCTATAAGCTGCATCCCCGGGAGTTCCTCTGCTGTCTTTACAAAATTGATCTGCAGAGCTGTCTCATCAATTGCACATCCTCTAAGTGCCATATCAAGGTCGTTCTTTTTCAAGGCACTCAACATATATAACACTGCCTCTTCTTCCTCTGAAAAAGAAGTGATCTCACTTTCTTTCTGAAGACTTTCTGTAACATTTAATACTTCTGACTCTTCCTTTTTCGCCTGCCAGCGCATTCCCAGAATCAGCAGGATCAAACAGAATATGACGATGCCATTGAAAACAAAAGGCCATTTTTTTTCCATTTTTTTCATATATTCTTCTCTGCTCCACTTATTTTTTTCTGTTTTCTTTTCTTTCCTGTTTCTGCAAACAAAATCCAAAGAAATGGATTATATGAAATATCCAGCAAATGCTGTTCCATAATACTCTGAAATGCAATGATCGCAAGAATCCACAAAAGCACCCAGTCTTTTTCTTTTCTTGCTCTCAATCCGATGATCCCCCACAAAATGAGAATCATCACGAACATGATCAGACCATACTGCAGCAAAATGGAAATATAGGAACTGTCCAGGAAAAAGTAATTCAATGGTGTCTCTGTACTTCCTCCATTGCCCTGCATGGGAATATACTGTCCGAATATGGAAAATCCATAGACCTCCATCCCTTTTTTGGAAAAAGAAAGCCGCTGACTCAAGATTGAGTCCAGTTTCAAAAATATACTGCTTCCTTTTGTATAAAGCATCGATAAAATCAGGATTCCCGCAGCACAGATGGTTCCTGCCGATGCAAGCAGACCAGAAAACCATGATGCCATCTCATACTCTTTTTTCCTTTTTTTTGCATCGTCTCTTCTGATTTTGGTATAGAAAAGGACACCTGCCAACAGCCAGATACACAACGCATTTGTTCTTGCTCCGCAAAAAATGTAGATCAGTCCGCCGATCAGAACCGTAATTGCCAATTCCACATATTGTATTTTTTTTCTTCTCAAATAAAAATAGCAGAGTAATAAAAAGAGTACGTGTGCCCCGAAATCTGTCGGATAACCGATTCCAAATGCCATTCTGGTCATTCTTCCCGGCTGTGCATAGGACAGATTTTCAATGATTCCCAGCAAAGAGGCTCCGATGGTTACAAACAATGCGGTTGCGATCGTCACGGTATACACACGAATCAACTTTTCTGACGCGATTTCTTTGGCTCCCAAAATCAAAAGCAATGTATCCAGCAGAATTTCTTGTCCATTTCTGTTTTTTACTGCCAAAAATACTGCGATCAAACCAATTTCAAAGACAAGCTCTTTCCAATTGGATTTTTTTTCGCTCACACTTGCCTTTACTACGATCAAGGCAATCATGACCGTTCGAAGATCACTGACAAAAAAATCTGGCCATGACACCCAAAAAGTTGTTGTCCACATAAAGAAATACAGGCAAAACACCGCAAACACTGTCAGATATAAATTTTCCAGTACTTTCTTTTTATTTTCCAGTAACTTCTCTTTCATATTTTCCCTCACTCTATCTGTATCTCTCTCTTTTCATCGTCTATTTTTTTCGGACAATCGCATGAATCCCCGAGTTTAGAATTTCAGATACAAAAGGTTCTTTCAGGAGCAGAAGAACCACTGCATATCCTCCGAAAAATACGATTGCCGATACAAGAAGTGTTACAAACACTCCGGAATCGATCCATATCTTAACAGGAATCGTCATTACGGATGCCACTGCCAGTGCAATTACGATTTTCCAGCATTGTACTTGCCGGATATAACTCCACAACACATCTCTCAAGAACCAACATTGAAGCAGAAGAACCATCCCTTCTGCCAAAAGTGTTGACAAAGCGGCTCCATTTGCTGAAAATTTAGGAATCACGATCAGATTCAGCACAAAATCCAGAATCGCACCACCCCAGATGGAATACATGACTTCCCGTTCTCGTCCATTTGGAGTCAGAATCTGAATTCCAGTGACGTTGGAAAGTCCGATCAAAAGCACCGTGGGCATTAAAATCATCATCGGACCGACTGCAGGCAGAAACGCCTCACCTGAGAGCAGCAAAATGGATTCTCTGGCAAAAATACTAAAATATACGGTCACTGCACTTGCAGCAACAAATACAAACCGAAATGCCTTTCCCACCATCAGCTGAAACGCTTTTTTGTCCGCTGTCTCAATATAATAGGATAATCTTGGCAGCAGCACGGTTCCAAGCGATGTCACACATGTCACCAGGACTGTCTTTACCTTAATTCCTGCATTATAATATCCTACCGCTTCATTGCTCTGCAAAAAACGCAACATCACAACATCCAGATTCAGGTAAATACTTGCACCGGCTGACATGGCAAAAAATACCATGATGTGCTTCAAATGTTGTTTGAACTGATAGGTACCAGTCTTCTGAAATGTCACAAACTTTCTAAGACAGATAAAGTTCAGCACATAAGATCCAAAGGATGCGATGACATATACGCCTCCGTAAATCTGATAGTCTGAGCTCTCTTTCACCAGTAAAAACATCAGGATCATCCCGATCACTTTAAATAAGATTGAACAGGTTGTAATGTAAGAATACTGTTCCAGTGCATTATACAGCCACTGCACTCCTATGGTGTTCAGTCCGATCCCAAGTCCAACGATCAGAAGCAGTGTTCGCTCCTGTGCAAACTCCGGTATAACAAACAGGGAAATTCCAAACACAATGTACGTCAGAAGTGTTGTTCCTCCACTGATGATCAACAGTTCCTGAACGGTCTTGGAGAGTTTTTCTTTGTTGTCTCTTACAATCGCACATGCCCGAACCCCATATGTCGGGATTCCCAAGGAGGCAAACATTGTAAAATATGTGACCACAGATGTCGCAAATGCTACTTTTCCACTTCCTTCTACCAGAAGCACTCTGGAAATATAAGGAAATGTGATCAGCGGAAAGATGATTCCCGCCACTGTCAGAATCGCATTCATGATAAAATTGTATTTGACAGAATGTATCTTCATTTATTCCTCCATATTGTTTCTCTTTCTTGCCAGTTTCCGGATGAGCCGATACCCCCTGAATCCGGTTCTTCTCAAAAGGCGAAGTGTCCCACTTTCTCTTCCGGACAGCTCATAGATCGTTTTGCTCGTTTTCCTCAATTGTCTGTCAAACTCCAGAAACTGTTTCTGTGTCTCCGTATTTTCCTCCGGAAAGCTCAAAAAAATGGTAACCTGATCTCCGATCATCTGTGCGATCCGTCTGGCAATATACGCCGTTTTTTCTGAATTTCCTGCATTTTCCCGGTATTCCTCAAAAAATTGGCTCAGATGAAAAATCACACGGATATGATCTTGTATATGTCTTTGATATCCCCGGATGCTCACGCTTTGTGTTTCCTGTGCCAGACGATACATATAAACAGGCTCCGGATAATATACAACGGTTTCCACATATGGTACCGGAAACAGCACATACTCCACATCCACATAAAAACAATGTTCATCCAAACGGATCTGATGTGTTTTTAAAAGATCCGTTCTGATGATCAGCGCATGCATAGGTATCTGCACCTTCTCTGCCGCATTTTCAAATCGGATTTCTCTGCAGACATCCAATGCAGGAAACTGTTTTCTCACCTGCTCTTTTGTCTTATCATTCACTTCACAATAATCTGTCACCACATAGTCGGCCCCGCATGTTTTCAGTCTGCGCACCACTTCGATCAATGCCTCTGTATTGACCCAGTCATCTCCATCCACGACTTTGAAAAATGTTCCTCTGCTCTGTTCGATCCCGCAATTGATTGTTGAACCGTGTCCTCCGTTTGTTTTGGAAATCACCCGATAGGTCTGCGGATAACGTTTCTCATATTCTTTTCCAATCTTTGCTGTGCCGTCTGTTGAACCATCATCTACGATCAACACTTCCACATCTTCCAGAATCTCTTCATTTCTCAAGGATTCCAACGTCTGACGCAAATACTTTTCCACATTGAACGATGGAATCACAACTGTTAACACTTTTTCCATTCTTATCTCCTGTTACTTGTTTTTCAGCCTGTCCATCCCTTTTCGCAGTACAGACAACATGCACATTCCTGCATAGCATCTGTGCCTGAGCAGCAATAAAAGGATTTTGTCTTTTCCTGATAACTGTCGGATATAGGGATTCTCTTTCCAATCCGGATACTGAAGATCCAAATACGATCTCCACTCTTTCAGGCACGGATTGTTTCTGTCTTTTAACACCACTTCTTTGGATGGTACAAAATATAAATGCTCAAATGCCAGATATTCCAGCTCTTTTTTGTACTGTTGTTCCATCCCTTTTTCTTCCAGCAGATTGCTTACATCCGAAATTGCTTTTCTTCGCTCTTCCCAGCCCTTTTCAAAAGCTCCGCTCCGCATAATCGATCCTACTCTGAGCACGTAAAAATACAAAGGATCTCCTTCCAAATATACGACCCGTCCCGCCTGCAGCAAAATCCGCGGAATGACTGACAGATCTTCAAAGTTTCTTCCCTCCGGATAGACAATCTGTGTCATTTCCCAAAAACTGCGTTTATACAGCTTGTTACATGCAGATGGAGTGATCAGCAGAAGCTGTGGAACACTCTCTGCATGGATGACCTGCCCGGCAGGCAATGCAGATGTTCTTGTTTGTTTTCCTCCGCTGCACAATTCGATTTCCTGATAGTCAAAGACAACCACATCTGCCTGATTCTGTTCTGCACATGACACCGTCTTTTCCACCAGGCTTGCAGACACATAATCATCACTGTCCACAAACAGCAGATACTCCCCCTTCGCTGCCGAAATTCCGGCATTTCTTGCGGAACTCAGCCCACCGTTCTGTTTATGTATGACCCGGATTCTTTCATCTGCTTCGGCGTATTGATCACAAAGCTCACCGCTTCGGTCTGTCGAACCATCGTCCACAAGAATCACTTCTATGTTCCCCATGGTCTGCCGAATCAGACTTTGTATGCACGTTTCAATGTATGGTTCCACATTATATACCGGAACGATAATACTTACCAAAGACATATCCATCTCCTCATCTGTTTTCTCTGCTCTTCCAATGTATAGCACTTCATCTGTTCTGTCATCTGCACCTGCGTTCTGTCATACCTGGATATTTTTAAAATCTCTTCTGCCCAGATTTCCGGTGATTTATGCAGGCTTAAAAACACACAGTGATCCTGTATCTGAACTTCTTTTGTAATCGCATCACTAAATACACACGGTAGCTGCATACACTGTGCCTCTATCCCTACAAGAGGAAGTCCTTCAAATCTGGAGGGCAGTACAAAAACATCCATTCCCTGATAATAAGATCCGATGTCTTCTTTTTGTCCCGGAAACCGTATCTGTTCCTCTATATGAAACTTTTGTGCTAATTTTCGGATTTTTTGCTCATTTTCCCCTTTTCCAAGGCACCATAACCGGGCATTGGGACATCTTTTTAAAACCTCAGCCATCACCCGAACCAGAAACTCCTGGTTTTTCTGATAACAGAAATTTCCAACATGTCCGAGAACCAACGTATCTGTCCGGGGAACCTGCATTTCCATGCGCACTTGTTTTCTCATCTCTTCATCATACCGGTAATACTCCATATCAACTGCATTATACAATATTTGGAATGCTTCGGATTCTACGATTCGTTTGGGATACATCCAGTATCCCGCTGATTTCGAACAGGCATAATGCCGTGTTCCGAGACGGAATAAAAAGGTTCTGCAGATTTTGTGCAGTACGTCATACAACAGTCTTTTACAGACATTCCCACAGTCATTTCCACCCGAATGGCTGTGAAGGATCACTTCCTTCACACCGGCATCTTTTGCAGCTTTTGCGCCAATAAAATCCATTGCTGTTGAAATATTCAAATATACAACATCATACCCGTTCTCTTGGATAATCTTTTGCATCTGCCGATACTGTGTCACAGGATGCCATAAACTGGATACCTGAAACACTCTGCTTTTATATTTTTCTAATCTTTTCTTCAGCTCGTATGCACTGCGGTCACTCAAAAAATCAATCTGAATGTCTTCTTCCCATACCTGCTCTATAAATCGAAGCAGGTAGCGATCAATGCCTCCGGATGTTCCATCCATAATATATCCGACCAGTATTTTCTTCTTCATAAACTACATCCTTTATTTCACTGTCTGCTCTTGATCCTGATAAATTCCATGGATCAGATATCCGCCAAATACCCAGAATATACATGCTCCCGGCGAATTGGTATAAAACCCTTCCAGTAAAAACATCATTGCGATCAATATCATCAAAATGGAACATAACAGCATCCCGTCGTAATTTCTTATCCCGGATTTTTGAAATGCTTTCCAAATATACCGGCAAAAATAGAGAAACATCCCTACAAGCAAAATTGCCCCGATACTTCCCTGATACACCAGCACATTGATCAGCTGATTATGGAGATTGTGGTAATCTCCCTGCGAATTTTCTATAATGTATGTTCCTTTTACGTTCTCCTTTGCATAATCCACCACCGTGGAATACCCTGTTCCATATACCGGAGATGTCTTCCAGATCTCAATACCGCTTTTCCAGAGCTGAATCCGGCCATTGCTGACGTCCTTCTGCAGATCCTGTTCTCTCCCGGTTTGTATCTCCTGTGGTTTCTGCACCGGATCCACCGCCTGCGTATTTTCTGCCACAGGTACCTGCTGCTGATTGTATGCTTTTTTCATGAGATGCATTCCGGAAAATACCAGGATCACTGCCGCTGCGATCATCAGCCCTCCTGCAATCCCCCTCTTTGTTCTGTCCTTCTTATCTGCTGACTGTATCTGAGTGAACAGAAAATACGCACCACATCCTGCGCACAACATCAATGCACTGGTTCTGGAATCTGAAAATCCGATGTACAGCACAGAAAGCAGCATTGGAAACAGATAGATGTATCTCCACCATTTTTTTACATTCCAAAAAAAGTACAACGCCATCAATGTACAAAGGGCATGAAATCCTGCACCGTAATTTGGATCGGTATAAATGCCCCACAGCCTTCCCCAGTGGTATCCTGACAGCATGACTTCACCACTTTGTGTGATCCACTTCAGTGCGGTTCCCTGAAGCAGCTGCCAGAAAGAACATATTGCTGCGATCATACTGTACCCCAGCATCACATGGGATAAAATCCGAAATTCCTTCTCATAAGATTCCCTGCTCCGATCCAGCTTACAAGTATACAAACATCCCATCTGCAAGATCATCCAGATCATCCATTTGAAATTTTCAGACATTCCATATCTTCTGTTCATAAAGGAGGACAATAGAAAACTCAGAACGAACAACGCCATCCACGACAGTCCCGGCATACGAATGTAATGCTTCCAATCCGCTGCCCGGAGAAATAGAAGAATCCCTCCAACTCCCAGCACCATTTTCACCAGAATTGGCTGCAGCGATGAATCGTAAATGAACGGGCAAAATGTTCCTGCTGCGAGCAGGAAATATAAAATTTTAAAGATCAATTCTACGTTCTCTTCGTATCGCCTTAATCGTGTCATCATTTTTTACCTTTCTGCCTTGACTTTGGAGTAAAGTACCGGCATCTTTTCTCTGACCAGATAGATTCCTCTTCCTAAAACCAGACAGAGCCCAACCTGTTTCCATTTCAGACATCTCAATGCAATTTTTAAACTGAAGCTGTCCTTCGCTTTCGCTCCCGGTATCAATTCCCGGAACAAAGGTCTTTCAAACAAATTCCTGCACCATTTTTTTCGCATCCTATATGACATGTTTGCTTCTTTGCTGCAGTTTCTCTGCAGTGCGGAAAGAATATATCTTCCATACAATCCGCCCAGTATTGCCCGTACATTCTCATTATCAAGCTTCCAGCTGCGATACTGATTGAGTATCATCGCAATTCTCCATTCGTGAAGTTTATAATAATTTTCCACAAATTTGTTTGTCAGGTTCATTTCCACTCGTTTTGCATAATGGTACGGTGTGATTGCCAATAGATTCATTCTTTGAATATTCATACAATATTCGACATTAAATTTGATATCTTCGATCAATTTCACATCGGTATACCACAGATTCTGTGATTTCAGATAATCCAGGTTATAAAATTTGTTCCAGGCATATCCATACAGCGTCTGCTGCTCCAGCCGGATGAACTCTTTCCGCAGTGTTTCCTGAGTGGTAAAATACTGTTCTGTCGGAGAGATCGGATGGGAATACTGCAGGTGTCCGTCCGGAGCATAATACTCTTCCTGCAGTCCAAACAGAACCATTTCTGCACGGTTTTTCTCCAACGATGCCGCTACAGCCTGCATCAATTCCGGTTCCACCCAATCATCCGGATCCATAAACCAGATATATTCTCCGACTGCCTCTTGGATCCCTGTGTTTCTTGCAGCACTAAGCCCCTGGTTTATTTCGTGATGTACGATGCGGATACGAGAATCTGTTTTTGCAATTTCGCAGGCAATCTCTGCACTTTGATCACAAGTACAATCATCAATCACAAGCAGCTCCCAGTTTTCAAATGTTTGTGCCTGAACACTTCGGATTGCTTTCTCAATATACTTTTCTACACCATATGTTGGCATCACCACACTAAATACCGGTCTCATTTTTATCCTGCCTTTACTTTCTCTTTGTGATCAGACTGCTGATCATTGCTTCTATTTTCCCATAGGATACCGGTCGGTCGAACTGTTCTTCTGCAATCTTCCTTGCCCGGTTTCCCATGTCGTTTCTTTCTGCCTCATTTTCGTACATCCACTCCACGGCATTTACCAGCTCCCTGACGTCTTCTGGCTCAATATTGATCCCAAATCCGTCCTGCTCCACTTTCTTTCGAAATTCCGGACTCATACACGTATTGATCATCGGTTTTCCCGCCGCCAGATAATCTCCGATTTTCGTGACAATACTTTGCGGTGCCTTTCGCACAAACGAATTGATCAAAACATCTGATTTCACCAGATATGCCGCCATCTGTTCATACGGCACATATCCTGTAAATTTTACATTTTGGATCTTGCGCTCTTTTGCCAGATTTTCCAGCATCTCTCTCGTCGGACCGTCTCCCAGTATCTGAAACCGGATCTTCGTTTTTCCCTGCTTCATCAACTCCTCTGCAGCCAGTACCATGGTACGAATGTCATAGCTCGTTCCAATTGTCTCTGCATATGTCACCCAAAATGTGCCTTCCTCTTTTTGTACTTCATCCGCATGCTGTTCTGCTTCTCTGTCAAATACGGAAATTTCATTTCCAACATATACCGTTTCCTTTAACACATCCCGCTTTTGATTTAAAAACGGTCTGTCACGATATTCGTCCGATGTTCCAATGACACCGGATGTCAGCGAATACACCTTTTCTGCATCCCTTTTGAGCGGATAAAATAAAAGATCGCTGACGATCGGAATATCAAAAACCATACGCATTGCTTCCGGCCAGAGATCGTTTACATCTGCCACAAACGGGATCTTGTTTCGATGCGCATACTCTGCCGCTGCAAGTGCCACGTCATTTGGAGGGATTTCTGCATAGATCAGATCATAGTCCCCTTCTTTTTCCAGTAACTTTCTTAAATTTTCTGCTGCAATTTTATGACTTCTTACTCTTCTCAAATCGATATTTTTCCGATATCCCGGCTCATATATAAATTTGATCCCAAATGGGTAGCTTTTCTGGTCAACAGATTCCAGATCCCTTTGCTTTTTTTCCCAATGTTGAAAGGTAGTCGTGATCAGATCTACTTCGTATCCTTTTTTCACGAGAAATTCACACAAATACCGAAATCTTGTGTATCCTTTTTCGCCGTCCAATTTTACTCCCATGGTAATCACTGCTACTTTGCTCATTCTCATTCCTCTTCCAAACTGCTATTTTAAAACCGCTGCTACTGTCATCAGCATCAGCTTCATATCTCTCCAGATACTAAATTCCTTCAGATATTTCAGATTGTACTTCATCTTTTCCGGAAGAATATATTCTCTGTAAATTTCATCCACACTCTTTCCGGTTTGTTTCTGATATGCGCCAATCCGTTCATCTTCATCTTTATACATAATACTTGCATAGGATGTAATACCTGCCGGGAGAAACAGCGTCGCCATCATCTCCTCCGAATACTGATCGACATATTTCTCAACTTCCGGCCGTGTTCCCACAAAGCTCATCTCACCTTTTAACACATTCAACAGCTGCGGCAGTTCATCCAGACGAATTTTTCGTAACAGTATTCCAACTTTTGTCACACGATCGTCCTGACTGCTGGTGACAAGCGGCCCCTTTTTATCTGCACCTGTAATCATGGTTCGAAATTTAAAAATTCGATAGGTCATCCCATATCTGGTGACACGTGTCTGCCTGTAAAAGATCGGTCCTTTCGTATCCAGTTTAATGGCCGCTGCAATCAGCAGCATCACCGGAGATAGGAGTACAGTCAAAACAACCGCACAAAAAAAATCAAGAACCCTTTTCCATAAAATTTGTATTTTCTTTTGCTGCAGCAGTTCATAATATGGATAAGTTTTTTCATTTTTGATTCGCTCCGGTAAGTTTTCCCATTTTATCATTACTGATTTTTCCTCAATATTTCTGTAAATTTTTCAGTCACATACGAAACCTGTTCATCACTTAAACACGTATGCAGCGGAAGTGTGATCTCGTTCTCAAACATCCGATAAGAATTGGGATAATCTTCCATCTGAAATCCCATATTCTTGTAAGCCGTCAATAGCGGAAGCGGCTTATAATGCACGTTGCTGGCAATTCCCTGCTCTGCAAGCTGCAAAATGATCTGATTGCACGCTTCTCTTGTCTTTCCCGGCAATCTTGTCAAATACAGATGTCCATTGGAAATATGGTCCGTATCGTAATGATTCAAAACCTGAATCGGGTACTGCTTAAATGCTTCATCATATCTTTCTATGATACTTCTTCTTCGATGCAAAATTTCCGGATAACGTTTCAATTGTGACAGGCCGATGGCCGCTGTAATATCTGTCATATTGCATTTGAAGTAAGGTGCGATCACATCATATTCCCAGGCTCCGGCTCTTGTTTTTTCCAATGCATCTTTAGACTGTCCATGGAGGGAGAGCAGCATAAATTCTTTATAGAGTTCCTCTCCGTCTATCCCCGCCTGTTCGATCTGCTCTGACCATACAAGGGCACCGCCCTCCGCTGTCGTCAGATTTTTCACGGCATGAAAAGAATAACAGGTAAAGTCTGCGATCTGGCCGCACATCTTATGTTCGTGTGATGCTCCAAATGCATGTGCCGCATCCGCCATAACCAGTATCCTGCCCAGTTTTTTCTGCCGTTCGCAGCCTGCATGAAAAAGTGCTCTTTTCTCTTCTGCTATTTTAAAAATCTCATCGTACTTGCTGTACACAATTCCTGCAAGATCTACACAAATAACCGCTTTTGTTCGCTCCGTAACAGCTTCTCTCACCTTCTGCGGATCCATTTCATAGGAATCTGGCAAAGTATCCACAAGGATCGGCACAGCCCCTGTATGGCAAATTGCACTACAGGTTGCTGTGTAAGTATATGCAGTTGTGATCACTTCATCTCCCGCACCGATTCCCATTGCACGAAGTACCATTTCCATACATGCTGTTGCAGAGTTCAGACAGACTGCCCGTTTTGTTCCAACATATTCTGCAATTTGTTTTTCAAATTCCTTGGTCCTTGGTCCGGTTGTGATCCATCCGCTTCGCAAAGCTCTGGCGACTTCCTGTATTTCTTCCTCTTTAATGTCCGGCGGCGAAAACGGTACATTTATCTTGTTGCTCATCATTTACCGCGCTGTCCTTTCTCACAATTCTTTATTGTGCGATTTCTGAATCCGAAAATGTTTCTCCGGCTTTTACTGCAGCAATTGCTGTCTGAATCGCTGCCACTGAATTCTGATCCGGCTGTGTGACATACAGTGGTGTTCCCACCATGGAAAAGCACTCTTGTGTATCTCCCATTCCTTCTGCAGACATCGATTTGATATTCCATGCTCCGCCTTCTGAAAGCTGATTTTTAACCAATGTCTGAATCTGCTCTGTTGACATATTTGTATCTACATTTCCACTGACACTGTTAAGCAGACCATTCGCTCCGGTCAAAATTGCCGGTGAAATTGCTTTCTTGATCATCGCTGTGATCACAGCCTGCTGATTTCTTCCACGCTGGAAATCACCGCCATCCACATTTTGCCGTTCTCTTGCAAATGCCAGTGCCTGTTCTCCATTGAAATGATTTTCTCCCTGGATTACATCCATAACCAGTCCACTGTCATCACTTGTTGTAAATGCCTGTTCTGAGATCACATCGATTCCACCAAGTGCATCCACCATTTCTACCAGAGACGTAAAGTTCACTCTTGCATAGAACTCAATGCTTGTATTATACAACTGCCCCAACGTAGACATGGACGCATCCACTCCATAAATTCCGGCATGTGTCAGTTTATCCCGCATATCTCCGGAAATTCCCGGAATCTGCACATAGTAATCTCTCGGAGTTGTCACCAGAAGTACCTGATGTGTATTTGGATTGACGACTGCCAGAATATTCACATCACTTCTGCTGTTCGTTTCAATCGCACCGTACACGTCAATTCCACTGATGTACACGGTAAATGTCTCATCTTTTACCTCTACCTGTGCTGCTTTATTTTCTACCTTCGATTTCACTTCATATGTATAGATGACTTTAAAGTTTTCCTGTTCCTCGCCAAGCCCTTCTTCCAACATCTGGCTGTATGCATCATTGTAGATAATTGCCTGAACTTCGCCGCTGTGAAGTGCTGCTGCCTGTTCTGCAACGGATCCATACTCCACGGCCGCAATCTGGCTTCCCAGTTTCTCATTGATATTTGCAACTGCTGCCTCCACATCCGAACGCTGCAATGCGTACTGCACACCAAACTGATACGATGCTGCATCTTCCAGTTTTTCAGCCGGATCCGATTCCTTGACCGCTACCACCATTTTCGTGACTTTCGTATCTCCGCCACTGATATTTTCAATTACATTTGTTGTCTTAAAAATATAATAGGATCCGAAAATCAGCCCAATGCTTAATAAAATACTGATTACTTTTCCCGCAATTCCCTTCTTTTTAGAAAGAAGCTGCGTGGATACCACGCATACAAAGAAAAGCAGAAGTACCAGTCCGATTATTGTGACATATTTTGCCGGCAATAAATTCATAAGCCACAGCGCTACAAAAAACACTGCCGATGCGATCAGTTGTACTGCACATATGCATAATCCTATTTTTCTGCTGATATAATTCATTTTTCTTTCCTCTCATTTTGCATTTTATTCCCAGACAAATTCCGTCTCCCAAACATCTACGCCTGAATCTTCAAACACTTGTTTTAATCGTTCCCGCAGTGCTTCTTTGGTAACGCCTCTTTTCAGAATGACCTGAAGAAATCCTCCGCCGCCTGCACCGGAAATAAACCTTCCATCGATCATGTCCTCGCAGGACTCAAAGATCTGATCAATACAGGTATTGGTAGATCCCTGATCCAGCAGCTTTGATACTTCCCAGTGTTCATTCAATAACTTTGCGAATGCATCGATATTTCCCTGTTCCAATTCAAATCGCATCAGCACTGCCAGGCGTTTCATTTCTTTTAAAGCCTCGATCGATTCTCTTCTTCCGCCGATATAATTTCCAACAACTTCTCTGAGCAAGTTTCTTGCCAGACGCCTCTGTCCCGTATAGATCAGTACAAATCTCTCCTGCAGTTCTTTTTTGGTGTCCTGATCCAATTCCAGATAAGTCACATGTATTTTCTGTCGGATCCCCGGACGTGAAGTAATATATTTTACTCCCGGAGTCAGGCCGCCAACCTGATCCTGCCATCCGCCGCCGGTACTCATAATCTGTTCCATATTCAAGACCAGTTCATACACCTGGCTGTCTGACCAGCTCTGCCCCAGGAACTCTCCGATGGCTTTCACACAGGCCCCGGAAAGGATACTGCTTGTTCCAAGTCCTGACCCCTTCGGTACATTACAAACTTTGGTGGACAGATAAAAGCCTCCGCCCATTTTTTTCAAAATTTCTCTCAGCTCTGCATGTCCATCAAGCGGAATCACTCCGCAGGCGATCAAGGCTGCTTTATGTAGCGCAAATGAATCATATGGGTTATGGCAGTCTTGAATTTCTTCCACCGTTTCCGCTTTTCCATATGCATAAAAGTCCAGACTTGCAAATTCAATTCGATATTCCGGGATCTTTTTTATTTCCACCTCAATTGGCTTTTCTCCTTTGAGTAAAATCGGTGCATTTAAAACTACTCCTCCGTTTTCATTGCAGTATGGCGGAGTATCCGTCCAGCCGCCGCCCCAGTTTACCCGGACCGGAAGTTTTATCTGTACTACTTCTTTTGCGATCTTATAATCTGCCGCATGACGAATAAAACTTTTCTGAAACAACATCTTCTGTATTTCTGAAAAACATTTTTGTTCCACCAGATCATATGAAGCACCATGAAATGTGACTGACTGATATTTCATGGAGCGTGAAATTGCATAGAGCACTCTGATTTTCTCTGAAAATTCCATATGATCTGCTTTTTCCATCAAAATTTCATACTGCTTTTCATTCAATTCTTCTTCACCGAAGATTTTCAATGCCGCGATATAATTTTCTCCGCCTTTTAGTGCCTTTAAAAAGCGTTCAATCAGGATTCTGTTTTCCAGTTCTTCATTCCATTCTACAAAATGTGCAGTATCCCCCTGTGCAAAAGATTCACACAAGCTATATCGTTTTCTTGCCTTCCATGCACAAACTTCCTCTTCGTCTGCCTCTTTGCAGCTCATCTTCCACAAAAGCAGCGCTTCCTCGACCGCCTGATCTTGTGCAGGATGTGCAGAGTAAAGCTTTGCATTCCAAAGAGAATGATCCTGTGTATCCCAAAGATCATCTGTACATAACCCGTTGTCTTCTAAAAACGTCTGCAATGTCCCTTTTAAAAATCCTGCGTTTTCTTCCAGGGTCTTCTTCGGATTATCCGTTACTGCATATGTACGCACAAGATATGCGTTTTGCTCTTTCAGACGGATCCCATGCCACACGGTGTCTTCCGGCACAGTCATATCCTGCAGGATCATTTGGGATACGATTGCCCCCCTTTTTACGACCGTACTGCCTGCAAGCCAGCTGCTTTCAATATAACATCCGTCTTCCAGTACCACGTCTTTTTCCAGCAGCCCGTCATGGATGGCGCTTTCCACTCTCTGTGTATTGGTAAATACGTTGGGTCTCCAGTCCAGAAATTCATAATCATTGATCTCTTCTGTCAATAATTTCAGAAGTTCTGTTGTTGTTCCAAAATGAATAAACTCTGCCGGCGACAGGCACACCAATTTCATCTGGAATTTACAAAGTGTTTCCCAGATTTTTTTTCTGCATACCATCAGCTCTTCGCAGTAAGTTCCTTCCGGCTGCTCATTATAATACTGTTCCAGTGTGGAATCTGACGCAAGAGGATATAAAAAATCCCCATAAAAACTAATTCTTGACTGTTCATTGACAAACATCTGATATTTTTTTTCATTTACCTCTCCGTGGTCTGAGATCAATGAAAATAATGCCGATACAAGATTTGCATCACACAAAACTGCGCCTGTATCCAAATCTACATTTCCCTGATCATTGACAGCGCCTAAGTTCAAAAGTGTATCGAGAGGTTGTTTATGTAAAAATTTTTTGACGTGATCCGTTCCGTCGTTTAAGAATACGCCGTGATCTTTCCCGATCTCAGCCGGTGATTTCATAGAAATAGCTGCAGCACCTGAAAACTGTGCATCAATCTGCAGCGGATTGAACAACAGCAGCACATCTCCGGAAAGCACCAGCATCCCCTCCTTAAATCTGGACGGGACTCCTGACATTCCGATCAGAAATTCATCAAATAGCGTAGATCCTCTTCCATCCGGCAATTCCCTTGGCACCGGAGAGAATAATTTTCCACATACGGAATACTGCGGAACACGTTTGCTGTCTCCGCCGGAATGTATCACAAGAATTCTCTTTCCATGAAAATCCCCCAAAAATCCTTCCCGCTCAGAAAGCGTCCGCAAAACATGCAGCGTTGCGCCACCGGAACCAATCCGTTTTCCATCCGGATCTGGAATTACCAGAAATTTTGTGGCGTCTGGCAGCACACCTTTTTCACTTCTATATTCTATCTGCTTTTGGAACGCCTTTCCCTGCTCTTCATTGGACGCTGTCAGGACAATATAATCCCACTTCGGAAAACTTTTTTTCAAAATACTTCTTTGATAATCTTCCCAGGCATCCAGATAGCTTTGCCTCAAAAACAGATTTTTCAATCTTCGATATTTGTTCATCTGATTTTGCATTTATTTTGCTCCTTTTCCTCCGAACACTCCAAACACTGTCTTTAACAAAATCTTCATATCCAACCCCAATGACCAGTTGTCTATATATTCCAGATCAAGCGCCAGGACTTCTTCAAAATCTGTAATGTCACTGCGGCCTGTGGCCTGCCACATTCCCGTGATCCCCGGACGGATACTGAGTCTTCTTTTATAAAATGTTTCATACTGCTCGAATTCATCCAGAGTTGGCGGCCTTGTTCCAATCAGGCTCATATCCCCTTTCAGCACATTCCAAAACTGTGGAAGCTCATCAATGCTTGTTTTTCGGATAAACTTCCCAACTTTTGTAATACGCGGATCATTTTCAAGCTTAAACATCAGGCCTTTCATTTCGTTCTGTGCCATCAGTTCCTTTTTTCGTTCTTCTGCATCTTTATACATAGATCGAAACTTATACATCTTAAACTTTCTTCCGTTCAGTCCTACCCGCACCTGTGAAAATATAAGCGGCCCCGGTGATTCCACCAACAAGACAGGCGCAAGAAATACAGTCACAATTCCTGTGACAATAAGTCCGACAATTGCACCTATAATATCCATCATGCGCTTAACAGCTCTCATTTTCAGACTGGAAACGCTCTCTTTGAATGTGATTACATAATAATCCCCAAAAGCTCTTAACTCTTTGGATTTGCATTTTAAATTCACATCATAAATCTGAAGATTCAAATTCACAGCAATTCCGATTGCCTCATACTGTTCGATTGCCTTGGCAACATGAATCCCTTCCGAATAGGGAATATGAATGAAGATTTCATCCACAACTCTTTGAGTGACACAGTCATACATATTGTTATAATTTCCCAGAATCGGAATGCCACAGCATTCTGTTCCAACTGCTGTGTCCGGCACATCCAGCAGGATCAAACCTTTTAAAAGATAGTTCCACATCTCGTCCATGCCAAGACGTTTTTTTATTTCCTCTACATTTTCAGCCATTGTCAAGATGACCAGACGCTTTGTATTGATACTTTTTTGGGCAACATGCAATAAAAACCCTTTGTAAATACTTCTGAATACAAAAACAAGGGTAATCGCAAAAAAGTAAAATAAGAAAAAAGCGATTCTCGAAATTTCGGATGCAATTTTAAAACAAAACATACTTGCAATCAAAAGTGCTGTATATTGTGTCACCTTAGCAGTTACTTCCACCAGCTCTTCCCATGGTCCTCGTTTGAAAAAATCCTGTTTTGAATTTTTCAAAAAGGCCAGCAACAAATAAAGCAAGATCATGTACAATATTGCGGTAGACAATTCTATGTCAATGTTTTCATACCAAAATCTACGATTTCTAATATAATTTGCACTTAAAAAGCTGATCATAATTCCTGCAATATCCAAAAGCGATAACACTACAATCTGTATCTTATGTTCTTTCTGTTCCATCATATTCCATTCCCCTGAAAATTCCTCTCAAAAACAAAAAAGACACTTTCATTGACAATGCTCATGTCAATGAAAGTGTCTTTCTGGTAACGTAAATAAGACCTCTGTATTCAGAGATCTCAACAAAGTCAGAGTGGTATACCCTCCCTCCTAAAATTTTCTCTTTTTTACTTCTATTCAGACTATATTTCTGTATTTTTTGTATTTTATACTATATCCCTTTATTTTAACCTTTTATAACTATAATACATTTCTTAACATTTTTCAACATTTCTTTTGGTTTTTCCATTTTCACTTCTCAACTAACGCAAACAAAGCGCACAGATATTCTGCACGCTTTGCTTCATCACTATTTTTTACTGAGCTTTGCTTCCCAATGTCACATCAACTGTCTGTTCCTGATATTCTCCACCATCTCCGGGAACCTGAAGCGTCAGTGTTACCTTTTCGCCTTTCTTATAGTACTGGAGCTGCTCCTGCAATGACTCCATACTGTCAATTGTGATTCCGTTGAATCCTACAATGATACTTCCTTTTGTAATTCCTGCATCAGCTGCTCCGCCTCCGCGTGATACTTCGGAAATATAAACACCTGTCGGCATTCCATAACGCTGAGAATCAGAATCTTCTACATCCAGTCCTGTAATTCCGAGATATCCTCTCTCTGCCTCAGATACTTTTGTCTTTGTCTCCTGATTCATCAGGTTTGTAATAATGTCTGTGACATCTGAGATTGGAATTGCATAGCCGATTCCTTCTACATTCTCTCCGATCAGTTTTGCAGAGTTGATTCCAATGACTTCTCCATTTGCATTCACAAGAGCTCCTCCACTGTTTCCGGGATTGATCGCTGCATCTGTCTGAATCAGTTTTACATCAGAAGATCCTGTTGTCTCTCCTGTTGCACTGTCTGTTGTCTGGCTCTCTCTGTCTGTTGCACTGATCACTCCTGTTGTCACGGACTGTCCGTATCCCAGTGCGTTTCCGATTGCAATGGCAGGTTCTCCTACTTTCAATTTTGTAGAATCTCCAAGTGTCGCTACTGAAATTTTGTCCAGTGTATCATCCGAAATCTTATCCAGCTGAACTGCGATCACAGCCAGATCATGTGCGGAATCTGTTCCTTTGATATCTGCTTCCACACTGCTCTGATCGTCAAATGTCACTGTCAGCTGATTGCTGTCTGCAACGACATGATTATTTGTAACGATCAAAAGCTCTGAATCTGTCTTTTCAATGATAATTCCTGTTCCTGCACTGGTCACTTCCTGCTGGGAGGTTCCTCCAAAGAAGCTCTGCACCTGCTGAACACTCATATTTGTGATGGATACAATTGATGGCATCACAGATTCCACAACACTGGAAACATCCGATGTAACTACACTGGATGTCTTCGTCAGTGTCGCTTTATTCTGTGTTGTATTAGATACTTCTTTTGCAGCCTTCTGATCCAGTCCCAGCACTTTGTTTCCGACTACATTTGTTGTTAAAAATGTGGCACTTGAAACCACTCCGAACAGCAACGCGCATCCTGTCACCACAACGGCCTTTGGCATCTTCTTTTTTGGTTTTTCATGATGCTCCGGGTTCGGCTGACTGCTATAAGATGAATCATTCTGCGGTTCCTCAGAATGGTAATAATTGTATTGATTCTCCATATCAATTCCTTCTTTCTCTTGTATTTTATACTGCTATCATACCGTCCTTTTGTGATGAAACTGTGTTCAATCCTTTAACAATTCTTGAAACCAGCTTTATTTATTCTACTGTTACAGATTTTGCCAGGTTTCTCGGTTTATCCACATCGCATCCTCTTCCGACGGAAATGTAATATCCGAACAGCTGAAGCGGAATGATCGCCAGAGAATTTGCAAAATATCGATTGGTCTGCGGAATGTATACAACGTAATCTGCCGCTTTTTCAATCTCATGATTTCCTTCATTTGTAATGGCAAGAACAAATGCTCCTCTGGTCCTTACTTCCACGATATTGCTGATGCTCTTTTTGTACAGCTCTTTCTGTGTAAGAATCGCTGTTACCAGTGTTCCCTCTTCGATCAGAGAAATGGTTCCGTGTTTCAATTCTCCCGCAGCATATGCCTCTGAATGGATATAAGAAATCTCTTTTAATTTCAGAGATCCTTCCATGGAAATCGCATAATCGATTCCTCTTCCGATAAAGAATACTTCTCTCGCTGCCAGATAACGGTTGGCAAACTTCTGGATGCGATTCTTGTTATTTAATAACAGCTCCACCTGCTCCGGAAGTTTCTGAAGATCTTCAATATATCCCCGCATTTCCGAATCTGTGATTTTCCCTCTCACAAATGCAAATTTCATGGCCAGCAGATACAATGCGATCAACTGACTGGAGTATGCTTTTGTTGTCGCAACCGCAATCTCCGGTCCCGCCCATGTATACATGACATTATCTGCCTCTCTTGCGATAGAACTTCCGACAACATTGACAATTCCAAGTACCTTTGCCCCTCTCTGCTTTGCTTCACGCAGTGCCGCCAGAGAATCTGCAGTCTCTCCTGACTGGCTGATGATCACAACCAATGTTCCGTCCCCCATGATCGGATCACGGTATCTGAACTCAGAAGCCAGATCTGTTTCCACCGGAATCCGAGCCATTCCTTCCATCACATATTTTGCAGTAACTCCCGCATGATATGCAGATCCACAGGCCACGATCATGATTTTGCGGATTGCCTTGATTTCCTCATCAGACATCCCAAGCTCTTCGATCACGATATCATTTCCTTTGATGCGCGGTGAAAACGTATCCAGAATTGCTTTTGGCTGCTCATACATCTCTTTCAGCATAAAATGCTCATATCCGCCTTTTTCTGCTGCATTGGCATCCCACTCAATATGCTCAGGAGTTTTCTCGATTTCTTCTTCATCTACATTGAAAAACTGCATCGAATCTTTTTCCATACGTACAATCTCTTCATTTTCAATAAAATATACATCTCTTGTATATTTCAGCACTGCCGGAACATCGGATGCGATCACACATCCGTTTTCTGTCTCTCCCACGATCAACGGACTGTCTTTTCGCACTGCATAAAGTTCATCCGGATGATCCTGGAACATGATCCCAAGTGCGTAAGACCCTTCTACTCGATGCATTACCTTTGTAATCGCCTGCAGAGGGTTTCCCTGATAATAGTAATCCAGAAGATGTGCCAGTACTTCGGTATCTGTCTCCGACACAAACTCATACCCTTTTTTCTCCAGCTTCTGTTTGAGTTTCAAATAGTTTTCAATAATTCCATTGTGCACAACAACAATATTTTTATTTTTGTTATAATGTGGATGTGCATTTACATCTGACGGTTCACCATGTGTTGCCCATCTGGTATGACCGATCCCGATTGTTCCCGGCATTGTCTGTCCGTCATGTGTCAGTTCACTGAGCACCTTTAAACGACCTTTTGATTTTTCTGTCTGAATCTCTGCTCCGTCATAGACTGCAATTCCGGCTGAGTCATATCCTCTGTATTCCAGCTTTGATAATCCATCCAGCAAAATCGGCGCTGCCTGCTTTTCTCCTACATATCCTACAATTCCACACATATCTTTCTCCTCCTTATACTCTCCTTAAAGTGACTATTTATAAATAAAATTGGGGCATACCACAGACTTTCTCTGTTGTTTGCCCCAATTTCTTATAAATCTATAAAATCTACATCATAACTGTCTTTTTCTTCACGAGCAGACGATCTTCGTTTTGGCTGATACTCCGGAACATCATCCTCTTCTTCGTCATCATCATAGTCCTCATACTCATCGTATTCGTCGTCATAATCATCGTCTTCATACTCGTCATCGTCGTACTCTTCAAAATCATCCTCATATTCATCCGAATCGTCCTCATATGCGTCGTAATCATCTTCCCCATATTCGTCATCATCTTCGTACTCTTCGTATTCATCAGGATTTTCGTCATCTGTTTCCTCTTCGTCTTCGAAGTCATCTACAAAATCATCCTCTTCGTCCTGATATCCTTTGAACTGTTTACGAGATTTTTTCTCAACAACTGCACGACTTCCTTTTGAATTCCCGATGGATTCATGCTCATCGTAGAATTCATCAAGTTCTTCATTTCTTCTGCGTAATTTCACGCCGACTACAATAATAATGATGATCAAAATTAAAATAACCGCCCAGGCTGCTGCTACAACGATCAGCACCTGATCCTGAAGAAAGTTTTTTACTTTATCTATCAGTGTTGTCGAAGAACTTGTACTCTTTTCTTTTACATCTGTGACCGGATATCTCTGGTATGTTTCATCCTTTGTATCATACTGGTAGAACGATTCCTCTCCTGATTCGTTCATCGCATACATCAGATAAAAGTCCTCACTCTCTGAATTCTGCCATACCGGGAAAGTCAGTGTGCCGACTGTCAGTTTTGTTTTCTTAAACTGAGACGGCAGTCCTTTTCCATCATTTATTCCCAACAAAAAGATATAACTGGAATCTGTGATCGACACCATCTCTGTAATCGCAAATGAGTTATCTTTTTCATTGTAAAGTGCCATCACCGGGTCTTTGTCTCCCTCAACCAGATACACAAAACACTTTCCGGAAGTTTCCTGCAAAATCGCGTTTACAGTTTCTCCGTTATACTCCATCGTCGTTCTGCTGCATCCGTCTGGAACAAGCGCGTCGGAAAAATCATTGTAAATTGTGTATGTGACTCCGTCGATCTCTACACTTCCAGTTCCTGTCGCCACCGCAGTGGTCCCTGCTGAGCTCTCTGACGATGTTCCATCTCCTGCCTCCACAGTAACTGTGGAATCACCTGTTGTCAGATTTAAGGTTTCATCAGAATACAGATAAGAGGTATAATCTGACACCTCCAGCTTTGTTGCTCCTTCTTGCAGCGCCTTAAAGACCATGGTATACTCCAGCTCTGAAACAGTTCCATCCCCGGTAGCCTCCAGCTTCACCATTCCGTCCCCACCGGTTGCATTGGTTCCGCTGACAAACTCCAGTGCTGCCTTGTCATATGTTACTGTGACAAAACCATCCCCGATTGCTTCTCCACCAGTACTGATCTTAGCTTTGACTGTAACATCCTCTCCTACTTTTGCTGTAGGATCGGAAAACTGAAGCGTTCCTTCTGCCGCATGTACACACACTGAAGGATACAGCATCAGAAAGCACACTGCAAACAAAAGAACCCCTATCTTTTTCAACGACTTCATGTACATCTCCTCTTTTCTGTCTCTCGACTTTTCTTCGTATAAATAAAAACTGTTTTCCCCTTATTCCAAGCTCCCTCCACCGATATCACCACTATCGCCGGTACCGGTATCCGGTATCTGGGAATTACTGTCGCCGCTTCCACTGTCTGTACCGCCGCCATCTGACGGAGGTCCATAATCACCGCCGGTATCTTCTGTATATCCATTGCCAGAGCTGCCATCTCCGTAGCTGCTGTCCTGATATCCGCCAGTTCCGTAACTGTTATCCGTATAGCTGCTGTCATATCCGGAATAATCCTGCGAATATCCATACTCATTATATTCTGTATCGTAAGATACTCCTGTATCATACGTGGAGTTGGCAATATCCTCACTGATACTTTGTACCGTAGAAGACGGTGTATAGTCGTTCTCTCCAAATAAGAACTGGTGCAGCTTCGTCACATCGGATGCCAGATCTGTCGCTACAACAGAACTTCCAACATCAAGATCCGGCGTTGTACTTTCATACGGAAATCCCTGCGTCTCTCCAAATTTATAAGACTTCACGTCTTTTGCATAAGCAATCGTCTCCGTCAGTGTAAAATTCGTCTTCACGTTGTCAAACACTTTATCAATGATCTTGTTGATCGTGGAAAGTTTTGCTTTCTGCGCTTTTATCGCGATCTGCTCCAGTACTTCCCGCTGTCTCTCTGTCCGCTTATAATCGTCACCGCCGCCGTATCTGAGACGGGCATAAGCCGTTGCCTGTACTCCATTCAAATGCTGCTGTCCTAACTGTGTAAACGGAGCTGAATCCACCCCTGTATTTTCAATCACTTCTACAACATAGTTGTTCAGATACGGAATGATATCCATACCGTTCTCTGCTTCTTCTACATTAATATCAATCCCGCCAAGAGCATCGATCACATGAACTAAAACAGAAAAATCCACTGACACATAATGCTCAATATTCAAATCCAGATTCTTATTGAGCATAGCAACTGCTTCTTCTTCACCGCCGTAAGCATAGGCTGCATTCGCTTTATTGTAAGTTCCATCTGAAAGCTGCAGAAGCGTATCTCTGTAAACAGAAACCAGCTTGATTTCCTTTGTCTCACGGTTCAGAGACGCCACCATGATCGTATCACTTCGGGACCCCATCTCTTCATCTGTCGCACGCGTATCCAGGCCAAACAGAGCAACAGTCAGGTAACCGGTACCGCTGATCTCCGCTTCCTCCGAAATCGCAAGCTTATCCGGATTTAATGCAACACCGCCAATTTTTCCCCATTTTGCCGCAACCACTGCAACGGTTGCTGTAATTAGCAGGATCAGAACCCCCATCAGAATTGCCACTGCTTTTTTCCCTGTAGACCAAGATGCAAATCCTCTCTTTGCCCGCTTTCTCGAACGCCCTTTCTGTGAAGGTCTTCCGTTCGCAGACCGCCTTCCATTGGCAGAAGTGCTGCCGGATGGTCGTTTTCTCTGGGCGGACCGCTGCCTCTGCGTTTTGTCCCTGTCGTCTCCCATCTGGTTTCTTTGCTCCGGACGGCGGCGCGGCTGCCCCGACCTCTGAGAACTTCTTCTGTTCGCTCCGGACATTTCTGCTCTCGAACGCCTTCTTGTATCTCCCATAATTCTATCCTTTCTCATGGCATACATCATAGATTGCCTAAAATATGCACTTTAACATCATACAATATTTTCCTTCAAACATCAATGAAAAAACTGTGAATTTCAAGTTTCTCTCCAGTATCGTGGATTCATCGTACATTTCAAAATCAGCCACCGGGGCAGTTTCTTATAATTTTTCCCCAGTTTATATCCCATGTACTTCCACCCGCTCTTGCATACAAGAGATACCAGAAGCCATGGTCTGCCCGACTTCAGCAGATATTTTGCTGTATCCTTCACCAGGCGCATCCCTTCTCCTTCAGAAGGTACTCCTTCAAAAATCTCCGGATGATCTGCCTGTGAGACCGCCAGATCAAAATTCCGGTGAAACTGCTGTCTGCAGCTATAATTGTGAGAATGTATTACTTTTGCATCTGCCGCATAATAAATCTTCCACCCCTCCTGAATCATCCTGCCTGCCAGGATCATGTCTTCATTGAAAATCGTTTTTCGTACAAATCCTCCAAGCCTTTCGTATACATCCTTTTGGTATGCTGCACAGACATTGGAGCAGAAATAGGTTTTGATTCCAAGTTTGGAAAGATCTTCTTTGGATTTCAATCTGCTGGTTTTCGGATAATTAAATTCTCTTGTATAGCGCTCAATAAACTGACAATCCGCTGCCGGCAGCTGTCTTGCATAAACTGCTGCTACGTTTTCATACGAAAATCCGTAAAGCAGACGCTCGATCAGAAATTGATCCGCCGGCATAGCATCCTGGGTCATGTAGACAAGAATCTCCGCATCTGACATCTCAGCTCCCAGATTTCTCGTACCACCGTGATCAAACTCTTCCGGCAGAATCCGGTGGATCTTGACTCTGTCAGAAATCGTATACAACTCTTTTGGAAAGATCCCGCTCTCTGTATCGATCAAATAGATCCGATTGACCTGAACACTCTGGTTTAACAGACGTTTTACCAGCTGTACGCATCTCTGATCCGGCTTATACGTAGGGATCAGCACATCCACTGTTCTATTTTCTTCCATGTGATCCTATTCCTTTCCTGCGATATCCGACAAACCAGTACATCATCAAAGTCAGTGCCAGCCAGAACCAGGTCGTCGGATTACTGAACCAGGTCGTAAAAAAGGCAAGCCCCAGATAAATCGCAATCTGTCCATAAAACATATACGTCATCGGATTTTTCTTCTGACGCACCGGAATTGAAACTGCTGCTGCAGTCAGACCGATTATAAACGCAAACAAAGCGGTTCCGATGATTCCAAAATCATAGTAGGCATCATAAAACATCGTTAACGTCGTAAGCTCTGTTTTTGTGACAAAATCCGGAATTGTCACCAGCTGTGGAAATACAAATTTCAATCCCGTCAGTGCAAAAAACGGAAACAGCATCTGCAGTCCCCATGTGTGCGCTGTCAACTGCTCTACCATACAGTTAAAATTCTCAAAATTATTGGCTACATAAATATAAGGCTGTGTAATAAAAATCGGCATTTTGGAATTTTTCATCTCAAAAATTCCATTTAAATAAGTCACATTATGCCGTCTTGCAACTGTCAGAAGCACATACACGGGAATCATGATCAATACCCCTGTGACGATCATCTTCCATGTGATTTTTTTATACAACATCAAGTACATCACTGCCGCAAAGCCAACCGCAAACAACAGCTGAAATCTGGAGACACATAAAATTGGAATCGCCACTGCCGTCAGGTTTCCTGCAATTAAAAGGATCCATGTCCTGCCCGAAATTTTTTCTGTAACCTTGGTATACAATACAGTCAGTGCCGGAATCAAAATGCAGCTGATTGTAAAATAGTGCACTCCCGAAATATGAAAATAAGAATATGCATGAGGCGCTGAATTGAACAATGGAATATAACCTACCACCACTGCCTCCAACGTAAAACATGCAATGGAAGCTGCCATCAGTCCGAAGATGCAGATCAGAATCCGCTTTGCCGAGATCTCATCTCTTTTTACTTCCTGCCTCTGTTCTTTCGAAAAACGGCCAAGCCAGAGATCATATCCCAGATTGAAACACACATAGATCAGAAAAAAGGTCAGCCATGTCACATTGCTCCAGTCACTCTGCAGCCTGCTGAGCTTCAGGCATGCGATGCCTTCTCCGCCTACCCATGCCAGCGTAAAAAGCCCCCGCATATCCACAAGATTTTTTGTCTTTCTAAAATTCCATATAAACAAAAACATTGCCTCTGCCATCAGAAGTACTGCAGTCACATAATCCAGATGTGCCTTTGCAGCCAATACCGCTGCCGCATAAACTAAAGTATAAGAACTATATTCGATTTTTCTGTCTGCGATCATTTTTCGTAACATTTTTTTCCTCTTTCGCTACTGTGCATAATTTTCCGGATAAACCCCCGTCAGATAAGCCACATCCTGACTGATCTGCTGTACTTCGTCCGAAGGCTGGTATCCAGTCTCTCCAAAAAGCTGCTCATGGAGCTGTCTTACATTGTCCGCATGTCCGATCGCAACCGCATAAGAGCCTTCCAGTCCAATGACATTTTCACTGGTCGTAATATCAAACGGAAAGCCTTTTGTCTCTCCAATTTTGTATCGGAATATATTCAGTCCCAGTTTCATGATATCCGGTGTCGTCATATTCGTTGATATTTCCGGCAGTACCTGATCCAGAATCTTATTCCATTTTACCGGTCCTGCTGTCTTCAGCTTCTGAATCATCTTCTGCAATATGATTCTCTGGCGCTCTGCACGCTTAAAGTCATCTCCGGCTGTATAACGGATCCTGGTATAGGAAACTGCCTGTATTCCATCCAGATTGTGAACTCCCGGAGAATTCTCATCCAGGGTATGTGTCTGCCGTCCTACCACCTGTGAGGTTTCTGCCGTATATCCATTCAGCCAGAATATTTCCTCACTGGTCAGCTCTACTTCCACCCCACCCAGGATATCTATGATATCTGCAAGCGAATTGAAATTTACAGAAGCATATTTTGTAATATCCAGATCCAGGTTCCGGTTGAGCATTGCCACTGCCTCCTGCGGACCTCCAAAGGAATACGCCGCATTTGCTTTCTCATAAGAACCATCCTGCTGCTTTAGCAGCGTATCCCGATATACGGAAATGATCTTTACATCTCCGGTCTTATTGTTGATGCTGACAATCATAATACTGTCACTTCTCACGCCGCCACTTAGCTCTCCGTCTCTGGAATCCAACCCGAACAATGCCACATTCGTGTATCCCTTCGGTGTCTCATGTAGTTCCAGGCTGCTCTCATCCAGTGTATTATGGTTGAGATGATCCAGCTTGTACATCATAAATGCCGCCAAAACAAGAACCGCAAGTATCAGAAATTCCAGGACCAAAAACAGGATTCCCCGCCTTTGTCTTTTTTTATTCAATCGTTTTCTCTGCTGCAGCGATATTCGCTCTCTTCTGCGAAACATAGATCCGCCTCCGTCTTAGTATGCGTTTTTGTTGATAAATCCTTTCAGGAACGTCAGCAGGATAATCTTAAAATCCAGTCCCAACGTCCAGTTTTCAATATAATACAGGTCACACTCAATCCGCTTCCGGATCGAAGTATCTCCACGATAGCCATTCACCTGTGCCCATCCGGTCAGTCCCGGACGCACCTGATGCTTGATCATATATCTTGGGATCTCTTCCTTAAACTTTTCTACAAACAATGGTCTCTCCGGTCTCGGACCAACCAGGCTCATATCTCCTTTGAGCACATTGAATAGCTGTGGAAGCTCATCAATGCTGGTCTTCCGGATAAATTTTCCTACCGGAGTCACTCTCGGATCATCTTTTGTCGTCCAGCCCTTCTTCTCTTCGCTCTCTTTCTGTACGATCATGGAACGGAACTTATACATGTAGAACGGCTTGTTCTGCAGCCCGATCCGCTCCTGTTTAAAAATCAGCGGTCCCGGTGCAGTCAGCTTGATCAGCACAGATGCAACCAGCATCACAGGTGAAAAAAGAATGATCGCAACGATTGCACCAAAAATATCCACTGCGCGCTTCACAAACTTATTCAAAGCATTATTAAGCGGTACATGACGGATGTTGATCACAGGAAGTCCCTGAATATCTTCTGTATATGGTTTTGTCGGAATGATATTGTTATAATCCGGAATAAACTTTGTATGCACACCTGATTTTTCACACATATTTACAATATATTCCAGCTTGTGATACTCATCCAGTCCCAGTGTGATTGCAATCTCATCGATCTGATTCTGCGGAAGAATGACCAGCAGATTGTCGATACTCCCGATCACCTTGATCCCTTTATACTCCATTCCTCTCGGCTGGTGGTCATCCAGAATTCCCCGCACGGCATATCCCCACTCCGGGTTTGCAAGAATCCGGTCAATATACTGCTCTGCCGCGCGGCTGTAGCCAACCAGAATCATATGTTTCTGATTATATCCGTTCTTTCTCGCCTTGCGCAAAACCATCCTCACCATATTTCTGGCGAATACCTCCATGGTAATATTGACAAAGTAGAAGATAAATACTACCCATCTGGAATATCTGTCCGAAAGCTTTGCAAGGAAAAATACCATGGTCACACCCATCAGGCCGATCACATTCGCCTGTACTACATGCCAGGTTTCCAGCCTTCTTCCCTGTACCCGCTTCGGCGTGTAGAGCTGAAATGCGTAATACAGGATCAAATAGGACGGCACCAGAAAGAACAGTACCTTCATATACTCTCTCAGTGACAGATACCATGGATCCAGGTCAAATAATCCGCTCCGAAAACGGATATACCAGGACAGCACATATGCTACAATGATCACTCCTGCATCCAGCACAACCTGAATACGGTTTAATAATTTCTGATTTTCTTTTATCATAATACGACCTTCCGTTATCTTACTTATAAAAACACATTATCTATGATATAATACAATACTTTATTTCAATGGACAAGCACAAACTTAATTTTAACAGTATTTTATTCATTTTTCCGTAATATTTTCGTAATTTTTAATAAACATATGTTTGTATAGAAAAACAGAACCGAATTTGATATAATACATTCGCGAAATAAATTACAGCAGTAATAGAAATGAGGAGCACATGAAAGTTACTATCATTATTCCCAATTATAACGGAAAACATTTTATGGAGCCCTGTCTGGCTTCTTTAAATGAACAGACTTGCCGGGATTTCAAGATCCTGATCGTGGACAATGCCTCCACGGACGGAAGTCTGGAATATATGGAACAGACTTACCCTGATATCGAAGTGCTGGCCCTGGATTCTAACTATGGATTCAGCCGTGCGGTCAATGAAGGGATACGTCACGCAGATACCCCGTACGTCATTCTTTTAAACAATGATACAACCGTGGATTCTCGCTATGTCGAAGAGATGATCCGGGCGATCGAGGTCTCTGACCGGATTTTTTCTGTGAGCAGCAAGATGATCCAGATGTATCACCCCGATCTGATCGACAGCGCAGGAGATCTCTATACCTTGATGGGCTGGGGGGTATGCCGGGGAGCCGGACGACCGGTTTCGAATTACACCGAAGATGATACGGTATTTACGGCCTGTGCCGGAGCTGCTATCTACAGACGAAGCGTGTTTGATAAAATCGGCTTCTTTGACGAAAGCCATTTTGCCTATCTGGAAGATATCGATGTTGGTTACCGTGCCATGATCTACGGCTATAAAAACCGGTTCTGCGCTTCCGCTCTTGTGTACCACGTCGGAAGCGGAACGAGCGGTTCCAAATATAACACTTTTAAAGTGAAACTATCCGCCCGCAACAGTGTCTGGCTGAATTACAAAAATATGCCGCTTTTGCAGCTGATCCTGAATTTCATCCCATTACTTTTGGGATATCTGGTGAAATATTTATTTTTCTGCAAAATCGGATTTGGAACAGATTACAAAAACGGAATCAAAGAAGGAATCCATGGTCTGTCCAAATGCCGCAAGGTTCCGTTTCGGATGGAGCATCTAGGCAGCTATATCCGGATCGAATTTGCCCTGATACGCCACACATTCGGTTATGCGGCCGACTGGCTGAAAAGAAAATTATTGCATAAATAGAAAACACCCTGTAAGGGAAGCCTGCACATACTGCCGGATCCCCTTACAGGGTGCTTTTTATTCTTTTTTAAGAAAATCTTGTCATATAGCCCGGATACTCCGCGTGCCCTGTGGCAAGCATCTCTCCGTTTACGGTAATGTGAATTTTTGCACAGTGGTAAACGTCCAAATACGTATTGCAGATGCTTCCGATCACCAAATATTCTGCAGAAGACCCCATCTCTTTCATGTAAGTTCCAAACTTTTCGGAAAGATCCAGATCAATGACTTGTTCTCCATCCTTTTCTTTCTTTGTAAAACTTAGAACTGTGGTATCCGATGGAAGAACTCCGGCTGCTGCCAACTGAGAAAGAACAGTTTCCGGTGTGATTGCCTCAAGCGAAACCTCTTTTTTATCAAAGCCGGACACATCCTTGTTCTGGGCATACACAGTAATTGTTCCTGCTCCCAGATTATTTACATCCTGCGTGTTTTCTGTCTGCTCCTGCTGTGTCTGGTCTTGTTCATTCTGTCCGTCCTGATTGACATCCTGATCAGATGTATCATTGTCCTGATCCTCTTTCTGTTCTTCCTGTGTTGCACTCTGCTCTGGAGCCGGCTCTTCTGTTTTTTCACAGGCTGTAATTCCAAACATCAGCACAACCGCTGTCAAAATTCCCAATACATATTTTTTCTTCATACTCCCATTCCCCCCTTAACGGATTTCTGACAAATATCTTTTCAATGCATCCTGCCAGGTCGGAAGCGGCGTGAAGCCGTTTTTCTTAAGTTTAGATTTGTCCATTCTGCTGTTGTGAGGGCGTTTTGCCTTTGCCGGAAATTTGTCGCTTGTCACCGGAACTACATTGACATCCATTCCTGCCTGCGCAAAAATCTCTTTTGCAAATTCATACCAGGTGATATATCCCCCTTCATTTGTCACATGATATTTTCCATAAGCATCTTTTTCCAGCATATCCACAAGCAGTCTGGCAAGATCATAAGTATACGTCGGAGTTCCTACCTGATCGTCCACAACTGTCAGAGTATCATGTGTCTCTCCCAGATTCAGCATGGTCTTGATAAAATTCTTTCCATTCACACCAAAAACCCAAGCGATGCGGACAATATAATATTTGTCCAGGAGACGTTCCACAGCCTGTTCTCCCTCATATTTGGTCTGTCCGTAAATATTCAGCGGCTGTGTTACTTTATCATCCGGCTCCCACGGACGTGTTCCTTCTCCCTCAAACACGTAATCTGTACTGATATAGATCATCGGGATATCAAGTGCCTTACATACTTTTGCAATATTCTCAGTACCTTCAGCATTGACTTTTCTGCACATTTCTTCATTGTCTTCCGCTGCATCCACTGCCGTCCATGCTGCGCAGTGAACAACGCTGTCTACCTTTGCCTCACGAATGACAGAATCTACTGCTGCTGCATCTGTGATGTCCATCTCTTCAACATCTACACCAACACCTTCATATCCCCGCTTTGCGAGTTCATTCATAACATCATGGCCAAGCTGACCTTTTACTCCTGTTACTAATGCTTTCATAAATTGTCCTCCTTCGCAGTCTCAGCTTGCAACTATTTGCATATTTCTCAAAATCATCCCAAACGGAACGGACCGTATTCAATCGGGAAGTTTTTATTGTAATATGGATCTCCTTTCTTCAAAAGGTCTCCCCAATATTTCTGGAACAGAGCAATCTCACCTTCAAATCTTCGGATTTTTTCAGGTGTATCCTCATATCCTCTGGATTTTGACTCATAATGATGCCATAAAGAGTGCGCATTGTAAACTACCAGTTTTCCGGTTTCCCGAACCTTCAAACAGAAATCAACATCATTTAATCCTACCTTGAATTCTTCTCTGAATCCGCCTACTTCTTCAAATGCTTTTCTGTCTACCATCATACATGCCGCTGTTACCGCACTATAATTACAGTTGATTCTCGGTCTTACCATGTAGCCGTAATCATCTTTATCAAGTCCGGTAAACACATGCCCTGCAAAGCCCCCGAATCCAAGCACGATTCCTGCATGCTGCACGGTATCATCTTCATATAAGAGCTTTGCTCCTACGATTCCCACATCTTCTCTCATACAGCAGCCAAGAAGTTCACTGACTGCAGTCTCATTGATTACTTCAGTATCATTGTTCAGGAACAGATAGTAATCACCCTTGGCAAATGTAACGCCAAAATTATTGATTGCTGCATAATTAAATTCATTTTCCCATTTTACAACTTTTACATTCTCATACTTCTTCTGTATTTCTTCATAATATGAAAATGTTTTTGCCTCTTCACTGTTATTCTCTACAATAATAATTTCAATATTACGATAACTGCTCTTTTCAAACAATGAGCGAATACACGTATCCAGATCCTGCGTATGATCTTTATTTGGGATAATAACAGAAACCAGTGGATTTCCCGTTGTTTCATAAATCACATGGTACATTCCCCATAACGGCATATGTTCAACTTTTACCTTTACACCGGTTCTCTCGAAATGATCTTCTATCGCCTTTTTCCCTGCTTCATATGCATACATCTTACTTGCCGGATTTTCAGCAACTGATCCGCCATGCATTCTCCAGTGGTATAAAATCATCGGAATATGCTTGATGCTTTCCGCATTTTCAATACAGCGGAACATCAGGTCATAATCCTGGGAACCATCATATTCGCTTCTAAACCCACCTATTTTATCTATAATTTCTTTCTTCACAACAAAAAAGTGTGTAATATAGTTGTGCGAATAAAACAGATCCGGGCTCCAATCCGGCTTAAAATTCGGATCCATATGTTCGGACAGATCACCTGACACCTTATCTTCATCCGTGTAAAGAATATCATACTTTTTCTTCTGAAGCGCTTTTGTTACTTCAAAAAGAGCGTTTGGACCAAGTATATCATCATGATCAAATAATCCAACATATTCTCCTGTTGCCAGCTCTAAAGCACCATTTGTATTCCCTGCGATTCCAAAATTCTTTTCCAGTATCTGATATTTAATTCTTGTATCTTTTGCAGCATATTCTGCAAGTACCTGCTCTAATTCCGGATTGCCTTCACTGCCGTCTCCAATACATAATTCCCAATTCGGATATGTCTGTGCAACTACAGAATCGATCATCTCACGCAAAAACGGAATCGGAGTGTTATAAGTCGGCACGATAATGCTGAATTTCGGCTGATATTCAAACACTTTTTTTCTCTGTTTTTTCAGTTCCTCTTCTGTCACTTTATGAGCTTCATACCACTCACTATAAGGGATTCCATTGACGTGAACGCCTTTTTTCAGACGGCTGATCAACTTTTTAGCTCCATTCTTCTTCAGATATGCACATCCTTTTACAATGTTCTCTCCATTAAGATTATGCAGTATCATCTTTACAGTACCAACCTGAGATAATCTTCTGTTTGCTTTTACAACTTCTTTGTAGACAATTTTTTTTCTTACAGAATTATATCCATCGCTGATCACAAATGTGTAAGTTTTATCCTGATCTCCAAGAAATTCCACAATAAATCCGCAATATTTCTTTTCTTTATCTACCATTCCAAGTTTGTACAAATCATCTCTGTTAACCATACGGACTGTCTTATCAACATCCTGACCTGACGCATCTAATATTTGATACTCCATGTCCCGCGCCTTTTTTTCAGAAATCGCCCATCCTCCGATGCTGTATTTCACAGCATCTCCTTTTTCTTCTGGTCTTACATACTCTAAATGATAAGAAATACTTCTTGTATCTGTAATCTTCTCTATCTTTGCTTCATTCAATGACACAATCTTCTTTTTCTCATTTCCGCTTACAGCATAAAGCTCCAATGCTTTTGGAGCTTCTACTTCTGGATTCACCGGAATGGTCATAGAGAATCCACACGACAATTCCGGCTGATATTTCGCCATTTTTTGTGTGACATCTCTTCTCGCAATCCTTTGTATATCAAATTTCACTGCTTTCCCATTTATCAAAACCTGATACTCAACTTTTTCTCCCGAAACCGAAAAACACCAGCCGCCAATGATAAAGCAGGATTCATTACCCATTTTCTTATATTTTATTGCGTCAATATAGGATTTGAAATTCATGCTGTTCCTCCAAACTGATGATTACTTAAAAAGTCTGTTTAAAAATGTGATCAAAAACACAAGATAAGCAATCAATCCTAACAATACAATAAATGTCTCCGTATTGAAATATTTCATTTGTTCCTTCATCACAAGCACCTGCGATGACTCTTTCCCGTTTATCGACAGCTTTCCGTCTTCGTTCAGACTGCGGTCCGTTGTCATAACAGTAACCCCGTGCTCTGATTTTATACTTTCTGTCTCAATTGTGAGAACATACTGTTTTCCTTTACTTTCTTCCAATTCAGAAAGTTTTAAAACCATATTTTTGCTATTATCTACTTCACCAGCTGTAAACTCGCCTTTTGCCACAACTTTTTCACTTTCCGTCTCTGTCAATGTCCACGCATACTCCGCTTCACATTCTTGTCCCAGATTACTCATTGTCAACTCCAGGCTGTTTAATCCATTCTGTGTACACGTAAACTGCTGGCTGACTTTACTTCCTTCTGTCAGCTCTCCCACATTTGTATAAAGTGTACTGTCAATGTTATTATCATAAATTTCTGCCGGCCAGGTTCTGAACGAATAAATAACGGCAAACAAAATACCTACGATTGCCACTATTACATATTTCCATTTTTTCATCAACTTTGCCTCTCTGTTATACTTGATATGCCTCTCTGTATTCCGGACATACCTCTTCTGTTGTTCCTGCTTTTACAATATGGCCTTTTTCTATCCAGATAGCCCTTTTGCAAAGCTTCTGCACCTGTTCAATACTGTGTGACACAAACAAAATAGAGGTATCCTCTTTCATCATATTCTGTATCCGTCTTTCACACTTTTCCTGAAAACGGAAATCTCCTACAGAAAGCACCTCATCTACAATCAAAAGATCCGGGTTTCCAATTGTCGCAATGGAAAATGCAAGTCTTGCCAACATACCGGAAGAAAAATTCTTAATCGGCACATTCATAAAATCCCGCAATTCTGAAAACTCCACAATATCCTCATAATGCTTTTGCATCTCCTGTCTTCCGTATCCAAGAATTGCCCCGTTTAAATATATATTTTCTTCAGCTGTCAGATCATGGTCAAACCCTGCACCCAATTCAATAAGCGGTGCAATACTTCCATATACTTTTACGCTTCCCTTTGTCGGTTTTAATACTCCTGCGATTGTCTTTAAAAGCGTACTTTTTCCACATCCGTTTAATCCAATCAATGCTACAGAATCCCCTCTGTTCATGGAAAAACTGATGTCCTGCAGTGCCCAGAATTCATCGAAGGATATCTGACCTTTTAGCCGTTTCACCAAATAATCTTTCATGCTGTCTATTTTTTCCGATGAAAGGTTAAACTTTATGGACACATTTTCCACATCCACAATTCTCTGTTCCATAGTCTTCTCCTTATTTTATGTTTTTACAGATTCAAGATAAAGGTATCCTGTTTTTTATAGAATACATACAACCCGATAGCCAACACGATTCCGGATATTCCTATCGCGGCCACAAAGCTTCCGATTGACGGCATAACTCCGTAAATCACAAGATCACGGAACATATTCATAATGATTGTCAGCGGATTCAAACTTACAATCGTATAGATCAGGGATCCTTCTGACAAAAATGTCATTGGATAAATAACCGGACATAAATAAGTCAGCGCTGTAAGGAAGACTCCGTATAAATGCATGATATCTCTGAATTTTACAGTCGCAGTCGCCAGTATAAGTCCAACTCCGGTTGCAAGCACAATCACACAAAAAAGAGGAATAATCCCCAGAAACAGCGTGTAATGTAACTCCATACGCATAAATACCATTACTAAAATCAGTGCTGCGAAAGATGCCATAATATTAATCACACTGGATGCGATCCGTGCAAAAGTAAACAGATATTTAGGAATATACACCTTCTTAATCAATGGCGCATTGTTTAAAATCGAAGTCATTGCACTTGATGTAGCTTCCGAGAAAAAATTGTACATTACCTGACCACTTAAAATGTATACAGGATAGTTTTCCACATTAAACCGAAGCAAATGAGAAAATACGATAGACAGCACAGCCATCATAAGCAGCGGATTCAGCAATGTCCAGAGTACGCCCAGTACAGATTTTCTATATTTAATCTTCACATCTCTCATAACGAGTTCGCCTAACAGCGGACGAAACTTCTGGAAATTTCTAACATACTGTATCATGTTGTGCTCCCCTTACTTCTTTAATTCTTTAATTCCGCCCCATTTCTGATCCTTTTCAGAAATTGTCAGTTCCATATCTTCCGGAATCGGCCATTCAATTCCAATATCCGGATCATTCCATGCGAGACCGCCTTCATCATTCGGATGATAAAAATCTGTACATTTATATGCAAATTCTGCTGAATCAGACAATACTACAAATCCATGCGCAAAATCCTTTGGAATAAAAAACTGTTTTTTATTCTCTGCTGATAACAGTACGCCATACCATTGTCCGTATGTTTTAGAATCTTTTCTCAGATCCACTGCAACATCAAAAACTTCTCCGCTCACTACACGCACTAATTTATCCTGTGGATAATTGATCTGAAAATGAAGCCCTCTAAGTACTCCTTTTTTGGAAGATGACTGATTATCCTGCACAAATTCCATATCAATTCCTGCTTCTTTATAATCATTATAATTATAGGTCTCCATAAAATAACCTCTCTCATCACCAAAAACTGTTGGAGTGATCACCTTCAGACCTTCTATCTCACATGTTTCTACTTTAATTTTACCCATAATAGTCTTTTCCTCCTGCTTCTAATTCTGATCGATATACTTTCCATCCAATACATCTTTCAGATAACGACCATACTGATTTTTCTGATAGAGTTCACATGCTTTCTGCAATTCTTCTTTATCAATCCATCCGTTGTTGTATGCAATTTCCTCTAAACACGCAATCTTTCTGTTCTGATGTGTCTCCACTGTCTTTACAAAATTTGTTGCGTCGACCAACGATTCATGTGTTCCTGTATCAAGCCATGTAAATCCCTGACCTAATAACGCCACATCCAGATTTCCTTTTTCCAGATAAATTCTATTCAAATCTGTAATCTCGAGTTCCCCTCTTGCACTTGGTTTGATCTGCTTCGCATATTCTACTACGTGGTTATCATAGAAATACAAACCGGTAACTGCATAATTAGACTTTGGATGTTCTGGTTTTTCTTCCAGAGAAACGGCTTTTCCATCCTGATCAAATTCAACAACGCCAAAACGCTCCGGATCATCCACATAATATCCAAATACCGTAGCTCCCTCTTCCTTTGCCGCTGCCGCTTTCAATCTCTTACTCAGACCATGTCCGTGGAAAATATTATCTCCCAAGATCATTGCACAGCTTTCTCCGTCAATAAATTCTTCTCCCAGCAAGAATGCCTGAGCCAGTCCATCCGGTGACGGCTGCACCTTATAACTGAGTTGAATTCCAAACTGCTTTCCGTCTCCAAGCAATTCCTCAAATCTTGGCGTATCTACAGGGGTAGAAATAATCAGGATCTCCCGGATTCCTGCTTCCATTAAAATACTGAGCGGATAATAAATCATCGGCTTATCATATATCGGCAACAGCTGTTTGCTTGTCACTTGTGTTAATGGGTATAACCTTGTTCCTGAACCTCCAGCTAAAATAATACCTTTCATCGTATTTCCTCCTAATATTATATATTTTAACGCAAACCAGCAGTATCTTTCGATACTGCCGAGTTCTGCTTATTTATCTTGATACATATCCTCGTAATACTTCTGATAGTCACCGCTTGTAACATTTTTCATCCATTCTTCATTTTCAAAGAACCATTTGATCGTCAGGCGAATACCGTCTTCAAACATCGTCTCCGGATACCAGCCCACTTCTTCTTTGATCTTGTCTGGTGCAATAGCATAGCGTCTGTCATGACCCTTTCTGTCTTCTACATAAGTGATCAGCTTTTCGCTGACAAGTTCTTTTCTTGGATCTCCTTCCGGCAACATCTCCTGTAACGTATCCAGAATGATATGAATAATCTGAATATTCTGTTTTTCATTGTGACCGCCAATATTATACGTCTCAAAAAGTCTTCCTTTTTCCTGAACCATGTCAATTCCTTTTGCATGGTCTTCTACATACAGCCAGTCTCTGACATTCTTTCCGTCTCCGTATACCGGAAGACTCTTGCCCTGCAGAGCATTGTTAATGATCAGCGGAATCAACTTCTCAGGGAACTGATACGGTCCATAGTTATTGCTGCAGTTTGTGATATTTGCCGGGAATTTATACGTATCCATATAAGATTTTACCAGCATATCAGATGATGCTTTACTTGCAGAATATGGACTGTGCGGATCGTATGGAGTTGTCTCATAAAAATATTCTCCCTCTTCTTCCAGTGATCCATACACTTCATCTGTAGAAACATGAAGGAATTTCTTTCCCTCCTTAAATGTTCCGTCAGGAAGCTCCCATGCTGCTTTTGCCGCATTGAGCATCACAAGTGTCCCGAGTACATTTGTCTTTACAAATATATCCGGATTCTTAATGCTTCGATCCACATGACTTTCCGCTGCAAAATGTACAACTCTGTCAATCTCGTTTTCTTCAAAAATCTTGTTGATCGCATCTGCATCACAGATGTCCGCCTTTACAAATGTGTAATTCTCTCTGTCTTCTATATCTTTCAGGTTCTCAAGATTTCCTGCATATGTCAGCTTATCTACATTGATGATGCGGATTTCGTTGTCATACTTTTTAAACATGTAATGAATGTAGTTTGATCCAATAAATCCGGCTCCACCGGTTACTAAATATGTTCTCATAATTTTAACCTCCAATATATTCTTTAGAATTATAACATTTCTTTAACATCTATGCAACATTTTTAATTGTATCGCTCATTTTTTCCATACAGCTTTTATTTTTCTAAACGGAGCTGTAGCTTTCCAGCTTTTCGAATTCTCGTACGCTTCAATCTGCATCTTGAGTCTTTCACATTCCTTGTGTACTTTTTGAAGTTCTTCTTTCAAACATTCTTGTTCTCTACGTTTTGCATTCTCTTCTCTTTCATTGTGATAAACTCGATTTCCCGTGAAATCATAGAAATCATGAACTGTAAAATCAAATTTCTGTTTTAATATTTCTGCATACTTCGGATACAGCTCCAAAAAATTATCTAACCCTGTGGGCAGGATATTCTGCAATTCCGGACATGTTTTACAGAGCAAAAATATTTTCTCACATTCCAATTCTTCTTTTGTACTTGACTCCGGATTTTTAAAATCCTGCCTGAATGTTCTGATAAACAGTTCATCTTCCATATCCTCAAAAAAATGACGCTTTATATTTGCAGCTTCATTTTCGTAACGGATCACATTCGGACCATATGTTTTACTGTTATTTTCCACTTCACTGTTTTCATGAATAAAGCGACGCATCGCCAACAGTCTTTCCTGCATAACATAAATTGGGTATTTCTTTGCAATTCGCACCCAATAATCAAAATCATGAGACTGCATATATGCAAGGTTAAAATCTCCTGTCTCCCGCATCAACTCCGTTCTCATCACCACTGAAGGATGTGACAGACAGTTTCCTCCGAAAAAGAACCGGTGCAAACAATCGCTCTGCCCCTGAAATGTAGTTTCAAACACACCTAGCAATTCCTTTTGCTGCTCATTGATGCTATTCCCATACTCGTCAATCAAATCAATCCATGCAAAACAAATCTTATATTCGGGGTTATTCTTTAAAAACGTAATTTGTTTTTCCAGCTTTTGGGGATACCAGACATCATCACTGTCTATCCTTGCAAGATATGCTCCTGTCACCTTTTGAAATCCATAATTTGTCGCATGACTGATATGCTCATTCTGCTCCAGACGATACAACTTGATTCTCGGATCTTTAATACTTTCAATCACGGAACAGGAATCATCTGTTGAACCATCATCTACAATAATCAACTCTAAATCCGTATATGTCTGTGCCAGCACACTTTTGATGCTCTCTCCAATTGTTGTCCCCCTATTATAATTCACCATTAAAACACTTACCAATTCCCTATCCATACCCTCTTACCTCGTATCCGTTTATTTTTAACCCAGCTTTTTATAAAATAACTATTGATTAAAATCTATACTATGTATTTTATCGTAAATCAGGCATAAAAGAAAGAATATTCTGAAATTCATTAAAAAAGAACCTCTTATGCTTCTTTAACACATAAAAGGTTCTTTTTCTCAAACAACTCAAATCATAGTTTCCGAATCGTTGTTTATTTGCTTGTCAACACTTTCACCATATCAACAATCGCATATCCGTAATTTTTATCACTTGCCCAGCCTACACCTGCCGGATTTTCCTTAATCCCCAGCCACTCTACATATTTTGCTGAGTTGCGGGTTACATATTTAAATCTGGGGTCTACGCATGCCGACTTCAGGTCTTCCGCAGAACCATATGCTTTCAAATGCTGGATCTGAGCTCTGATTCCTGTCCGGACATCAGAAAAACTCGCTGCCTGTCCCTGCGCATTTCCATCCAATGCTCCAAGTCCCGCAAAATTAAACTGCTCGATTTTCACAATGCCTCCAAATTTAAGCCATGCGCTTTCTTTCATTGCCTGTGCAAAAGCCACCTCAGCTTTTACACCTTCCGCCACAGCTTCTTCGTAATACATCTGACAGAAATCTCGAAGTGTCGGTGCTCCGCCTTTTCCAAGCGCCTCTGACGGGTATTGATTACCGCTGCTTTCATAATAGCGCATCATCTGTTCAACAGTTGTAGCCGTCTCCCCCATGATTGTAGTTAATTTTTCTTCATCCTGGTCGGATGAATCGCTGACCACATTATATGTAATTCCATCCGTAAATGTCATGATTCCAGTCTCTGTGGTAATATAGGTGTGGATATTATAGGTTCCTTTGTGATTTTGATGTTTACTTAACTCCACTGTTACTTTGTAAGTGCCATCACTCTGTTTCTTTGCTGAATACCAGATCAGATCACTTTGATCCGGCTGACTCCATACCGGAACCTGTACTGACTGAACCCCTGATTTTGAAGAAATATTTTTGACAATCACGTCAAACGATCCTTTAACAGAATTATAGTTTCTCACTTCTGTTTTCCCTTTTGGGCTTGACACTTCAAACGTAGTTTGTCCTAAATTTATCTGCTGTCCATTAACAACTCCATATACATGAACATTATACGTCCCTGCCGTTTTATGGCTGGATATGCTGACATCTGCTGTCCATACATTCGCACTTTCTTTGTTGCCAGAATACCATATCAGATCATCCTGATCATTTGCAACGCTCCACACTGCAAAGTTTACATCATCGATCCTGTCATATTTTCCCTGGTTTTCCAGTTTTACCTGATAAGTACTTTCTTTCTTGCTTGTATCTTTTGCCGATACAACAATTTGCTCATTCGTTACTTCCTTTGTTGTTACTCCTACACAAGACTGAACTCCGTTTTTCCCGGTCACATAGGCATGAACATTATACTTCGCATTTTTGATATCAGAAGGCACTTTAATCGTCACTTTATAAGAACCATCACTCTGCTTTTTCGTCTCATGCCATACAAGATCGCTCTGGTTTGCTTTGCTCCATACCGGAACCAGGACTTCCTTGATACCTGATTTACAGGAAATGCCTTTGACAGTTACTTCAAAACTTTTCTTTTCCACATCATATGTACCCACTTCCAGGGTTGCCTGCGCTTCTGAAACTTCAAATGTTGTCTGATCCAAAAAGATCTGCTTTCCATTTACAATTCCATATACATGAACCAGATATTTTCCGGCTGTTTTATGATTCTTGATCGAAGCCTCTGCACTCCATGTATTTGAAGACGTTTTTTTTCCTTCATACCATACCAGATCATCCTGATCGTTTCGTTCACTCCACACTGCAAAATTAACGCTTGTTGCTTTTGCTGCTTTGTGATTTTTTAAGGTCAGCTGATATGTCGTTTCTTTTCCGCTCTTATCCTCTGCTGTCAGTTCGTCCTTCGTTTCACTCACCTGCTGGGATGTCATCGCAACGAATGTCTGTACTCCATTGTTATCCATCACATATACATGAACATTATAGGTACTTCTGTTGTTGTGATGATTTGCAATATCTACATGAACTTTGTAAGTACCGTCACTCTGCCTGTCTGCAAAATACCAAATCAGATCGCCCTGATCCGGCTCACTCCACACCGGAACTCTGACAGATTCCACTCCTGCCGGAACTTCAACATTTTTCACAATAACATCAAAAGTTCCCTGATTTGCATTATAATTTTGAATCTCCACATCTGCACTTGGTCCAATCACCTTAAACGTTGTTTTCCCAAGGAATACCAGCGTTCCACTTGTCAGATTTGCATAGGCATGTACCTGATAAACAGCTCCAACCTGTTGATCCGGAATACTCACATCCGCTTCCCAGACTCCGTTCGATTTCTGCTGAGCTGTAATCCAGCGAATATCACTTTGATCCGCCTTGTTCCATACCGGAAACTGTACGACATCCACGTCATCCGGCATATCTGCAAACTTCAGCTGAACCCGATACAAATCACTTCTGTTGTCAACAGAAGAAACCTTTAACGTAGAAGTAGTATTACCCGAGACTCTGAATTCGGCCTGGCATAAATTCGATGTCGTATTCCAATTATATACATGAACATTATATTTTCCGGTAGACTTCTTATGATTCTGAATATCAAAATTGATAACTCTTGCAGTTCCCGGCAAAGAATACCAGACAAGGTCGTCCTGACCGTTTTCTTCACTCCACACTGCCACTTTGTAACCATTTCCAGAACCACTCACCTCAATCTGTGCAGTTCCATTAAAATCATTTTTATTTTTAATCTGCACAGTTGCCTGCTCGTTTCCGTTATTGCCTTTGCTGAACCCGTAAGTTGCTGCAATTCCTGCTGCATCCGCTTCTCCCAGTTTTTTCAGGAAATTCTCATCTTTCAATTTCGCGGCATCAGATGCACTGTCTAAGAATGCGTGTTCTACGATCACCCCTGTCATTCCATATTGTTTAGAAAGATAGTTTGTCGTAAAATAGTCATCTTTATTTCCATTCGAATCTGTCTCACCCGTGGTACCGTCTTTAATTTTTGCACCACGATTTGTTAATCCCAGTGCTGACAACTCACTCAGAATCTTATTTGCCAGATTCTGCCCTTCCTGATGGATTCCTTCATTATAGCTTTTGTTTGGATAGTAAACCTCTGCTCCCGTTCCCCCTCCTGTATTGAAATGAATATCTACAAACACGGCCGCTCCGAGTGCTGCTGCATCTTTAATTCTCTGATTCAGACAGTAGCTTGTACTCTGTCCCGGATATTTACAGGAAATAGAGTCTCTGTCCATATACACTGTAACTCCCTGATACTGCTCCAATGCCTGTTTGCAATACTGTGCCACTTTAAAAGTAAGCTCTTCTTCTCTTAGTCCATTACCGCCGGCTCCTGTATGCGTCGCATCATGCCCGGCACAGATCACCACCGTTTTATTGGCTCTTGCTTCTCTTGCAAGCGGTGATACAGGATCTGCCTCTCCCAGTACTCCTGCCACAGTCTCCTCAATGTTCTCTGTGTCTGCAGAAGCCTCGATCACATTGCCGTCTTCACTAAGTGAATATACTGCCACATCCGGTACTGCTTCCTCTGAAGAATTCTCCTCTTCCGGCTGTACTGTAACTGTATAACCCGCATCAATTTCTTCATCCAGCAGATTTACCGTAGAACTTACTCCCGAGCTCTGATATGTCAGGCTATCCAGCTGATACACATCTTCTGCTGATCCTTCCGGATAATCCTGTGTGAACAAAACTGTATTGTTCACAATTGCTGACGCCGGCATTTCAAACTGTTCACCTGTAACAACAGAACTATAATGCAGAACTGCAGATTCCAGCACCAGGTTCTCATCCGAAAATCCAACTGCTATATTCTGTGTCTGTGGCATATTGACCACTGATTCATCCACATACACATACTCCAGAATTCCTTCCGAAGTCTGCTGTGTTGTCTCCTGCTGTGTTGCCTCCTGCTGTGTGTCTGTTTCATCTAAAGTCTGCTGTTGCTCCTGTGATTGTATATCTGCTTCTCCTGCAACAGAATCCATCTCCCCAGCTGCCGCCACATTCATCCCAGCTGTAGTAAACACCATCATAAACACCAGTAACAGCGCAAGTACTTTCTGTACTTTTTTCATTCTTTTGTTTTAACCCCTTTCTCTTTTGCGTAATATCTATATATAAAAGCCTATGGCTGAATATTTGTCTCTTTGCAAATAAAAATCGGTCTTTTTTTCAATTCCATATATGCTTTTGCAAAATACTCCCCTAAAATACCGATACAAAACAGTTGAATTCCACCTATGAATAGCATAATACATACCATAGACGGCCATCCAGATGTCGGATCTCCAAAAATCAGTGTTTTTGCAACAATTACGATAATCAATATAAACGCAAGTACACAGAATACAATTCCCATGATCGCTGAAATCAGCAACGGTACTGTAGAAAAAGCAACAATCCCTTCGATTGCATACACAAACAATTTCCAGAAAGACCACTTTGTCTCACCTGCAACTCTCTCGACGTTTTCATATTCCATCCATTTTGTTTTATATCCAACCCAACCATACAGACCTTTTGAAAATCTATTGTATTCTTCCAGCTCCAGAAGACTGTTTACGAACTGGCGCGTCATCAATCGATAATCTCTGGCTCCATCTACAATTTCCGTATCTGAAATTTTCTTGATCAAATGATAAAATCTCCTTGCAAAAAATGACCGGATCTTTGGCTCTCCTTTTCTTGTCACTCGTCTTGTTGCCACCGAATCATAGCCCTCATCTTTGATATAACGCATCATTTCAGGCAACAGACTTGGCGGATCTTGTAAATCCGCATCCATGATTGTGACATACTCTCCAGAAGCATAACTTAATCCCGCATACATCGCTGCTTCTTTCCCAAAATTTCTGGAAAATGACACATACTTTATACATTCGTCTTTTTTTGCCAGTTCTTTTGCAACTTCAAGAGTTCTGTCCTTTGACCCATCATCTACAAAAAGAACTTCAAACTGGAATTCTTTCATAATGCTCATTACTTTTTTTATTTCATTGTAAAATAAAGGAATACTTTCTTCTTCATTATAACATGAAACAACTACACTTATCTTTTCCATATTTCTTCCTCATCAAAGCTATCTATTTTAACTATAACATATTATAGATTGACTTTCTATTTGATTTCTCCCATCTTCACTATAATTAAATCGCCATCTTTTTGAATCGCATCATTAGCTGGCCATTCCGGCATGTTTTTTGCAAAATTTGTAGCCCTCGCAATTTCCTCTTGAGTTGCACCATTCAACTCTATTCCTCTTGTTAATGCAAACGTACAAATCTTTCCTGTAGAATAATAATATTCTGGCTCCATCCATGCAAACATATTAAAATATGACATGCCTATAAAATCAATTTCGGGATAACAAGCATTATTCAACGGTGCCTTGCGCTCTCCGATAAATGCAATTTTACTTTTTTGCAGATCATAATCTTTTATATGACAGCGTGTAACAATTTCATTCAATGTGTCTACATCTTGTTCATATCTCACATCATCCGCATACCAAAATCTCAATGTTGTATATGTCTGACTCAATCCTACTGCAATTGCAGCTATCAACACTCCTGCTTGTATTGTCTTTCTTACAATTTTATTTATAGATTTCTTTTTCTCAACCGTTTCATCATCTCTCCATCTTGTTAAATACACAAATCCCACCGCAATTACAAAAGGAAGAGTATATTGACTTCGATAAGCAAGTGCTACTCCCGCATACACAGTAAGCATAAACGGGCTGATTATTAACACCAAAATAGCCACCCATTTCCAAACAGGAATTTTTATAGCACTTTTGCACCGAATCACCAGCATAACTACAGCACATATGCTTAACACGACTGCGCCATATCCGTATATATAATGCTTATAAACAAAAAACACTTGTTTAATATGCTGAATTATATTAATTATACATTGCTCTGCAGAAACGTTTCCCCATAATACTTGTCCTTCAATATAGTCTCCTGAAGAAAAGAACATTTTTACAATTATGGAATTTAATATATAAGCACATCCAAATGGCACTACTGCCTTTACACACACCAAAAACAATTTTTTCAAATCGGTTTCTTTACATATCAAAATTCCAAATGCTACCGCTGCTATAAAAAGTGTCGTGTTAGCCTGATAACTTCCAAAACTCCAAACAAGACATCCTATAGCTAATAATAGCCTCCAGACTGCTCTGCACTTAATCCAGCTAAATGTAAGATATACTGCAATCGCTACTAATAAAATTGATATTGCTATATCAAAATTCTGTAATTTAAACACCCATTGCATCACCCATATTGGATGTGTCATAAAAAGTGCTGAAAACACGAAATAATTATATCTATTTTCTCTGCCTGAGATATATTCAAATGAATACGCAAACATCATTAAAAATGCAACAATCGCAAAAAAACCAAGTGTTGAGTTTATATAAGGATTATACCAACGTATTCCAAAAATTTTTTCTGTAAAAATCAATCCATATCTGCCAATATCTAACCAATTATAAACGCTTCTAGGCGTATTAATAAAAAGATCGGTATCCATAGTAACAGACAAATTAAAAATTCTACATCCATAGACCACTGCTACAATGGATATGTTAAAGATAAGTAAATCTATTCTTTTTCTACAAAATTCAAAAAACTCTTTCATTCTCTATTCTCCTAGTCCATATCCATGACTGAATCATCAATATTTTCTTTTCCTGCTATCTGTTCATAAAAAATAGAACGTTTTCTAATTTCCTTATTCAGGGTATCCATTCCCACTTTTTCTGCAAGAGCCGGCTCTGCTGAAAACAAATTTGTTCCGAGTCCCAGGCGATCCCCTTCAATCTGTGCTCCCAATGCCGCAATTGTCGTTGGAAACATATCCATTGTTGTCGCCATTCTGTTTTTCTGATTGACCGGAACAATTGGAGCATTGATGATCGTATTATATACACCTCGCGTATAATCTTCCGGCACATCCTGACAAAAATCACTGTCCATCGTCAAATGATCTCCTACAATCACAATCGTGGTATTCTCATAAAATGGCTGTGCTTTCAACCAGTTCACAAAATCCACGACCTGTCTGCTAGCGCAGGACATCACGTTTGCATACTGATTGCCCGGATGTTCATCCTGGCACAGATCACAAACATATCCATCTTCAAAATGGGTGTCAACAGTCAGCATCGTAAAGTTAAATGGTTGTCCGCTGTTAGCCAGATTTGTTACTTCCCGCCTTGCAAAATCGTACAATTTATGATCCTCATATCCCCACCACACTCGATAATCCGGAGGTATGAGACCGTTTTGCTGAGCGTAGAGCAAATCTTTCACTTCATAATTTCCATGTCCCTCAAAATACTGTTTTCTTCCGGCAAACTCCCCTTCTGAGCCAAACATAACAACCTGTTTGTAGCCTTGTACCGCTAACATATCACCCAGAACAGTTGCTCCCGGAAGCACTTGCACATCTTCCTGTATATTCTCCGCGCGTAGCTTTACCTTCAGCGGCAACCCGGATGTCTGCGCCACCATAGCTCCCATTGTCCACGTGGCACCATCAGAAGGAATCAGACCGCCCAGCATATCGCCCGTCGAAAAATTAACGTTTTCCATTGCCAGCTGCGTCATCTCCGGAATATCATTTTCTGCAAAAGCGCCGCCTACATCTGTTGAAGCGTACGTGGATTCCATGGACTCCATAAAAATGTACACCAGATTTCTCTTCTGCTCGGGAAATGTAACCGGAACCAACGCCGGATCCATATAATTCTCCTGCAAAAACATCGAGATCGTATCCTGATTTTCCAGATATTCTCCAACATCCAGTTCATTCCACACCATCTGTCCGGATGATACAATCAGTGCCATCGAACCTGCAACCGCTCCAATCTGTACCACCCATTTTGTAATCTTTGTTTTTCGCACCATTACGATTACCAATACCACAAAAAACACTGCCATCACTGCGGCCGGTATACAAGTCTCTACAAAATCCCAGAGTACCTCATGACTAGTGCCCTGGATTGGTGTCTTTAACTGAGCGACAAGCTCCTCCATAGACAGATTTGTCCATGTCGCCAGCATCCAGTTTGCCGCTTCATGAAGCAAGATTGCCAGAAATGAGAACAACACTGCTAACATACACAGCAGCACTTTCATCACAATCTGAATCACCTTTATCATGTTTCCCAGACGAACGATCCCGATATTCACTTTCAACTGTTCTTCCGTTATATCCGTCAGATTCTTCTGCTCTTTTTGCGCCCCTCTGTCTAACTCATTTTTCGGCCTCTTTCTGCGCTTTTTCTTTAACTCCTGCAATCTTATGTCCTCTCCTTAATTCCAACTTTTATACTGACCACTTTTACGCGGCAAAAGGGAACGCAACCTGATTTGCTGCGCCCCCTCTCTTATTTTTTATTTCAGAATAACTTTTTCGGATAAACTCCCGCATGAATCAAAGCCTGCAATTCCGAAACAACGGAATCCTTATCTTCTTTATAAGTCACACCAAACCATTTATCTTTTGATGTCAACACTTTTACTGCAAGCTTTTTCTCCGCCAAAAGATCACCAATGATCGTCGGCAGTAAATATTCTGCTTTCAAGTTATCTGCCGGGGTATTTGCTACAAATGCCTCAAATCCACTTTCCAGAATCTGGAAGAACTCTGGCGTAAGTCCCCACATATTCATGGAAACGCTGGATTCAATATCGATTGGAATGTACTCTTCTCCCTTGTGAACGGCTGCTCCGCTCTCATATTTCTCAATATTGGACGTCTCCACAATATCTGCAAGATATCCGTTTTCATTTACTTTACAGACTCCGCGTGTTACCCCGCCGTTATCACTCAGTGTATTTTTCAAAACAAAGCTGACCATACAGATCTCATCCTTTGATGTTGTCTCTCTTGTAAGGTACTCGTACGCTTCCACATATGCCTGCTTTCCATAGTAATCATCTGCATTAATGACCAGAAACGGACTGTCTACAACATCCTTACAGCAGAGAATTGCCTGTCCGGTTCCCCATGGCTTTGTGCGACCTGAAAAACGTTCCCGATACGCCTGCGGAATATCATCTACCTCCTGATATGCGTAAGCAACCTCTACAACCTTTTCAATCCGGTTTCCGATCACTTCTTTAAAATCTTTTTCCAGATCCTTTCTGATTACAAATACAACCTTATCAAATCCGGCTTCCATTGCATCATAAATGGAGTAATCCATAATAATCTCTCCGTTTGGTCCCACCGGTTCCAGCTGTTTGATTCCGCCGCCAAATCTGCTTCCAATCCCTGCCGCCATTACGACTAATGTTGCTTTGTTCATGTTTTTCTCCTTTGCTCTGTAACCTTTATTCTCCCAGTCCATCCTCAATGATCCTGATCATCTCTGCAAGAGCTGCTGTCTCATCCGAGCCTTCACAGATCACTTCGATCTCATCTCCGCTTTTGATACATGCCCCAAGTACACTCAGTACACTTTTTGCATTGGCAGTGATCTCCTCATTTCGAGCCTGCTTTCTGACCGTGATCTTACTTGCAAACTGCATTGCTGTTTTACAGAATAATCCTGCTGGACGTAAATGCAGTCCTGTAGGATTCTTGATTTTTGTCTTTCCACTGACCATTTTATGTCTCCTCCCTTATTTTTCCGATTTCTCCTGTGTACTGTCAGATTTCTTATCGGCTTTCTGATCTGTTTCATCTTCCTTTTCTGTCAGCTTTACTTTTATTGTAGGCTGTTTTTCCAATTCTACTCCGTCAGGCACTTCAATCGATACCGGAACCTCATACTCTCCTGTAGATTTACAGTCCTGCAGATCAATCGAAACTGCATTTGTAATATCCAGCTGATCAAGTGTTGTCTGTTCTCCGATAAACTTCAATTCGATCACTTCATCTGATTCAAACGTAAGCTCATATTTGTCTTTCAGATTATTAACCTGAATTCCTTCTACCGGGAATTCTATAATCCTGGAACCCTCCTTCTCAATCATAACAGTGATCAAAATCGTATTGGCATTCTCATCCACCAGTTTGATTCCCTCCGGAAGATACTGCGTGATATCCACTGTCTTTTCTACTTTTTTAGTAACATCACTGACATCAATTTCCGATGTCGGAATTTCTATCTCCGATATCGTATCCAGCATCTCTTTTGTACCGCTGACTTGTATTGTCTGCGGCTCACAGGTCCATCCTGTGCAAATATAATTCTCTTTCAGATTCTCCGGCTGCTGATATGTAATCGGTACGTCTTTTGTATTCAGCATCTGGATCTCTACCTGAATTCCCTTCTCCGTGTTCAGGTTATTGCTCAACTTGCTCTGATCCACAATATTACCCTGACTGTCATAAAGTACCAGATTTCCCTGAACAGTTCCCGAATCTGCGCGTCCCGTCACATCCACTTTAACCACTGCTTTTTCAATGCTTTCTACAAGCGGTTCTGAGCCTTTGATCGTAATCTTTTCAGGATTTACAGTCATGTTGCCAATGATACATCCATTCTGCGGCGTTCCTGACACACTGACTGTCAGAGGAAATACCTTCTGTTTGACATCATTGATCTCCACTACCAGGTTATTCGGCGAAGCCTCAGCTTTACACTCACTGCTATATCGCTTTACAGAAACTTTGATCGGGATCAGACTGTTGATCTGCATTTCCTGCATGTCAGCAACCGCGCTGAAATCTGAAGATGTCAGTTTCTCCAGTATTTCACGCTTTGCCGTCACTTTTACACTTACATTCTCTGTCCCATCCAAAATCTGATACATTTTTCCTTTACTTTTTACAACCTGCTCATTTTTTACTTCCACCGGAATATTATCAAACGTCTGTGTGTCAACAGGATCATCAATGTTTATCACGATCAGCCACAGAAATACAGCGAAGAACAGGGCAATCACTTTCAAGCTCAGATTTTCCATGTATTTATGCTTTTTCATTCCTGCGCCATCCTTTCCATTTTTTTGCTTTCTTCTCTGCTGATCTGTACTGAATCCGATTCAGTCGTTCTGTAAGCCTCTCCTTTGACACTCCTCTCTCTAATTGTCCGCCCATTGCAACAGATACCTGACCTGTCTCTTCCGAAACTGCGATCACCAGCGCATCACAGACCTCACTCATTCCGAGCGCCGCTCTGTGTCTTGTTCCCAGTTCTTTGCTGATCTGCATATTATCTGAAAGAGGAAGGTAACACGTTGCTGAGGTAATCCGATTTCCCCGTATGATCACTGCTCCGTCATGAAGCGGTGTGTTATGCTCAAATATATTGACCAATACCTGTGAAGAGATCTTGCAATCCAGTTCAATTCCCGTCACCTCATACTCTGTCAGATGAATCGCCTGCTCTACAACGATCAACGCTCCTGTGCAGACACTGCCCATCTCAAAGCATGCGCGCACGATCCCGTCTCGGGTTTCATCGGAAAAGCGCTGATTTTCTTTGCTTTTATCAAAAAGAGTAACATTCGTAAGAAAATTCTTTTCGCCCAGCTTTTCAAGAGCTCTTCTAAGTTCCGGCTGGAACACGACAACTGCCGCTATTGCAAGTACGCTGATCGACTCCTTTGCCACAAATAAAATCGTATGCATCTTAAAGATCGCGGCAAGCAAAAAGAATGCCCCCAGCATGATCATCCCTTTTAAGAGCATCCACGCTTTTGTATTCTTGATCCACAGCATGATCTCATACACGATCACTGTAATGATCAATATCTCTATCACATCTGTCAGGTGTACCGTTGGAAAGTATAAACCATTTATGTAATTGTTTAAAAAAATTCTGATCCGGTCTTCCATCCAGTCACCTCCTCATCCTATTCTCCAGAACCAGGCTTCTTGGTCCACAAATCTCCAAGACTTTTCGTAAGACTCAAGTCATCCTCCGGCTCGTTCTGATTCTGTCTCAATTCTTCATTTAAACTCTGCGTCAGCAGAAGTTCATCTACATTTTTCTCCAGATCTGCTTCCTGGATCTGGCTCGTATCAATCGCCACCGTTTCCTGAACCATCGGCTCCGGCTTCAGATTTACTGCTGCTTTTGCTTCCTTTGGCTGTTCTTCATGAGGCTCTGTAATATGCTTCACCTGTTTTTCAGGTAATGTAACCCCTACTTTCGGCACCGCTTTTACATAGTAGTAATACTCATCGTCCTCAAACTGTAATGTCTCTGTTCTTGAATAATCCACAGAAAGGAAGAAAAATTCTGCTATCAGACCTGCTGCTACTGTCACCACAAGATCCAGTAAAATAAAACTTGCCTGGAAGGAAACATCCAATGTCATACAGCCTGACACCTGAAGCACTGCCGCCACGATTGCTCCCGCAACGGAAGCTGTCTTCCACGCATGACTGATGCCTCTTGTTCTCACCCCATATACTACCATCATCGCCAGGAGCAGAACAACTACCATCATCCACATCTCTTTGTTGGCCAGTATCTGTTTTGTAAATACCATGATTCCATCCAGAAGTTCTTTTACCCCTCCACTCTGAAATGCCGATGCCGTCAGCTTTACTGTGTGGAGCATATAATAAACAATCGTCCCCAGCATCATCGAAACTGCAAATGAAGGCGCTCCGAGCAACCCAAATACAACCGGGATCACATATGGGACCTTCAGAGCAACTGCTACTGCCGCCACTACCACCAGCCATGATTTTTTAGGTGTAAATCTTACATAAAAAATATACATCACCAGAAAAATTGCCAGACATAATCCCGCTACCGGCAAAGACAGTGCATACAGATGTACCAGAACAAGCAGGGCTGCTACAAGTGCCAGCATCCCGACCGGAAGAAAGGCCGTAACAGCAGCAAGACCAACTGTACAAACTGTAGAGGATAATGCTTTCATAAATCCTATATTGGAATTGATCAGTCCGAATACACATAATCCCAACACGAACTGCAGTATCTTTACAATATAAAAAGAATATCTGGCATAAATTTTTTCTATCTGATCCTTCCATACAAGTAATGTGCTCATATTATTTTTTCTCCTTCATGTTTATCTTTTCAAGACGGGACAGATCCCGATAATATTTTTTCACATGCTGCTTGGCAAGATTGTGTTTTCTCTTGTAGAACATCCTTGCACCGGTACAATAAAGAATCAAAAGAATCAGATAACCGCCTACTGCCGTTCCCATCAAGAGAAGAAGCTTTAGTATCGTAAGCTTTTCCAGAATCTGCTCCAACGTGCAGAATGCGATCAGTGCCGCTACGATTGCATAACCGATGGTAAACCAGATTGCCGTAGCCCACACATTCATACTCACATAATCCTTTTTATAATAACTGCTGATTTTCAGATCCTCTTCTGCTCCCTGCTTTTCATAAGAAGCCATCTTGATCATCAATCGTATTTTTCTTTTATCCAACATGTTTCCACCTCGATCCATTGCCTTTTAAACATCATTTTTAGTATATCATACTGTCAGAGTCCTTGTCCAATGCTTATGGTCAAAAAATATACTTTTTGTGCTCCTGCATTTTTCAACACCTTTGCCACTCTGTGTATGGTATTTCCGGTTGTATAAATATCATCGATGACCAGCACACATTTTTTCGGAATCCAGGATTTTGTGACACCAAATGCTCCTTTTAGATTTCGAATCCTGTCTCTGCTCCCAAGCACTTTCTGAGGTCGCGTTTTCTGAATTCTTTTTACTGCATCTTTGTTCACGGGAAGATCCAGCCTTTTCCCAAGTTCTTCCGCCAGAATTTGTGCCTGATTGTAACCTCTTATCCTCTGTCTGGATCTGTGAAGCGGAACTGGTATAATTTCTTCTATTTTCCATTGTTTCACAGCATCTCCTAATTCTGCAGCCATTTCCGCAGCAAAAATTTCTCCATAACATCTTCTGTTTTTGTATTTAAATCTGTAAATTCCCTGCGAAACCGGTGCTTTATGCACCCAGATACTCTTCCCGGCTTCAAACGCATACTTCTTTTTTTGGCAATCACGGCAGTACTCCTGCTCTTCCTTTCTCAATGGCTTTCCGCATTTCATGCATCTTGGCTGACGGATATACACGATCTTTTCTTTACAGGAAGGACAGATTCCATACTTGTATACATTTTCGCAAAATGGACAAACTGAAGGGTACAACAGCTCTAAAACTCTTGTATACGCTCGTCCAAACTTGTGTATCGTTCCTGTTCGTTTTTGTTTTTTATCATTTCCTGAAATGTATCTTCACTCCCAACTATCGTTAAACATTTTTTTGCCCTTGTCACTGCTGTATACAATAAATTCCGATTATATAACAGCTTTGGTCCCGGAAGCAGCGGAATTACCACCGCCGGATATTCGCTTCCCTGGGATTTGTGAACCGTGATCGCATACGCCAGTTCCAGTTCATCCAACAGCTCAAACGGATATTCTACCTGTCGCTTCTCATCATACTCAACAGTCAGAGTTTCTTTATAGGAGCTGATCTCCCGGATGATTCCCATATCCCCATTGAAAATCCCCATTCCTTTATCTACCGTCACCCCATACTTTGTACAAACTTCCCACTCCAGCTGATAATTATTCTTGATCTGCATCACTTTATCACCGGTACGGAAAATCCTTCCGTTTGCTTCCTTTTCTTCCTTCTTCGGATCCGGAGGATTTAAATATCTCTGCAAAATCACATTCAGACGCTCTACTCCAAGCAGACCTTTTCTTGTCGGTGTCATCACCTGAATATCAAACGGAGATGCATCCACATATTTCGGAAGTTTCTTCTGGATCAGTGTGATCACAACTCCTATGATCACATCCGCCTCCTGTCGCTTCAGGAAAAAGAAATCACGACTTTTGTTATTTATGATCACGCGCTCACCCGCATTAATCTTATGCGCATTCAGTACGATATCACTTTCTCCCGCCTGACGGAAAATCTTTGTCAGTGTAACCACATGAAATTTATTCGATGCAATCGTATCTTTTAATACACTTCCCGGTCCTACCGACGGCAGCTGATTGACATCCCCCACCAAAATCAATCTTGTTCCGGGCACAACTGCTGTAAGGAGTGCATGCATCAAGGTCAGATCTACCATGGACATTTCATCAATGATCAGCACATCTGTTTCCAGTGGATTGTCGCGATTTCTTAAAAATCCATTGACATTTCCTTCTTCTTCTGGATTTCCGCTGACTTCAAGCAGACGATGAATCGTCTGCGCTTCATAACCTGTCGCTTCTGTCATGCGCTTTGCTGCACGCCCTGTCGGCGCTGCCAGAAGAATACTCATCCCCTCGCTCTCAAAAAACTGAATCATGGTGTTGATTGTTGTTGTCTTTCCGGTTCCGGGTCCTCCTGTCAGGATCAAAAGTCCATGCTTGATCGATTCGATCACCGCCTGATGTTGCATTGGATCCAGTGAAATCTGTTCCAGCTCCTCCACTTTTCGCAGTCGTTTTTCCATCATATCTTCCGGCATCGCGCAGTCAATATCCAGATCATTCAGCATACGGGCAACATTCAGTTCCATATAATAAAAGCGGGACGGGTAGATACGGATCTCTCCTTCTATTTCTTTCATAACTGTCTTTCGTTCCATGCAAAGATCCATGATATATTTTTCAATTCCTTCAATCTCAACACCAAGAAGCCTGGAGGTCCTTACCTCTAAAACATTCTTCGGCAAATATACATGTCCTTCTGTCATGGACTGCTGAAGCACATAAAAAATCCCGCTTTGGATCCGGAAATCAGAGTCTGTATGTATTCCAATCTTTGCCGCAATCTCATCCGCAGTTTTAAACCCAACACCTTCGATATCATCCGCAAGTTTGTAAGGATTGGTTTCCAGGATCTCATACACTTTACTGCCATACTTCTGATAGATTTTTGCTGCCAGTGCTGTACTGATTCCAAAGTTCTGTAAATAAATCATCACTTTGCGCATTCCTTTTTTCTCATCCACCTGCAGCGCGATCTCCCTTGCTTTGCGTTCGCTGATTCCATTCACTTCTGCAAGCCGTTCCGGCTCTTCTTCTATAATACGAAAGGTGTCTGTTTTAAACTTCCTTACAATTCTTCCTGCCAGAGTTGCACCGACTCCTTTGATCGCACCGGAACCAAGATACCGCTCTATGGAGATCAGATCTTCCGGTTCCTTCATCTCGTAAGAACTGATTTTCAACTGGCTTCCGTAAATATTGTGATTCACATAATCTCCCTTAATTTCCAGGCGCTCTCCTTCGCTGATAAAATTCAGGGTTCCTACACAGGTTACTTCGCCCGCTTCACTTTCCAGCTGAAATACTGTATATCCATTTTCTTCATTGCGAAACACAATATGTTCCACGTATCCTGTTACAATCTCCACTTCTTCCTCCCATTTTATGCAGCCTCAACATTGTATACATGTATTCTTGCATATTTTTTCTGTTTAACAGTCCTACAATAGAAGACAGACTCCCCCGACATACAGAATCTTCATTCTGTTGCCGAAGCAGCCTGTCCCATCCTGATTTCTTCTCAGAAATCCTTCCTGCCACTCATAAATTCCACAAACTGTCCGGTTCCGATCGCTACTACTTTCATCGGATCTTCTGCCGTCATTGTATTGATACCTGTCTTTTCCTCTATCAGCTCTTCCAGACCTCGCAGCATTGCCCCACCGCCAGTCAGAACAATCCCCCGATCCAGAATGTCGGCAGACAGCTCCGGCGGAGTCTGTTCCAATACCGAAACAACCGCTTCCACAATCTTCCCTGATGTCTCGCGAAGTGCTTCTTCTGTCTCCGAGGAAGTCACTGTTACCGTCTTTGGAAGCCCTGTCACCAGATTCCTCCCTCTGACCTCCATACTCTCTTCCTCAATCAGAGGATATGTCGTGCCGACTTTGATCTTAATATCTTCAGCAGTCCGCTCCCCGATCAGAAGGTTATGCTTTTTCCGCATATACCGTACAATTGCTTCATCAAAATCATCCCCGGCAATTTTAATCGAGGTATGCACGACCGCGCCACCCAGCGAAATTACAGCAATATCTGCAGTTCCGCCTCCAATATCCACGATCATATTACCACATGGCTTTCCGATATCTATTCCTGCTCCGATTGCTGCTGCCACCGGCTCTTCAATGAGATGTACTTCTCTTGCTCCTGCCGCAAACGCAGCTTCTTCTACAGCTCTTTTTTCTACTTCTGTCACACCGCTCGGTACACAAATGCTGATTCTTGGCTTCTTAAACGTTCTTTTTCCGATTGCTTTTCTTACAAAGTACTGAATCATCTTTTCAGTTACTGTATAATCTGAGATCACACCCTGCCTGAGAGGACGTACTGCTACAATATTGCCCGGTGTTCTGCCTAACATCAGCCGTGCTTCCTCTCCGATCGCTCTTATTACATTCGTATCTCTGTCAAACGCTACTACAGATGGTTCTTTTAAAACAACCCCTTTTCCTTTCACGTATACAAGAACACTTGCGGTTCCCAAATCTATTCCGATATCTACAGCCATCTTTTCTCCTCCAGCCTTACAAATTCTTTTTCCCCTCTTTTGTATTTCTCAGTTCATTTATAATCTGTCTTCTCTTCGGCTTCAGATACTCGCATAGTTAAGTATAATAAAATTTATTTCACTTGGAAACCCCTTTTGCACATTTTTATTTTTTATTCAGAATTGCGGCAATATATTTGCCTGTATACGATTTCTCATTTGCTGCAATTTCTTCCGGTGTCCCGCTCGCTACGACTGTACCACCTTTATCTCCGCCTTCCGGACCAATATCGATAATATAATCTGCTGTTTTGATCACATCCAGATTATGTTCAATCACGATCACCGTATTGCCGTCACCTGATAAACGTCGCAAAATCTCTGTCAGCTTATGCACATCTGCAAAATGTAGTCCTGTTGTAGGCTCATCCAGAATATATACCGTCTTTCCTGTACTTCTGCGGCTTAACTCTGTTGCCAGTTTGATTCTCTGGGCTTCTCCTCCGGATAATGTCGTAGATGGCTGTCCCAGTCGGATATAAGACAGACCAACATCATTGAGTGTTTCCATTTTTCTCCGGATACTCGGAACATGTTCAAAAAATTCCAACGCCTCTTCCACCGTCATGTTCAATACATCATAAATTGTCTTTCCTTTATATTTCACTTCCAGAGTTTCTCTGTTATAGCGTTTTCCTCCACACACTTCACACGGTACGTATACATCCGGCAGGAAATGCATCTCAATCTTAATGATTCCATCTCCGCTGCAGGCCTCACAACGTCCGCCCTTCACATTGAAGCTAAATCTTCCTTTTTTATAGCCTCTCGCTTTTGCATCCGGTGTTGCTGCGAACAAATCACGAATCAAATCAAATACACCCGTATATGTTGCCGGATTGGAACGCGGTGTTCTTCCAATCGGAGACTGATCAATGTCGATCACTTTATCTACCTGCTCCAGCCCTTCAATTCTCGTATGCCTTCCCGGAATTGTTCTTGCATGGTTCAGTTTTTTGGCAAGTGTTTTGTATAAAATCTCATTGACAAGAGAACTTTTTCCGGAACCGGACACTCCTGTCACACATGTCATGATTCCCAACGGAAACTTGACATTGATATTTTTCAGGTTATTTTCTTTTGCGCCTACTACTTTCAAATATCCGGTCGGTTTCTCTCTTTTTTCCGGAACCGGGATCTTGAGGCGTCCGCTCAGATACGCTCCGGTCACTGATTTTTCGTTTGCCATCAACTCTTGAGCCGTTCCCACTGCAACAACCTGTCCACCATGCTCTCCAGCTCCCGGACCGATATCCACAATGCAGTCAGCCGCCAGCATCGTATCTTCGTCATGCTCCACTACAATCAGAGAATTTCCCAAATCGCGGAGATGCTTCAATGTGGCAAGTAACTTGTCGTTGTCCCGCTGATGCAATCCGATACTCGGTTCATCCAGAATATAGGCCACACCAACAAGTCCGGAACCAATCTGAGTTGCCAGCCGGATTCTCTGCGCTTCCCCGCCGGACAGTGTCCCTGTCGCTCTGGCAAGCGTCAGATAGTCCAGTCCTACATCCAGCAAAAACTGAATCCGCGCTTTGATTTCTTTTAAGATCTGTTCTCCGATCAGCAGCTGCGTCTCTGTCAGTTCCAGCCCCTGTAAAAATTTCTGCAGCTTATCGATTGAAAATGCTGTGAGTTCTGCAATATTTTTCTCTCCCACAGTTACCGCAAGAGAACCTTTTTTCAATCTCTGACCTTTACATTCGGAACATGGAGTAATCCGCATAAAAGTCTCATACTCTGCCTTCATTGTCTCAGACCCCGTTTCGCGATAGCGGCGCTCCACATTTTTGATCAGTCCTTCAAAGACCACATCATAAACACCTTCTCCACGCTGTCCTTTGTAATGTACTTTCACAGATTTCCCGTTTGTTCCGTAAATCAAAACATCGTGAATCTCTTTCGGATAGTCCTGAAACGGCGTCTCCAGATCAAAATGGTATTCTTCACACAACGCATCTAAAATTGCACGTGTAAAGCTTGATTTTTCTGTACAGGACTGCCAGCCCATCACTGCGATTGCTCCCTGCTGAATGCTGAGTGTCGGATCCGGTATCATCAAATCCTCATCAAATTCCATCTTGTATCCCAGCCCAAAACAAGTCGGGCAGGCACCAAACGGATTGTTGAACGAGAAACTTCTCGGCTCAATTTCTTCAATACTAATTCCACAGTCCGGGCAGGAAAAACTCTGACTGAAATTCATCGGTTCTCCGCCGATGATATCTACGATCAGAAGCCCTTCCGCAAGTGAAAGTACACTTTCCACGGAATCTGTCATTCGTTTTTCAATTCCCGGTTTCACAACAAGACGGTCTACAATAATCTCAATATTATGTTTGATATTTTTATCCAGTGCGATATCCTCTGACAATTCATACAGATTCCCGTCTACACGAACACGCACATATCCTGACTTCTTTGCCCGTTCAAACAGCTTTGCATGGGTTCCTTTCCTGCCTCTTACGACAGGAGCAAGCAACTGGATCTTTGTACCTTCCGGAAGTGCCATCACCTGATCTACCATCTGATCCACCGTCTGCTTTTTAATCTCTTTTCCGCATTTCGGACAATGTGGAATCCCGATTCTCGCATAGAGCAGTCGGAAATAATCATAGATCTCTGTCACTGTACCCACGGTAGAGCGAGGATTGTGATTGGTCGATTTCTGATCAATAGAAATCGCCGGAGAAAGCCCTTCTATACTTTCCACATCCGGTTTCTCCATCTGACCAAGAAACTGCCTTGCATAGGAAGAAAGCGATTCCATATATCTTCTCTGCCCCTCGGCATAAATTGTATCAAAAGCCAGGGATGATTTTCCCGAACCACTCAGTCCTGTCAGCACTACCAGTTCATTTCTGGGGATGTCAACATCTATATTTTTCAAATTATTCTCATTCGCGCCGCGTATTCTGATATACTGTCTGGCGTCCATCTTTTTTCCCATGTAAAATTCCTTTCCCATTTATATCATAATTATTCGATCTCATTCAATATCTGTTTCAGCTCAATCAATTTATCTCTTAATTCTGCCGCTGATTCGAAATCCAGCTCTGCTGCCGCTTTCTTCATTCGCTTCGTAACTTCTCCGATCAACTTCTCCAGTTCTTTCCTGCTCATAGACTCTGGATCTTTCTCCAGCTTCAGTTCTTCTGCTGCTACTTTTTTGGAAATACTGATCTGATCGCGGACCGCCTTCTGAATGGTCTTTGGCGTAATGCCATGTTCTTCATTGTATGCCATCTGAATCTTGCGTCGTCTTTCCGTCTCATCAATTGCCAGACGCATCGAGTCTGTCAGTTTGTCTGCGTACATGATCACGTGACCTTCCGAATTTCGTGCCGCACGCCCGATCGTCTGAATCAGAGAAGTCTCGGAACGTAAAAATCCTTCTTTATCTGCGTCCAGAATTGCCACCAGCGTAATCTCCGGAATATCCAGACCTTCTCTCAAAAGATTAATTCCCACGAGTACATCAAATACATCCAGACGCATATCACGGATGATCTCCGTCCGTTCTAATGTATCCACATCGGAATGCAAATATTTTACGCGAATCCCGATTTCCCGCATATAATCTGTCAGATCCTCTGCCATCCGTTTTGTCAGAGTTGTAACCAGCACTTTATTTTTCCTGGAAATTTCCTGATTGATCTCACCGATCAGATCATCAATCTGACCTTCTACCGGACGCACTTCTACTTCCGGATCTAAAAGCCCTGTCGGACGAATCACCTGCTCTGCCCGCAGAAGCTCATGCTCCTCTTCATAAACTCCCGGGGTTGCTGACACAAACAATACCTGATTGATCTTACTTTCAAACTCTTCAAAATTCAACGGGCGGTTGTCTTTCGCAGAAGGAAGACGGAATCCATAATCCACCAACGTCGACTTTCTCGACTGATCCCCGGAATACATTCCTCCAATCTGCGGAATCGTCTTATGAGACTCATCGATCATAATTACAAAATCATCCGGGAAATAATCAATCAGTGTATATGGAGCCTGTCCGGGCGCCAATCCTGCCAGATGACGGGAATAGTTTTCAATCCCAGAGCAAAATCCTGTCTCTTTCATCATCTCAATATCAAAATTTGTCCGCTCAGCAATCCGCTGCGCTTCTAACAGCTTATCCTGTCTTTTAAATTCTTTGACGCGCTCTTCCAGCTCTTCTTCAATCGCCTTGACGGCGCGGTTGATATTCTCTTTATCCACCACATAATGAGATGCCGGGAAAATCGCTACATGCTTTAACTCGTCTTTGATCTCTCCTGTAAGAATGTCCACCTCTGTGATTCTATCCACTTCATCACCAAAAAATTCAATTCGGATCGCAACGTCTGACTCATATGCCGGAATCACTTCCAAAACATCTCCCCGAACCCGGAATGTTCCACGATGAAAGTCCATGTCGTTTCTGTCATACTGAATCTCAATCAGCTTTGCTACAACTTCATCTCTGTCCTTGATCATCCCCGGACGCAGAGAAATCACCATGTTCTGATAGTCTACCGGACTTCCCAGTCCATAGATACAGGAAACACTCGCCACAATGATCACATCTCTGCGCTCTGCCAGTGCCATCGTAGCAGATAACCGCAGCTTATCAATCTCATCATTGATTGCTGAATCCTTGGCGATGTAGGTATCCGAGGATGGGACGTAGGCTTCGGGCTGATAGTAGTCGTAGTAGGAGACAAAATATTCTACTGCGTTCTCGGGGAACATCTCCTTGAATTCTCCGTAGAGCTGCGCAGCAAGTGTTTTATTATGAGCGATGACCAGTGTCGGCTTCTGTAATTGCTGGATCACGTTTGCCATCGTAAAAGTCTTTCCAGAACCCGTAACCCCCAGTAAAGTCTGGCATTGGTTGCCTTCCTTGAACCCTTTCACAAGCTCTGCAATCGCCTGTGGCTGGTCTCCGGTTGGCTTATATGGGGCTTTCAAAATGAATCTATCCATAGCAAAATCCTCCATGTGTGACTTTTCGTATGCTTACTGTCAGCCACATTTTCAAATATATTCGTAACGGAATGCAAAATACTCCGTCGAGTATTCATCATTTATTTATTCAAAATTTTTGTCTTCCAACACTGTTTGTAATTCTTCTTTACTAGGAAGTACCGTTTCGTATTTACTCGCAAATATCTGATTACTATCCTTAGGCAATGTCATTTCTACAATAGCATCCTTCTTATCTTTACAAATTATAATACCTATTGTTGCATTTTCATCGTCCAATTTAACTTTTCGGTCATAATAATTGACATACATCTGCATCTGTCCTATATCTTGATGCTTTAACTGGCCAATTTTCAAATCAAACAATACAAAACAACGCAATAAACGATTATAAAACACCAAATCAACTCTAAAATGCTCTTCTTCAAATGTAAATCTAACCTGTCTGCCTACAAATGTAAATCCTCTCCCTAATTCTAATAGGAACTTCTGCAAATTATCTATAATTCGATTTTCCAATTCCGTTTCAGAATAAGTAACCATTTCCGGAAGTCCTGTAAACTCTAAAATATACGGATCTTTGAATATATCTTCTGGCTTTTCAAGCATTTGTCCTTCTGTTGCAAGACGCATTACTTCTTCCTTATTTCTGCTCAATGACAAACGTTCATATAGCGAACTACCATACTGACGTGCCAATTCATCTTTACTCCAGCCATTTCTATATGCTTCTATTTCGTAAAAATGACGTTCTTCAATCTTACTTATTCTCATTAAAATAAGATAATGAGACCAACTCAAATAAAATTTTCTTCCTTCTTTTGTAGTCGGCAAGTTTTCAGATTGGGGAAACACCGTTTCCCCAATTGAATCTTTAGAATATACCAGATAAAATTTTCTCATCAATTTTAAATTATCATACGAGTAACCTCGCCCAAATTTTTGCGTTAACCTCTTTGATAATTCTTTTAATATGTACTTTCCATATGCTGCACGTTCTTTTCCATCCTGTTCCTCTTCAATAATCATTCGCCCTGCTTCATAATATGAGTATACCATCGTCATATTTACTGCAACTGATAATTTTTTTTTGCATTTTGGAATAACTCTATTACTTTATTATAAAAATTTTCCTTTTGAATGTTATCCATCTATTCACATCCTTTCATTTTTCTTACTCTAATCTTCGCAAAACTCTATAATCTCTTCCTCTGACATCGGACAATAATCATTCCATCCGAAAAATCCATACTATTCGGTACTAAAGCACCAAATAGCACTCGTTTTCCCCCTGACATTCCAGCTCACGAATTATTCCACCGCGATCTCCGGGAAGGACTCCTTAAACTCACCGTAAAGCTGCACGGCAAGGTTTTTATTGTTCACTATGATAAGCAGGCGTATTCTGATACTAATTCAAAGTGATCCACATTTTCTCCTTATCAGTATAGGCATATTTTGCTCACACTTATTCCCTGCCGTTATTATATCAAAATATAAAATAAAAGTACAGAGCAAAATCGAATGTTTGTTCTGTACTGTGCTATACTTTTTCACTATAACTTCTATTACATATTTACAACTCCTTTTTCAAATTCTGCCTCTGAACCAACAAAATGATCTGGTTCATACTCTCCATACGTTGTTTTCCATGCAACACAGCCGACCTAATCAATCTGTTTCGCTATCAAGTAACACATGTTCTAACGTCTCCTTAAAATCTTTTCTGATAAGATCTTAGCTCCCCAATATTTCTATATACATTTTCTCTTTTTCGTTGTTATAACAACATACTTTCCTTGTTCCATGCGCTATAATCCTCCCATAACTTGAAACACTATTCGAAATTTTTATCTTCGAACCTTATTGAAACCACAGGAGGATTATCAAAATGGAACAAAATATGTTTTGCTATCAATGTCAGGAAACAGCCGGGTGTACCGGATGCACAAAAATGGGCGTATGTGGAAAAACACCACACGTAGCCGCTCTGCAGGATCTGCTTGTCTGGGTGACGAAAGGATTATCTGCAGTGACAACGCAGATGCGCCGGGAAGATTTAAACGTGACCGGTGAAATCAATCAGCTGATTACCAAAAATCTCTTCACAACGATTACAAATGCCAATTTTGATCCCGAAATGATCACTTCCCAGATTGAAAAGACACTTCAGATCAAAAAAGTGCTTCTTTTACAACTGAAAAATCCGGAAAAATTGCCGGAGGCTGCCCGATGGTCTGCAGCCCCTTCTGAATTTGCAGCCAAAGCTGCCACTGTAGGAGTTTTATCAGCAAAGGATGAAGATATCCGTTCATTGCGTGAACTGATCACTTACGGACTGAAAGGATTATCTGCATACTCCAGACATGCCAATGTTCTTTTAAAAGAAGATAAAGAACTGGATACCTTCCTCCAACGCGCTCTCGCAGCAACGCTGGATGATACCCTGACCGTGGAAGATCTGGTGAATCTGACACTTGAAACCGGTAAATACGGTGTTTCCGGAATGGCACTTTTAGATCAGGCAAATACAGAAGCCTATGGAAATCCGGAAATAACAAAAGTCAATATTGGAGTCGGTAAAAATCCGGGGATTCTGATTTCCGGTCATGATCTGAAAGATCTGGAAATGCTTCTTGAGCAAACCGAAGGAACCGGAATTGATGTCTATACACATTCTGAGATGCTTCCAGCACACTACTATCCTGCATTCAAAAAATATTCTCACTTCAGAGGAAACTATGGAAATGCATGGTGGAAACAAAAAGAAGAGTTCGAGTCTTTCCATGGACCGATCCTGATGACAACCAACTGTATCGTTCCTCCAAAGGACACTTACAAAGACCGCCTGTACACTACCGGTGCGGCTGGATTTCCCGGCTGTCAGCATATTGACGACATACCTGAAAAAAACAAAGATTTCTCCAAGCTGATCGAACAGGCAAAACACTGCGCACCGCCTTTGGAAATTGAACGTGGTGAAATTATCGGTGGATTTGCCCATGCACAGGTTTTCGCTCTTGCAGATCAGGTTGTTTCTGCTGTCAAATCCGGGGCGATCCGGAAATTTGTTGTGATGGCAGGCTGTGACGGGCGTGCAAAAAGCCGCAGCTACTACACGGATTTTGCGAAAGCGCTCCCAAAAGACACTGTCATTTTAACGGCAGGCTGTGCCAAATATAAGTATAACAAACTGAATCTGGGTGATATTAACGGAATTCCACGTGTTCTGGATGCAGGACAGTGCAATGACTCCTACTCCCTCGCAGTAATCGCTCTGAAACTGAAAGAAATTTTTGAATTAAATGACATCAATGAGCTGCCGATTATTTACAATATCGCGTGGTATGAACAAAAAGCTGTGATCGTCCTGCTTGCCTTACTTTCCCTCGGAGTGAAAAATATTCATCTGGGACCTACACTTCCGGCATTTTTAAGTCCTAATGTAACGAAGCTTTTGATCGAAAATTTCCAGATTTCAGGAATTGATACAGTTGAACACGATATGCGCCTTTTCTTCGGTGAATAATCTGTCTCTCTGACCGTCAGAGAATGCACAAAAAGTGCAGAGCTCTTTTTCGCTCTGCACTTTTTCTTATCTTTTTATTCTGTTTCTTACAATTTTAACTCCTGGTACTGTACATGCTCTTCCAGTGCCTGTGTCATCTCCGCCATACGGCTCACATCCCCGATCAGGATCACGCCACAAAGACGGTTGTTCAGGAAATAGTATTTCTGATACTGTTTTTTGCCCATATCCTTCAATTCAATCGTCTTGTATACCAGATTTGGATTTTTTCCGTTGTCTCCTGCTGCAAACAATGCGGTTCTCATTCCGTGGAAGCTCAGTGCCGCCGGAACTGTCTCATATTCCATCTCTTCTCCTGCCGCATTCGCTCCTGCCACTTTTCCCTGTTCAGATGCTTCCGGCCAGATTGCATAGTTGAGACCGTCATACTGTGCACAGTCACCACATGCATAAATATCCGGCACATTCGTCTCCATTTTAGAATTGACGATCACCGCACGGTCCACTTCGATTCCGGCCGTCTTAGCCAGCACCGTATTTGCACGGACTCCTGCAGATACAATCACCAGCTCTGCCGGGAAAGTTCTTCCATCTGCCAAAGTCACTCCTGTCACATTGTCTTCACCGTCAATAGAAGCAATGCTGACACCTGTGTAAATCTGCACGCCCTGCTGTTCGCTGATGTGCTTGAGCATCTCACCTGCCGCGTCGTCAAGCTGACGTCCCATCAACTGACAAGCCGCTTCCAGAACCGTCACCTGACAGCCGGCCTTCTTCAATTCCCAGGCAGCCTCCAGTCCCAGAACTCCGCCTCCGATTACAACAACATGCTCCACATCCGGCAGCATTGCCGCCACCTTTTTCGTATCATCCAAACGGCGGATTGCGATCACACCTTTTTTTTCCGCTCCTGCGATTGGTGGAATGAAACACTCAGATCCCAATGCGTAGATCAGCTTTGTATAAACAAACTTTAAACCGCCTTCCAGTTCGATTTCTTTTGTTTCCGGATGGATCGCAACCACCTCCATATCCAGAACCTGCTGGATATTCTGCTCCTCATACCAGCCTGCATTCTGCACCGCGATCTGCTCCTCATCCAAATCTGCCATGATCGACTTTGTCAGCATCGGTCGGTTATACGTGCGGTAAGGCTCATTGGAGATCATCAGAATGGAAGCTGTTTTATTTCTCTTTCTGATCTCAGCCGCAGCATTCCAGCCTGCAGTTCCGTTTCCAAGGATCACATAGAAATCCTTTGTATCATTGGAAAACTCACTTTCCTGTGCGTCCACCGGAACAAAATTCTCTTTTCCGACGCCGCAGACCGGACACACTTCCAGTGAAGAATCAAAGATTTCTCCACAGACCAGACATTTTACAAGCTGACGTGCACCGCTTTTTTCTGCTCTTTTATTTTCTTTATTCTGAAGGATACATCCGAAATTATATCCATAGTCAAATGCGTCGATCAGATTGTCCTCGCCCGGTTTAAACCGCACACGAAATCCGTCTGCTACTCTCATCCGCAGCTGTTTCAATCGTTCGATTATATGAGGAACACCTTCCCCGCTCCATCCATAACTGCCGAATGCACTGGCCAGTTTTCCGCCATGTGTCCCTGCAAAGATAGAAGTCGTCAGATCCCAGATTGGCTTAAGTGCCTCTCCCACAATGGTAGGTGTTCCAAACAGGATTCCGTCTGCAAAACCGAGTTCTTCCAGCACTTTTGCCTGATCTGCCTCTACCATATCATAGCAGCGCACATCTATATCTCCGCTGGCCTTTATTCCTTCTGCGATCTTCTGCGCAAGCTGGGCAGTATATCCATAAGCACTTACATACGGAATGATCACTGTTTTCTTCGGATTTGGATTCACGACAGTACACCACTCTTCATAAGTATCCAACATCCACGAAATCTTGTCATCGATCACCGGTCCATGTCCGGTACAGATCATACTCAGATCCAACTCCCGCACTCTTGCCAGTGCTTTAGACATAAACGGCTTAAACGGTCCGATAATATTGTCAAAATAATATTTTGTGGCACGCACATAATCGTCCCACTGTGTCACCTTGCTTAACAAAATATCATGGAATCCATAATGAGAACCAAAAGAATCGCAGGTCACTAAAATCTGCTCTTCTTCTATATAAGTGTACATCGTATCCGGCCAGTGCAGATTCGGCACGCTCAAAAACCGCAGCGTCTTATTGCCTATCTTCATGGTCTCATTGTCTTTCACCGGAATCGCCGTAAATTCTCCGTTTACAATCTCCTTTAAAAATCCGATGGCACATCCTGTAGCAATAATCTTAAGTCCCGGGTTCAGTTCCAAAAGTCGCTCTACACTTCCTGCATGATCCGGTTCAGTGTGGTTGACTACCAGATAATCGATCTTTCTGATATCCGTAATCTCACTTAATTTTTCCAGATATTCGTCAAAAAACTTTGCTTTTGCCGTCTCAAACAGAACCGTCTTATCCCCTGCTTTTAAAATATAAGAATTATAAGTTGTTCCAAACTCTGTATACATAATAATGTCAAATACACGAAGCTGGTCATCTACAATTCCAGTCCAGTAAAATTCCTCTCTTAACTGTAATGTCTCCATTGTCATTTCCTCCTTCTTCGAAATTCTTTACATACACATTCTATAAATATTCACAACATCTTCTGCTTTCAGCGGAACATATGCCTCTGACAGTCCGCCAAAGATCACTGCATGTTCTGCCATTTCTGTAAAATGTTCTTCTGTAATCCCTACCTCAGACAAGGTCATCGGGATTTCCAGGCTTTTTAAGAATTCCTCTGTCGCATCAATTCCTGCGTTTGCAGTTTCAAAAAGATCCGCTTTTTCTGCGATTCCCCATACATTTTTTGCATATTCTGCAAACTTTTCTACCGTATGTTCATTCAGAATATATCGCATCCAGCGCGGAGTCAGGATCGCGAGCCCCACTCCATGTGTGATATCATAATAAGCACTCAGCTCATGTTCCATCGGATGACAGCTCCATGCACAGTCTTTTCCTGTGGAACAGATTCCGTTGATCGCCAGCGAAGACGTCCACATCAACTCTGCACGTGCTTCATAATTTTCCGGCTCACGCACTGCGATCGGCGCATACTGGATCACAGTTTTTAAAAGCCCTTCACTGATTCGATCCGGAACCGCTGCCCTTCTGGTATCAAAATACACCTCCAGAATATGTGACATAATATCTGCACTGCCTGCTGCCGTCTGGCTTGCAGGTACCGTAAATGTATTCTCCGGATTCAGAACAGATGCCTTCGGCAGCAACAGCGGATTTCCAAAGCCCAGTTTTTCTTTCGTCTTCAGATTGGTGATCACTCCGCCATTATCCATCTCACTTCCTGTTGCAGAAAGCGTCAGCACTGTACAGATTGGAAGTGCTTTTTCAATCCAATCCGGATGTAAGATCAGATCCCACGCATCTCCCTCATAATATGCAGCAGCCGCAATGGCTTTGGAACAGTCGATCGTACTGCCGCCTCCTACTGCAAGAATCACATCGATATCCTCTTCCTTGCAGATTTCCGCACCCGCATAGACACTCTCAATCCTCGGATTCGGCTCGATCCCGCCAAGTTCAAATATCTCAAACTCATGAAGCAGGTTTTTAATCCTGTCATAAAGTCCTGTCCGTTTGATACTTCCGCCGCCATATGTCAACAGTACCTTATTTCCATATGGGCGTAAAAGCTCCGGCAGCTTTTCTTCCTGTCCTTTTCCAAATAAAATTCTGGTACCAACACAAAAATTAAAATTTTCCATACTGCTCCGCCTTTCCTACGCTATACGTCTATTTTCCATCAGATAGTTACATTTTACCATTGAATTTTAAAAATGTCTTTCTTTTTATGTTTTTTTCATATATTTGATGCTCTTGTTTGACGCATTAGCTGTCTGCAACCGGGAACAAAATCGTAATCCGAAACCCATTCTTCTCCTTCATAACCGCACATTTTCCCGTCATTTTTTCCATCATATTTTTTATGCTCTGTAATCCGATTCCATTACTCTGCGTTTTTTCTCCCGAAAGCCGAATCTGATTTTTTTTCCGGCCACCGGACTTGAAAAATCGTCTGAAATCCCCTCTGTTCCAGATAACTGCACGTTTCTGAAAAAAGATCATATAGTAATGTCTCAAAATTATCTGGTTCTTCCAATTTTACCTCATCTTCTCCGGAAAGCAGAGAATATTCGAACAAATGCTCCGAAAGCTGCTTCATACGACGTGCTTTCTGATCGATCTTTTTCAGATATTCCAACAACTGTGCTTCATTTTCATACTTTCCTTTTTTCAGAATTTCTGTATACAGCATGATCGAAGTAATCGGCGTTCTGAGATCATGCGACATCTCCGTCACAATTTTCTGGTTTTCTCTTACAATCTCTGTCTCCTTATGAATCATCCTCTGAAACGATTTTCGCATATTCTCAATTCCTTCGGCGAGCTTGGACAACTCATCCTTCCCTTTTACAGTAATCGCATATTCCAGGCTTCCGCCCTCTAATATTTGAATCTCCTTACTAAGCTGTAAAATGTAATCCATCTTTCTGCGTATTCCGATAAGAACAAGCAGTAAAAACAGAAGAAATGAAAAAAGTACCTCAACGATCATCGCATAGTGATAAAATTGATAATCATAGATTCCCCATATGTTCACCTGAGCCGAACCATCTGCAAATTCGATCGGGTAATAATCCATCCACTCATATTCATTTGCCGGAATCTCCTCTTCCCATAATTTTTGTTCCGGATATTCCGATTCAAATACTACAATATCACCCTTATATACCCGGACATGCAACACCTTTTGTTGTTCAACCCACCTGTTTAACTGGTCTGCATCCTTAGAACTGATATTTTTCTCATGGATATATTTCTGCAGCTCTTGTATGTAATACTCATTCTTTTTTTCTTCCTGCTCTGAGCTGTCATAATACTTGTTAATGAGCATTTCTCCTGCATAATTGATGGCACAATATACAAAAAATGTTATCGCCGCAGATAAGGTTCTGCTTCTTCACGGACTTCATTATTTCTGCCTCTGTATATATTGTACCGACGCAAAAGTGCTTTGACTCTTCCCAATAATTCTGCATAAGAAAAAGGCTTGGCCAGATAATCATCTCCACCCGCCATCAGACCGATCAGTTTGTCTGATTCCTGAGCTTTTGCCGTCAAAAAAAGAACCGGCACATTGGATACTTTGCGGATTTCTTCACACGTACGAAGTCCTGACATCCCGGGCATCATAATATCTAAGATCACCAGGTCTGTTTCATCACTCAACAGTTCTAATCCACTTTTTCCATTTTCCGCTTCTTCCACACAATAATTTTCACTTTCTAAAAGAATCCGTACGCCTTCTCTTATATCTGCATCATCTTCAATAAGCAATACCTGTTCTTTCTTCATATCCAGCTCCTCTCCGGAAAAGATTTCCTGCAAAAATTAAGAGCGTACGTCTGTTAAAACATACACTCTTACGATCATCTTTAATCCACTTTACTTTCTGATGTTGTTCCTGATGTAGTCCCTGAACTTGAAGAACTGCCAGTCTTGTCATTTGAAGAAGTTTCTGATTTCTTACTTGTAGAATTGTCTGTGCTGCTGCCTGAAGTACTTTCTGTGCTCTTACCCGCTTCTGTACTACTGCTGGCTGAACTTTCTGTACTCTTTTCAGAAGAGCTTGCAGATTTACTGCTGTTCGATCCACATGCTACTGTTCCAAAAGATAACATTGCTGCCATGCATAATATAGTTCCTCTTTTTAAAATATCTTTCGTTTTGTAACATCCTTTCATCTTGTGATATCCTTCTTCCTCTTGATTTTATTTCAAAGGCTTATCTGTTTTTGATGGGTCTTATTATCCATGAAAAATCTTAAACATTTCTGATTCAATTCTTAACAAATCTAAACTTTCACTCACGATCGCCCTTTGCTTTATTGAAGTAATCATCCAGAAATGCTATCATATCCCCTTAAATCCTTCTCCATTTTTATCTTCTCGTTTCTTTTTCCACTTTTTATATCTCTTATTCCGCAAGGGAATTCCCACACCCAAAAACAGGACAACGATCAAAATTGTCAGTTCCATACCGTACCTCCCTTGATTCTGGCTAAAACTCCTTTTTCTCCATGATACGCACACTGATTTTATAAGAAATTACGATAAGAATCACGGATACAATACAACCGATCACACTGACTGTACCTGCCCCCATCTTTTCGACCCTTTGCAAAGCCGCTGTCATCTCAATATCAAAAACTTTTCCAAGCTGAATTCCACCGACAATCACTGCAAATCCTCCAACTCCAATTGCAACAACTGCCAGCCTTCCTTTTTCATTTCCGTACTTTAACTGTACCGGAATGGAAGTCCCCATAAATACAAGAACGAGTATGATTGATACTGCATAATTCACCATAAGTGCATCATCGATCGGAATCTCTTTTGTGATCCAGACATAGATAAGACTGATCAGAACAGACAGGGTCCATATTCCTCCACAGAAAAGTAAGCCAAACACATACTTTTCTTTCACATATCCTCGCCTCGATACAGGAAGTGTAAACAAAAATGAATATCCTCTGTCAAATTCATCATATGTAAGTGTTCCCAATACAAGAAGAAAGCCATACAGCGGAAACAGATTGACAATATAAGTGGGACTTTTCATGAAAACTGTGAATACCACACACATTGCCAGAAGTACCAGCACTGCATTCTTCTGCAGCTTCAGAATACAAAAATCTTTTACCAACAGCCCTTTCATACTCTCTCCCCCCTGATCATCATCAAAATTGCTTCATCAATGGTTCCATTTTCCACCACGACCTTCGGATAATTTTCCAGATAAAACTGTTTCTGATTCGTCAGAAGCTGATATCCGAAAGCTTCCTTCTTTCTGCTGAGAATATACTGTTTATCCAGAGTCTGATACTGCTCTTCATCCACTTTTAATACCGCATATTCGCCAAGCAATACATCCGTCTCCTCATGCAGCACGATCTTTCCATTATGGATCATATACAGATCATCACACAGCCCTTCCAGATCGCTGGAAATATGGGAACTGATCAAAATCGCACGCTCTTCTTTTTCCTCCATATATTCCCGCAAAAGATCCAGGACATCTTCTCTTGCTGCCACATCCAGTCCGGCTGTCGGTTCATCCATAATCAGGAACTTCGCATCATGAGATAATGCAAGAAGTACCTTAAGTTTTGCCTTCATTCCGGTGGAAAACTCTTTGATCTTCTTATCCAGAGGAATCTGAAACTGCTCACATCTGGAAATAAAACAGTCCTTTTCAAAATTCGGATACATGGACTTCATTACATCGATCACATCCTTTACCTGCAGATACTCACTGAAACCTGCATCAGAAAGTACGACTCCCAATTCCTGTCTGTCACTTTCTTGCAGCTCTCTCTCCGGCTTTCCCAGCATCTCAATGGTCCCTCCATCTGTATGGATCAGTCCCAGAGCCGCTTTAAATGTCGTGGACTTCCCTGCTCCATTCTGTCCGATCAGTCCGGTAATACATCCCGGTCTGACTTCCAGTGAGCAGTCCAGTGTAAAATTTTTATACTGCTTCTTTACTCGTTCTAACTTCAGCATGTGCTATCCCTCCAATATCAGCTCCAACATCTCCCGGATATCCTCTTTCGGCAGGCCGTATCTTTTTGCTTTGCGTATCACCTCGGTCAGCTCTTCTTCTACCTCTCGGCGATACTCTTCCATCATCATCTCTTTGTTGGCGGCAGCCACATAGGTGCCCTTTCCGTGTATGGTAACCGTAAATCCTTCCTGTTCCAGAGAATCATATGCTTTTTTTACAGTCAGTGCGCTGATCCTCAATTCTTTTGACAAAGTCCGAACAGACGGCAGATTGTCATCTTCTTTCAGCTCGCCGCTTATAATCTGTGCCTTGACCTGGTCTACGATCTGTTCATAGATCGGTACCATTGATGAACTGTTGATTATAATTTTCATATGTGCCTCCTTTATTTATAAACAGTATATAACAGTTCATATCTGTTGTCAACTGTTGTGTACTGTTTATTTTCCATTAAAAAAAGAGAAGGCATTTTGCCTTCTCCAATTACTCGTTTGCTTTTTCTTTTTTCAAAAATTCTCTGACCGCTTCTTTGGTCGGCATCACCTTCAGTGCCCCTTTTTTCGTCGTGATCAGTGATGCGGCCGCATTGGCAAATTCCAGCATCTCATAGAGCTGCTCCTCTTTCAAATCTTCGATTCCATGCTCCAGCACATAATTCAGTGCACAGGCTCCAAACGTATCTCCGGCCCCAGTCGTCTCAATCGTTTCTTTCTGTAAAAACGGTCTGCAAAATACTTGTCTGTCCTGATGAAATGCCATACTTCCGCCTTTTCCCATCGTCACATTCATCAGACGGATATTCGGATACTGCTTCTTTAACTGTTTGGCTCCCCGGATCACATCCATAGTTCCGGTTACAAATTCCAGTTCTTCTTCTGAAATTTTCAGAAGATCACACTGCGAAAGTCCATACTGTATCTGTGCTCTTGCTTCCTCCATATCAGACCACAGCGGCGGCCGTAAATTCGGATCAAAGGAAAGCAAAAGCCCCGCTTCCTTCGCTGCCCTGATTGCGTAAACTGTCGCTTTTCTGACATCCTCATGTGTCATGGACAAGATACCATAATGGAATGCTTTCGCACTGCGGACAAATTCTACCTCTACATGCTCTTCTTTCAGCATCATATCCGCACCGGGATTTCTGTAAAATGCAAATTCCCGGTCTCCGTCCTCCAACGTGTGCACAAATGCCAGCGTTGTATGTACTTTTTCACTTTCATACAGGTGAGAAGTATCAATTCCCAGCTCTTTTAGCGTATCCCGAAGCAGCATTCCAAACTGGTCTTTTCCTACCATTCCGAGAAAAGAAGTCTTTTTTCCCAAACGGTTGAGCATTGCCAGCACATTACACGGTGCGCCTCCTGGATTTGCCTCCAGAATATGATTTTCCTGTTCACTGTACCCGTTTTCTGTAAAATCAATCAAAAGCTCCCCCATAGCGATTACATCATATTTCGGTTCCATGCTCTGTTCCCTCATTTCTATCTGATATCATATACACTTCGTAAGGTGATCTGTTTCGGCTCTCCGTCAAGAATCCGAACTTTTTTCTCTCCCCCGTTCATGTCAAAATAGTTATCACTCAAGATCAGATCTTCATTTTCATTCTGAATTTCCACACTCTTTGCGTAAGCATCCGCTTTCACGGTAATCCACTCCCCGTCTACCTCGCAAGTCAGATGCGGGTTCTGATAGCGGAAATATTTCGGATACGAGAAAATGACCGTCTGATCCGCAATCAGATCTTCCCCGTCATAGGCCTGAAAGCTGACATACTCTTCAAATACATCAATCTGCGGCAGCCTTTCTTTTTCCAACCAGACTGCACAAAGTGCTGGAACTAGCACATCCTGCTGCTCGGTTCTTGCAATCTCACCTTTTGCGTTTCTCACCTGCCATTTGAGACAAATTGTTTTTTCTTCCCGCGTTTCATTGGATATGTTGAAACGCACTGATTTTTCAAATTCAAAATGCTGACGATTCATATTGGCTTCCTGTGTCATCCAGCTCTCCTCCTCGCAGGAGACAAGAACCGGTGCAAAGAACCGTTTTGCATAATAATGCAGAGCTTTCCATCTTCCGTGATAATCAATAGAAGACCAGGAAATGACCGGCCAACAGTCATTTAACTGCCAGTATACTGCACCCATACATCTTCCGCGGTTTCTCCGGAAATGCTCCACTCCATAACGGATTCCGTCTGCCTGCAGAAGCTGGGATGCATACAACACTGTTTCGAATTCTGACGGATAGCGGTAAGCCTGCTGCATGTAATTCATAATCTTTCCATTTGCCCCGTAATTGCGCTGATGCTTTTCCATAATATAGGAAAAAATATTCCAGTCGTCCGGATCATCCGTAAAGGACTCGATCGTCCTTTTTGCCGGAAATGCCTGGAATCCAAACTCCGAAATATACCGGAAATAATGCTTCCGATACTCAGAAAATGGGCGACTTCCATGCCATACCTTCCAGTAATGTACATCTCCTCTGTCCGGATCATTCGGATTGTCAAACGAGCCACCGGAAGACGGGCTTGCCGGCCAGTAGAATGTCTGAGGATCGTAAATCTTTAACACTTCCGGGATGATGCGTTCATACATAAACAGATAATCGCGCACTTCACTTGGCTTTGTCACCCAGCACCGCTCATCCACAAACATTTCCATCTCATTATTTCCGCACCATAATCCAAGACAGGCATGATGCCGAATCCGTTTAATATTGTCGATAAACTCCTGGCGGATATTTTCTTCAAATTCCGGTGTCAGCTCATACACCGAGCAGGCAAACATAAAGTCCTGCCATACAACCAGTCCCAGTTCATCACACAGATCAAAGAACCAGTCATCTGGATAAAATCCGCCGCCCCACACACGGATACTGTTGAAATTTGCTTCTTTACAGTCCATCAGTAATTTTCTGGTCCGCTCTTTGCTTCTTCTTCCCAGAAGATGCTCCTCTGGAATATAGTCGGCACCCATTGCAAAGAAACAGATTCCGTTCACTTCATGTGCAAAGCTTTCTCCCCACTCATCTTTTTCTCTCTTTACCGTCATACTTCGAAGCCCAATTTTTCGTTCCCAGAGATCACACTGTTTTCCATCCAGAAAAAGCTGCACCCGTACCTGATACAGTGGCTGTTCTCCTAGTCTGTTAGGCCACCATAGCTCTGGATCACAGATGGAGAGCGTTCCCTTTCCGGTTTCTGAAAGGCTGACGTTTCTTGTTTGGCCATCGGGAGAAATCACCTCTGCCTGCCATGTCGGTTTCCCGTAAACTTCCAGTGCTACTGCTTCAAATTCAAGCTCCACCTGCCCCGGTGTATGATGCTGACGGATATACACACTGTCAATCCGTCCTCCCGAAATTCCAAGCAGACTGACCTGACGAAAAATCCCGGCATCCGGAAGATGTGCACCCCAGTCCCATCCAAACATATAGTGGGCTTTTCTTAAATGCATAAAGCCTTCATACGTGTCTTCATTTCCGATATTGCCATATTTCTGATATGCATCTGCAATGTACGCAAGAGGGGAGTAAAACAGCACCCGCAGTCTGTTCTCTCCCTCTCTCCAGAGTCCGGTTACATCATACTCCCAGACTCTGTGCATATTGTATGGGTTTCCCAGAAGCATGCCGTTCCAGAACACCGATGCCACGGTATCAAGACCATCAAAATGCAGCACGATCTTTTCTTCTCTTGCCCAGTCAGCATCCATACTAACACAGCACTCATACTCATATTCCTGCTCCATTCTGCTGCAGACAGCATCCTCGTTGTCCTTCCAGTATGGGTCTTCCATGTTTCCATTTCTCAACAGATCTGTATACACGCTGCCCGGCACCTTCGCCTCTTGCCAGTTTTCCTCTGATACGCAGCGCATCCTCCAGCCCTGTTCTAATTCTTGCTTTCTCATTTTGCCTCCGGATATTCATTGCAAAGCAGACGGTATGCCGGCTCATCCTCTTCGATCGTCGGAAATCTTCCGATTGGTTCGTAGAAACGGTTGTCATTTTCATCATCGTTGCACATGGAAACTTCCCCGAGCAGCACTGCTCCGCTTCCCTCTTCCACATGGAAGTCATGATACATATATGGGTAGATTGTGATACTCTCTCCCGGTGTCAGCCTGATCTGTGTCCCTGCAGGAACTGTATATTCTCTTCCATCACAGTTGACTGTTACATCCGTATCCGCAAACTGTCCGTCTTCTGTAGAATTGTAAACCGTAATCAGTACATTTCCGCCTCCTCTGTTGATAATGTCTTCCATCTTATTCCAGTGGAAGTGCATTGGCGCCATCTGTCCATCCTGTACCATCAACAGTTTTTCTGCATAAGATTTTGTATATTTTTCATTTTTCACATTTCCGTTTCGGATTGTAATCAGTGCAAATCCAACCTCATCAAATTTCCCCAGTCCATAATCTGTGATATCCCATCCGAGCATATTGTCACGAATTTCATCATACTCGTGATTCTTTGTCTCCCAGTCCTCTGGTGTCCATTTGCAGAACGGTGGGATCTCAAATCCATGTTCCTTGATCAATGCTTCCATATCTTTGATAACTTTATTGATTTCTGATCTTTTCATTTATTTTTCCTCGCATTTCTTCTAATTCCTGACCTTCCAGAATTCTCAGTGTCAGTTCTTTTGTCTCTGATTCCATTGGTCCAATGGTATGCAGTGTATTTTGTTTTTCATGATATGCTCTTCCATAGACCGAAGAATTTGCCGGTTCCAGCCCTACCACGTAATCTCCGCTTGCTGTTGATTTCCATTCCATAAAATAAGGAAGCTCTTTTCCAGAAAACTCTACGGAAAATCCCAGGCCCAGCTTCGGATTGATCACCGCAACCTCTGTCTTTCCATTTTCCTCTGCATACAGCTCATGTAAAAATACCGCTTCTGGCTCATTATCCACCGGAGCCTCCATGGTACTCCAATTTTCCATCTGTCGTTTTGCATCTGCATCTCTTGGAGTCGTTTTTCTTGCCGGAATCAAAATCTCAGCTTCTTCATCAAGCAGCGGATAGCCAGCATTGATATGATACAACAGCATCAGCGGCTCCTCACGAAAGCTCTGATTCTCGATCACATCCCGGATCCGGATTTCTTTTTTCGGCCAGATTGTAGTAATGGTTCTCTTTAATACCAGATTTTCTCCAAATAATTCCGCTTCCCGCATCTCTCCATAGAGCTCCATCTCATATCCCTCACTTGTCCATCTGGTCCGGACAGCGGTATGCTCTGCCGGAGTCGTCCGAATCCTTCCATGCATGGGATACTGAGTCTCTCCATTCTGATATACGGCGCATATATTTTCCAGCCCGCAGGTAAAGAGCATTCCGCCCATAATGCTGCGCAGAGCTTCCTGTCCGTTGGTATCATACTGATTTCGACCCTGCAGCCCCGGTTTGGAGAGAAAACTGAAATTTATCCCCTTGTAGGACAGTTCGGAAAGATCCATTCCCTTTCCCTGCATGACAGTAAAAGATAATGGACCGTTTTTTACCTGCCAGGCAGACAACTTGTCTGCCCGGCCCTCCCGGTACTCGATCGGCGTCACATCTGCCACCTGATGGATATGTCCGGTTTTTCTTAATAATTCAATTTTTTTCTGCATCATACTGCGTGTCTCTTATTTTACTTCTTTCCACTCGTCAATCTGTTTCTGCATTTCATCAATGACCTCCTGCACACCGGTTGCTTCCAGCTTCTTCTCAAGCTGCGGCAAATATTCTTCCGGATCTACACTTCCTGTATACAGAGATTTTCCGAATTCATCCAGTATGTTTCTAAATCCTGCCACCTGTGTGCTGACCTCTGACAGATCAAAGTCAAATCCAAAGGATGGCGCTTCTTCCGCCGTGTCATTAAACTCTTTGAATGTTGCCCATTTATCGATCGGCTCGTTTTCCAGAACATATGTGTTGAACAGACCGCCCTGTACCCAGTATGGAACAGAATAATCTTTAGATTTTTCCGGATCCAGTTTTACTTTGCAGTCATAGATATATGGCTTTCCTTCTGCTGCATCCAGCTCTTCCTGCGGTACATCTACTTTCTCCCAGTGAACACCTTCAATTCCATAGTTTAACAGGTTTCTTAAATACTGATCTGTATTCACAAGATTTAAAAATTCCATTGCTTTTTCCGGATGCTCAGAGTTTTTGTTGATCGCTGTCAGAGCACCTCTGGCAGATGCATTTGTCACCTGTGTATCCATGATCGGAGTTGCCACAACCTCATATCCAAGATCTTTGCTCCAGATCAGCTCTGCATATGGCTGTCCGTCCCCTTTTGTCACAAAACGTTTTACTGACTTATCATCGGATGCCGTTGCAGCATCTTTATTGATATATCCCGCCTCATAATATTTACGCATCGTATCCAGTGTGCTCTGCATTTTTTCTGTTTCAAATACATTCTTTACTGTCAGATCTTCATCTCCGTATTCCAGACCGATCGGATCCTGGATCTTATCCATATACGTCGGCGCTGTATAATCTTTTGTCAGATACATCGGCACTACATCCGGCTCTTTTTCTTTGATCAGCTTCAGCCATGGTTCCAGATCTTCCAGTGTATGAATATCTTCATATGGAATGTTATATTTATCTACATATTCTTTTGTGAAGACCCACATCGGATTATTTCCGATCTCTTTTTCACTTGGCACTCCGTAGATCTTTCCGCCTACCTTCGCAGCCTCCCAGAATCTGGAATCGATCTTGTCATACATCTCACTGCCTTCTTCTTTTAACAGATCATCCAGCTCTAAAAATGCACCCTTCTGTGCATTCTGGAGATAATCATTTGCCCAGGAGCAGGTAAAGCACAGATCCCACTCGTCACCAGTATTGATGACTACCTGCATTTTCTGGTTGTAATCTCCCCATCCTACATTAATGACATTCAGTTTTACACCGATTTTTTCAGAAGTATATTTATTTACTTCATCAATAACCATCTGAGCATCTTTCTGCGCATCTCCTACCTGATACCAGGTCAGCTCTACAACTTCATCTCCGTTTTCATTTGTCTCTGCTTTTTTTCCACAGCCGGATAACAGACCGACTGTCATAACTGCTGCACATCCTGCAGCTACTACACGTTTCAGTTTTTTGAATTTCATAATCCTTTTCTCCCTTATTCTTTTACTGCTCCGATCGTCAATCCGTTTACAAAATATCTCTGGAAGAACGGATATGCGAAAATAATCGGAAGTGTTGAAATTACTACGATTGCCATTTTGATCGTCTCTTTCGGCATATTGGCTGCCGCCTGGATACCATCCACACCCATCATCGCTTTGTTGCTCGCCAGCCAGTCAATGGAGCTTTCAATCTTAATCAGAAGATACTGAAGCGGAATCCAGTCCTGATCGTCTATGTACATCATTGCATTGAACCAGTCATTCCAGTATCCAAGAGTTAAGAACAATCCGATTGTTGCCAGTCCCGGAAGCGCCATTGGAATGACAATCTGGAAAAACAATCTCCACTCGGATGCCCCGTCAATCTTGGCGGACTCCACAACGGAATCCGGAATACTCGTTTTAAAGAAGGTTCTCAATACAATGACATTGAATGAATTCATTGCCAGTGGCAAGATCAGCGCCCAGATTGTATTTTTGAGCATCAGTACTTTTGTCATTACCAAATAGTTTGCGATCATACCACCGGAAAACAGCATCGGAATGGTGATCACTTTTGTAAAGAACGAACGGAATGCATATGTTTTTCTGGATAACGCATAGGCATATGTTCCGGTCAGGAACAATCCGATCAAAGTTCCCAGTACCGTCACCAGAATGGTAACTCCATAACTGCGAATGATGTTCTCTCCTGCATCGATGATATACTGGTAAGCATACAGGCTCCATTTTTCCGGAATGAAGCGATATCCGTTCATTGCCAGCGCCTGCTCGTCTGTCAGTGAGATAATAATAACAAAGATAAACGGAACCACACTCAGAAGAGATAAGATTGTCAAAATAATGTTGAACAGCACATTCGTTGGTTTCTTAATCTTATTGTATTCGCACTGCTCCTGCTCCAGCTTCTGGATCATCTTTTCGGCTGCGCGCGCTTTTCTTTTTTCTTTCCACATACAATCTTTCCCTCCTTCCTAGAATAATGCGTTTTCGTTGTCAATTTTAGAAACCAGCTTGTTGGCTCCCATAATCATGATAAATCCGACTGTTGACTGGAACAGAGCCGCTGCAGAACTCATACCGATTTCTCCGTTTGTCTTCAGTGCACGGAAGATATATGTATCGAGAACGTTTGTTACCGGGTACAGCGGACCGGAGTCTTTTGGAAGCTGGAAGAACAAACCAAAATCAGATTTAAAGATTCCTCCGACTGCCATGATCAGAAGGATCGTAATAACCGGTTTTAGCAGCGGCAGTGTAATGTATTTGATCTGCTGCCATTTTGTTGCCCCGTCGATCACGGCTGCCTCATAATAAGTCTTATTGATTCCACAGATTGACGCCAGATATACAACTGTATTATATCCAATTCCTTTCCACTGACTCATAAAGATAATAATGAATGGCCAGACACTCTTTTCTGTATACCAAGAAACTCCTTCGCCTCCAAACTGCTGAATCACAGAGTTAAAATATCCTTTTTCCGGGTTCAAAAATGCAAATACACAATAGCTGACTACAACCCAAGAAAGAAAATATGGCAGGAACATAGAACTCTGATATACTTTTGCCATGCCCTTGTTTCTCAGTTCATTCAGCAAAAGTGCCACAATGACCGGAAGTACAACTCCCAGAATAATAAACACGGCATTGTAAAGAATCGTATTTCTTACAATAATCCAGGCATCTCCACTGCTGAACAAGAATTTAAAATTGTCAAAACCTACAAATTCACTTTCAATCAGACTTTCAAAAAATCCTCCAGACAGACGGTATTTCTTAAAAGCGACCAGAATACCGAATAGCGGCAGATATGCAAACAACAGAAACCATACTGCTCCGGGAAGACTTAAGCACAACAGTTCTTTATTTGTTTTCAGCTTTGTCAGAAATCCTGACTGTTTCCCCTTTTTCCTTTTCTTCACATTGTAACCTCCTTATTCATACAACCTGCAGCCTCCGGATGCTGCCCTGTATGTTTGATACATTTATCATACTGGATTTTTTTTATTTCTTATAGTCGAAAACTTTCAGTTTCAATGTACATTTTCTAGAAGGTTCCATAAAAAGGAAATGGACAAATTTTGAATCTCTGTTATCACGATCCAGAATTTGTCCACTTAACACTTAATATTTTTTCATATTTCGAAGAGACGCCGGAGACACACCGTAGCATTGCTTGAATTTCCGGTAAAAATAGCTGGTATCCGGATAGCCTACTTCCCTGGCAATGTCATTGATCTTCATATTGGTATTTAAGATCAGTTCCTTTGCCTTCTCATTTTTGATATTGCTCAGATACTGATTAAACGAACACCCCACCTCTTTCTGAAAAATCTGCCCAAGATACGAAGTGTTCATATGATACTTATAAGATAAGACCTTCAGACTGAACTCTTCCTTGTAGTTCTTCTGGATATTGCTTAAAATTTCCCGGATCACCGGTGTGTACTGAGAATCCTCTGTGTGAAGCAGCGTGATCACAGCAGTGATTTCCAGCATCAGAATTGCTCGAATTCCAAAAATATCCTCTGCCTGATAAATCCGGTCCATCAGCTCTGAAATCCCTTTCAGGCTCTGTGCTTCATTCAGATGGTATTCACTTTTGATGTCCTGCAGCAGAAGAATCGTCTTAAGTGCGATCTGATACAGTCCATCCAGGCTCGTATTGGCCTCCATGCAGTTCATAAACAGCTCTTCCACGTACTGCAGGGCCCCGTCCTGATCTTTCTCCAGGATTTTCTTTCGAAGCCAACTTGCATCCATCGTAATGTCTTCTGTACTCTTCTTTCGGATATCCATCTCGCTCATGCATCTTCCATATCCGGTCAAAAGACGATAGCGCAGCATCCCCATCATCCGACCGTATGCATGCGGCAATGCTTCATAAGAGTTGAGTCCATCCCCCATGGAAATAAAACTCATCACTCCCAGTTCACTTTCCAGCACGTCCTGCATTTCTTCAAAAAAGGCTTTTACCGCTTCCTCTGTCCACTCCACTTCCACATAGAACAAACACAACAGCACATCTGCACTTAGATAGACCGGCTTCACCTGACGGTACTTTTTCTGCAATTTCACCAGAATATTGCTGATGCCTTCTGCTTCCTCCAGCGAATCCAAATCTAACTTCATAATAGCCGGATACAGGATCTTTTGTTCTTCGATCGGTGGAAGCATCTCACAGAAGCTTTTCTTTTCTTTTTCTTTTCCCTCACCCTTTAAAAACTGAAGCCATCCAAGTCCTGCTTCCAGGTTCACTGCATTTCTCTTATCCATTTCATCCAGATGCTTTGCCGCCTGCTTCAAGGCACGATCCAGCTGTTCTTCATTGATGGGCTTTAGAATATACTCTTCCACATCCATTTTCAGTGCTGCTCTTGCATATTCAAATTCATCATATCCGGACAGAATCAGACAGCGCACTCGTCTGCTTAACTTCCGGATTTCTCCGATCAACTCCAGGCCATTCATCAGCGGCATCTCCACATCTGTCAGCAAGATATCTACCGGCTCTTCTCTAAATTTTTCCAATGCTTCTTTTCCGTTATGGGCAGTATGTACAACCTCCATATCCATGGATGCCCAGTCATTGATACATAAAATTCCCTGAAGAATAAATTCTTCATCTTCTACTACCATTACCTTTTTCATTGTTCATCTTTCTCCATCTGTACTTTCACGATAATCTCCAGTCCCTGAATCGAATTCTTTTTAAGAGAAATACCACAATTCTCTCCATATACAGCCCGAATCCGTCGGTTGACATTTGCCAGTCCAATCGCTGTCTTTTCTTTCTCTTGCAAACCACAATCCTGTAATTCTCTGTTCTTTTCTTCTATGGCATCCATCTCCATTCCCAGTCCGTTATCAAGAATAGAAAAGAACAGATATCCGTCCTGTTCTTTCGCCTGAATCCGGATCAGATTGTCATTCTCCTGTCTGCGTATCCCATGGATAAAATAATTTTCAACCAGAGGCTGCAAAATAAATTTAATAACTTTCGTGCCAAGCAGTTCCACCGGGCAGTCGATCTCATATTGAAAGATTCCCTGAAATCTGCACTCGAACAGTTCCAGATACTGCTTGCAGTAATCCAGCTCCTGCCCCACTGTAATCCAGTCATTTTCTTTCAGCTGACTTCTGAACAACACGGACATACTGTAGAGCATCTTCCCAACTTCTCTGTCATTGTTGCAGATTGCCCGCATCCGGATCGCCTCCAGTGTATTATATAAAAAGTGGGGATTGATCTGACTCTGCAGCGCCTGCATCTGTGCATTCTTCTTTTCAATCTCTGCCGTATAGCTTTTCTGGATATACTCCTCCAACTTTGCGCACATATCATTGAAATGATCTGCAATGGTGTCCAGCTCATCTCCTCCGCTGCGATTGATATCCAGACGAACCTGAAGATTTCCGGTCTCCACTTCTTCCATACCGTTCAGAATCACATCCACCCGCCCGGTCAGACGCCGGATATACACTGCAATACACAGAATACTCGTACCAAGTACGAGTATGGCCACTGCGACAATCGCCAGGATCTTTGGAAATAACCGTTGAAGCAGCATCTCCTGATCCATCAGCACACAAACCTGATATTTGCCTGCCGCTTCCTTCACAAGCTCATCACTCTGCTCCTGTCTCCATTTATCCTCTTTTTGTTCGAAAGAACTATATACCGTCTCTCCATCCTCTTCCATCACCAGCAGATCTGCCCAGGATCTGCTTTCTGAAATTTTCTGAAGATGCTGTTTCACAGAGAATGTAAAGATCATACAGCCCTCCTGTTTCATCGTACTCGGATTTATGATCTCTTTGATATAAGTCAGCTCTCCCTCTTTCTTTTTCCAGGTTCCTTCCTGAATCTCCCTCAGCCTTGCCTCCCCATCCCGATACGGATAGACAACTTCCTGTGACAGAAACAAAAACTGTTTTTTGGTGCTGTAGCTCAAGAACTCTACCTGCTCCAGCTCAGGATATGCTTCAAATGCATTGCTAACGAATTTCTCGATCCCGTTGTAGCTGCGCCCGTTAGATTCGGAAAAATAATCCAGCACATAAGCTCTGTATGCATCCGGTTCCATTGTAAGAAATGCCAGCAGATCCGACAGTTCATGCGTCCCCCTGTACAACTGTGTAAACAGATAGTCTGCCTGCGTTTCCTGTTCTTCTATGTACTCTGCTACTTCCTCTCCCAGATGTCTGCACTCTTCCTGCCTTGTGGAAACAGTATTTTTCACCATGACAGTCATAAAATAAACGCCCAGAATTCCCACGATCAGACATGCCAGCGCCGTATAGGTCCAGAATAATTTATGATAGAGTCGTTTGGCTTTGTTCTTTTTCACCTTTTCATCCCCCTGCTTTTTTGCCCGTTCATTATAACACGAAAAGAGAGCGCAAAAAAAGGCTCTCTTATCATTCTTTCTTCTATTTTGTACTGTTGTCCAATGCCTGCATGACATTGCGGTTCATAAAGACAACAAGAAATCCATAAATACTTGCCATAAACAGGACCACGGTGCCCGCCCGGATTTCAAGCAGCATCAGGATAAATGCCGCAACCGCGAGATTTCCGATGGTCAGTACTGGTTTTGTCACCAGCAGAATCGCTGCACCTCTGAAATAATCCTGCACCCTCATCTGATAACGGGATGCCAGAAGATACAGATTCGGTGTCATCAGTACCACTCCTGCAAAAAGCAGGAAAAATAAAACGGTGAGGGGCAGAAACGGTATCTGAACGGAAAAGAACTCTACATTTGTCCAGAACATCCAGATCAGCAGACACTGAATCACTGCCAGAAGACATTTTAATCCCCAGGTATCCTGATATCCCGTTTTGTAATCCTTCCACGCTCCTGTTTCTGTGCCCCGCAGCATCCTGTTCATGGAAAAAAATACTGCGCTGACTGCCGGTCCTGCCGGAATCAGACAGAGGAGAAACAACGGAAGGTATATTCTCACCTGGCTGATCCCTACAAACAGGAAAAATAAAAGCACCGGCAAATTGGAAAGTAAAAACAGACAATTTATTTTCAAAAAGTATAGAAATTTTTCGCAAAAACCTAATATCCTTTCCAGGTTGAACAACTCTCCCAGCATATGAATTCTCCTCTCTTTATTCTCACAATTTTATTTTTATAATTCAAACAGCAATGTTATGATCTCATATGGATGCAATGACACTTCAACTGCGTTCTCTGTACGCATCTCTTCTGTCGGACGCTCTCTCAAATCACCTTCTGCCCATGCTTTGAATGCAAACTCCGGTTTTACGCGCACCTTCTGTTTTGCACCTGCAAAATCATGGAAACGGATCACCAGATATTTTCCGTCTTCTGATTTCTTCACTGCATCGATTTCCACCTGTGCATTATCCACTGTAAAGAAACTTGCAGATCCCTTTTCTTCACATCCCGCAACTGTCTGCATCGGATTGTTCAATGCATGTGCGGATTTTACCACACCTCCGTCAACCAGATCTCCTGTGTGCGGAAGCAGTGCGTAAGTAAATGTATGCATTCCCACATCCTGGATATGATCCGGCTGCTTTTCGGAACGCAGAAGAGAAATGCGAAGCACGTTATCCTTGACATCATAGCCGTACTTACAATCGTTAAGCAGTGCCACTCCGTAATCACGCTCTGACAGATCTGCAAAACGATGTCCCACGGACTCAAATCTTGCCTGATCCCAGCTTGTATTCCAGTGGTTCGGACGGCGTACATTTCCATACTGAATATCGTATGTTGCATAAGTAGTGCGGATATCGACCGGGAACGCTGCTTTCATAAGCTGCTGTCTCTCCTGGAAATCAACCTCTGTAGCGAAATCAATTCTTCTCTCTGTACTGTATAAGATCATATCCTGAGAAATCGTTGTTTTCATGTAGCTCCACTCCAGATGGATGACCAGTCTGAGCGGACCGCATTCTGTGACTTCCAATTTTGTCAGGTTAGAGATTTCCCGCATTTTCTGCTGATAATAAATATCAATATCCCATGCATCGTTGTCCAGCGGCTTGTCCTCGAACATCTGAAGCGCATTTCCCCGCTCTCCCTCAGCAAGAACACTGCGTTTGTTTTCTTTGTCATACAGGCGTTCAATCTGTCCCTGTTCATTTAAAACAATCTCATAAAACGGAGTTTCGATCTCGCGGCCGTTCACAGAAAATACATTGTCATACTCTTTGGTTTCCCCCTCTTTGAAGTAAATCATATGATGTCCCATGGCAGGTACTGCTTCTGCCTGCACATAAGTCACATTGTCTACTTTCTGAGAAGGAAGCACATTGCCCTGTGCATCTGTAAACACACCTTCTTTTCCAGTCGGAACTGCTACGATCTCATCCAGATTCCATCCGGATGCATTGTATACCGTAAACCCTTGAGAATCCTCTGATACGCTCTGTTCCAGATAATGATCCACTACCTGCTCTGCGATCTGTTCAATCTTTGCGTAATCCTTTCTGGAATCCTCATATACCTCATGAATGGATGATCCCGGAATAATATCATGGAACTGATTGGTAAGGATCAGCTTCCATCCTTCAGTCAGTGCTTCCTGCTCTGCAAGACTCAAATCCCCTTTTCTCGCTGCCTGCATTGCACTCAGCCACTCTGCCCTGCGGTAGAGCAGTTCCATTTTCCGGTTCATGCGCTTATTGTATCCCTGGCTTGTATAAGTTCCTCTGTGGTACTCTAGGTATAATTCTCCATCCCAGGTATGTACATATTTATCTGTATTTTTTACTGTTTCTTTCAGGTCTTTAAAGTATTCTCCTGCTGTGGAAGTCTCCAGTGACGGCAGTCCTGGAATCTTGTTGATGCGGCGTCTTCTCTCCAGAAGATCACGATTGACACCGCCGCCTCCATCACCATATCCGTAGGAAACGAGCAGTTCCTTGTTCATTTCCTTCTCGCTGTAGGCATCCCATACTCCTTTTACAGTCTTTGCAGTCAGAAGCCCGTTGTAAGTGTAGAACCAGGATCCTGGTTCATTCCACGGTTCCGGTGTTGTAATAAAGTGTGTTAAAACTTCACTGCCGTCCATTCCTTTCCAGCGGAATGTATCGTGCGGCATTCTGTTGAACTGATTCCAGCTAATCTTTGTTGTCATAAACATATCGATACCAGACTTCTTCAGAATCTGCGGAAGCGCCCAGGAATATCCGAATACATCCGGAAGCCACAGGTATTCAACCTCTTTCCCAAACTCATCCTTGATAAATTTGCTTCCGATCAGAATCTGACGTGTTAAAGATTCTCCGCTTGTCAGGTTGCAGTCTGCTTCTACCCACATTCCGCCGTCAACCTCCCAGCGTCCTTCTTCCACACGTTTTTTGATCTCCGCATAGATTTCCGGAAAATCTTCCTTGATGTATTCGTACAGCTGCGGCTGTGTCTGCAGGAAAATATATTCCGGGAACATTTCCATCATACGCAGCACGGTAGCGAAGGAACGAGATGCTTTCTCATGTGTGTGTTTCAGCCTCCACAGCCATGCCATGTCAATATGTGTATGTCCCACACATTTTACTTTTACAAGTGACTGTTTGTCCATTGCATCAATCTTTTCATTCAACAGTATGTCTGCTTTATGTACGGACTCATAAAATGCATCACTTCCCGGATATGACCAGTCGATCAAAAGACACGCTTCATCCAATGCATTTCTCAAGTCATATTTGATTGGATTTCCGTCTTCCAAATTCTGCACTGTATCCAGTGTCAGCATTCCAAGATAGTAAAAATCATCCACCTGCTCATCCAGACATGCCAGATCTGCACGGTTGATTCTGTGTTCCTGCTCTCTTGGCACTCCGCCGCCCTCCAGTCCGGACCACAGTCGGAATGTCAGACTGAATGTTGTTCCGTAGAGTTTTTCCGGGAAGAACACTTCCTTATGATTCACATCTACTCCCTGATATGGTTTTTCATTGATATAGCACATTGCCTCAAAACCAGAGTTATTTCCGGCTCCGGTATTTCCGAAGTCAAATACGCCGACTACACGTCTGCCTTTCCACTCTTCTGGAATTGTAATTTCTTTGTGCATCCACAGATAGAGGTCTCTTCCGCTCCAGCAGTCACCGGTGTGAATCGTATCCCATCCGGAAAAATCGACCGGCACCACCGGATTTACAACACCCTGTGTATCCTCACAAACTGCAAACTCTTCTAAATTTTTCACATCTCTGTAACTGTATTCTCGTATTTCTGTAATTCTTCGATCCAGTTTTCTCTCTGTCAAAAACATAAATACCTCCCGCCCCAAGGGCTTTTTTCATTGATTGTCTATGTGTATTGTACAAAAAGTTTCTCTTCTCTACAATTTTCCAATTTCTATGTTTAGTGTACAAATTTCAGTTCCTGTACGTTTTACACCCGAAGCCGATATCCGAAATAATCCAGGAATAATTCCGCGTACATGGCATTTGCCCAGGAGAACCACTCTCTTGTGTAACGCGTCGGATCATCCTTGCAAAATCCCTCGTGCATCATCCCTTTTCCGCCTGTCGTCTGTGTCAGCATATCCAGAAGCTTTTCTTTCTCCTTCTGATCCGTTTCGGTCAATCCCTGCATCGCCAGCGCAATGTGCCAGATGTAGCCGGACGGCGTATGCCCACTTCCGATCCCTGCTGCAGCACTTCCTTCAAAATAGTAGGGATTCGCTTCGCTGAGCAAAAATTTTCTTGTGCGATCTGCTATCTCTTGATCCGCCGGATACCCCAGGTAAGACATGGACAGAAGGCTTGGTACGTTGGCATCGTCCATCAAATTGTACATTCCATATCCGTCTGTCTCATAGGCATAAATTTCCCCAAATTCTTCTGTCTTTGTCTTTCCAATTGCCTCGATTGCCTGATAAACCTCTTCTTTAAGCGCCCGCGCTTCCTGCCGCAGCCCTTCATCCTCTAAAATTTCTGCCGCAATCTCTTCCAGATAGCCGAGTACCACCACGGCAAACATATTCGATGGAATCAGATAGCCATATCTGCAGGCATCATCACTCGGACGAAATCCGGACCAGATCAGACCGCAGCCGGAACGGACCAGTGCGCCTTTTCCGTCTCGGGAAAGCGTGTCTGTGGCATAACTGTTACTTCTCATAAACCGATAGGATGACTGTTCCTCATGATGCTGCTCTGTGCAAAACACTCGCAGGATCTCTCTTACTCCCTTTTGGAAGTTTGCATCAAACTGCTCCGTGCATCCCACATTTTTCCATAATAAGTAGGCAAGCTGGATCGGATAGCATAACGAATCGATTTCAAATTTCCGCTCCCATACCCACGGACTCTGGTCGGGATCGTCCTTTTCCCAGCATGCTCCGTTCGGCGCCTCATTGAATGCATTTGCATAGATATCTGTGCAAAGATAGAAAAACTGGCGTTTCACCAGTCCGATCAGAAGTTCTTTGATTTCTGCATCCTCCTTTGCCAGAAATACATATGGCCGAAGCTGTGCCGTGGAATCCCGAAGCCACATGGCAGGGATATCTCCCGTGATCACATGAACCGTTCCATCCTCCATTTTCTTCACCGTCGTATCCAGCGTATTTGCATAACAGGTATAAAACTGCTCCATCCACTGCGGATGCGCTGCTGCTTTTTCTTTCAGTTCGGCAAGAAACCTCTCCATTGATTTTGGAAGTGTTTTTTTCATTGTCGTTTCACCTCGTACATTTTTCTTTTCTGCCTTCTATTCTATCTTCCAGGCTTTCGAGCCGAAAGTGGAAGAACTATAGAAACAGCGTACATTTTCTATCTTTGCATTCATATCTGTATAAATCTAATAAAAAACCGCAGAAAAAAAACAGTCAGTCATAATGACCAACTGCTTCTGTCCAAAACTTATCTTTCTGATTTTACAAGATATTCCGTTGTATCTTCTTCCAGTCTTTTCCTACCTGTCACTTGAAATCCATGCTTTTGATAAAACGAAATTGCTCTTTTATTCTTTTCCAACGCCCATAAATTGTCTGCACCAAATTCTTCTATCGCATATCGGATCAGCACATCACCAACTCCCTGACTCTGAAAAAATGAATCCACATATATTTTACTCTGTTATTTTATTACCATCATAGTTCCATATATTAATTCAAATTGCCAACAGCATAGATTTCATAGGATATTGCTTACATTCAGATATTTGCTTTTAAAAGTACGGTTCCCTCCGGAAATGCGGTTCGAAATACTTTTCTTACCAACGGACCGGCGATCAACAGCTGGAATGGAAGTGCCATAATAAAATTCTTTGGAATATTGGTCAGCCAGATCAGAAGTAAGCTTCCCCATTCTCCACTTTTTACGCAGGCTTCCACACCTCCGTAAAACGACATAATGATTACCATCGGTATTACCATGCAACTGGAAACAGCGATCACCTTTTGAAGCACACTGCTGTCCGGTTTAACCAGAAACCGGAATGCGAATGCTTTGGCCGGCCCTGATACGACAAACCAGTCAAACACCATCGCAAAAATATAAGCCACCGGGAAGCCAAGCCATGCTTCCTTTAAAGTCTCCACACCGAATTGTCCCATATGCAGCGTCACGTTGTAAACACTCATCCAGAGTACCATCACGAAACACATCATTACCGTATAAATCAAACTTTCTCTCTTATGCTTTGGCATATTTTTCTCCTTTTCTTACCTTCTTTTTTCATTTTGTCGTTTTGACTGTATTGTAAGAAAAGGACTGTCATTTTTTAGGAAATTTTACCACTGTTTCAAACACGATTTATCCAACCTGATGCTCAGATATTTTTCTTCAAGCTCCTGCCTGTAAAATACCGGTTTCCAGATTGTTTCTTTCACCGGATGAAAATGAGGGGATGAATACGCCGCCTGATCACCGGGTTCTATCGTCCCCGCCAGAAAAACGGATGTGGGACCAGACTGACCGCCAATCACAGATACCGATCTTTTACCATGTGCAGTCGTCCAAACGGTATCCCCTTCTTCACGATCCTGCAGATAAAAATCATCCTTTGGCTGTGGTGCAAATTCTTTTTCAAATATATGTGCCATTTGTTTTTCCTCCTGTCTACTCCCGTATCACATCCACCACCTGTTCTTTCAGCACAGACTGTCCGGAAATTACCACTGCCACTGTACAGATTACCATGTTAATCAGGATCATAACCAGAATCGGTACGATCTGAACTCCGGATTTTGGATGCAGATACAAAAATACATGTGTCATAAAATAATATAACACTTTTTGCACAACCAGATAAAATGCGACCATCAAAATGCTGGAATAAATTCCATACCGCAGCCCTTCTTTAAGCAACATCATCCGAAAACCGGAATCCGTGATCCCCATCGCCCTTAAAATCCCGAATTCATGCTTTCTGGCTGCCACCAGATACTGCATACTGTTCATAATATGCAGAAGGCTGATCACCAGAAGGACAAAAGCAATGCCATAGAAGAACAGCATTTTCTGATTCAGATAAAAGTTCTGCACCTTGATCTGTTCCGTATAATCCTTGACGACACAGTCGGATACTCCGGAAACAACCTTACGGATCTCATCTGTCACTGCGACCGCATCCGCATGTTCTTTCAATGCAATGCTGATGGTCCGGTATCCTTCGATGCCAAAATATTTCTTCATCTGTTCATTTGTCATAATAATGCTGGCTGCTCCATCCCCGTAAAACTGATCCACTCTTGCCAGTGTTCTGCTGACAACTGCCTGGACTTGAAGATCCGAATTCTGATACAGCGAGTCTTCCCCCTGAAATTTCAGTAATTCTGTCTGGGCAGTCTTCGGTATCCTGACTGAAAGCGCATCTCCGGGAGACACACTGATTCCATCATAGTTTCCCTGTCCGTCCATCAGCGTCGCCAGTATCACTGTATCCTCTTCCCGCATTTTCTCCGGATCAATTTCTCCCTCCAGAAGATAATCATTCAACTCCTTTAACATCCTGTCGTCATATCCGTAGATATTGACCTTTAATCCATATTCTCCGTTTGCTTTTCTCACCAGTCTTCCATTGAATTTTTCCACCATATCCGAATCTGCATCCAGAATGTTTTCCTCCGGATTCTCACTGCCCATATAATACTCCGGCCAGTGAAAAACATCATCTGACATCGTAAGCTCTCCCGCCATATACCGCACCGGTCTGACAGACTCCAATCCGCTTATCTTTTCCATCTGCTCTGCACATACCTTTGGAATCAGACTGGACAGTGAATCTGAATCTTCATACACCTGAATATCCGAACCAAGTCCGTCATCTGCCTTGAATGTCAGTTCATTGTTGACCTTTGCATTTTCTGTCAGATAGGCAGTCCCTAAAAAAAGAACACTTCCCACAGACAGAGACAATATAATTCCGATAAAAGTTTTCTTTCTCGAAAACATAAACTTCTTTGTCAGGACACCCGTCAGATCCTTTCGTTTCAGACTGTAGATCTTACGTCTCTTTGTCTGTGCTTCGCCTTCTTTTGTTATCATTTCCCGCAGTGTCAGCGTTTCCATCCGCCTCACTAAAATCAAACTTACAAGTGTAAGCAGGCACAGCAGAAAGATTGCTCCAAATAAAATCGCCTCTCCTGAAACCTGAAACGCGCCCGCCTGTGCACGTCCTGCCTGTGCAGCCTCTCTGGCCGCCTCTGCTGCGACGTACTTATTCGTATGCTGAATTCCCTTTGTCCGTACAAAAATACTGCCGATTTTCTGATAAATCCCCCATGCTGCTGCGTTTCCGAGAACACATCCAACCGGATAAGCCACTGCAAAGATCATCCACAGCTCGCTTGTCAGCACCCCAAACGTACGCTTTGACTCCATCCCCAGTGTCTGCATCACACTGTACTGTGACATCCTTTTCCGTACCGATACCTGAAACAGACTGTAGATCACAAATGTTCCGAATACTCCTATCGCTGCCAGTACCGCTTTATCCTTCAGATTCCACTTGTCGTCCAGATTCCCCCAGATATAAGGCAATCCCGCTTCCTTCCAGTGGAGGATCCCGGTCTTCACTGCTGCTGCCGCATTGATGCGGTTTCCGTTTTTCAGCCATTTCAGCAGCTCCCAGTTTGCCGCAATTTCCTTTTCGGAAATTCCAAATGTATCTGCAAATGCGCTCATCTGTCCGTAACTATCTTTGGACTCATCAAATTTCACATACAGGAATGTTCCGTTTGTTCCATAGTCCAGTGTCGGGTTCACAAATACCTGCATCCGCTGCGTAAGAGCGGAAGGCTGCTCTGACACAATTCCGCACAACGTAAATGTTTCTCCATCCAATGTAAATGTCGTGCCGATCTTACGCAGAATATCCAGATTCCGAAGTGTAAATTCATCCAGCGCCGCTTCTCCTTCCTCTTCCGGATACCTGCCCTCTTTCACTGTTCTTCCCATCATGGAAAGATAGCCTTCTTCTGCGTAATCCAGCTCGATCTCATAAGGCTCCTCTGTCACTTTGCGCATCGTCAGCACACCGGTTTTTTCCACGCAGTAACCCTGCTCTTTTTCTCCCGGCTGATACGTTTTCTCAAACTCCTCAAACCAGTCTGTGTCACAGCGCATCGTATAGTGCCAGTCTCCGGATTTTGTGCGGGCATTTTCTCTTGCTGCATGATTTCCGCTCTTTTGAAGTGAACCGATTCCGGTAAACAGAGCACAGGACAAAACAATCCCCAGAAACAGAGCCATCGTCTGTTTTCTATAATATTTCAGATAGGACCATGCAAGACGTATGATCTGCTTCATTACAGCTCACCGCCTTCCCCGTAGAATGCGTCTTCTCTCTGATACAGCCTGCCGTCCTCAATCCGGATAATCCGGTCACAGGTCTGTGCCAACGCTTCATTGTGTGTCACCATCAGCACCGTCTGATGGTATTTCTGACTGCTGGCTTTTAACAGGCCGATTACCTCCACGGCAGTTTTGGAATCCAGATTCCCGGTCGGTTCGTCTGCGAGCAGAAGGGCAGGTTTGTTTGCAAGCGCTCTTGCAATTGCAACTCTCTGCTGCTGACCGCCGGATAGCTCACTCGGATACCGTTTCCGTTTCTCCCACAATCCCAGCTCATTTAATAATTCCCTGATATGCTCACGATCTACATGACTTCCTTTGTCAAAGGTGACCGGAAGCGCCACATTGTCATACACATTGAGCACCGGCATCAGACTGTAATTCTGAAACACAAATCCAATATTGCGTCTCCTAAAAATCGTCTGTTCCTTTCTGGTCAGACTTCCGATATCATGCCCCCTGATGCTGATCTTTCCTTCTGTCGGAACATCCAGACCTCCAAGCAGATTCAACAATGTACTTTTTCCGGAACCGCTCGTTCCTACGATTGCAATAAATTCTCCCTGTTCTGCAGCAAAGCTGACATCGGAAAGTGCCGTTACCTGATTTTGATGGGAACCATATGTTTTCACCACATGCTGTACTTCTAAAATCTTCATTCTCTTCCAGTTCTCCTTTTCTCTTTGATACCATCAGTGTAACAGCCCCATCTTACAAAAATCCTACAGCAGAAAAGAAAGTTCTTACAAAATTGTCATTTTTCCATCCGCAGAAATACCGAAAAGCAGCTTCCCTTTCCATAGACAGATTCCACCTGAATGTATCCCTTTTCCTTCTCCGCGATCAGCCTGGACAAATAAAGACCGATCCCGCTTCCTTCCAGATTTTCTACATCTTTACTCCGATAGAATCTCTGAAAAATCCGCGGCATCTCTTCTTTTCGGATTCCGATTCCTGTATCTGTGATCCGGATTTCTGCGTACATTTCATACTGCTTAAGATCAATCTGAATTGCTCCGCCCTCACTGGTATATTTCACTGCGTTTTCCAACAGATTTGCAAACACTTCTGACGTCCACTTTGCATTGTGATAAAGAAACAGATCCGGGATATACCCTGTTTTGATCGGAATCTGTTTCCTGGCAGCCTTTTCATACACCAGATTCACCGCATCCAGAATGGTCTTTCGAATCGGGCACATCGAAACCTCAAAGACCATGACATTCTGTTCCAGCTTCACCATTTTAAACAGAGAATTTAAGATCCATTCCAGTTTTTCACTCTGCGTCTGCATTTTTGCCAGAAACTTTTCTCTTGTCTCCGCGTCCTGGTTTTCTTCCCTCAAGATTTCTTCGTACATCCGGATATTGGCAAGCGGTGTTTTCAGCTGATGAGACATATTGGAGATCAGACTTTTCACCTGCTCTTTTTCCTCTTCTGCCTGAGATACAGACATCTCCTGCATTTCCTGGATTTTGCGGATTTTCCCGGAAAGAGCTGACACTTCGCCTTCCTTCAGATCCGAAACAAGGATCGGATCTCCCTCCAGAATAGATTCCAGCATCCGATCTGTCTCCCGGTATAGTTTTTTCCGCCTGCGATACTCATACATCCCAAACAAAACACCGGACACACATCCTGCTGATAGAATTCCTGTTATGATCGATTCCATACCTTTATCGTTTCTCCTCTTCTCTCCAGATATATCCAAGTCCGTGAACCGTCTGGATCCACTGCGGATTCTGCGGATCTGCCTCGATCTTTCTGCGAAGTCTCCGAATATTGACGGAAACGGTATTCTCATCCACAAACTTTCCGTCTTTGTCCCAGATCCGCTCTAAAATCTGTTCCTTTGACAATATCTGTCCCGGATTTTCCAGAAAATACAAAAGCAGTTTGTACTCGATCTTACTCAGCTCCAGCACTTCTTCTTTGCAGATCACCTGACAGCTGCTTTTGTCCAGACGGATTCCATTGGAGCTGATCCACTGTTTTTCACTCTTTCTGGAAAGCAGCTTTTTGATCCGCGCTTTCAGCACCGCGATAGAAAATGGTTTTGACATATAATCATCCACTCCCATCTCCAGTGCTTTCACCTCATCCAGTTCTGTATCCCTCGCCGTCAGCATCAGAATGAACACATCACTGCTTTCCCGAATCTCACTGCACAGCGAAAAGCCATTTCCATCCGGAAGATTGCAGTCTAACAGAATCAGATCGCAGGAAGATGTCTTCCATAGCTTTCGTCCTCTTTCTGCATTTTCCGCTGTCAGGATCTGATAGCCTTCCCCACTCAATGTATACTCCAACCCTTCCCTGAGATCTGCGTCATCCTCTATGATCAAAATTGTATCCATGTCTAGTTCCCCTGTTTTTCGTTTTGTCTTTATTATAACAACAGGGAGTGGGGAAATCTATCTTTATTCTCGTTACTGTTCCATATTTAAATATCTGTAAAGAAAATCAAGACCAATCTCCAAATTCCCCTTGTACTCTCTTTCCCCGTTTATTATACTTAGTACAGAGTTTCTAAACCCATCAAAAAGAAAGGAGCATTTACCATGCTTTCAAAAGATTTATTACAGCAATTTGAAGATAATATCACAAGATTTGATGAAAACATACATGCTTTCGAAAATGGAGAGATCGACCGCCAGACCTTCAAAGGCATCTCCGGAGGCTTTGGAAGCTATGCACAGAAGGAACAAGGATATATGCTGCGTCTTCGTCTTCCGGGCGGTCATATTACAAAAGAGAAATTAAAATTCCTTGCAGATAAGATTTCAGAACATCAGATTTCCCTGCTCAAGCTGACCACCTGCCAGACCATTCAGTTTCATGACTTGTCCGTGGACTCTGTTCCACAACTTATCCGTGATGCTTTAAAAGTCGGCATCATCACACATGGCGGCGGCGGAGACAACCCGCGTAATGTCATGGCAAGTCCTCTGACAGGCACTGCACCGGATGAGACATTCGATGTATTTCCCTATGCACAGGCTGTAGGAGAATATCTTCTGACCGAGATGCCCGGACTTCATATGCCCCGAAAATTAAAAGTCGGATTTTCCAATACCCAGGCCAATGAAGTACATGCTACATTCCGTGACCTTGGATTTGTAGCAAGAGAAAACGGAACATTTTCCGTTTACTGTGCAGGTGGATTGGGACCAAATCCAAAACTCGGCGTTCACATTACAGACAATGCAGATCCAAGCGAAGTATCCCTTTATGTCCATGCTATGATTCGTCTTTTTACCACATATGGCAATTATGAGTCACGCGCAAAATCCAGAACCCGCTATCTGCAGGATACCCTTGGCGAAGAAAAAATCCGGAACTATTTCCTCCAGTTTGTGGAAGACGCGCAAAAAGAAATGACTCCATGGCCTGTAGAACCAGTCCATCCGATTTCCAAATCTGCTGACGGCACTCTGTCCGAAGCACTTCTGACAGAAAAACGGGTACTCCCACAGAAACAGAACGGCCTGTACACGGTTTCTTATCATCCGCTGGGCGGACGGCTTGCACCTCAAAAACCGTCTGAACTGTATGCCGTGATCAAAGAGATGCCGGAAACCGAGCTTCGGATCTCACCGGACGGCACCTTGTATATCATCAATCTGACTGCAAAAGAAGTACCTGCTGTGTTAGAAGCCACAAAAGACGGAGCTACTTCTTTATTTGAAAGCAGTGTCAGCTGCATCGGCGTTCCAATCTGCCAACACGGACTGCGCAATTCCTATGCACTGTTAGAGTCCTGCATTCAGCGGGTCCGCAAGGAACAGTTCGCCGACAGAGTCCTTCCATGTATCCATATTTCCGGATGTCCTTCCAGCTGCGGAAGCCATCAGGCGGGAAGTATCGGTCTTGTCGGACACTCCAAACGGGTGGATGGAAAAATGGAACCTGCATTCAAATTATTTGTAAACGGAGACAGCGAAGAACCTGGAGCACATCTGGGCATCGAAAAAGGTGTTCTTCTGGAGACTGTAATCCCGGAATTTTTCGCAGCTCTCGGAAAACGAATTTCCGCAGCAGACAGCACCTTTGACGTCTGGTATCCGACTCACACAGAAGAATTTGATACACTTGCTGCTGAATACGCAGAGAAGACACAATAGCTTCAAAATAAAAACCAGGCAGGATGCCTTCCTTTTTACGGGAACATATCCTGCCTGGTTTTTCTGATTATTCTGTTTCTATAAAATATCAATATGTTCGCCTGCAAGTGCCTTGTTCATACTTCGCACCGCACAGAATTTTCCGCACATGGAACAAGTATCCTCATGTTCAGGCTTTCTCTCATTCCAGATCCGTTTTGCCGTCTCCGGATCCATGGCACACTCCCACTGTGCTTCCCAGTCCAGATTTCTTCTGGCTTGTGCCATCCTGTCATCTGCCTGTCTTGCTCCCCGCACTCCTTTTGCAATATCTGCCGCATGTGCCGCAATCTTAGAAGCCATGATTCCCTGTTTTACATCTTCCAGATTCGGAAGGGCCAGATGCTCTGCCGGTGTCACATAGCACAAAAATGCCGCTCCTGCCGATGCTGCCACGGCTCCGCCAATCGCAGAAGTAATATGGTCATATCCCGGAGCAATATCTGTCACAAGTGGTCCCAATACATAAAACGGCGCTCCCTGACAAATGGACTGCTGCACTTTCATATTTGCCTCGATCTGATCCAGAGGCATATGTCCCGGACCTTCCACCATCACCTGAACATCCTTCTCCCATGCCCGCCTGGTCAGTTCGCCCAGACGCACCAGCTCCTCAATCTGGCAGACGTCCGTTGCATCTGCAAGACATCCTGGTCTGCATGCGTCACCGAGTGAAACTGTCACATCATATTCCCGGCAGATATCCAGAATCTCATCATAATATTCATAAAATGGATTTTCTTCCCCTGTCATACACATCCACGCAAATACAAGAGAACCACCTCTGGATACGATGTTCATTTTTCGCTTATGCTGCCGAATCTGCTCGATTGTTTTGCGCGTGATGCCACAGTGCAGTGTCACAAAATCTACTCCATCCTGTGCGTGAAGACGGACCACATCGATAAAATCTCTGGCAGTCAGCGTATCCAGATCCCTTTGATAGTGGATCACGGAATCATAGATTGGAACAGTACCGATCAGCGCCGGACACTCACTGGTCAGCTTTCTTCGAAATGGAATTGTATTTCCATGAGAAGACAGATCCATGATGGCATGTGCGCCCATCTCAACTGCCTGCATCACCTTCTGCATCTCCACATCGTAATCTTTACAGTCTCTTGAAACTCCCAGATTCACATTGATCTTTGTACGCAACATCGAACCGATTCCTTCCGGATCAATACAAGTGTGATTTTTGTTGGCACAGATGACAACCTTTCCTTCTGCCACCAGCGGCATCAACTCCTCGGTCGTCATGTGTTCTTTTTGTGCCACGATCTCCAGTTCTTTTGTCACAATCTGTTTTCTCGCTGCTTCCATCTGTGTTGTATAGTTTCTCATATGCATTCCTTTCCATGCCCGCCGCGGAGTATGCAAAAAGCTGCTGCAACGCAAACGCATCACAGCAGCAATTTTTCTTCTCAGATCCTATCACTTTCTCTGTATATCCCTACGTTGGCATTATCCAAATCAGGTTACGGGTTTTAAGCGATCCAGCTTTCTCTCAGCCTGCTTTCTGCAAGCACCCCTTTTTTGTTTCTGTTGATATTATAAACACTCTCATTCTTGGAATCAAGTGTTATCTGAATTTTCTTTTTGCCCTTGAGGAAGCTCTTCGCGAAGTCCCAGTATCCCTTCAACCAGAATCTTTACGTCATCCAGAATATAATCAAATGCACCGGCCTGACACATATTGATCAATACCAGTCCCAGCGGAACTGCCAGAATCATACCAAAGACTCCCTTGATCTTATATCCAACATATAAAAGCAGCAGTGTCACCAGCGGATTCATTCCCATGCTGTCACCTACCAGCTTTGGCTGCAAAAGCTGACGCACTATCTGGGAAACTGCATAGATGATCACCAGACCGGCTGTAATTTTATATTCACCGATAAATACGGAGTAAATTGCCCATGGGATCAACGCAGTTCCCGTTCCAAAAAATGGCAGGAAATCCAAAAATGAAATCAGAAATGCAACCAAAACCGCATAATGAATTCCAAGCACAAGAAATCCGGCAAACAGGATCAAAAAAACAACACCCATGATCTTAAACTGCGCCTTGAAATATCCGCCTACTGCATATTTCAGATTATCCATCACCAGGATCATCCTCTTTTCCACAGACGGCGGTGCGATTTTATGAAACCATGCGATCACTTCTTCTCTCTGGATTGTAAAAAAGTAAGCTGCCAGTATCGCAACAATGAAAGAAATCAGATAGGACGGAAGTCTTTTTGCAAAATTTCCCGCAGCCGTCACCGTCGGCTCGCTGATTTTCGAAACAAGATTCCCCATATAAGTATCCAGATTCTCGACGATCGTTGTCCACCCATTCTGCACTCCCCGGGGAAGCCTGCTAAACGCACCGGATAAGGTATTTCCGATCTCGCGCATCCCCTCTTCCAGCTGTGCATAAATATCCGGAAAGTTCTGAATCAGATCTGTCACTTCCGCTGCAATCCTGCTGACTGCAAAATATCCCACTAAAACGATCAGCCCAATGACCATGATAACAATCATTGCTGTTCCCAGCTTCTTTACGATCTTCAATCGCTTTTCCAGCCAGTTCACCAGAGGTGTCGCAATGGCAGAAATGATCCAGCCCACAACGAACGGCATGAGAAATCCGATTGCTTTTACGCCCAGGATAATAAACGCAGCCGTTGCCAGTATACTGAACACAAGACTTACCACCACTTGCCAGTAAGGTCTTTTTCGCTCCATAAAAATCTCCTTCCCGCATCGTGCTTTTCCTGTTTACTCTATCATTCTCCGAAATTATTCTTTCGTTTCATCCTCCAAAAATCTTTCCGGAAACAGATATTCCCGCTCAGCCAGATCCCAGATTTCGTCTCTTCCCTGCTTTGTAACCGAAGAAAACGGGATCACTTTTGTTCCCGGAAGCAGATTCAGACCTGTTTTTAACATCTTCACATGCTTCTGCACCTGACTGCGTTTTAATTTATCCAGCTTTGTGGCAATGATGATCGGCTGAAATCCCTGATCGACGATCCACTGATACATCATCTTGTCATTTGCCGAAGGGTCATGCCGGATGTCGATCAGAAGAAAGACTGCTTTCAACTGTTTTGATGTATGCAGATAGCGCTCGATCAGATTTCCCCACTGGATCTTTTCTTTTTCCGATACTTTCGCATACCCGTATCCCGGCAGATCCACCAGATAAAGTTCCTCGTTGATATTATAAAAATTAATCGTCTGTGTCTTTCCCGGTGTGGCAGAGATCCGGGCATACGATTTTCGGTTCATCAGCGCATTGATCAGGGATGACTTACCCACATTGGATTTCCCCGCAAACGCAATCTCCGGTTTTTCATTTTCCGGCAATTTACTTGTAATTCCACAAACAGTTTCCAGATTGATATTCTTTATTACCATAGTTTACTCCCCTCCGGATATTTTATCCTGATCTTCTGACACAAATGCTGCCTTCAGCACTTCCTCCATATGTTCTACAGGCAGGATCTCGAGTCCTTTTGTGATTTCCTGAGAAAGCTCTTCTACATCTGCCAGATTCTTTTTGGGAACAAGAACTGTTTTTATCCCGGCATTTTTCGCAGCCAGAAGCTTTTCCTTTAATCCTCCGATCGGCAGTACACGTCCGCGCAGAGTCACTTCTCCTGTCATGGCAATATCTGCACGCACCTTTTGTTCTGTGATCGCAGAAAGCATTGCCGTTGCCATGGTGATTCCGGCTGACGGACCGTCTTTGGGCACTGCACCCTCCGGAATATGTACATGGATATCATATTTTTCAAAAAAGTCATCCGCAATCTGATAATCTCTGCTGACAGAACGGATATAGCTGATTCCGGTCCGTGCTGATTCTTTCATCACATCTCCAAGCTGACCTGTGAGCATGATCTCGCCTTTTCCAGGCATCACATTCACTTCGATCTGGAGGGTATCCCCACCCACACTTGTCCATGCCAGTCCACGCACAATCCCGATCTCATCCGCTGCATTTGCCATCTGATACGTAAACTTCTCTTTTCCCAGATATTTGAACAGATTCTTCTCTGTAATTGTAACACTCTTTTTCCCGGTTGTAAGTATTTCTTTTGCTGCTTTTCTGCAAATATTACCGATTTCTCTCTCCAGCTGACGTACTCCCGCTTCTTTTGTATAGTTGGATGCAATCTTCCAGACTGCATTTTTGCTTATTTTCAGCTGTTCTTTCTTCAGACCATTTTTCTCCAGCTGTTTTGGGATCAAATGCTCTGTCGCAATATGCAGCTTCTCATTCTCTGTGTAGCTGGTCACCTCGATCACTTCCATACGGTCCAGAAGCGGACGCGGAATCGTCTGCAGTGAATTTGCAGTGGCAATAAACAGCACTTCCGACAAATCCAGCGGAACTTCCAGATAATGATCACGGAATTTGTAATTCTGTTCACTGTCCAGTACTTCCAGAAGCGCAGAGAACGTATCTCCCTTATAGTCTGTGCTGACTTTATCAATTTCATCCAGAAGCATCAACGGATTCTTGACACCTGCCTGACGAATTCCATTTGCGATGCGTCCGGGCATTGCTCCTACATATGTTTTTCTGTGCCCCCGAATTTCAGCTTCATCACGTACACCTCCCAGTGAGATCCTCACATATTGCTTTTTCAGGGCTTTTGCCAGAGATCTTGCAATGGATGTCTTTCCAGTCCCCGGAGGCCCCACAAGACACAGAATCGGACTCTCCCCTTTTTTGGTCAGAGAACGTACTGCCAGAAATTCCAGAATTCGTTCTTTGACCTGTTCCAGACCATAATGATCTGCTTCCAGCACTTCCTCTGCATATTTGATATCCTGATTGTCCTTCCCGGCTTTATCCCACGGCATCTCAAGCAATGTTTCAATATAGGTCCGTATCACACCGCTTTCTGCCGGACTGTTCAGTGAGCTTTTGAATCTGCTGATTTCTTTTTTCAGCTTTTCGTTCACTTCTTTTGGCGCTTTCAGATTCTTTGCTGCTTTTTCAAATTCTTCCGCATCGGACAATGTAGAATCATCCCCCAACTCCTCCCGGATCAGCTTCAGCTGCTCCCGAAGAATGTATTCTTTCTGATGCTTATCCACACGTTCCTTCACCTTTTGCTGCAGTTCATCTTTGATATCCATGATCTGCACTTCGTTGACCAGCTTAAACGCCAATGTCTCATATCTCTCCCAAAAATCCACTTTTCCGAGGATTTCCTGTTGATCAACATAATAAAAAGGCGTGTTTGCAGCAATCTCATCCACCAGCTTTTTCAGGCTTTTGATCTCCAAAATCTCTGCCACTGCTTCTTTTGACATTTTTCCGTTGCGAGCGGCATAGTCCAGAAAAGTATCTTTAAGACTCCTTGCCATTGCCTCTCCATTTAGATCATCCTGAATGACAAGATCGGACTCATCGATCACCTCGACCTCTGCCTGCAGATACGGCGTATCCTGCTGAAGCTGTTTTAAGATTCCTCTTGTTTCTCCTGAAACAAGTACCCGGACGATATGCTTTGGAAGCTTCATGATCTGTTTGATCGTTCCAACAGTTCCCACCTCGTAAACATCTTCCTGTGTAGGGTCGTCTGTTTCTATTGATCTTTGTGCCACAAGAAAAATCTTCTGGTCTCCCGCCATGGCTTCCTGAATTGCTGCGATTGATTTTTCTCTGCTCACATCAAAATGTACTACCATTTCCGGCATGATAGTCATTCCACGCAGAGCTACCATCGGAAGGCTTTTTATTTCTCTGTTCACCTGTATTTTCCTCCTGCTTTTTGTTTTATCCAAAATCAAAACAAGCGGGTACATGGTCCTCCCTATGCACCCGCCTGTGTTATCTATGCACTTTCAGATGTCAGAAAAGATTTTCGCTCTTCTCCATCGCACTCATACAATGGCTGACCCTTTCCTTCCACAACATCTTTTGTAATCATACATCCTTTGATGGTATCATCAGATGGTACACGGAACATTGTATCCATCATAATATCTTCCATAATGGCTCTTAATCCTCTGGCTCCCGTTTTCCTTGCAAGAGAGGTCTCTGCGATCGCATCCAGAGCTGCTTTATCAAACTCCAGCTTTACGCCGTCCAGTTCCATCAGCTTCTGATACTGCTTCACAAGAGAGCTCTTCGGTTCTGTCAGAATCCGGATCAAAGCCTCTTTATCCAGAAGATCCAGAGATACTGTAACAGGAACTCGTCCTACCAGCTCCGGAATCAGACCAAACTTCACCAGATCCTGCGGAAGCACCTGATGCAGCAGTACATCTACATCCTCCTCATGCTTCTTAGCTATCTCTGCATTAAAGCCGATCGACTTCTTATCCAGTCTGGTCTCAATGATCTTATCAATCCCTTCAAATGCACCGCCGCAGATAAACAAAATATTGGTCGTGTCTATCTGGATCAGTTCCTGATGCGGATGCTTTCTTCCGCCCTGCGGCGGAACAGATGCAACGGTTCCCTCAATGATCTTCAAAAGCGCCTGTTGAACTCCCTCTCCGGATACATCTCTGGTAATGGAAGGATTCTCAGACTTTCTTGTGATCTTGTCAATCTCATCAATATAAATAATACCATGCTCTGCACGTTCAATATCGCCATCTGCTGCCTGAATCACTTTCAGGAGGATGCTTTCTACATCTTCCCCCACATATCCGGCCTCTGTCAGAGCTGTCGCATCTGCGATGGCAAACGGAACATTCAGTATCTTTGCGAGGGTCTGGGCAAGCAGAGTCTTTCCGCATCCGGTCGGTCCAAGCATCAGAATATTACTCTTCTGCAGATCCACGCCCAGATCAGAACCTGCCATGATCCGCTTGTAATGATTGTATACAGCAACAGAAAGAACCTTCTTTGCCTCGTCCTGTCCGATTACATATTCATCAAGGAATGCCTTGATCTCCTCTGGTGTCAAAAGATTGATATCATCAAATTCTCTTCTGTCATCATCGTATTCAAACTCTTCTTCTATAATCTCCGAGCAGACCTCGATACACTCATCACAGATATAAGCGCCGTTCGGCCCTGCGATCAGCTTTCTCACCTGAGACTGCGGCTTATTACAGAAGGAGCATCTTACTATATCATCACTTGCTTTTCCTGCCATATCACTCTCACCTCATATTGCCGACACAACATTAATGTTTGGCAATTACCTCATCTATTAATCCATAAGCTTTTGCTTCTTCTGCAGACATGAAGTTATCACGTTCTGTATCAGCCTTGATCGTCTCCAATGGCTGCCCTGTGTTTGCCGCCATGATCTCGTTTAATTTCTGACGGGTTCTCAGGATGTGCTCTGCTGCGATCGAAATCTCAGTTGCCTGTCCCTGTGCTCCGCCGGATGGCTGATGGATCATGATCTCTGCGTTTGGAAGTGCAAAACGTTTTCCCTTCGCTCCACCGGAAAGAAGGAATGCCCCCATGCTTGCTGCCATACCGATGCAGACTGTAGAAACATCACATTTGATGTACTGCATGGTATCGTAGATTGCCAGTCCCGCTGTCACGGAACCTCCCGGGCTGTTGATATATAACTGGATATCCTTATTCGGATCATCCGCTTCCAGGAAAAGAAGCTGTGCTACGATCACACTCGCAGATACATCATTGACCTCTTCTCCCAGAAAAATGATTCTTTCTTTTAACAGTCTTGAATAAATGTCGTAAGAGCGCTCTCCACGGCTTGTCTGTTCAATAACATAAGGTACTAAACTCATTTGCTTTTCCTCCTTATTATGCTGACTTAATCTGCCGCTGCCTGCGGCCCCCTCTCACTGCGGATTCACGGTACTGTTATGTACCAGAACAGATTATCCCTCTACAGATTCGTTTACAAGCAGAGTGATTGCTTCCTGAACTGCAAGATCCTCTTTGATCTGTTTCTTCTCGTTCTCTCCCATAAACTCTTTGAGTTTTTCAACTTCCATCTGGTATGCTTCCGCCATTTTTGTGAGTTCTTCTTCTACACGCTCATCAGAAACTTCAATGTTCTCAGCTTTTACGATCGCTTCCAGAACCAGTCTTGTCTTGATGCTCTTTTCAGCCTGTGGTCTCATCTCTTCCATCATCTTCTCTGCTGTCATTCCTGTAAACTGGAAGTACTGTTCTACAGTCAGACCCTGCTGCTGAATACGGCGTGCAAAATCATCTGCCATTTGTCTTACCTGGAACTCGATCATTGCTTCCGGAATATCCATCTGTGCGTTCTCGATTGCCTGATCTACTGCCTGGTTTTCTTTCTTTTCTTTTCCGGTTCTCTCTTTGCGCTCTTTGATGTTTTTCTTTACTTCCGCTCTGTATGCGTCCATTGTCTCACATTCAGAAACTTCAGAAGCAAATTCATCATCCAGCTCCGGAAGTTCTTTTGCTTTGATTGTGTGTACTGTACACTTAAATGTAGCATCTTTTCCTGCAAGCTCTTCAGAGTGATACTCTTTCGGGAATGTCACATTCACTTCTACTTCTTTGTCGATCTCAGCTCCGATCAGCTGCTCTTCAAATCCAGGAATGAATGATCCGGAACCGATTGTCAGCGGATAATCTTCTCCTTTTCCACCTTCAAATGCAACACCGTCTACAAATCCTTCGAAATCTAATGTTACTTCATCTTTATCCTGAACTGCGCGGTCTGTCACTTCGATTGTTCTTGCATTGCGCTCGCGCTCTTTTTCAATCTCTTCATCAACTTCCTTCTGTGTCACTCTTGTAGATACTTTATCTACTTTCAGTCCTTTGTAATCTCCGAGTGTCACTTCCGGTTTTGTAGCTACTTCTGCTGTGAAAATGAACGGTTTTCCTTTTTCCATCTGTACAACCTCGATCTTCGGCTGAGACACGATGTCCAGTTCACTTTCATCATAAGCTTTTGCATATGCGTCCGGAATCATGTTGTTTGCTGCTTCATCATAGAATACTTCCGGTCCGTACATTTTTTCGATCATCTGACGCGGAACTTTCCCTTTACGGAATCCCGGAATGTTGATCTGTTTGCGCTGTTTTAAGTAAGCTGCCTGCAGTGCTTTCTCTACATCTTCTGCAGCTACTTCTACTGTAAGCTTCGCCATATTATGCTCTAACTTTTCTACCTGTAAACTCATCTTTCTATTTCCTCCTTGATTCGTACCATTCAAACGCAAATTGTATATTCGCAGTCATTGAATTAGTATAGCATAGTCACTTCAATATTTCCAGTACTTTTTAATAATAAACTACTCCATGCCCGATTTCTTCTGCCTTTTCCTTTCCGCACAGGAGCTCGATCAGCTTCAATGCGAATGGAATCGCGGTTCCCAGTCCCCGGCTTGTGATCATATGCCCGTCTACATTTACCGGCTCTTCATTTGTCTCTGCGTGAGAAAGTCCTGACTCCATGCCCGGATAACAGCATGCTTTTCTTCCTTCCAGAAATCCCAGTTCTCCAAATACAGTAGGCGCTGCACAGATTGCTGCCAGATAACGCTCTTTTGCATAAAATTCTTTGAGCAGCGCACACAAATCTCTGTGTTCTTTCAAATGCTTTGTCCCCGGCATCCCACCCGGCAGTACGAGCATATCCATTCCCTCAAACTCCATCTCCTCAAACAGGGCGTCTGCCTCGACACCGATTCCGTGTGAGCCATGTACTGTCTTTTCTCCTGTGACCGATACGTTCGTCACAGTAACACCTGCCCTGCGCAGCAGATCCGTAACCGTAAGTCCTTCGATTTCTTCAAATCCTTCTGCGAGAAATACCGCAATCTGTTTCATGATCATTTCCTCCTGACTTAAAATCTGAACCTGATTTTCATTTCTTTCATATGGTAAAAAGTGTAGCAAATCCCTGTTAAAAATGCAATGCCTCCCCGTTTACATTTTCCGTTTTTCATATTATGATGATACCGGATATCAAACAACAAACGATGTTTTCAAAGAAAGGAGTTTTTCATGGAAATCGAGCGCAAATATCTGATTTCATCTGTCCCCTTTGCTCTTTCATCATATCCATGCCGCAAGATCGAACAGGGATATCTCTCCACTGCACCTGTGGTACGTATCCGCCGGGACAACAATGACTACATTCTGACTTACAAATCCAAAGGAATGATGATCCGGGAAGAATACAATCTTCCGCTGACAAAAGAATCCTATGAACATTTAAAAGAAAAAATCGACGGACGGCTCATCACGAAAAAAAGATATGTGATCCCTCTTAAGGATTCCCTCTTTATTGAGCTTGATATTTTTTCCGGAGACCTTGCGCCTCTGATGCTTGCGGAAGTAGAATTTCCTGATGAAGAGACTGCCAATCACTTTACTCCACCCAAATGGTTCGGCGAAGACGTTACCTTTTCTTCTTCCTATCATAACAGTACACTCAGCAAACTCTGATATCAACTTTTTGTGGCTTTTTGTTCTTTCGCTACGTTTTGTCGCATAGATATCTATTTATAGGGAAAATTGTTATAATTTACTAAGCTTTTAACAATTCCCTGTAAATGGAGGTACAGCAATGTCTAATATTCAGCTCGTTGAAAATTTATACCGTCTTCGTAAAGCACATCACTACACTCAGCAAGAGATCAGTGACTTGCTCAATATTTCCAGACAGGCTTATTCCAACTACGAAACCAGTAAACGGACACCGGATCTGGATTCTCTGATGCGTCTGGCTGATATCTATGGAGTATCTCTCGACCAGCTGGTCAATCATCCCTGTACAAAAGACGGACTGATCCTCGAACAGAAAGGTCCCTTTACGTATGCCATGGAGATCGACACTGCCGATACACTCTATCTTACGCGGGAAGAAGTCGAACTGATCAAGGGATACCGGGCCATGAATCCGGAAGATAAATTACTATTGAAAAAACTGTTGTAATAAAGAAAAAGGAAATCCGCCAGCTCCAGTCGGATTTCCTTTTTTTATTATTCTCCCAGTCCAAATCTCTCGTGAACTGCATTGATCGCACGTTCTACATCGCTTTCATTGATCAGAACCGTGATTCTTACTTCTGATGTTGAAATCATATGGATGTTGACTCTGGCATTTGTCAGTGCCTCGAACATCTTGGCAGCAACACCCGGATTACTCATCATTCCTGCTCCGACAATCGAGATCTTCGCTACACTCTCCTGAGAATTGATTTCCTGGATCGTCAGCGCTTCTTTATTTTCTTCCAGGATCGCCAGTGTATCCTGAAGATCATCCTCTGCCACTGTAAAGGAAATATCTTTTGTACCGTCTCTTCCTACAGACTGAAGAATGATGTCCACATTGATATTCTTCTTTGCAAGTGTATTGAAGATCTTGAACGCTGTTCCCGGTTTGTCTTCGATTCCGATGACAGAAATTCTCGCTGTATTTTTATCAGATGCAACTCCGCTGATTAACAATTTTTCCACTTTTACTACCTCCTTGACCACCGTACCTTCTTCTCTGTTCATGCTGGAACGTACAACCAGCTGTACTCCATATTTTTTCGCCATTTCCACAGAACGGTTATGCAGGACATTCGCCCCCATGGATGCCAGCTCCTGCATCTCATCATAACTGATTTCTTTTAATTTTCTCGCAGAAGGAACAATTCGTGGATCTGCGGTATACACACCGTCTACATCCGTATAAATCTCGCACGCATCTGCGCCCAGAGCCGCTGCGATTGCAACTGCCGTGGTATCTGAACCGCCCCGTCCCATTGTCGCATAATCCTCATATTTGTTCACTCCCTGGAATCCAGTGACGATCACGATCTTCCGGTATCCCAGTTCGTGGAGGATTCTCTCAGATTCTACCTTCTTGAATCTTGCATTTCCATAGGTGGATGTGCTGTGCATCTTTACCTGGAATGCATTCAGCGATACTGCCGGGATTCCCAGCTTATGAAATGCCATCGCCATCAGTGACACAGAAATCTGTTCCCCTGTTGTCAACAACATATCCATCTCTCTCTTGGATGGATTCAGATTAATCTCTTTTGCTTTTGCGATCAGATCATCTGTTGTGTCTCCCATCGCTGAAAGGACCACGATCACATCGTGTCCGTTTTTATAATCTTCCGCGCAGCGCTCTGCCACACGAAAAATACACTCTTTATCTGCGACCGAACTGCCGCCAAACTTCTTTACTATCAGCATTTTTTCTTCCTCTCTGTTTACCGTTCATTGTCCATCTCAAAAAGACGGGAAAGCAGCCTGTGTCCTTCTTTCTCGAACAATGGGCTCTTATTGCCCAGTCTTTCTGAATACTCCGGCATTCCTTCTGCTTTCTTTCTGGAATCATATAAAAGATACGGAACTGGATTACCGGTATGTGTGCGGACACAGATCGGCGTCGGATGATCCGGAAGGACTAACATCCTGAAATCCATGCAAAGATCTTCCAGTTCCCCAACGATCGGTCCGATGATCTTCTGATCGATATTTTCAATCGCCTTAATCTTATCCGGAATACTTCCCTGATGTCCCATCTCATCCGGTGCTTCAATGTGTACATATACAAAATCATAATCCTGCGCCGCCAGCGCGTCCACTGCTGCCTCCGCTTTTCCTGTATAGTTCGTATGAAGTCCTCCGTTTGCACCTTCTACGATAATATTGTCAAGCCCTGCTCCTACAGCAATCCCCTTCAACAGATCCACTGCTGAGATCATGGCTCCTTTTTTATGATATTTTTCCTCGAAAGAGGTCAGCATCGGCCTGGTACCTGCCCCCCAGAACCATACGGAATTGGCAGGGTTGAGTCCTTTTGCCTTTCGCTCCAGATTCAGCGGATGATTGCTTAAGATCCGGTAACTGGTCTCCATCATCTCCCGAAGTACCGCATCCTGAGGGAGATACTCCCCGATCCGCTTTGTCAGGATATCATGAGGCGCTGTCAATTCAACTACACTTCCAAATTTATGGATCAGCAAATGTCTGTAACTCGTGCCTGTATAAAACTCATACCCGCCTCTTCGCATTTCCTGCATCAGGGTCTCCATCAGAACAGCCGCATCCTCGGTACTGATCTCACTGGAACTGTGATCCAGAATATGTTTATCTTCATAGTTCTCTTCTTCCTCGGACAGTGTCACCAGATTGCAGCGGAAAGACACATCTGTCGGTGCCATATCCACCCCAATACTCAGTGCCTCCAAAGGGGAACGTCCGGTATAATATTCTTTTGGGTCATATCCGATCACGGAAAGATTCGCCGTATCGCTTCCCGGAGCCATCCCGTCGGGAACAGTCTGCACCATGCCAATCTCTGAAATCTGCGCCATGCGGTCCAGATTTGGAGTATGCGCCTTCTCCAGGGGTGTCATACCGCCCAGTTCTTCCAACGGTTCATCTGCCATCCCGTCACATAAAACAACAACATATTTCATACGCACCTCACCCTTCTACTCTAATCCGGTGGAGAATGGACGGAAATTCTTTCTGGCACTGTTCAAAGTGTCCTTCTGTCATAATTTCTGTCAGAAATCCGAATTCTCCCTCCAACGATTCCACCTGTACAATCTCAATCGATCCGAATTTACTTTCCAGATGTGCTCTCATTGCCTGTGGTTCTCCCTTGATCCGCACAAAGAAACGCTTGCTCGTATCCGAGATCGGAAGCAGTTCCACTTTATCCTGATCCCACATCGTCATAATATTCCGGTTCAAATGCTTTACTTCATCTACAATATCAGAAACAACCGCACTCGCTGTCGGAAGCTTTCCTGCACCGCTTCCGTAAAACATTGCATCTCCGAGTACATTGCCATGTACAAAAATCGCATTAAAGACATCATTTACGCTATACAATGGATGTGAAGAGCTCAGCAGATACGGAGCAACGATGGCATGGATATGATCTTCATCCCTTCTGCTGCACGCGAGAAGCTTGATCGTCATTCCCATTGCCTTTGCATACATCATATCTTCTTTGGTAATCTGCGTGATCCCCTCTGTATAAATATCTTCAAAATCCACCTGCTGTCCGGAAATCAAAGAAGAAAGAATTGCAATCTTCCGGCATGCATCATATCCTTCCACATCCGCTTCCGGATTTCGTTCCGCATACCCTTTTTCCTGCGCCTCTTTTAAAACTTCCTCATAATCTGCTCCTTCATAAAACATCTTACTGAGCATATAATTGGTCGTTCCGTTTAAAATCCCTGTGATTTCTTCAATCTCATCTGCTGTCATTGAAGAATTTAACGGACGGATGATCGGAATTCCGCCTCCGACACTGGCCTCAAACAGAAAATTGATATTTTTCTCCCTTGCAATGGAAAGCAGCTCTGCACCGTGCTTTGCCACCAGTGCTTTGTTGGAGGTCACCACGCTTTTTCCGGCCATCAGACACTTCTTAACAAAAGTATATGCAGGTTCGATCCCACCCATTACCTCTACCACGATCTGAATGGAAGGATCTTCTGCGATCACCTGAAAATCATGTACAATTTTTTCCTGAATCGGATCTCCCGGGAAATCTCTCAGATCCAGAATGTATTTTACATGGATCTCATCCCCGGCTCTCTGGTCGATTCGTTCCTTATTGGTCTGTAATACTTCAATGACTCCGGATCCCACCGTGCCATATCCCATAACTGCTATATTTACCATATTCGCCTTCCTTCCTGTTCTTTTTTCTGCATCTGTCCTACTCTTCTGTGTTTTTCTGAGCACTTAAATATGCATTGATGAATGGATCCAGATTGCCGTCTAACACACCATTCACATTGCTGATCTCCATGTTCGTACGGTGATCTTTCACCAATGTATATGGCTGCATGACATAGGAACGGATCTGACTTCCGAATCCGATCTCCTTGATCTCACCGCGAATACCGGACACTTTGTCTGCCTGCTCCTGCTGCTTCATCAGATACAGCTTGGCTTTGAGCATCTGCATGGCTTTGTCTTTATTCATGTGCTGAGAACGCTCATTCTGACACTGAACAACAATTCCTGTCGGGAAATGCGTGATACGGATTGCCGAAGAAGTCTTATTGATATGCTGTCCGCCCGCTCCGCTGGAACGATATGTGTCAATCCTGATATCGTCATCATTGATCTCAATATCAATATCTTCCTCAATATCCGGAATCACATCACAGGATGCAAAAGAAGTCTGCCGCTTTCCTGCCGCATTAAACGGAGAAATTCTGACCAGTCTGTGCACCCCTTTTTCAGAGCGCAGATATCCGTAAGCATTCTCTCCTCGTACTTCAAATGTCACGCCTTTGATTCCCGCAACATCTCCTTCCAGATAATCCAGAACTTCTACGGAAAATCCCTTTTTCTCTGCCCATCTGGTGTACATTCTGTAAAGCATGTTTGCCCAGTCACAGGATTCTGTTCCGCCTGCTCCGGCGTGAAGCGTAACGATCGCATGATCTCTGTCATACTCTCCGGTCAGAAGTGTCTGGATCCTCAGCTCTTCAAACTCTCCTTCAAAACGGAGCAGTTCTTCCTCAATCTCCTGCACCGTCTCTTCGTCCTGTTCCTCCTGACTCATCTCAATCAGAAGTCCCAGATCCTCATAATCTGCGTACATCTGCTCAATCTGCTTTACCGAATCCTGAAGACTTTTCAATACCTGCATCGTCTGTCTGGACTGATCCGGATTATCCCAGAATCCCGGCTCCTCGATCGTTCTTTCTAATTCCTCAATTCGTTCTTTCTTTGACGCTAAGTCAAAGTGAATCCCTCAAATCTTTCAGCGGCTCTTCGTATGCACTCAGTCTTACTTTCAGTTCATCTAATAAAACCACCTTGATCACCTCTTTCTTTTTTCAAAAATCTGTTTTAAATCAACATTGACTGTGTATATATTGCAGCACAATGTCTGATGCAGTATACACACAGTCAACAAAATATTCAGGCACTTACCTGGTTACTATTTTCTTCCGCAGCACTGTTTGTACTTCTTGCCACTTCCGCACGGGCATGGATCATTTGGATAAACCTTTTTCTCTTCCCGTTTTTTCGGAGTGTGTGATGCGCTGTCATCTTTGTTTGTTCCGGTCGCCTGTGCCACCTGCTCTCTTTCTACCTTCTGCTCGATCCGGATATGGAATAAGGTACGGATCGTCGTCTCTGCGATGGAATTGGTCATCTCGCCGAACATATCGTATCCCATCATCTTATATTCTACCAGTGGATCTCTCTGTCCGTATGCCTGCAGACCGATTCCCTGACGGAGCTGATCCATATCATCGATGTGATCCATCCAGCGTGTATCAATTGCCTTTAACAGTACCACTCGCTCCATCTCACGCAGCTGCTCTGCTTCCGGGAATTCTGCTTCTTTCTCCTCGTATGCTTTTACAGCACGCTCTTTCAATGTATGCTTGAGCTCTTTCTGTCTCATGTCCTTGACTTCCTCTGCATCCGGCATCTTCAGCATCGGAATCTCCCCGTGAAGTGTCAGCTCCAGTCCTGCCAGATCCCATTCTTCCGAATCTGCATCCGGTGCGGCAAAGCGGTCTGTCATATTTTCTACATATTCTGTCATCATATTGTAGATGGTATCTCGCATGCTCTCTCCGTCCAGAACACGACGTCTTTCCTCATAAATGATCTCTCTCTGCTCATTCATAACCTGATCGTATTCCAGCAGATTCTTACGGATTCCAAAGTTATTGCCCTCGATCTTCTTCTGTGCTTTCTCAATCGCACTGGAGAGCATCTTATGCTCGATCTGTTCTCCGTCCTCTACACCAAGTGTGTTGAATACACTCATCAGACGTTCAGAACCAAACAGACGCATCAGATCATCCTCCAGAGAAATATAGAAACGGGATTCTCCCGGATCTCCCTGTCGTCCGGAACGTCCGCGCAGCTGGTTGTCAATACGTCTGGATTCATGACGCTCTGTACCGATGATCTTAAGACCTCCGGCCTCTCTTGCAGCATCATCCAGCTTGATATCCGTACCACGTCCGGCCATGTTGGTCGCAATCGTGACTGCTCCGTGCTGTCCCGCATCTGCCACGATTTCTGCTTCCAGTTCATGATACTTGGCATTCAATACCTTATGCTGAATTCCTTCTTTTTTCAGCATTTTGCTGAGCAGCTCTGAAACCTCGATCGTGATTGTACCAACCAGGACCGGCTGTCCCGTTGCATGCGCTTCTTTCACGGCTTCAACGACTGCGTGGTATTTTTCCTGTTTTGTCTTATATACTGCGTCTTCGAGATCTTTTCTCTGAACCGGACGGTTGGTCGGGATCTCTACAACGTCCATTCCGTAAATATCACGGAACTCTTTTTCCTCAGTCAAGGCAGTACCTGTCATACCGCTCTTCTTCTCATACTTGTTGAACAGGTTCTGGAATGTAATAGTTGCCAGTGTCTTGCTCTCTCTTCTGACCTTCACATGCTCTTTTGCTTCGATCGCCTGATGCAGTCCGTCCGAATACCGTCTTCCCGGCATGATACGTCCGGTGAACTCATCCACGATCATAACCTCTCCCTCCTGAGTCACCACGTAATCCTGATCGCGGAACATCAGGTTATGCGCACGCAGCGCCAGAATGATGTTGTGCTGGATCTCCAGATTCTCCGGATCTGCCAGGTTCTCGATATGGAAGAAGTTTTCTACCTTCTTCACACCGTCTTCTGTCAGATTGACAACCTTTTCTTTCTCATTGACAATAAAATCTCCGGACTCTTCAATATCTTCTCCCATGATCGCATTGATCTTGGAAAACTCACCGCTTGCTTCTCCTCTTTCCAGCTGGCGTGCCAGAATATCGCATGCCTCATACAATTTTGTAGATTTATTACTCTGTCCGGAAATGATCAGCGGAGTTCTGGCTTCATCGATCAATACAGAGTCAACCTCATCGATAACCGCAAAGTTCAGCCCTCTTTGTACAAGCTGTTCCTTGTAGATCACCATGTTGTCTCTCAGATAATCAAATCCCAGTTCGTTGTTCGTTACATATGTAATATCACAATTATATGCCGCACGGCGCTCATCATTGTCCATATCATTGAGAACCACACCGACTGTCAGTCCCAGAAATTCGTGTACTTTTCCCATCCACTCGGCATCACGCTTTGCCAGATAATCATTGACTGTGACAATGTGAACTCCTTTTTCTTCCAGCGCATTCAGATATGCCGGAAGTGTGGATACCAGTGTCTTACCTTCACCTGTACGCATCTCTGCAATACGTCCCTGATGCAGGATGATACCGCCGATCAGCTGTACCCGGTAATGGCGCATCCCCATACTTCTATATGCACCTTCTCTTACAACTGCATATGCCTCCGGGAGAATATCATCCAGTGTCTCTCCCTCTTTGAGACGTTCTTTAAACTCTCTTGTCTTATCCTTTAATTCCGCATCCGAAAGTGCTTTCATCTCTGGCTCCAGCGCCTCAATGCGATCCACGATCGGATAGATTCTCTTCAGCTCGTGCTGGCTGTGAGTCCCGAAAATTTTATCCATTAAACCCATAATCTGCAATCTGCTCCTTGTCTAAATTTACTCTGCCTACCATTCTATCACTAACTTTCCATGAATTCAACCAATTCATGTTTTTGTTCCGCTTTGTTTACATTTCATTTACAAACAGAGCAGATTTTTATAAGGAATTGTCCCTCCAAACAGATCCAGTGCACTTCCGATCGTAAAATCCAGCTTTCCATGTCCAAGATTTTTGAATTTTTCCAGTTCTTCCATACTTCCGATCCCTCCCGCATAAGTAACAGGAATCCCTTCCCATCTGCCAAGCAGTTCTACAAGTTCTCCTTCCACTCCGGAAGATTTTCCTTCCACATCCACACCGTGTACCAGAAATTCATCACAGTACTGCGCCATTTCATCAAGCAATTCTTCTGACAGTTTTTCTCTGGTAAACGTCTGCCACCGGTTTGTCACGATGTAATATTCATCCCCCTTTTTCCGGCAGCTCAGATCCAGCACTATCCTCTCTTTTCCGACCATCTCTTTCAGTCGTCTCAAACGGCTGCGATCCACCTCTCCTTCACGAAATATATAAGAGGTTACGATCACATGGCTGGCGCCTGCATCCAGATATTCTTCCGCATTTTCCGCCGTGATACCGCCGCCGATCTGCATCCCTCCCGGATATACCGAAAGCGCCAGAAGCGCCTGCGCTTTCGTTGCCTCAAAATATTCGGAATCTCTGGAATTGAGCAGAATGATATGCCCTCCTTTGAGTCCATCCTGTTTATATTTTTCTGCATACCAGGCTGCATCCTGTTCTGAAGTAAAATTGGTCTGTGCCATATCGCCTTCATCTTTTAAGCTGCCGCCGACGATCTGTTTTACTTTTCCGTTATGTATATCAATACAAGGTCTGAACTTCATCACAATTCTCCTTTTATAGAAAAGTGCTGCAAAAACTTCTTCTGCAGCACTTGTTTATCCGGTATTCAAAACCTACTTGTTATTCTCCCGGTTCTGTGTGTTATGATCTTTGGTCATTCCATCCGCAGCATCATCTACCGCATCCGTAGCTCCCCTTGTCAGATCATCCACTCCATTGGTCACACCATCCACTACATCATTCACACCGTCTGTGACATCATCTACCACGTTGTCTGCTTTTCCGTTACTGTTGTCATCTGTACGGTTTTCATTTCTGTCTGTCTTGTCATTGTTGTCCTTTGTTTTGTCAGTTGCATCATTCATTGTTGTATCGTTCTGTGTATCTCTTCTGTTTCCACATGCAGTCGTGCCCAGAAGCATACAGGTACACATCAGCAATACAAGCAGTTTTTTTCTGTTTTTCATAATCTTCTTCCTTTCATAAAATATAGTCTTACACTGTTAAGTTTTCCTTTTTTTAATATTTTATGAATGGAATTTTTTTCTTTTTTATGCTCTTGGTCCTGCTGATTTTCTCAGTTTTTCCAATGCTCTTGACTCCAGCTGACGGATCCGTTCTCTGGTCACGCCGAGTATCTGTCCGGTTTCTTCGAGCGTATGTACATTGCCGTCCTCCAGACCGTAGCGGAGTCTTAAGATTTTCTGCTCTTTTTCTGTCAGCGTGGAAAGCATCTCCTGCACTTCTTCTTTCTGTACCAGTGCCGCAACAGCCTCCTCCGGAGTCGGCTCCTGTGTATCTTCAATAAAGTCTTCCAGATTGCTGTTCTCTTCATCTCCCACCGGAGTCTCCAGAGAAACCGGATTCTTGATATAGCTCTGCATGCGCTCTACTTCTTCTGTTGTCATATGCAGCTCTTTTGCAATCTCCTCTGCTGCCACTTCACGCCCGAGTGTCTGTTCCATCTTCCGCTCTGTTTTGCTGATCTTATTCATATTCTGAGCCACACGGACCGGCACACGAATCTCTCTGGACTGAGAATCCAGCGCCCGCAGAATGGCTTCTTTGATCCACCATACCGCATAGGTGGAAAATTTACTGCCCTTTGTGTAGTCAAATTTTTCCACTGCACGCATCAGACCGATATTACCTTCCTGGATCAGATCCATAAACTGCATTCCTTTTCCGGCATAATGCTTTGCCACCGCAACCACCAGACGCAGATTTGCTTCCTCCATCTTTCGTCGTGCTTCTGTATCTCCTTCTGCGATCTGTCTGCCAAGCTCCAGTTCTTCCTCTGCTGTAAGCAGCGGGATCCTGCCGATCTCTTTTAAATAAATCTTTAACGGTTCCGTCATATCCACCGAATCCGGCACCAGATCCTCTGTTTCTGCTCCCAGATCCAGTTCTTCCTCCAACAGTTCCCTTTCTATCTCTTTACTCATATATTTTCATGCCTTTCTTTTCACGTAAGTCTCTGCTTATAGTTTCTCAATCACCTGACCGCTTCTGTAGGCTGCAAGCAGCGACTCCAGATCTGCTACCTGCTCTTTTAATTCGGTGCCGATATCTGTATTTCCAACGAGACGGCGTTCTGTCACCCGTTTCACTACCATGTAATCCGAATGAATATCGCTTCCCTTTTCCACCGCAGCCTCTTTCGACTCAAAAGGCTCATGGGCAACCAGAACAAGACCATAGGAGTTGTAGACAAGGGTATACCCTGCAATTCCCGTCTCTTTCTGATACGCCCTGGAAAAACCTCCATCGATGACCAGAACTTTCCCATTACACTTGATCGGACTTTCTCCGTTTTTACATTTTACAGGAACGTGCCCGTTGACAATGTGGGCTCCCTCCGGGTGCAGTCCGAACTCTTCCAGAATCTCGTCTACCACCGCTTCTTTTTCCAGAAGTTCGTAATACGGATTCTTTTTCTCCAGATGCGTCTCTTTTGCCTCGATAAAATACCGCTCAAAGGTCGCCATCTTGTCTTTTCCGAACAGCGGAGAATCCGGATGCTGCCAGATGCACCACATGATATTCTTTCCTTGCTCTTTTTCCTGTTCATCCAGCGCGAAAAAGCCTTTTCTTACATAGCCTTCCAGCGCATCATACAGACTTTTCCCACGGTAGCTTTTTCCACAGAGCTGTACTTCCTTTAAAGATCCGTCCTCTCTAAGCGGTACGCATCCGTGATACAAAAGATTGTTGTTATACACCTTGTATAATCCACCTTTTGCAAGCAAAAACCGCATATGATTCTGCAGCTTTTCACATCCTGCAAATGCTTTTTCCAGGCGTTCCATAATCTCCTCTTCCTCTTCGGTCAGTTCATACGGAGCTGCCGGATCAATGGTCGGAAACCTGTCATCTTTTAACGGATATTCTTTTCCATCCAGCAGGATCGTGCCTTTTTTATAATCAATCCTGTGCAGCAGTGCACGTTCTTCCATCTGAAATTCCGGATGCTGAAGAATCAGTTTTCCTTCTACCTTAAACTGTATCACGGAAATTGCCTTGTGCATCCGAAGATTCATCTCCATCTCCGCCTTTTGCAGGCGTTCGCTTCCTTTGCGCCTGAAACAGGTACAGGGGTCGTCCCCATAAATGCGAAGTGCAAAATTCGCCAGAGGCAGAAGATTGATCCCGTATCCATCCTCCAGAATATCCAGATTCCCATAACGGGCACAGATCCGGATCACATTGGCAATGCAGCCTCTTTGCCCTGCTGCCGCCCCCATCCAGAGCACATCATGATTGCCCCACTGAATATCCACTGAATGATAGGTCATCAGCTTATCCATGATAATATGCGGGCCCGGTCCTCTGTCATAAATATCACCGACAATATGTAAATGATCAATCACAAGCCTCTGGATCAGATCTGCGATCGCACAGATAAATTCTTCTGCCCTGCCGATCCGGATGATCGTCTGAATGATCTCATTATAGTAGGATTCCTTGTCATGAAGCTCCGCCTTTTCCGTGATCAGTTCTTCTATGACATAAGCAAAATCTTTCGGAAGTGCCTTGCGTACTTTAGAACGGGTGTACTTACTGGCTGCCCGTTTGCTCACCTCGATCAGACGGTACAGCTGAATTTTATACCAGTCTTCCATATGCTTCTCGGTCCGCTTTACCTGCTCTGTCTTCTCTTTTGGATAATAGATCAAAGTAGCCAGCTCCTGCTTTTCCCGCTTCCCAAGCGTATATCCAAATACATCCTCGATTTTGCTTCGCACCGCACCGGATCCATTCTTCAGCACATGGGAAAACGCCTCCCATTCCCCATGAATATCCGTCAGAAAATGCTCGGTTCCTTTCGGAAGATTCAAGATTGCCTGCAGATTGATGATCTCTGTAGAAGCCGCCGCGATCGTCGGATACAGATCCGACAGCCGCTCCAGATATCTTGTCTCTAATTCTTTCATGACACTCCCCGCTCTTTACTCAAACTCTGATTAAAACTGAATCACATCACTCATATCATACATGCCGGCTGTTTTTCCCGCCAGGAACTTGGCTGCTTCCACCGCGCCTTTTCCAAACACGCTTCTGGAATATGCTGTATGCTTAAATTCGATCACTTCATCCATTCCTGCAAAGATCACCTCATGCTCTCCCACGATTGTTCCGCCGCGAACCGCTGAAATTCCGATTTCTTTCTCTTCTCTTTTTTTGCGGTACTGGCTTCTGTCATATACATACGTATATTCATGATCCAGCGCTTCATTGACAGAATCCGCAAGCGCCAGTGCAGTACCGCTTGGAGCATCCACTTTCTGGTTGTGATGACGCTCTACCAGCTCAATATCATATCCCGCAGGCGCCAGTACTTTTGCGGCATCTTTCAAGAGTTTCATCAGCAGATTGATCCCCATGGACATATTCGCTGATTTTAAAACAGCTGTCTGCTCTGCTGCTTTTTCTACTTTTTCAAGCTGGGCTTCAGAAAGTCCCGTGGTACAAAGTACGACCGGAAGCTGTCTGTTCACACAATAGTCCAAAAGTCCGTCCACTGCTGCCGCATTGGAAAAATCGATCACTACGTCTGCCTCTGCATCACACGCTTCCATCGATGAAAACACCGGATACGGATTCTGCACTCCCTGAAACTGATCCACTCCTGCTACAATCTCCACTTTACTGTCTGCTTCCGCAATTTTTGTGATCACCTGTCCCATTTTTCCATTGCAGCCATGCATGATTATCTTTATCATCCTGATTTCCTCCTCGTTCTGTATCTTTCATTTTCCACACCGGAAAACGTTATTCTTTCACGCTATACCGATCCGGACTTTGCAATACACGCCTGCAAAAGACAGACTTTACCCGGATGGGTATACAAAAAAGGATATCACATTCTGGCTATTTGCTCAATCTATGATATCCTTTTAACAATTTTTTATGCTAACTGAATTCCGAACTCCTGCATTGCTTTTTTCAGCTGCACGGTATGTGCTTCACTCAGCTCTGTCAGCGGCATTCTCAATCCGCCGACTTCCATTCCCATCAGATTCACTGCTTTTTTCACCGGGATCGGATTCACTTCGCAGAACAGTGCCTCGATCAGAGGAAGTGCCTTCAGCTGTAATGCCCGGCTTCCCGCAATATCTCCCGCAAAGAAGCTTGCACAGATATCATGTGTCTCTCTCGGAGCTACATTGGACAATACAGAAATCACACCTTTTCCGCCCAGTGACAGGATCGGAACGATCTGATCGTCATTTCCTGAATATACATCCACTTTCCCGTCTGTCAGCTGCAAGATCTTCGCTACCTGTGAGATATTTCCGGATGCTTCCTTGACTGCCACAATGTTGTCAGTCTCTTTCGCCAGTGTCGCTACAGTGGATGGCTCAATATTCACTCCGGTCCTGCTCGCTACACTGTACAAGATGATCGGCGCTTTTGTCTCGGCCGCGATCGCCTTATAATGCGCAATCAGTCCCGTCTGTGTCGCTTTATTATAATATGGGGTTACAAGAAGTACGCCATCCGCACCGCTCTCGGCTGCTTCTCTTGACATCTCGACTGCAGTCCGTGTACAGTTGGAACCTGTTCCTGCAATGACCGGAATCCGTCCTTTCGTCTGTCTGATCGTAAACTTGATGCAGTCCATATGCTCCTCTTCCGTCAATGTAGACGATTCCCCTGTTGTACCGCAGATCACAATACCGTCGGTACCGTTATCACAATGGAACTGAATCAATTCGTCCAGCTTTTCATAATTCACACTTCCATCTGCATGAAATGGTGTAATAATCGCAACTCCTGCTCCTGTAAAAATTGACATATTTATCCTCCTGACCTTGTCGATTCTCTACTCAGTAATGTTTATGAAATTTTATCATTATTCAGAAGTGATGTCAACGATGGGAATGTGAAAAACGTCCTATTCCATGCACTCCAGCTTGCTCACAGATACTTCATAGGCTGTTCGTGTCTGTGTTTCGGTCTCGGAAATTTTCTTCACATAATCTCTGCTCTGGATTCTTCCCAGTATCTGTACATGCTCTCCCACTTCAAATCCGGACGCATACCGTGCATTTCTTCCCCAGCAGATACACGGAATGTAGTCCGATTTTCCGTACGGACGGTTCACCGCCAGAAGCAGGTCCGCAATTTCCCGTCCAAGCGGTGTTTTCCTATACACCGGCTTTTTACAGATATACCCCTCCAGCAGAATGTGATTTGTTTTCGCTCCATCCAGTTCCTCGTCAATAAATTCTACCTCTCTTACAAACACAGACAGCACCAGGCGGTTTTTCTGTTCTTCATGCCGGTTATAAGAACGGAACTGCCCGGATACCTTGATCGCCTCTCCCGTATAATCCTGCGTCACATCGATCAGACGTTCTGAGATCATGAGAGGAATCCGGTCATTTGAATTACTCAGACGCTTCACAAGCACATCCGCCATATAGAATCCCTCTCCGAACACCTCGTGGCTGTATGTAAACCCGGATGCCACAACTCCCATGATGGTTACCTGATTGTTTTCAATAATCTTATCTGACATAATTTGTAGTACTCCCTTCCTCGTATGTGGTATTTTATATTTTTGAGTCAACTTAAGTCTATGACATCATACCGCAGTTTAGACCCGATTGTCCGAAAAACCGTTCGACAAAATCTATCGACAATTTTTTTATTTGCCTGTCACAAGAGTACTTGTAAAATCTGAAATTTATGATAGAATGAAAAAGTTGTAACAAGAGAACACACATTAACATAAGTAGGAAAGAGTGTAAAATTATGAAAACAAAACGTGAAGATGTTAGAAATATTGCCATTATCGCTCATGTTGACCACGGAAAAACAACACTCGTGGATGAGCTCTTAAAACAAAGCGGTGTATTCCGCGAAAATCAGGATGTTGCGGAACGTGTCATGGACTCCAACGATATTGAAAGAGAACGTGGAATCACGATTCTCTCCAAAAATACTGCAGTCTATTACAAAGGAACCAAGATCAACATCATCGATACGCCCGGACATGCGGACTTCGGCGGTGAAGTAGAACGTGTCCTGAAAATGGTAAACGGTGTCGTACTTGTAGTCGATGCCTTTGAAGGCGCCATGCCGCAGACCAAATTCGTACTGAGAAAAGCACTGGAATTAGACCTTCCGGTTATCGTCTGCATCAATAAGATCGACCGCCCGGAAGCCCGCCCGGATGAAGTGATCGATGAGATCCTGGAGCTTTTCATGGAACTGGATGCTTCTGACGAGCAGCTGGACTGCCCGTTTGTCTATGCTTCCGCAAAATCAGGAATTGCGGTCCTTGACCTTTCTGACGAAGAAAAAGATATGCAGCCATTGTTTGAGACGATCCTCGAATACATCCCGGCTCCGGAGGGCGATCCCGAGGCACCGACACAGATGCTGATCAGTACCATTGATTACAATGAATACGTCGGACGGATCGGAGTCGGAAAAGTAGACAACGGAACGATTCGTGTCAATCAGGATATGCTCCTTTTAAACCATCACGATCCGGACAAGCAGCAGAAAGTCAAGATCAGCAAACTGTATGAATTTGACGGTCTGAACAAAGTAGAAGTAAAAGAAGCCACGATCGGTTCTATTGTAGCGATTTCCGGTATTTCCGATATTTCCATCGGAGACACCCTCTGCTCTCCTGAGAATCCGGAAGCCATTCCATTCCAGAAGATTTCCGAACCGACGATCTCCATGCAGTTCATCGTCAATGACAGCCCGTTTGCAGGAAGAGAAGGAAAATTCGTTACTTCCCGTCACCTGCGCGACCGTCTTCTGCGCGAACTGAACACCGATGTCAGCCTGCGTGTGGAAGAGACGGAAAACGCCGACAGCTTTAAAGTATCCGGACGAGGCGAGCTTCACCTTTCTGTCCTGATCGAAAATATGCGCCGTGAAGGATACGAATTTGCGGTAAGCAAAGCAGAAGTTTTATATCACACAGATGAAAACGGCAAAAAATTAGAACCAATGGAGCTTGCCTACGTGGATGTACCGGAAGAATTTACCGGAACTGTCATCGACAAACTGAGTCAGAGAAAGGGAGAGCTTCAGAACATGGGCGTTTCCAGCGGCGGTTATACAAGACTGGAATTTCTGATTCCTGCCCGCGGACTCATCGGATACCGTGGAGAATTTATGACCGATACCAAAGGAAACGGAATCCTCAACACAAGCTTTAACGGATATGCGCCGTATAAAGGAGATATCCAGTATCGCAAACAGGGATCTCTGATTGCATTTGAGACCGGTGAGTCTGTCACTTACGGACTCTACAGCGCACAGGAACGCGGTACTTTGTTTATCGGACCTGGTGAAAAAGTCTATGCCGGAATGGTCATCGGACAGAACGGAAAAGCAGAAGACATCGAATTAAACGTCTGCAAGACAAAGCATCTGACCAACACCCGTTCCTCCAATGCAGACGAAGCGCTCCGCCTGACACCGCCTCGTATTTTGAGCCTGGAAGAAGCACTGGACTTTATCGATACCGATGAGCTTCTGGAGGTAACACCGGAAACACTGCGTATCCGCAAAAAAATCCTGGATTCCAGAATGCGTAAACGCAGCAATTTGAAATAATCAGGAGACAACCATGAAAAAATATGCCAATGCCTTTTTGAAATGGATCACTTCAATCCTGGAAGTTGTCATCGCTTTGATCCTTGCAGTTACAATTATCATCATGACCTTTCAGCTGATCCTCTCATTTCAGCATTTGTCAGACCTGAATCAGTATCCAAATTATGACGATATGCTGACTACCTGTTTTAACCTGATCATCGGTGTGGAAATGATACGTATGCTGTATCTCCACACCCCGATCACAGTATTTGAGGTTCTGCTCTTTGCCATCGCAAGACAGATCATCATCGAGCATGGATCACCGCTCAACAGTCTGATCGGCGTGATCGCCATTGCAATTTTATTTGCCACAAGAAAATTTTTGTTTATGACTTTTGATGAGTCTGAAAAGATTATTTTCCGTTCCTCTCAGAAAGTCAAATATATCAATCGTCTGATCCATGTCCACATTCCTTATGAGAATGATGAGACACTGCTGGATGTGCTGTTAAAGAAGATGAAGGAAGATGAAATTGAGATCGGAGTCGGTGCCTGCACTTACTTTTCTGATTTCGGTCTGCGCATCGTTAAGATCACCGATGGAAAAATTACCCGAATTGAAGTAATTCGTTCTATACAATAGAGGAATTCCGTGCTATAATGTTTACATAGTACAAAGAACACTTTATAAGGACAAGTTCTTTGTACAATATAAACAAAAGGAGTTGACCAGTATGAACTTTATTATTAGTGGAAAAAACATCAATGTGACACCAGGTTTAAAGGACGCTATTGAACAGAAATTAGGAAAACTTGAAAGGTATTTCACTCCTGAAACAGAAATTATCGTAACACTCAGTGTGGAAAAAGAACGTCAGAAGATTGAAGTGACCATTCCTGTAAAAGGAAACATTATCCGCTCTGAGCAGACCAGCGATGATATGTATGTATCCGTTGATCTTGTAGAAGAGGTTATTGAAAGACAGCTTCGCAAATATAAAAACAAACTGGTTGCCAGAAGCCAGGGACATCCTACCGCTTCCGGTTCCGGCAATAACTTTAAAAAAGAATTTTTCGAATCAGAAGATGACACTTCTGTAGATGATGAGATCCGCATTGTCCGTACAAAACGCTTTGGCATCAAACCAATGTATCCGGAAGATGCCTGCATCCAGATGGATCTTCTTGGACATGCTTTCTTCGTATTCTGCAACGCAGAGACAGACGAAGTCAATGTTGTCTACAAAAGAAAAGATGGTTCTTTCGGACTGATCGAGCCAGAATTTTCATAAGATAAAAGGGAGTGTCGCAAAATCATCAATAATAGATGATTGAGCGGCACTTCCGCTCGTTATGAGCAAAAATCCGGTGTCTTCTCTATCACCAGAGTAAAACACCGGATTTTTGCCGTACTTTAATAAAACCTCTCGGTTTTCCATTTTTTCTATGCACTTTTTATCAAAAACAGATGCTTCCCTGTCCGCTCATTTTGAATCTTGGCATGCAGTTTATTCAGATTATATCCCAGACACAATAAAAGAATCTCCAGCCTTACTCTCGGTTTTCCTCTCAGTAGAAATCTTTGGAATTGATAATCATTTTTCAGTACGCCAAAGGCTCCTTCTACCTGAATCGAGCGGTTCATCCGGTACTGGATCCCTTTTTCGCTCAGGATGTTTTCATAGGACTCCTGACGCTTTTTCAGAAAGTTCTTCGAAAGATACAGCTTCTTGTTTCCCTTTGATTTCGTACATTTTTCTTTATACGGGCAGCCACTGCAATCTTCACATTCATATATCGTTACTTTTGATTGATAGCCGCTTTTGCTTTTTTGTTTTCTCACAGCAACCGCTCTCAGCTTTTTCTCTGCATGACAGGTGTAGGTATCAGCTGTCTCGTCATATCTCATGTTCTCGCGCTTGCTGATGTCTTTCTTAAAACTTCTCTTTTTCCATTTCTCATAGGTCTGTGGTTTGATGTATGCTTTCTGCCCGGCTCCGCTCAGGTATTCATACGCTTCTTCACTTTCATACCCGGAATCCGCAGTTACGCTTGGATAACGAAATCCCAGTTTCTTTTCCATGTCTTTCAGAAATGGCACAAGCGTCCACACATCGTTCCGGTCCTGGAAAATATCCGCTGCTACAATGTATTCGCTGTCCACTGCGATTTGGACGTTATATCCCGGTTTCAGCTGGGCATTCCTCATGTGGTCGTCTTTCATGTGCATAAAGGTGGCATCCGGATCTGTTTTACAATAATTATTCCGCCCCTGAAAACTGGCGGTATGCCAGTCATAGATCGTCTGGCGCTCCAGAAAACGACGGAACAGCTCCAGATATCTTTGATTTCTGCTTTTCCGTTTTCCTCTTCCATGTACGAAAACCGTCCCGTCCACTCTGCACTTCTCATCCAGAAACCGGCAGATTTCCTGCAGATCCTGGGTACGGGTTTCCTCTCCAACTAGGAACCGACAGAGATACTCCTGGTTCAGAAGACGGACTGCTTCCTGAATCCGCTCATACATCTTTGCTTCCCATTTTCCTACGGATTTCTTCCAGACAAAGGTATATTTATTCGCACAGGCTTCCAGTTTTGTTCCATCAATAAATACCGTTTCTTTTGACAACTCGCCGCTTTCCTCCAGACGTCGGATCATCTGATAAAACAGGTTTTCACAGGCATCCGCCAGAAAGCCGGTTCGGAAACGGGCAATCGTGCTGTGGTCAGGAGCTTTCTGCCCAACCAACAGCCACATGAAGTTGATATCCCGTCTGCAGGCGCTTTCGATCTTCCGGGATGAATAAATATTTTGGGAATAGGCATAGGTAAGGATCTTGAACATGGTCTTGGGGTCCACTGCGGGATTTCTGCCTTTGGCAGAGTAAGCCTGATACAGCAAGCTGTAATCTAATTCCTCCAATTCGTGGCTGAGTAGTCGGACAGAGTCATCATCAGGAACCAAACCTTCCAAATTTAATGGCAAAACCAGTTGATAAGGCTCGCCGAATTCGGTATAATTTTTATGGTATTTTGAATTACTGGACATAATTAATTATACCATAGATTACGGGCTCTTCGGGGTCCGTTTTCTGTTTTTAGGCAAAAAACCGGAGCCATTGCTCCATAGATGATTTCTCATCTATTTTGCAACAGCCCCGATTCTGCTGATTCTCTTAACGTCCTACGCCTGAAATGGCTTTACAAAGGAGCCTGCCGGCGAAATCGGTTCTCCCCCGGCCAACAGATGGTGGACATCCCCTGTGCACTGTGCTCTAAAATACGCTTCGTTTCCCCATCGCTCTTCCGCTGACAAAACCGTAACAGAACTTGCCGGAAAAAATGCCGCATGCGCCAGAAGGACAAACGGTATATTTAATAAATGTGACAGGATAGAAGAAATCACACCAAAATGCGCAAATATGACAATGCAAGGTTCATTTCCTTCGGGAAGCATCTCCATCTTCTCAGGTTCATCCGGCGCCGGTGTATGGATAATATACTGCTCCTTTTTTCCTCTTACGCGATAGATATTTTTATCCCTTATATAACCATAAGTTTCGAGCATCCGATCCATTTCCCGGCAGATAAGCCGGTACTTCCTTCCGACCTCCGGGTTAGAGCTGCAGATTTCTGAGTTTGTCCACGCCTCGCTGTCATACATCAACGGATCCGAAGTCCAGTCCGACGGGATATATTCCCAGGGCGATGTCATCTGCCCTGTAACCGGATTTTTCACCTGGCATGAAAATTCACTGAGCCAGTCAGCAGTAACCGCAGTCCGATTCATTTTCTTTAAGGTTTTGGACGCCGTATCCTTAGCCCTTCCGAGGGGTGAACAGAAGAACTCTGTTACATCCCATCCACTCACTCTCTCTGACAGCAGCTCCGCCTCCCGCCATCCCTTTTCAGTCAGACTGTCTCTCACATAATCCGGTTCTGCATGACGAATAAGTATCAATCTCATATTCACATCCCATTATCCAAGCACTTCCAGAGCTTTTTTTACAATATCACCTGTTGTCAGATTATAGATTTCCAAAAGTTCATCAATAAGCCCGGAATGTCCGAATCTGTCTTTGATTCCGATTCTCCGCATTTTTACAGGGCATTCTTCACTTAAGACTTCCGCCACTGCCCCTCCCAGACCTCCGATGACCGTACTGTTTTCCGCAGTAACTACGTGTTTTGTCTTGGAAGCAGAACGGATGATCGTTTCCGTATCAAGCGGTTTAATCGTGCTCACATTGATCACCTCTGCAGAAATCCCTCTGCCGCGCAGGATTTCCGCAGCTTCTTTACATCGTGAAACCATGATACCAGAACCAATCAGAGTAACATCCTCCCCCTCTCTTATTACTGTCGCTTTCCCCAACTCAAAATGATAATCTTCCGGCATCTGCTTTACTTCATACTTAGCCAAATCCGAACGCACAACCCGGATATAGACCGGGCCGATATGTTGGGCCGCCGCTTTTATCGCCTCACTCAACTCATCTGCATCGCACGCCTCAATTATCTTAATATTAGGGATCGTCCTCATCACCGCAATGTCATTAAACGACTGGTGCGTTGCCCCCACACTGGCAGCTGTTATTCCCGCATAACATCCCATCATTTTTATATTTGCATTTGCATAACCAGCCTGAACAAAAATCTGGTCAAACGATCTTCGAGCGATAAAAGATGCGAATAACGGTACAAACGGGATATATCCCATCCTCTGCACTCCGTAAGCTACGCTGATCGCATTCTGCTCTGCAATACACGTTGTCAAAAATCTTTCCGGAAACTCATTTTTAAACGGCATAATATTCGTCGCAACAGCAGTCTCCGCATCAATAACGACAATTTTCTCGTTTTTTCTTCCCAGTTCAGCCAGAGTGTCCCCGACTGCGGCACGCATGCCCTGCAATTTTGATCCATAAATTGTTCCTGCCACTATGCTAATTCCTCCATTACTTTTTTATAAATCTCATCATTAAAATGTGCAGAATGATAGGTGATGGGATCTTTAACCATAAATGAAACCGGATATCCCTTGACCGTGTTTGCGATAATCGCCCTCGGCCTCCCCGGTGCATACGACAGATCCAGCGCATGATCCAGCGCCCGGGTAATTTCTTCCATGTTATGTCCATCAACAACCTGCACATCCCAGCCGAACGCTTTAAACTTGTCAGCAAAGGATCCTGCATGGATAATATCCTGGATATTTCCCGTTATCACATATTGATTATAATCAACGACTGCCGTCAGGTTGTCGAGATTATAATTATTGGCAAACATGGCCGCTTCCCATATCTGTCCCTCTGTACATTCTCCGTCTCCCAGTACGACGAACACTCTGTTGTCTTTTTTATCATTCTTAACTGCCCACGCCATTCCCGCTCCTGCTGAAAGGCCCATTCCAAGCGCTCCTGTCGGAGCCTCAATTCCCGGAATCGAAGTGCAGGCATGCTCCTGCAACAGTGATGTGGATTTATTCATTTCATTGAAAAGTGTGTCTCTGCTGATAATTCCACGGAACGCAAGCGCCGCATACTGTACCCCTGAATTGTGTCCTTTGGAAAGGAGCATAATATCCCTTCCTTCCCATTGTGGTTCATCTGGTTTCAGCCTCAGATATCTTCCATACAGAGCGGCCATCACGTCTGCAATCGAAAATTCTCCTCCGACATGCCCGGATCTGGTTCCTGCGAAATTGATTAAATCCGCCACATCTCTTCTCAACTGAAGAGCCAATTTCTTTAACTCTTCTGTACTCATGTTCTCATGGTATTTTACAATCGGTTCATAATAAGATTTATTCACTCCAAACTGCCTCCTGTAATCCTTCAGTCCTCTTTTCTGTTATCTGCCGCTTTCACCTGGACAGGCTTTTTCAGCAGATTCACCATGATCGCAGTCACCGCACTTCCAGCAAGCACCGCGATCACGTATCCGAGTTTCCCTGTAATTGCCGGTATAACGATAAACCCTCCATGCGGACAGTAATTAATACATCCGAACAGATATACCAGCGCGTTTCCCACTGCGCCTCCCACACAGATAGACGGAATTACTCTTGCCGGATCCACAGCTGCCAGCGGGATCGCGCCTTCTGTCAGCCCCATACATCCCATAATGAATGAAGTAATCCCCGCAACACGCTCGTTTTCGGTATACCGTTTCTTAGATATAAATGTAGCTATTCCCATTCCAATTGCGGGAATACAGGCGCCTGCTGCCAGAAAAGCAAAAAACTCATAACGTCCTGTTTCTGCCATCATATATAAAAACAGCGTACATGTTTTATTGATCGGGCCGCCCATATCAACGGCAAGCATTATACCGATCACAACAGCGACAAGGATCATACTTGTTGTGGAGAGTCCCTCCAGTAGTCCTGTAAGCGCGTTCACGAACATGCTGAGCGGCGCAAGCAGTACATAGATGTAGGTCATTCCCAAAACAAACACTGTAACGAGTGGAATGATAATGATCGGCACAATAGGCTTTATCATATCTGGCCATTTAATTTTTTTCAGATATGAAACCATAATACCAGTTGCCAGGCCAAGAAGCAGTGCCCCGAGAAACCCTGTTTTTGTCGCCGTCGCCCCAACTTCGATATTCGCCATGTAGCAGAGTACAAATGCCGGAGCCAGCGCCGGTTTACCGGCAATCGCATAAGCGATATATGCACCCACTACCGGGATCATGATGAAAAGTCCTGATGATCCGATTGTCTGAAGATTCGCCAGAAACTGATTTGCAACTACGATCCCCTGGTCCTGGACATACTCGCCGCCAAACCCAATCGAAATTGCGAAAAACATGCCTCCGATAATGCAGACGGGGATCAGATATTATATTCCTGTCATCATGTAATTTTTTATCTCTTTTATTTTAAAATCTCCCATACCACACCTCTACTTTATTTCTTCTAATTTATCGAATACTTTGCCTGTTGATTTGATTACTACTGACGGGTCAACGTTATACACTTTTCCTTCCTCTTCCTTCTCTTCAAACCGCTCCCGTCCCTCGATCGCAACGCTGACTGCAAGCAAAACTACGTCCGCCTCTTTTACATCCTGTAAGCTCAGCTCGTTTTCAATTCCGATCGCTCCCTGAGTTTCAACTTTTACATCATGCCCTCTCTTCTTCGCTTCCTGCTGGATCGCCGACATCGCCATATATGTGTGGGCAATTCCTGTTGTGCATGCCGCTACTGCTACAATCTTCATGACTGTTCAAACACCTCCCATAGATTTTAGTACATCGCATAATTCTTCTCTGTTCTTTGCATCGTACAATTTTTCTCTGTCTTCCTCTACCATCAGATTTGTACATAACCTTGCCAGAATTTCTATATGCTCTTTACTCTTTTTCCCTTTTGAAATCCCGATGTTAAAAACTAGCGCCACTTCATTCTGATCCCAGACAACAGGCTTTGCCAGCTTTAACACTGCGACAAAGCATTCCCTGACAGTATCGCTTTCTCCATGTGGAATTGCGATCTGATCGCCCATCTCCGTGGATGCCGTCTGCTCTCGTTTTAACACCGCGTTTATGTAAGCCTGCTTATCCTCAATTTTCTTATTTTCCCAGACCATTTCTGCTATATACCGGATCACCTCCTCCTTGTCCTGAAATGTCTGGTTTGTAAAATCGACAAGCGCGGGTTCAAACATTTCTTTCACCTCCTTCTCCCTGTTCCTGATGATTTAATTTTAACCTCGAGTTAACAATTCAAAAATATCAAAGTATTTCACTTTATTTTAACTGATTGGTATACCAGCTCTTTACATTTTCTTTCTGGAAATTGATATACCATTCCCTTCCTTTTCCCCCTCCGATCCTGGTATACCATAAACTTCACTCTTCTGTGAAAAAAATGATCCCCCTCTCCGACTGCGCTGTGCGCAATCAGGGCGGGGGATTGATTCCTCTGTCCATCCTTAATTTTATCAGACTGTCTCAAACAGTTGATAAACCTCTTTTACATCCATACAGGATTTTAATTCTGATATAAAGTCTTCATCGCTGATACAGAAATACAATTCTTCAAGAGCCTTTTTCGATACCATTATATTCGAAAAATTAATTGCTACGAGAAATATCGTACTGACGCGGTCGTTTCCCCACGAAATCGGTTTTTTTAAAGTCACGATCGCAATCCGGTTTTCCTTGACATACTTATTCAGTCCATGGGGCAGTGCAATACCATCCACAATGTTTGTCGGCGCAATCCTCTCTCTGCTTATTACAGAATCATAGAAGCCGTCTTCTATACATCCGTCCTTCTCCAGGATAGCGCACACTTCTTTTACACACTCCTCCATACTTTTATACTTCTTCTGTAATAAAATGATCGTCTCGTCCAGACAATTCAGCATGAAAGTATATCTCTTCATTTTTACACATTGAGACAATGCATAATACTCTTTATTAATCGCCTCCAGATCCCTCTCAGTCAGCATCGCGGATACCTGGACATGGGGGATTCTGATTCCTTTTACCTCCAGGGTCGTGACAGCAAAGTCAAATTCATTGATATATTCCAATTCTACCTTCTTAAGTTCAGCCAGCTCTATTACATCAAACAAAATAAAGTTCTTGCGGATCTGGCTTTCCAGAATCGAAGTATACGCGTCGATATTGTCAACGATTATAATTATCTTCCGGGACATATTCAACCGCTCTACTGCCGCCTGAAAGTGAATCAGGATAAATCCTGTTTCATCTTCTGACAATGTAAACCCGGAATAATTTTCTATTACGGAACAAGCCAGTGACACAACAGAAAACAGCGCCGCATACTGTTTTTTTATCTGATGTATGTACGGATTCACGATCTTTACATGATTGGATATCCTGTTCAGCATCGCCGTAAAATGCCTTTCCAATCCATTGATTAGAAGATTGTCATTAATGAGCGCATCTGAAAAAATAGCATTTACAGACTCTATCATATGGATTACCATTTCTTTAATGTTCTCGGAATCTGCCACAAATTTAACATCATTTTCCAGTCTGTACACTGAATTTATAATTTTATTTACATAGTTTATTTCAGCTTGGGGAATGCAAAGCCCCCGACACTCTTTTTCAACATGTCCGCAAAGTTGCTGTGCCACAGGATATGTTCTCAACTGGTACACCTCTGTACTCAAAGAAGGCCGCTCCTCCTTTGGAAGAAAATGTCTGTTGTTAACCCGGTTCAAAAAAATAACAAATTTGATCAGCACCTGCAGATGATAGATAAGATTCATCTCAAAACGAAGTTCCTCTTTTACATACCCGGTCATATGCTCTGCCAGATCAATGTAATGTTGAGGAACATATTTCCCGAGCAGTATTTTGGCATATTTAATCGTGATACTTTCGTTAAATAAAATATCCCTCTCAATTTTTCGATAAATAAAATCATTTTGAGCTTCGCGGATATCCACTTCTTTTCCATCCAGAAAAGTCCCGGAGGAATCTCTTTTCAAAAACAGGTCCTGCTCTTTTAACATCTTTTCAACCGACTTGATATCATTCACTATGCTCGAACGGCTGACAGTATAAAAATCCGACAACGTGTTAATAGACAGAACCGCTCCGTTCATCAAAAAATTTTCATAGATAATTTCCCGCCGCTCTTCTGTTGAATATTCTGACTCGTCCAAGAGTTTCTTCAAAAGTTCTCTCCGTCCTTCCACCGGTCCCGTAATCAGTATTCCATCCCCTGACTTTTTTATTTTCAGCCCATACTTTGGCAGATCCTTTTCCAGATCTCCAAGATAATTATAAATGCTCTTTTTCGAGATGTTCATTTCATCCGCAATTTCAGATACTTTTTTACATTTTGTCTGCTCAAGCAACAACTTATAAAATAATTTCCTGCCATCCATTTCTCGCACCACAATCCCCGCACTTTCCTCGCATTTTTCACAAAAATATACTACATTCAAAATCATATTTGTATAATATAGCCCACAATACCTTATGTCAATATTTTTTTCCTCACCCGGTTGTTATTTCCTGCCATTTCTTTATAACAGCTCCATAGCACACAACCGGTATCAAATGACATAAAGGAAAGTCAAGATCACTGGCTAAATCGCCGGTCTTGACTTTGCCAAAACACAAAAAGGGCACTTTCAAAAATTTTTTCTTTCAAAAGTGCCCAAATCATGGCTTTTCCCGTATAGATTACAGATAACAGTACTTCGTAACAACTCAAAATTATTTCAAAATTTATTGTCGGATATTAATTTTTTATCTTTAATACAGCTTCGCCCCCGCCGGGATCCGGTCGTCCACCATCAGCAGATTCAGCCCTTCTCTGCCGTCTTCCTCGTGTACTGCCGAGATCAGCATCCCCTCGGAGTCAATGCCCATCATCTTTCTCGGGGGCAGATTTACGATAGCGATCGCAGTCTTTCCGACCAGTTCTTCCGGCTCATAATACTCGTGAATCCCGCTTAAGATCGTGCGTTTCCGGTCTGTCCCGTCGTTCAGTGTGAACTTCAGGAGCTTTTTGGATTTCGGAACCGCCTCGCACGCCTCGATCTTCACAGCCCTGTAATCTGCCTTTGCAAAAGTATCAAAGTCAATCATTTCTTCAAACAGCAGCTCGATCTTTACCTTTGAAAAGTCGATCTTCTCTGCCGGCTTTTCCTCCGGCGCCGCCTGCCTGCCGGACTGCGCCGCATTGTTCACCTCATTCTTTGCCGCCCCCTGTGACTTCATAGTCGGGAAGAGCAGAACATCCCTGATCGCCGCGCTGTCTGTGAGAAGCATACACATCCTGTCAATACCGAAGCCGATGCCGCCTGTCGGAGGCATACCGATCTCCAGTGCGTTCAGGAAATCCTCGTCGGTCGTGTTCGCTTCCTCGTCCCCCTGAGCCAGGAGTTCTTCCTGAGCTTTAAAACGCGCCCTCTGGTCGATCGGATCATTCAGCTCGGAGTAAGCGTTCGCCATCTCCCAACCGTTCATGAAGAACTCAAAGCGCTCCACATAATCCGGGTTCTCCGGTTTCTTTTTCGTCAGCGGGGAGATCTCGATCGGATGATCTGTCACAAACGCCGGCTGGATCAGATGCTCCTCTGCAAATTCCTCGAAGAACAGGGAGAGGATGTCGCCCTTTTTATGACGCTCCTCAAATTCGACATTATGCTCTTTTGCAAGCGCTCTCGCCTGCTCGAGCGTCTCTACTGTATTCCAGTCAACACCCGCGTATTTCTTCACGGCATCCACCATGGTGATGCGCTCGAACGGTTTGCCCAGATCCATCTCCACGCCGTTGTACACGATCTTTGTCGTGCCGAGGACCTCCTGCGCCACATGGCGGTACAGGTTCTCTGTCAGATCCATCATGCCGTTATAGTCTGTATAAGCCTGATACAGCTCCATGAGAGTGAACTCCGGATTATGCCTCGTATCAAGTCCCTCGTTGCGGAACACGCGCCCGATCTCATAAACCTTCTCCAGACCGCCCACGATCAGCCTCTTTAAATACAGTTCCAGAGAAATGCGCAGTTTAAAGTCCTCGTCGAGTGCGTTGAAATGTGTCTCAAACGGCCGAGCCGCCGCGCCGCCCGCGTTGCTCACCAACATCGGGGTCTCCACTTCCATAAATCCCTCGCCGTCCAGATATCTGCGGACTGCGCTTAAGATCCTGGAACGTTTGATAAACGTATCCTTCACTTCCGGATTCATGATCAGATCCACATATCTCTGGCGGTAACGTGTGTCTGTGTTTGTCAGCCCGTGGAATTTCTCCGGAAGGATCTGCAGGCTCTTTGAGAGCAGGGTCACATGTGATGCGTGAATGGATATCTCGCCGGTCTTTGTCCTGAACACTTCTCCCTCCACGCCGATCACATCGCCCACATCCAGCTTTTTGAACTCTTTATAGTTCTCTTCGCCAACGCTGTCTCTCGCCACATAGGACTGTATGTTTCCCTTCAGATCCTGTATATTGCAGAATGATGCTTTTCCCATCACCCTTTTGGACATCATGCGCCCTGCGACGGACACCTGTTTCCCCTCCAGGTCCTCATAGCGGTCTCTTATCTCCCGGCTGTGGTGCGTCCGGTCATATTTCGTGATGACAAACGGGTCTTTTCCGCTTTGCTGAAGATCCGCCAGCTTCTCGCGGCGCACCTTTCTCAACTGGTTAAGATCTGGTTCCTGTACATTTTTCTGCTCCTGAGCCACTTTATCTTCTCCTTCCTTTAAAACAGGGCATTATGCCCGCCCCGTCTGTCCAGCGTCCTGCCGTCCCCGGGACACTGCCTTACAGGCAAAATCGGGCTGTCACAAAGTGCTAAATTTCTACAAGATATTGTCCGGGTCTGACCGGGCATGCCTGATATCGTGTATGAAAGATGCATTTTGCGACAGCCCCTTTTATTGTCACTTATTCAAATACGACCATCTCACCATCTACGTTGGCAAACCAGCACTCTCCTGTTCTGGTTATTCCGGTCTGACCATTTGTCGCTTCTGTGATCTCAGCGATCAGCTTTGACTCCTCCTCTTTCGGAATCAGGACAGTCAGATCTACTTTCTCTGTATACACACTGTCCAGGATTGTCAGCCCTCTTTGTCCCAGCAGATACTGAATTTTCCCCAATCCGGTATAATCTGTTGTAAGATTCAGTTTAAATCCATAGATTTTGGTAATAATCTGACTGTGGGAAATCCCTTCTCTTGCTGATTCGGTATACGCTCTCACCAAGCCTCCCGTTCCGAGAAGTGTCCCGCCAAAATACCGTGTCACAACTACAAAAATATTGTGAAGTCCCGCTCCCCGGATGACCTCCAGAATCGGTTTGCCTGCTGTACCGCTCGGTTCCCCATCATCACTGCAGCGCTCTGTCACGCGTTCTTCTCCGATTACATAGGCCCAGCAGTGATGCCTTGCATCCCAGTACTTTTTCCGTACCTGTTCCAGATACTGCATGGCTTCCTCCTCCGAGTGCACCAAAAATACTTCCGCGATAAACCGGGACTTTTTTTCCACGATCTCGCCCTTGCCGCCCTGATATACTGTCCTGTATTCCATCTGTCTCCCACCTTGCTTTTTCCATGCCTTTTGTTTGTTTCAGGTATTTTCTGCCTGTTCTTCCTCAATTATATATACTATGCCTTTGGAACAAACACAAGAAAAACTGTGCAATTATTAAAATTTTTTTATAAGAATATGAACTTTTTCTTTTTCCTTTGCTTTAAAAGAGCAAATTTGATATAATGAGTAGAATGAATAAAGGAGGATATTATTCATGAATTACGGAAAAGAAAGCCTTTCGAAGAAGAAAAAAAATGTATCTTCAAAGAAAAATATGAAAAAGAAACGGGTCGGCGTCCGTGTCTTTAAGGCCGTTGTCATCTGCTTCCTTCTCATCTGCATCATCGGTGCCGTAGGCGGCGGTCTTTTCGTCAAGAAGATCATTGACGATGCGCCAGAGATCACTCCTGCCAGTGTCAAACCAAGCGGATATAAATCCCAGGTGGTTGCGGCATCTAACGGTCAGAATCTGGGGCAGTTCCGGGAAGCCGGATCCAACCGTATCTACAAGACCATTGACACAATTCCAAAATATCTTGCCAATGCATTTGTAGCGATTGAAGACGAGCGTTTCTACGAGCACAACGGAATCGACCTGCAGGGTATCCTGCGCGCCGGTCTTGTAGGTATCACAAGCGGAGACTTTTCAGAAGGAGCCAGTACGCTCACCCAGCAGCTGATCAAAAATAACGTGTTCCCGAATTTCACGGAGGAAAAAACGTTTTTCGACAGTCTGGAGCGAAAACTGCAAGAGCAGTATCTTGCCCTGGAAATTGAAAAGCAGATGACCAAAGAAGAGATTCTGGAAGCCTACATGAACACCATCAACCTGGGACAGAACTGTCTCGGTGTTCAGTCTGCCGCAAAGCGCTACTTTAACAAAGATGTCTCAGAGCTTACACTTTCGGAGTGTGCAGTCATCGCCGGGATCACCCAGAACCCGACAAGATACGATCCTGTGACTCATCCGGAGGAGAACGCCAAACGACGGGACATTGTACTGAACAACATGCTGGAACAGGGCTACATCACCCAGCAGGAATTTGATGAGGCCAAGGCAGACCCTGTCTATGACAGGATTCAGCCTACTGCAGTCGGCTCTGATGCGGAAAAACCGAACACATATTTTATCGATGAGCTTGCAGAACAGGTGTTAAACGATTTGCAGGAACGTAAATCTTACACTGCAACACAGGCACATAATCTGCTGTACAGCGGCGGTCTGACGATTTATGCGACACAGGATCCGACGATCCAGCAGATCTGCGATGAAGAGGTTGCCGATCCGAGCAACTATCCGTCTACCATCGAATACGGACTGCAATACGCACTGACTGTTACACGTGCTGACGGTTCTGTTGAAAACTACAGCCAGAACAATGTAGGAGATTATATTCAGGCAGCATGGGGACGTGAATATCCACTTGTCTTCTCTTCCCCGGATGAAGCCAATCAGGCAGTTGCGGAATATAAGACAACACTTAATATCCAGGAAGGGGATACTGTAGACGAAAGTATTACAATCCCTCCACAGCCTCAGACTTCTGTTGTTGTGATGGATCAGTATACGGGAGAAGTCAAAGCCATTGTCGGCGGCCGCGGGGAAAAAACAGCCAGCTTTTCTCTGAACCGTGCGACCGATTCTCACCGGCAGCCAGGTTCCTGTTTCAAACCGCTGGGTGTTTATGCTCCGGCGATCGATACCGGAAAATATACTCTGGCTTCTCTGATTGAAGACTCTCCGTACACATACAGCGACGGAACTCCGGTCAACAACTGGGATGGCAAATATATTGGACAGGCTACTGTACGTTATGCGATCCTCCACTCCATGAACGTTTGTGCCGTACGTACTCTGACTGATATCGGTATCGATACAGGTATGAAATATCTTGAGAACTTTGGATTTACTACACTGGTAAGCAAAGAAGATGATCCGGCACACAACGATTACAACCAGTCCACTGCACTCGGCGGTATCACAAACGGTGTTTATAACATTGAACTGACTGCTGCCTATGCTGCACTGGCCAACAATGGAGTGTACACAAAACCGATCTTATATACAAAGGTTTTGGATCATGACGGCAATGTCATTCTGGACAACAGTACTCCTGAGACTCATCAGGTTGTAAAGGATTCCACAGCAGCACTTCTGACGAATGCTATGCAGGATGTGATCAAACGTGGTACCGGTACAGCTGCACAGCTTGCAAATGGAATGCCTGCATCCGGAAAAACCGGTACTTCCGAATACAGTACTGACCTCTGGCTTGCTGCTTACACACCGTACTATACATGCTCTGTCTGGGGTGGATATGATTCCAATAAACCAATGGAGAATATCTATAATCAGACCTGGCACGAAGTCATGTGGAAAAATATCATGGACCGTGTCAACACTACACTCGGTCTTCAGGTAAAGAACTTTACCATGCCTGCATCTGTAGAGCAGAAAACAGTATGTTCTGTCACTGGTCTTCTGGCGGTCAGCAGTTGTCCGTCCTACACGGAATATTTCGCAAAAGGAACCGGTCCGACGCAGAGCTGCTCCGGCCACTATGAGGAAGAAGAGGATGACGAGGATGATGACGATAAGAACAAAGAGGATTCCGATTCTCAGAACAGCCAGGATTCCGAAGATAATGAGGATTCCGGAAATTCCGATCAGTCCGGTGATAACAACAACAATTCCGGAAACAATGGAAACAACAACGGAAATAATAACGGAAACAGCAATGGAGATTCCGGTACCGTAACACCTCCGGAAGAATAAAAAAGAAGAGAAGCGATCAGGATCATACCTGAACTGCTTCTCTTCTTTTATATTATCAGTTCCAGCACCTGTTGGTACTGCAGCTGCTGTATCAGATTGTAAATCTGTTCTTTCTCTTCTATCGGTGCTGAAAAGCTCAGTCCGCATCCAGATGTGATCTCCCTTGGAACTGGGATCAGTCTTCCCCCGATCTGCCGCTTTTTTGCCTCGCTTTCAAATGCCATCGCAGCTGTTGTCGTTTCAAATGTCACTATGATACGTAATTCTTTTGGTCTCATATCTCTTCTCCTGCTGTCATTTCTTTGATTGCCTGTACCGCTTCCTCCACCTGTTCTTCACTGAGAAAATGAGAAAAACTAAATCGTACGATTCCCTGTTCCTCTGTATGAAGTGCCCTGTGCATCAGGGGTGCGCAGTGTGCCCCAGGACGCGTCTGAATCCCGTACACCTCGGAAAGCTCATCGCTGACTGCAGAAGAGTCATAATTTCCGATATTCAAAGCGACGATCGGCGCCCGCTCCATATTTGAAAAGTCTCCATAGATTTTTACAGCATCCAGATGTTTGATTCCCTCATAAAACTGCCGCATTCTCTGACATTCAATCCTTTTGATCTGTTCTGTTCCGACATTCAAAATGTAGTTTAATGCTGCATGTAATCCGGCAATCCCATGCCCGTTTAACGTCCCCGCTTCCAGTACAGTCGGCATCTCCTTGGGCTGTGTTTTCAGAAAGCTCTGCACTCCGCTTCCCCCGGTTTTAAACGCAGGCAGGTGTACAGATTTTTGTACGATCATCCCCCCTGTTCCCTGTGGTCCCATCAGGCCCTTATGTCCGGTAAAGCAGAGGATATCAATAAAATCTCGTTCCATATCGATTGGAAATACTCCTGCTGTCTGAGACGCATCCACTAGAAACAACACGCCGTATTTTTTGCACAGTTTTCCGATTTCTGTCAGTGGATTTAAGTTTCCTGTCACATTGGATGCATGGGTACAGGCAAAGATATCCACACCATTTTGAAACAATTCTTCCAGCTTTTCCAGAGAAAGCCGCCCCTTCTCATCCACATCCAGGATCTGCAGGCTGCACCCTCTCTCTTTTGCCCGATACACGGGGCGTAAGACACTGTTGTGATCCATTGCTGTCGCCGCCATCCGCACCCCGGGAGCTGTCAGCCCCTGAATTGCAATATTAAGAGCTTCCGTAGCATTACTGGTAAACACTACCTGCTCCGGTCCCGGTCCGTGAAATAATTCATTCAGCAGACACCTTGTCTCATAGATCATGCGGGCACTGTTCAGACTGGATGTATGGCTTCCTCTGCCTGCATTTCCCATGGTCAGGATCGCATCATACACTGCCTGCGCCACTTCTCTCGGACGATAGTAGCTGGTTGCCGCGCTGTCCAGATAAATCATGGCTTCACAACCTTTTCTGCCTGCAGCATTTTTTCACAGATCACATACATATTTGTAACACTTCCCACAGAAAGCTTCTCCGTCAGTCCGTAGTGATTCAGACATGTTCCACAAGTCAAAATCTCCACTCCCTGCGATTCCAAAAGCTTCAGATCTTCGAGGGATTCGGAGCCTTCTACCGGAAGTCTGGCGCCTCTATTATACATGATGACTGTATCCGGAAGCTCTTCCTGACTCGTGAGCGCATAAATAAAGCCTTTCATCAGTGCCCTTCCAAGAACTTCATCCCCCTCTCCCATGCAGTCAGAAGATAACACAACGATTGTATTTCCTGTTTTTTCGGAGACCGGCTGACACGGGATACATTCTGCAGTCTCTTCCCCCGCTTCATCCACAGCGCCTTCTGCCTTTATAAAAACCCGATATGTATGTTCATCCTGTTGTTCCCAGGAACATTCCAGCTGTTTTTGTTTTGCCATTTTCTCCAGATTCTGCACGGCAATGGCATTGTCCACCAGTGTCTCTACGATATCTGATTCTGCCATCTGTGCCAGCATTTTTTTCGTCTCCACTACCGGAATCGGACACTGTTTTCCTCTTGCATCTACCATATATTTTTTCATGTTCTCTGCACCTCTATCTCACTTCTATTTTTTTCTCTCTTTTTTCTGTGACTTCTCCCACAATCGCACAGGGCAGTCCCAGAGCCTTCAACTCTTCCAGACACTGCTCCGCATCACTTTTTTCTATGCTGACAAGCAGCCCTCCGGATGTCTGCGGATCAAATAAAATCTCTTCCATTTCAAACGGAACCTCAAAAAACTGCACGTCTTCTCCCACATGGTTTCTGTTTCTCTGGGCTGCTGCAGTCAGGTAAAATTCCCCTGCATAATCAAACGCCTCCGGAATATATGGAACCTGACTGCTTTCGACGCGGGCAGAATATGCATCTCCCAGCATCTCCAGGAGATGTCCCAGAAAACCAAATCCAGTCACATCGGTACAGCCGTGCACCTGATACTTTCTCACTACTTCTGAGGCATACTTGTTCAGGGTGGTCATGGAACGGATTGCCTGCGCCATTGCTTCTTCGGATACTTCCTGGATCCGGTTTGCAGTACACACGATTCCAACTCCAAGTGGTTTTGTCAGGATCAGAACATCCCCCGCCCGGCATCCATTGTTTGCAAACACCTTGTCCGGGTGTATGGTTCCCATTACAGAAAGTCCGTATTTGACGTCTGTATCCGCGATCGAATGTCCGCCTGCCAGAACACCGCCCGCCTCTTTGACTTTTTCTCCGCCACCCAGCATAATCTGCCCCAGTATGTTCAAATCCCAGTTTTCCGGAAAGCAGACAATATTCAATGCGGTTTTGACATCTCCGCCCATGGCATAAATGTCACTTAATGCATTTGCTGCCGCGATCTGTCCGAATGTGTAGGGATCATCCACCATGGGAGGAAAAAAGTCCAGCGTCTGCACCACTGCCAGATCATCTGTCAGTTTGTACACTGCTGCATCGTCTGAACTGTCATATCCGATCATCAGGTTTTCGTCCCTCGTCTTTGGTATCTTTTCCAGAACTCTTGCCAGGATTCCCGGGCCCAGTTTTGCCGTGCAGCCCCCGCCTTTACAAAACACAATCTCTTCTTTGTCACTCATCTTTTCTTCTGCCTCCCTTTCATTTTCTGCCATCCGATCACTGCCGCACCGAGCACACCAGTGCGCAAAACGCCTCCAACTGTTTTAAATTGATATTCACATCATCCCCCCTTTTGCTCTGTTTTTATTATACTGCATTCCCGGAAAAGAGACCAGCTTATGATCGATTTCTCCAATAACAAATTCTTATCTTTCTACATCTCGCACATTACGATCACTTTCTGGGGCGTTGTCATCGGCGGTATGCTGAATGTCGTATTGGTATAATAGACTAACAACTCCATGTTTCTCGGACTGCAGGTAAATCTCTGCCCGTTCTGTGTCATGATATTTGTCACAGGACTGAGATTTAACCGAAGTGAATTATCTTCTGCCACCAGATTTTCATCAAAGAAATTCAGCATCACATTCTGTTCTCCCCGAAGCACTGTCACAATCTCTGCCCGGTATTGAGGAGGATAAATTGCCGGAACCGGAAGGCTGGTATCATAAAACGCGGCAACCCGCATTCCTCTTCGCAGCCTTACATTTTCGATCACCATTGTATCCGCCATCACGGTAAAGCGTACTTCTCCGTTTTCTGTATCCAGACGCAGAATCTGGCTGCAGCAGGAATCCCCTCTTTGAATCTCCCTTATCACACCGTTTATTTGTCCATATGTCTCATATGCCATTTTACGCACATCCTTTTTTCCTTATATTATGTCTTTTTCTCCGTATTGTTCACACTTTCTTCTTGTACTTTTCCCTGAAATTATGCTATACTGTTTTTCGGAAATCAAAAAAGGAAGCGAACGCAAATGAAAAGATCTGACAGAACATCTTTTTCAATTTCATATAATCAACAGACAGGCTGATGTGCAGCCTGTTTTTTTTCGCTTTACCATAGTAACTTAACGCATAATTATTTCAAAGGAGAGTGTCAAAACCATGAAAACCAATATTTTTAGGCCAAAAAATCTTTTCATGATTTTCCTTGGCAACACCACCATGGCACTGGGAATCGTCATGTTTGTTCTTCCCAACGAGCTGATGACCGGAGGAACCACCGGACTTTCTCTGATCATAAATCATTATCTGCATCTGCCGATTTCTGTCTTTGTGTTTATCTTCAACTGCATCATGTTTTTACTCGGTGCGCTGATACTGGGATTTGATTTTGCCCTGACCACACTGATCAGTACCTTTTACTATCCGATTGCACTTGGATTTTTCCAAAATATCCCTTCGCTTTCCACAATCACGGATGACCGGATGTTATCCAGCATCTTCGGAGGACTCTTTATCGGATTTTCACTGGGAATCGTCATACGGTGCGGAGCTTCTACCGGAGGCATGGATATCCCTCCGTTGATCCTGAACAAAAAATTCGGACTGCCTGTTTCTGTAATGCTCTATGTATTTGACTTTTTGATCCTGATCGGTCAGGCATTATTCTGTGACAAAGAGGCCATTCTGTACGGAATTCTTCTTGTCATGACCTACACCATTGTACTGGATAAAATTCTTGTCATCGGCCAGGCTCAGACGCAGGTCAAGATCATCAGCCAGAAATCCGATGAAATCAATGAAGCCATTACGAGGAAGATGGATCGGGGATCTACGCTGCTTCATACAGAAACCGGATATCTTCATTCCAGACAAAATATGATCCTGACCGTCATTTCCAACCGGGAGCTTTCAAAACTCAATCAGCTCGTTATGGAAATCGACCCTACTGCATTTATGATCATCGGAAAGGTAAATGAAGTGCATGGAAATGGATTCACGCTGCCGAAAAAACATGCCGTAAAAACAGAGAAATAACGCATGACCACACAAAAAAGGACAACTGATTTTGAGGGCTGTACTCAAAGTCAGTTGTCCTTTTTCATGAAACAATCTTATAAATTTTTCAGCAATTTATCGATGCTGACCAGTTTTACACTGAGTACAAAAATCTCAGCTGCAACTGCCAGCTCTTCCGGTGTCGGATAAGACGGAGCAATACGAATGTTGCTGTCTTTTGGATCTTTTCCATATGGGAATGTTGCTCCGGCGCCTGTCATCACAAGCCCTGCTTCTTTCGCTTTTGCAACGATTGCTTTGGCACATCCTTCCATGGCATCAAAGGAGATAAAGTATCCGCCACGCGGAGCGATCCACGAACCAATCTCGAGTCCTCCCAGTTCACGCTCTAATGTGTTGATAACCGTCTCAAATTTTGGTCTCATGATATCTGCATGTTTTTTCATGTGCTCGACGATTCCATGAATATCTTTGAAGAATCTGACATGGCGAAGCTGATTTACTTTGTCATGGCCGATCGTCTGCACTTTCATCATATTGCGGATGTCTGCAAGGTTCGCATCAGAAGCCGCGATTGCTGCGATACCGGAACCCGGGAAACTGATCTTGGAGGTAGAAGAAAACTTGTATACCATATCCTGGTTTCCTGCTTTTTTACATTCCATCAGAATCTCGAGCAGGTAATCCTGTTTGTCTTCGTACAGATGATGTACACAATATGCATTATCCCAGAAGATACGGAAATCCTCTGCTGCCGGCTTTAAGTTTGCAAAACGATACACTGTCTCGTCAGAATATGTGATTCCCTGTGGATTGGAATACTTCGGTACACACCAGACACCTTTGATCGCCGGATCTTCACTGACCAGTTTTTCCACCAGATCCATATCCGGACCTGTTGCTGTCATCGGAACATTGATCATCTCAATTCCAAAATGTTCTGTGATTGCAAAATGTCTGTCATATCCCGGAACCGGACATAAAAATTTCACTTTATCCAGCTTGCACCATGGAGTACTTCCCATGATTCCGTGTGTCATCGCACGGGCTACTGTATCATACATCACATTCAGACTGGAATTTCCGAATACGATCACGTTGTCTTTTGGTACTTCCATCATATCTGCCAGAAGCTGTTTTGCCTCTGCGATTCCATCCAGGCCACCATAATTTCTGCAGTCCACACCGTCTTCACAGACAAGATCTGTTCCACTGTTTAAAATGTTCATCATCTCCATAGACAGATTCAGCTGTGCTGCTGCCGGTTTTCCTCTGGACATATCCAGTTTCAGCCCTCTGGCTTTTACCTCTTCAAACTGAGCCTGAAGCCCGCTTTTTAATTCCAATAATTCTTCCTTCGTCAAATCCTTATACGCCGCCATTGCAAGATTCCTCCAATTCTTTTATCACTGGTTGTTATTCTATCGACTTTTTGATGTTTCGTCAATCCTTTCTTGCAATTTTCTGCATTTTCCCGCATATTTTCATTGGAACGCGCCTATTTTTGAAGCAATTTATATGTATTCATTCATTTTTCTCCCTGATATTGTCTGATCAGTCCGCTGGACCACACGATCAGCTTTTCAGAAAGCTCATCAAAACTGCCTTTCACTTTTCCGCTTTTCTGCTTCATCTCGATCGCAATATACAAAATCTCCCGATCCAGTCCGTTCAGCTTCGGAAACAGCTCGGCTTTTCTTCTCAGATAATTCCCGGTCTTTAAAAAATATTCCGCCTGGATTGTAAATACCGATGTCTTATATAATTCCATCAGAACTTCCCGACTCTGCTCATGGAGCATATTGTGACAGGCGGCATGATACAGATTGCAGGCTCCCGTATGAACCGCCCGTCTCACGTCTGCCATATCCAGCTTTGCCACGATCTCATCCAGACTTCCTTTCAGCGGCATCGTGTCCTGACAAAACTGAAAAAGATCTGCTTTAGACCAGTTCTCCAGCTCTTCTCGGCCGGAAATAAATCCGCAGATCTTTTCCCGGTACGGAAGACGATTGAGCATCCCTCTGTAGATCCTCAGATCTGCCGGAAGAAGCGTATCCAGAATCAGAACCACATCAATATCACTCTCTTCTGTGGCTTCCCCTCTGGCATAACTGCCCTGTACCCCGATAAACCAGATGCGGTATCCAAATGTACTTACCACTTCATGCACATATTTTTCCAGCCAATTGTAAATTTGAAAACTCATATCTGATTCCTCCATGTCTCTTTTTCTGCCATCGAACGCCTCTTTTTATCAATTACTTCTATTATATGTAATTTTTATTCCCGCCGCAAGAAGGTTTTGGTTTATCTTTATGCCCCGGTACTCTGATACGCTTTCATCCCTTTCTTCCACACCAGAACGTCAATGACCCCCAATATGACACAGGCACCTGCTATATACAGCAAAATCCCGCTGCTGCCCTCTCCCAGCATGCAGACTGTCGGATAATAATTCGCCAGAGCGATCGGAATCAGCGCACTGACGGCTACCCGGATCACGGCATGGTAAATGTCGATCGTTTAACAGTTCCCCAATCTGCAAAAACTGTTCCAGTTCTTCTATAATTTCCTCATACCGTTCGTCCGATACCCGGTATATTTTCTTGTTTAACTCCAGAGAGTAAATAAAGGGAAGATCCCATACAAGAGAACTTTTCTGTCCAAAATTTGCCCCGATATATTCTGCATTTTTCTTGCGGAACTGAAAACTGTCCCTTCCGAACATTTTCGCTTCCCCGCTGTCCGGAGAAAGAATTCCCAGCATGGATTTGATCAATGTGGATTTTCCTGCACCGTTTAGTCCTACAATTCCGACCATCTCTCCTTCTTTGATCTGAAACGAAATATCTTTGATTGCTTCTTTTGTCTCGAATTTACTGCTTTTGAAGATTCCTTTCCCGCTTTTGATTTTTCTGCGGTATGTTTTGGTCACATGGTCCATTTCTACGATTGTGTTCATATTTTCCCTCATTCCTTCTTGATTTCAAACCGTAATCTGCAATTTCTCCTATTATATTATACCCCTCCCCGCAAAAACTGCGCAATAAAAAATCTCTGATCTTTGGCTTTCATCTCTATTATCATTCGTGCTTTTTCATGATTCAAATGGGTATATAAGTTGTCAGAGATATCGAAACATGATAAAATATCACAGACATTCACACGAAAGGAGTCCCCTATGTCCTCTTATTCACAATCCGATATTTATCACAGTATCTTCTCAGACATTTACACTGTCTTTTGCGGAATGCAGGACTGCCCCCCTTCCTATTCCTTCGGGCCGGCAGTCCGGAACTGCTACCTGCTTCATCTCTGTCTGGAGGGAGAAGGTGTATTTTACTCCGGTGAAGAACGCTATCCGATCAAACAGGGACAGGGATTTCTCATTCATCCCGGTAAGCTGACTTTTTATCAGGCGGATTCAGTGAATCCCTGGAGCTATCTCTGGGTCGGTATCGGCGGTCATGATGCAGAAAAATATCTGCGGCTTGCCGGTCTTTCTGCCAGAAATCCGATTTTTTCCTGTACCCAGATCGATACCGCAAAATCCTATATCCTGGACATGATGAAGCATCACGCCTTAAGTGCCGCAAATGAGATTTACATCCAGGGAATTCTGATGCAGTTTCTCGCCCTTCTGGTGGAGGACGCCGGATGTACGGTTTCTCCTCAGCAGAATACATCCAGCGTATATATTAATCAGGCGATCTCCTACATCCATAAAAATTATCAGAATCCACTCACTGTACAGGAAATCGCGGACTATTTGTCTTTGAACCGGAGTTATCTGACGGAACTGTTTCTAAAAACCGTACAACTTTCCCCGCAGCAGTTTCTCACCCGGTACCGGATCACAAAATCCGAAGAGCTGCTCCAGTCAAGCAGCCTGTCCATCCAGAATATTGCCTATTCCTGCGGATATTCCAGCAGCTTTTCTTTTTCCAAGGCATTCCGTAAAGTGAACGGTCTAAGTCCTTCTGAGTATCGGAAGCAAAAAAGAGGGGGATGAAAAAATCAATTCTTTTGCATCCCCACCCCTTCATTTTTTATTCTTCCTTTGCTTTCAGCAGATAAAGACGAGACTGGAAATCTCCGTTCTCTCCATTATACTGCTCCGGATTTTGTCCGGACGCCACGTCTGATACGATCAGTCCGGCCTGCATCAGCTCATCTCCGTACAATGCCATTTCCATATCCGAAATCTGATACGGAAGCTTCGGATCCAGTCCCTGCAGTCTGACGCTCCGATATCCGATATTGATCGGCTCCAGGAAGCGATACCAGCCCACAATCGCTTCTTTTTTGTCCTCAGACACAACCATCCATGCCATTTCATTTCCTGCAAACGGGCTCTGAAGTCGATAGAATGTTCCATACTGGATCAGGCTTCTGTGTTCTTTCATAAATGCCGTCTGCTTTTTGATTGCCTCCCGCTCTGCCTCTGTCAGACTGTTCGGGTTCAGCTCATATCCGAATGTTCCGAAATACGCTACATCCGCACGCATTTTCAAAGATGTGTTGCGAAGCACCTGATGATTCGGCACTGCTGATACGTGAGATCCCATACTGCTCACTGGATAGACAAGGGACGTTCCATACTGGATCTTACAACGTTCCACTGCATCCGTATCATCCGATGTCCATGCCTGCGGCGCATAATACAGCAATCCCGGATCAAAACGGGAACCGCCGCTTGCACAGGATTCAAATAAAATTTCAGGAAATCTGCCCGTCAGCTTCTCATATAACCGATAAACACCTAGAATATACTGATGCATGACCTTACCCTGATCTGCGGCACTGGCTGTATGAGAGTATACTTCTGACATACAGCGGTTCATATCCCATTTGATATAAGAAATCGGCGCATCCTCCAGGATTTTTTCCATTTGTCCATAAATGGCATCCACCACTTCGGCTCTGGAAAAATCCAGAATATACTGATTTCTTCCATGGGAAATATGACGTCCCGGAGTAGACAAAATCCAGTCCGGATGCTCTCTATAGAGATTGCTGTCCTTGTTGACCATTTCCGGCTCAAACCAGAGACCGAATTTCATGCCTTCCGCCGCTACCTTCTTCGCGATTCCTGCAATGCCATCCGGCAGCTTTTCCAGATTCGGATACCAGTCTCCCAGAGAAGAATGATCATCCTCCCGTTTTCCGAACCATCCGTCATCCAGTACAAACAATTCGATTCCAAGCTGTTTTGCCGTGCGCACGATCTCCAGAATCTTTTCCTCATTGAAATCAAAATAAGTCGCTTCCCAGTTATTGATGAGAATCGGTCTCGGTCGGTCTCTCCAGTATCCTCTTGCCAGGCGTGCACGATACAGACTGTGGAATGCCTGACTCATCCCGTTCAGTCCGCGATTGGAATAGACCATCACCGCCTCCGGTGTCTGAAACTCATCTCCGTTTTTCATTTCCCAGGAAAACCGGTCCGGATGAATTCCCAGCGTCACTCTTGTGACATCGTATGTATCCACCTCTGCCTGCGCCAGAAAATTCCCGCTGTAAACAAGACTGAAGCCATACACTTCCCCGCACGCTTCCGTGGTATTCTCCCGACGCAGTGCCAGAAACGGATTAAAGTTACTGCTGCTGCATCCGCGCATACTATAAATTCCCTGAATTCCATACTGCAGCTTTCGCTCAGTCACCGCACGCTCTCTTCCCCAGGCTCCCGTCAGCTCGATCATTTGATAGTCGTGATCCGGCAGATCCACACTGCAGCTCATTGCACGTTCCAGCACGATCTTCTCTGTTCCGTGGTAAATCACCTTTGCACTTCTTGTAATCGCCGGAAGCTCTTCAAAAATCGTATAGTACAAGATCAGTGTGGTGTGAATCAGCTCATCTTTCAGTTCGATTTCCAGTGTCTGTGCCTCTTTGGAATCTTCGGTATAGGTAGCCGGCAGTCCTGCAAGCGCGGGCTTCCCGTCATAAATCCGATGTGTCTGATACACAAAATCCGTGATCCGGCTTCCGTTTTCCTGCAGAATCTCCACCGCCGGATACCGCATATCCCCTGCTCCATAGGACGGATATTCCTGCTTGATATGTTCCATCGAGAATGTGGAATCTCCTTCGTAAGTACATACAGCCATTGGGCGGTGACGCAGCTCCAGCAGATGGGCAAAACTCTCCCTGTCATGCAGTTTTTTCCCAAAATACAGCTGTCCTAACTGTCCGTTTTTTAAGACTGTGATAATATAACTGATATCCCTGTTGGAAAGATGAAATTCCCGGGATCCTTCGTGATAACAAATGCTCATATTTCTGGTTCTCCTCTCCTGTTTCTATTTCTTATTATAAAGATTTCGAGGGAGACTGCCAGACTGTAATGTTGGAAAAACATATCCAATTGTTGGGTCAGGATCCTACTTTTCGAAGCAATATCCGGAAGGTCTGATAAGCTCCGCTTTTGATCGGAAGTAAAATTCCGGTTTCCATCAATGCCGCTCCATAATACAGTTCTCCACTTTCTGCATCCTGATAACAGGCTTCTTCCTCAAGTCCCTTCCATTTCACTGCATTTCCTGTCATATTTCCATGAATCTGTGTCATCACTGCCTGCATCATCGCCTGTGTTCCATCCTCGGATACAAACTCCCATGCTGCAACTTCATCCGTCACAGGATTGCTCAGCCGGTAATACAATCCGGTCTGGATCAACGGTGCCAGCTGCTTATATTCCTTGATCTGTTGTCTGATCTCTTCTTTTTCTTCTTCGGTCACGTTTCCCAAGTCCAGTTCATATCCAAATGTACCTGCCATTGCCACTGCGCCTCTCGTTGAGAGTGGTGTTTTTCTTCCTGTCTGGTGGTTTGGCACCGCAGACACATGAGATCCGACTGCACTGATCGGAAATCCAAAAGACGTCCCGTACTGAATCTGCAGCCGGTCCAATGCATCGGTGTTGTCACTGCACCAGATCTGAGGTGTGTAATACAACATTCCTGCGTCAAACCTTCCGCCCCCTCCGCTGCATCCTTCAATCAAAAGATTCGGATACCGCTTCAGTAGACGGTCCAGGAAATCATAAACACCCAGTACGTAATCATACAGTACTTTCCCCTGATATCCAGCTGCTGCGGAATAAACGTCGCACAGACTGCGATTCATATCCCACTTCAGATATTCAACCTCTGCATAATCCAACACTTCTGTAATCGAATCAAAAATAAAGTCCACCGCATCTTTTCTGGAAAAGTCCAAAACCAGCTGATTCCTGCTTCGCACCGGATTTTTCCCCGGAATCTGAAGCGCCCAGTCCGGATGTGCTCTGTACAGATCACTGTCTTCTGAAACCATTTCGGGTTCCACCCAGAGTCCGAATTTTAATCCCATAGCGTGTATCTTCGCGGAAAGTTCTCCCAGACTGCATTTTAATTTTTCTTCATTGACCTGCCAGTCTCCCAGTGCCCGGTTGTCATCCCTCCGTTTACCAAACCAGCCGTCATCTAACACCAACATCTCGATTCCCAGCTCTTTTGCCTCTTCTGCCAGTTTTAAAATACTCTCCCCATCAAAGTCAAAATAGGATGCCTCCCAGCTGTTGATCAGAATCGGACGAACCTTTTCTTTATGAGGACCCCTGCACAGATTGTTCCGAAAACACCGGTGCAGATTCTGGGAAAGCTCTGCCAGCCCGTTTCTGCTGTAGGTCATCACGGTTTCCGGTATGACAAAGACTTCTCCGGTATTCAGAGGATACGAAAACTGCTCCGGCTGCAACCCCATCAGCATTCTGTTCTGCCCGAACTGGTCTTTTTCCACTTCCGCCTGAAATCCTCCGCTGTATACAAAGGACATGGCATAACATGCCCCTGCATCTTCTGTTGTTCCCTCTTCTGTCAGAATCAGAAATGGACTGTATTGATGACTGGAGGTCCCTCTTCTGCTTCCGATCACATAATTTCCATGAGATACCGGAATTCTCTGATAATTCCGCTCCATCGCATGACGTCCGTAAAAACTGATCACATCATATTTTCCTGTCACAAAATCAAGACACGCAGAAGCCGCTTTTTCAAGATAAATGATGTTCTCTTTTGTATTGATGATCTGCGCACTTCGGGTGATCACATCGTATTTTGGCAGTACCCCATAGAGAAGTGTCACCTGAATTCCGGTCCGCCCATCTTCCAGCACCACTTCCAGTGTCTGTGCTTCTTTCTCAGCTCCATACACTGCCGGAAGTCCCGATAGTCCGTATTTTCCCGACAAGATCCGATATCCCCGGTAACGCAGGTCACAGGCAGTAGTCCCATCCTGTCCCCTTACGATCAGCGCTGTGCTTCTGTAATCTCCTGTTCCCCATGTTGGAAATTCCTGCGGGAGCACATCCAGAGAATAGGTTCTGTCATTTCCCGCATCATACAGGTTTCCGGAAAATCCTCTGTCCTGTTTTTGCAGAAGATAGTCCATGCAGCCTTTGGTCTTTCTTCCATAGTATAAATGTAAGAGAACACCATAAGGATCGATCTGCATCTGATAAGTGGAGTGCTCAGTATGTATTGTAAATGTCTTGTTCTGCTCATCAAAAATAATTGCCATATTACTCGTTCCTTTTCTTTTTATTTTACTGCTCCATTCACAACTCCGTTTAAAATCTGTTTCTGACAGATCAGATAAAAGATCAAGATCGGAAGTAATGCCAGCAGATAGGAGGCGAATGCCAGATTGTAATTTGTTCCAAACTGGGTCTGGAATGTCAGCTGTGCCAACGGAAGCGTATTCTGTTCTCCTCCTGACATGATCACAAGAGGTGTCATCACATCATTCCATGTTCCAAGCGCTGTCAGAACTGCTACTGTCGCATGCATCGGACGCATGATCGGAAATACGATCTTCCAGTAAGTTGTCCACGTACTTGCTCCATCCACGCAGGCAGCCTCCTCCAGTGCAATTGGAATATTCTTCAGATATCCGGTATACAAAAGTACATTCATCGGCATATAAAACACAACATAGAGAAGAATGACTCCAAAACGGTTATTCAGTCCCATTTGTGCTGTCTGTTTCACCAGAGGCATCATAAGAATCGCAAACGGAACAAACATCCCGCTGACAATGTATAAGTACACCAGATTATACCCTGTACTGTGCGCTTTATTTCTTCCAATGGCATATCCGATCATGGAATGGATCACAATACTGAGAGCAACTGTGACCAATGTGATGAAAAGACTGTTGCCAAGAGAATTCCAGAAATCCGTCACCCGCATAGCTTCCCGGAAATTTTCCAGACTCCAGGAGCTTGGCAGTGACAAGATTCCGGAAATACTGTTGGTCATCTCTGACGGCTGTTTAAATGCAATGACTACCGTCAGATACAACGGAAATGCAATGGTGATCAGCCCTAATACTAAGAAAATCATGGCCGGTTTGTTTGTTTTTGTATTTGCCCCTATCATAACTGCTCCTCCTTTTTCCCTAATACTGTCATCTGCGTCACTGAAATTGCAACGATCACAAGGAAGAAAATAACCGCATTGGCACTCTGAAATCCGAACTGTCCTCCTGCCATACCATTCTGATAGATCAGATAGGAAATGGATTCTGTGCTCTGTGCAGGTCCGCCTTTTGTCAGTGCCATGATCTGATCAAAGACCATCAGAAAGTTTTTCACACAAAGCACCATATTGATCGTAAAAAACGGAAGAATCAGAGGAAATGTCAGGTTTTTGAACTTATTCCATCCGGTAGCTCCATCTATTGCGCCTGCTTCATACACATCCTCCGGTACGGTCTGCAGGCCGGAAATATAGATGATTGTATTCATCGCGATCGCCTGCCATGCACAAACGATCACAATAGCGATCCATGCCAGGTTCTTACTGGAAAGCAGACTCGAAGAAAGCGTTTCCCATCCGATCATCTCTCCCACTGCCGGAAGGATGTATGTAAAGAAATAGTTGAAAATATAACCGACTACCAGCGCTCCCAGAATATTCGGCAGGAAATAAGCTCCCCTGAAAAAGCTCTTGGCACGGATCTTACTGTTCAGAGCCATTGCCAGCAGCAGACTGATCACATTGACTACAATTGTCGTTACGATTGCCAGCTTAAAGGTGAACCAGTAAGAATTTCCCACTCTTACATCCTGAAACAGATCCATATAGTTCCGAACTCCCACCCAGTCATAAGAACCAAATCCTTTGAAATTCGTAAAACTGTACATCACGCCTTTGAGTAACGGCAATGTATTAAAACAGAAAAACAGTGCCACGACCGGTATTGTCATCAACAAAAATGTCCGTTTTCTCTCATTCATCTTTTTCATGCTCATTTCACCTCTCCCTATTTACTGTGTGTCTGTTCTGCTTCATATTTCTGCACCTTCTGTATGATATCCCGATTATATCTCTGCCAGTCTTTGTCAAATTTCTTCAGAAATGCATCTACATCTTTGTCGATCAGAAGTGTCTGTATCTGCGCATCGACTGCCATTTCTGACGGATAATAGTGATCCTGATAATCTGCCATATTTTCTTCTTCGATATATTGTCTGACACCGTCCAGCATCGGTGAGAGTTCAAACTCTCCCTCTTTGCACGGTACACTGTTCTGCTCATTCAGATAGTCCTGCACATTTTCATCTTCCAAAAGAAAATCTAACACTTCATATGCTGCTTCTTTATTCTTACATTCTTTTGTCACACAGAATTGAAGATCGATTCCCGAATTTAATGTATTCTCTTCTTTTTTGTCACTTCCCGGAAATACAAAGGAGTCAATTTCCATGTCAGGATTCACTGACTGAATCTGAGGTACCGCATAGCTTCCGATCGGATACATGACTGCCTCTCCTCTTGCAAACGCTGTACAGGCATCGTTGTAGTTATAAGCAAACGGATCCTTCGGTCCGTATGAAAGCAGCTGCAGCATTTTTTCCGCCACTTCGCGATAATTCTCCGTAAAAGTTGTCTTGCCCTGGTTTACCTGGCGGCATACATCCGACGGTGCCAGATCTACTGCCAGGCCATTCCATGGTGCAAGACAGGTCCATGTGTCCTTAAATCCCATAGTGAAGGGCTGCAGTCCTGCGGCCTGGATTTCGTCACACAGGTTCATAAGTTCACTCCATGTCTGTGGTATCTTCCATCCGTGTTCTTCAAAAATCTTTTTATTATAAAGAATTCCTGCGGCATTTCCGGCATACGGTACTGCATAAACACCGTCTGTCGGCACAAATTCCAGATTTTTGTCAATTTCTTTATAAGACTCTTTAATCTCATCGAGTCCTTTGTAATCTGAAATATTCATCAGGATCTCGGCATCCAAAAAGTAGGAATAATTGATATCGCCGCCGATCCCGATAATATCCGGATAATCTTCCCGGATAAAACGAGTTCTCATGATCGTGGAAGCATCATTCGGTGATTCAATCTTCAGGCGGATATTTTTGTGCGTAGCATTAAACTTTTCTTCCACTTTTTCAAAATAAGCCGCAGCCTCTTGTTTATACTGCAGGATTTCAATTTCTGTGACTTTCTCCTCTTTCCCGCTTTTTCCACTGCAGCCTGTCAACATACATACAAACATTCCAAAAATCAGTAAAACGCTTATTGATATATTTCTTCTTTTTTTCATCAATATTTCCGCTCCTTTTTCTTTTTTCATGTACATGTTTTTCTTTATTAGTATTATAACATTCCATTTTGCGACTATGAATACCATAATTTTTGCACTTTTATATCTTAATGCTTGTTTTATATTCTATATTTGAAATAATCTAGCATTTTGGTATATAATGAAAATACACCTCACTTTTACAACAAGTCAGGAAAGGAGACTTTTATGAGTAATATACTCTTTTCTGTTTTTCCAAACGAAAATTTTATTGATATGAGCCTGTACCAGTTCGGCTGGGAACAGTGTCAGCCTTCCCACTCCTACGGTCCGGCTGCCAGAAATCATTATCTGTTCCATTATGTGATCTCCGGAACCGGTACACTGATGGCCGATGATACTTCCGGAATAACACAGACCTATTCTGTCAAAAGCGGACAGGGATTTATGATCTTCCCGCAGCAGATCACCACCTACATCGCCGACCAGAAACTTCCCTGGGAATATGTGTGGATCGAATTTGACGGACTTCGCGTAAAAGAAATTCTGGAACTGGCAGGACTGACTAAATCTGCACCAATCTATCATGCACATTCCAAAGAAATGCGGGAAGTTCTGAAAGAAGAAATGCTCTATATTGCACGTAATCCCGAACAGCCGCCTTTTCATCTGATCGGCCATCTCTACCTTTTTATGGATGCGCTCACCCGCTCCTGCACACGTGAACAGACAAACTCTGCCGGCAGACTGCGGGATTTCTATATCCATGAGGCAATTGCATTTATTGAACAGAATTTTCAAAATGATATATCCGTAGAAGATATTGCTGAGGTATGCGGTCTGAACCGCAGCTACTTTGGAAAGATTTTCAAAGAGACTCTGGGGCGTTCACCTCAGGAATTTTTAATGAATTACCGTATGGTAAAAGCTACGGAACTTTTAAAACTTACTCAACTCTCCATCAGTGAGATTTCAAACGCTGTTGGGTATGCCAATCCACTGCATTTTTCGCGTGCTTTCAAAAATGTATATGGGGAATCGCCAAGAATCTGGCGTCAGAATCACAGGACATAACATCAAAAACCCGGGAGATCATTCTCCCGGGCTTCCTTATTTACTGCACTGTCGCAATATCGATCAGTGTCAGTTTTTTAATATCTGTATTTTCAAGACTGGTGATCAGCGCCTCAGCGGTATCGATCGCTGTCAGTACATTGACACCTGTCTCAATAGCGTTTCTTCGGATGACAAATCCGTCTCTGGAGTGCTCTGCCCCCTGTGCCGGAATATCGATGACCAGATCGATCTCGTGTCCTAAAATGAGATCCAGAAGGTTTGGCGACTCCTGCTCGATCTTGCGGACCGGAATTGCTTTCACGCCTGCTGCGTTCAGCGCTTCTGCCGTGCTCTTTGTAGCAAAGATACGGTATCCGATCTTTTCAAATCTGCGTCCGATCTCCACTGCCTCCGGTTTGTCCTCATCACGGACAGTCATGATCATGTTTTTGAACTTCGGCAGCTTGATTCCTGCACCCAGGAATGCTTTATAAAGTGCCTCGTCAAATGTCTTGGCAATTCCCAGACATTCTCCTGTAGATTTCATCTCAGGTCCAAGGCTGATATCTGCACCACGGATCTTCTCAAAGGAGAATACCGGCATCTTCACTGCCACGTAATCTGCTTCCGGCTGCAGTCCCGGTGTGTATCCCAGTTCTTTGATCTTGTTTCCGATGATCACTTTGGATGCAAGCGGTACGATCGGAATTCCGGTTACTTTACTGATATAAGGAACCGTACGGCTGGAACGTGGGTTTACTTCGATCACATACACATCATCTTCTCCACATACGATGAACTGAATATTGATCAGACCGATGACATGGAGAGATTTTGCAAGTCTTCTTGTATACTCTGCAATCTTGTCTTTTGCTTTCTGTGTCAGGCTCTGTGCCGGATATACAGAGATACTGTCTCCGGAATGGATTCCTGCACGCTCAATGTGTTCCATGATTCCAGGAATCAGAATGTCTTCGCCGTCACAAACTGCATCGACCTCGATTTCTTTCCCCTGTAAATATTTATCCACCAGAATCGGATGATCCTGTGCGATCCGGTTGATGATTCCGATAAATTCATCGATATCATTATCATTGATCGCGATCTGCATTCCCTGTCCACCCAATACGTAAGAAGGTCTTACCAGAACCGGATATCCAAGTCTGTTTGCAACTTCTTTGGCTTCTTCTGCAGTAAACACCGTTCCTCCTGTCGGACGTGGAATCTCGCACTCTTCAAGGATCTCATCGAATAATTCACGGTCTTCTGCTTTGTCTACATTCTCTGCAGAAGTTCCAAGGATCGGAACACCCATTTTCATCAGAGCTTCTGTCAGCTTGATCGCTGTCTGTCCACCAAACTGTACAACTGCACCGTCTGGCTTTTCGATATCTACAATACTCTCTACATCTTCCGGAGTCAGTGGTTCAAAATACAGCTTGTCTGCAATATCAAAGTCTGTACTAACTGTTTCCGGGTTGTTGTTCACGATGATCGTCTCGTACCCTTCTTTTGCAAATGCCCATGTACAGTGTACGGAACAGAAATCGAACTCGATTCCCTGACCGATACGGATCGGACCGGATCCAAGTACCAGAACTTTTTTCTTGTCACGAGTCTCTTCTACTTCATTCTCACTTCCAAATACAGAATAGTAGTACGGTGTCTCTGCCGCAAATTCTGCTGCACACGTATCTACGATCTTGTATGCTGCAACAATGCCGTTTGCATGACGCATATCGTGGATCTCACGCTCTGTCTTTCCTGTCAGCTGTGCGATCACGTTATCCGGGAACTCCATCCGTTTTGCTTCTTTTAACAGTTCCGGTGTCAGCTCTTCGGACTTCAGTGCGTTTTCCATCTCTACGATAATTGCAAATTTATCGATAAACCACTCATCGATCTGTGTGATCTCGTGAATTTTTTCGTAGCTTACACCTCGGCGGATTGCTTCTGCGATTCTCCACATACGCATATCATCCACGATCTCCAGCTGCTCTGTCAGTTCTTCCACAGACAGATCTGTGAAATCATAAGACATGAGGCTGTCTACATGCTGCTCCAGAGAGCGGATGGCTTTCATCAGCGCACCTTCAAAGTTGTCGCAGATACTCATCACCTCTCCGGTTGCCTTCATCTGTGTAGTCAGTGTTCTCTTTGCACTGATAAACTTATCAAACGGAAGTCTCGGAAGTTTTACGACACAGTAGTCCAGCATTGGTTCAAAGCTTGCATATGTCTTCTGTGTGATCGCATTTTTGATCTCATCCAGTGTATAACCAAGAGCGATCTTTGCTGCAACCTTCGCGATCGGATATCCTGTCGCTTTGGAAGCCAGCGCAGAAGAACGGCTGACACGCGGGTTTACCTCGATTACACAGTATTCAAATGTCTCCGGATGCAGAGCATACTGTACGTTACATCCACCCGTGATATTCAGCTCACTGATAATATTTAAAGCGGAAGTACGCAGCATCTGGTATTCTTTGTCCCCCAGCGTCTGTGACGGTGCCACAACGATACTGTCTCCTGTATGCACACCAACCGGGTCAATATTTTCCATATTACATACCGTAATGCAGTTTCCGTTTCCGTCACGCATTACTTCGTACTCAATCTCTTTCCATCCTGCAATACAGCGCTCTACCAGAACCTGTCCTACACGGGAAAGACGAAGTCCGTTCTCCAGGATCTCCACCAGCTGTTCAGAATCATGTGCGATACCGCCGCCGCTTCCTCCCAGTGTGTATGCCGGACGAAGTACAACCGGATATCCGATCTTATTTGCAAATGCAAGACCGTCTTCTACGTTTTCTACGACCAGAGAAGCTGCGACCGGTTCTCTGATCTTTTCCATCGTTGCTTTAAATTCCAGACGATCCTCTGCCTTTTTGATTGTCTCAGAAGTTGTACCGATCAGGCGGACATTGTGTTCTCTTAAAAATCCTGCCTCTTCCAGTTCCATTGCCAGGTTCAGACCAGCCTGTCCTCCCAGTGTCGGAAGTACGCTGTCCGGCTGCTCTTTTAAAATCAGCTGTTCCACAACTTCTACTGTCAATGGCTCAATATATACTTTATCTGCGATATCTTTATCTGTCATGATCGTCGCCGGGTTGGAGTTCAACAGAACAACTTCGATTCCTTCTTCCTTCAAAGAACGGCATGCCTGTGTTCCTGCATAGTCAAACTCCGCTGCCTGTCCGATAATGATAGGACCGGACCCAATTACTAATACTTTTTTAATACGACTGTCTCTTGGCATTATTTCGCTCCTCCCATCATCTCAATGAATCTGTCAAACAGGTAACCGGAATCCTGTGGTCCCGGGCATGCTTCCGGATGGAACTGTACGGTAAAGATGTTCTTTCCGACATAGGCAAGTCCCTCGTTTGTTCCATCGTTGACATTCGTAAATGCAGGCACTGCCACATTTGGATCTACATTTTCTGCATCTACCACATAACCGTGATTCTGAGAAGAAATATATACACGATTTGTCTGAAGGTCTTTGACCGGATGATTTCCACCGCGATGTCCGTATTTTAACTTGTGTGTAGTCGCACCTGTAGCAAGAGCCATGAGCTGATGTCCAAGGCAAATTGCAAAGATCGGAATATCTGTATTGTACAATTTTTTGATTTCTTCAATAATAGAGGTGCAGTCTGCCGGGTCTCCAGGGCCGTTTGACAACATGATTCCGTCAGGATTCGATGAAATGATCTCTTCTGCAGTTGTGTGGGCCGGGTATACAGTCACTTCGCAACCACGCTGATTTAAAGATTTGGCAATATTATTTTTTGCTCCTAAATCCAGCAGTGCTACTTTCTTTCCTGTTCCTTCCAGAACATATTTCTCGCTGCATGTTACTTTAGAAACAACATCACCTACTGTGTAGGCCTTCAGCTTTGGAAGAATCTCTTCCAGATTGTAATTTTCATTTGTAGTAATCATACCATTCATGGTACCTTTTTCCCGTAAAATCTTTGTCAGAGCACGTGTGTCCACGCCTGCGATTCCAGGAATATCCTGCTCTTTCAAAAAGTCCTGAATCGTACCTTCACATCTGAAATTGCTTGGCATACGAGACAGCTCTCTTACAATATAACCATCCGGCCATGCTTTTCTTGATTCCATGTCCGGTGTGATTCCATAATTCCCAATCAACGGATACGTCATTACGACTGCCTGTCCCGCATAAGAAGGGTCTGTCAACACCTCTAAATATCCTGTCATGGAGGTATTAAACACGATTTCACTAATCATATCTCTTGTCGAACCAATGCTTGTTCCTGTAAACACGGTTCCATCTTCTAAAATCAGAAATGCCTTCATCTGTTCACCTTATCCCTTCGTAAATTTTCTCAAATTGTAAAGATTATACTACATACCCGGGAATATTTCAACCTGTTTTTAGAAAATTAAAGTGTCATCAATTTTATCGTAATGCCTGCGAATCCATTTCAGCCCTTTTTCCATATTTCCTTCTTCCAGGGCATTTACGATTTCTTCATGGATCTGACACCAGTCCTCATTTTTTGCTTCCTTTTGTACATGTGCGATTTCTTCTTCACAAAGACCGGACAAAGATTCCATCACTGCGACAAGCAATTGATTCTCTCCTGCACGGATCAGCTCCTGATGGAATCTTCGGTCATGCTCTGCCGTCTTTTCCGGTATCTGCATCTCTTTTATTTCTGCTTTCAGCCTCTTTAAAACTTCCGGATTTTTCAACCGCACTGCCTGTACAAATGCCTCCTGCTCCAGGATTCGCCGGATTCGGCTGACTTCCCTGTAGTTGCTCTGTCCGGTGAGCAGCATCATGGAAAACACATTTCCCAGACTTTTCTGCGGCATATTCACCAGAAAATTTCCTTTGCCCTGTCTGCTCTCCAGCATTCCGGTATGTTCCATTGTGCGAAGAGCCTCCCGGACAGAATTTCGTCCCAGATTCAGACTTGCCGCCAGCTCCCGCTCAGATGGGATCTTGCTTCCGCAGGAAAGTTTTCCTTCTTGTATCTGCTGTTTCAGATATTCGATCACTCTCTCATATGTTTTCTCATTCATTCCCTAAAAAACCTCTGAATCTTAAATATTCTGTCAATACCTCAACTGTACCTTCGATCCCCAAAACGCCGCTGTCCAGACACAGTTCGTAATCCTGTGCCAGTCCCCACTCCTGCTTTGTATAATATTTATGGAAAGAAGCTCGTCTGCTGTCTGTATCCTCCAGAAATTTCTTTGCCTTTGTCTCGGAAAGTCCTTCCCGCTCCATGATTCTCTGCACACGGATCTTGGGATCTGCATGGATAAAGACACGGACTGCTTCCGGATCTTCTCTGAAAATATGGCCTGCGCATCTTCCTATTATAATGCAGGACTCTTTCGACGCCAGCTCCCGGATTCTTTGAAACGGAATCCGTCCGACCTCCTGTTCAAACTGGCTCATAGCAATGGCATATAATAAACTGTTTACCGGCTCTTCCTCATAAAATGCCTGCACCTCTTCATAATCATCCGTACCTTCTGCAATCTTTTGAAGTTCTGCCTTTCCATAAAGAGGAAGAGAAAGTCTCTCTGCCAGTAATTCCCCGACTTTTCTTCCGCTGCTTCCGGACTGTCTTCCAATTGTAATGATCATACGCTTCATTTGTTCTTCCTCCCTTATAAACATCCTGCAAAAACAGATGCGAAAATTACGGTCAAAAGTCCGGCTACCGCAATCGCCAGACTGCTCATGGCGCCTTCTACCGGTCCCATCTCCATTGCTTTTGCTGTTCCGATCGCATGGGATGCTGTTCCCAGGGCCAGCCCCTTCGCTACTGGTTCTTTGATCCGAAATACCCGGTACACCACGTCTGCGATCATATTTCCCAGTACTCCGGTAATGATGATCACTGCAACGGTAATCGTAACAATTCCCCCTAGTTCTTCCGACACTCCCATTCCGATTGCTGTTGTAATTGATTTCGGAAGCAGTGTCACATACATATCATGAGAAAGTCCGAATAAATAAGACAGGCCAAGAACACTGAGTATACTTGTCAAAACTCCGGATAAGATTCCCGCCGCTACTGCTTTTAAATTCTTTTTCAGCAGATTTAACTGCTGATATAACGGAACTGCCAGACAAACGGTTGCCGGCGTGAGCAGGTAACTCAAATACTGTGCACCCTGATTGTAATCATCATAGGAAATATCCCCTACTGTCAGAATCGCCATAACACACAAAATGGCGATCAAAAGCGGATTAAAAATTGCCATCTTGAACTTTCGTTTTAAAAGCAGCCCTGCCTCGTAACCGATCAGACTGACTGCTGCACCGAAAAATACGGAATGTACTAAAAACTCTTTCATCTTACTGTCTCCTGTTCTGCTTTCTCTTTCTTCTTTTTACTATTGTGTATGACAGTCTGTGTCACTTTTGCAGTCACTGCCATTACCAGAACCGTAGTCACGACCGTGATCACACTGATCGGGATCCACACGGGCTTCAGCACTCCCCATGCATTCAAAAGACCGACTCCTGCAGGAATAAACATGACCGGCATGATCTCAATCAAAAAGACTGCCGCATCAGAAACCTGACTCAGCTTGAGCACCCCTGTTTTCAATGCCGCCAGCATAAGGATAAGCCCCCACACGCTTGCCGGAACAGGCAATGGCAGCGCAGCTTTTAACAGTTCTCCTAAAAAAGAAATCAGCAGGATGATTACAAATTGTCTCAATATTTTCATTTTCTCATTCTCCCTTATAACCAACTGGTAGTACCAGTTGATTATAAAAAAGACTTTTTCCTCTGTCAAGAATTTTTCACATTGTATCCACTTTAATTCAATTCTGCAATTCTGGAAACTCCCACATAAATTTGTGAAATCTTATACCAGGTCCGGTAATCCACGGTTCCTGTCTGCGGCAGACCAAAAATTTCCTGAAACTTTCTGACCGCCTCCGCAGTTGCCGGTCCATACACTCCGTCTGTCTGAATCTTTGGCAGCGCCGGATACGCCCCCGCGATCACATTGAGCTGTTCCTGAAGCTGACGTACCTTTGCTCCGCTGGATCCATTTTCCAGTGTATATCCCGGCCAGGAAGACGGGATTCCGGAAATTTCTTCCGCTGTATTGATATACATATCACTTCCGTAAAAATAACGCAGAATCTCAATCGGAGTATATCCCTGATCTCCCAGCTCCTTTGACCCCCATTGTGTCATCCAGTTGGGACAGCTCACCCTGGTACCATCACAATACTGCGTCAGAATCGGCTGCCGTACATTCGGACGGGACAGATAGTTTGCAAAAATCTCATCCACTACCGCCGAAATCGTATCGTACACATTTCGTTCCGGAATCCACTTGTGATCAAATGCTGTAGACGATGTGATCGTAAAATCATACCCTTTATTCCGATACCATTCTGTGTATACCCTGTTCAATGTAAATGACATAATCGCCAGCACATTTGCGCGGATCGTACTGTCCGGCCAGGTTGCATAAATCTCACTGGACGCCACATTTTTGATGTAATCCCGATATCTCACATAGTAATTTTTTGCCGTGGAGTCCCTCGGAGAACCATCGTGGACAACCACAAATTCCGGAATCACTACCCGGCTGAGCACGATCTCTCCGGACTCTGTGACCGGCTTGATCTCATCCTCCGCAATTTTCGCCGGATATTCCCCGTAGAGCGTATGTGCAGGAATCACGAACACTTCTCCCGACTCTTCCTGTGTAACCTGAGGACGCATAGAAATATTTTGAATTGCCGTCACATCTGCCAGAATCTCCGCCCCTGAGATACTCACCGGTTCAAATCCTTCCGCCTCCACATTCAGTGTATATTCGGAATAGGGCTGCTGATCCGATTCCGGGTTCAGGCTGTACTCGATGGGCGGTGCCGCCAGTTCGATTTCTTCTGTCTGCCCGGATGAATCTGTCTGCAGCTTTTCCAGAGTATTTTCCGGAACTCCGGTATAAGAAATGGAAACCTGCGCATTCTGGATGGGAAAAGCCGTCACTTGTGATGTAATCTGGATCTGGAGTTTTCCCTTGTCTATGTGCTCCTGCTGCATTCGGATGGCCTGTGAGTTCCTCCTTTGATTTCTACTGTAATCCATATCCATTTTCCTTTTTCACAGTTTCTTCTAACTATATGCAAAGTATTCATAAAAAATAACGGACACTGGATGATCGAAAAAAAACGCTCCTGCTTTCGCAGAAACGTTTTTTTATACTGTATTCTTTTTGATCAAAACAACCGCATAATATCGTTATACATCACAAACACCATCAGTGCCATCAATGCTGCAAATCCAATAAAATGCACCATACCTTCTTTCTCCGGAGCGATCCGTTTTCTTCTCACCGCCTCGATCAGAAGAAATACCAGACGCCCTCCATCCAGTGCTGGGATTGGAAGCAGGTTCATGACACCTAAGTTGGCTGAGATCAGAATTCCCAGGTTCATCATACTTAAGATGACTGCCGACCAGCCGGACGGTGCTGCCGCATCATAGGTATCATTGACTACCTCAACAATTCCTACCGGACCGGACAACTGATTCACACCTACTTCACCCGTCAGGAGCATCTTCAGGCACTCCAGCGTGTACTCTACCCAGTATTTTGCCGTGTATGCCCCATACTGGATACTTTTGAAAAATCCCGGTTTCTCCACCTCTGCAGAATAGGTAAATCCCATTCTCTTTGTGGTCTCATCCCCAAACTGTCGTTTTTCCATCTGGATCGTATGTTCTTTTCCATCGCGCTCAAAGGTCAGCTCTGCCGTGTCAGATGTACTGTGTGTCAGATTGTACAGCTGGAACTCTTCATAAATATGAATTTTCTTTCCATTGATCTCTGTGATCACATCCCCTTTTTTCAATCCCTGCTCACTTCCTGAGGAACCGGATTCGACTTCCTGTATCACAGGAACCGCATAGCCGGCTGCTCCCACCAGAATCGCTGACATCAGAAGCGCCAGGATAAAGTTAAACAAAGGTCCTGCCGCGATCACTGAAATTCTCGCCCACACGGACTTGCTGTTAAAGCTCCCCTCGGAAGTATCGTCTGCATCATCTTCTCCCATCATGCAGGCACCGCCCAGAGGGAGAAGTTTTAAGCTGAATTTGGTTCCTTTAAACTCCTTGCCAAACAGAGTCGGCCCCATTCCCAATGAAAATTCATCTACACGGATCCCGTTTAATTTTGCCAGTGTAAAATGTCCCAGTTCATGGATGATGATGATCAAACTGAACAGAAGAATTGCTAAAATAATACCCATATACTACCACCTGTTTTTGATATATTCATAAGTTTCCTGCTCTGTCTGAAGAATCTCTTCTACGGTTGGATCTGCAATCACTTTGTGCATCTCCATACAGCCGGCAATGATCTCCGGAATCTGCAGATAGCCAATCTCCCGATTCAAAAACATAGCAACCGCACGCTCGTTGGCTGCATTGAATACCGTTGGAAGAGAGCCGCCTGTTTTTCCGGCTTCATATGCCAGCTTCAATCCATAGAACGTCTCCATATCCGGGCGCTCAAACGTAATCTGGGAAAGTGTCTCAAAATCCAGCCTGTCTCCCGGAAGATACCGTCTCTTGGGATAATACAAAGCATACTGAATCGGAAGTTTCATATCCGGTGTTCCAAGCTGTGCGATCACCGCGCCGTCCACATATTCAACCATGGAATGAATGATACTCTGTGGCTGCACGACAACCTGGATCTGATCCACAGACACATCAAACAGCCATTTTGCCTCGATCACTTCCAGTCCTTTATTGACCATGGTGGAGGAATCGATCGTGATCTTGCGCCCCATCTCCCAGTTTGGATGCTTCAGCGCATCTTCCACCTGAATATTAAGAAGCTCTTCCCGCTTTTTCCCGCGGAACGGTCCACCGGACGCTGTGAGCAGGATCTTATGCAGCGCCTTGTGCTGCCCTCCCTGCAAAGACTGGAAAATGGCACTGTGCTCACTGTCTACCGGAAGAATGGAAACTCCGTACTCCTTTGCCAGCGGCATAATGATGTGTCCTGCTGTCACCAGTGTCTCTTTATTCGCCAGTGCGATATCCTTTCCTGCCTTGATTCCCTCGATCGTCGGCAGGATTCCGATCATTCCTACGATCGCTGTCACCAGGATTTCTGCATCCTGCTGTACTGCCACTTCTATGAGTCCGTCCATTCCGGATACTACCTTCACATCCAGATCTTTGACATTCTCTCTGAGTTCTTTGGCTTTTGCCTCGTCCCACACCGCTGCCAGCACCGGATGAAACTTACGGATCTGCGCTTCCAGAAGCCCGATATTACTTCCGGCCGCCAGCGCCGTGACCTCGATATCCCGATTTTCTCTTACGACTTCCAGTGTCTGGGTTCCGATAGAGCCGGTCGAACCAAGTATTGCTATTTTTTTCATATCTGTTTTCCTTCTTTCTTAGAGAAGCACGGAAAGATAAAAAATGATCGGTGCCGTGAAAATAATACTGTCAAATCTGTCCAGAATCCCACCGTGTCCCGGTATCAACTTTCCGTAATCTTTGATGTCATGATTTCTCTTGATCGCGGATGCCGCCAGATCTCCGATCTGGGAAATCGCACCGCCTGCTGCACCGATTATTGCAAAGCTGGCCACACTGACTCCTGCATTGCCCCAGTGGTTGATCGCAAGTGCATAGAGAACTGCGATCAGCGCTGCTCCCGCGATTCCGCCGATTCCGCCTTCCACAGACTTCTTCGGACTCAGCTTCGGTGCCATTTTATGCTTGCCGATCAGCATCCCCACACAATATGCGCAGGTATCACATCCCCAGGCACAGATAAATACCAGCCATACCTGAAAGACACCGCCCGGCAGAATTCTTGTCTGATAAATATAAGACAACATCACTGCCACATAAAATACTCCGAAAAACGCTGCCAACATCTGCTCTGTCCGATATTTTGGATAAGAAAATACCAACACTGCCATCAGACAGATCACAAATGCCATAAATAACAGCATGAACCAATCCGTTGTATCTGGAAGCAGCGGTTTGGCATACAACAGACCATAGTATCCTGCTGCAAACAAAAATCCGCAGATCCCAACTGCTTTATTTTCAATCTCAAACACTCTGTACAACTCATAGACTCCGATCATACTGATCAAAAACAAAGTTGCAAACAGTACATTTCCTCCTGTGATCACTGTGATCAGAGCGATCACCACCAGGAGAATCCCACTTAAAAGACGTGTCTTAAACATCTTCTTCCTCCTTCACACCGCCGTATCTTCTGTCTCTTTTATTATACTGCGCAATTGCCTTTTCTAATTCCTCTTTTGTAAAATCCGGCCATGGAATCTCTGTAAAATAAAATTCCGTATATGCCAGCTGCCACAATAAATAATTGGAAAGCCGCAGTTCCCCACTGGTACGGATCAAAAGATCGGGATCCGGTATCCCATGGGTATCCAGATAAGACTCAAACACTGTCTCATCGATCGTTTCCGGCACAACCTTTCCATCTGCGCAGTCTCTTGCAAGGCGGCGCACAGCGCGGATCATCTCATCCCGGCTTCCATAATTCAGCGCGATCTGAAAGTTTAAGCCACCGTTATCCTTTGTGGCTTCTTCCAGTTCCAAAATTCTGGTCCGGATATCCTCATCCAGCGCCTCAATGTCTCCCAGCACACGCACTTTCATATCATTTTTCGCCGCGGTCTTCAGACAGGTCTTCATATAATTGCGCAGCAGTTTCATCAGCGCGCTGACTTCACTTTCCGGCCGGTTCCAATTCTCTGTGGAAAACGCATACACGGTCAGATATTTAATCCCCATTCTCCAGGCTTCTTCGCAGATCCGCTCTACATTCTTACTGCCCTGTGCATGCCCGTAATTTCTCGGCATTCCCTTGGCTTTTGCCCATCTCCCGTTTCCGTCCAGGATGATGGCAATATGCTGCGGTACGTTCATTGTATTTCCTCCTTCTTGCAGGTCTTTCCATCCAGAAGATGGAAAAGAGAGGCTTCTTCACATCTGCCCCTCCTGCTGTTTCGTAATATTGGCCTGTCACACAGGCTGTATCCTAAACTGTCAGTACTTCTTTGGATTTTGCTTCCACCGCTTTATCGACTTCTGCAATGTATTTGTCTGTCAGTTTCTGAAGTGAATCTTCCAAGTCTTTGATCCCGTCTTCTGAAATCTCTGTTCCTTTCAGTTTTTTGAATGCATCGTTTCCGTCACGACGGATATTGCGGATTGCAACTTTTGCTGCCTCTCCTTTTTTCTTCACATCTTTTACCAGTTCTTTTCTTCGCTCTTCTGTCAGTTCCGGGAACATCAGGCGTACCACCGTTCCATCGTTTGTAGGATTGATTCCGATATCAGACATCAGGATTGCTTTTTCGATTTCTTTTAACATGCTCTTTTCCCATGGCTGTATCTGGATCATGCGTGCTTCCGGTACGGATATGTTCGCTGCCTGCTGGATCGGAGTCGGCACTCCATAGTAATCCACTGTCAGCTTATCCAATACATGTGGATTGGCACGTCCTGCGCGGATGGCTGCAAGCTCACTTCCCAGATTGTTGATTGTTTTTGTCATCTTGTCATCATATACTTTTAATTTTTCATCCATGTTTTTGTCCTCCTTATACTGTCACTTTTGTTCCGGTAAATGTACCGCTCATGGTCTCTACAATACTGTTTTCTTCATTCAGTCCAAATACCAGCATCGGCATCTTATTCTCAAGGCAGAGAATGGATGCTGTCAGATCCACTGCTGCCAGCTTCTGATTGATCACTTCCTGAATGGAGATCTCATCATATTTTTTCGCCTCCGGATTTACTTTCGGATCGCTGTCATAAATTCCGTCAATTGCTTTTGCAAGAAGCATCGCATCTGCCTCGATTTCGATCGCACGCAGAACAGCTCCTGTATCCGTTGAAAAATATGGGTGTCCGGTTCCTCCTGCAAAAAAGATCACTTTTCCTTCTTCCAGCGCTTCCACTGCTGCATCCTTGGAAAACAACGATGTAAACGCTCCACATACAAATGGAGTAAACACTTCTGTCTTCATCCCCACATGGCGGAAAATGTCAGACACGTAAATACAGTTCATCACCGTTGCAAGCATTCCGATCTGATCTGCTTTTGTACGGTCGATCGTCTCACTGGTACGGCCTCTCCAGAAATTTCCGCCGCCTGTCACGATCGCAACCTGAATTCCCTGATCTACAAGCTGCTTCACCTGATTTGCAACTCCTATGCAGGTTGCCTCATCAAATCCTGTCTTTTTATCTCCGGCAAGTGCTTCGCCGCTCAGTTTTAACAATACTCTTTTCATCTGTCTGGCTCCTTCAAATCTCTTTGGTATCCGGCATCTCTGCCACATACGCATATTCTAAAATGAAGTATACCATAAGTTGTTTCATTTGTCATGCACTATAGTATCCGCTTTGAGAATTCTCTTCAAAAGACTGTCATAAATCGGCTCTGAGCGCATCAGCGTTGCCACAATATATGCCGTTACCGACACGATCGACAGGGAAAGCATCTGACTGATACTTCCGGACATTTCAAATAACAGGATAATCCCCGTCAGCGGTGCTCTTACAATCGCTGTAAAGAATCCGGTCATCCCAAGCAGTACAAAATTGTTGACATACACCGGAGCCAAGCCAAAAAATTCGACCCCCGCCATGGCAAATACTGCTCCGATCAAAGCGCCTAATATCAAAAGCGGAAAGAAAATTCCTCCCGGCGCTCCGGAGCCAAAGCTGACTGCGGAAAATAAAAACTTCATAACCAGCGTCAGCACAACCATCCCCAATACCATTTCACCCTGTGTCAGGCTGACAATCAAGCCCGAACCACTTCCCAATACCCACGGCATCACAATCCCCAATACTCCCGCAGTCAGAAAGGCGATCAACAGACGGCCTGTTTCTTTCATAAACGGAATTTTGCGATACAATTCCTGGGCCTTTAACATCCCCCAATTATAAAACACACCGGATACACCTACCAAAATTCCCAAAAGGATCAAAAGCCAGTAATAGTTTTGCGGCAGATATTTCGTGATCTGAAATCGAAATACCGGATCTAGGCCAAGAATGTGGGAAGCAATATAATCAGCTGTCACCGAAGCTGTCATGACCGGAAGAAGAATCGGGATTGAAAATGTTTTATGGATCTCTTCTACCGCAAACATCATACCTGCCAGCGGTGCATGGAAAGCAGCAGAAAGTCCCGCACTCGCCCCGCAAGTCATCAAAAACTTCTCTTCTCTTTTTCCCCGTCCCAAAGCTCTGGATATCCCCTGTCCTGCCATGGCTCCAAGTTGGATCGACGGACCTTCTCTTCCAAGAGAAAGACCACCCAGCATACACAAAAAGCCTCCTGCAAATTTTGCCGGTAGCACGCGTTTCCAGTTTTGGGAAAGCCTCCCTGCTATCTCCCCTTCCACCTGAGGGATCCCGCTTCCTGAGATCATCGGTTCCCACTTCACCAGTTTTCCCACAATCCATGCAAGCGCTGCCAAAATCAAAAACCACACCACACATCGAAATGGATTTCCTTTCATATAAGAAAGAATCTTTACAAGCCAGTCTCCCGCAAAAGTCAGCGCCACTCGGTAAAGCAGCACGACAAATCCGCCGACAAGACCGACGCAGAGCCCTTCTGTGATCAGCATAACAGGTATTCTACGTGCGCGTTTCCACACATCATTCGTTTTCATAACGTCCCTTCTCTCATTCTTTTTTTTCTCATTCACGTTTTTATTCTACCACGTTTTCTGCCATTCCCAAAATAAAATCGAAAATTCCCCGGAAAACATTGACAATCCACCCTGATTGTTTTATGATATTTTTAGTTTCGCACTTTAAACAACTAAAATTTTACAGTATTAATTCAAATAACTGGAGGATCGATTTATGATTATCGTATTAAAGCCAAATACCTCTGACAAAGATATTGCCAGAGTTGAACATCAGATCAAACGAAACGGTCTGGATACTCACATTGTCCGTGGACAGGAGATGACTATCATCGGGTGTATCGGAGATACGACCCGCCTGGATGCACGTCTTTTTGAAGTAGACGCTTCCGTTGACAAAGTCATGCATGTACAGGAACCTTATAAGCTTTCCAACCGCGCCTTTCATCCGGAGGATTCTATTATTGATGTATCCGGTGTCAAAGTCGGCGGAGACAATCTGGCACTGATTGCAGGTCCGTGTTCTGTAGAATCCTACGAGCAGGTTCTTGGAATCGCAAAATCTGTCAAAGCTGCCGGAGCCAATATGCTGCGCGGCGGCGCTTTCAAACCGAGAACAAGCCCGTATTCTTTCCAGGGACTCGGACTGGAAGGACTTGACATTCTCTGTGCAGTCAAAGAGGAGACCGGACTTCCGATCGTAACAGAACTGATGTCTCCGGATCACCTGGATGTCTTCAACGAAAAAGTCGACCTGATCCAGATCGGAGCCCGCAATATGCAGAACTTTGACCTGCTCAAACAGCTTGGACAGCTGGATCGTCCAATTCTTTTAAAACGAGGCCTGAACGCGACCTATGAAGAGTGGATCATGTCCGCAGAGTACATCATGGCAGCCGGAAACGAGAATGTCATCCTCTGCGAACGCGGAATCCGTACTTTTGAAACTTATACCAGAAACACACTGGATCTGCAGAGCATCCCTGTTCTGAAGAAGAAAACACACCTTCCGGTCATCATCGACCCAAGCCATGCCGGCGGAAAATGGTGGCTGGTAGAACCAATGGCAAAAGCATCTGTAGCAGCAGGCGCTGACGGACTGATGATCGAAGTCCACAACGATCCGGAGTGCGCACTCTGTGACGGCGCCCAGTCTCTGAAACCGGAAAAATATGCGGCTCTTCTGGCACAGATCGGACAGATCGCCCAGGTTGTCGGAAAACAGGTTTAACTTGATATACGGGAGGGATATTTTTGAAACTGACAGTAAATTTAGGAAAAAACAGCTATCCGATTTATATTGAAAACAACATTCTGGACAAGGCAAGTTCTTATATTTCCTCCTGCTTTTCCGGAAAAAAGATTATGATCATCTCTGATGACAATGTATTCCCACTTTACGGAGAGAAGTTGAAAACTTCCCTCGGTGACTATGAGGTACACGAGCTGGTCCTTCCACACGGAGAACCTACCAAAGCCTTTGAGACACTCCCCGCGCTTTACAATGCACTGCTAAAGCAGAAGTTTTCCCGCAGTGATCTGGTGATTGCTCTGGGCGGAGGTGTGATCGGAGATCTCGCGGGTTTTGCCGCATCCAGTTATTTAAGAGGGATCCGTTTCGTGCAGATTCCGACTTCCCTGCTTGCACAGGTGGATTCTTCCGTTGGCGGAAAGGTTGCGGTAGATCTCCCGCAGGGAAAAAACCTGGTAGGAGCTTTTTATCACCCAAAACTGGTACTGATCGATCCTCAGGTTCTTCGCACTCTTCCTGAACACTTTATTATGGATGGAATGGGCGAGGTCATCAAATACGGCTGTATCAGAGACGCTGCCCTGTTTGAGACATTAAAAGAACGTGGTTCTTTTGAAAACCTGCAGGACATTCTTCCTGAAATCATTTTCCGCTGTGTGGACATCAAACGTCAGGTTGTGGAAAACGATCAGTTCGATACCGGGGAGCGGATGCTTTTAAATTTCGGTCACACGCTTGCACACACGATCGAACAGTATTTCCACTATGAGCGGGAAAGCCATGGGGAAGCCGTCGGCATCGGTATGTATCAGATCAGTAAGCTCGCCGAAGAAAAAAACTTGTGCCAGCCAGGTACTGCCCAAAAGATCCGGCTGATTTTGAATGCCTACGGTCTTCCGGATACCTGCCATCTGCCGATGAGTGATCTTATGGACGCCATCTCACTGGATAAGAAAAATCTGAACAATCACTTAAATCTGGTGCTCCTTCACCAGATCGGTGACAGTTATGTATACCCTGCCGATCTTACATTCTTTGACCAGGCAGACGAAATTTAAAACAGGAGGAACCCACTTATGAAACAGATTACCGGACACACCGGACTGACAGGACTGTTCGGAAGCCCTGTTGCACACAGCATCTCTCCCATGATGCACAACGCTTCTTTTGAACATCTGGGACTTGATTATGTCTACCTTGCATTCGATGTCGGAACCGACAAACTGGCCGCTGCCGTGGATGGACTTCGCGCCATGAACGTACGTGGCTTCAACCTAACCATGCCGGATAAAAATAAAATGTGTGAGCTCTGTGACCGACTCTCTCCGGCTGCGGAAATCTCTCAGGCTGTCAATACCGTCGTGAATGACAACGGAATTCTGACTGGACATACAACGGATGGTACCGGATACCTGCTCGCAGCAAAGGATGCCGGATACGATCTGATTGGAAAAAAGATGACACTTCTCGGCGCAGGCGGAGCTGCCACCTCCATTCTGGTTCAGGCAGCACTGGACGGATTGTCAGAGATTTCCGTATTCAGTATCCATGACCAGTTTTATGTGCGCGCCGAGCAGATTGTTCAGACATTAAATGAGCGAACAAATTGTAAGGTACAACTGTTTGATTTTGAAGATGATTCCATCCTTCGAAGAGAGATTGCAGACAGCTATATCCTGACCAACGGAACTTCTGTGGGCATGGCTCCGAATACAGACGCTTCCATCATCAACGATCCGTCCTTTTTCCATAAAGACCTGATCGTTTCCGATGTGATCTACAATCCGAAAGAGACAAAACTGCTGCGCCTTGCCAGAGAAGCCGGATGTCCGACTTTCAACGGACTCTATATGCTGCTGTACCAGGGGGCGGAGGCATTCAAGCTGTGGACCGGGCAGGAGATGCCTGTGGAGAAGATTAAAGAGCTCTATTTTTCTTAAACTCAAATGGACCGTACACGAACCTTTTTTCATGCACGGTCCGTTTTTATTATTTTACTTCCCAGGGATTTTCCTCTCCCCGCTCATTCAGACAACAGCTCAAAATCGAATTTTTCACCATATCACTGACTGCCTGGTCGGTATAAAATGCCATATGTGGTGTCACAACTACATTAGGAAAACTTCTCAGGATACACAGATCATGCTTACTTAAGCACTTCGATTTCAGATCCTTATAATACAATCCAAATTCATCCTCGATCACATCCAGACCTGCTGCACCGACTTTTCCTGTTTCCAGACCTTTGATCAGCGCTTTGGTATCGATCAGACCGCCTCTTGCCGTGTTGATCAGAACTACACCATCTTTCATCTGCGCCATTGCCTTTTCATCGATCATATGGAAATTGGACTCAAATAATGGCATATGCAGTGTGATCAGATCACACTTCTGATAAATTTCCTGCACGTTTTCCACATAGTCTGCATATTCTTTTACACTCTCTGAACGATAGACATCATACGCATAGATCTTACAGCCAAATCCACTCAGATCCCGGATGACAGCCTGCCCGATTTTGCCGGTTCCGATGACGCCCACTGTAAAATTATGCAGTTCTCCTCCCTGGATTCCCGGCAGTGAAAAGTCGTTGAGCTCTGCCCGCTGCAGAATCCGTTTCATTTTTCGAATGGACATCAGGATTAAAAGCATCGTATAATCTGCCACACATTCCGGTGAGTATGTCACATTGCTGACCTTCATCCCACACGCTCTCGCTGCATCCAGATCGATATGGTCATAACCGATCGTCCGGGTAGAGATCATTTTGACTCCCAGTTCCCGGAATCGTCTTACCAGTGCTGCGTTAATTTTGCTGGTAAGAATACTGATATAGTCATATCCTTCTGCCAGATGTGCATTTTCCATAGATGGTCCCTGATGACAGATTCCCAGTTCTACCCCATATTCCTTTGAAAATTCCCGGAAATACACATCCTCATCAAATGTCCTGTAACTGTATACAAATAATTTCATAAGCCGCTCCTTTTTAATCTAAACCGTAATGACGGATTGCCTGAGCAATCCCATCTTTCTCTACTTCTGCTGTTACATACTCTGTAAAAGGATCCAGTCCTTTTGCATGATTTCCCATGGCAATCGTATGCTTCGCATACTGAAACATGGAAAGATCATTCATACTGTCTCCAAATACATATGCCCGATCCAGTTCCATCCCGAATTTTTTCAGGATTACATCGCAGGCAGTCCCTTTACTGTAGCCTTTCTGCACAATTTCATAGGTATTGCCTCCGCGGTCAATTGCTTCCATATCTTCCTCGATAAACGTAAAAAATTCCTGAAGATTGCTTTTCTCATCTGCATAAATGAACACCTTGTCATAAATGAAATCATCTTTTTCGAGATAACATTCCAATCCAAGACCATTGGACTGAAAATATCTTCTGGATGTCTCCAGACGTTCAAACCTGGTAATCCTCTCTGGAATATAAATATCTTCCGTTCCTTCTGCAATCCCGTCCAAATTGCATTCCGCCATTTTATTTAAAATTTCTCTTCCCCGTTTTTTGTCAATATTTCTTGTGAACAATACCTCATCATGATACGTCAGATATGTTCCGCATCCGCACAAATATCCGTCAAACATGAACTGCTTTAACTGTGCCGGAATCGAGCACATAGTTCTCCCTGTATTGATAAATAAAAGATGTCCTTTTTTCTGCGCCGCCAAAAGTGCCTCGATCGCGCTCTTTGGAATCTCTTTTGTTTTTTCACTTAATATCGTTCCGTCAATATCAAAAAATAATGCCGCTTTTTTCATATGTCACCTCTGATTTTCCATTCATTTTCTGCATTAACTGTATCACTCTTTTCTCCAAAAGTCTACTGTAAGCATATTTCCCTGTTTTCTCGAATATAGTAGCAAAAACAACGTTCCGGAGCTTTTCTATGAACATTAGCACGCATGACAAAAAAATCCTGTTTGTCTGTTTTCGTCGTCTTTTATTTCTTACACTTGCCTTTTTACTCGGTTCTCTCGCCGGAAAAGCCGAACTTTCCCTTGGCATTCATCCGGTATCCGGCCCGGTCCTCTCATCCTCTGAAAACTGGGGCCTTAGTTTTCCAGAGGAAGGAACACTCCCCACTGCCAACGCTTCGATTGAAGAGCTGAAGCAATATGATGCTTACTACGCGCAGGATACGGATGAAAAAATTTTATATTTGACCTTTGACTGCGGGTATGAAAACGGCGCTACGCCAGCTATTTTAGATGCGCTGAAAAAACATCAGGCTCCTGCTGCTTTCTTTGTTGTGGGAAACTTTGTCCGGGATAATCCGGATTTGATCCGCCGCATGACAGAAGAAGGGCATACAGTGGCCAATCATACGCTCAGTCATCCGGATATGTCTAAGATTTCCTCTGTCGAAAATTTTCAAAAAGAACTTTCCGGCGTAGAATCTCTCTATAAAGAAATCACCGGCACTGACATGATCAAATATTACCGTCCCCCACAAGGTATCTACAGTACTGAAAATCTGAAAATGGCACAACAGCTGGGATACCAGACATTTTTCTGGAGCCTTGCCTATGTAGACTGGCAGCAGGATAATCAGCCTACTCATGAAGAAGCCTTTGACAAACTTCTTTCCCGCGTTCATCCTGGAGCGATCGTACTGCTTCACAATACATCAAAGACCAACGGAGAAATTATGGAGGAGCTCCTCTCAAAATGGGAGGAAATGGGATATACCTTCCGTCCGTTGTCCGACCTTACCAAAGCAGCATAAAATCGAAAAAGGACAGCTTCCCATACGGCTGCTGTCCTTTTTCATACGCTCTTTTACTTTTTATTTCTGGCTTTGAAACCTTCTACAATCTGAACCATCTCCTGGGATGGATTGGAGATCACCGCCGTCTGAAATACTTTACACGGTGGTGCCAACTTTACACTCTCCACTGCCGCTGTAACAGCTGATACGCTTCCGCTTACAAAAATCAGGGCATGTCCGCCGCACTTTGTATCCTGTGTTTCATAAAAAACTTCTGCAGTCTTTAACATCCGATCCAGTACCAGAACCGCATTTGCCTCCCCAAGGACTTCTACCAGTCCAAATGCTCCGTATGTCATATTAATCTCTCCTTATTTTGTAATCGTCATTGCAATCGCCGTTTCTGTCTCCTCTGACGGGGATGCGATCACCGTGTGTGAAACAACCTTTGCGATTGGCTCTGCCGTCCGGATCGCCACTTCCATCGCAGCTTTCACATCCGAAATACTTCCCCGCATCTTTACACAGGCACCTGCTCCCAGACGGTTTCTCTCCACTCCCTGAATCTGTACTGCTGCTGCCTTTGCCGCCGCATCCAGTGCCACAAAACATGCGCACTCACTGTCCAGTTCAAATATTCCAATTGCCATACCATGATATTGTTCGGCCATACTTACCTCCTTCACTCAAAAACCTCTCTTCTTTGTTTTTCAGTATTTTTATTATACTTGGCTTTTTTAGGAATTTCAACCTGCTTTCTTTCCTGTTCACACCAATCCCCGCCTATCCATGCGCAATCGTAACAAGAATTGCTTTTTTTGCCGGATTCCGATAAAATAGTACTGGTTCCAATAAATGATAAAAAACAAAAAGGAGAGACTATGATCCGAATTGCAATTGTTGAAGATGAAGATTCTTATGTACAGGTACTCACCGGGTATCTGAAACAATATGAAACCGAACATTCCCTTTCCTTCCAGATTTCCGTCTTTCACGATGGTCTGGACATTGTAAGTGAATATAAAGCAGACTACGATATCATTCTTCTCGATATCCAGATGAAACATCTGGACGGCATGAAGACTGCTGAAAAAATCCGGGAACTGGATGAAGATGTATCTTTTATCTTTATTACCTCTACGATCCAGTTCGCAGTTCAGGGATATCTGGTAGACGCCCTGGGATATGTTGTAAAACCGGTCGCCTATCTTGCATTTTCTCAGATTCTCGGAAAAGCTGTCAAAAAGGTGAAGCAAAAACAGCAAAAAGATTATATGACGATCGAAGTGGAAGGCGGACAGATGCGCCTGGATATCAGTCAGATTTATTACATCGAAAGCCAGCGCCACAACATTCTGTTCCATACCGAAAAAGGGGATTTTCTCACTGCCGGTCCAATGAAAAAGGTGGAAGCGCTTTTAAAAGACAAAGGATTTTCCAAATGCCATAACGCATATCTTATCCACCTGATGCATGTGACCGGTATTGTACAAAACAATGTCCTGTTATCTGATTCCACGACACTTCCTGTCAGCCGTGCAAAAAAGAAAGTGTTTCTGGAAGCTTTGACTGATTATATAGGAGGTGTACACCGATGAATTTAGACGCACTGATGGACACTCCCCGGATTTATACCGCCCTTGCTGAATGGGGTGCCTGCATCCTGTACGTCCTTCTCTTACGGCGAAAGGTAACCGGGTGGAAACTGCCGGTTTCCCTTGCCGGAAGCTTGCTCGTATTTATCGCTTATCAGGAATTTGCAGGAACTCTTCCTATTTATTTTTGGATTCCCTGCATGATCGGAGCCGCATTTCTGATGTGCCTCCTTCTGCATCTGCTCTGCGATACTACCTGGCTGGATGCCGGATTCTGCTGCGCACAGGCACTGGTTCTGGCAGAATTTACCGCGTCCTTTCACTGGCAGCTTTATGTCTGGTGGGCGTTGAATTACGCCAAAAACAGTCGGTTATTCTCGACTTTGACCATGCTGCTCTTATACACAGGCATTTATATCGGATATTACTTTCTGGAAAGAGGACATTTTCCGACTGACGAGCGCCTGCTGGTCAATGGAAAAGAACTCCTAAGCGCAATTCTCATTGCACTTGGAGCATTTGCCATCAGCAACATCAGCTTCGTCATGCCAAATACGCCGTTTTCCAGTGCCACAAGTTCCATCCTGTATGTGCGGACACTGGTAGATTTCGGGGGACTTGTCATGCTTTTTTCCATGCAGGAAAAACGGGAAGAACTTCGTATGAGAAGTGAAAATCAGGCCATGAATATTGTTCTCCAGCGCCAGTATGACCAGTATCGGCTTTCCATCGATAATATTGAACTTTTACGAAGAGAATTTCATGATCTGAAACATTATATGATCGCGATCCGTTCTGAACAGGATCCCAAGAAAAAAGAACAGTATCTTCTGGAAATGGAGGAGGCGATCCACACACAGGAAGCGCTCACAAATACAGGAAACAGCGTACTGGACGTCGTTCTGACTACCAAAAGCACTTACTGTATGCAGAAGCATATTACATTCACCTGCATAGCTGACGGAAAACTGATTTCTTTTATGCATGTCAAAGATATTTGCTCTATCTTTGGAAATGCACTGGACAATGCAATTGAATGTGTTTCCCAGTTTGATGACCCTGAAAAGCGTCTGATCACACTGTCTATGTATCAGAAAAATCAATTACTGATGATTCAGTGTGAAAACTATACGGAGACTTCGCTTTCTTTAAAACCAGATCAACTTCCGACTACAACAAAGCAAAACGCAGGCTATCACGGATACGGACTGAAAAGCATTCAGCAGGCAGCCCGCAAATATGGCGGCTCTATGACACTTCACGCAGAAGACAACTGGTTTACCCTGCAGGTGCTGATTCCTGTAGAATCTTAAACACAAAAGGAGAAAGTCCTGATTTGGCTTTCTCCTTTTGCTTATTCGCAGGTTCCTTATTTTCCGGTTCCCAGCTTTTTCTCATATTCTTTATTTGCTTTTCGGTTCTCAAAGAAACCGCCGAGTACTTTTTTCATACCTTTCATGAAATGTCCGTTGACCACTTCCGCCATACCCTCTGCCATTTTCATGCTGACCGCCCCATGCGTCATCTTTGCAATCCCTCGGAACGGCATATTATAAATAAACAGGATATTCAGATCCGGTTTTCCCTTATCCTCACTTTTCTTTTTCAGGTTTGTGAGAATCTTGTAGATCATTCTTGCCAGTCTGCTCTTTGCATAATACATCTGGCAGATCGCGTCATTCATTCCCAGTTCACCGCTCCACTTTCCATCCGGGATCGGTTGCTTCAGAAGTGCTTCAAATTCTGCATCCGGTACATCTCTGATAATTCCCGAAAAATATGACGGCATCTTTTCAGCGTCATATGGCATTGTGTCAGTTGTTCCTTCTATTTCCAGTGTCTCTCTCAATCGGATATCCAATGCACATGCGCCAATACAGATTTCATATCTTCCTGCTTCCTTTTCCCAGCTGTCTGTCTCTACATTCCAGTAACGGAATGTCTTATCATCAAACAAAATCTGTACTTTTCTGCTTTCTCCTGCTTTCAGGAATACTTTTGCGAATCCTTTTAATTCTTTATCCGGACGGAAGATCTTTCCTTTCGGTGCACATACGTACATCTGAGCTACTTCTGCACCATCCATCTTTCCGGTATTGGTCAGTACAAATTCAACTCCATCCGCCGTTACTCTCAAGTCTGAGTATTCAAACGATGTATACGACAGACCATATCCAAACGGATACTGCACTCTCACTTTACTTGTATCATAGTAACGATATCCAACAAACAGACTCTCCCGATATTCCGAATTACGCTCTGTACTTGGAAAATATTTAAATGCCGGAGTATCTTCATAGCGAACCGGATATGTCTCACTGAGTCTTCCGGACGGATTGGCTTTTCCGGTCAGCACATCCAGCATGGCTCCTGCAGAAGCCTGTCCGCCAAGGTATCCGTGCAGCAATGCCTTACAGCAGGAATGCCACGGCATCTCAACTGCAGATCCCGCACTTAATACACCTACAATATTGGAGTTTACTTTTGCCATTGCTTCCAGAAGCTCCACCTGATTCTGCGGAATCCGCATATGCGTACGATCCAGACCTTCTGATTCGCTCAATTCATCCAGACCGAAGCAGTAAATAACCACATCTGCCATCTTTGCAAGATTCACTGCTTCCTTTTTCAGTACTTCATCTGCTTCTCCTGTTCTCTGATATCCTTTCGCTGTACCGATACACTGAATCGGATAGTTGCTGATCATCTGCTCCATTGTTTCTACTTTCGTTGGATTCACCAGAGAAGAACCTGCCCCCTGGTAACGAGGAACAGATGCAAAGTCCCCGATCAGTGCCACTCTTGTATTTTCTTTGAGAGGAAGCAGCTGGAACGGTTTTTCTTCATTCTTGAGCATCACAATACTCTCTCTTGCAGCTTTTTTCGCAAGCGTATGGTGAGCTTCTCTGTCAAATTCACGCACACGTTTTTCTCTGTTCTTTTCCAGTGTCAGTACTACGTCCAGAAGATCGTCCGTACACTGATCCAGTTCTTCCATGGAAAGTCTTCCCTCTTCTAACGCTGCCAGAACTTCTCGTGCCGCATCCAGTCCAGGCGCCGGCATCTCAAGATTAGAGCGACAGGCAACTCCTTTTACATGGTCGTTCGAAGCCCCCCAGTCAGTGACTACAAGTCCGTCAAATCCCCACTCTTCTCTTAAAATCTCTTTTAACAAATGCTCATTTTCATTTGCATAGACTCCATTGACCTCGTTATAACTGGTCATGATGGATTTTGCTTTTCCTTCTTTAATCGCAATTTCAAACCCAGTCAGATAAATCTCCCTCAGTGTCCGCTCATCCAATACCGAATTCATTGCCATCCTGCGAAGCTCCTGGCTGTTAACCGCAAAATGCTTCGGACATGCATAGATTCCCTGACTCTGGATTCCTCTTACATAAGATGCAGCCATCTTTCCCGCCAGATAAGGATCTTCAGAAAAATACTCAAAATTCCTTCCACACAGAGGGCTGCGCTTAATGTTCAGTCCCGGTCCCAAAAGTACATCTACGCCTAATGCTGATGCTTCTTCTCCAAGAGCCTTTCCAATCTCTTCACCCAACGATTCGTCCCAACTGTTTGCAATCGTAGCTGCCGTCGGAAAACAGGTAGCCGGAACAGATGCATTCAATCCGAGATGGTCGCCTTCTCCTTCCTGTTTCCTCACTCCATGAGGACCATCTGAAAAAAACGCCGCCGGAATTCCAAGTCGTTTGATCTCTCTTGACTCCCACTCGGACGCTCCACTCAATATCGCTGCTTTCTCTTCAACTGTCATTTTCGCAATGATTTCTGCGTGTTTCATATTTCTCACCTTTCACTTCTTTATCTCTTCATTTTTCTGAAGACTACTCTATCACAAATCCGTAGAAACGGGGAGATTTCTGCACAACTGGTTGTTCTATCATCATAAATGGACCAACAACTACGTATCTTTCTCTTCAATCTGAGCCAGAAGTCTGGCAATCTGTGCATCCTTTTGTGCTAACTGCTCCTGACTCTTCTGTAACTCTTCTTCATTTTGTTTCAGCTGCTCCTGATTCTTCTGCAACTCTTCTTCACTCTGCTTCAGCTGCTCCTGACTCCTCTGCAACTCTTCTTCATTCTTCTTCAGCTGCTCCTGACTCTTCTGCAACTCTTCTTCACTCTGCCTTAGCTGCTCCTTCTGCGCCTTAATTTCTCTCTCCTGCTCTTCAATCATAAACTTCACCGTATTACGGTCCAGTTCCTGCAATTCTTTTGAAAACATACGTACCACCTCTTCTACATTCTCACAAATGTCATAAATTTCCTGATACATGTCTCTAAATTCGGGATACTTTTCGACCAGCTCTTTTACTTTTTCCGAAGTATCATTACTTAAAAAGGTAAGCCATGCATCAAGCTTGTTTTCGATAATTTTATTGTGCGTGGTTTTCCGGAAAATGTCAAGCGGCACCAAAACGTATTCCTGCAGCAGATTCACAGAAAGTCCGGTATCAAACTGCTGCTTTGCCCGATGGATATAGGTATTCGGAAATTCCTGAAATTCTTTTGTACTTTTTTCGATAAATACGATTGTATATACATTTTTCACATCACGATATGTAAAATTTCTCTTTTTTCTGCTCTTGACACTCTTATACTGCCGAAGAAGCAGATCGGCGGAATAGCACGCACACCGTTCTCCCGGAAAAAGATATCCGATACGCTGAATCTCTACATTCGCCAGACTTCCGTCCATGAGCTCTACCACAATATCCATAATAACAAGACTCTGCTCATCTGCAATTCTCGTTCCGTCACTTGGTATAACCTGACGGATCTTCACTTCTGTCTCCAGGATACAGGACAACAGCTCCTCCAGTCGCTCCGGATGATAGATCGGGCTTAATATCTCCTTTCCAAACCCGTCATACAACACCTTGACTCCCCGCATCCCTGAACAGAACTTCAGAAAATCTCTCTGCTGTAGTTCTGTCCAGCTCTCATATTCTGCGAGCAGATTCTCATCACTCTTGATCTCTCCTATAATTGCTTCTTCGGTCCGAATATTCGGAAATAATTGTTTTAATGTTTCTGACATACACATACTTCTCCTTTTGTTGATTGATTGATTTTTTTGAAACTGCTCTTGAATCAGAATACTGATTTGAATCTGGATGCTTAAGATAAGGCAATACGCCTGAAAGATTTTTCGACTGCTGTGATATCAGCGTGTTTGGCATCCGATATAGCTATAGTCTAACATAGAATTTCTGGTGAATCTATAAATAAAATAAAAATTTTTTCTAAAAAAAGAAAACACTGCGATTTTCTCTATGGTATATTTAAAGAAATTACTGACACCATTTCATAAAATAAAACATCGCAAAGGAGACTCACTATGAATATTGAAAAAATCGAAACCAATCGCTTATATTTGCGTCCTTTCACAAAAGATGATGCCTTATTTGCAATCAGTATCTGGAACGATCCCGAAATGGGAGAATATCTCGGCGATCCTGCTCTGGAAACGATTGATCCGGAATATGTAAAAGAAATAGAAGCATTAGGAGACGATCCCATCTGCTGCTATTTGATCGCAGAATCAAAAACTACAGGGGAACGAATCGGAACCTGCAGTTTTATCCCTCTGGAAGATCAAACTGTATATGATATTGCCTACTGTGTCAACAAATTACACTGGCGCAAAGGCTATGCCACAGAGATGATACAGGGTATGATCGCCTACGCAAAAGCACATAACGGAAAACGGATCTCGGTTAAGATTGATCCGGACAATGCCGCTTCAAATGGTGTCGTCAAAAAATTGGGATTTAAAGTTGTTCACACAGGCAGCTATGTCAAACGCGGAGAAAATAAAGTCTGCCCTGAGTATACTTACGAACTTCTGCTTTCTTAAAAATACCCAAAAAATCCGAAAAGAATCCACATATTAAAGGATTCCTCTCGGATTTTTTACAAATATAGAAAGAGTATTGCTCTCTTATCTTCTATAATTGATTCAATATATTTAACATTTCTCTTTTTTCACTTTTACTTTTTTCTTTTTTGTACAGCCCATAAATCCAAGTGCAATCAGTCCCAGCATCACGGCATCAAATGCAACATATCCGTAAATCCATCCCGGAACTCCCACTCTTGCATGTTCCAGCGCATTGCTGTTTGCAACTACATATAAAATGTTGTGACAGGCTTTTCTCATGAGCTGACGGCCTTCGGCTGTCTCATCGATGGTGATCTCCTTTTGAGTAGAACTCAGCATCATATCATTTCCTGCTGCAATTGCCTGATCTGCGTTCTGAAAATCGCCCATCATCGCATTATCTGTGATGACAAATCCTTCAAATCCCCATTCGTCTCTTAAAACATTCTGAAGCAATGGTTTGCTTGCACCTGCCCATGTTGCTCCGATTCGGCTCCATGTCGTCATAATTGCTTTTGACTCGCCTTCTTTGACAGAAAGCTCAAACGGTTTGAGATAGATTTCTCTCATCGCTTGTTCATTACACCAGTTTGCACCGCCGATCGCATTTGTCTCCTGGTCATTCAATGCGAAATGTTTGATATAGGTATACACATTTTTCTCGTTGCAGCCGCGAACCATTGCTGCTCCCATCTTACCGGACAATAATGCATCCTCTGAATAATATTCAAAGTTTCTTCCGCTGAATGGTGTACGATGAATGTTCATAGCCGGACCATAAATTCCAGATACTTTGTTCGCATACGCTTCATCACCCAAAGCCTCACCAAATGCTTCCGGTAACTCTGTATTCCATGTTGAGCCCACTACAACCGCACTTGTATACTGATTTCCTTTTGTTCCGTTGATCAGTCCGTTGAGTCCTGCCGGTCCGTCTACATCCAATACCTCCGGTTTTCCGACAGATCCGATCCGAACTGACTGCCATCCGCTCATTCCGATCAGTTGTTCCATATCTTTGATCGATAACTGCTCTAACAACTGCTCCCATTTTGGATCATCGTATGGTAATCCTTTTACATCTTTGAGAGTCAGTCCGTGTTTTTTGAATACAATATCCTCTGCGTCCGGATCTGTCTCAACCTTTGTATTTTGTAATGCTTTGAGTACTTCCTTAGATGGAGCCTGATCCTTTGCCTTTTCTTTTGGCATTGTACCTTCCCAGTCCGCGCGGCTTACATAAGTAATATCTCCAGCCACATCATCAAACTGGTTGGTTGCTTCTACAAGGTCACTTTCTCTATTGACCACAGTTTCTTTTACTTTGTATGTACGCTGATCAATGACATCATGACTGTTTTTCATCAATTTGATCGCGTAATCCCCTTTTTCCAGAACATAGGCTTTTGCATCTTTGTAATCATAACTTGCCATATCTTCTTTCATAAAGGACAGTGTAAGTGTCTGGCTTTCGCCCGGTTTCAACACATCTGTTTTGTCAAATGCTGCCAGAACAACATGTGATTTTTCAATCCCGCCCTTTGTATATGGTGGAGTATAGTATAATTGAACAACCTCTTTTCCAGGAACTTTTCCTGTATTTGTAACAGTAACATCAACACTGATAGAATCTCCATCTGCAGAAAGTTCACCCATCTTCTGCTCGAATGTCGTATATGACAGACCATATCCAAATGGATACTGTACTGTTTCTTCATAATTAATATAACCATCCTGTGCGGCAGTTTCATAATAACGGTATCCGACATAAATACCTTCCTGATAATTCATGAATTTGTATGGTGCCACGCCTCCGAGCATTCCGCCATTTTCATGTTCTGTTCCTGTATAAGTAAAATCACCGATATTCATGTATGCCGGACTTGAAGTTGCATCATAAGCATAGGTATCTACCAGACGGCCGGATGGGTTTACCTCTCCGCAAAGTGCGTTGGCAACACCCTGTAACCCAACGGATCCAGGTCCACCGATCCACATTGCAGCGTCTACTTTCTCATTTTCAAGGAATCCCAATTCCATCGGAGAAGAAGAGTTGATCAACACGATTACTTTTTCAAAGTTTTCTTTTACCATGTCAAACATTGCTTCTTCATTTTCTGTCAGCTCCATGTAATGTCTGCCCTCTGTACCGCCTTCATATGCTGCCATATCCATCGGCATATCAGCACCTTCACCGCCAGCACGGCCAAACACAACAATCGCTGTATCAGAAAAGTCCTTTGCATGTTCCAGAAGTCCATTTTCATAGTTGTCTACAGAAGGCTCTTTGACACTATAATCACTCAATGCGATTGTAACTCCGTTTTTTGCCTTTGCTTCATCATTTTTTTGTTTGTAGAAATCTGACAGTTCTTCATTTACTTCGATTCCCACATTTTCCAGTGCAGTCTTTAAATTGACATTTTTGCTTTCATCCGCTGCTCCGGATCCGGAACCTCCATAGATGATCGCATCAGATGCAAATCCGAATACATTTGCCTTCGTTTCTGTCATAGGAAGTGCGTTTTTCTCATTTCTAAGTAATACAATCCCCTCTTCTTCAATCTGCTCTGTCACTTCTCTTGCCACCTGTGTCTCATTGACAACCGTTTCTGGATCTGCTGTATTTCTATGTAAAAACTGGTTGATCATCACATAAAAATTCATAACTGCCAAATTGATAACTATCACAACTGCTAATAATACACACAACAATGCCGAAAAGATTTTCAACATTCTTTTATTTTTTCTTGCCCTGTAAATCCACATTGCAAGAATAAAAACAGCAGTCACTACTGTTCCTGCGAAAATTAATCTTGTAATTAATCTTACGTTCGCTCCTATCGGATTTTTGAAGATCATAGATGCGACAATTGCAATCACGATCAAAATCCCTGCGGTCAGAACTGCGGTTTTCGCAATCCGTTCGACACTCCAGCCTTTCTTTTCTTTCATAAACCTTTTCTCCTCTTTCCGTTCTGTATTTTATATTACTTCTTTTTTGTCTCTCCTTCTGGAAAGATAATCTTAAATACAAAGAAGAATATAACCATGGACACGCCTCCTGTGACAAATGTCACAAGAATATTATATATTGCCGGCGGAACCAGAGCCGATGCGATCGGCATCCACAGATTGTTGAATCCGTTGCAGATCAGCGAAATCAAAATCCACGCTATAAAATACCACATTGCCTGATATACAGGATTTCCGTGGCTTTTAAATGTAACATTTCTCTGCAGCGGAAAATTGATACACTGTGCAACAAATGAGCCCACTTCATAGCTGATAAAGTATCCGAGTCCTCCACCGATCAGCACCGCACCAGATGCATCTCTCAAGACATTATACCCCAATAAGCTCCATGTAAATTCCACTCCTGCAATCTTCATCGGCACCTGTGGCCACATAAATTCTGTTCCGGCCAGTTTTTCTCCAAGAATACCCGGCATAAATGTAAAAAACAAATACTGGACTATGGTCACTCCCATGCTGAATACAAAAAAAAATGCAATCTGATATATCCATTTGGAAAGCTTCGGATGCTTCTTTTCGAAATGATTCCATTTTTCCATCCACCAGTTCATCACGTTTCTCACCTCCTTATATGCGCACCTGCCCCTATGACCGGCTTTCTATATCCACACTCTACCACATTTCTTTTTATTTTTGAGTTTTTTTGCACAACTTGCACATTTCACAACACAACTGACAAAAAAGAGACAACAGATGAATGTTCTCCACCTGTTGTCTCCTCTCTTATGCACTATCCCTCCAGCTGTTTCTGCTTTTCATATTTTTTCATCACATAAATGTAATACGGAATCAATGGAATCAATGCCGAAATCCATGCCGCCGGATCTGCAAGGCAAACACCGAAAAAGCTCGTCTTTCCTGCCACCAAAAGTACGATCAGCGCTCTTGCCGCCAGTTCAAACACACCACCAAGCATCGGAACAAGACCGTAGCCCATTCCCTGCAGCGCATTTCGATAGATAAAAATACTTCCTAAAAACGGGTATGCCCAGAACACCGTCCGGAAATAAACTTCCGCTGCATGAAGTACCTCTGTCTCCGTTTTGCTCACAAACAACAATGTCATCTCTTCTCCAAAGAAGTACACCAAAACCATTGTGACCGCACTCCAGACAAATACCATGATCTGCGTGTATCGTACTCCCTTATGTACACGATCCATTTTCCCGGCTCCGCGGTTCTGACCCACATATGTGGCAACTGTGGCGCCAAACGCAGTAAATACTGTCACAATAATATTCTGCAGTTTTCCTGCAGCTGAAAATCCTGCCATATATACCGCTCCGTAAATATTGACCGCTCCCTGCACAATGATCGTTCCGATCGCCGTAATAGAAAACTGCAGTCCCATGGGAATTCCCAATGCCAGAAGCCGTCCCATGCTCTGAAAGGAAATCCGAAAATCTTCTTCCGAAAGCCGCAGGATCGGAAATTTTTTTACAATATAAATCAGACACAACAATGCAGAAACAGCCTGTGCGATCACGGTCGCATATCCGCAGCCTTCCACGCCCATTCCAAAATTCACGATAAATACAATATCCAGGATCACGTTAATGATCGCCGAAATGATCAGAAAATACAATGGCGATTTGGAATCTCCCAGGGCTCTTAAAATTGCCGCAAGCGCATTGTATGCCGCTGTGACGATCAGACCGCCGTAAATCACCGCCATATATCCTTTGATATCTTTCATCAGATTTTCCGGGGAATTCATCAGACGCAGGATCGGCTCATTGGCAAATTCAAATCCAATGGTCATAACCAGTGCAAATGCAAAAGTCAGATAGACAGACATTGCCACATAATGGCGCATCCGTTTCATATCTTTTGCTCCAAACCACTGCGATACCAGAATTGCAAAACCACTGGTCAGTCCCTGCAGCCATCCTGTCACAAAAAACATCAATGAACCGGTACTTCCTATTGCTGCCAGAGCATTGACACCCAAAAACTGCCCTGCAATGATGGAATCCGCAATATTGTAAAACTGCTGGAACACATTTCCCAGACACATCGGAATCATAAACTGAATGATCAGCTTTGCCGGACTTCCGACAGTCATATCATTTGTCATCTCTTTTTTCATCTTACTTCCCCTCTCTCTCGACTTCCTTCTTTCAACAATTGCAGTCCAATGATCAGCAGAACCGGAAATACGATTGCTGCCAAAAGTCCTGCCTTCAGATTCTCTGAAAATGCTCCTGATACAACGCCTACCACTCCCGGACCGGAAGAACACCCAAGATCTCCCGCAAGTGCCAGAAGTGCAAACAATGCAGTCCCTCCTTTCGGACAGGATGCTGCAGCCATACTAAAGGTTCCCGGCCAGAATACGCCCACAGAAAATCCACAAAGCCCACATCCCAGCAGCGCCAGCACCGGATTTGGAGACAATGCGGCAAGCAGATAACTCACAATGCACAAAATCCCGCTTGAGAGCATCATTTTTGGCAATGAGATCCGCTCACTCATCTTCGCATAGAGCAGTCTTGAACTTCCCATCAACAGTGCAAAAAGACATGATCCCGCCAGGTCCCCGACTGCCTTTTCTACATGCAGCCCTGATTCTGCAAATGCTGACGCCCACTGGGACATTCCCTGTTCAGATGCCCCTGCACAGATCATCAGCAGTACCAACACCCAGAAAATTTTCATTTTAAATAATTCTCGCACAGGAATTCCCTCAACGTCTTCCTCTTCTGCCTGAATCGGTACCATTCCAAAATATACTGCATTCAACGCTGGAAGGATTGCCCAGATCACAGCCAGTATCCTCCAGTTCTCAATCCCCGCAATGGCAAAAAATGCAGTCGAGATCAGAATCACGCCTACATGCCCCCAACAGTAAAAAGAATGCAGAAGACTCATCGCAGCAGCCTTTCGCTCTGTCGGACAAGATTCTACAATCGGACTGATCAGCACCTCGATCAATCCGCCTCCAATTGCATAACAAAATACTGCCAGAAGCAGTCCTACATACGCATCCGGAAAAACGGACGGAAACACTGCCAGTCCCACCAGGCCAACTGCTCCGAAAATATGTGCTGCCACCACACTGTTGCGGTATCCGATCTTGTCCACATATTTTGCGGCCAGCAGATCCACGATCAACTGCACCCCAAAATTAAAGGATACCAAAAGTGCGATCTTATCCAGCGAAATCTCATATGTACTCTGAAATGTCAGAAACAGAAGCGGTGCAAAATTGTTCACGATTGCCTGGGTAATATAGCCAAGGTAACAGGCATTCAATGTATGATTATAGTTTTTTCTGATGTTCATGTCCCTCATCCCTCATTTTTTCATATCAAAAGAGAGTATACCATACATATTTCGTATCGTATACTCTCTTTTTTGTACATTTTTCTATATTTCTCTTCTATCTTGCTCTTTTGAAGCTGATCGTTTTTACACTGCTGCACAGGCAGTTTCCAGGATATCTTCCAGTGCGTTTTTGCTGCTTGTATGGCAGCGGATGATCTCTGCATTGCAGCGGCCTGCTTCTTCCACTGCACACCGCACCATTTTGTGCGAAACAGTGTTTGTGAATAAAACGACCAGATCCGGAGTTCCTATCTTTTTGGACAGATTTCCTGACATCTGTGTGAACACTTTTGCTTTACACTGATATTTCTGACATACTTTTTTATACTGACAGACCATTCGGTCATGTCCTCCGATAATAACAATACTCATACGCACCTCCTGAATTTTCCTGTGTGTTCCCGTTTGTTAGTTGTAACTAACTTTAGTTTTATTCTATAGGAACTATTTCAAAAAATCAAGAGGGTTATTATCGATTTTTTCTCAATAACTAGTTTTCATCCAGTAAGTTTTTCATATTGGTCAGGCTGATCGTCAGCGTAGACATATTATGAAGCAGTGCAGACGTCGTAGGCTGCAGGATTCCTGTGACTCCAAGCAGTATCAAAGTAGCATTGATCCCGACAATGCTTCTGTAATTTTTCTGGATACGCCGCATCAGCGCCTCGCTTAATCTTCTCAACATTACGATTTCCCACAAGTTTTCTGCCGAGATTGTGATATCCGCAATTTCCTGTGCGATCTGCGCACCGTCACGAATTGCAATTCCCACATTTGCTGCCGACAATGCCGGAGAATCGTTGATCCCGTCGCCGATCATAATCACCGTACGGCCGGATGCGCGCTCCTGTTCCACAAATTTTGCCTTATCCTCAGGCAGCACTTCTGAATAATATGCATCCACACCAACTCTTCTCGCCACAGAAGCAGCTGTTTTTTCACTGTCTCCTGTCATCATCACGACTTTCTCAAGCCCTGTTGCCTTCAAAGCACGCACTACATCTGCCGCTTCTTTGCGCAGCGGATCTTCAATACATACAACTGCAGCAAGCTCATGCTCAATGGCAAGATAGAGCAGAGAACATTCTTCCGGAAGTGTTTCAAACTGTCGGATCCACGGTTCTCTGACCGAGCATTTTTCATCTTCGAATACAAAATGATGACTTCCGATCACCACGCGTTTTCCTTCGATCGTGGAGGAAATTCCATGTGCAACAATATAATTGACCTTGCTGTGCATCTCTTCATGCTCCAGCCCTCTTTTTCTGGCGGCTTCCACAACAGCCTTTGCCATGGAATGTGGAAAATGTTCCTCCAGACAGGCCGCCATTCTCAGCAGCTCATCCTCACTCTGCTCACAGAAAGAAACCACCTTTCGTACCGTCGGTCGCGCCTCTGTGAGTGTCCCCGTCTTATCGAACACGATCGTTGTGGCATTTGCAGCAGCTTCCATATATTTTCCGCCTTTTACGGTAATATTATGTGCGCCCGCCTCCCGGATCGCAGACAGTACCGAAATTGGAATCGCCAGCTTGAGTGCACACGAAAAATCTACCATCAGTACTGCCAGTGCCTTGGTCACATTTCTTGTCAGCAGCCAGGTCAGAATCGTTCCTGCCAGTGTATACGGAACCAGTTGATCTGCCAGATGTTCTGCATGACTTTCCAGATTTGATTTCAATTTTTCAGACTCTTCGATCATGGTCACGATTTTTTCAAAACGGGTTGCTTTGCTCACCGCTTTCACGCAGATGATCAGTTCTCCTTCTTCTACAACAGTTCCTGCATATACATAGCTTTCCGCTGTCTTTTTCACCGGAACTGCTTCTCCTGTCATAGAGGCCTGATTGACCATTGCCTCACCACGGGATACGACTCCATCAAATGGAATCACATTTCCCATGCGGACTACTACAAGATCTTCCGGTTCAATCTGTTTTGCGGGAACAAGAATCTCCTGTTCCTCTCTTAAAAGCCAGACTTTCCCCACATTCAGGGACATGTCGCGTGCCAGATCTCCGACAGATTTTTTATGTGTCCATTCCTCCAGCAATTCTCCGATGCCGAGCAGGAACATGATCGAACTTGCGGTATTCATATCTCTGCGCAGGATGGAAACACCGATTGCAGTTGCATCCAGAGCCGCCACTTCCAGTCTGCCTTTTTTCAGACTCGCGATCCCCTGCTGCAGATATTTCAGAGAACGGACACCTGTCCAGACCGCCCGTACCGGTGCCGGTATCAGAAGCTTCCCACCAAAACGCATCACGACTTTCATGAGCAGTTTTTCCTGATATTCTGCGTTCATCTGCCTTCCGGAATGCTCAGTCAGCCCCTCCGGCACTGTCACCCGATCATACCCAAACTTCTGCAGTGCCTTGATGATTTCCCGCCGGTCCTTTTCATAATAGATCACCGCATCCTGTGTTCTTTCATATACTTTTGCTTTTGTCACATTTTCCAGGTTTACGAGATAATACAGCAGAATATCCGCCTCTTCAAACGTCATTTTCGGCTGCACCATATGCACCCGTATTCTTCCCGGTATTTCATGCTTAATTATAAACTTCAATCAAATCCCTCTTTTTATCTTATGCCTCTTCTGCAAAATCTGTGTTGTCTGCCACTGTCTCTTCTGTTACTTCTTCTGCTTCCTGCTTAAGAGCTGCTTCTTTTGCCGCTCTCTCTTCATTGATCTGTTTTGCTTCCGCCAGAATATCTTCTGCATTTTCCTGTACAGTGGACGCTGTCTTCATAACAGAATCTTTTGCACGAAGCACTGCAGCTGTACAATTTGTATACACTTTTTTTGCATCTTTGCTTGACAACAGCTTCACTCCTGCCGTTCCGAATAAAACACCACCTGCAAAAATCCCTAATTTTTTCATTTTAAATACATCTAACATCTTTTCTTCCTCCTGTAAACTGATTCTCTTTTTCTATCTTACTTATGTTTGTAACCGGTATAAAATACCATTACTGCGCAGCATACTGTTGCCCACGCCCAAAATCTGTGTTGTTTCATCTGTTTCCCTTCTTTCTACAATCCATGGATCGCTTGTGCTTTCTGGTTACATTACGCTCATTCTAGAACTCTGATTTTCATGCGTCAATCTAAAATCTTTTTATCGATAAATTTTATCAACTGCTGATTTAAAAAAGTGCGATACCACAGTGACATTTTTCAAGATGTTACACTCTGCTGATACCACACTTTTCATTCTGCTTTTTTACTCAGATTTCTTTGTCTGTTCCACTTCACTGTGACATCCGCTGCAGCTTCCGCCGCATCCGGAGCACCCTGCACATCCGCCTTTTTTCCGATCACGGATCGTCGCACGGATTGAAAACGAAACAATTACAATTAAAATGATCAAAATAATACATGTTGCTGCATTCACGATTATCACCTTCTAAATTTCTTTTTTATATATTGTATCAGACTCGAGATTCCAATGCCAACTAAATAAAGAAGTATTACAAACAATACCGCGTATCCCATAGATACTGCCGATTTTATTCCGCCCATTTTTTCTCCTTCAGGCTTCTGCCACAGAACGTTTTACACTCACTGCTTTTCCTTTATACGGATCTTTTCTGAATAACAGATATAAGACAACTGCCAGCAGCAGGATCGCAACTACTGTAGATGCTCCAAATGTAAGCGCACCTGTCGCAACACCACTGATCTGATATACCATAAATGTTACTACGTATGCAAATACGTTCTGGAACAGGATTGCAAACCAGAACCATTTTCTGTCATTGAGTTCCTTTGCCATGGTAGCGATTGCTGCCAGACACGGCGAATCCAAAAGGTTAAAGAGTAGGAAACTGAATCCGGCTGCCGCTGACGGGAACCATGTTGCGACACCGTGTGCCACAACTGCCGGGTCTTCTGTATCTCCGGCTACATTTGCCAGAACTCCCATTGTCGTTACGATTGCTTCTTTTGCTGAGAATCCGGAAAGAGAAGCTGCCACCGGCTGCCATCTTCCAAATCCAAGCGGTGTAAAGATCACTGCGATCACACTTCCGATGGATGCCAGAATACTGTCTGCAGAATCCTCTACAGCCCCAAAGCTTCCATCTGTAAATCCATATCCTCCAAGGAACCACATTACGATACAAGCAAGCAGCAGGATCGTTCCGGCTTTTCTGATAAATCCTTTGAGTCTTTCCCATGTATGGATCAGTACTGTCTTCGCCTGTGGAAGGTGATATGCCGGAAGCTCCATTACAAACGGTGCCGCATCTCCGTGAAACGGTTTTGTCTTTTTCAGAATGATTGCGGAAACCAGCACTGCCGCAACACCGATCACATACATGATAAATGTCAGAGATCCTGCCGGAAATCCTATCGCCTCTGAACCGATCACACCTGCCATCAAAGCAATAACCGGAAGCTTTGCACCACAAGGTACAAATGTAGATGTCATGATCGTCAGTCGTCTGTCATTGTCATTCTCAATCGTCTTGGATGCCATAATTCCAGGAATTCCACATCCGGATGAAATCAAAAGTGGAATAAAACTCTTTCCTGAAAGTCCAAATTTACGGAAAATACGGTCCATGACAAAGGCAACTCTGACCATATATCCACAGTCTTCCAGAATAGAGAGCAATACAAACAAAATCGCCATCTGCGGAAGGAATCCAAGTACTGCACCCAGTCCACCGATAATTCCGTTTACGATCAGATCTTCCAGAAATGCTGCTGTACCGATCGCCTGCAGTCCGGATGCCGCCGCATCCTGAATCGCTACTACCAGTACATCATTGGTCCAGTCCGTCACATAAGTTCCAATGGTCATGACTGCAATCGCATATACGACATACATCACACCAAGAAAGATTGGAAGTCCCAGTATCCTGTTTGTCACAATCTGGTCGATTTTATCTGAAGTCGAGAGTTTTTCTTTTGGCTTCTTTACACATTTTTCTACTACATGTGTGATTGCCTCATAACGCTCATTTGTGATAATAGATTCTGTGTCATCATCCAGCTTTTCTTCCAGTCTGGCAGCGATTTTTTCTACTTGATTCTGTACAGATGCAGTCAGTTTTAACTGCTCCAGTACTTTCGCATCGCGCTCCAGCAGCTTGATCGCATACCATTTTTTCTGTTCTTTTAAAACGGATGAAGGCAACTGTCCTTCCATCTCGGAAACAGCCGCTTCGGTATCCTTTGAAAACTTTATTTTTCCTGAAACAATGCTTTCTTTTTTCGCTGCTGTGACAGCCTCTTTCACTACTTCGTGAATTCCGGTTCCCTTTAATGCTGAAGTCTTGACTACCTTACATCCCAGTTCTTTTTCCAGCGCTTTTGTATCGATGCTGATTTTATTCTTTTCCAGCAGATCCGCCATATTCAGCGCAATTACAACCGGAATTCCAAGCTCTAAAAGCTGTGTTGTCAGATACAGATTTCGTTCAATGTTTGTGGCATCCACCAGATTGATGATCGCTTCCGGCTTTTCTTTTAATAAATAGTCACGGCTTACCACTTCCTCCAGTGTATATGGAGACAAAGAGTAAATTCCCGGAAGGTCTGTTACAATTACATCCTTATTTTCCTTACATTTTCCTTCTTTCTTTTCCACCGTAACTCCCGGCCAGTTTCCAACATACTGATTGGCACCTGTCAGAGCATTGAACATCGTCGTTTTTCCGCAGTTTGGATTTCCTGCCAAAGCAATTTTAATCGCCATCACTCTCTCCCTTTCCTTTCTTTACTCCATCTCAATACAGTCCGCATCGTCTTTTCGCAAAGACAATTCATATCCGCGGATCGTGATCTCGACCGGATCACCAAGCGGAGCCACCTTGCGTACATAAATCTGGCTGCCTTTTGTAATTCCCATATCCATGATACGGCGTTTTAAGGCACCCTCGCCATGAAGCCGTTTCACTTTTGCAGTCTCACCCACGGCAATATTTCGCAATGTCTTCATTTTCCCTCTTCCTCCTTTAGACCATGATCTTGTTTGCCATCTCTTTGCTGATCGCGACTCTGGAATCTTTGATGCTTACGATCAGATTTCCATTTAACTGAGAAATCACCCGCACTTCTCCTCCGGCTACAAACCCAAGAGTTTCCAGGTGACGTTTCACTTCACTGTTTCCTCCGACTTTCTTAATATAATTGATTTCGTTTGCTGCTGCCATCGTCAAAGGCATCATAATCTCTCCTTTCCAATCAATACTAACTTTTATATTTCAAAACTATTATGTGTTAGGTATTTCTAACATTATTCAGTTTATTCTTATTCCTTTCATTTGTCAATCTCTTTTTTATGTTTTCTCTCAGATCATACCTTTCATGCACTGTTCCGGATTAAAAGAAATAGATACCACTTTCCGGTTATGAAGATATCCGCATGCCTGCAGCCCCTCTTCTACGATAGCTTTCCATTTCTGAGGAGAAATCCGGCACACGCTTTCATCATCCAACACAACAACGCAGGCATCTTCTTTCGGACAAGCCCCGGGACATTCTACTTTATACATGTTTCTTCTGCTGATCGCTCCGATTTCTTCCAGCATATTTATCATTCTGTATACCGTGGCAATCCCAATCTTCTCATCCATTCTGACAGCTTTATAATAAATTTCTTTACAGCTGGAGCACTCATTTTCTAAAATAATGTCAATGAGAGCCAATCTTTGCTTTGTAATCCTGCATCCCTGCTCTTTCAATCTCTGCAAAATTATCTCTCTTTGCATTTTCACAGCATTCACAGTCCGCTCCCCTTTCCTTTTGAATCTGTTACTGACTATTTTTTCTTTTTAGTTAGTATATTCTAACATTCGTAAGTTGTCAATAATATTATAGTATTTGCCGTCTCTTCTAAAATATGATATACTAAAGACAATTTAACGAGAAACGAGGTGCATACATTGAAGACAAACGAATCTGCAGAAAATTACCTGGAAACGATTCTGATCTTAAGTCAGAAACGTCCGGTTGTACGCTCTGTTGATATCGCTGAAGAACTGGGATTCAAAAAATCCAGCGTCAGTGTTGCCATGAAGAATCTTCGTGAGAAAGAACATATCACGGTTACGAAGGAAGGATTTATCTATCTTACCGAATCAGGAAAAGCCATTGCCGATATGATTTATGAGCGTCACAAGCTTCTGACTGCATGGCTGACACAGCTTGGGGTAGATGAAGCTATTGCCGCAGAAGATGCCTGCCGCATGGAACACATCATCAGCAAAGAAAGTTTTGAAGCGATCAAAAATCATATTGAATCACACAGCAGACCATAAAAAACATCTGTGAAGAACTTTATTTTTTGTTCTTCACAGATGTTTTTTAGTATACCGTCATTGCATATTTTCCTGTCTGATTATAAATTTCCTCTACCCGCTCAAGAGATTCCTCTGCTTTCCCCTTCAGGGGATCAAACAACGTCACGCTTTGCTTTTCCAGATCGTATCCGCCAAGCACTACACAGTGTTCATTCCAGTACCATCGATATGAATCCCCTCCATACTCTACACTCTGACTCGAAAAATAGGGAGCTTCCAGATCTGATGTCAGCCACAAAAGCACCGGATTTCCGGCTGCCACATACGGAAGCAGCTCCTCCAGACTCAGCTTGCTGACATCATACGCTGTATGCTGCTGATATCGCTGTTTCAAAAAGCAGTTTGCTGTATTTACAAGTCCTGGCGGATAGATGCCCACTCCTCCATACGTAGAGGGATCTCCCACATACCCGGATGCATAGTTGTCCCGATTGTAGATCAGATATTCTTCTGCAATCGTGGTTTTTTCGATTGGATATCCTTTCTGTTTCAAAACCATAGTCAGCGCAACACTTTCACACCCGGTCGGTAGTTCCGGCTTCTGCAGGATCACTTCCATTTCAATCTGTGCCTGATTGGGCAGCTCTCGTCTTTTTTCTTCGATCTTTTTTTCTGCGATTTCTGTCTGCGTCTGTTTCTGGATCACCAGCTGTCTGGCCGACGCCTCCTGCGCTTCTTCTTTTTCCTGCGCTTTTTTCTCACATCCGGTCATAAAAAGTGCTATCGCAAATAATACCAGAATCAATCCAGCCATATTCTTTTTCATAATCTGTCCTTTCTTTTTACAGATATTGTGTCCAGATTTCAAAAAAGAACTTATGCGACAGCACCTAAATCCTAATTTTCAGTTTTTCCCAGTCGTTTGTACATGGTCTTTTGTACCGCATTCAAAATATTTTCATATCCGGTACAGCGGCACAGGTGTCCGGATAAAAGTTTCCGTAATTCTTCTCTTGTATATTCTTTGCCTGACTCTAAAATCTCCACTGCACTCATGATCACTCCCGGTGTGCAGAATCCGCATTGTACCGCGGTCTCATCAATAAACGCCTGCTGGATATCTGACAACTCTCCATTCGGTCCCAGAAGACTCTCCAGTGTCCGGATATTTTTCCCGTCTGCCCATACTGCCAGATAAATACAGGAGTTAAAACACTCACCGTCAATAATCACATTACAGGCTCCGCATTCTCCGACTTCACAGCCTTTTTTTACACTGGTCAGCCGATAATCATTTCTCAGCATATCCGTCAGTGATGCGCGGACATCCACCATGGTCTCCCTGTATTCTCCGTTGATGATACATTTTACCAGTTTATACTGCTTCTCACTCATGGATGACACCTCCTGCCCTGACAATCGCCTCTTTTAGAGCGCGCTGACATAAAACTCTTGCGATATGCTCCCGAAATGCCTTGCTGGCTCTCCAACTGTCCCTTGGATGGATATCAAAAAGCACCTGCTCCGCGATTTCTTCCAGTGTCCGTGCAGATACTTCTTTTCCCCGTCCAGTTTCTTCTGCATGAACTGCACGCATCGGGATCGGCCCCGCCACACCATACGCAATCCGGACATCCTCAATCACTGTCTTATTTTCTGAAAGCTTTACATTGGCAGAACATCCAAGGGTTGCGATATCCATGGCGTTTCTCATGGCATATTTAATATAATGTCCCCGGTATCCCTGATATGATTGTTTTGGAATCAAAATTCCGGTCTGAAGCTCTCCTGGTCTTATATCCACTTTTCCGGCTTTGATATAAAACTCCCGGATCGGAAGTCTTCTGATACCTTCCGGGCCTGTCAGCTCTACGATTGCATCCCACGCAAACAGCGTAGACGCCGAATCTGCAGAAGTCACACCATTGCATGTGTTTCCTCCGATAGTCCCGATATTGCGGATCTGAGGACCTCCCACCATATCCACCGCTTCCCCAAGGACGGGAATATATTTCTGGATCAGTTCATTTTTTGTGATATGGGAAAAACTGGTAAGCGATCCGATCCTGAGCATCTCATCTTCTTCCAGCTCCACTCCTCTTAATTCATCCAGTCCATAAATACTGACAAGTTCCACTCCTGCCCGCTTTCCCTCACGGATCTGGACCAGCACATCACTTCCCCCTGCAATGATCTGTGCCTCCGGATGCTCTGTCAGAAGGCGAATGGCATCCTGTACATTTTCTGCTTCATAGAGCGCTTTGATATCATACATATTCGTTCACGACCTTTCCCCATTAAATCAATCTGTCTTCCCGGAATTTTGCAAACAGCCTGTGTGGATTCAGCGGAAGCTCATTGAGCCCGGATCCGGTTGCGTTTAAAATCGCATTGCGGATCGCCGGCGCAACCGAACATACCGGCGGTTCTCCGAGAGCTTTCGTTCCGTAAGCACTGGTAGGCTCATAATTTTCCACAAACTCCCCATGCAGATCGGGATGATCTTCAAATGTGGCCATCTTATAGTCCAGAAGATTATTGTTTAAAGGTCTTCCCGTTTTCTCATCAAATTTCAGCTCTTCGGAAAGTCCGAATCCAATTCCCATACTCATGCCTCCATGCACCTGCGCTTCCGCCAGCGCCGGATTGATCAGCCTTCCGCAGTCATGTACATTGACGATATTCGTCAGTGTGGCCCGGCATCCCGGAATATCTACCTCTACCTCCGCAAAGGTACAGCCGAAAGAGTAGGCATTGTTTTTGATCTGATAGGTACTCTCTGCCGTGAGATGTCCGCAGTTAGTCAGGCTGTAGAGTTTTTCTGTTGCCAGCTCACCCAATGACATCAGAACACTGCCGTCTGTCGTACGCACAATGTTTCCATCTATAATATCCAGATTTTCTTTCATCTGCCGCGTCATTTCCACTGCCGTATCCAAAATATGACTTTTTAACAGCTCTGCTGTCTGCCGAATGGAAAATCCAGCCATATAGGTCTGCCTGGACGCATAGGCTCCAAGACCAAACGGTGTGATATCCGTATCCTGCATGGTCATCACATGAACCATATCAAACGGAATCCCCAGTGTCTCTGCCGCCATCTGCGCAAATGCAGTATCTGCGCCCTGTCCAATCTCCGTCTCCCCTACCTGCATCTGAATAGAACCGTCCTGATTCATGACCATACGGCAGGAGGATGTCTCCAGAGAAATCGGCCAGACACCAGTATTGTACCAGAATGCCGCCATTCCGATTCCTTTGCGGATATCCCCGGTTTGTTGTGCATATTCTCTACGTTTTCGCTCATAATCTACACTGACACTGCCTTTTTCCATGCATTCCCTGAAGGTATCATAATAATTGACATTTTTTGAAAATCCATCCGTATATCCTTTTGGCATCAGATATTTCCAGCGATATTCATACGGTGGAATCCCAAGTTTCACCGCAATGTCATCCGTATGGCTTTCCATCGCAAACATCGCCTGCGGAATTCCATAGCCGCGCATAGCTCCGGATACCGGTTTGTTGGTAAATACCGTGTACACATCTCCCTCAAAGTTCTCACACGGATACAGCTGCGGGAAAGATCCAAGAGCCTTTGCTCCAATGCTGTGTCCATGAGATGCATACGCCCCCTGATCGGAAAAGCACTCCGCTTTTCTTGCAGCGATCTCACCATTTGGACGCACATAAGAGATCAGATGTGTCCGGATAGCATGGCGTACCCGGTTACATACAAACGTTTCTTCCCGTGACACATCCAGCTTTACAAGCCGCCCGCCGACTGTCTGTGACAGATATGCACACAATGGTTCATATAGAATGTCCTGCTTGTTTCCAAAACCGCCTCCTATGTATGGCTTGATCACTCGCACATTTCCCCATGGGATTCCAAGCGCCTGCCCGACAACCCGCCTGCAGATATGAGGAATCTGCGTAGAAGAGACGATCACGTACCTGCCCTGTTCCATATACGCATAACAGATAAAATTCTCGATATGACAATGCTGCACGGTCGGTGTCTGATACCAGCCCTCCACTTTGATCAGCCCCGGCTCTTCTTTTGCTTTTTCAAAATCCCCTTTGTGGATCGAAGTGTGTTTCAATACATTTCCCGGATAGTTTTCATGAAGCTGCGTAGCGTCCTCTTCCATTGCCTTTTGTACATCCAGCACAAACGGAAGGGGATCATACTCCACCTTGATCAGCCGCAGCGCCTGAGCTGCTGCCACTTCATTCTCCGCAACAACTGCTGCCACATCATCCCCGTAAAACCGCACATGCTCCGTTAAAAGCAGGCGGTCTTTGACATCCTGATGTGCAGGATCCGTAGACCACGGATGTCCCGCGGTCGGGAAATAATATTTCGGCACATCAAAGCAAGTCACGATCTTTACAACCCCGGAAAGTTTTTGCGCCTCACTGGTATCCACTGATCTTACGATTCCATGAGCGATATCCGCATGCAGTACCCGCGCAATATAAGCGCTTTTATCACACAGATCCTCCGTATATTTTGCCCGTCCGGTCACTTTTTCCAAAGCATCCACTCTCGTTACACTCTTGCCGACCACATGTTCTCTTTCCTCCATGATACGTCACCTCCGCAATTTATTTTGACATTCCCAATTTTTATTGCAGACAGATTTCTCTGCCTCGCACGTATTTCGCACGTACTTCTCTCTCATCTGCCAGATAAATCATTCTCTCCAGACGTGCTCTCACATCCAGATTTTGCGAATGCACAATTCTTGTGTCATCCAGGACAACTGCATCCAGTTCAAATCCCGGTTCAAAGCTTCCCACATTTCCAAAGAATTCACCGCCGCCTTTTGTGGCAATGTAAAATACTTCCTCCAATGTCAGTGGTTTTAAACTGTCATCCTGCATCCTCCAGCGCAGCTTGGAAGCCTGAATTGCAAGCGCCATTGCTTTGAACAGATTTTCTGTGGAGCCCCCTGCCACATCACTTCCAATTCCCACATGCATTCCTTCCTCCAGGAATGTCCGAACCGGCGCCACCCCCGATGACAAGTTCATATTGGATTCCGGACAATGGGCGATAAATACTCCGTTTTCTTTCATTCGCTGCCGCTCTTCTTTTCCGGAATACACACAGTGCGCCATTACGGTTTTGCAGTCTGCCCCAAACAATCCAAATCTGTCATAAGCATCCCCGTAAAACTCCGACCACGGGCAAAGCTCCTTCACCCAGGCAATCTCTCCCGGATTTTCTGATAAGTGTGACTGTACCGGAATCTGGTAATACATCTGAATTTTCTTTAAATTCTCCATCAGTTCATCACTGCAGCTCGGTGTAAACCTTGGCGTCAGAATCGGCATGGTATTCTGATATTTTTTATGCAATACATCCTTGATCCATTCCACTGTCTGAATCCCTGATTCTTCTGCCGATTCCTCTCTGAGATAATCCGGACAGTTGCGATCCATATTCACTTTTCCCACATACGTCACCAGTCCGCTTTGTTCCAGCTGATCCATTAAAAGCAGTGTGGCGTCTCTGTGGATCGTTCCAAAAATACATGCTCTTGTCGTTACACTTCTCTTTAGATTGTCAGTAAAGATACGATATGCACGCCGGGCATACTCCAGATCCTGATATTTTGCCTCCTCCGGAAACGTATTCGTCTCCAGCCATTCCAAAAGCTCCATATCCATTCCCATTGCCCGGAATGTATACTGCGGAGCATGCACATGCAGATCTGTCAGTCCCGGAATAATCAGACACTCCCCATAATCAGATACCGATACCTGTGCATATTCTGGAGGCACTTTCTCAAAAACCCCCTTGACCAGACCGCTTTCGCTGATCAGATAGTGATCCTTTAAGATCCTTAGTTCATCTTTATTTTTGCTGTATACAACATTCCCTTTTAATATAAAAACAGGTTCATTCATTGACTGACCTCCTACTCTTTCCGCCCGACTACAGACCGGGACTTTCCCATCCCACTCTGCTTATAGTCAGCTGTTTGCGGCAGCTGGTAGATACGTCCAACCAATTATGAACCTATATAAGCACCATTTTATGCAATTTGCACAATTATTGCTTTCACTATGTTAAATTTATATTAACATTCCCTATTTTAAATGTCAACAGCTCTTCCATGAAAAATGAATCCGGTATACGAAGTTACTGTGAACAGTAACGGATACTAAACTCGTTCCAGCATTACTTCAATCCGTCCACCGCAGACCATCCCTTCCTCTTCTGCAGCTTCCCTTGTCATATCCACCATACAAATCTGAAACCGCACTTTTTCTTCCCGCATCATCAGCAGTGCTTTTGTGATCACATCACTTTCCGCGCATCCGCCTCCGATCGTGTCGATCAGTGTTCCATCCTCCAGGATCAGCATTTTTGTTCCCACGCCTCTCGGTGCAGATCCTTTTCTGGAAATGATCGTTGCAAGTACTTTTTTCTGCTTTTTACAGTCCTCATCACACAGCGCCTCCAACAATTCTTTGGAATATCCGCATCCTTCTGCTTTTTCATGTTTCACCTGAATGATTTCTGCCATAACAGACACCGCAATTTCTTCCGGTGTCTCAGCGCTGATCTTCAGACCAATCGGTGTGTACACCTCATCCAGCTTCTCACGTTTATGTCCCTGCTCAAAAAGCTCTTCTTTGACGATCGCCACTCTGCGGCGGCTGCCCATCATTCCAATATAAGCATTTGGCTTCTCTACGATTGCCCCCAGACACACTTCATCATACCGGTGTCCTCTTGTCACAATAATAAAATATGTATCGTCTCCTCCTGATATGCGTTCAAGTCCATGCTCAAAAGAATCGCAGATCACCACATCCGCGCCTGCCACTCTTGCATTGTCCGCAAATTTGGGACGGTCCTCAAGAACTGTCACCTGAAATCCCAGCATTTTCCCCATACAGATCATGGGTATGGACACATGACCGCCTCCGCAGATCACCAGCCTGGGCTGAGAACCTGCACGCTCACAAAACACTGCATGTCCCTCATATTGCTCCACCGGCTCTGTCACAAGTAATTTCTTTCCTGCCGATTCTCCCTCTAATACTGTCATAACAACACAGGAACCACTCTGCATTTTTTCTGCGAGAGAATTATAAAATTCACTCATCCTTTCACGCTCCTTTTTCATTACCCTTTCCCGAACCCGCAATTTGGAAACGTACACACCTCGCAGGACAGACACAGTCCTCCTTCTCCGAGTCTGTAAAAATCCTGATCCTGCAGCCGTTCTCCTGCCACCAGTCTTGGCAGTACCAGATCGAAGATTGTACGCCTTGCATACATCACGCAGCCCGGCAGGCCCATGATCGGAATCTCACCTTTATAGGCCAGCATAAACATCGCACCAGGCAAAACCGGGGCGCCATATGTGATCACTTCATCGGAAGCATTGCGGATTGCCAGCGGTGTCTTATCATCCGGATCGACACTCATTCCTCCGGTACACACAACCATCTGCGCACCTTTTTTGATCCAGTCATTGACTGCCTCTGTCACCATATCCGGTTCATCATTGCAGATTGTATTTCCAAGCACTTCTACTCCATATTCTTCCAGCTTCTGCCGGACCACCGGAGTAAATTTATCCTGAATCCTTCCGTGATATACTTCACTTCCGGTTGTCACGATCGCTGCTTTTTTCTTCTGAAACGGAAGGAGCGCAAAAACAGGAGTCTCTCCTGCTATCTCCTTTACCTGTTTCATTTTTTCTTCTTCGATCACCAGAGGGATCACACGCATTCCTGCGATCTTATCGCCATTTTTCACCGGAAAATTTCCGTGTCGGGAAGAAATACACATCTGTCCCATGGCATTGATCCTACACAGTTTCTCCTTGTCCACTTTCAGAACCCCGTCACACTGTGCCGTCAGCTCGATTTTTCCTTCTTTTGGCTTTGACGCATCCATCTGTGCATTCTGGCACACGCTGCGCAGGATCTCTGCCGCCTCATCTTCATGAAGCATCCCTTCTTGTTTTTCCCACACATACAGATGCTCTTTTCCAACGGAAAGGAGAACCGGAATATCCTCCCTTGTCACTACATGTCCTTTTCTAAAAACCGCATCTTTTACTACCCCCGGGATGATCTGCGTAATATCATGGCAAAGCATACAGCCCACTGCATCCTCGGTCTTGATCAGTTTCATACTTCTAAACACCTCTCTTTTCAATGCTTATAAGGAAATTTTCTCCAGATCACGCATCCACACTTGGGCACACGCATCGCTTGGCATTCTCCAGTCTCCTCTTGGTGAGAGTGCCACTGTCCCGATCTTCGGTCCGTCCGGCAGACAGGAGCGCTTAAACTGTTGGTTGAAAAATCGTCTGCAGAATGTTGTCAGCCATTTTAAAATTGTTTCTTTCTCATATACCCCTTCAAATGTCTGCACTGCAAGCCGATAGATCTTACCCGGCTCATATCCGAACCGCAGCATGAAATACAGATAAAAATCATGCAGCTCATATGGTCCCACCAGATCCTCAGTCTTTTGTGCGATATCCCCGTCTTTTGGAGGAAGCAGTTCAGGGCTGACCGGCGTATCCAGTACATCATAAAGGACTTCCTGCAATTTTGGATCCGCAGTCACGTCTGCCGCATATTTGACAAGATGACGCACCAGCGTCTTCGGTACAGAAGCATTCACTCCGTACATCGACATATGATCTCCATTGTAGGTTGCCCATCCAAGCGCCAGTTCTGACATATCTCCGGTTCCGATGACCATTCCGTTTGTCGCATTTGCAATATCCATCAATACCTGCGTACGCTCTCTCGCCTGCGCATTCTCATACGTTACACTGTGGTCTTTCGGATCATGTCCGATATCCTGAAAATGAAGACTTACGGAATCTGCAATTTTCACTTCCCGCAGCGTCGCTCCGAGCTGTTCTGCCATTTTGCAGGCATTCCGATACGTTCTGTCCGTTGTTCCAAAGCAAGGCATGGTGATCGCAAGAATCTCTTTTTTATCTTTTCCGATCATGTCAAACGCTTTTGCTGTCACAATCAATGCCAATGTGGAATCCAATCCCCCCGAAATACCAACTACCGCCGTGTTTGCGTGGGTATGGAGCAGACGTTTTTTGAGCCCCATTGCCTGGATTGTCAAAATCTCTTCGCATCGCAGAGCACGTTCTTTTTCATCCTGCGGCACGAACGGCTTTTTCGGAAACTCTCTTGTCAGTTTTGTCTCGCACACATCCAGAGGAAATGAGATTCTTGGCAGCACTTTCTCTTTTTCCATCGTAAATGTCGTGTTTTTCCGACGCTCACCGACAATCCTTTTGATATCCAGTTCTGTATAAATGATCTGATTTTCAAATCGCTTTGACTCTGCCAGGATACTGCCGTTTTCTGCGATCAGATTGTGTCCTCCAAATACAAGATCCGTCGTGGATTCCCCTTCGCCTGCATTTGCATAAATATATCCCGCGATCAGTCTCGCTGACTGTCCTTTGATAAGATCCCGTCTGTAGCTGTCTTTCCCGATCGTCTCATCACTTGCCGAACAGTTAACGATCACGGTTGCACCTTCCATTGCCGCACGGATGCTCGGCGGAATCGGCGACCACACATCCTCACAGATTTCCGCCGATACGATCAGCTCTTCCATAGAGGATGCCTGAAACAAAAGCCCCGGACCAAACGGCACTTTTTTACCGTTAAACAGGATTTCTCCCGGCACATCCGGTCCTGCCGTAAACTGACGCATCTCATAGAACTCACCATAGTTCGGAAGAAATGTCTTTGTCGTCAGTCCCAGGATTTCTCCCCTGCAAAGAGCTGCTGCCACATTGTAGAGCTTTGCATCCACCACAAGCGGCACGCCCACAAACACAAGCATGTCCTTCTCTCTTGTAAACTCTGTGATTTCAAGCAGTGCCTGTTTTGCTGCCTGCAAAAGTACATCCTGTGTAAACAGATCCCCGCATGTATATCCTGTGACACACAATTCTGGAAATACCACGATCTTTGCCTGATTGTTCTGTGCTTCTTCAATGGCACTGCATATCTGTTTTGTATTAAACGGCACGTCCGCCACCCGGATATCCGGTGTGGCAGCTGCCACTTTGATAAATCCCTGTTTCATTCTACTGCCTCACTTTCCCTATTTGGACACATCACTTCTATCTGCTTTTTTTCAAAAGTTCCTTCAGCTCGTCTACAGAAAATGTATAGGCGGTATTACAGAAATGACATTTTACTTCGATATCCTTTCCATCGTCGATCATCTCCTGAATCTCTTTTTTCCCGACACTGATGATTGCTTTTTCAATCCGTTCTTTAGAACAGTTGCAGTCAAATTTTGCAGGAAGTGTATCTGTGATCTCTACATCCAATCCCTCCAGAACGTGGTTCAGCATTTCTTCCGGTGTATGGCCATTGTCGAGCATTGCTGTCACAGACTGAATATTCTTGATGTTTTCTTCCAGCTTGCTGAGCACTTCCTCCTCAATAAACGGCATCACCTGTACGATAAATCCACCTGCGCATCGCACGGTATTGTCCTTTTCCATCAGCACACCCAGACCCACAGAAGACGGCACCTGCTCAGAGGTTGCAAAATAATAGGTCAGATCTTCTGCGATCTCTCCTGTCTGCAAAATCGTCTGTCCGGAATATGGTTCTTTGAGTCCCATATCCTTGATCACATTTAAAAATCCTGGTCCAAGCGCACCGCCTACATCCAGTTTTCCGTTCTTCGGCGGAAGCATCACATCCGGGTTGTGTACATATCCTTTCACTTCCCCCTTACTGTCTGCTGTCACTGTCATCCCTCCGATCGGACCTCCGCACTGCACCTGCAGCGTCAAAACATCCGTCGGATTCTTCATCATACTTCCCATCATCGCACCTGCTGTAAGAAGTCGTCCAAGTGCTGCTGTCGCAACCGGACTTGTATTATGCCTTGTTCTTGCCTCTTCCACAAGCTCTGTTGTTGATGCCGCAAACGCACGGATCTGCGCATTCGCTGCTGTTGCTCTTACAATATAATCTTTCATCTTATCTCTCCTGTTTCTTCTATTATAATGATTCTATTCTGCTTTTTTCACAGGTACCTTTCCCTGCTCTCTGGCGATCACGTAGATTCGTTCACTGTTCTTAGAAGGCGGTTCTTTTGTAAACGCTTCATATGCAGTCACAAACTGCAGTCCGGATTCTTCCACGATCCTTGTGATCTCTTCTAACGTATATGCTCTCTGGAAATGTGTCTCCCGGAATCTGCGATAGAGATCACCCTCTGTCTCACTTTCCGCATCTTCTCTGATGAACAGATTCAGTTCGTATTCATTGATCCGCTCTTCCTCATAATAATAATTATCCCAGATAAAACTGCAGTCCTCTCTGGATTCTGCAATGGTCTGATCCCCCAGAACCTCCCGGTACTTATATTCTGTATTAAAATCAAAAATAAAAATTCCGCCCGGATCCAGATAATTATTCACCCAGCGAAATACCTGCTTCAATTCTTCCGGCTCTGTAATGTAATTCAGAGAATCACAGATACTAAATACCGCACCCACAGTACCATACAGTTCAAACTCCCGCATATCCTGAAGAAGATATAAAATCTCATGTCCTGACTTGATCTGCTTTTCTCTGGCGATCTCCAGCATTTCCTCGGAATTGTCCACTCCGATCATATCGTAGCCATCTGCTGCAAGAAGTTCCGTCATGGTTCCTGTTCCACATCCCAGATCAAGCACCAGACCGTCCTGCACGCCATACTCTTTTAACAATTCCTCCAGATAGCTTTTCCATTCTTCATATGGAATATTATCCATAAAGGTATCATACACTGCCGCAAAACTTGTATATGCATCCATTTTTCTGCTCCTTTGCTGATTCCTGTTGTTTCATTTTAGCATAACAAGGTGAAACTGTAAATCAATAACCCCTGTTTCCGTTACTGTTCGCAAATGTTCTGTTCCTGTTCACAGTAACAATATTCTTGACATCCTGTCTTTTTTTGAGATAGAATAAAAGCGAAAATTTGCTGCACACACCGTCATTGCTACAACAATGACGCTTTTTCTTTTGCAGATATTTTTAATACACGACAAAAGGTGGTGAGGTTATGGACGCTGGAGCCAGTCATCCTTCGGGATTTTTCAGAAAATTAAATAGAAAAAGGAGAGTAATGAACTATGAACAAAGAAATTTTTGTAAAACTCCTTGCGCAGCGCCAGTTCAAAGCTGTCAGAAGCATTCTGGATGTGATGAACGAAGTGGATATAGCCTCACTTCTTTCCGATCTGGAAGACAAAGAACTTGCACTTGCTTTTCGTCTCATTCCAAAGGATAAAGCCGCAGAAGTATTTGCCAATATGAATAATTCCATGCAGACTTATCTGGTAGAGATGTTTTCCGAAAAGGAGTTAAAAGAACTGCTCGATGACCTTTACATGGATGATACAGTGGATCTGCTGGAGGAACTTCCAGCTAATCTTGTCAATCGTATTCTGGACACTGTCAATCAATCTGACCGGAATCTGATCAATCAGCTTCTCAATTATCCGGATGACAGTGCAGGAAGTATTATGACGACTGAATACGTCGATATCCGGGAGACAATGACCGTTGCCCAGACCATGGCACATATCAAAGAGACCGGAATCCACAAGGAGACGATCTATACCTGCTATGTCACCGATCAGCGCAGACTGCTTGGAATCGTCAGTGCAAAAGACCTGATGACGACAGCTGATGACATTCTGATCCGGGATCTGATGCAGACAGAGATCATCTCCGTCACAACGCACACTGATAAAGAAGAAGTCGCACAACTGTTCACTAAATACGATTTTCTTGCCATTCCTGTTCTGGATCAGGATGAACGAATGGTTGGTATCGTCACATTCGATGATGCCATGGATGTTATGGTAGATGAAGCGACTGAAGACATTACCAAAATGGCTGCCATGAGCCCGAGTGAAACGACTTATTTTGATACTTCTGTTGCTGCGCATGCCAAACATCGGATCGCCTGGCTTTTGATCCTGATGTTTTCCTCTACCATCACCGGAAGTATCATTACCAAATATAAAAATGCATTTGCCGCAATCCCGCTCCTTGTATCCTTTATTCCCATGTTGATGGATACCGGCGGAAACTGCGGTTCTCAGAGTTCTACATTGATCATCCGCGGAATTGCACTCGGCGAGATTCGTTTTTCTGATCTGTTCCGGGTCATGTTTAAAGAATTCCGTGTTTCCCTGATCGTAGGTGTAGTACTTGCACTCGCCAATGGACTTCGTATTCTGATCATGTATCGAAATGCCGGACTTGCGCTGGTAATTGGACTTTCTCTTGTAGCTACTGTCATCATCTCGAAACTGATCGGCTGTCTGCTTCCATTGTTTGCAAAAAAACTGCATATGGATCCGGCCATTATGGCATCCCCGCTGATCACAACACTGGTCGATACCTGTTCCATTTTGATCTATTTCAATATTGCGACAAGAATCTTCCAGTTATAAAAATGGAGGACCGTCTCAAACGGTTCCTCCTCTTTTTTATGCTTCTATAATCTCTCCCATACTGATGGTTTTCTTCAACTCATAATTTCCATCCTGAGAATTTTCTAAAATCACGAAATCTGCATCTTTTCCGACTGTGATCTCACCTTTTTGTGTCAGTCCGAATTCTTTTGCCTGGTTTCCGGAACTCATCTGCACTGCCTCTTTTAAAGAAGCATCCGTAAATTTCATGATATTTCGGAACGCATCAATATACGTAAGAACACTTCCTGCAATCGTGCCGTCTTCCAGTCTCGCTGTGCCGTCTTTGACATAAACGGTCTGACCGCCCAACTCACTCTTTCCTTCCGGCATTCCTTTTGCACGCATAGAATCTGTAATCAATTCGATTCCGTCACTGCCTTTTACTTTGTATGCCATGTATACCATCTTTGGTTTAATATGGATTCCGTCACAGATCATCTCAGCTTTCACACCATCTGTCAAAAGTCCATATCCTGTCACACCCGGTTCTCTGTGGTTGAGCCCTCTCTGCGCATTATAAAGATGTGTCACATGACATGCACGACAGCCACAAAGCTGATCATAAGTCGCGTTAGAATGCCCCGCACTTGGCACGATTCCATTGGCAAGACACCACTCCTCAAATTCTGTATCCGCTTCTTCCGGAGCATAAGTCACGATTTTAATCCGGTTTCCGCTCAGTTCATTCCAGTGTTTTAAGACTGCTGCATCCGGCTTCTGGATATAAGATGCATCCTGTGCACCCTTGTAATTCACGGAAATAAACGGTCCTTCCAGATGGATTCCCTGAATGATCGGGTTCTTCTCTGCCGCTGCTTTGATATTCTTCATGGCACTTTCAATATTCTCTGAAGTCTGCGTCATCGTCGTGCAGAAATAAGAAGTAATTCCTTCTTTTGCAGCCATCTGTCTGACCATCCAGTCAATCTCATCTGCCGATGCATCCATGCTGTCCAGACCATATCCTCCATGGCTGTGTACATCAATGAATCCCGGAATCAGATACATTCCTTCCACTTCTACAATCTCATCCTCTTCTCTTGACACAAAATTCTGCATGGAGCCTACCTCGGCGATCGTCTTTTCATATCTTACAAATCCATCCTCAATGACTCCATTCCCCGTATAGATTGTCTTATTTTTTATTACTTTCATCACATTCTTTGCACAGCCGCCCCAGACTGGTCCTGTGCACTCCTTTCTGGTCTTTCTGATGTTTATCATAATACCAGACAGAGATTCTGTCAAAGTAATCTTGCAAGATTTATCATTTTATCATCCGATATTCCATCATCTCATATGCAATATGGCAGCCCTCCTGAATCTCCGGAGGGAGCAGTGCCATTGCCACACACTTTTCTTCTGCATTTTCATCTTCCAGTTTTTGCAGATACGCATACTCTCCGTCTATTCTGATCACTCTGTAATCAATTCTCTCAAACATGTAAATTCTCCTTCCTTTTTTGTTATTGTTCACAGTGACTTTTTTCAAGCATATACAGTCCTGCGGGAACCGCAAAACTGATTCCTGCCAGACAACACAGGCCGACAACCAGCCAGATCAACGGATATTGAAATACAAAATACGAAAGTTTTGTTTCCATATACGTTTTGATCCATTGTAACATGACACTTCCAATTGTCACAAGCAGAACTGTCACCGCACAAAAATAGTATCCGCCTTCCATCATGAAAAGCATACGCTTCTGCCGTTTCGTCATTCCCACACTTTCCATGATCCCCAGTTCCTTTTTTCTGGAAAGGATTCCTGTAACCACGATATTTAAGTAATTCGTCACTCCTGCCATCAGCAGCACAATACTGATACTTCCAAAAATAATCCGATTTCCCTGGATATAATCTTTGGCATTTTCCAGTAATTCGAACTTGCTGATACAGAAGATTCCCGCTTCTCCACTCTGATCCTCTACTCCTGCTGCGGACATGTTTCTCCATCTTTTGTTTTCTTCCTCCAAAATATTTTGAATTTCTTTCCGGACCACTGCTTCTTTTTTATTTTCTACATTCAGTTCCATATAAAGCGTCTTTTTCTCTGTCGGAATCTTTGCAAAGCCTTTCTCACTGATCAGAAAATAAATACTTCCTTCGCTTCCATGCCACGTCTGACGGATATCTGGAAATCCTTCTGCCCGGTTGTCCAGATATCCGCTCAGACAAAATGCCGGCGACTGTTTTCTCTGCATATTTTCTGCTTCTGTCTGCTCATCCCACTATATTGGTTACCGAAGTTTTAAAGTTCTTCGATAAATTTTTTCAGCTTTTCAAGAATTTTGTTTCTTCTTTTGATTAAAGCCGGATGTGTAATACTTTTGAGCTTTGCTACTGAACGAACAGTTTCATCATTGAAATACAAGCGTTCAATAATATCTCTTTCTTCTGCATTGAGCCTTGTTATAGCACTTCTTACTGCTTCAATCATCATCTGTGTTTCAACAATCTTTTCTACATCAACACTTTCATCAACAATATTATCTGTAAAGTGTCCGTCATGATCCAATGCTGAAAAAAAGAGCAAGTGGTTTTTCCTGTCCACCTGCTCTAAATACTTCTCGTGTTCTTTTTCTCGCCAGTAGACTATATAGTGTCTGCTGAGCAAACTGAAAACACTTGATTTTACTGACTTTTGCCCCATTTTCTGGTATAATGATTGCAAGGATTTTGACAAAAACAAATCGTTTTTCTTGCAGTTTTCTTACAGATTTTAAGTATAAAGGGGCTAAAACAATGTACAAACCGATCGACAAGTTACAGCATTCATTCCTCGATTTCAACCAACCTATGGAACTCCACATGAATCCGGATAACCGCTGGGTCAGACTGGCTGACCGAATCCCATGGGATGAATTCGAGGTAAAATATGCCAAGCTGTTTCCAAGTGATACGGGTAATGTTGCCAAGCCTCTTCGCATGGCATTAGGAGCCCTGATCATCCAGACCAAGTTCCAATTTTCCGACCGTGAGCTTGTGGAACAGATCGCTGAGAATCCGTATCTGCAATACTTTATCGGGCTTCCCGGTTTTCGGGAAGAAGCTCCGTTTGATGCAAGTACACTGGTTCTTTTCCGTAAACGCATTTCAGCAGATATGCTGATGGAAGTAAATGAGTATCTTCTTGCTCACAAGGAGGATGACAAAGATGACCATACTCCTCCATCCGTAGGAAAATCCGGTGATGATGGTACTGCAAAAGAAGATACAAACAAAGGGACTCTGACACTTGATGCAACCTGCGCACCTGCAAACATACGTTATCCGCAGGACATCTCGCTTTTGAACGAAGCAAGAGAAAAGCTGGAAAACATGATTTACTGTTTTTGTAAATGTTATGGTCTTACTGGAGGCATTCTGGAATTGGCTGGATCAACAGCGCCCAAACAAGGGAACCCGTTTGGCGAAAGCGGTGAACTTCCATGGCTAATAATAAGTCTCTATTTTTCAATAACTATTGCAAAATTATATCTTGTTTAAGAAAATATTTTAATTTTAAAGATAAAAAATTCTTCATCCTGCAATGCTTTATATTCTATATTGTAATTATTCAGAATATTACTTACAATATATAAACCTAATCCATTACTATTTTCCTTATTTAAATCAAATTTAACATCAAATATTTTATCCATATTCGAAATTTTATTGTTACCGTATGAATTCTCTATATATAACCAATCATTAACTATCCCAATATTAATTACCCCATTTACATCAGTATATTTTACCGCATTACTAATCAAATTAGATAGAATAATCTTTAAAGCTGTTTTTCCTATATAAACATTCTCATCTAATATATAATTATTGACAGTTATTTTCTTTTGATTTGCTAATATTTCATATTTTTTTAATATGTCTTCTAATGTATCATTTATTTTCAAATATTCTTCATCATTATTCAAATTTTCTATAGAATGAACTGATAATATTTGAGAAATATTTTTTGTTAAACTATCAACGATTTCAATACATTCATTAATATAAATATCTCTTTCTTTATATTTTCCAATATTGTATTTCATGTTTTCCAGTATTATTTTAAGACTAGCAAGAGGAGTTTTAAGTTCATGGGATGCACCTTTAAAAAAGTCATATTTTAACTTTTCTAATTTTAAAATTTCTTTATTTTTAAATTCCAAATCGTCAATTGTTCTTAATAAAGTAGAATACAAATCATTAATTTGTTGTTTTAATTCTCCAACTTCATCATTAGAGCTAACTTTTAAACGCGTTTTTTTATCAAGTTTCATCATTTTATCAGTAACAATTTTTATTTCTTGTATATTATTTTTTATTAATTTTGCATAAATTAAAGAAATAATAGCAGAAAATAAAATTGATATTAATAAAGAATATGGTAAAAATTTAAGGCTTAAATCTTTCGCATCTTTTTGCATATCAGCTGTAGAAACAAATTGTAGATTTGTTTTTTTACCATCATTAAGCTTTATTTCTCTTTCTTCAATTATCAAAGAATTACTATCACTTTCTAAATTAACATTTATATTATCTTTGATTTGTATTTCATTCTTATTATTTTTTTCTTTTATAAATGCTTTTATTTCACTACTCTTAGAATAAAGCTCCAAAGTTTGTTCTATATATTTTATTTCTTTTCCATTCATATTACTAGAAATTTCATTTGCCATATTATGAATCTTTTCTTTTCTCGTCTCCAAATATGTTTTAGGAAAGATAAAAAAAACTAATGAATGAACTAATATAATTATTATTCCAAGAACAGAAAATATTTGTATGAACATTTTTGGAAATATCTTTAATTTTTTCATTTTCTCTCCAATTTATATCCTACATTTCTTATAGTAGTTATACAGTCTAATTGTAATTTTTTTCTAAGTTCTTTTATATATACATCTATTACTCGATCATAAGGAGTTTCTTCGCTATCTTTCCATACATAATCAATAATTTGCATTCTTGTTAACACTTGTCCATTATTATCCAATAAACATTTTAATACTTCTAGTTCTTTTGCATTTACATCTATTTCTTCACCATTTATTTTAGCTGTATAGCTATTAAAATTAACCGATAGATCCTTATATTCAAACTTCTCTAAATGTCCATAATTCTTCTTAATTAAAGAATCTATTCTAGCCTTTAAGACCGGCAATGAAAATGGCTTTTCTACATATCCGTCTACTAAATTAGTAAATGCATCAATTTTATATTCTTCATCACTAAATGCAGTCAAGATTAGAATTGGTAAATTGCTTTTCTTTCTAATTTCTTTCAACACTTCTAAACCATTTATAAAAGGTATCTGAATGTCTAAGATAACCAAATTTATATCGCTATTAAATTTTGACAAGGCTTCTCTTCCATCTTTAGCTTGAATAACAGTATATCCAAATTCTGAAAGATATTCACTTATTCCCTCTCTTATCATATTATCATCTTCAACAGTTAATATTTTCATATATACCTCCACTTAAGCCTCTACATTTATATTATACATCATATTATTTGATATATAAAAGCCAAAAAATTTTTGGTGCTAAAAAGCACCAAAAATTTTAATTATTGTCAATTAATAATTCTTTTGGATTCTTTCTTAATATATTGAATGAAGAAATAATCAATGATACAAGAAGTACTAAACTCATAAATATAACTACATAAATTATGAATTTAGGTAATACATTTATATCTAAACTTGATAATGTCTTGTTAAATCCTTCAGCTTCTGCCCCACCACCTAATTGGCTAGATGCAGATTGTCTAGCTATTTGTTTAGCTATATCACCAGTAACCTTATTCAATATATTATTCCCAAGCTTATCAGCTGTATATTGAGCTAAGAAATAAGAACCAACGAATGCGGGGATTGATATAAATACCATCTCAATTAGGAATTGACCAAAAATTTCTAATTTTGATATACCTAATGATAGTAATACTGCTATTTCTTTCTTTCTAGCATTCATCCATAAGAATAATAATAATGAAACTACAACTCCTGCAAATATTAATGAGCCAACAAATAATTTATTTGAAATTGAGTAGATACCTGATATAGATTGTTGTAATGCAGGGTAATTTGATGAACTTTTAATCAAATTATATTCTCTCCAATTTATATCTAATTTCCCAAGATCTTTTATTACACTATCAAGATTCTTATCACCTTTTACAAAGAATGTTGCATCTTGGTATACAGCTGTATCTTCTGTATTACCATAAACTTTAGCAGCTGTATGAACATCAGTGATTAATGTATTTTCGTATAGTTCTTGTGCTGCACTTACTCCACCGCTATTATGCCCATCGAATAGACCTTTAATTTCTACTTCTACTGTTTCATCTGCACCTTTCTCATTATCAGCATCAAATAAATTAGATTTTATTTTTATCTTATCTCCAACTTTAAGATTATTTTTTTCAGCTAAATCTTTATGCATTAAGATTTTATTTTTATCTTCATTTTCTAAATGCTTTCCTTCTACTAATTTATATGCTTCTGATACAAATTTTGTTTCTTTTGATGAGTCGTTAACCCCAGTTAACATAACTGTTCTTTTAAAATTCTTCGCTCTTTCAGGTGATTGATTCGCAAGAGTCTCTTGAGTTTCAATAATATCATAATCAACTAAATCTGCAACACTGTTTATTCTTTTTACATAGGAGTCTATACTATCTGTTTGAGATATCTTTTTAATATCTTCACCTTTTACATTTCCCCCACCTCTTGGTGTTCCTGGATTTACTTGTCTATTTATCTCCATAGAAAAACTATTTGTTATATTAGCAAAAGTTTCTTTTGAAGCTCTGTCCGTAGCATCTTTAATAGATAAACTAATGAGACTTAAAGTTGACATAGATAAAATAACTAATATAATAATTAATGATTTTAAGCTTTTTCTAGTTACATAAGCAAATGCATTTTTTATCATTATTCAACCTCCAAATTCATTTTATTTACTTTTTTCAACTTTTTACCACTTAGTTCTAAAATGATATCCGCAGAATCTGCTACTTCCTTACTATGTGTTACAACTATTATACATTTATTTCTATCTTTAGCTAATGTCTTTAATATATTAATTATTTCTCCAGCAGTAACACTGTCTAGATTACCAGTAGGCTCATCAGCTAGTATTATTGGAGCATCTGATACCAATGCTCTAGCAATAGCTACTCTTTGTTGCTGTCCACCAGATAATTTCATAACATTTCTTTTTATTTGTTTTTTATCTAAACCTAGTTCAAACAAGATACTTTCATCTGCTGATTTATTTACTAATCTAATATTTTCAATTGGTGATAAATAATCTATTAAATTATAGTTTTGAAATACTAAAGATATATTGTTTTTTCTATGATTACTATATCCTTTCTTTTGTATATCTTCATTCTTAAACAATATTTTTCCTGTTTTAGGTTTATCAAGTCCAGCAAGTAAGGAAAGAAGTGTAGATTTTCCTGTTCCTGACTTTCCTACTATCGCATAAAACTTCCCAAGTTCAAATTTTTGATTTACTCCTGACAAAACTTTTTCTTTAGAGTTTGCATAACTATATGCTACATTCTTTATTTCTAATATATCCATTATTTTCTCCTAACTTATTTTTGATAATATTTCTTTAGGCTTCTTGATTAATATTAATGAAGAAGCAAATACAACTGATAAAACAATAATACTTATTAATATTAAATAACTTTGTCCAAGTGTTGTTATATTTAACGTAAAACTACTATTATTTATTAAACTTCCACCGGAAATCATTGAGTCCTCTGAGTTAACGAATCCATCTACAATTACTTTTAGTAATACATTTCCTAAAAATAAGGAAGATATTATACTTGGTATCGATATGAATATTAACTCGAATATAAATTGCATTATAATTTGTATCTTAGATGTTCCAATAGATAAAAATATACCTATTTCATAAATTCTTTCTCTTAACCATAGAATCAAGATTAATGAAAGAACAACCATCCCACCTAACATAATAGAATAAGTCATTATTTTTATTATATGTTTTATTCCACTCACTGACTCTAAAGACTCTTCAAACGCATTAGAATCTTTTTCAACAAAATACTTTGACTCATCAATTTTAAGCTCTTTTAATTTGTTTAAGGCTAAGTCTGTAGATTCTGCACTACCAGAATACATTAAAATTTTATTTGCGATTTTATTATTTTCTGATTTATTTAATATCTCTTGGCTTGTTGAATAATCTACAAACACCATATTTTCACTAAAATCAGAAGATAATCCTGTATATGTTTCCTGTTTTTTACCAGAAAAGATCCCTATAATTTTAAATTTATGACTTTTTATTTTTCCACTTTTTTCAATATCTAGTAATTCAAGATCAACTTCATCACCTAATTTTAGATTGTTTTGTTTAGCTAATTCTTCATGAACAATAATTGAATTCTTATCATTTTCTCCTATATTTTTACCTTCTTTAATTGTAAATACTCCACTACTAAATAAAATATTTCTTTTAGTATTATTTGTAGCTTCGAGTGAAACAACATTCTTAAATTCGTCAGATAAATCTTCTCTATTTATTCTTTGTTCTCCGCTAACTACTTTAGCATCTTTTAGTTTTGCTAATCCATCATATTGAATTATTTTTTCTTCAATTTCTTTTAATTTTTCAATATCTTTAAATTGATTAACATTAAAATATTTACCATCTTTTTTTGTTATTGATATTGAAGAATTAGAACTTTCATATAAAGCCTTTTCTATTTCATTGCTTGATTTCATTATTGTTAAACAAGAATACAAGCAAGAAAGAACTATAGTTAATATGATAAAAATTATTAAAGTTCTATTTCTCTTTCTTGTAATATATGCTATGGCATTTTTTATCACTTTCCTAACTACTCCTCTCTATTTTCTTACTCCATAACTAATTGCATCCACTGGACAAGCATTTTTACATCGTCCACATCTGATACACTCCAGATGATTGCAATTCTCAACTGGATCTATATTCATTTGGCAAACTTTTTTACATTTTCCACAATTAATACACTTATCCGTATCCAATCTATATCTAAATATTGAAATAGGGTTAAAAATTGAGTAAATAGCTCCAAGTGGACATATATATTTACAAAAAGGTCTATATATAATTATAGAAAGTAACAAAGTAACTATTAGAATGATTCCTTTCCAATAATACAAGAAACCTATCGCATTTCTCATACTTTTATTTAATAAAACAAGTGGTAATCCTCCTTCCAGCATACCAATCGGACAAATAAGTTTACAAAAATACGGAGAACCCTGACCTAAAATATCAACCAAAAATAAAGGTAATATTATTACAAATACAAGTAATATTATGTATTTCAATTTTCTCAAATGTTTATCAAACTTAAATGTTTCAACTTTTTTAAAAAAGGGAATCTTATGTAGCAAATCTTGAATCAATCCAAATGGACACAGCCATCCACAAACAAATCTTCCCACCAATGCTCCTATAAAAAACAAAATCCCAACTATATAATAACTAATCTTATATTTTGAATTTCCAATCACTGCCTGTAGTGATCCTATTGGACAAGAACCTTTTGCTCCCGGGCATGAATAACAATTCATACCTGGAACACAAATTTTCTTTAAATTCCCACCGTAGATTTTACCAGTCTTAAACCCTTCAAAGTAGGAATTAGTAATTAAAAACCAAACGGATTGAAATAAATGCCTAAAACGATCTCTTATTTTATATTTATCTTTTTTTGTACTACCATTTATAATATTTTTAATTCTATCCAATTCCAATACACTCCATACAAATTCTTATCGCCTTATCCAAGACAACTTTAGTTTCTCCATTACTATGACCATAGTAAATCATCGCCATACTAATAAAGATAATTAATAAAGACAAGGCACGGCTTTTTAAAAATTTATTAACCATATACCAATCACCGCTTTACTTTTATTTATTTTTTATTTTTTCCAATTCTTTTTCAATTACCTGCTTCCATTCCTTTGCACTCTTTGCCCCAGAATAAGTATCACCTACAATATTTCCATTACTATCAACAAAGAAAGTCTCTGGCATAGCCTGTATACCATTCAATCTACCATTAAAGTTTGTCTTATCTGGCATTAAGAAAGGATATGAAGCCTTTGTCTTTTCATGTATTAACTTTGACTTTTCAATTGCTTCCTTGTTTTCACCGGTATCATCAACAGTATCTGTAACAACTCCAACGATATTTACACCCTTGCTTTTCATTTCATTCTGAACCTCAACCAAATCAGGAATTTCCTTTACACAAGCTGTACACCAAGTTGCAAATACATTTACCATAGTAAGATCATACTTCTCAAAATCTTTACTTGTAAAATCCTTGCCATTTATGTCCTTTGTTGATAGTTTACGTAAATCTTTAACCGATTCTTTGTTAAATGCTTCTGTATTTTCTAAATCAGTTTTTTCTGATAGCACAAAACCATTTTCAGGACGTTCTTTTTTATCTATAATTTGAATCTCAGTTCTTTTTAATTCATCCAGAAGATTACTTTCAGCTCCGCTATTTGTGCTTAAATAGCAATCGTATTTTCCATCACTTGAAACTCCTATTTTAGTATGAGTATCACATTTTGTAATTTTAGATATTTTTTCTTCTGATGTATTTTTTTCGAATATACCAATAGTCCCAATTCTTTCAAGCTCATTTTGCCAATTTTTATATCCATCGCCCATCTTTTCTATAACTGCATTTTTTTGTTCTTCTGTCATTTTTTCAAATGTCAAAATAGCATACTTTAGTTCTTTATCTATAGGACTTTGATCATCTAACATCGCTATCTTTTTATCAGCTATATAATTTCTAAATTTGTCTGAGAGTTTAAATTCAAGCCCTAAATATTCATAAACATATTCTTTCTTTGCCTCCAATGTATAATCTGATGGCTTAAAAGTTTCATTTTTGCCATTTGCATTAATTGACATGCCTGCCTCTTCAGAACTTATGGATTGTCCTTCTTTAATTTTATTGTTTTCATTACTTTTTTGACACCCAACTGCGTTTAAGCTCAAACATGATGCAAGTAATAGGCATGCTCCTCTTGATACTATTTTTTTCATAAATTATTCCTCCTTTATTTTTTACACAATAGCATTTTATATCTACTTTCAATAACATTCTACACACCTTTTATGAAACGTTGATGAAATATAATTTTTTATTTTTCCAAACTATGGTATAATTCATTAGGCCACTTATAAATGATTTTCTACGCAAAATGGCAAAATTTCGGCATCAGGAAAATCAAGACGTAAGGCCGGAACAAGGATAAGGTTTTTTATCGATAAACCAGCAGCTATGATCTCTTTTCCAAGAGCCGTTATCAAATATTTATAGGATCCTGGGATTTTTTCAATCAGTTCATGGACTTTCAGACGTTTAAAGATCCTTGTCATGGCAGACGGAGTGATTTTCGGAAGATGCTGGCGGATCTGTTTTCCTTGTATCCCGAATGTCATGTATTCCCCTTTGCTGATGGCTTCCAGTACAGACAGATCACGGGAATCAAAAAAGTTGAATCCGCGATAGGTTCGTTCCTTTTCCCTCCGGGAATGACTGACTTCATCCAATTTCTTCCTGCCGCTGCTGTGATCATCAAAGGATGAGATAAATTCAAGGTATCTGTAATTCGCAGATTTCAGGATTGTGAATAACTGATATAAACTGTAAATACTCTTTTTTAAAGGGGCTTTCCGAATATCGGATGTTCCATCCCTATGCTGAACTTCCCGCTCCACACGGAACGTACTGATATCATTGCAGGTGCTTTCAATTCGCAGTACACAGCCAAACTTGTCATACATTTTTATGGACACATCACCCATGTGGTGCTTGATCCTCGTTCCGAGGATGCGCTGATTATAGTTTGTGCCAATCTCTTTGGTACAGTTATAAGTGATTCGCTGTCCAAGGAAAGTGGCGATGTTGTCAGGCTTCACAATATATATCGCAGTGTGGATGATTTCATCATAGATTGGTGCCAGGTATTCCGGCTTACGGAACATGATATCCGTGGCACATTCGATCTGCTGAACCGTCCAGGTATAACCCAGCCCGAGAGATTCCGGAACGGGACTGTAGCGTCTGGCAAAGACATCGAGAACTTTATGGAGCCCTTGCGGGTTGATACGGTCAGAAAGTTTCTGAGCAGTTTCAATATCGGAGATTTCAAGGAACGCGTTGTCCTGCATCCGGTAAGAAAGCTGTTTTTTATCAAGCTTATAGGCGAGCAGGTTATGACCGTTCATGTAAAACTGAAGACGGAAAGGCGGCCATGTAGGGACACGAAGATAGCAAAGGCCAAGTTCCCTGTCGATAAAATAGAAATAGTAATGAAGACACTTGCTCTGGTCAAACTTCAGGAAGGTCTTCCCAGTTGTTTTATCATGCCAGGGCCTGTAGGTATTACAGCATTCCATAGCAGAAAAGATATGGATCAGACCTTCCGTTTTTCCGGTTTCGGCAATGATGTTCTGGATGCGGTCATCTTTTCGAAAAGCATGGAGTTTTCGGATGAACTCAATTTCCATTCCATTTTCGTGAGCAATCTTTTCCGCATTCTGACGGACCTGTTCCGTAAGGGGCTGGGAGAAACTGGTGGGATAATCAAAAATACGGATACCGTTGAGTTTCATATAGGCAGTCATTGCTTCCGCATGGCTCCAGTTTGGGATATATCCCTGAATGATCATGCGGTCATAACAGGTAATGATGCCATGAATTTTATCAGCGTATTTATCAGTGAGTAACATATAAAAACCCCCTTTTTCTTTAGAATAACACAAGGGGTAGAAAATAAAAATAACTTTTCCGGTTTATCCGGGTTAGGTATATGTTCCGGCAAGAATATTTTTGAAAAAATAAGGTCATCTTTTTTAGAGTAATCATGGACTTTTACATAGTATTCATCTCTTAATTTATCTCTTCCATTATATGCAGCCTTTGCAATTACGCTTGCTCCCTTTGACCTTGAAACTATATCTACATGGGTATGCAGGCTTTTTATCTCCATTTTGTTTCTCTCCTCTTAATTTTTTATTTTTATATCTTCGGACATAAGAAAAGCAGATAGATTTTTCTTAAAATTTTTCTATCTGCTAATCTTTATTATTATCAAGCACACTATAACAAACTTATTTTTCATCTTTAAGGCGTAATAAAAGAGGTCTTGGCATAAAGGAATCTGACGTATTTTCCATCAGATTATTTTATCCTGAGACCTCTTGTGTTATCATATGGTTTTGTAACCACGAAATAAAAAGCAGAAACCTCCCCGACCAAAGTTCGATTTCTGCTTTCACCCAAACATAGCTTACGCTACATTCATGCATACCTATGATAACAGTTAATACAGAAAACTACAACCTTATTTCTCAGGATTTTTACAATAAAACAATGGATTCTCTCGATCTGAACCTTATTTCATGTACCTGCGGTCACTCCGGCTGTCTCATCCGCCATGGCTCTTATAAACGCAGTGTCCAGCTTGCTGACAGAATCCTCTCCCTTTCTGTTGTTCGTGTGTACTGCAAAGCATGTGGGCATACCCATGCGCTGTTACTTTCATCCATGATCCCGTATTCCCAGATCCCTCTGGTTCTGCACGTCCGTCTGATCCATGCTTATGAGCATGAGACCGGATTCCAAAACATACTGGCAGAACAGTACCTCGTGGATGAAAACAACCTGAAATCCATCATCCGGAACTACCGTTTACATTGGAAGCAAAGGTTGCTCTCCATGAGGCTTCACCTCCCCGATATCCCCAGCCTGATTTCAGGATGCTTTTCCCTCTTTTCCAGACAGTTCATGCAGATTAAATCAACCTCCAATAAACTTTTTATCCTGCCAACATAACCTTACACGACAGGTCTGGTTTTATCCCTTATCCTTTAGAAAAAGGAGGCAGATGAAATCTATGAAACAAGAAAAACAACAGGAAATCGCACTGATGCGCTATGGCGCCATCGCACCGATTATTGCAGGACTTGATGAACGTTATCCAAGCAAGACCGCTTTTTACACGGAAATTTCTGCAAAAGGACTCATGGAACCCGATGGGAAGCTCCATCATTATGCTCCCGCCACCATTGAAAAATGGTATCTGGACTATCAGAACCATGGTTTTGAAGGTCTCGTCCCGAAAGGGCGCTCAGATGCCGGCATGAGCCGCAAGCTTGACGAAGAACTTCAGGAGAGAATCCGGTATTTCAAGACCAACTATCCACGCATGTCTGCGGCCGCTATTTACAGGCAGCTGAAATCCGATGGCTCTGTAATAAACGGACAGGTATCCGAATCCACCGTCAGCCGCTTTGTGAAACGGCTTCAGTCGGAACTGCGGCAGACACCGAACAAGGATATGCGCCGCTATGAACGCCCTCATATCAATGAGGTCTGGTGCGGGGACAGCAGCGTCGGTCCCCGCCTTACAGATTCGGATGGCAAAAAACACCGGATCTATATCATTGCCCTGATTGATGATGCCAGCCGCTTCATTACCGGAATTGATGTGTTCTATCATGATAACTTTATCAACCTGATGTCGGTTATGAAATCAGCCATAGCAAAGTATGGGCGCCCAAAAGTTTTCAACTTTGACAATGGTAAGTCTTACAAAAACAGGCAAATGGAACTCCTTGCCGCAAGAATCGGTACAACACTCAGTTACTGCCAGCCATACACTCCCACCGGAAAAGCCAAGATTGAACGCTGGTTCCGGACGATGAAGGATCAGTGGATGGCAGCCCTTGATATGCGGGATTTCCATTCACTGGAAGAACTAAGGGGAAGTCTGTACGCTTTTGTCCAGCAATACAACCAATCCCCCCATTCTTCCCTCCGTGGACTGTCCCCACAGGACCGTTTCTTTTCGGAACCGGAGCAGATCCGCAGACTTTCCGAGGAAGACATCCGTCAAAATTTCCTTCTGGAGATTGAACACCGGGTATCTGCTGACAGTGTAATCGTCATCGACCAGATTGAATACGAAGTTGATTATCGTTTTGCACGGCAGCGTATCCGCCTGCGCTATTCCCCGGATATGAAAGAAATCTTCATTGTGGAAGCTGATGGGACGCTGACACCAATCCGGCTTCTCAATAAAACCGAAAACGCATTGATAAAAAGAGAAAAAGTACGCTTATGCAAAGGAGACGAATGATTATGGATTACACTGCAAGATACGGATTGGAGTTTAATCCTTTCCTAAAGAACTCAAAGGAAGTCCTCGTAGAAACACAGGAATACAAGGAGGTTCTGTTCCGTCTGAACTACCTGCTTACCACAAAAGGCTTCGGCCTCCTGACCGGAAGCGCCGGAAGAGGAAAGACCACCGCTGTCAGGAACTGGGCTTCGGGACTGAATACTTCCCTTTATAAAGTAGTTTATTCCAGTCTTTCCACCCTGACTGTAAATGATTTTTACCGGAATCTTGCCGCTGAACTTGGAGCCCAGCCTGCATTCCGCAAGACCGATAACTTCAAAATCATCCAGGATGAAATTAACCGTCTCGTACTTGAGAAACGACAGACGCCTGTCATCATCATAGATGAAGCGAACTATATCGGAAACGCTGTACTCAATGACTTAAAAATGCTGTTCAACTTTGAAATGGATTCCAAAGACCGGGCTGTTGTTCTTCTTTCCGGTCTGCCACAGCTCAACAGCACCCTGCGTCTAAGCATCCACGAACCTTTCCGCCAGAGAATTGTCATGAATTATAATCTGGAAGGCATGACAAAAGCAGAAGGGCATTCCTATGTTGCTGCCAAACTGAATGGCGCCGGATGCACACAAACGGTATTCGAAGACAATGCACTGGAAGCAATCCTCAATGCAGCGAATGGGACCCCACGTATGATCAACAAACTGTGTAATGCAAGTCTGTTGGTTGGAAACAGTTCAAATTTAAATATCATAACCGCCGATGCCGTCATGCAGGCAATCAATGACTGCGAGCTCGGATAACTTTAGAAACCATCATGTAAGATAATCTGCATGATGGTTTTTTACATAAAACAGTGTGCCGGAATCGTCCAAAACTATGTGATTGATACCGTTGTCAGGCACTATAAAAGACCTGTTTTAATGTGACGGAAGAGGCAGTGTTTAATTTGCTGGATAACAATAAATTTTTCTAATTTTTGTGTATTTAACCTAAATTATTCACGGAACAGTATCTGAAGCGATAACTGTGCCATGAATCTAAAAATTGATCCATGCAGCCATAACATCACTCAATTAACCCGTCAAAAGGGTATAAAATCCCTGTGGCAGAGTTCAGAGTGCAATTGTTAAGCTATCAAGGTTCGTTAATAGTTGCTATTCCAGCTGTACATTCAGCTTACCGATATTTGAAAGTGTCTCATAGAATTCATTCTTATAAGGGCAGCTACTGCATAGCTTGAATGTGATATATCTTGCTGAACGAATTATTTTTGCAGCAATCTTCAGCAGTTTTAAACGGACGGTATCTATGCGTTGTTTTCGCATGTTTGCTGATAACGCCAATCGTCTAAACCAATTAAATATGTTATACGCAAGAGCGTGTACCTGAAGTCTGTTGGCATTTACGATTCTAGCATGGCTACTTACAGAAGCGAAATCAAAACCAGATTTGCTTTCTTTGATGAAGTTTTCCATCCGTCCTCTTTTGCAGTAAAATTTTATGAGATACTCTGGTGAGGAATCCATGTTTGTGACAACAAATGTGTACATGTAAACCATCTGGTTTTCCGGCTTTTCAACCTTGCAAACCACACGCCTTTCATAAGGCCATGGACCTGCTTTGTACATGAATTCACCATAAACTACCGCATAATCAACTTTGTTATTCCTGGTGATTTCATCAAGCTCATCCACAAGATGGGATGCTTTTTCACGGAGAATACCATTCTCCTTCAGCCGGATGACATAGCTTGTGCCATTTTCCTCGCACTGCTTGTAAAGGTCAGGCGTAGCAAAACCGCTGTCACCCCGAAGCAGAATTTGGATTGTTGGATAATCATTCAGATATTCATCAAGTATCAGTTGCAGGAAGTCAACCACTCCAGTGCAGGAATACTGTGTTCCATCACGAAGTTGGATTTTTATCAGATCCCCAGTCATTCCATCATAACAGACAAGTGGATGGTATCCATTGCTCCGATAATGAAAGTTAAAGGCTCTGCCTTCCTGTTTACCGTATGCATCAAGAAGAGTGGAATCCAGATCCAGAATAACAGCCTGTGGCATCTGAATACTGTAAACTCTTTTTCGAAGTATTCTGCCAATCGTAAGGAATTGGTTTAAAGTATCTTCATCCATACGGTTAAAGAATCTTGATACCGTAGGTTGTGATGCTAAAGCATCTTTATTTAGTACTGCTTTAAATACTGGGTCATTTGTAAGTTCATCTGAAGCATCATCTTCAAAATAACCTGCAATAATCATATAGATTATCTGAAGGAGATTCTCCTTGTCAGTGTGATATCTAAATGATGCAGAATCATTAGTCTTAAATGAGCGACTGAAAAGTTTATCAATGTCAAGTTTACTTACGAATTCTTTGATAAGAAGCAGGCCTGCATCGGAGGATAAATCTCCTCCATCAAAATTTATTTTAATCTGTCTATTGCTTTCTAGTGATAAGGTGTTTACAATACTCATGAAGGGCTCCTTTGTTTGTATTATTAATGGCTTTGAACACCTTAATTTTACCACAAACGGATGCTCTTTTTTATTCACTTGATAAGTGAAAAGCAATATTCAATTAAAATACAGCAACTATGTGGCTTTCAGCCACTTTCACGGCTACGCCGTGAATAATCCAGGTTTAATTACTCCTTCAGATAAATCTGTATCTACGAACTGATGCCAAACAAAAAAGAATATATCTACTTGATGTGTAAAATTATATGTCTCTAATGCTGTAGCCACCAAAGCTTTTCTGTTTTTACTCCTTTCCGGAATATATATCTGAAGAATATAAAATACATAAGCTGCAAAATAACTAATTGCTATATTATACAAAGTTTTATCTTCATTGGAGTCTGATACAAATAAAAATCGCATCACAGCATTATCCCAAATTAGAGAGCCTGTAGATCCTCGCACCATTAGATAACATGATAAAACCATTAAGCCGGAAAGGATAACCCATAACCTCTCATAATCACATATCCAAATATGTTTTTTTATCTTATATGTAAATTTGCTTTCCATTTTCCCATCCAATAGCTCAAACTTTATAAGTCTATTTAAATCCTTTCTTTAATAATTCATCTTGTACTCTTTTAATCTTTTCTTGAACATCTCTTATTTGTCTATCACTTGTCTCCAACTGCGTGAGTGGTTTATTTCTTCTTATGGCATCTAACTCTAGGCTTTTATATTGTCCAACTCCTAAAACACTTTTTTTCTCATTAAGGCTATCTATTACACTAAATTTTAACGTAAATTCATCATTGTCAATATCTTCCTTAGTCAAGCCAAAATAATTGGGATTTTCATACAATGAATATAAATGGACTCCACATCTAGACGCTATCCAAACGGATTCACCAATATATAAACAAACACTTTCTTCTTTCTCTAATAGTTCTATCATATATACCCCATGATTTATAGCTCGTGGATCCATTCCATTACAAGTATTAAAAAAATCAATTTTCATTATATTTTCTCCTCAGATTCAATCTCTTTAATTACAATTATACACACCAAACAATCTGATTGTAAAGCTAATAACAACCCTCCTCAGACTTATGCGCATTGCATTTTCTAACGACTAGCTCTAGCGACGAAAAGAATAATTTCTCTGACGATCCACCCCATATTCCTCTGCCAATTCTTTTATCGTTTCATAGGTTTTTCCATTATAGTGATATACCATCCAATCACCTCCCACATCAGTATACCTTTTCCATCTATAAAAGCTATTCACACATACCAACAAAATTTCTCTTGCATACCTGTCTATTATAGACAATAAAAAACCTGCTACAAGGATGTCTTTCCTCATACCAGATATCAATACCTTCTTCCTACTCCATACACATTTTTTCTCATTACTTGTGTATCATGTACCTATATTGTCATGTAATCCTACTGTGTACACGCTATGTACAGTAAGCACATGGGGTTCAGTTTACATCTGCCAGTACAACTGCAGGTTTTGTCATTAATGCCCTGGCGATCGCCACTCTCTGCTGCTGTCCTCCGGAAAGCGTTCCGGGCAGCCGCTCCAGTTGATTCTGAATTCCCAACAGCATCACGATTTCCTCAAAGAGTTCCTGGTCGATCCCTGTTCCATCCAGCCACAGTGGAAGTACAATATTTTCATACACACTGAGCATGGGAACCAGGTTGTACTGCTGAAATACAAATCCGATATTTCGTCTGCGGAATATGGTTCGCTCTTCTGCTACCATATCTTTCAAGCTTTTTCCGCGGATCCAGACACCGCCTTCTGTCGGAACATCCAGACCTCCAAGCAAATTCAAAAGTGTTGTCTTTCCACTACCTGAGGTTCCCACAATTGCAAGAAATTCTCCATCTTCCACCGAAAATGTCACTCCATCCAATGCATGGACTTCATAGCTGTCTGTAACATAATATTTTTTCAGCCCGATCGCTTTTACCATTTCCATGATTTTCTTCCTCCTTTTTCGCTGTTAGTATACATACAAAATCTAACAAACTTCTAACAATCCGGAAGGAAGATTTATTTCTATCAATACTCCTTTTTCTTTTCTTCTGATCATAAGAAAGCCCTGATGCCTGCTGACAATTTCTCTTGCCAGATACAGCCCGATTCCAAAGCCATCCTGGGTCGTTACACGTTTTCCCCGATAAAATCGCTGAAAAACTGCATTTTCCTCTCCCGGTTCAATCCCAATCCCATAATCCCGCACCTGAATCTTCACAAACCTTTCCTTCTGTTGGACATCCACCTTGATCAGTCCTTTGTACTCACTGTATTTTACTGCATTGTCCAGTATATTATAAAACGCCTCTCCCAACCAGTTCGGATCATGCAGACAAGTCACCTGTTCCGGCAGAATAATCTGGAACTGAATCTCTTTTTCCTCCGCCCTTCTTTGTATCTGTCCAAATCCATTTCTTACTGTTTTTAAAAGATCCGGCTCTTCTTTTTTTATCTGAAGTATATGCTGCTCCAGCCGCGCCATTCGGATAAAACTCTCCACAAGAAACCCTAATTTTCCCTGACTGTTCTTCAATGCGTCAACGGATTGAAAAAACAACTCCTCTGACATCTGTTCCTTCCCATCCTCCAGAAAACCAATATATGTTTCCATATTCATCAGCGGTGTGCGCATCTGATGCGCAATCTGTGAGATCAGTTTCTGTATTTCATCCCTGCTTCTCTCCGCTTCCTCACTCCTGCCCTGAAGCATTTCCTACACACGCACCAGCTGATGCTCCAATTTAGAGTACAGCGTTTCTTCTCCTGTTGAAAATGCCTGCACCTTTCTTTCATTTAAAATATCTTCTGTAATTTCTGCGATTTTATTGAATTCCTGTATTCTCTGTCTTCTGTTCAGAATATACATCACCGTCATCCCACATAAAAATCCGAAAACCAGTAGCGCCACAGTTTCCCATCTCATCGCTCTTTCTCTCCAATCCGATACCCCAGTCCGAATACATTCTGAATATATCCCTGCCGTTCTCCATCCGGTTCTATTTTCCTGCGCAGCCGATTGATCGTGACACTGACTGTATTGTCCACTACAAATTGTCCGTCCACACCCCAGATTGTCTCCAGAATATTTTCTTTTGTCAGCACCTGCCCCTGATTCCGCATGAGATATTCCAGGAGCTGATATTCTTTGGCTGTCAGAGAGATTTCTGTTTTTCCTGTAAAAACCTGTTTTCTATCCGGATACAGCGTCAATTCCCCTACCATATACCTTTCTTCAGGATTTCTCTTTAATACCACTTCCAGCCGCTTCATCAATACCTTCATGGAAAATGGCTTCACCACGTAATCCTGCGCACCAGCATCAAATGCCAGCAGCATTTCTTTTTCTTCATCCCGCGCTGTCAAAAAAATTGCCGGAATTCTTTTCTCCATTTGTAATTCCTGATACAACTCGATTCCATTTCCATCCGGCAGACCAATGTCAATGAGAAACACATCCACCTTTTCCCGTAATAAATCAAGCGCTTCTTTTCTTGTATGTGCAGATATGGTGTAATATCCTGCATTTTGCAGCGCAATTTCCAATGCCTGATTCAACAGACTATCATCTTCTATAATTCCAATTGTCATTGTGATCTCCCTGTTTTTTGATGCTGTTATTGTATCATAAAAGATAAAAAAACGGCCACTCATGTTTTAACATCAGTGACCATTCTCCACATTATTCCGCTTTTCCTGCGATCTCTTGATTTTCATCTTATCCTGATACATCTGTTCATCTGCACGTCTCTGTGTATCTGCAATCTCCTGATCCAAATTTTCGTCAAACTATGCATAACCTGCTGCCAGAGCAACAGGCACTTCCTATTTATCCCCGTATTTTGCAAACTTTTCTTTTACACGGACAAGAAGCTTTTCCGGTTCCGGATAATTTTCTAATAATAGTATAAATTCATCTCCGCCGTATCGATACGCCGTAACTTTTTGAGATTCAACACTCTGCAGGACCCGTGCTGCATTCACAATACAATCATCACCCACAGCATGCCCCAGCCGATCATTTACCAGCTTCAGATTGTTCACATCGATCACTGCCACTGTCAGGCCATTCCATTTCTTCTTTGCATCCAGGTTCTGCCGGTCTGTCTCATAAGAATTTCTGTTCTTTAGTTCTGTCATAAAATCAGTATTTGCCATGTCTCTGTATAATGGATTTGTCATGTACCGCCTCGGCTTCTATATCTGCCGCAACTTCTATTCCAAGTGCACCGATGACTTCTCCTGATTCATTATACAACGGATAATAAGCAATAAAAATATTTCCCCAGTCTGTATCCAGAATCTTCTCCGGCAATACCGTTTCCCCGCTTAATGCACGTTCCAACTCCGATTGTATTTCCGGTTCGATCGCATCTCCCGGATACCGGAAATCATCGGCATCTTCCGGCAGCCCGTCCACCACATATACCACCACACTCCCGCGAAGGGAGTGACTATCGTACTCTCCGTACTCGTATTTCTGTATCTGCCATTTCAATCCACACTCCCGCGAAGGGAGTGACATGTAAGCATCCTCTTTATTTACGATGTTGGACGGATTTCAATCCACACTCCCGCGAAGGGAGTGACCTTAAGATCCTGTTCCGTTTTTGCAATTTCCCTCTGATTTCAATCCACACTCCCGCGAAGGGAGTGACAAGTATCCTTTTATTTGCAATGTCCTCCGCATAGCATTTCAATCCACACTCCCGCGAAGGGAGTGACGTTACCTGCGATCGTGTTCGTAGTCGGATTGGATATTTCAATCCACACTCCCGCGAAGGGAGTGACATGCCTTTACATTCTAATAGTCTTTAGATATAATATTTCAATCCACACTCCCGCGAAGGGAGTGACCTATGATGCATACCAGTTCTTTTCCTTCCACCTGATTTCAATCCACACTCCCGCGAAGGGAGTGACAAGTATCCTTTTATTTGCAATGTCCTCCGCATAGCATTTCAATCCACACTCCCGCGAAGGGAGTGACTATCTTGCCACCTATTCTCACCTCCCTATCTGCCGATTTCAATCCACACTCCCGCGAAGGGAGTGACAACACCGCCTATGTTCTGCTCCAAGCTTGCAACAATTTCAATCCACACTCCCGCGAAGGGAGTGACTCTCCACTTGTCTGGTTTCCGGTTCTTGAGCCAATTTCAATCCACACTCCCGCGAAGGGAGTGACAATGGAAAATGAATCTGAGTCTGGATCTATTATAATTTCAATCCACACTCCCGCGAAGGGAGTGACAATATCCTACCTGGACCGATTACCTATCCCGGCATATTTCAATCCACACTCCCGCGAAGGGAGTGACGCAAATTCCTCGGTGGACAGGTGGTAGAGCAACAATTTCAATCCACACTCCCGCGAAGGGAGTGACCGTCTCCAAACGCACTTAAGACCATCGCTATAGCAATTTCAATCCACACTCCCGCGAAGGGAGTGACGGACAGTCCCATCCTGACGGGACAGACGGATACAATTTCAATCCACACTCCCGCGAAGGGAGTGACAGCAATTTTGCCTAATTTTAGGCTTTATATTCTTTAATATTACTCAATTCTACCAATATCATTCTCTTTTCCTCATCATATTTCTCTAACTTTCACCTCTTCAACTAATTTTTGTGCATTTTTTTGGTGCGAATCTCCCAGCATTTTTATGTTTGCTTATCATCCGCACCCCAGTTACATAATAAGAATTCCATCCGCCGAAATTCCTCTGTCTACACCAACATGTTCGACTTTTGTTTTATATTGATTTCCCAAGTAATAAAATCTCAAACTATCAACTTCTTCATCGATGATATCTGTCAGTTTTGCCTTAAGCATAACACACTGTGCATTATCTAAGATACATTCGAATACAGAATTTTGCACTCTTCTCCCATAATTTACACACTGTTTTGCCACTTGGCGCAATCTCCTCTTTCCAGCCGCTGTTTCTGTGTTCACATCATATGTAATCAACACTAACATCCCATTTTCGCCTCATTTCCAGAGAAATACCGGATAACCATCTAAATCCCCTCTCAAATATCTTGCCAAGAGCATGGCCTGTACATAAGGAACCATTCCCCATTCTATCTTTTCTTTAAGATACGGATGGGTCAGTGTTTCTTTCTTTTTATTCTGCCATTCTGTCAACAATTTTTTTCTTAGATCATCATCCATCAATACAGCTCCATTTTCTTTTGTCACAAAATTTTTACCTGAAATTATCCTCTTATTAATCAGTGATAGAACAAATCTATCTGCCAGCACTGCTCTTAATTCTTCGATTAAATCTAATGCCAATGATGCTCTACCTGGACGCTCTGTATGAAGATATCCAACATACGGATCCAAACCAACGCTTTCCAGCGCCGATATAATCTGATTTGTAAGCAACGTATACACAAAAGACAGTAACGCATTTACATTGTCCTTTGGAGGTCTTTTATTTCTACCTTGAAATTTAAAATCCTTTTTCTGCTGTAATATCAATTGTTCAAACACTCCAAAATAAATACTCGCTGCTTCGCCTTCATATCCTCTTAACTGATCTTTTGATTGGCTATTTTGAATATATCCCAAAGAATTTTTCAAATACTCAGATGCCGCCTTTACTCGTTCTACATCTATTTGAAAACTATGATCCCGAACAGCACGTTCCAACACCCATCTTGCATTATGCACCTTCCCTAAAATGCAATTCTTTGCTATCTCAAGACTTTGTTCTTCACTTTTTGTACTGGCATACTGCTGTTCTCTCAATATAACATTTCCTTTTACCTTTCCCGTTACTCTGGCCAAAAATTTCCCCTGAGGTGTCATATAACACAAAGAAATATTCCGATCCGCACATGCTCCCATAAGTGCAGGACTTGTTCCTTTATATCCAAAAGAAACTATTCCTTCTAAATTATGCAAAGGCAAGCGTCCTATTTCAGTCGAATCTTCAAGAATTACAATATTTTCTCCATCTAATGCCAAATAACTGTTCTCAGAGGTCACATATAATGTATTCAATAACTTTCTCATTACTCTTCCTCCTTCAGCATCTGAGTAATATATGCCCTCACAGACCCCGACTTTCCAAGTCTAGGTAAACAAATATCTCTGAGAGAACATGCATTACACGATTTACTATATTTCATCTTCGGTGTATATTTCCTATCAAAATATTGATGCATTTCTTGAAACATATCGATGACTTCTTGTCGCAACTCCTCTGTAATCGTTATTACCTCGCGCCTCCTTGTTTCCCCATAAAACAATGCTCCCTCTGGAATTTCTGTAGAAAACATTTCCTCCAAGCACAATACTTGCGCTGCAAGCTGAAGTCTGTCTTCCTCAGTAACTTTTGGCTTTCCCTTTTTATACTCAATCGGATAAACAGAAAACAATCCTCTGTGACCGTGTAATTTTACTCCATCTTCACATCTGTGAAACTCAACAACATCACATTCCCCACTGACTCCCAGCAATCTTGAAGCAATCGGAAGCGATCTTGCCACAAGCAGATCTTTTCTCTTTTCCACGAGATACGGATCATGTGCTCTTTTATGCATCAATTCCCCGACAACTGTATGCACATTTTCTGCCCATTGCTGTTCAATATGAATCAACGCCCATTGTCTTCTGCAAAATTTAAAATGTTGAATACCTGATAACATCAAATAATCATCTTCTGCATATTCCATCAAATCATCCTTTTCATTTCTACTGAATCCGGTATATTTTCCTCATGAACCTCAACAATATAATCTCTATAACTTCTAGGATATTCTACTTCCTCTTTTTTTCGCACCTCCACAGAATCAAATAATTTATAAGCCGGACAATCTCCTAATTCTTTGCTGTGTTTAAATACGATCAGTTCCCGGACTGCCATATTTCCTCTTGCGGCAGAATGATCATGTTCAAACATATTGATAATTGCTTCCCACAACAATTCAAGATCTTCCTCTGAAAATCCTGTCACTTTCCGAGCCAGGTTCGCAGATACATACCCTTCTACACGATACAGTCCATAAGGTACTACACTCTTTCTTCCCATTTCCGTACTTTTGTTCGCAGCATCTTTTTCTGTAGTAATCGCCACCCTCGTGATTGTAACTTCCTGCGAAACAATTGGATCAATGCTTCTTGCAAATCCAAGCTGTACCGGTCCTCTTACCTGTCCACAATTTAAAGCAGCTTTTACAAACGTTGTCATCACAGCACCAAATGTTCGAATATCAAAAAAGTTCTGGCACATATAATCCCGGATTTTGACATCGACATTCTCATCATTTTTCTTTAATTTTTTCAAAGATTCTGTTACCTTTTTCTCGTCTGTTTCCTCCACTCCAACACTTGCACATGCCTCACGGTCACTTCTATTTAGAGGAACATCATCTTTTATATAAATCTTATAGCCTTCTGCATCTTCTTTGACCGTCTCAATATAATTCCGGATTTTTCTTTTCAAACAGACATCTGTGACTAACCCAAGTCCACTTTCCGGATCAATCCTCGGCATATTCCCCGCGTCCGGATCCCCGTTCGGATTTCCATTTTCCACATCAAATAAAACTACAAATTCATACCTGTTTTTAATCACTTCACTCATTTATTTTTCCTCCCTTTTTTCATATTTTTTCTGTTTCTGATGATAATAACCGATTGCAAACATTCCCTGCTCTTCCAACGACAATCGTTTTGGAAAACCTTTCTGACAATCTATCTTCCACATAAGTTCAGCTAAAAGTTTTTCATAATATTTTTTTGCTCCGTCCTTCTCTCTTCCTATTTTTTTTAAATGACTATTTTTGAGCTTGATCAAAATAGGAAATACAGATGCAGGTGTTCCGCATGCTGAATTGTAATACCGGTCTCGAATTGTCGCCTGGATATCTGGATTTGCTTCTATCTGTATCGCTTCCAAAACAAAAAACAGCCTTCCAAGTACATACGCAATATCATTGCTTTCTTCATTCAATCCCATATAATCCTCTCCTTTCTCCCAGTTACGATTTCTCATTAAATATGCCTTTATAATGGCGATCCTTCTCCAATTAAGTTTTCCTTCATCTTGCTCTGCACGGATGCGAATCAAGGTATCTGAATACAAGCGTTCCGGATATCTGCTGCCTGATAAAATTGCCCGAAAAGTCATGGCAGCCATGTTTGATACTGGCTTTTTATCCGTTGATTTTTTATTAACCGTTTCAAACAGCATTTCCCTCACGCTCAGATACTCTTTCTGTTCCCATTTGGGTCTGATTAACTCCATCCTCTTATAATGGGCAAAAATATTTTTCAAAATGTTTCCAAATGAATTTTCATAGAAAAACCGCACGGATAATCTTGCCGCATTCGGCGCTAATCCAAGAACATAAAACCTTTGTTCTGGATCCAATTCATTTCCCTGATATATTACAGGCTGTCCTAACCGTATCCGTTCAAAAAGGCTCTTTAATTCCTCCTGATTATCTGTAGGTGAATCCATACATCCCATAAATACAGCCTGGTAATCTGTCTCTGCACTTTCTGCCCAGAAAACAACCATCGTATCCCCGATCTGTAGTGAATATGTTCTGTTCGATAACAAATAATTCAGTGCCGTTGTATAAGCAAACTCTCCATAGGTTCCTACCGGAGCATTATAGCTTTGCTCCTTTCCATATGACTCAAACGCAGGTGCATTAAAGGAAACCAGTGCCGCTCCACTTGACTGCGCACCCGGAACACCTTTGATTCCTCTGTGGATTCTTGCTATTTCTGCTCTTTCTCCCGTCACAAGACAAATTCCCTGGACATCTTTACTCTCCCCGGAATTATGACTGTCCCAAGCCACCTTGACCTCTGTATCATCCTGAGCGTAATCCATGTCCATTCCAAAAATCAAATTGCTTCCATCTGTAATTTCTTCCCAATTATCTCTGATTTCCGGATGTTCCATTGCTTCTTCAGGATTCCACTTTTCAAAAAATAAGTATACTGCCTTGGCCATCGTACTTTTTCCCGGAGCCAATATAGATAGATGTCTTTCCCTTGCAGCATCAAAGCACTCTTTTGCTCTCTTTTTGCTTTTTTCATCTGTTTCCTGGCTGATCCCAAGTAAATATTTCGCATTGTCACACAAAAAATTAGCAGATACACCCGAAGATCTTGTAACCATCTCAGGTACTAAAAACACTTGAGGAACCTGAACCGTTTTCTTTCCCCGCTCTTCCTCTGTCTTCAAACAGCTGATTCCCTTTACATCTCCCTCTTCAGACAGATTGATTTGATAAGATACTTTTGCACTGCACCATCCAGGCTTAGGTACCTTTCCCTCCTCTGCCAGGTTTTCATAATATTTCGCAAGCGCCTGCAAAATCATCGTATCACCTCGCAATTCTGCAAATCTATGACTCCACGCTTCATAACCGCCCTAAAAAACATTGGACTGATATTTTCTTTATCGCTATAATCCATATCAAACAACATCAATCCGAAATCTTTTTCAGGCACATCGTCAAAAGCGGTCTTAATTTCCTCTTCCTCACATAATGCAAAGTTTGCCGGAAACTCTCTGCATCCAAAATATGGCATATGATAACACTCTCCTCTTCTCAGACGTCTCATCATAATATCCTTAAATTTCCCTGGATTATCTGTTTCATTTGCCTTCTCTGTCATCTCAAAGTGTGCTTCGATTACATACTCCACATTCGTCAAAATCATAGAAGCTCTCTGAACGATTTCTTCTTTACTGCTTATATAAAGAGGTTTCTTGCCCCCATTATACGCTGACAGTACATTACTGGCTAAAACCTTACTCTTCACTTCATTTCTTCGTACACTTGTAAAATGAATCGGATTTTTTACATATATCTTATCAATGATCCACCGCATCCCCGGATGCCAGTAAATAGCTTCCAAAATTCCTCTCGCCGCCGAAGGTGTCATTACGTCATAAGAGTATCGTTCTACTTTTAACTCAGGACGTGAAAATAATGCATAATCTCCCCAGACTTTTACCTTTACTCCCATTCCCATATTCTCACCTCTTTTTTCATTCTCATTATAAGATCACTCCTTCCTCGTAACACGCTGCAATATAATCTCGTGGCTGATAATAAAAATCTGTATTATAATCTGAAATATGCTCATCAATCCATGAATGATATACCTCCCAAATTCCCTTTATAACTTCCTCATCGCCATAGGAGTCTTCTATCAAACGCTCATATACTTCTCCTATATTCCAGTAATCAGGGACTAAATACTTACACTCCTTCTCATTATCAAAATTTCCCAATGTTATCTTACTTTCCTCTATAAATTCATCCGCCACCTTCTCAATTGGCTCGCAGTGGAACACATCTGCATACTCATAAATTCTCTCAATCCGTTCTTCTCCAAGAAAATCTACTACCTGTTTTCTCGTTCTTTTCACTTTTCTTCCAATATATTCAATCAAACTACATGTAAAAAATAGGTGATTGTTATTTTTTCTTGCCATATGACACCTCACATCCTACAAATTTCAGTGTATCCAAAGCAGAAATCGTATGAAAGCTAATCTGATGAGTAGGATACTTGAATTTTACCAACTCCCAAAATGCAGCCCTTGATATTTTCCCATCAATAAAATTCTGTATATAATTATAAATCGTATCATCTGCCATTGGTCCTTCCACAATATCATATTTGTGTGATTTCCCCTGACGACACGCCACAATAAAATCCAACCATTCTTCTGTCATTTCTTCAAATAAAAGGTAATTCAATTTTTCATTTGGCTCATATTCGTATTGATTAACATATCCCTTTTTTCCATATCTCGTAGCCCATCGTTCTGCTTGTTCCTGATATCGTGTGCAATAAAATCCAAAATAAAAATCTTTGTTATATTTCGCTTTTCTAATCTCAGGATATTCCACTATCGCATTACTTCCATGATATAAAATCATCCACATACTCCTTTATCTATTTCACCTTATTATTCTCATTATTTTATCTATTCTCTTATATTGTCAATATATCATACTTTTCCTCACTAATCAACCCAAATACCATTTTGTTAAAATACTTCTAATGAATTTTTAATATACTACATTTTTCTATTGTACTCCTTGAGCCTTAAAAAGCTGTATGCTATACTTACCTTGTCGGATTTTTCTGTGGATTGAAATATTAGTAGTAGCTTTAACTACTGCAAAAGAAGCAGTGTTTATGATAGAACTCCTCAAAGTTCTGCATATTCACTGCTTCTTTCATTTCCTATCCATTCTATTTCATAATTCTTTAAAAAAACAATACCATCCCATTATCAATTTCTAATTCCAGCCCCATCTCTTCTGTATATCTGCTCTCATCTGTCAATTCATAAAAATCTTCCATATTTTCCGCTATTGGTTTCAGCATGCCGGCGCCATACATCTTGTCAAATGTCTGATCATACACTGTAACGCAATATTGAGTTGCATTTCGCATCCCAGATCTGGTAAATCCTTTCACTTTTAATTCTCGGAGAATCTTATCTGCTTCCTCTTCACAATTTATAAAAACTGTTTTTGTATTTTGTTCAATCAATCGGAAGTCTTTTCCTACTTGCGCAAACCGATATTTTATTTTCTTATTTGTAAACTCGTCCATGATTTTTTTCTTATCCAGACTTTCTCCCTTGATATGATACAGCATTTCAAAATATCTTGTAATAGTCTCTCTATCTGAGAGATTCCTTCCATCTGCTATCAGACTTTTTGTTACATCGATCTGCTGACGCTGTCCTAAAATGTTCTCTTTTTCTTCAAATCTAAAAATCAACACTTTACTCTCTTCCACCTTACGCTGCCCTTCTCTGTTGCATCGTCCTGCCGCTTGTATCATGGAATCCACTCCTGCCAGTTCTCGGTAAACTGACTGAAAATCAAGATCTACGCCTGCCTCTACAAGGCTGGTGGAAATGAGAATACATTTTTTATTTTCCCCGAGCCTTTCTCTTATCTCATTTAAAACCCGTTTTCTATGCTTCGGATACATACTTGTGGATAAATGGTATACACCGTCTTCTTTTAACTCTTTGTAAATATTTTGTGCTCTCTTTTTCGTGTTGACAATACAAAGTGCCTGATATTCCTCCGTTAGCTTGTTCATCAGACAATCTTCCGTCACTGTTCCGATATTTTCAAACAATGTTCTCTTAAAAAAATGAAATTGTTCATCCATTCTAGGACACAGCTCTGTTGCTAAGACTTCACTCTGGAAAAATGATTTTAAAGCCGGCTGAGTTGCTGTACACAAAACAACACTCGTCTTATAATTATTGAGAAGTTCTTCTATCATTGCAATGCACGGTTTCAGATAATCGTTTGGCAACATCTGCGCTTCATCAAAAATAATCACACTATTTGCAATATTATGTAATTTTCTGCATTTGGAAGGCTTATTTGCAAATAAGGATTCAAAAAACTGTACGTTTGTTGTAACAACAACCGGTTTATCCCAGTTCTCAGCTGCAAGCTGCATTGGCTGAAGTTCTTCCGCTCTTTGAGAATCCACTTCATAAGCAATATTACAATGATTTTCCAGCACATTTTCGTCTCCTAAAATCTCTCTGAACACCTTCGCATTCTGTTCAATAATACTTGTATATGGAATGACATAAATTACCCGATCCATTTGATTTTCGACTGCATGACGTAATGCAAACGCCAAAGAAGCTATTGTCTTTCCACCGCCAGTCGGAACTGTCAGACGAAATAGTCCTCTCTCAGATCTTCCTTCTTCTAAACAATGCTTTAAAATTTCTGTTCTCCTTCCATTTACTGTATCCATGTCCTGATTTTTCAGCCATTCTGAAACATGCTTTTCCAATTTTTCAAGAAGAACTCCCACCGGTTCCCCAGAATTTCTTACCTTTTTCCCACGACTCATAAATGCCTCTGTATCTAGGAAATCAGCATCGACCAGACAAGAATACAACATTCTTATAAAAACACTCATGGAAAAATCTAGATTCACTGTCTTCTTGAAATCAAATGGATCCGTTACGATTTCCGGAATATCAATTTCTGTCTGATATACCTGATAATCACTGATTTTTTTCTTTCTTCTCCCCATTAGCGTAGGATCACCTGCATTGTCATAATTACTGCCATAATCCGGAAGCCCGGTATGATGCCCACCGATGCAATATTCTAAAAAACGGTACTTTCCACCTTTCTCCACGCAGACCCTCGCTCCTGCCGTAGAGTGATCCACCCTCTGATTACTTTCCCCTGTGATCCTTTTCAGGAAATCCACAGAATACTTTCCAATATCATGTAGCATCCCATTACAGTAACCCCAGTCTTCTTTCCCAAATTTTCCCGCAAATTCTCCTGAAAGTTTTGCCGTTCCTTCCAAATGATTTTTTACTGTCTGTATCCTTTTTTTATCTTTTTCATCGATATGTGCTATATATTCCATAATTTTCCTCTAACCTTCCCAATGCAGATTTCGTTCTCCCACCTTACCAGAATACGCTTTCACTCTTTACAGATATTCAGTTACTTTAATATAAGGAACAACATTCCGTTTTGTCGCCCTTCCATGCACTCTATCATATTCTTTCAATGCCCTTCTGAAAATGCCTACCAAGGTTGCTGTATTGAAAGGAACACGCGTAAATCTTTTCATATTCCTTCATCCCCTGGACTTGCCAAAACATATCATAAAAACTTATCTTATAAGCTCTCAGCCAATCCCACATAATCTCCGGATCAGCAACATTTGGATTATCCAGATGACACCTACTGCATAATAATACATGATTTGATGGAATATCTTCTCCTCCAAGTGATTCTGGAACTATATGGCATCTCTAAAGATGTCTCTTACATCCACTTCTCGAGCATCTCTCATGTGCTTCTGAAAAATCCACACTCATCCACTTCTGCTTCCCAGTACTCTACAATTTGTTCTTTTGTCGTTTTGATCTTCTTTCTTTTACTCATATAATCTCTCTTTTCTGTAGACAACACACCGTCTCAACGATACTTTCGTTGTCCCAACAAAGTTCCTGTGTTTCCCTGTCTCCAAAATACACCGGAAAACGGAACTTTATGTGCTTCAGGAATCTGCCATCTGGCTGCTCCTGCTCATAAATGTCCACCTGTTCCACAAAGCTGTTAAGAAATTCTTTCTTCTCCAGGTCGGTGAACTTATCATATAGTTTATCAAAATATAAAAGAAATTGATAGACGTTTTCTTCTGATATTTTCTGTTGCCGGATATTCAGCAGGCGATTCTTGACTTCTTCTATACTGTTCTCCACGCCTTCAATCTCATCATACAAACGGTATAACCTTGTCTCCATATCCTGATATTTCTTCTCATAAAATTTATCCATGATATCCAGACTGTCCATCTGCTGTCCAAGTCTTCCTTTTGCTCCAGTCAACTGCCTATGCTGTTTTTCCAGTCTTTCAATCTCTTTTTCTATTTCTTCTGTATCCATTCTTGAACCGATTTTATTCAGAATTGCTTCTTCAAATTTCGGATTCTTCACCAGCTTCCGAATAACTTCTTCCACTGCATTGTTAATCTTCTCCTCGCTCCATTGTTTACGATATCCACATTTATGACCATCTACCAGGCGACGATGTTTGCAGGCATAATAGAAATAATCCTTATATAAGGTTCCGTCTTTCTTTTTCTTTCGGTTCACGTTCCCATACATACCGCTTCCACATAACGGGCATCTCAATATTCCAGATAAGATATGCTCATGATCAAGACTATGTGTCTTTTCATATTTCACACCTGTTTTTTCTCGTTTTTGATGAGCCAGCTCCCAGTCTGTTTCTGAAACAATCCCTTCATGGATACCATCGTGCAGCATATAATTTTCCTGTTTTACAATGCGATATTCATTTCTTGTTCCAGAAACTTTCTCGTTCTTCCTTCGTCCATAAGCCAGCTTTCCGCAGTATACCGGATTATCCAGAACGCCTTTTATAAAGGAAGAGGCAAATGCGTCCAGTGTATTATTCTGTCGTTTTTTCTTTTTATATCCATGCTGGTTCAGCCATGCAGCAATCGCAGAGATTCCCATATTTGTATGAATAAATTTGTCATAAATCAGACGAATAATCTCCGCTTCGTCCTCTGCAATCTGTAATTCTCCATTTACCAATTCATAACCATATGGAGCGAATCCTCCGTTCCATTTTCCTTCCCTGGCTTTCTGCTTACGTCCTTCCATTGTCTGAACAAGGATATTCTCTCGTTCAATCTCTGCCACCGCAGACAGAACAGAAATCATCAGCTTTCCACTATCTTTTGAGCTGTCAATTCCATCTTCTACACAAATCAGATTCACTCCAAAATCCTGCATCCTCTGCAAAGAATTTAATACATCTGCCGCATTACGACCGAATCTGGAAAGCTTGAACACCAGTACAAACTGTACCTCATCTGTTCCATTCTCAATATTATCCAACATTCTCTGAAATTCCGGTCTGCCCTCTACGCTCTTTCCAGACTTACCTTCATCGGAATACTCATTTACAATTTCCATATTCTGAAATTCCGCATATCTCTTGAGTTTTTCTTTCTGAGCATCCAGACTGTAGCCATCTACCTGCATGGTTGTGGATACTCTGGTATATATATCGCATTTAATCTTTTTATTCTTCATAATCTTCCTCGCAGTATAACTCTGTTTTATTGTCCCAACCTTATTTTAGTACTTGTTCCAACTATTTTCAATACTTATTTTCCGTATTGACGCATTTCTTCGCCAATCGTATAATTAAGTTAGATACAGAGCATTTCTGTTATCAAAATATTGCCCGCCCACCATTGGCGACTTATAAATGATTGGCTCGAAAATATTGTTCGCTTACCGGAAGCGTCTAATAAATGTCCGGCTTGAAAATTATTTAGAAATTATTTTTGTTTTCGATATTGTGTTTTTATCACACATTGCATATACTATAAATACACAAAAAAGCCAAAAAAGAGGAGGTGTTAGTATGGCTACTTCAAGTATTACTCATAATTTTGTCGTATCCAATCCAAATAGCGTAAAGCGTTTTGTCGCAGCAATTGACGAAGCCGACCGTGACCGCACACCAAAGCAGACACTTCCCGGACGTCAGTTAACGAACCCACAGGAAATCTTAGCTTTAATGTCAAAAAGGAAGAAAAAACATGTCTGATAAATATTTTACCGTTAATATTCGGGCATATTTGGATAAAGACGAACCGACATATATCGGAGAGGAAAGTCTTTACGACTTACTCTCCGATTTTTCTTGTCCCAAAAATCCCGATGTGGAATACTTTTTATTACATAATGCGATTGAGTTTACCAAAAAAGATCAATCTATCACTTATCTGGTATTTGATGCTGAAGATGCTTCACTGGTTGGTTATTTTTCACTTACAGTAAAACCAATCTCTGTCCGTGCTTCAAATATCAGCAAGACAATGGCAAAAAAGCTGTCCCGTGTCAGTATTTTGGATGAAGAAACACAATCCTATACTACCGCAGCTTACCTGATCGCCCAGTTGGGAAAGAACTATTCTCTTCCAAAGGAAAAACGAATTCCTGGAAATATTCTACTGGGATTTGCACTGGAAACCATATCCAGTCTCAAATATTCCGTAGGTGGCGTTATGGAGTTTCTTGAATGCGAAGATAATGAATTTCTTCTGAGCTTTTATACGCAGAATCATTTCAAGCCATTTGATACGCGTATTACCGCTTCTCAGAATAATGAGCCACACACTCTGCATCAGCTTTTAAAATTTATTTGATTTAAAAATGCATGAAAAAAGCGACAGTCTGATTTACATTTTGTATTTCAGGAAACTGCCGCTTCTTTTTCTTCCTTATTCTGTTTTTCTTCCTCCAACTCCCGGAGGACTTCAGCGCCGTACTTATCAATCATCCGTACCAGAAAATCAATGCACCGCTCAAATTCAATATTCTGTTGCATAAGCTCCTCCCGTTATTGTTTTGATCTGAGCTTATTTTACAGAACCTGCCGGAAAACCACATTGAATAGAAATTGATTGTAAATTGACACAATCACTTTAAAAATATCCGTATTTTCTTGAATCGAATGTATGTTCGTGTTATGATAGATATACTTAATCTTAACTACGAAAGGGGAATTTCTATTGAATCGATGCGATTTTTCTTCTATTAGCACTTGCTTAAAAAATCATATCAGCGAAAGTAATCAAATGAGTCAGCCTGATTTTTTATACGAATTATTTGAAGATTTTATGGATGATCCGACAAATCAGGATTTTTCAATGGACAACGGTCTGGTTTGCCGCTGGATGACTGGTCAGGCTAAAATCAGTCCTAAAATATCCGCTTACTATTCCAAGCCATCCAATCAGGAAAATTTAGCCCATACCATCCACCAGAATCTTCTTCCACTGATGTCTAACTGTAATATGGCTATACAAGATATTTACACTTTATTCATTCAGGATGACAGCATCTCAGATGCGAAAAAGAAAAATCTGACTCCCTTATATAAACCAGCCAGTTCAAGACTGCTGTTTCTTGCAAAACTGATTTCTTTTGGCATGGAACGCCAATTCATCAAACGTAATACCAAAAATCAGAAGCTGCTCGGTGGACTTTACCGCATGAACGGTCATCCCGATCTTGCAAGAGAACACATGGAAAAAAGTATCTCACTGCTTGACCAATTTAACCTGCTTCATATAAATGACAGCATACCTCAGATTGCCAATTATGCAATGTTCCTGACAGAACAGCAGGAACCCGAAAGAGGCATCTCCGAATTGCAAAAATTATCCGGCATCATCAAGGAATACCATTCCGATGACTGTCTGGATTATGCCAAAGTACAGGAAACCCTTGGAACCATTTATCTGATGACTGCCAATCTTCCGCAAGCCAAAACACATTTTAAAAGAGCTTTCAAAATATATGAAAAGATCTGGGCTGATGAACCAGAAATGATTGAAGCAAAATATCAGGAAATTCAGGAGTTATATCCACAGATTGGATTTTGCATTGGAAAAAAACTATCCGGTCTTTTAACAAAATAAGTACAATTTACGGCGGGCAACTTGCCCGCCGTTATATTCAACTATTCGTCAAATAAATATACGCATCTTCCAAAGTGATATCATTATCCGGGACACACTTCTCATTTGGCTTTCCTTTGCTTAATACTTTCATATGAATTCCATTTTCTACATACTGCTTAGATGATATAGAATAATTGGCTTCTAACAAACGGGCTTCTTCTGCATTTTGTACCGTACAATTCCAAACACAGCCCTTTGCATTTTCCAGCAACCCACTCACGCTTCCAGAATATAAAAAACTTCCCTTTTTCATAATGGCAAGCTGTGTACAGGTTGCTGCTAAATCTTCTACTACATGAGTGGAAAACAGCACAGTTCTATCCTTTGAAAAATCAACCAGAAGATTGCGGATCCTGATTCTTTCTTCCGGATCTAACCCAGTTGTTGGTTCATCAATAATCAAAAAATCCGGATTATTAAGAAGTGCCTGTATGAGTCCGACACGTCTCTTCATACCACCAGATAATTGCCGCATTTTTTTATTCTGATGCTCTGTAAGAGAAGTCTTTTCCAGATAATAGGTAATTCTTTGTTCGAGGTCATTTCTGGCTACTCCTGACAGTCCCCCCATATATACAAGGCATTCTTTCACCGTAAGATTCGGATATAAGTCGATTTCCTGTGGAAGATAACCAATCTTTTTCTGTATTTTTTCATAATTTCCCTCGTTATACAGAATTCCATCAAGCGAAACCAATCCTTCCGTTTGTTTTAAAACGGTTGTAAGAACCCTCATCAGCGTGGTTTTTCCCGCACCATTCTCTCCCAAAAGTCCGTAAATTCCCTTAGGTATTTCAAGAGATGCCTTATTTACTGCAACTACACCATTTTTAAATCTAACTGTTAAATCATTTATTCTAATACTCATAATCTATCCTCTTTTCTTTAAAGTCATTGGTAATACTGCAAATAAAAACAGCCCCGCTATAAAAGACACAAGCGTTCCATAAATCCAACTCTCGGACATTAATTGAGTAGGTTCACAAAAGCTGAAAGAAAACAATCCCAGATTTCCGAAAAATGAACTTCCCGCTTTTGATATAAGTCCAATGACAATTCCAAATAAACATCCAATACCTGCCCACATATTTCGAAGCAATGTACACAAAATCACAGTGCATATACTCCAAAACCAGATAGTTCCAAACATTGCAATGAAATATAAAAGAAATATCTGAATACCCGAAATGCCTTCGTTTACACCGCCCGGTTTTTGCCAGAAAAACAAAACATATCCAACACAAGAAAGTATTAATAAATATAATATTTGAACGCCCACTCTCTGCGATATTACTTTTAACTGCTTTTTTTGATCATACAAATGAAATACATCGGCACGCTTACTTTTTACTTCCATCAAATATGTGTCACTACAAAAAATAATTGTTAAAAATGCTATTGGAGACTGAATTGCTGAACCGATTTCTTCATAGTATATAATCGGATGAATAACACACAATATCAGTATAAATGCACATGAATAAAAAATCTTATATAACGACAGGCAGTTTTTTAGTTCCGTTTTCAATGAACCCTCCTCCTTTTCCAGATTGTAACAGAAATACATACTAATATAACAGATGCGATCACAAGCATAATCTGATTTATATTTGACATTTTGGCTGCATGTGTTTCAAAAAACCTGCCAGGAAATCGCACCATAATAGAGAACGGTCTCATATAATAAATATCATTCTTCTTGGTCAGCATATTTGAATATATAATGTGTAAAAACAAAACTGGTGCTGCCGGAAGCGGATTTTTAAATATTAATGCTGTAATTGTATAGACACAACATATCATCAAAAGATTCGGCACAATATAGATCAGAGAATTCACGCAAAAATCAATTGGTGTTACCGGAAATCCCGATTCTAAAGACGTTTTCAAACACAGCATAAAGAATATAACATTCAAAATCACTAATACGCCCAACATACTAATGAATCCGCTTATTATTTTCCCACATATATATTGGATTGCCGTAACAGGCTTTGTATGTAATAATTCATAGGTATTTTTTCGTGTATCCTGAATAAATAAAAATGATAGCAAGACTGTTGCAAAAAAGGCCATATGCAATCCTGCAAAATCCGTGAACTTTTTGGCAAAGTACCAGGAAAAAGAATGTTCGGATAATTTCCGCTCGATATAATGATTGATTTCTTCTGCTGTCCCCTTATGAATTTCAAGGTCCTCATAAGCATATATTACATTATAATAGCCATATTGGGATTCCAAAAACTCAGAAGCAGTCTTTACATCCATATTCTGAATTTCTTTCATTACATGATCTGCTTCCTGCCTGCTAAATCCAAAACCATTTTTGGAGGTGTCCATTAACGTCTCTTTGATCGTATCTTCCCACTCCCTTCTTCTTTCCTTATCATCAGATGTGGGAATGTACCCATCCATGACATCAGCATCTTCCAATGCTACGTCATTTTGTGTGATCTGTTCATTCTGTTTGATATAATGAATTTGCAAATACGATGACAGACATTGATACATACTGGCAACTATAATAATCAAGCCAATCCACAAAACAGGGTTCTTTAAATAATCAAGTATACTTCTTTTTATGATTGTTTTCATTGTATCTCTTCCTTTCTTTATTTCTTTAACAACATCATACAAATCAATTCTCAATAAATTCACAACAAAAAAGACTAAAACCACTTTATTTGTGATTTCAGCCTTATAAAGTATTTTTATTCAGCTTTGAAAAGAGCTTCTACATGAGCACCGCCTTGTCTGGCATTATATATTTTCAAATTTCCTCCATGCTTTTCACAGAAAATACGAGAAATATACATACCAAGGCCAAAATGCTTTAAATCATCTTGTGGATTCTTATGATAAAATGGTTCTGTTACTTTTTCCTCAGTATCCACAAATCCTATTCCATCATCTTCAACAGAAATTATAAGAAAACCATCCTTTTTCTTTATCTGCAAAGCAATACTTTTTTGTGCATATCGAACCGCATTTTCCAGTAAGTTGTCTGTCACTTCCATGACAAGTTCCTCATCCACTTTCACAATGTTTTGTTCCTGCACTCTTTCTACCTTACATAATTTACTTTCCTTCTTGGACAGCATGGCAGCTTCTGCCTCAATCTTTTTTGCCAGTTCCGATAATTCTATCTCTGAGCATTGCAGTTCCCTCTGTTCTAAATGGGACATTTTTCTCATGTTTTCCGTGAAATGTTCTATACGGTCAATCTGATACATGCCTGTTTGTAAGATATCAATAACATCCTCTGTTTTTATACTCTCAGCAGAAACAAACTCTAAGAGCATTTCCTGATACCCACGCAATATGGAAAGTGGAGAACGTATATCATGTGCAATTGCATTCCGCAAAGCCTTCTCGTCATCAATCATCCTCCACATCTTTCTGTTGTTATCTGCTAAGGCACTTCGCATCATTTCAAATTCTTTACACAAAGTTCCCATCTCATCTTTATTTTCATAGGATACATGAAAATCCAGTTCATTATCTGCAATCATTTGTGAGGCATCTTTTAGTTCCTGTAGAGGTGTCTTTAACTTATTTTTATAAAAAAAGAATACCGCAGCAACACTCCCAACAATCGAAAAAATCAGTACCGAATATGTTTCCATAAAGTCACACATTTCCGAAAGATGATAGTCCAAACGATTCATCTGCGATTGATTAGGTCTTGATATCTCAATCTCGTATTTCTTTCCATATTGCTGAAACACGTCCGTATAATCTGCATAATCAATATATTTTTCCCATATTTTATTCTGCATATTTCTTGCAAAATGAACTGTAAATCCAGATAACAGAAATGCTGCCGTTAAGCTGATCACAAAATAAAGCAGAATTGTTTTTTTCAGTGACAAGTTTCTTATTTTTTCCATCGGTATCCAATCCCCCATACAGTTTCTATGTATTCTTTTTCTGAATAATCCGCTATTTTTTTCCTTATACGCCGTACTAATTCCGTTATCGTTCTACTGTCCCCTTCCGCATCATATCCACAGACTTGTGCATATATACGTTCTTTATCAAACACCTGCCCTGGATGCATGGATAAGAATTCAATAATCTGATATTCAATTTTTGTGAACTCCATCCTGTGTCCAGCTATAGCTACTATTTTTTCAGAATAATCAATCAGCATTTCATCCATGAAACGGTATTCCGTTTTTTGTTGATGCCTTTCTTCTCTCTTTATGTTTGTAACAATCCTCGCTTCCAACTCCCGAAGACTAAATGGTTTCGTAATATAATCATCCCCACCTGAAAGCAACCCATTAATTTTATCATCTTCGTCAACTCTTGCTGTTAGAAATAAAATTGGACATAACACTTTACTGCGTATCAGACGACATACTTCAATCCCATCCATGCGTGGCATATTGATATCCAACAAAATAATATCCGGTTTCATTTTTATTTTATTTAATGCTTCCATTCCATCTGTAGCCGTAATGGTTTCATATTGTTTCATATTAAAATAACTACAAAGCATTTTCACCAATTCTTTATCATCATCGACAACTAAAATCTTGTATTTCATCCAAACCACCTCCAGTATCCATATTATACGATAAAAAACAATGAAATCACAACAAGAGTACATGAAGAACGTAAGCACAATATATCTTTTTTCTCAATTCCTGCTCAATTTCCCCTCAATGCCTTTTTCCTCCGATTTTCGTATGCTTATCCCACAGCAGAGCAGTACCACACCGGTACGACCTGCTGAATCAATCAATACGAAAACGGAGGTATTTTTTATGCGAGAACTCAGAAACACAAAAATCATTGCTGTAGATCATGGCTACGGCAATATGAAAACAGCAAACACCGTCACCCCAACCGGCATCAAAGCCTATGAAACTGAACCAATCTTCACCGGGAATATTCTGGAATACAACGGCATTTACTACCGGATCGGCGAAGGACACAAAGAATTTATCCCGGATAAAGCTATGGACGAAGAATATTATCTTCTGACGCTAATGGCTATTGCAAGGGAACTGAATGTCTTTTCCATCCGTGAAGCAGATGTTCATCTGGCTGCCGGACTTCCTCTGACATGGATCAGAAATCAAAGAGAAGCTTTTCGTTCCTATCTGCTCCAGAATCCAGAAGTCCATTACCGTTTTAACAGCAAAGAGTATCATCTCCGCTTTGTGGGATGCAGCCTTTACCCACAGGGATATCCTGCTATCGTAAACCAGCTTGGAGATTTCAAGGGAACCAATCTCCTTGCAGATATCGGAAACGGAACCATGAACATTCTGTATATCAACAATAAGAAAGCACAGGAAAACCAATGCTGGACAGAAAAACTTGGTGTAAACCAATGCATGATTGCTGCAAAGAACGCTGTTCTGGACAAATTTGGAGTGAAGATTGAAGAATCCACAGTAGAACAGATTCTGCGGTTTAGAACAGCTGACATTTCAGCGCCATATCTGGATTGTATCAGTTCTATTGCCAGACAGTATGTGGCAGAACTTTTTTCCACGCTCCGCAAATATGAATACAATCCTGACCTGATGCGCCTGTATGTGGTTGGCGGCGGTGGATGCCTGATCCGTAACTTCGGAACTTATGACAAATCACGAGTCACCATCATTGATGACATCTGCGCCACCGCCAAAGGTTACGAATCTCTGGCTTATATGAGCCTGAAAAGGAGGGGATAAACCATGCAGAACAATATCCGCAACACAAACCTGCGCTTTAATCTGGACAAAGAACAACAGCGGAGAGCCTGGGAATATTTACAGACGATGGACAGGCAGGATTTTAAATCTTACAGTCAGGTAATCTCTCTTGCACTGGTAGATTATTTTGACCGCTACTACCGCACACAGGCTGATCCTTATCTGGAAACAAGAGAACGGGAAGAACTTTTTGTGAAACAGATTGTAGAAGCAGTAGAACACAGCCTGAAACAGTCATTGCCGATTTTTCTGTCCGGGCTGACTGCAGGCATGTTGGAAAGGGAATCCCCCATCAGGATGCCCTTTCCAGCTCCTGAAAAAGAACAGCCGGATCGTGATATAGACTGGGATTTTCTTGGAGAATAAACCATTGTGATTGGAGGTGAACACATGACGGACTTTCTGACAGCAGACACAAGCCTGCCATCTTATATGATGTTTCCCCGTTTTCTTCTGGACATGGAAATAAACGAAACTGCCAAAATGCTTTATATGATCCTGCTCGACCGTGCAAGGCTTTCCCAGAAAAATGAGGGCTGGTCAGATACAAATGGTCATGTGTTCCTCTACTTTACGATTGAAGCACTGGCAGAAGTTCTCCACAAAAGCCAGATGACGGTGAAAACTGCTCTGGCAGTACTGGAAAAACAAGAGCTTATCTTCCGAAAACGGCAGGGACCCGGACACCCTAATCGGATCTATGTAAAAATCCCGAAAGAAACCCTCAGCAATACAGACAGAATTCTTTCCTCAAGACAGACAGAAAACTGTCCTATTGACAGACAGGATTCTTTCCCTGATACAGACAGAAAACTGTCCAGTAATAAGAAAGAGATAAAAAAGAACCATTTAACAATAAGAGGGAGTAAAGAGCCACGCTCACCCTATGGAACATTTCAAAATGTTTTTCTGTCAGAGACGGAGCTGGAAAATATCCGGCAGACAATCCCTGACTGGCAGGACTATATGGAACGCTTATCCGGTTATATGGCTTCTACCGGAAAGCAATACCAAAACCATGCAGCTACCATCATCCGTTGGGCAAGACAGGATCATCCTGTTTCCCGGCAACGAAATTATGAAAGTGAGGAATACGAAACATTATGACAACATTTACAGAAAAACCAACAGCTATCACACCAAACAGAGAGCTTCAGTCTGATGAATATTTTAACGAAACAAATCACCTGATCTACTGTTCCAAATGCAATACGCCAAGACAGTGCAGGCATGAATTACAGGGAAAGGTTCTTATTCCTTCCATCCGCTGTAAGTGCCAGCAGGAGATCTTTGAACAGGAGGAAGCCCAGAGAAAACTTCATGAAAAGCAAATGGAAATAGAGCATCTCAAAACCAGCGGCTTACAGGACAAATCACTTTATGACTACACCTTTGCCAAAGATAACGGCAGCAATCCGGAAATGAAACTTGCACACAATTATGTAAGTAACTGGGAAGAGATGAAAGCAAACGCTTCCGGACTTCTCATCTGGGGCGATGTCGGTACTGGAAAATCTTTCTTTGCAGGCTGCATTGCCAATGCCCTTCTGGAAAAAGGCGTCCCGGTACTGATGACCAACTTTTCCCGGATTCTGAATACCCTTACCGGAATGCATTTTGAAGACAGGAATCAGTTCATCCACAGCTTAAACCGCTACAGCCTTCTGATCATTGATGACCTCGGAATTGAACGGAACTCTGACTTTGCACTGGAACAGGTATTCAATGTGATTGACAGCCGTTACCGCAGTAAAAAGCCCCTGATCATAACAACCAATCTCACTTTATCAGAGCTGAATAACGCCGCTGATATCGCACACAAGCGAATTTATGACCGGATTCTGGAGAGATGTGTTCCCATCCGTATCAATAACCGGAATATCCGTCAGGACAATGCAACAGCTAATTTAAAAAAAACGAAAAAAATTCTGTTAGATAATCACACTTCAAACCAGAGTTGAAACAAAGCAGCATCGCACAATAACTATTTTTCACTGACAGTAGTACTACTTTCTTTTCTTATTTATCACCAGAGACATGCCACTGTCAGTTATCTAAAACTATAGTACTAAACCACAAGATTTTAAAACTAAATCGCCCGGATACGGGCATAAAAAGGAGGTGCCAGATATGGCAAATAAAAGAATTATGACACCAGAAGAAAAAGTGCTTTTACAGGCAAAACACAGACTGGAAGAAATCGAAGCAAGAAACCGTAAAAAGGAACGTAATGCCAGAACACGCAGATTGATTCAAGAAGGAGCGATTCTGGAAAGCATTGCTCCACATATTAAAGAAATGGATTTAGATACCCTAAAGCGGGAGCTGATGCTCCGGCTAAGAGGAATGTAAATACACAAGTTCTACTCCCAAAGGGCGCACTTACTCACCACCCGATAAATCGGGCGGTGGTATCCCCTACGGGGCTCGTGCGCTCTGCCGAGGGCTATCCGCTGTTGCAGGCAACATCGAAAGGAGGTGCCAGATATGGCAATTTATCATATGCAAGCCAAGGTCGTCAGCCGTGGTTCCGGGCGGTCTGCTGTCGCTGCATCTGCTTATATGAGCTGTAGCCGCATATACAATGATTACGATGGCATCCAGCATGACTACACCCGAAAACATGGACTGATCTATCAGGAAGTAATGCTTCCCCCTATGGCTCCGCCTAAATGGAAAAACCGGGAGCAACTCTGGAATGCTGTAGAAGCTGCTGAAAAAACAAAAGACAGCCGACTGGCAAGAGAATTTGTTGTCGCACTCCCTATTGAGTTGGATAAAGACAGCAATATTTCTCTTCTTCAGAATTTTATTCAAAAGAATTTTGTAGATATGGGAATGTGTGCCGATTTCGCCATTCACGATACAGATGGTCACAATCCCCATGCACACATTCTACTTACTGTCCGTCCATTAAACGAAAACGGAACATGGCAGTATAAAACCGAAAAAGAATATCTATGCATCAAAGATGGAGAGGAAAAGGGATTTACTGCTTCTGAATTTAAGGATGCTCAGAAAGAGGGCTGGGAAAAACAGTATCGTTATAAAGCTGGGAAAAAGAAAGTATATCTGACTCCCTCGGCAGCACAGGAGAAAGGTTATGAACGTATCGACAAACATCCAAAAAGCACCCGGTATGGCAGACAAAACCCGATTTCCGAACAATGGAACAGTGAGGAACAGCTCTGCCTCTGGAGAGCAAACTGGGCAGATGCCGTAAATAAAATGCTTGCCCTTAATCAGATAAATGCCGCCATTGATCACCGCAGTTTTGCAGCTCAGGGAATCACAGAACAGCCAACCATCCATGAGGGCTACATTGCCCAGAATATGGAAAAGAAAGGCATGATAGCAGACCGGTGTGAAATCAACCGTCAGATTCGTGCAGATAACAAAATGCTTCGGGAATTAAAAGCACAGGTGAAAAAATTTGCCCAAGCTGTCGAAAAATCTATTCCGGTAATTGCAGAAACATTAGAAGCAATCCGAAATCATATGATTTTTACACAATATCATTTACTTCATAATGAAATGCAAAAAGAAGTGATCCATGACTGGATGCAGCATTTTCGTCCTATCCTGAATCAATATGATACCATTAAGAAAAAGCTCAAAGCGAAAGTTACTGAAAAGAAAGAACTAAATGTGCAAAAAAGTAAAACCAGTATTCTAAATCCATTCCAGCATATAAAGTTAAATCAGCAGCTTACAACCGTAACAGAAGAAATCGAGGAACTGAAATCTGTCAAAGAACAGCTGCTGTTTCAGGCTGAATGCTCCACAGAGAAAGATATGGCGAGCCTTTCCAGAAAATACGACCAGATGGATAAGAATCTGGATATTCTCGATTCTCAAGATATGTCTCTCAAAGGGCAGCTTAAAAAAGATGCTGTCGCTTTCCAAGAGGAAAAATTCCGTCCTGACCCGGAGCAATACACTGAATTACTGGATGCCAGAATCCAGATACGACCTACTTTCCGAGATAAACTGATTGAGCAGCTCAAAGGTACTTTTGGTGAATATTATGACTATCACCGTCGTGATATTGCAGCTAATGAAGTAGATTATCTCAATGTTGAAGATCCTGATGTTTTCTCCCATCGTGCCTGGGAACTTGAATATCAGAGAAAACAAGAGATGCGACGAAATCAGCCTGTCCGAACTAAGAAAAAATCACATGATATAGAATTGTAATTTGATTCTTCTTTGAACCCGTACAAACACAAAGAGCTGAACAAATAGGATTTTTCGTCCTACCTGTTCAGCTCTTTGTCTACCTGTAAATCAATTCTTTCAACACAATCTCTTCCGCCGCATTTCGGATATTATTTACCGTTCCTACCCAAGCCATCTGGTCACAGGCTTTCGTTTCTTCTGTAATACCTTGCCTCTTCATCATCTGACACACCAGAATATCCATCCTCTCCTGTGCTTCATCGTCCACAGCATTCAGATGTTCCACCAGTCTGTCCTCCAATATATACAGTGAATATATTGCCGGACGATGCTCTTTCAAATACGTTTTTCGTATCATTCCATATTTTCCATAATACGGTTCTTCATCTGTACTGACAAGATTCGGATAGTAAATTCCGTCTGCGCCAAGTGTGTAGGTTCCACCCATTTTTTCAAATGTGCTTTTCATGTGTTATTCCTCCTTGAAATCAGCGATGCCCTTAGATCATCGCAAAATATTCCAAGGCAGCCTTGATAGCTTCTTCCTTCTCTTTCGGGCATTGTGGAACTCTTGCATTTTCTGATTTTGGAAGATTATAGTTTTCTCCCACTTCAATTCCACATTTGCGTTTTACCTGAGAAATATATAAACTTGAAACCTTCAAGCCAAATTCTTTCAGCACATAATCTTTGATTTCCTGATAGGTTGCTTTCAACTCGGCACTGGTGGCATCCAGCTCGTCCAGGTCTAAGTCGATCTCTATCGTGTCATCTGGTTTTTGTTGGGACAAAAGAACAACTGTCTCCACATGCACCGTCTGACAAAACTGATCCACCGCCACACTCTTCACAACCTCATATCCTCTTGCCTGTATCATCTCCAGATCCCGTGCCAGACTGGTCACTTTACAGGAAATGTAGACAATCTTGTCCACTCCGTAATCCAGGATTTTCGGCAAAGCCTTTGGATGAATCCCGTCTCTTGGCGGATCCAGGACGATCACATCCGGTTTTTCCTCAATCTCATCCAACACTTTAAATACGTCCCCGGCAATAAATTTACAGTTGGAAAGTCCGTTGTGTGCAGCATTTTCTTTGGCTGCCTCCACAGCTTCCTCGATAATCTCCACACCGATCACCTGTTTTGCCACCGGCGCCAGCACCTGCGCGATCGTCCCAGTTCCGCTGAACAAATCGAACACTGTCATATCGTTGATATCTCCGATATAATCACGAACTGTACTGTAAAGCACTTCCGCCCCTCTTGAATTTGGTTGAAAGAAAGAAAACGGCGTGATCTTGAATTCCAAATTCAACAGCTTCTCATAAAAATAGTCCTGCCCGTAAATGATTCTGGTCTCATCACTCTGAACCACATCAGAAAGAGAATCATTTAAAATATGAAGAAATCCCACGATTTTCCCTTCCAGTTCCAAATTAAGGAGTGCCTCTTTTAATGGAGACATATCGTGTTCTTCCTGTGTAGTTGTAACCAGATTGACCAGGATTTCTCCTGTGCGGTCACCTCTCCGAAGCAGCAAATGACGCAGATAGCCTGTATGCTGCATTTTCTTATAATAGCTGACATTTCGCTCCTTAAAATATTCCAGCACACAATTTAAGATTTTTGTCATGTCATCATGTACCAGCTTGCAGTCTGACGCTGTCAGCACATCATACGTGCTGCCTTTTTTATGCAGTCCCAATGTCAGAGGCCCGTCCTTATACTCGTCGCCGAACGAGAACTCCATCTTATTGCGGTATGCAAATTCTTTCGGACTTGCCTTCACTCCTTCAAAAAGATATTCACCGTTCACTGCTTCATTCAGAATGTTTTTCACCTGTTCTGCCTTCATGTCCATCTGTGCTTCATAAGACATGGTCTGGTACATACACCCTCCGCATACCGGGAAAATGCTGCACACCGGTTTTCTTGTTTCCAGCGGAGATTTCTCCAGCACTTCCAACAGGCGCCCCTCTGCATTTCCTCGCTTAAACTTATTCACACAGAATTTTACCTTCTGTCCCGGAATCCCGTTCTTTACGATCACAGATTTGCCTTCTTCTGCAACTGTGACAACTCCTTTATTGGGAAACTCCACTTTTTCTATCGTTCCTTCTAATACTTGTCCTTTTTTCATTCTCTTTTATCCTTATCTTTTCTTTGTTTTTGTAATACTTCCTGACGAAAAAAGAGACAGGGTGCAGTGTATTCCGACCACATCCTGTCTTCTGTTCTCTTTTCGTTCTGATTAAACCTGATCTTCCTCACTGAAATAATCATCGAAATCATCATCAAAATCTTCTTCGAAATCTTCCAGATAATCCGGTGTAAAGAAGCAATATACCGCATATGCGATCGCTGCCACTGCTGCAACAGCACCTACAATCGCCAATACCCAGATGACTGTCTTTTTCACTTTTTCATCATCTTTCTTTTTCAGTAATTCATTCAGTTTTGACTCTGCGATCAATTCCTCAACTTTACTCATATATTCACGTCCTTTCTCCTTGCCGCCGTACAGGTTTGCTTTTCATTATTATAACACTATCATTTTCAGATTACTACTGATTTATGCCAAATTCACATAATTTCTATAATTTTACCAAACGGGCAAATCCGGCAAACATTTTTTTCACTCCGGCGGTGTCAAACTCTACGGTTACCTCAAAATCTCTGCCGCCTTCCGTAATCTGTGTCACGGTTCCTTCTCCAAATTTCATGTGCCGGACACGGTCACCCACACCATAATCCAGCCCCTTTTCTTTGCTGACTGCAAACTGTTTTGGCGCAGCCGCAGAAAATGCCTTTGCCTTAAAGGTCTGTTTTGCCTGCGTATACGCAGTCTGTTTCGGAATCTCCTGTCTTTCTTCAAACATTTTCGAAGAACGGTTGCCATTGTCAAGCAGTTCCAATGGAATTTCTTTCATAAACCGGGACACTTTATTGTACTGTGTCTCTCCCCGCACCATCCGCCGCATAGCACTGGTCATGGTCAACTTCTGCTCTGCTCTTGTGATTCCCACATAGCAGAGGCGCCGCTCTTCTTCCATATCCTCCCTGTCATCTGATGTAACTGTCATATAACTTGGAAACAGTCCGTCTTCCATTCCTGCCAGATACACATGTGGAAATTCCAGACCTTTTGCACTGTGCAGTGTCATTAAAACTACATAATCCTGTTCCTCATCCAGACTGTCAATGTCTGCCACCAATGCGACTTCTTCCAAAAATCCGCTAAGTGTCGGTTTTTCATCCTGATCCAGACAGGATTCTTCATAAACCGCAACCTTGCTTCGAAGCTCGTCGATATTTTCAATTCTTGTCTCTGACTCTTCTTTTCCTTCTGCTTCCAGACTCTCTATGTATCCCGTCTTATCGATTACTTCCTGCAAAAGATCCGACAGACTTAAGGTTTCTGCCACTCCCTTAAAGTACTCGATCAATGCCACAAATCCTTCCAGCTTTGCAGCACCTCTTGCCACCCCCGGTATCAGATCCAGCCCTAAAAGAGCATCATAGAATCCGATTCCTCTGGACGCCGCTGACTCCTGAATTCGATTGATCGTAGTCAGGCCAATGCCTCGCTTCGGTACATTGATGATCCTTCTGACTGCCAGATCATCTTTTCCATTGTCGATGGTCTTCAGATATGCAAGCACATCCTTGATTTCTCTTCTCGCATAGAAATTCACACCGCCGACAATCTTATATGGAATATTCTGTGCCACAAACCGTTCCTCAAACAGACGGGACTGCGCGTTAGTCCGGTATAAAATCGCATGATCATTGTAAGATGCCCCGTTTCTGACTTCCCTTTCAATGTCATCTGCAATATATTCTGCTTCATCATATCCGGTATCAAACTGGCAGAACTTAATCTTCTCTCCTTCTCCATTATCTGTCCAAAGCTGCTTGTCCTTTCTACCCACATTGTTGCTGATCACTGCATTTGCAGCATCCAGGATATTGCCTGTAGAACGATAATTCTGCTCCAGTTTGATGACTGTCGCATCGGGAAATTCCTGTTCAAAATTCAAAATATTTTTAATATTGGCTCCCCGGAATTTATAAATGGACTGATCATCATCACCGACCACACAGAGATCTCTGTATTTGCCCGCCAGCAGACTCACCAGCTGGAACTGCACGGTATTTGTATCCTGATACTCATCCACCATAATATAACGAAACCGCTCCTGATAATTCTCCAGCACATCCGGCTGAGTCTCAAACAGTTGCACCGTCTTCACGAGCAGGTCGTCAAAATCCAGTGCATTATTGGCATGCATCTGCTTTTCATACTCCTGATATACCTTGGCGATCTTCTCTTTTCCAAAGTCCCCCTGCGCATTCAGCGCATACTCCTGTGCGGAAATCATCTCATTTTTTGCTGAGGAAATCGCCGCTAAAAGATTTCTCTCCTTATATACTTTCGTATCGATCTCCACCAGCTTACAGACATCTTTCATCAATGTCTTCTGATCATCCGTATCGTAGATTGTAAAATTCGTATCATACCCCAGGCGGTCAATATGTCTTCTCAAAATCCGTACACAAGTCGAGTGAAACGTGCTCACCCAGATACTCTCTGATCCAAATCCCACCAGATTATCCACACGCTCCCGCATCTCCCCGGCCGCCTTGTTCGTAAACGTGATCGCCAGGATATTCCATGGATTCACCCCCTTTTCTTCTATTAAATATGCAATCCTGTGCGTCAGCACTCTCGTCTTTCCCGATCCCGCTCCCGCAAGGATCAGAAGCGGACCATCCGTGCAGTAGACCGCCTCCCTCTGCTGTTCGTTCAGTGTATCATAAATGCTCATAATTGATCTCCTTTAATTGTCATGATTCTATTATCGAACATAGTTTCGTTCAAGTCAACTATATTATGGAAACAGATAAAAAATCTCCGCCATTTCCTTACAAAACAGCGGGATTTTAATGACTGTATTCACTTCATAACATCTCTGATCTTATTTGGGATCATCACTACTTCTGCCGGAATATCATTATCTTTATAATCATCATCGATACATTCATCCCAATATTCCAGATGCCTGATATCGATATAGCTTTCTGAATCGTACACCTCTGTACCGCCTTCTCCCTGTACAGAGTACCAATACAGAAATTCTGTTCCGTTGACCACTTCCCGGTGAATCGATTCTACAAACATTTTTTCATTCTCTAATGTAAGAAGTGTATCTTCCATATGGTCATTCAGAAAGGCCATCCATTCATCTACTTTCCCGGATTTTCCTTCTTTTACCTTAAATCGACTGAGTTCTGCTTTCAACATCTGAAATCCTCCCGTTTTTCTTTTAGTTTACTCTCGTTATGATCATATATCAATAATAAATACTGCTTGACTATCTAGTTTTCATTACTATATAATAAGTACATCGAGGTGATTATATGACAATTGATACAAATGATATTTTAAACAGCATACTGGAAAGTCTGTCCCGGATCGACTACATTCATCCCGAGGATATTCCGAATATCGACTTATATATGGATCAGGTGACCACATTTATGGATACTCAGCTTTCTTCAACCAAGCGCTACGCAGATGACAAGATTCTGACCAAGACCATGATCAACAATTACGCGAAGAACAATCTGCTTCCGCCGCCTGTTAAGAAGAAATATTCCAAGGATCATCTGCTCCTTCTGATTTTTATTTACTATTTTAAAAGTATTCTTTCCATCAAGGATATCGAGACACTGTTAAAGCCGATGACAGATGCCGGCTTTGGTCAGGATTCTGACAAGGATACTTCCAGCCTTGCAGATATGTACCAGCAGATCTGCACCATGTGCAAAGGCCAGCTTGAACCGCTCAAAGAAAATATTTCTTCTGCCTGGGAGACTGCCGGAGAGACATTTTCCGAGATTCCTGATACCAGCAAAGATACTTTTCAGATTCTGGCATTTATCTGCAGCCTGAGTTTTGACGTATACGTAAAAAAAATGATGATTGAAAAACTAATCGATACGTTTTCCAGCGAAGATTCTTCCCATAAGAAATAAAAATACCCGGCTATACTGGCCGGGCATTTTTATTTCTTCACATCTTTTATTTTTCCATCCGCTCAAACACCATATCGTATCCGTCATTTCCATAATTCAATGACCGGTTCACACGACTGATCGTTGCTGTGGATGCGCCTGTCTTCTCTGCAATCTCCAGATATGTCTTCTGCTCTCTTAACATCTTTGCCACTTCAAATCTCTGGGAAAGTGAGAGCAATTCATTGATGGTACAAATATCTTCAAAGAATGTATAACACTCCTCTTTGTCCTTCAGACTCAAGATTGCATCAAACAGGTAATCTACTGCTTCTGTTCTGATTTTTTTACTCATCTCTTACCTCTCCTTTGTCAGTCAGGTCACTACTTTTACATTTTATCACACTAAATTTTTAAAGTCCACTTTTTTATAGAGATTTTAGAGATTCAGACAATTTTCAATTTTTTAAAGAAATATTACGATTCTTTATAATTATTCAAAAATTCCTTTAATTTATTAAAATCTGTTGTCACCACCAGCTCTTCCGGGAACTTGCAAAATTCCAAAACTTCCTTTATATAGCTGAAATTTCCAGCATCCACGTCAATGTGAGCATCACTTCCCGTTGTCACACAAACTTCATATTGTTTGCATAATTCTAACATTTGCAGCACATTTTCCCTGGTATTTTTTCTGAATCCATCCGGTCTTAAGGAACTGTTATTGATCTCCAAAAGCGTCTTTGTCTCCTTTGCAGTTTGAACCAGCACTTCATAATCTACCGGAAATCTGCCGTCATCCGGATGCCCGATAATATCAACATACGGCTTTTTCATGACTGCCGTATAAGCTTTCGTATTTTCTTCTCTGGTATGATCAAGTCCATAACATGGAGAATGAATCGATGCGATCACAATGTCCAGATTTCTGCAGAGAGATTCTGAAAGATCCAGATCTCCGTCCGGATTCATAATGTTGAGCTCCGTTCCAAGAAGCAGTTTCACACCATGCATTTCGCGCGGGATCACATTAAAATTCCGAAAATAAATCTCCTGACAAGATCCCGGCATTTGAGGTGCATGTTCTGTCAAAGATAATACTTCCAGTCCATTTTTTGATGCTGCATATGCCATTTCTTTCAAAGAACTGTATGCATGTCCGCTTGCAATTGTATGTGCGTGTGTATCTGCGATCAATCTCATAATTTATCCACTCCATTTCTTTTGATTTTTTATTCAGTATACCACATTTTGTTCTGAATACAATTTTTCATCATGGATACACTAAATCCGAGGTGATAATTTTGGATAAAGAAACACAAAAAGAAATGAAAAAAAATCAAGAACTGATTGACCATTATGATTATTTAAAAAATGCCGCTTCCTCCACAGACTGCACCGGACTGATCCCGGCGCTGCCCGAATCCGAGGACGAGCTTGATGCCTACAATGATGTTTATCAATATCAGACTCCACTCGTCAAACCAAAATCATAGAGGGAGCACACCCGGTTACTGTTCAGTAACACACCCACTCTCCAATCACGATAATTTGACAAAAAACGTTGTTCTTCGTCAAACAAAATGCTATAATGTCTTTATCGTAGGTAAAACGAGTCACAACAAGTGATACAAAGGAGAGATATAAATAATGAAATGCCCAAAATGTGGAAAGGATGTCATTTTACAGAAAAAGCAAGTAGGGGTTGATGAAAATGGCAATCCGGTTTTAAACGAATACGCAATCTGCAAAGACTGCAAAAAACAATGGAATCTTGACAAACAACGTGCAAAAAAATCGGCTCCTAAACCGGCTGCTTCTGTAGCAAAACATACAGAAGCAGCTCCAAAGCAGGAGGCGCCAAAAGCACCTGTAGAAAAAACAGAAGAAACAAAAGCAACAGAACAAAAGAAAATCGCTGAGCACACAGACGAGCAAAAACATCCTGTACAGAAAAAGAAGCGTCCAGCTTCCGAAAGACCTGTTTCTGAGCATTCCGAAAGACCGAAAAAGAAACGTCCGGTCTCTGATCATTCTGAAGAAGCGCCTCGGAAAAAACGTCCTGATTCCGAAGCTTCTGATGCTGTACCTAAGAAAAAACGCCCGACTCCTGCAGATTCAAAAACAAGAGTGATTTCTGTTCCGGAAGAATTCAAACAGGAACCTTCCGAAGAAGGGCAGCGTTACGGTAATATTCCTTCTGAAAAAGTACGTGCAAAACGTGAACGTGCAGTGAAAAAAAGTTACGAGGATATGCTTGCATCTGATCCGGACAGAAAGTCTGTACACAAACGCAAGCCGGCTCCGAAGCCAGTAGAAGAACCGGAAGAAATCGAAGACGAGGAAGAATATGAGGATGATTACATCACTCCAAGATTCCGGGTACTCCGTGTGATTTTCGGACTTCTTTCTATCGTAGCGTTTGGTTTCTTTACATACAAAGGAGTGATCAGCGGACTGGACAGCATTACCTCCGGAAGTAATTCCAACATTGGTACTTTCTATGTCATCATGGCACTTTGCATGCTGATCTCCGGACTGCTTCTTCTCATTCTTCAGAAGAGCAATACGATTTTTGCATTCCTGCTCCCGATGCTCTTTTATATCGGATGCAGCGTGATCGGTTTCCTGAAACATGGTGATGACAAGATGCTCTTATACAGTGCGATCGCATGTGTTGTACTTGCAGTGATCTTCCTGATCCTGACGATCTTGTCCAGACGTGACACTGAGGAAGACGAAGACTTTGATGATTATGATGATCCATTCGAAGAGGACCACGATAACTACTAATTTTAAATTATAATTTTATGCCGGTCTGATTTCATTCAGACCGGTTTTTTTCACGCTTCTTTTTTTCCGGCATATACTTTTAGTAACATCTTTAAAAACTATGGAGTGCTTATGAAAAAAAGAATTCTCACATTTCTTCTTGCCGCATCCATGATCCTGCTTACGGGATGCCACTCTTCAAACAACAGTACCCCGACCGGCGGCAATCCGGATTCTTCCAAAGAGGAATTGACAAAACTCACCTTAAATGAAGTTGCACACTCGATTTTCTATGCCCCTATGTATGTTGCCATCGAAAAAGATTATTTCCGGCAAGAGGGCATTGAACTGGAGCTCGTCACAGGATTTGGAGCCGACAAAACGATGACTGCTGTACTTTCTGGTGAAGCAGATATCGGATTTATGGGGTCGGAAGCTTCCATTTACACGTATAACGAAGGCGCTTCTGACTTTGTTGTAAACTTTGCCCAGCTCACCCAGCGCGCAGGCAATTTTCTTGTTGCCAGAGAAGAGATGCCCGATTTTGAGTGGACAGATTTAAAAGGAAGCACTGTACTTGGCGGACGAAAGGGCGGAATGCCGGAAATGGTTTTTGAATATATCTTAAAGCAACACGGTATGGATCCGAAAACCGATCTGAACATTGTACAAAACATTGATTTTGGTTCCACTGCCGCCGCATTCTCAGAAGGTCAGGCCGACTATACCGTAGAATTTGAACCCGGAGCCACATCCCTGGAAACAGGCCAGAAAGGATATGTGGTCGCTTCTCTCGGAACCGACAGCGGATACATTCCTTATACCGCCTTCAGTGCCCGCAAAAGCTATATCAGTGAACATTCAGATACTATTCAGGGATTTGTAAATGCCCTGCAAAAGGGAATGGACTACGTACAGACACATTCTCCGGAAGAGATTGCCAAAATCATTGAACCGCAATTCCCGGAAACAGACCTTTCCACGATCACAACCATCGTATCCCGCTATTATGAGCAGGATTCCTGGAAAGAAAATCTGATCTTTGAACGTGACAGCTTTGAACTGCTCCAGGATATCCTGGAAAGCGCCGGCGAGCTGAAGGCCCGCGCTCCTTATGAAAAACTGGTCACAACTGATTTTGCAGAAAATGCCGGACAAAATTAGTGCTTCACAATTTCTTTTGGTTTTATTAACATTAGATTCAAATTTATATCACATTTTTTACACAATTTCTTTTTATACTATAATTGTTCAAAAGAACAGAACACTTTTTCATAAACTTTTTCCCCCTTTGAGTCACAGAAATGTGGCTCTTTCCTTTTGTCCTTTTATTCTTGCATCTTCTCTGATGCAGTGTTACTCTATAGTTAATAACTTTTCAGGAGGGAACACCATGATCGATAAGAAACTCATCCCTGTCAAAGGATTAAAAAAAGAACCCTTTTCAGGTTCTCATTTTGGAATGCGCTATTATTTTTGTGCTGACGATACAAAAGAAAACTTTCTCGTATTTGTATATCCGGAGCCATGGTCATTTGAAAAGACACCAGACGAACAAAAAACACAGAATACATTTCCCATGACCGAGGATGGAATGGATGCTGCGATTTCCTGGCTTTTGGAGCAGTACGATGCACGCAGGGATTTCTGGAACTCTGTTTCCAAAAACACGATGCATCTCGTCAATCAGACTTCCTAATTCTAAAAAATCTATAAGCTCCTTTTTATACTTTCATTACATTTAATTAAGATATTTTTTCACTTCTTGTCACATCTCATTCACAATTCACTGGTATTCTATATCTATCAACAAAAACAGAAGACGATGGCTGCACATGCAGCGCATCTGTGGTCATTGGACTTCGCCCAGATATTTATTTTTGACATTACCTAATTTTAGATAAATTTTCCCTTTTCTCAAGGCTGCACAGGATGAAAGTCCTGATGCAGCCCCTTTTCATATTACCGGATATATCCTTCCCGGTATGCCTTCTGTTTATTTGCCTCATACAGCTCTGCAAATACAGTCTCATAATAAGGTCTTACAAAAAATAATCCTGCCAGTCCAAATGAAATCTTTTCTAAAATAAACCAGCCGATAAATGAAAGATCTAATACGAATACATCCATTTTCTGCCCCATCATCATGCGGCGGCTGATCTGAAATGCCTCTTCTCTTGGCATTGTCGGATTCTCTGCCAGAATATATGGAATCATCCGATATTCATAGTGCTTGATAATCCCCGGCACGACAAGCAAAAGTGTCCAAAGTGCAGTATACAGATCTTTCAAAAAGATGGTCAATGCGATGTTTCCGTAATTTCCATTCTGAAATCCGAAAAAGATAGTTCCCGCAGACGGATTCTCTCTCCTGTTCTGAATAAAGAAACGAATGCCGCCTACATAGACCACGTTTCCCACAACAATCTTGATCAGAAGCAGTACCAATGCAATAAACAATGAAAAAACGGACCATAATACTCCAAACCAGTATCCCAACCCATCAAACAGACTTGACAACCAGCCCTGATATCCATAAGCAGGAAGAATATCGGTGTAATCTCTGATCTTCAACATGATCTCTTTTTTCGGTCCATCCGGTTCCATCATCAGCACAAGTGTCAAAATCAATGCCATGCCTACGCACATCCAGTAATTTTTATAAAAATTCATCTTTGCATTGTTTTTCAGCTGTCCTCTTGTCCAGTTCGGCATCTTTTTTCCTCCATTTCCGGCTCACTGTTTTGTTCTGTGGCCTGTTTTTTATTATACTTCTGAATGAAAGGAAAATCTACCGAATCCTTTGATATTCCGGAAAATACTTTTCAAAGCTCTTCTGCAGGCAGTCCCTTGTTTCTTTTTCCATCTGGCGATAGCGCTTCATCAGGGACTTTCCTTTTTCTGTCACCGTACATTTTCCACCACTTTTTCCGCCGTGCCTGCGCTCCAACAACTCATAGCCCAGTTCTTTTTCTGCCCGGTTGATGATCTTCCAGCCTTTGCTGTAGGACATTCCCATTTCCCCACAGGCATCCTTCATGGACTCCGTCACCAGAATGTGCTCCATCAAAATGACCAGTCCCGGTCCAAATACCAGATCTTCCTGATATATTTTAATTTTTAATGTCGGATGAAACATCTCTCACATCCTCCTATTCTTCTAAAAGCAAAATTCGTTTCGGGTCCACCTGTACCCACTGCGGGATCTGTGTCTGTTCCCGCTCCATCTTCATCCACATATTTTCTTTCGGATTTTCTCTGTTTCGAAATAAAATCGTCCACTCAAACGGCGCGCGTACCTCGCGGTCCACAGCCACCGGAATTTTATTCTCACTATCATGTGACGAAGCATCCGCCGGATGAAAATCATGCGCCCGAATTCCTACATGGGTGATTTTTTCTGAAACTTTCCGGTCTACCGTCAATTCCACACCCCAATCCATTGCATACACTTTATGCATTCCACACTTTTTTGCTCTCGAAATATTTTTACATCCTGTCAGCCTCGCTGCAATAACACGCTCCGGCTGTTCAAACAGTTCTTTCGTATCTTTTGAAACCAGAATTTCGCCCTGCCCCATCACCATCGTTCTGTCACACAACTTGTATATTTCATCCCGGTCATGACTTACAATGATTGTCGTTTTTCCAAACTCCCGGAGATGTTGTTTCAACTCAAACTGGAGTTCTTCTTTTAAGTAACTGTCCAGTGCAGAAAACGGCTCGTCCAAAAGGAGCAGTTCCGGTTCACAAGCCAGTATCCTCGCCAGGGCCACTCTCTGCTGCTGTCCTCCAGAAAGACGGGCGGGATAGCCGGATGCCAGCTCTGACAGATGAAATTTTTCCATCATTTCCATTGCCCGCTCTCTTTTCGCCGCCTTTTTTCCCTGGATTCCTGCTTCAATATTTTGAAACACTGTCATATTGGGAAATAAGGCATAACTCTGAAACAAATATCCCACACTGCGTTTTCTGGGCGGCAGATTTACTTTATGACCTCTGTGAAACAATTCCCGTTTTCCCAGGCAGATTTTTCCCGAATCGGGTGTCTCGATTCCGGCAATCGCTTTGAATGTCATACTTTTTCCGCAGCCTGAAGCTCCCAGAATCCCGATACATCCGCCTTCTGCCTGAAATTGTATATGCAGGGGAAAGTTCTTGAGTTTTTTCTCAAAATTCACTTCTAATACGTTCATCTGTACTACCTCCGGCTAAATTTCTGAAATCCGTGCGTGACTGCATTCATTCCTGTCACTACCAGGAATGAAATGATCACCAGAATCCACACATACTGATACGCTTCTTCCATATTTCCGGCTGACACCGCGGAATAGACTGCAAGCGGAAGCGTTCTGGTCTCTCCTGCAATATTTCCTGCGATCATAGCGGTTGCTCCAAACTCTCCTAATCCTCTTGCAAATGCAAGGATTCCGCCTGACAAAATTCCGGACATAGCGTTTGGAAACCATACTTTCCAGAAAATGCACCATTCGGACATCCCAAGCGTCCTGCCTGCATAAAGGAGGTTTTCATCTACCTGCTGCAGCGCTCCTCTTGCCGAACGGTACATCAAAGGGAACGAAATCGCCACTGCTGCCAATACTGTTGCCTGCCATGAAAATGCAATCTTTGTCCCGAAAAATTCCAGAAAAAATCTCCCCACCGGGCGTTTTACCCCAAAGATGTACAACAGGAAAAATCCTGCCACCGTAGGCGGCAGGACAAGAGGAAGCGTCAGAATACCGTCACAGACCAGCTGCAGCTTTCTGCTGCGGATACGCTCCACGCCATATGCGGCTGCCAGTCCCAGAAAAAAAGTGATCACAATGGACACAGAAGCCGTTTTCATAGAAACAATGATCGGTGAAATCTCCATGTGCTCTCCTTCCCCAGTTACTCTGCATTCTTCTGAAAACCGTAGGATTCAAATACTTTCAGTGCCTCTTCGGACTGTAAAAACTCTACAAATTTTTCCGCTGCATCTTTATGCTTCGATGCGCTTACCACGCCGACCGGATAAATTGCAGGCTCTGCCAGACTGTCTTTCGGTGCTTCTGCCACTACTTTCACCTTATCTGTAGTCGCTGCATCTGTCGCATACACGATTCCGGCGTCTGCACTGCCCTCTTCTACCCATTTTAAAACTTCTGTAACATTGGTTCCGAGACTTGCCTTTGCAGACACTGTATCCCAGATTCCCAGATTGGTCAGCACTTCTTTCGAATACTGTCCTACCGGAACACTTTCCGGATCTCCGATTGCGATCACATTTGCTTTGGTAATATCCTCAAAGTTCTGCAGATCCAGCGTAGAATCTGCTGCTGTGATCAGTACGATCTGATTCTGAAGAAGATCTACCACAGAGTCCTTCTCCACCAATCCCTGCTCCGTCAGCGCATTCATCTGCTTCGTCGCCGCTGACATAAAGACATCTGCCTCAATCCCCTCTTCGATCTGTGTCTGTAATTTTCCCGAACTGTCATAGGTGCCTTTTACGGTAATATTCGGATTTTCCTTTTCAAACATAGGAAGCAGTTCTTCTTCATAAGAATATTCCAGACTCGCTGCAGCAGCCACCAGTAATTCTACCGGTTTTTCCTCCTGCTTTGTTTCTTTTGTCTGTTCTTCTGTTTTTACTTCTCCGCATCCTGCAAGCAGGGAACCTGTCAATGCTGCCAGTGCCAGAATACTCCAGATTTTTCTTCGTTTCATCTCATACCTCCTCGTTTTGTGTTTTTCTTTTATTATACATCAAGTTATTTTCAAAAACAACTTGATGTGTAAATCGTGCAGGCGTTGAATTTCCTGAGAAATCAGCGCCTGCTCATTTCTTCTTTATTTCTTTTTCTTTTCATACGGTGTTCCATGAAGAGGCAATTTCGTCTGAAACTCCCCAGTCAGTTTATAATAAGCTCCTGTAATTGCCGGAGCCGTTGGAATGGATGTGATCTCTCCAATTCCAATCGCTCCATATCCCGGTTCCACTCCCGGTTTTTCCACGATCAGTGACTGGATTTCTGGTACTTTATCTGCCCGGAACAATCCCAGTGTTCCAAATCTGGAAACCGGACGCCCTTCCTTGATCTCATACTGTTCTGTCAGTGCATATCCCATTCCCATGACAACACCGCCCTCAATCTGGCCTTCCACACTGATTGGATTTACGGCTTTCCCCACATCATGGGCTGCCACCATTTTCTGAATCGTTCCATCTTCATTCAAAATACAAACCTGTGTTGCATATCCATATGCCACATGAGAAACCGGATTCGGAACATCACTGCCCATTTTATCAGTCTTTGCAAGATATTCTCCGCAGTATTCCTTTCCTTCCAGTTCCTGAAGTGAATGTGTCTTTAAATCTTCACACAATTTTTCACAGGCCCGTTTTGCCGCCTCTCCTGTAATCAACGTCTGCCTGGAACCGGATGTCGTTCCGGAATCCGGGGAATCGGATGTGTTTGCCGGACAGTACCTAATCTGTTCCACCGGAATCTGCGCAGTCTGTGACACCACCTGTGTCAGGACTGTTCCAAGTCCCTGACCGATACAGGAAGCTCCCGCATGAATCTGTACCATTTTATCCTGCACCAACAGACGGCATCTTCCCCAGTCCGGCAGTCCCACGCCTACACCGGCATTTTTCATCGCACAGGCGATCCCCGCATACGGCGCCTGTTCATAAATCTCTTTGACAGCCTCCAGTGTCTCTGCAATTCCTGTAGAGGCATCTGCGATCTGTCCGTTTGGAAGCACCTGTCCGGGCCGCACCGCATTCCGATATCGAATCTCCCATGGAGAGATTCCCACCATCTCCGCCAGCAGATCCAGATTCCGTTCTGCTCCAAAACAGGTCTGTGTCACGCCGAATCCGCGAAATGCTCCAGCCGGCGGATTGTTGGTATACACGGCTTTTCCGTCAATGTCAATGGTCTGGAAATTGTAAGGCCCTGCCGCATGGGTACAGGCTCTTTGCAGAACCGGTCCGCCCAGAGATGCATACGCACCTGTATCCGATACAACTACAGCTTTCATTGCAGTCAGATATCCGTTCTCATCACATGCTGTGGTAATATCCATCCACATCGGATGCCGTTTGGGATGCACGGTGATACTTTCCTGTCTGGACAGCTTTACTTTAACCGGACGCTTTGTCAGGTATGCCACCAGTGCGGCATGATGCTGTACACTGACATCCTCTTTTCCACCAAATCCGCCGCCTACCAGCTTGTTTTCCACAATCACTTTTTCCGGCGGAAGTCCAAGCATCATACTGCATTCGTGCTGGGTATCGTAGGTTCCCTGATCCGAAGAATAGATAAATACTCCGTCATCAAACGGCATGGCCACTGCACACTCCGGCTCCAAAAAGGCATGTTCCGTCCACGGAGTTTCATAATGTCTGGTCACTTTATATTTCGAGTTGGCGATCACTTCTTCTGCATTTCCTCTGACCAGATGCTCATGGGCGAGTACATTTCCATCCGGCTGGATTCCCGGATGAATGCGGGGTGCGTCCTCTTTTAATGCTTCAAACGGATCCAGCACCGGTTGCAGCACTTCGTAATCCACCTTTACCAATGCCTTTGCACGTTCCAGAATCTCCGGTGTCTCTGCTGCGATCAGACAAATGGCATCTCCCAGATAATGTGTCACATGTCCGACCAGGATCATTGTATCCCAGTCCGGTTTCAGATGTCCCACCTTCACAGAACCCGGAATATCATCCGCCGTATATACTCCGATCACACCTTCTAATTCCAATACCTTCTCTGTATGGATCGCCAGCACTTTTGCTCTTGGATATTCGGAGCGCACCGCACTGGCATAGATCATATCATCCAGATACACATCATCCGGATACTGCCCGGTTCCAAGAACTTTCTCCTTTGCATCCACACGCAGGATCGGTGCCCCGACAGAGACCACGCCGCTGTTCTCTTTGGCCGGAAGATCTTCCCGAAACATCTTTGCTGAGAGCAGGATCGCCTCGATGATCTTTTGATATCCGGTACAGCGGCAGATATTATTCCGAATGGCTGCCGCCGCCTCAACACGGCTCGGATCCGGATTCTGATCCAGAAGCCCCTTGGCGCACATCACCATACCCGGTATACAAAATCCGCACTGCACAGCGCCGACCTTTGCAAATGCATATGCATAAACTTCTTTCTCCCGTTCACTCAGCCCTTCCACTGTGACTACAGTTTTTCCCTGCAGCTTGGAAAGCATTGGAATACATGCCCTTGTGGCTTTTCCATCCACCAGCACCGTGCAGGTTCCGCATGCGCCCTGGCTGCATCCATCCTTTACTGAAGTAAGCCTTAAATCATCCCGAAGAAACCGCATCAGCTTCGTATCCTGCTCCACCTCATAATCTTTTCCATTTACATGAACCATCAGCATATGAAAACCTCCTTTGGGGTACTCCCCGTTTTATTCCGTCATGTCTTCTCTCCTGTCAATGTCTTTTAATTCTTCCGGCGCACACTCCACGATCCGGATCTTCTCTTCATATTGCTTCATCAGCTGTCTGCCTCCCGTATCCCCGGTCAGATGCATAAGCTCCTGAAAATACGTGCTTCCCCACAATACCGGATTTCCGCGCATTCCATCATATCCGGCACAGACAATGCTGTTTTTATGAAGGCATCCCTCTTTTAAAATCTTCTGGATTGTAGCAGCCTGGATTCCCGGCTGATCACAGACCAGAAACAACACACCCTCCAGGTCTGGATTTTGTGAGAGCAGTTCCTGCAGCGCCAAACTGACAGAATGTGAAATTCCCTGTTCCGGCTGTCTGTTCTCTACAATATAGATCCCCAGGCGCTGCGCTTCTTCTGCCAGTGCTTCCCTTGCGGTCACGACCACCCTGGAAAGTCCCGAAAATGCTTCCAGCATCTCAAGTGCATACCGATAAAGCGGGATTCCCTGAAATTTTTCCGACAATTTGTCACTTCCAAACCGTTTTGCTTCCCCTGCTGCCAGAAGTGCCACTCCATAATTTCCATAGATCTGTCCAAACAAAGATACCGCTTCCAGCACACCGCCTCCGACTGCCCTTGCTTTGTCCGAGATCGTACCACAATGCTCTGGTTCGCATCTGGCATCAATGTCTCCGATCTTCAATCCTTCTGTGACCTGTACATCCTTCTGGAGCATTCCGCGGACAATTCCGCTCATCTTTGCATAGACCGGCTGCTTCCCGGTCCTGGCAACAAGCTGGCCTTTTTCTACGGTATCTCCGATTTCTGCCACAGGCTCCATGATTCCATCTGCACTGGCACGGATCAGACGCTCGGTTGTAAAGCCGCCTATATTTCCCGGAACTCCGGTATTTGGGATTGCTTCTTTTTCCCAGATCACACTTCCCAGTGTATGTCCTCTTTTTGTCTCGATGACACAGTGACAGTCTTTTCCTGCGTAAAATCCCGGTCCTACACCGATGACAAACGGCGCGTCCGTGATCCGGGTTCCCAGATTCTTCTTTGCCAGGATTGCATCCACTACTACATCCGGATGAAACGACCTGATAATATCTGCTTCTGGATCCACCAGTACCGGAATCTCTCCTCTTTGTAAGATCCTGTCTGCTTCTGCAGCATCCTTTACCAGCACCCCTTTTAAATCTTCCACCTCTGCCTCGTTTTCGTAAACTGCTCTGGAGAGCGCCACGCTTCGCCGCACGGTCAGCGGAACCGCAATCTCTGTCATCACGATCTGATGTCCTGCATGGTATAAGCGAGAGGCAATTCCTGTTGCCAGATCTCCTGCTCCTTTGATTACAATCTTCATTTTGCTTCCTGCCTTCCTTCTGCTGTCACTGTCACATCTGCAAACCCGCGTTTTTCCAATTCCCGGCAGATTTCCTGCGCAAACTGTCTTCTTCGCCTGGTGTCTGCTTTATTTAAAATCACCTGATACCGCATGGTTTCTTTGACATTCTTTTTCCCGCCGCGGCTTTCAAGTGCCAGCCGCGCAATATCCAATGCTGATATCGGGTCTGTTATCTTCTTCTCCAAAATTTCTGCTGCCAGCCCGGGACGAAAACACGCCTCCCGAAAGGTCTTTCCCACTGCGTCCAGACCGTAAACTGCCAGCACCCGTGTACTTTTTTGATAGATGACCGGCTCCCACGACTCCGGTACTTTACAGGGAAGCCTTCTGGCTCCGTCTGCCTCGATCAAAAACAAATCCGGACCATACTTTCTCACCTCATCCAGAAGCGCTTCTGAAACACCTCTGACCTTTTCCGGATGATCATCCTGTTCTCCAAACCACACCTGATGAGTCTGCCCCCATCTTTGTGCAATGCGCTCTGCATCCGCACCGAGTAAAAACTGCGGTTCTTTTTTCATCCGTGTGGTCGTTGTCACTGCCACATTTTTCTGTCTTTTTTCCATTTCATCCGTAAGCCTGCGGATTGTAGTTGTTTTTCCTCCTGCTCCGACTACAGAGATCACTTCTTTTGCTGTCTCTGTAATCTGCAGTCCATCTAAGAGGGACTTCTTGATCTGTAGATTTCCGCTTTCCCATTTCCATATACTTGTCATGTCTGTTTGCTGTCTCTTTCTTTTTTTAGGGCTTCTTCATCAGAAGCCCCTTTCACTTTACCGAAATCCTACAGATCCTGCAACCTTTGATTTTACCGAATCAAATAAGAGTAATCCCTGCACACAGTTTCAATCATGCATCCCAGTCCATCCGGAAGACCTGCCGGTTTCTCCGGTTCCCAGATAAAGTTCTTTCCAAAGAAGCGCACCTTACAGCGTCGAGTCTCTTGATTCAGAACTGCAAATCCTTGATTCTTGCTGTTTTCCATATCTGCTTCTGTTGCGAAAAGTGTGAATTTATCCAGATATGGAGCGCTGGAATATGGACAGAAACTCTTACAGTTGCCGCACTCATTACACAGATAATCTACATGGATGATCTGGTGTTTTTCCATCCCCGGTACCTGAATGGCAATGTTTGCACGGTTTGGACAGACTTCTACGCAGTTTTCACAGATTGTCGAGCATCCCAGGCATCTGCCTGCCTCTTTTGTCTCTTTCTGTTCCTCTTTTAATACCCCTCTCTTGGCATAGACCTTTTCTTCCTCTGCCAGTTTATCAAAATCACGCGCCAACACTTCTCCTGCAATTGCCTCAGCCACTTTTCGTCCGTCCCGGATCGCCTCTACAACTGTTGCCGGTCCATACAGACCATCGCCTGCTGCATAGACATTGTCATCACTGGTTTTTAATGTCTTTTCATCGACATATAATCTTCCCTTTTCCGATACTGCCAGACCGTTTGCCTGATACCAGTCTGTCGGCACTTTTTCTCCAACTGCAGCGATCACCGTATCTGCCGGAACCCAAACTGTCTCCCCGGTCTCTGTCACTCCTCTTCTGCCCGATGCATCATAATCGGAAAGCTGCATCACTTTGCAGAGAAGCTGGCCGTTTTCCAGTTTTACAGGAGACAATAACTCTTTGAATTCCACTCCATCTTCCAGGGCCATCACCAGTTCTTCTTCATCCGCCGGCATATACCGTCTCGTTCTTCTGTAAATCAGATAAACATGCTCCACGCCTGCGTTTCGTTTTGCCGCTCTTGCAGTATCCATGGCTGTGTTTCCGCCTCCGATAACAACCACATGTTTTCCAAGTGAAACCTTACCGTCTGTCTGTTTAAATTCTGCCAGAAATTCCAGTGCATTTTTCGGCATTCCGCTTTCCAGCTTTAAGCTTCCCTGAACCGGAGCTCCCACTGCCAGTACGATCTTTGTATATCCCTGCTTTTTCAGTTCTTCCAAAGATTCCACCTTTGTATTGCAGCGGATGTCCACCTGCATCTTTCTTAAGATTTCCGCATCTTTTTCAATGGCATCCTCCGAAATACGAAATGGCGGGATCACGTGACGTACTACGCCTCCTAAAGATTCTTTTGCCTCAAATAGCGTAACTTCCATACCACCTTTTCTGAGGAAGTATGCAGCCGCCATTCCTGCCGGGCCGCCTCCGATGACTGCCGCTTTTTCTGCTTTTGTCACTGCCGGCACCGGAAGTTTTTCAAGCAGCGCCTCATATCCATTTTCTGCCGCTTTTAATTTCATCTCCCGGATATGAACAGGTGTCTCATAAAAGTTTCTGGTACATTTGCTCATACAGTTATGTGCACAGATCGTTCCTGTAATAAACGGAAGCGGGTTCTTCTCTGTGATCACTTCCATTGCTTCCTCATACTTTTCTTCTCCCACAAGCTGCAGATACGTTGTGATATCCTGATGGATCGGGCATCCCTCTTTACACGGCGCCACGAAACAATCCATGAGCGGAACTTCTTTTTTCATCTTTCTTGACGGCAAAGGCTTCATTGCCTTCACATGATGCGGGTCTTTCACCGCTTCTTCTGCAAGTTTTCCTGCAGATTCTGCGTCCACTTTTTCAAACGGAGCATTCTCCTTGTCCAGAAGCTTTGCCATCTGTGTCAGCCTCTGATAACCGCCCGGTTTCAAAAGAGTCGTTGCCACAGTAACTGGCCAGATGCCTGCATCCACAATTCTTTCTATATTATAGTAATCCGCTCCTCCGGAATAGGAAATACGAAGCCTTCCGTCAAATTCTTTTGCCAGTTTTGCTGCCAGTGAAATGGACAACGGATACAAGGATTTTCCTGACATATACATCTCTTCGCTTGGAAGCTCATTCTGTTTCACATCCACAGGGAACGTATTGGTGATCTTCACACCAAACTCCAGATTTCTCTCTTTCGCCGTATTCATCAGGCGTGTCAGCATCGGAACTGCATCTTCATACTGCAGGTCATCCTTAAAGTGGAAGTCTCCAAACTGTATGTAATCATATCCCATCTCATCCATGGTCTTTCTCGCAAACTCATATCCAAGCAGTGTCGGATTGCATTTTACAAAGGTATGGAATCCTTTTTCCGTAAGCAGATACATGGCGATCCGTTCAATCTCCTGCGGAGGACATCCATGCAGTGTGGAAAGTGTCACGGAATTGCAGATTTCCGGCGGGATCTGCTCGATATCTTCTGTTGTCACGTGCTCAAACCAATCCGCATGTTCCAGTAAATATGCCTTGCAGTGCTTGAAAATTTCTGTATCTTCTGCGTGTTTCATGGAATTCAGGAAGGTATCCACCTTCGGGGACTGGATGCCTGCCAGATCATATCCCACACTGACATTAAACTGAAATCCATTCATATCTCCAAGTCCAAACTCTCTGGCGATCACTTTCAATAAGAACCAGGCTTTGATATACTCTTCCATTGCCTGCGGTACTGTCAGCTCTGTGGACCACTCGCAGTTATATCCTTCATCATCCGCCTTGATACACGGACGGTTGATGCATGCCGCCAGCTCTTCTCCATCCATGATCTGTACGGTCTTCAATTCAAAGAAACGACTGCCGGCATAGTAGGCTGCCACAATATTCTGTGTCATCTGCGTATGCGGACCGGCTGCCGGTCCAATCGGCGTCTCCAGAGTACGCCCGAACATCGTCCGGTTATGTGTTCCATCTGCCCGGTACGCATGATGCTGTCCGAACACGGTTCCTCTTTTTTTCTTTTCCTGTAATACCCAGTCTACCAACTGTTCAAATGACATCGGTGTCATAACTTCACTCATCCTCATGCCCTCCCTATGCGTTGATCCTCTCAGCCAGCTCTTTTGCCGCCTGTCTGCAGTCTGCCATCACTTTTGCTTCATCTATAAATACAAGTTCTCTGTCTTTCATCAATACTTTTCCATTCGCCACTGTAGTTACTACCTGTTTTCCAGTCATACCGAATAAAATGTGGCTGTTTGTATTGTCCCCGTTCATCGGTGTCAGCGGATCATAATCCACAACAATCACATCTGCTGCAGCTCCTTCTTTCAATACACCAAGCTTCTGCGGGAAATAACGCTCTGCAATTTTGACATTTCCGTCAAAAAGCATCTGCGGAACCTCTCCCCATGCGGCATTCGGATCACACAGATGATGCTTGTGCAGTACGTTTGCCACTTTGTAAGACTCTGTCATATCATGAGTATATCCGTCTGTTCCAAGTCCGGTCAGGATCCCTCTGTGCACCAGTTCCATCGTCGGCGGACATCCGCAGGCATTGCCCATGTTGGATTCCGGATTGTGTACCACCATTGTGTTCGTCTCTTTGATCAGATCCATCTCATGACCGTTGATATAAATGCAATGTCCAAGCAGTGTCTTTTCTCCCAGGATTCCCCAGTCCATCAGACGATCCACGATCCGCTTCCCATAATGTTTCAGACAATGATGCAGATCTTCGATCCCTTCTGCCACATGGATATGATATCCCACGCCGTCCGGCTTGTTCGCTGCAGCCAGCTCCATCGTCTCATCAGAAATCGTAAACTGTGCATGCATTCCCATCATGCCCGCGATCATGCCGGTATCCTCTTTTTGTGCATGACTGATAAACTCTGCATTTTCCATAACGGAATCTCTTGCCTTATCCTTCCCGTCACGATCCGAGATCTCATAGCATAAACAGGAGCGGACTCCGGTTTCTTTCGCAGCTCTTTCAATCTCATATAAAGAACCACGGATGGAACCAAAGCTTGCATGATGGTCAAATACCGTTGTCACACCATTTTTAATCGAATCAATATATGTAGCCTTGGCGCTTAAATATGTATCCTGCAGTGTCAAATTCCGGTCAATCGTCCACCACATCCCATCCAGAATATCCAAAAATCCTTTTGGGTCATATCCTTTGACAGACAGTCCTCTTGCGAATGCACTGTAAATATGTTCGTGTGCATTGATAAAGGCAGGCATGATCACCTTGCCCTTTGCATCCAAAAACTCCGCGTCCGGATACGCCGCCTTCACTTCCGAAAGCGTACCGGCCATCACGATTTTTGTACCGTCAATCACCACTGCCCCGCATTCCAGATATGGATTGTCCGCATCTCTTGTGATCATCCTGCCGTTTCCTAAAATAAGCATACTAACCTCTCCTTTTCTTTTTTGAAAGTCTTTTATTTTTGTACATATCTTCCAGAACTGTCTTTGTTGTTTATAGAATACCATCAAAACTGCACAAACGCAACACGATTCTAAAACTTTTTTAGGCATTCTAAAACTTTTTTAGAAAAACTATTGATTTTATGGATTTTTATGATATTATGAGTTTAGAAGCAGTCGTTTTTGACAGATTTTACCAATGTTTTTCACGAAGGGAGGGATGACTATGGATCATACACTCAAGCTTCTAAAGCAAATGGCACATGGTATTGCAAAACAGTTCGGAACTTCCTGTGAAGTTGTCATTCATGATCTGAACAAGAATCTGGAGACCTCCATCGTCCACATTGAAAACGGGCAGGTGACAAACCGCAAGTCCGGTGACGGACCTTCCGGCATTGTTCTGGAAACTCTACATAAAAACGCTGCCAAAGTACAAGATAAACTTTCTTATCTCACACGCACGGAGGACGGTCGGATTTTGAAATCCAGTACCCTTTACATACGGGATGCCGATGAACAGATTTCTTATATCTTTTCCATCAACTATGACATCACAGCACTTCTTACGATAGACAGTGCACTGGGGCCGCTTCTTCATACCGAACCGGAAACAGATACTTACACAGTCAGCAAGCCTCACTCGCCGCAGACGATCACACGCAATGTAGAAGAGCTGTTAAACGATCTGATGCAGCAGGGCGTGGCACTTGTCGGAAAACCGGTGGCTTTAATGACCAAGGAAGATAAGATCCAGGTGATCCGCTATCTGAATGATGCCGGTGCGTTTCTGATCACAAAATCAGGAGATAAGGTTGCGAATCTTCTCAATATTTCTAAATTTACACTTTACAGTTATATGGATGCAGGAAAATAACAGATTATAAGGAGGTTTTACACATGGAGACAATCAAATGGGCAGTCAATCATATGCCGAAGACCGAGGATGCCAACCTTCCGGTCATGGCACTTTCCGAGGTGGAAAAAGCCCGCACGTTCCACGAAAGTTTTCCGCAATACAGTGTCACACCACTCGTAAAACTGAACCACATGGCCGAAAAATTAGGACTTGGTTCACTTTACATCAAGGATGAGTCTTATCGCTTCGGACTCAATGCATTTAAGGTGCTGGGAGGCTCTTTTGCCATGGCGCGCTACATTGCACAGCAGACCGGCAAAGATGTCAGTGAACTTCCATATCAGGTACTGACTTCCGAAGCTTTAAAAAAAGAATTCGGGCAGGCTACTTTCTTTACTGCAACAGATGGAAATCACGGGCGCGGAGTTGCCTGGGCTGCCAACAAGCTCAGACAAAAGGCAGTTGTCCTGATGCCTAAAGGAAGTACACAGACACGGTTAAACAACATCCGAAAAGAAGGCGCCACTGCTACGATCGAAGAATGCAACTACGATGAATGCGTGCGCATGGCTGCCGATATGGCTGCCAGAACTGAACATGGTATCATCGTGCAGGATACTGCGTGGGACGGCTATGAAGAAATTCCGGCGTGGATCATGCAGGGATATGGAACCATGGCCATGGAAGCCGACGATCAACTTCATGAAGACGGCTGCGAAGCCCCGACTCATGTATTTATCCAGGCTGGTGTCGGATCCCTTGCCGGTGCTGTTCAGGGATATTTTGCGAACCGCTATCCCAAGACCCCGCCGAAAGTGGTCGTTGTGGAAGCCGAAGCGGCTGCCTGTCTTTACAAAGGAGCTGTTGCCGGAGACGGAGCGATCCGTATCGTGGACGGTGATATGCCGACCATCATGGCAGGTCTTGCCTGCGGCGAACCGAACACCATTTCCTGGGATATCTTAAAGAATCATGTGGATACCTTTGTTGCTGCACCGGACTGGGTCGCTGCAAAAGGAATGCGGATGCTCGCCGCACCGATCAAGGGAGATACGCCGGTCACTTCCGGAGAATCCGGAGCCGCACCGTTTGGAACGCTCGCCTGCATCATGTGCATGGACGAATATCAGGAATTAAGAGAACACCTGGGCCTGGATGAAACTTCCCGGGTACTGCTTTTCTCCACCGAAGGAGATACCGATCCTGCCCGTTACGAATCCATCGTATGGGACGGCAATGAACGTTAGATCAGGAAACCATTTCATTCATTATGTTTATCAAGGAGGATTTTAAAATGGATTTCAACAAAATCAAAGAAGCTGCACAGAACTATGAAGCGGATATGACAAAATTTCTCAGAGAGATCGTAAAATTCCCGGGTGAGAGCTGTGGGGAAAAGGATCACATTGAACGGATCGCCGAAGAGATGCGGAAACTGGATTTTGATAAAGTCGAGATCGATCCGCAGGGAAATGTACTCGGATATATGGGAACTGGAGAGACACTCATCGGATTTGATGCACATATTGACACCGTTGGTATCGGAAACCGTGACAACTGGGAATTCGATCCATATGAAGGATTCGAATCTGACACAGAGATCGGAGGACGTGGTACTTCTGATCAGCTCGGAGGTATCGTCTCTGCAGTTTACGGTGCAAGGATCATGAAAGATCTGGGACTTTTAAGTGACAAATATACAGTCCTTGTCACCGGAACCGTACAGGAAGAAGACTGCGACGGCCTCTGCTGGCAATACATCATCAACGAAGATAAAGTCCGTCCGGAATTTGTGGTATCCACAGAACCGACTGACGGCGGGATCTACCGCGGACAGCGAGGACGTATGGAGATCCGTGTAGACGTCAAAGGCGTATCCTGTCACGGCTCTGCACCGGAGCGTGGAGACAATGCAATCTACAAGATGGCTGATATCCTGCAGGATGTCCGTGCACTGAACGAAAACGATGCCGAAGAGACAACTGAAATCAAAGGACTCGTAAAAATGCTGGATGAAACATATAATCCGGAATGGGAAGAAGCAAGATTCTTAGGACGGGGTACCATCACAACTTCTGAGATTTTCTTCACTTCTCCAAGCCGCTGTGCGGTTGCAGACTCCTGCTCTGTTTCTCTGGATCGCCGTATGACTGCCGGAGAGACATGGGAAAGCTGTCTGGATGAGATCCGTGCACTTCCAAGCGTACAGAAATATGGGGAGGATGTAACGGTTTCCATGTACAACTATGACAGACCATCCTATACCGGACTGGTATATCCGATCGAATGCTACTTCCCGACCTGGGTCATTCCAAAAGACCACAAAGTCACAAAAGCTCTGGAAGAAGCCTACAAGGGACTTTACGGAGAAGAAAGGATTGGAACACCAGAGACTGCTAAGATGAGAAAAGCCCGCCCACTGACTGACAAATGGACGTTCTCTACAAACGGCGTTTCCATCATGGGACGAAACGGCATTCCTTGTATCGGATTTGGGCCTGGAGCAGAAGCACAGGCTCATGCACCAAATGAAAAGACCTGGAAGGCAGACCTAGTCGTATGTGCCGCTGTTTACGCTGCACTGCCGACTTTATATTGTAAATAAATTTTCAAAATAGCAAAAAACACAACAGGCACAGCCTGAGTATATGGAGGAATCACACTATGAAAACATTACAGGATTACATCGATAAACTGAACGCACTCAACTTCAAAGACATGTACAACTCTGACTTTTTCCTGACCTGGGAAAAAACAGACGACGAACTGGAAGCAGTATTTACACTGGCAGACGCACTCCGTTTTATGAGAGAAAACAACATCTCCACAAAAGTATTTGAAAGCGGACTCGGAATCTCTTTATTCCGTGACAATTCCACACGTACCCGCTTCTCATTTGCTTCCGCATGTAACCTGCTCGGTCTTGAGGTGCAGGATCTGGATGAAGGAAAATCGCAGATTGCGCATGGTGAGACAGTTCGTGAGACAGCCAACATGATTTCTTTCATGGCAGATGTCATCGGAATCCGTGACGATATGTACATCGGAAAAGGAAATGCCTACATGCACGAAGTCGTAGATGCTGTGACAGAAGGACACAAAGACGGGATTCTTCAGCAGAAACCAACGCTTGTCAACCTGCAGTGCGATATCGACCATCCGACACAGGCAATGGCCGATATGCTGCACATCATCCATGAATTCGGCGGTGTGGAGAATCTGAAAGGAAAGAAGATCGCCATGTCCTGGGCATACTCTCCTTCCTACGGAAAACCGCTCTCTGTTCCACAGGGTGTGATCGGACTGATGACACGTTTTGGAATGGACGTTGTACTGGCACATCCGGAAGGATATGAAGTCTTCCCGGAAGTGGAAGCTGTTGCTGCCGAAAATGCAAAAAAATCCGGCGGTTCTTTCACAAAGACCAACAATATGGCAGAAGCTTTCAAAGATGCCGACATCGTTTATCCAAAGAGCTGGGCGCCGTTTGCTGCCATGGAAAAACGTACTGAATTATATGGAAACGGTGACTTTGCGGGAATCGATGCTCTGGAAAAAGAACTTCTGGAACAGAACGCACAGCACAAAGACTGGGCTTGTACAGAAGAACTGATGAAGACGACCAAAGACGGTAACGCGCTCTACCTGCACTGTCTGCCTGCAGATATCACAGGTGTCAGCTGCGAATCCGGTGAAGTCGATGCCAGCGTATTCGACCGCTACAGAACACCACTTTATAAAGAAGCCAGCTACAAACCGTATATTATCGCAGCCATGATCTTTCTTGCAAAATTTGCAGATCCTGCTGATATCTTAAAGAAGCTGGAAGAGAAATCCACACCTAGAGTTTTTGAGTAAAACCTGTTATACTAGAACACGATGCGAAATGGATTATATTCAAGGAGGGACTAAGCTATGCTAAAATATGTAGAAACCAAAAATGCACCGGCAGCAATCGGACCTTATTCTCAGGGAATCATCTGTAACGGAATTGCGTTTTTCTCCGGTCAGATCCCGCTCTCTCCGATAACAGGAGAAGTGGTCGGAACCACGATCGAAGAACAAACAGAACAGGTGATGTTAAACATCAAAGCGCTTCTTGAAAGCCAGAATGCGGATTTTACAGATGTGGTAAAAACAACCTGTTTCCTTGCAGACATGGGTGATTTTGCTGCATTCAATGAAATCTATGCAAAATATTTTACAGGAAAACCGGCACGCTCCTGCGTTGCTGTAAAAGATCTTCCAAAAGGAGTTTTATGTGAGGTAGAAACAATCGCATCAGTCGGGGAGGAATAAAAATGGCAAGAAAAAAACGAATTGTCATTGCCCTGGGCGGAAACGCCCTGGGCAACACCCTTCCGGAGCAGATGGCCGCTGTCAAGATCACAGCCCGCGCCATCGTCGATCTGATCGAGGAAGGATGTGAAGTTGTTGTCGCACACGGAAACGGCCCTCAGGTCGGTATGGTCAACAACGCAATGCTCGCTCTGACTCACGAAGACGCACAGCAGCCCAATACCCCTCTATCTGTCTGTGTTGCCATGAGCCAGGCTTATATCGGTTATGATCTTCAGAATGCTTTAAGAGAAGAGCTTCTGAATCGCAATATTACAGATATTCCTGTTGCAACCATGATCACACAAGTACGGGTTGATGAACATGATCCTGCTTTTGCCTGTCCGTCCAAACCGATCGGACGTTTTCTTACAGAAGAACAGGCAGAAGAAATGTCGCAGAAATATGACTACATTATGAAAGAAGATGCCGGAAGAGGTTACCGCCGTGTGGTAGCTTCTCCAAAACCACAGGAGATCATTGAAATCGGAACCATCCGGACCATGGTGGATTCCGGTGATCTTGTCATTGCCTGCGGAGGCGGGGGCATTCCGGTGATCCGTCAGGGCAATCATTTAAAAGGTGCCAGTGCAGTCATAGACAAAGATTTCGCCAGTGCTCTGCTTGCAAAAGAACTGGATGCAGATTTTCTGATCATCCTCACTGCAGTAGAAAAAGCCGCCATTCATTTCGGAACTCCGGACCAGAAATGGCTGGATGATATCACGGTAGATGAAGCAAAACAGTATATTAAAGAAGGACATTTTGCACCCGGCTCCATGCTTCCAAAGATGCAGGCGGCCGTGGAATTTGCAGAATCAGCACCCGGAAGGAAGTCTTTGATCACATTACTAGAAAAAGCCAGAGAAGGAATCCAGGGTCTTACAGGCACCAGGATCCATCTCAAATAAAGGGGGACACCTTACTTATGAAACATCAGACAACCCGCTCTACTATTTTTGATCTGCATGGAGTACCTGCTTTCAATCAGGCATTTCCACTTGCACTTCAGCATGTTGTCGCAATGATCGTGGGCTGTGTAACACCTGCCATCATTGTATCCGGTGTAGCCGGACTTTCGGAAGCTGACTCTGTTATTTTAATTCAGGCTGCCTTGGTCACTTCCGCACTTGCCACATTGTTACAACTGTTTCCATTTATCAAGACCCGGTATCTTACAATCGGATCCGGCCTTCCGGTCATCATGGGCATCAGCTTTGCCTATGTTCCGAGTATGCAGTCCATTGCCGAAGAGTATGATGTCGCCACCATTTTAGGTGCTATGATCGCAGGTGGTATCGTGGCTGTTTTTGTGGGACTTTTTATCCGGAAGATCCGCAAATTTTTCCCGCCTCTGATCACTGGAACCGTTGTATTTACAATTGGACTTTCTCTGTATCCGACTGCCATTAACTATATGGCCGGAGGGGTAGGCAGCGAAGATTATGGTTCCTGGCAAAATTGGCTGGTCGCTATTTTGACATTGACTATTGTAACGGTATTGAATCATTTTGGAAAAGGAATCTGGAAACTGGCATCCATTCTGATCGGTATCATCGGTGGATATATCATCGCACTGTTCTTCGGAATGGTAGACTTTTCTCCTATCCATGATGCTGCCCTCTTCCAGGTGCCAAGCCCGCTTCATTTCGGAATTCGCTTCGAACCTTCCGCCTGTGTCGCAATCGGTCTTCTGTTTGCAATCAACTCCATTCAGGCAATCGGCGACTTTTCCGCCACAACCAGCGGAGGAATGAATCGTATGCCAACAGATCAGGAACTGCAGGGAGGAATCGTAGGATATGGAATCTCCAATATTCTATTTTCTCTTCTCGGCGGACTCCCGACTGCTACATACAGCCAGAACGTGGGAATCGTTGCAACGACAAAAGTTATCAACCGCTGTGTACTCGGCGGTGCGGCACTGATTCTGTTGATAGCCGGAGTGATCCCGAAATTCTCGTCTCTTTTAACGACAATTCCGTATTGTGTACTCGGCGGTGCCACAGTGTCTGTTTTCGCATCCATCGCCATGACCGGAATGAAACTGATCACATCACAAAATATGACGTTTCGCAATACTTCCATCGTGGGACTTGCGGCAGCACTGGGAATGGGAATCTCACAGGCAAGTGATTCTCTTGCCAGCTTCCCGGACTGGTTTGTGATGATCTTCGGCAAATCACCAGTTGTAGTGGCTACATTGCTTGCAGTACTCCTCAACATTGTACTGCCCAAAGACAAAGAAGATGCAAACTGATTTGTACATTTGACAGTCTTTCTTACATAACAAAAATGTTCCCATCAGAAAATCCCGATGGGAACATTTTTGCTTTTACAGCTCCCAGAATGCAATCTTGGCATCCAAAGCTTCTATTTTTATTTCATAATCCTGCGGATAATACCTTGTAGAAAACACAGTCTCTCCATCATTGACAAACACTTCTACAGAAGAAACATCTGCAAGAATCCGGACGTTTCTGACTTCACTTACTTCCCGGAATCTAAGACTTCTTCCCGCGGATACGGACGTCTTATCCTGGCTTGTAAACTTCATCTCAAATCTTCCGTTTACATATTCCAGAACCAGTTCTTTTGCCAGTACTGCGCGGAAGTGATTTCCTGTGATATTCTGCACCTCTGCCTCAAAGACTTTTGTACCTTTCTTCTCCAGAACAGAGACTGCTCTTTCTTCTCCTCTGCGCAGTGCTTCCAGTTCTTTTACCGGCTGCTGAAGCACTTTTTTATCTTTGACATGCACTTCTCTTGGAAATGTAAAGCAGTGCTGCCATCCATCTTCCAGCGTCAGGTTTGTGTATTCCTCACAATCCGGCATTCCCATCCAACTGATGTGGATCCGGCGTCCATCCTCACTTTCAAAACTCTGCGGTGCATAATAATCAAATCCATAGTCCCAGAGTTCATAGTCAGAAAGCACATACTCGGAAAGGATATCCCCCTCTACCAGAAAATATCCGGACTGGTACACATTTCGTGCATCCCACACGCCGCCTTCCAGCCCCTGCACGGAAGTCGATAAAATCTTTCTGCCTTCTGTTTCAAAATAGTCTGGGCACTCCCACATATATCCAAATCGCTCTGCTGTCTTTACATCGCTTTTGTAGATCCAGTTCAGCTGATCCTCAGACTCAAAAATCAGCACTTTTCCTTCATCTTTCTGCGTTCTGGCTCCCTGCACCATGTAATACATGCCGTTTTCTTTCCAGACTTTCGGATCACGTACATGGCAGGTCAGATCCTTCGGATAATCACTGTTTCTCATCAGTTCTCTTTTTCTGCCAAAATGCTCTCCGTCCTCGCTGACCACCAGAACTGTGTTTGCCTCCCGGCCGGTTCGGATATAGTCAAATTCTCCGTCCTCAAGCTTCACATTTCCGGTATAATACAGGTACATCTTTCCGTCTTCAATAAACGCTGATCCCGAATACACGCCATGGCAGTCAAACGGCTGATCCGGATACAGGCTGACACCCTCGTATTTCCATTCGATCATATCCCGGCTTGTATAGTGTCCCCACATCTTCAGACCACCCGTTGCATTAAATGGCGAATATTGAAAAAATGCGTGGTAGATTCCTTTGAACTGACACAGTCCGTTGGGATCATTGAGCCATCCTGTCGGCGGCATCAGATGCAGCTTCTGGCGGAAACGGTCTTTGCCGTCTGCACACGCTTCTGCCGACTTTGTTAAACCTTCCAGATCTCTTGTCAATGCATTCATATCTCTATCTCCTCGTATTTTTTATGAAGTACCATCATTTTTTCTCCACAGCTGACATGATCTGCAGAAACCTTTTCCACATCATAGTCATCTGCATTGGTAAGAATCATCATCGTTGTTGTCTCGTAACCCTCTTTTCGGATCGCATCCAGATCCATCTTAAGAAGTACATCTCCCGCATGAACATAATCTCCGTCTGCCACACACTTTGTAAATCCTCTGCCTTCCATTTTTACGGTATCAATTCCTGCATGGATCAAAAGCTCTCCACCGGATGGTGTGGTCATACAAACTGCATGCCCCGTATCATAAATACTCAGGATCGTACCGTCACAAGGGGCTACAAGCTCCGCTGCTTCCGGCTCTACAGCAACAGTTGTTCCCAGGATTTCCTCCGCAAATGTGGCATCGGAAATCTCAGCTGTCGGAACAACTTTTCCGGAAACGGGACTTCCCAGAGTCTCTTCTGTGACAGCCTCTGCCTGTGAAACCGGAATTTCTTCTGCCGGAATCACTGCTTCTGCCTGCTCTTTTATTTCTTCCTTTTTATCTTTATAAAGGATAAATGATACCGTAAAGGCAACTCCGACTGCGATCGCCATCTCGATCAGATACTGTACCGGCTGGTTCAGACACAGAAGGATACCAAAAATACCTGTCACTCCGGTTCCTTTTGCTCCAAGGTGTACGATTGATGCATAGAGTGCACCGCATCCTCCACCGATACAGCCTGCGATGAACGGCTTGAAAAATCTTAAGTTCACTCCAAAGATCGCCGGCTCTGTAATTCCCATAAATGCACTTAAAGATGATGGAAGTGCCAGCGCTTTGATCTTCTTATCTTTTGATTTTACTGCAACTGCAAGCGCTGCTGCTCCCTGTGCCACGTTTGCCGCACTTGCCAGCGGAAGCCAGTAAGTCACTCCATACTGTGCAAGCTGTCCCAGGTCGATCGCTGCATACATCTGATGGATTCCTGTCACTACAGTCGGTGCATACAGACCTCCCATTACGAGACTTCCCAATCCCAGAGGAAGTGTCAGAAGCCACTGGATACAGTTCAGGATCGCATTCTCCGCCCATACAAAGACCGGACCGATAGCTGCCAGTGTCAGATACCCTGTCACAAATACACTTACCAGAGGTGTTACGAACAGATCCAGTACCTCCGGAACAACCTTGTGCAGCTTTTTCTCAATCACAGACATCAGCCATACGGCAATGATAATCGGAATGATATGTCCCTGATATCCAACCATATCAATCTGATAGAGTCCAAAGAATACCGACTGCGTTGCTTTCACACCTTCTGTCGCCACAGTATACGCATTCTGCAGCGCCGGGTTAATTGTGATCATTCCGATTACAGCTCCCAGGTATGGATTCGCACCAAAAGCTTTTGCAGCTGAAAAAGCAATCAGAATCTGTAAAAAGGTATACGCTGTATTACTGAACAGATTCGCAAATACATACAGTGAACTGGTCGTGTCAATATGAATAAAATTGTTCGTATTCATAAAATCAAGAGAGTTCATGATTCCCATCAAAAATCCACTTGCCACAATGGCAGGAATGATCGGAACAAAAATATCTCCCAGAAGCTTGATTGCCCGCATAAACCAGTTCTGCTTCTGTACCGCTGCCTCTTTTGCTTCTGCCTTGGAGCTTGCTGTCACTCCTGCAATCTCAATAAACTGATCAAACACCTTGTTGACCGTACCTGTCCCCAGAATGATCTGAAGCTGTCCTGATGCCTCAAACACTCCTTTGACTCCATCTACATTCTCCAGCGCACCTTTGTCTGCCTTCTTGTTATCTGCAATAACCAGGCGCAGTCTGGTCGCACAATGTGCCGCTGAAATGATGTTCTTGCTCCCACCAACATGATTCAAAATTTCCTGTGCGGTTTTTTTGTAATCCATACCTTCATCCCTTTCTTTTTTCTTTGCAAGACTCACGTTTCATGTAATCGATTTCATATCTTGTAAGATTATAATAGTGAAAAAAATGCCATTTGTAAAGATGGCATTTTTACTAATTTATATTTTATTTTTTTTGTATATTTTGCTAGATTTCTGTTTTACAGCAGTTCATATCCAAGCTTAATCTCTGTCGTGAGTGTCTTTCCTGATTCTACCATATCCAGCAGCAATCTGGCGCCTTTTACACCACTTGTCTGGTACCCGAAATGCACGGTTCTGATTCCGCCCGTAACCGCTTTCAGAAACTGATTGTCCCCAAATCCTGTCACCTGAATACTCCTTTGAGGCGAAAGCTGTGCAATTGCTTCGATCACTCCTGCAGCAATGGTATCTGTGGCGCAAGATATGATATCGATATCACTCTCTAATCTCAAAAGATCACATGCCTGCTCATATCCGGACTCCATTGTGAAGCTTGCCCGGCGCAGACATCCTTCCTCCAGCTCTCTGCCAACTGCTCTCAGACCATCCCGGAAGCCGTCTTCTCTGGCTGCACCTGCCGCCTTATCCTCTCTTGTCACACCGATATAAGCAATACGTCCGGACATTTCTTTTCCGATCTGTTCTGCCAGTTCTTTTGCAGCCCCATAATCATCATGGTAAATACAGCTGACCTCGTTTGTCTGCTGTCCGATTACTACGATCGGCACTCTGCACTTTTTCAGTTTTTCCTTGTGCGCACTGGAAAGGACTGTTCCTACCAGAATGATTCCGTCCACCGGATAAGATTCAAACAAATCCATGTATTCCAGCTCTTTGGACGGATCGTTATCTGTGATGGTCAGAAGCATCTGATAGGCTCTTTCTGAAAGTACCTGACCAATTCCCTCTGTAATCCTGCTGATCGACTCTGAATTGATCTTTGGAACAATCACTCCGACCAGGCACGCTCGTTTGGTGCGAAGCGTTCTCGCCTGTACAGACGGGCGGTATCCTGTTTCTTCGATCACTGCCCGGATCCTCTCCTTCTTTTCTTCACTTACGTATCCCCCGTTCATATATCTCGACACTGCTGCACTGGATACCTGCGCAAGCTTTGCAATTTCCTTTATCGTCATAAGTTCTGCTCCTGTGGATTTTCTTTTGACTTTATTATAGAAGTCTCCTCTTCTGTTGTAAAGTAGAAGAACGCTAAAAAGCAGGGACATATCGCCTGTTACGCAATATGTCCCTGCCCTTTTTATCCACGATTCTTAAAATTCAATCGTTTCTGTCTGCTGCTCGATATTATGCCGTCTTGCATATCCAGTCAGAATCATAGTCAGTGCACCGTCTCCTGTCACATTGCATGCGGTACCAAAGCTGTCCTGCAATGCAAAGATTGTCAGCATCAGTGCTGTTCCTGTGGCATCAAATCCAAGAACTCCCGTGATAAGCCCAAGAGAAGCCATCACCGTTCCGCCTGGAACCCCCGGTGCTCCGATTGCAAACACGCCAAGCAGTGCACAAAATAAGATCATGGTTCCGACTGACGGCAGTTTTCCATATAAAATTTGGGAGACTGTCATCACAAAAAATACTTCTGTCAGGACGGAACCGCAAAGATGAATATTCGCAAACAGAGGGATTCCAAAGCTTACCATATCATCCCTCAGTACCGGCTCCGACTTTCTGGCACATTTTAAAGCCACTGCAAGCGTTGCAGCAGAGGACATCGTTCCCACTGCAGTAATGTATGCCGGACCATAATGCTTTACAACTTTCCACGGATTGTTTCCGGAGTAAATTCCACCCACTGTATATAAAACAGTCATCCAGATAAAATGTCCTATCATTACGATCAGCACAACCTTGAGAAATACCGGCAGCTGTTTTGTAATCGTTCCTTCGTATGCCAGAGACCAGAATGTAAGTGCGATAAAGACCGGAAGGATCGGAATGACAATCTTGGATACGATCATCAGTACGATCTGTTGAAATTCATCTAATAGCCGGATCACTGTCTCTGCTCTTGTCCATGTTGCCGCAAGCCCGATCAGAATGGAAAATGCAAGGGCACTCATCACGGACATGATCTGCGGAATTTCCAGCTGAAATACAATTTCCGGAAGTTCTTTCAGCCCATCTACTTCCGAAACAATTGACAAATGCGGAATCAGTCCATATCCTGCTGCCATTGATCCCAGCGCCGCTAAAACGGAGGATACATAAGCAAGAAGAACAGCCACTCCTAATATCCTTGACGCATTTTTCCCGAGCTTCGTGATCGATGGCGCAATAAACCCGATCACAATCAGCGGTACACAGAAATTAATCAGTTCTCCTAATACAAACTTGATCGTGACGATCACATTCATGACCGCTTCATTTGAAATCAGCCCCAGCACAATTCCGATGATCACTCCCAAAAGAAGCTGAAACGGCAGACTTTTTAAAATCTTTTTCATCGTTTTCATCCTTTCCCTCATTCTTTATAATTCCTACTTTTTCAGTATGTTTTAAGTATACTATAAATCTGATAGAATTACTATATTTTTTCTAATTTTATGTGGGAAAAAATTTTTTAGAAGTCTTTTCGTATCGATTTGAAGGTGTTACACTATAAATAATAATCTCCATAAATTCACAGCCTTGTTTTTCTGGGACGTCTGATCTAAGGAAAAGATGCCAAAAAAGTCCGTTATGTCCAAAATATGGAACAGACGATCCAGGAGCTTTCATGTGATGTGAAAGAACTGCAATTTTACTTTTTTCCAAAAACTCCATGCCGCAGCTCAAAATGCATCTTGCAAACTCCCCGTCTCTTCGTGCTGCCTACACCGGTCAGTATGCAGAGATCTTTTCATCAGAACCCTCCAAAGGGGCGCTCTGACGCATCTGGCCCAATCACTTGGTATTGCAAAATCTGAGATTGCCTGCATCGGGGACTGAGAAAATGATCTGAGTATGTTTGAGGCTTCCGAAATGAAGTTTGCCATGGGCAATGCCGTTGAGATTCTGAAAAAAGAAGCCGATCATATGCTTCCGGACTGCGATCATAACGGTGTGACTGAAGGGGCTGCGTTATTGGAAATGATGACTACTTAAACCATCCTTTCTTTTTAAAAATCCAGATTTCCACTGCAATAAGAAGCAGACAGACAACACAGATGATCCCGTACCCTCCCGGTGCAGTCAGTTCGGGCATATGTGCAAAATTCATTCCGTACCATCCTGCAATCAGCGTCAACGGCATAAAAAGCGTTGTAACAATCGTCAGCACTTTCATAATTTCATTCTGCCGGATATCGATCTGCGTCTGATGCATTTCTCTAAGCTGCATGGAATACTCTTTGAGTGTCTGCACCATGTCATACAATCGTCCTGCCTTCTCACAGAAAAGCCCAAAAAGCAATGCTTCCTGTTCTGTTTGATGTCTCGCTGCATTTTGCTGAAGAGTTTCCCCCATATCCGATAACTGTTCATAATACGCACTCAGCACAGAAAGTTCCTTTCTGGATAACAGGATTTTTCTGTCAAAATCTTCCATATTTCCCTCCAGCAGTTCCTCTTCCAGATGGGAAAGATTTTCTTCATAATCCTGCAGAAACAGCATGTCATCTTTGATAAGATACTCCATCCAGTCAAACAAAAGCAACAATGGCGAAGTACGCTCTTCATCCTGATATTCCCGGACTTTTTTCATCTCTATTTTGATATGATCCTGATTTTCAATAAAGATCAGCTGTTCCTCTGCAATACAGTACCCAAACGTGATCTTATCTCCTGTCAGCTTTGTTTTTCTTGGAATCGCAAATGTTCCTGTGACTGCCTGACGCAGACATTCTGCCTTACAGAAATGCACTCTGTTCAACGCAATTTCACCAAAATTTCTTTTAAAAATATGCGGATACTCCGCCTGAAATTTTTCCGGTGTCAGAATTCGCAATTTGTTTATACTCTTTTGCACAATCTCATCCTTTCTATTACAGCCTGTCCGGATATCTGCAGTTACTCTGCCTCATCCAATATTTTTTGTATGGTGTTTTTTACCAGTGTAAATGCCACCGGATTCTTTCCGCTGTTGATCACAATATCTGCCATACATCTCGTCGGCTCTACATATAAATAATGCATCGGTTTTACTGTTGTCAGATACTGCTCCACAACACCTTCCATATCACGTCCCCTCTCCTTGACATCGCGGATGATCCGACGCAGGATTCGTTCATCCGCATCTGCCTCCACATAAACCTTGATGTCCAACAAATCTCTCAGACGCTCATCTGCCAGAACAAGAATCCCTTCCAGAAGAATTACTTTTTTCGGTTCCACCCTCACAACCTGATCCGATCTTGTATGCTGTGTATAATCGTATACCGGACAATCTACTGCCTTTCCTGCTTTCAGGTTCATCAACTGCCGGATCAAAAGCTCTGTCTCCATTGCATCCGGATGATCATAATTTGTCTTTCTTCGCTCTTCTAACGGGATGTCACTCTGATCCCTGTAATAATTGTCATGATATAAAACTGCCACATCATCTTTAAATTCTTTCTTTAATTTTTTCGTAAATGTAGATTTTCCTGACCCCGTTCCGCCTGCAATTCCTATGATAATCGTTTTCATATTTTCTCTCCATGTATTCGTTTTTCTTTTTACTATACCATATTTTCTTTCAGGAGAGTTACTCTATTTTGCAAACTCTTTTATCTCTGCTTCTGTTCTTGCAAACCGACCGACTGCTTTTTCTATTTTTCCTCCATGCCTATAATACTTTGCTTCCGTTTGCGGTTAATTTAAACCTGGCTCCCAGTACTTCTGCCGCTTTCCTACACATCATCATCCTGCCGAAAAAAATTTCAAAATATTCATACATTGTACAAATCTCCTCGTCAATCTGTAAATTCAATGCGATCAGATGCTTCTGCGCATTCACTTTTACAGCCGCACTTGTTACTGCATAATTCACACGATCGTGCTTATCAAAACTTGCTTTTTCTTTATTTCTTACACGATTTCTCCTGACATCTATCTTATCCGCAAAAATCAACGCAGCTGATATTGCATCGATGGCCTCCCCTGTAGATTCATCATGATTTCCAATCGCTGACATAACAAGGATTCTGTCTCTCAGCGGCATTTTCAACTTTTCCAAGATTGAACATGCCAGAATTGCCCCATATTCCCCATGATTCTTTCGATTGATCACATTCCCAATGTCATGCATAGCCCCTGCAATCTCTGCAAGTTCAATCTCATGTTCTGTATATCCAAATTTTGACAAAATCATCCCTGCACGTTTTGCAACTATTGCACAATGTTTTTCGGAATGATCGGTATACCCAAGAATTCCGAGATTTTCGTTGCCCTTCTCCAAATACGCTTTTACTTCCTCATTTTGTAATATCTCTTTGTAATTCAATTCTTTCGCCTTCTCCAATTCCATTTTTCCGTCTGAAAATTTTTCTGCTATTTCTGTCTTTTTTCCGCATTTGCATAAGCAGCCTCATAAAAGCACTCCTGGGAATTCAATTTCTGTACATGAAGATTTCGATCCACATAGATTCCTTTTTCCGTCAGACATTTTCCCTTTTCATCATCCTTCATCATCGTTTCAAACATCCAGTCCAGCTGATTTTTTAATCGTTCATCCAGAACCGGGGCAGCCACCTCCACACGACGAAGCGTATTTCGTGTCATAAAATCTGCTGAGGCAATATACACATTCTCTCTTTCTTTCGTTCCAAATCGATAAATTCGAGAATGTTCCAGGAAACGCCCTACAATACTTATCACAGTTATGTTTTCTGTATACCCTTTGACACCTGGAATCAGACAGCAGATTCCTCTGACAATCATTTCAATCTTTACGCCTGCCTGAGACGCTTCGACTAATTTGCTAATGATCACCTTGTCTGTCAAAGAATTGATTTTAATTCCGATGTATCCTTCTTCCCATTTTTCACATGTTGAATTTCTTCTTCTATCATATCCAACACTTTATTCTGCAAACATTTTGGTGCTACTAATAAAAGATGGGTTTCTTCCACTGTTTCTCCTCTTAACAGTGCTGCAAACACTTCAGCAGCCTCTTTTCCGATTTCTTGATTTCCTGTAATCAATGACAGATCCGTATACAGCGCAGATGTTTTTTCATTATAATTTCCAGTTCCGATCTGTGTCACATAGGACACTCCTTGCTCTGTTTTTCTGGAAATCAGGCATAATTTTGAATGTACTTTATATCCGTTTAATCCATAAATCACACGACAGCCGGCCTCCTCCAATTTTCTGGAATATTCAATATTATTTTCTTCATCAAAGCGGGCGCGAAGTTCTACCAGTACAACAACTTCTTTTCCATTTTCTGCGGCTTCCACCAGTGCATCTACAATCTGGCTTTTATTTGCCAAACGGTACAACGTCATTTTAATCGATACAACCGACTCATCCTCCGCTGCTTCATATAGCAGATTGATAAAGGATTTCATACTTTCAAACGGATAAGATAAAAGCACATCTTTTTCCAGAATCTGCGGAATCAAAGATTCCTTATCATTCAACTGAGGGGTTGGCCTTGGGGTTCGTCTTGGATAAAACAACTCCCCTGCATTTGTATTTTTCAGATAGCTCTGAATAGCAAAGACAAATGACAGATCCAATGGGACTTCCGACCTAAATACATGTTCCTTTTCCACGTGGATCGTTTTGCATAACGCATGCATCATTTTTTTATTCAGAGTTCCGGTAAATTCCATCCTGACCGGGTTCATCCGCTTTCTCTCTTTTATTAAATTTTCCATCGCATCTCTGTAATCCAGATCCTCGTCATAAATCATCTCTGTGTCAATATCTGCATTTCTTGTGACACGAATCAAAGATTTTTCTTTCACACTATAATTTTTAAAGAATTTCGGAAGAAATTGCAGAATTAATTCTTCTGAAAGCAGAAAGGTTCCCTTTCGAGTTGGAATATCGATCAATCTGCGGAACACATTGTTGCTGCATGGAATGATTGCAGTTCTCGTCTTCCCACCCTTCGACTCCAAAAGAGCAACAGCATAGATATCCTTATTCTTTAAAAAAGGAAAGGGCTGCTGTTTACTTACGATATTCGCTGATAAGTAGGGTGCAATTTCCCTGTCAAAATATTCCTCCAGAATTTTTCCTTCTTCTGCAGACAGCTTATTAAAATTGATCAAACGAATTCCTTTCGGCTCCAGTTCCCCCATCAATTGTTCATAAATAACCGTCTTTTTCTCCTCTAGCTCTCGTGTTGCCCTTATAATTGCTTTCACTTGCTCTTCACTTGTCATATTGGTTTTATTCTCACGAACAACTTCTGATACATCCATTTGATCCATCAGCGTTCCTACTCGAACTCGATAGAATTCGTCTAAATTTGACTGGTATATCGATACAAAAGTCAACCTCTCTGCAAGTGGGACTTTCGGATTTCCCGCCTCATTCAATACTCTCTCATTAAACTTCAACCAGGATAATTCCCGATTCATCATATATGGACTTTTCTTTATTTTTTTCTCTGATTCTTTCATCTAAACAGTTCCTTTCTATGTTTTTTACTCGCTTTTCTTCTACAAACGGCGGATAGCATCCGTTGCCAACACGGATCTTTCACATTCTTCCGGCAACAAAGTAACCTGCCAGCATAACGGACTTCCCTTCATATGCTCTGCAGCATAACTCAATCCATTGGTTCTTTCATCCAAATAAGGTCTGTCTATCTGATTTGGATCTCCCAATAAAATTATTTTTGTTTCTTTTCCGGCACGCGTAATAATTCCCTTAATCTGTGCCGGTGTCATATTTTGCGCTTCGTCTATGATCAAATATGTTTTCATGATGGATCTTCCTCTGATAAAGGTCAGAGCCTCTGTCTGGATGATTCCTCTGTCAAAAATTTCCTGTATTTTATCATTCAATTCCTGCTCATTTGAATATCGCTCACGATCACTGGAATCTACCAATTGTTCCAGATTATCCATAATCGGACGCATCAAAGGAGAAATCTTTTCCTGCTCATCACCTGGAAGAAATCCAATGTCAGAATCAAATAAAGCATTCGGACGACAGATCAGGATCCTCCGATATTCTCCAGATGGATTGTTTAACAATTTTTCCAGTCCCACTGCCAGTGAATAAAAAGTTTTGCTCGTCCCTGCCATTCCTTTTACAATGACAAGCGGAGCTTTCTCTGCAGACTGCATCAATGCTTCCTGTAAAAAATACTGTCCTACATTCCTTGGACTAACTCCATATGGAGCAGCTTTTCTATAATCAAGCTTTCGGATCATCCCTTTCTCAACCCGCCCCAACTGAGTCTTTTTCGAAGACTGATCCGCTTTTAACAGAATAAATTCGTTTTCAAACAATTCCGGGCAAGTGTGATTCCCGCTCATATCACAGCAATATACACATTCTACCGGAACTCCCTTTTTCTTAAAATCTTTAAACAATTCTTCTGGTACAAACACCTCTCTCCTCCCCAAATACTGCTCCTCATGTACCGCAACCTGCTCTGTCCCAAAGTCCTCTGCCTGAATTCCAAGCAACTGTGCTTTGATACGCAAAAGAATATCTTTTGTCACCAGAATCACCTGTTCTTTCAGATCATTTGACAGCCCTACACAAACTTTCAGAATGCGATTATCAGATTTATGTTCCGGAAGATCCGGAGGCAATTCAACGTTCCGGTAATTTTTTTCTACACGCAGAATCCCTCCCCATTCCATACGCACCCCTTCCAGCAAATTTCCTTTTTCTCTGTGTGCGTCCAAAATCCGAATCACTTTGCGTACATTGGCACCTTTTTCTCCCTCTTCTTTTTTCATGTTATCCAACTCTTCTAACACTGTCATCGGAAGTACCACTGTATTTTCCTCAAAACATTCGACCGCATAGGGTGCCTGAATCAGCACATTTGTATCAAGTACATATGTTTTTTTCATAAAAGACCTCTTCACATCTTTGTTTTTATTCCATCGCACAAACAATCTGCGCAATGTTCTTTTATAGATTACCTCTGCCTCGTATAATCCAATATCACATTTATATAAAATTTGGGTTAAAAGTAAAAAAAGATTTCACTTTTTATGTCTTCAAAAGTGAAATCTGAATACTTCGGCTATCCTTTTTTATTTATTCTTCTGTTTTCTTTTTCTCTCTATACCCTTTTATCCCTCAAAATAAAATCACAAAACCGCTCATCATCAACATACATACTAATTGGTCTTTTGTCTTCTCCGACATAGGGGCATTGTCTATCAGTACCCACATTCAAATCATAAATGTCTCCGACTTCACTGGCCGGTCCCCTTCCAGAACAATTTCAACTGGAAGTTGAAAACTTGCTCTCATTGCAAAACTCTGCATGGATGCCATATAAGCATCCTCTTTCCTCATTCTTCTATTTCTAATTCTTTCACAAAATTTTAACTCCACTTTTTCGATTTGTACAGCAGTAATCACTTTACATCAATAAATCGGTATTGTTATCGACGTTGAATCAGCGAATATTCGAACCGGCTGGTCAAATAATAGTTTTGAAACAACTCAATCGGTACTTCCCGATCTTTCTGAATCCCATACGTAATACCATCAGAATATAGCAGCGGCGTATCTTCTTCTACATTCAAAAATCGGGAGATATTTCCGTATGCAGAGACAGCTTTTAATTTCAAAGAAGTCGTGGTAATCTGAATATGATATTGCTCCTCCAAAACCTGATACAGGGAATTTTGTTCAAAATCATATGTTTCAATCTCTCTGAATAATTGATAAGGCAACACTGTGCTCGTCAGACATAATGGCGATCCGTCCGCAAAATAAATTCGCTCCATAAAAAAAACCGGATCTGCTTTTTTTAATCCGAGTTGTTCTGCCTCTTCCTTCGTACAAACACGAAGTCCGAATGACAATAATTTACGAGATGGTGTCATCCCCTGTCGGATGATTTCTTCCGTATAGCTTGAAATCGAAGTCAATTCCTGAAGTTTTACTTTTTCTTTCACACATGCTCTTTTTCCCTGCATTTTTTCAACATACCCTTGATGATACAGCTCATCAATCGCACGTCGGACTGTTACACGACTTACACCATAACATTCGATTAAATCAGATTCACTGGGAAGCTCTGCTCCTGGAGCAAGTTGGCCTGATTCTATCTGTGCAATCAGTTCTGCTTCTATCTGTGCATATTTTGGTGTTTTTTTCATACAAATTCCTCCTGCCTTGTATCATCATTATACTCCAAAAAGTACAGCTTTTCAAACCACTTATTATAACAAGTTAACAAATTTTCTCCTGATTTTTTGTGGATTTTATGAATTGTATTTTTCATTACTTTAACTTATTATAACAAGTAGAAAGGAGATGTAGTAACATGAAGAATCATATATTAGGTACCTTATATGGAATGGCAATCGGCGATGCGATGGGAATGCCTCCAGAATTGTGGAGTCGAAAACGTTGCCTGGAATATTACGGTAAAATCACAGATTTTTTAGACGGCTGTCCGGAAAATATCATTTCTTATCAATACAAAGCAGGTCAGTTTACTGATGATACAAGCCAGGCATTGACTATTTTAGACAGCCTAATAGAAACAGATTTTATTCCGAATAGTCAAAACATTGCCACACACATTTTAGAATGGGCCGAAAAGGAACATGCTTTTAAAAATAATATTTTAGGTCCAACATCAAAAGTTGCTTTGAAACTCTTCCAGGAAGGAAAAAGCGCCAAGGAATTCTCAGATGAATCCGTATCCAATGGGGCTGCAATGCGGATTGCACCAATTGGGACATTATTTTCCACAACACAAAAAGAAGAGCTATGCCGCTATGTTGCAGCAGTATCCAGTGTAACACATACAAGTGATATTACGCTAGCTGGTGCTTCTATGATCGCGATGGCAGTTGCCTCTGCGCTGGAATACCATGACCGCGAAAAAATGATCGAAGATGCACTTTCTGTAGAAGAATACGCAATGAATCTTGGCGCTTCTACTCCAAGTCCGTCTCTGGGCGCAAGAACAAAACTTGGTATCCTTCTGGCACAAACTTACGCAAATGATGAAACTGCGTTTTTAGAAAATATCTACAATGTCATCGGAGCAGGTGTAAATACTTCGGAATCTGTTCCCGCTGCTTTAGCAATTGCTTATTACAGCTTTGATGTTCGAAAATGCGCGTTACTCTGTGCAAACTTAGGTGGCGATACTGATACGATTGGGGCAATGGCTGCTGCCATTTGCGGTGCAGCTCAGGGACTCTCCGAAATTCCTGAAAAAGATATTGCTTTGATCCAAAAGTCAAATCAGATTGATTTTACAAAATATGCAGATGCAATCATCAAAAAAAGGGGGCAAATCAAATGGGAAAAGGATGTATCGTAATCGGTGCAGCTATGCTAGATATCGTGATGGAAATTGATCGAATTCCAAAATCCGGAACGGATGTCTATGCCAAAGGACAATCCATGATGGTTGGCGGCTGCGCATATAACGTAGCAGACATTTTAAAACATTTCGGTGTAAACTACACATTGTTTGCACCAATCGGAACTGGAATGTATGCAGATTTCATTCGCAAAGAACTAAAAAAGGCCGGACACGAAAGCCCTGTCCACTGCGAAAATTCTGATAACGGATACTGTCTCTGTATGGTAGAAGCAGACGGCGAACGCACATTCTTAACTGTCCCCGGAATCGAATGTCATTTTCAAGAGGAATGGTTTTCTTCCCTTGCTGTAGATTCTTATGACTCTGTTTATGTGAGTGGATATGAATTAGAAGGAGACGGCGGTGATGCCATTTTAAATTTTCTGGAGTCCAATCAAGAATTGACCGTTTATTATGCCCCAGGCCCACGAATCACTTATATTGATCCAAAAAAATTGAAACGTCTGTATGCACTTCATCCAGTCATGCATCTGAATGAATTAGAAGCTTTAACTTCTACAAATACCGACGATATCACTCAGGCAGCAGAAATTCTTTCGAAATCAACTGGAAACACTGTGTTAATCACATTGGGGAAACAAGGGGTACACCTTTTTGAAAATGGAACTCACGCCTTAGTTTCTTCCAAACAGGCAACTGTTGTCGATACGATTGGTGCTGGTGATTCCCACATCGGTTCTGTCATTGCCATGCGAACAATGGGGCACTCTTTTCTGGAAGCAATCTCCACGGCAAATCGGATTGCCGCGAAAGTAGTCAGTGTCAAAGGTCCTATCATTACAACAGAAGAATTTGAAAATGCAAAACAAGATGAAACTTAAAAACCATTCTTAGAAAGGAAACAAATCATGAGTAAAGTAAAAGACTTTTTTAAAGGCTGGAGCAAATTTGAATTATGCTGGCTGGTTTTATCAACCGTTATTATGATTGTACTAAGCATCATCTGGGGCGATAATACACTAGCTCTGATCAGTGGAATCACCGGAATTCTAGGAGTTGTTCTCGCCGCAAAAGGAAAAGTAAGCACTTATTTCTTTGCAACGATCAATGTCGCTATTTACTCTTATCTAACATTTAATAATCACTTATATGGGGAATTCATGTTAAATGCCTTTTACTACATTCCGATGAACTTTATCGGTTTCTATCTTTGGTCGAGGCATAAAGATGAAAAGAGCGGTGAAGTAGAGGGGAAAGCTCTGACGCCAAAACAAATCGTAATTCTTTTGGCTGCCACAGCCGTGATTGTTATCATTTACTGGCAAATTCTGACTCATCTTGGCGGACAACTTGCCTTGATCGATGCCATGTCAACCGTCTTTTCTGTCATTGCCTTGATTATGCAGGTTGCACGTTACGCAGAACAATGGCTGTTATGGATTATTGTAAATATCGTATCCGTCATTATGTGGATTCTCCTGATTGGAAAAGATTCTTCTGCAGTTACCATGGTTGTAATGTGGATTGCTTACTTATTCAACTCCATATATGGATATTACAACTGGAAAAAACTTGCTGCGAAAAACAGCAAACATCATTAACCCCTCTTGTTTTCAGAATTTTTACGAATTTTCCTTCTCCAAAAATACTCCAGTTGCCCAAAAGCAGCCGGAGTATTTTTCAGTCAAACAGACTGTGATTCGATATAAAAATAGTTCAAAATACTGTAACTAGCTTCTTGCAGCTCCATCCACAGATAAAATTTCACCAGTTACATAGCTTGCCATATCACTTGCAAGAAAAAGGAATGCATTTGCAATGTCTTCCGGTTCTCCAACTCTTCCAAGAGGAATCGTTGCGATCAGCGGTTTGATCACAGCTTCCGGAAGTGCCGCAACCATATCTGTTCTTGTAATACCAGGCGCTACTGCATTTACACGGATATTATCACAGCCAAGTTCTCTTGCCAGAGACTTTGTCAATCCATTTACAGCAAATTTCGATGCAGGATATCCACATCCGGATGGTTGCCCATAAATACTCACCATAGAGCTTGTATTCAAGATTACGCCTCCGCCCTGCTCTTTCATAATCTTTGCCGCTGCCTGAGAACAATTGAATACTGCTGTAACATTCAGATCCACAATTTTCTGGAATTCTTCTGGCTGATAATTATAAAACGATGTGCTCTGAGAGATTCCCGCATTATTTACAAGAATATCAACAGCTCCAAATTCTTCTTTTACCTGATTTATCATCGCTGTTACCTGTGCTGTATCTTTCAAACTTGGATATTTTCCACTTATCTTCGCATCTGGATATAACTCTTTCAACTGCTCCAATGCTTGATCAACCGTTTCCTGACGTGACCCCCATAGAGAAACAGCCGCACCGTTTTCAATAAATTTCTTTACAACTGCAAAACCAATTCCACGAGTCCCTCCCGTAACAATTGCTACTTTATTTTTTAACATCATAAACATCCTTTCTCTTTAATATAGAAATAGTAATTATTATTGTTTTATCTTACTATTCTTTTTTGGTTCTGTCAATAATATCAAGAGATTTTCTGTGTGTAATCAAAAGAAATATCAACAAATATCCTCGTTTTTTTCATAAATCGCTTTTCATATGCAGATGCTGCAGTATCAAGGATCCACTGGAGGTCCTTCATCCCTCATTCTCTTCTTCTGCAAATACCATAACGGACAATATTGATAAAATCACCTTTTATAAGACACCGTAAAAATAATTTGCACCTGAAAAAGCGGTTGTATGAATAACCCGGGGTGAAATCCATCACCTGTCCGGCGTATGGAAATCAATATTCCGCTTTTTTGCATTTGCGACCGCCGGAGAGCGCAAAATGCAACCCGATTATCTTGCATTTAACAGTATGTCATTCAGCAATGGGGCTAATCGTGATACTGAACTACAAGTTATTGTATATCAATACTGGAATGCTGATGAAGTGGTAGCGGAAATCGAAGCAGAGCATAATCAAATCAACGGAACTCCCACCACCCTTACAATCAATCTACACCGTTCTAAATGGTCTTTTCATAATGGATATGAACCATTTTATAGCACCACTATCAATTATGACTAAAAAGAAAAAGCAGACAGTTAATCAAAAAACTGTCTGCTACAAACTAGGATTTTCTAGTGTGCTGTATCGTTGATATTTAACATTACTACTGCATCTTATTCAGATGCAGTAGTAAATGTCGGATACAAGGAATTCAATTTAATTCTTGCATCCTCCGTTCGAAATTGCCAGTTTACCTTTGCGGCTACGGTATTTCGTTCAACTTCCCATGCTGATAATTCCTTACGAAGATTTGAAATATTATCAATCCTTCTGTTCAAACATTGTCTGGTCATGACGTTAAGTTCGATTTCTGCAATATCAAGCCAGCTGCCATGTTTTGGTGTGTAGTGAATCTCCAACCGTTTCATGATTCTTCTGGCTTCATCAGCAGAGTAACGTTTGTACAATGATGCTGGTTTATGTGTATTAAGATTATCCATTACAAGAATTATTTTTTCTACATCTGGATACATGACATCGGCAAGATATTTGATTTCTTCTGCCCAGTCAATTGCAGTCCGATGTTCCCGAACACTTACATGATGAGCTCCACCAAGCGGTTCTACGAATGCAAAAATGCTGCATGTACCATTTCTGACATACTCAGAATCTACTTTCTGGTCATTGCCGGGGCGCATAGGAAGTGGGGATCTTGCCTCGCCAAGTAACTGATATGGTTTTTCGTCCATACAAACAACGGGGCGTTGTGGGTTATATGGAAGTTCGTATACATCGAGAACATCCTCCATACAAGCTATAAATTCTGCGTCCTCTCTTGAGGGAATGCACCAGTATTCATTTTTGTGAGGTCGAAGTTTGTTTTTTTTAAGGCTCTACGGATAGCATCTTTGCTAACCGGTGTATCAAGCACTACTTTGGCTTCTTTTTCCAGCAGACGCAAAGTCCATCTGGAATGACCTTCTGGAACAGGACCGCAGGCAAGTTCAATAATACGTGCTTCTGCACGTCCATCAAGGATACGCCTTGCATTGTCGGAATTGATATTTCTTTTGAACTCGGTAACCGCTTCAATGCCACCGGAAAAATATTTGGTCACTGTATTCGTTACAGTTGTCAGGCAAACACCATTTGATCTTGCGGATTGCTCATGGGTTAATACTTTCCCATGAGCCTCATCCAAATCAATAATAATCTGGCATCTGCTTCGAATAGTTTTAGATGTATTACTTTTGCGAATTATAGATTTTAATGTCTTCAATTCATCATCTGTAAGTTTAATGACATATTTTCTTGGTCTTGCCATATAAATCACCGCCGTTTTCTTTTATTTTAACATGAAGCGGCTATAATAGCTATAAATATTTAGTTAAATATCAACAATACAGTATACTAGTTTATTACTGTTCAGTAATTTTCTTTGTATAAAACAGACAAGTTAAAGGGACTTGCCTTTTATCCAAGTCAAGCACAACTTGTCGTTCTTCTGAACGTTCAAAACCTCTATGCTCATAAAATTGATAAGTGCAAGCATTATCTGTGTATAAATAAATAAGTTTTCCGCTTTCATCTTTTTCAAATGCAGACAATAATGCTGTTCCAACACCTTTAATTTTGCAATCAGGGTCCGCGGCAAGAAAAATTATCTCTCCATCAGGTTTATTATTTTGACAAAAAGACTTATACATATCTTTATTCGCTTCATCATATTCTTCAACACCTTTTCCCGCCACAAGATGCTGAAGCCAATCAAATATCTTCACATAAATCGCTTTTGACACGCTGTAATAACGTTTTGGCTCATTCTTTATTTCTGCAAGTAAAACACCCACAAAAATATCATCTGCATAAGCACCATAAACTTTTGTTGCACAATTTAGTTCCATATACCAGAAATATTTTGCATACAAATCTAAAATAACTTTGCTATCCATATACCAATCCAAATGCATTCCCTGAATTGCAAATTTCTGAGCTTTTTTGTAATCTTGTTTGCAAACTTCTTTTATCTCAATCAATAGCTTCACTCCTACAACTTCTCATTTGTATATTTCTTTTATATTACCATATTCTTTAACATCTAACACCAGTTATTTTCAAAAAAGAGGGTATATCACTTCCGCAATACACCCTCAACATTCACAGCGTTCCCTTTCTATTTTAAACAACAAGCAAATTCCTCGTTAAGAGGTTGGGTAATTTTCTTTACCCAATACTCTACCCAATCTGTACCCAAAATAGCACGATATTTTATGAGATTTTACAGTAGTTTATAACACTTGTCAAAATAGCTAGAAACCGCTTAAATACGCTATTTAATTCGCTTTTTATCAGTCCAACGATTGATAAATTAGTTTCCCATCTGAGCTGCAACTTCTGCTGCAAAGTCTTCCTGTTTCTTTTCGATTCCTTCACCTGTCTCAAAACGAACAAATCTCTTAACAGTTACGTTTGCATTGTTTTCTTTTGCAACTTTTTCTACATATTTAGCAACTGTAAGGTCGCTGTCCTGAACATATGCCTGATCTAACAGACAGATTTCTTTTAATTCTTTGTTCAGACGTCCGATGATCATTTTTTCAATGATGTTTTCCGGTTTTTCCGGATTCTCTTTCTTAGCTGCTGCAAGAAGGATTTCTTTCTCGTGATCCATGTATTCCTGAGAAACTTCTGCACGAGATGTATATTTTGGAGACATAGCTGCTACCTGCATAGCTACGTTCTTTAAGCATTTTTTGATTTCATCGTTTACTACGTCTGCCTCTGCTTCGATCAGAACACCGATACGTCCGCCGCCGTGGATATAATCTACAACACATCCGTCTGTTACGATCTTTTCAAATCTTCTAATGTTCAGGTTTTCTCCGATTACTGCTACTTTTTCAACAAGAGCATCTTTTACAGTCTTTGTTGTATCAGCTGCCCAAGCTTCTGCCATGAATGCATCCATATCTGCTGCATCAGAATCTGCAACCTGATTTACAACTGCATTTACAAATCCCTGGAACTCTTCGTTCTTAGCTACGAAGTCTGTCTCAGAGTTTACTTCTACGATTGCTGCTACTTTGTCATCTTTAACAACAGCTTTTACGATACCTTCTGCCGCAATTCTTCCAGCTTTTTTCTCAGCTTTTGCCTGTCCGTTCTTTCTTAAGAACTCGATTGCTGCGTCCATATCTCCGTTTGTTTCATTCAGAGCTTTTTTGCAGTCCATCATTCCTGCACCTGTCATCTCTCTTAACTCTTTTACCATGCTTGCTGTGATTGCCATGATTTTTTCCTCCATGAATTGAAATAGTTTACCAAAAATGCTCCAACCTGATGTTCAGGCTGAAGCATTTACGTTCATAATTATTCTGCTTCTACAGTCTCTTCAGCTACTGCTTCTTCAGCTTCCTCATAATATGCATCTTCTGCTGCTCCCTGATTTGCTTCGATAACAGCATCAGCCATTTTGGAAACGATTAATTTTACTGCTCTGATCGCATCATCGTTACCTGGGATTACGTAATCCAGTTCTTCCGGATCACAGTTTGTATCACAGATTCCGATCAGCGGAATTCCCAGAGTGTGTGCTTCCTGTACACAGATTCTTTCTTTTTTAGGATCTACGATGAAGATCGCATCTGGAATCTTTTTCATTTCTTTGATTCCACCAAGGTTCTTCTCCAGTTTTTCCCACTCTTTTTTCAGCTCGATTACTTCTTTTTTAGGAAGTACATCAAATGTTCCGTCTTCTGCCATTCTCTCGATGTCTTTCAGACGTGCGATACGGCTCTGGATTGTCTTGAAGTTTGTCAGCATTCCACCTAACCATCTCTCGTTTACGTAGAACATTCCACAACGCTCTGCTTCTGTTTTGATTGCATCCTGAGCCTGTTTCTTTGTTCCTACGAAAAGGATTGTGCCGCCTTCTGCTGCAATATCAGAAACTGCTTTGTAAGCATCGTCAACCATTCCTACAGATTTCTGCAGGTCGATGATGTAAATACCATTTCTCTCTGTGTAGATATATGGAGCCATTTTAGGGTTCCATCTTCTTGTCTGATGTCCGAAATGAACACCTGCTTCTAAAAGTTGTTTCATTGAAATAACGCTCATGTTTTTTCCTCCAAATTGGTTTTTTACTTCCGTATACTTTCTTTACACTGAGACCGGCTTGTCTTATCGTCAAACTTAGGCACCTTCAGTGATACCACGCATACGTGTTTTTTCGCAACGCTAGTAGTATATCATAGAAAATACTGGATTGCAAGGACTTTCTATGGTATGCTGATGGAAAAGGAAAAGAAAGGATGTACTCTATGAAATTTACATTTGCACACAACAATTTAAATGTACTGGATCTGGATAAATCTCTTGCATTTTACAAAGAAGCTCTGGATCTGACGGAAGTTCGCAGAAAAGACGCTGAGGATGGAAGCTTTACCCTGGTCTACCTTGGAGACGGAACTACTCCACATCTTTTAGAGCTGACCTGGCTGCGTGATATGGATCGCCCTTACAACCTGGGAGACAATGAGATCCATCTTGCGTTTGAAGTGGATGATTTCGATGCGGCTCACAAAAAGCACAAAGAAATGGGATGTATCTGCTACGAAAATCCGGGAATGGGAATTTACTTCATCTCTGATCCGGATGGATACTGGCTTGAAATTGTTCCCCAAAAACTGATCTAAGAATCTTAAAGCCCTGATGACACGATGACCATCAGGGCTTTTCTTTTGTACTTTGTATATGTATTTTTCTTTAGTAACGAACGTAAATCATACCGCTCTGAACCGGTCCTACGATAACACCGATTCCATAATCTGCTGCATGGATCATCTGGCCACCGCCGATGTAGATTCCACAATGCTCTGCATTTACTGCCACATCTCCCGGCTGCGGGTTGCTTACCTGCGGCCATCCAAGGAATGTATACGTTGTACCAAGACGAGCATAATTGCCAGTCAGACAATACGCTACAAAACCGGAACAGTCAAACGCTCCCGGACTGCATGCTCCCCATACATATTCCGCTTTTCCTACCCAGCTGTATGCACGATCCACGACTGCATTTCCGGTAGACGGATTGTAATTTGGTTCCGGAGTTGGTGTCGGATCCGGAGTTGGTGTCGGTGTCGGTGTCGGATCCGGAGTTGGTGTCGGTGTCGGCTCTGGTGCCGGCGTTACAGTTCCACCGCTATTATCTCCACCGCCTGACGGTGTATTGGTATTTTCATTATTTACCGTGTTGTTCTTTTCCTGTTCCTTTTTCGCAGCTTCTACTGCCGCTCTTGCAGCTTCCTGAATCATTGCATCCAAGTTAGACACTTCTGCTCTCTTGGACTCAATCGTACTTGACAGCTCTGCTGTCTGTGTCTTGTACTCCTCATCCAGATTCTGCAGTTTTGTCATATCTGATTCCAGAGATGTCTTCAGATCTTCTACTTCCTGAACTGTCTCTGCATATTCCCGCAACTTATCACGGTCATATGTATGTACTTTCTCCACATATTCCGTCTGAGTAAGCATCTCTGAGATACTTCCGGAAGCTACAATACGTTCTAATGCTGAAGTATCGCCTTCCTCATACATGTATTTAATACGAAGCTTCATATCTTCATACTGCTGCTGCTTTTTCTCTTCTGCTGCAGCCAGGTCTTCCTGAGCCTTGGTAATCTCCTGCCCTTTGTTGATCAGCTGTGTTTCCAGATCATTTGTCTTTGTAAACAATTCATTCAGCTGTGCCTGAAGACCGTTCACTTCATTCTGAGCTGATTCTTTCTGATTCTGAAGACTTGTTGTATCATCTGGTGCCGCCATAACAGGTGTAACTATCATGGAACACGTTAATGCTGCCGCAAGCAGTACACTTCGTACTTTTTTCATTTTCATACTTTCACCTATCCTTAATATTCTTATTTATGTCCCCACATATTCTACATAATACCTGATTTTCCGCACTTTTTCAATACAGTTTGTGGTATTTTGAAAGGATTGTGTGGTATTATCGCCAAGTTTAATCATACAATAAGAATTATATTCGATACGTGATGAAAAAGCAATAACTTTTTAATATTTTTGTAATATTTTTCCTTTTTAATCTACCTTACTGCCGGTTTTCTCATAAACAGCTTCAAAATCCATATCGCCTTTCGCCTGCACTGTCCCGATATTTTCTTTTGTATATATGGTATTTTCCGACTGGCCGACTGCTCTCCAGCCTTTCACTTTCTCATCTCCACTTCCATTTTCAACCGGCAGTATTTCCTTGGGCAGCAAAATCCCCTCCGGAACTACCACCTGCTTTACAATACGTTTTTCCTCGCCTTTATTATCTTTGTATGATTTCCAGAATGATATCTTAGAGAAAACCTCTTCTTTTCCTTCTACATCATCCAATATCACAGTTTTTCTGGCAACCGCCTTTCCCTTTCCCCATATCTGCCGATAATATTCCGTCACCCGCACATCCAGCAAACCTTTCTGTGCATCTGCTGTCAGTATCTCTACTTCAAATGTCGATTTGCTGGTTGTTCGCATGATCATATTCTGAATAAAATCTGCTGCCAGCTCTTTTCCTTCCACCTCTTTCCCGATCGAATATGTCGGATTAACTGTCAGAATCTCCATCGATTCTTCCATTGCTGCTCCCAGAATACTGTCCAGCTCATTCTGATGCATCGTCTTTGTCTCTGCCGTATAAATCGATGCTCCTGCAAAAATCAGCATAATTAAAATAAAAAATCCCATCACTGCATGTCTCATCCGTTCCTGGCATACTCTCCTTTCCCCTTTTTTCTATTTTGCATATCCTGTGATCTGATGCTCCAAAAGCATATTCAAAAGTGGAATCGTGTACCGGTATGCCAATGTCACTTTTGCATATTTGCTTCCTGCCGCACTGGTCACAACCTGAATATCCAGATTTTCATATCCGTTTTCCAGCGCTTTCTTTTTACATTTCTCCAGAACCTCTGCATTATAATCACTCGCTTCAATCTCTGTTACAACTGTAGAATGATAAGCCTGTGCCTTCTGTGTATTCAACGATGCGCTGATATAGGCAGTACTCAGCACTGCCATGAAGGCAATCAGTACAACTCCCACCATTGTTTCGATCGCACCTTTCATTTTTCTTTTCCTTTCAACCGCACTTTAATCTACTGTAACCCGACATACCTTTGTTACTTTTCTAATATAAGCCCCCTGATAGTTTTCCTCTGCCTGATAAGTAATCTCATAAACACCTCTCTGCGCTGTCCAAAACGCCTCTGGATTTAGTTCCTTTTCCAGCTGACTTCCATCTGGAGCGATCAGTTTTATCACGCTGACCGGAAGCTCTCTTCCATCCGCGTCCACAGCCCTGGCACTGATTTCTTTTCCATGAAGAAGGTCATATCTTCTTTGATACTTCAGTTTACTGACAGATACCGTCAAGACCGGATCCGGTCTCGGTTTCAGCTGTACAAGAAAATCGGAATTATCGGTTGCTTTTAAAAATGATTTTGGCTCTGCCTTTGAAAGCGCGCCCAGATATCCATGATCAGTACGATTCCAAACAAATGCAAATAATACGGCCAGGATAATTGCCATTGCTGCGATTTTTCCATATTCTCCGATCCAGCTCTTCACATCTGCCCTCCTGACATTTTTATCCCTATCCCGTCAAAAAACAGCTCTGCCAGCCTATGCAGCTGACCTCCTGAAGCAAGCAGCGAATACAAAAGTCCAAGCAGCATGATTCCCAGCATACACGTCACGATCACACCGCCATACTCTTCCATAAATTCTTTCATTCCGCTATTCTCCTTCTCAAACAGAACTTACCTGTATTAAAATCTTCCATAAACCGGACATGACCGCATATCCGATGATTGAAATTACGATGATCGAACCGTATTCTTCCAAAAATTCTTTCATGATATCGCCCTCTTTTCTCTCAAACCTTCTAAATTGTATTTACAACAGACAAAATCCCCAAAATGACCAGTACCAGATCTGCGAGCATTTTTACGACTCCCGTGATCATTGGAAGCAGTACAAGAAACCCAACACCTGCCATCAGATCTTCTTCCTTCAAACGCTCTGCCCGATCCATCATAACGGTATTTCTCTGTACCAGCGCATCAATCTGCCCTCCCATATCTCCAATTCCAAATTCTGCCATGGAATACAAGATCTTCATTGCAGAAAGCACATCCGGAATCTGGAACTCTCTCATAAAGCGGATATAAGGCTGAAGTGCATTCGGCTGCTGTTCGATTTCTTCTACCAACCGCGTTAAATCCTGTTTTAAGATAAACGGTGCGTCCGGTATTGTCTTCTTTAAAGATACATGCACATTATCCGTCTGAAGCTGCAGGGACAGATTCATCAGCCATTCCGGAAATTGTTTTTCCACCTCACGTAATACACGTTTTCTGGCATGTTTATATTTTCGCTTCTCCTGCGTCAACATCCAGATTGCTGCTGCACCCGCCGCACCTGCTGCCGTCATCCCCACAGTATTCCCTAGTAAGATCGCCGTCACACCGAAGATACATCCAATGATACTATATTTAAACCTTTCCTTTTCCCGGTTTCCCTTCACAACATACTTATATTTTTCCCAGATTTCCGCTTCATCGACATCTTCATCTGATAAGATCAGACTGCCGGAAAGTTTTTTCTGCGCTGCATACCAGATCAGCATATTGAGAATCACCACTCCTGTCGTGACCGCCTGAGAAATTGGATCCTGTGTGATATCAAACTCTTTTGGCAGCATCAGAATACTCATGGCACAGATCAGAAAAGACAGTCCGATCCCGATCGTTACCTTAACCTTGATATTCTTTTTTTCTTTCTGCAGACCATAAATCCTCTCAATCCACATTTTTCTGTCATTCAGCAAAATCTCAATCGCTGCATCCGGGCTTCCTCCCGACTGCTCTACCTGCATCAAAAAATCATGGATCTTATACAATCTTTTACATCCATACTCTTTTTCAATTTCTGAAAATGCCTCCTGATAAATGTTTCCCTCACTTTGTGCGGACTGGATATGCTCTACTGCATATTCGATTCCATTGTATAAACGGCTCTCTCCCTGACGGAACAATAATTTTGTATCTTCCAGCGCCGTTAAAATCTTTGCCCTGCGTTTAAACGAATATAAAAGCTGTTCCATATAGGCAGTCAGATCTTCAAACTTCTTTTCTTCATACAGATTTTTATAATTCATTAAAAATACCGTTGGCACAAATATCGATGCCGCTGCCATTACAATCACTGAAAAGAAAACCTGCAGTTGAAAAAGATAGGCAAATCCTGCAATTCCCAGATAGACCGCCAACAGATATTTCACATAGGACGAAGCACTGAATGTGTATCCACACCGCTGAATCTCCAGATTCAGCAGTTTCGGATTCCAATAGTGAAACATGTGCCTTTTTCGCCTTTTCTTTTTTTGTTTTACCTGCACACCATTTTCCCCTCACTTTCTCCCAAAAAGGGGGATCTTATTCCTGCCCATTGAAATTTTTTTCTAATATTCTCAGAAATTTCTCTGGACACTACTTTTCCATTTTCCACGATCAGATACTTTCGGTTTTCTTCTCCGATTCTGTCAAACAGGCAGATCTGATCGACAAACCGAAAGACCTTTCCATTTCCGGTTGCCTTTTTGCAGAGCAATATTCCTACATTCAAAAAACTATAGATGTCATTTTCCATTCTGGATGCCGCGTAAGAATCCTGCATCATATTCTGAATCCGGTCAGGAATCTTCCTCGTATCATCTGTGTGTAGTGTCGTCAGTCCGTGAAGACCTGTCGAAAAGCATTCTAAAAGATACTTCACTTCTGTAGAACGCGCTTCTGACAGAAGCACCCATTGCGGATTTTGCCGAAGTGCAGATTTGATTGCTTTCGTATAGGAGAAAAATTCTTCATCTACTTTCAGTTCCACACAGTTTGCCCCCGGATTAATATCCCGATAATGAATCTCAAGGTTATCTTCAATGGTCATCACCTTTTCGTGCTTCGGTATAAATTGTGTTAAAAATTTCAGCAATTCTGTTTTTCCTGCTCCCGGACACCCGCAAAAGACCATATTCAATTTTGCTTCCATACAATTTCTCAGAAACAGAAGCACCTCTCTGGAACAGTATCCATCGGCCAGCATTTTTTCTTCTGTCATACGCATAACCGCCGGTGTTTTTCGAATAGAGATGGAATACCCTGTATTTGTCACGCTTGGATGAATGATCGAAATCCTGAGAGTGTCCGTCTCCGCTTCCAGAACATTATTAAATTTATTGATTTGTTCACTCACAATATTAGAAATCAGAACGCTAAATCGGCCTGCGAACTCCGGTGTCAGATTCACCGGAGCTTTTCGAATCCCATATTTTAAATGTTCGATCCACACATCAGTCCCGTTATAATTGATGTCTGTAACCTGCTGATCTTTTACATATGGGAGCAGCGGTCCGAAGCACTCCTCTTTCAAATCCCATGCTTCCCTGGATATTTTCATTAGCTGACTCCATTTGCATCTGCAAGTGCGTTCGTCAATTTCTGTACTGCTTCCATAATTCCGCTTTTAATGCTGTCTCCGATTGGTGATGCTGCTACTACAATGATCATGATGACGATTGCTGCTACTACGATTACTCCATATTCTTCCATAAATGCTTTCATACTTTTCTACTCCTTTTGATTCTTTTTCATGATTTTGTTTACTTTTTACCGGATTTTTATAGAATTTCAGCCTTTTTCATCTTTTTCTCTTCTCATCAGACTTCCTCCTTTCTTTTTCTGCACATATATTGCCGATTTTATATTGTTGTATTATTTAAACTTTGAAAGTTTAAATCGATAATTATTTTCTGCATTCCGGAAATCTGTAAGATCGTAAGATAAAAATAGAAATGATTTTCTCAGACAGGAATATCAGAACTGAGCCTGTATCTTCTACAGACTATTGCCATATATGATTCATTATAAAACACTTAAAATAACTGAAATCTGTTAGAAATTAACACTTGATTTCTTGACTGGATCTCATTACGATCCATGGAACTTATAACCTCTGCCGGAAGAACTTCCGTCGATTAAGTTATGTATGAATTATACGTCTCTGACTCCTGAAAGTCAATGTATAAATTCTTAAATATTAATAAACAAAAAAATTACGATTCACCCCCACCGGCGTAAACCGTAATCTTTTTCCTAAAAGCTTTATTCAACAGGCGGTACTTCTTGCTTCTTCATCCCCCTCAAAAGCACATACATGGAAGAACCGACAAAGGCACTGACTATAACCGCCCCTCCAAGACGCATGATATCGCCTTGGATCCAGGCTCCCAGTGCACTGTCTGTCAGAAGAATTCCCATCACATTCACTGTAATATGAAGCAGGATCGGCACCTTGATCGTCCCACAAATCTCATAGGAATAGGCAAGCACCATTCCCATCGCTCCGACATAGAGGATTTGCAGCAGATTCCCGTTCATCAATCCGAAAATCAAAGACGAAAGCAGCGCCGCACTAAAGAATGTGCTCTTTTCACGGAATCTTTTAAAAACAAGCCCCCTGAACATCAACTCTTCCGCAACCGGCACGATGATCCCCATACAAATCAACTGCACGACCACATTCGTCTGCATATCCACATCGCTGTACGCTAAGGAGGACAACGCCAGGGCAGACAACATCATCAGACAATTTAATCCGATACAAAATGCACTTCCCAGTCCGAAAACGACCAGATACTTCTTGACTCCCGGAACTTTCACTGACTGTTTATGAAGTATTCGTTCCTTCTTCCGGTCTTTCAAAAACAGCGGTACCGTCAAAAACAACGTACAAAGCGCACTGAACGCAAGAATCGGCATAATATATTTACCCACAATCTCGTACATTCCCTGCACACTGCTCATAATCGCCTCGGTCATCTCTTCTGTCGTAGTGCTCTTTTCCAGTGCGTCATAATCCATAACCTGACCGATATGCGGAATCATTACTGCAAGCTCTGCCACTAACCGGGCAACAAACTGAATCACCCAATACAATAAGAGCGGACCACATACATGCCAGAATTTCACCGGTTCTGAATTTCTATCCATTCATTTCCCTCGCTTTCTCCTGTATCCATGCCCTCATCTCACTCTCATTTCCCTGCACACTGCCCTGAACCATCTCCGGTTTTCCGCCGCCTCTGCCATGAAATGTCTCATTCAGTTCTTTTGCAAGCGGTCTCATATCCAATATCCTGCTTCCGATCACATAACGGAAACCATGCTCCTCATCTCCGCCAAATGCTGCACAGATCCGTTTGCCATGATCCAGAACAAGATTCATCAGAATCCTCAGCTCTTCTCCCTCCAGATCATCCGCAAACACAATCACATCCTCCGATTGCCCGGCCAGCCTTTCTGCACGAATGGCAAGCATGTCTCGCTTTAACTGCGCATATCTTTGCTTCCATTCTGTACAGTCATTTTTTAATTTTTCTACCCCCTGCGCCACGTCTTCTTCTTTCACACACAGAGCAGAAGAAATACACCCTGTACTCTCTGCTTTCCTGCGGTAATCCTCCAACGCACGGAATCCACAGAGCATGGTCACACGGACGCCGCCTTTATAACGCTGCACTCCCGTCAGACGGATCTGCCCGATCTCCCCTGTTTGTTTCACATGCGGCGCACAGCACGCACACACATCATATTCCGGGATCGTCACGATCCGTACCTGACCTTCAATCTCAATCTTACTGCGGTATACAAGCGTCTGGAGTGCTTTCTGATCCGGATAGGTCACTTCCACTTCCAGATTTCGCACCACTGCCCGATTGGCTTCCCATTCAATCTCGCGAATCTCCTCTTTGGTAATCTCTCCGTTGAAATCCATCGTGCAGTCTTCACTTCCCAGATGGAATCCCACATTCTGATACCCAAACCTTTTATGAACCAACCCGGAAACGATATGCTCTCCGGTATGCTGCTGCATCTTCATAAAACGAAGATCCCAGTCAATCCTTCCCTCTACACAGTCTCCAACCGAAAGAGGCGCATCTGTCCTGTGAAAAATCACACCATCCTTTTCCTGCACATCCAGCACTCGCGCACTGCCAAGTATCCCTGTATCCGCATACTGTCCTCCCCCTTCCGGAAAAAAGGCAGTCCGATCCAGCACGATCTGCCAGTTTTCTCCATCCGGGACACACTGCTCTACCTGCGCAGAAAATCTCTGCAGATGACTGTCCAGATAAAACAATTTTTCCGTCATATCCTACATCCTCTCCGGCGCTTCAAATCCAAGCAGATCGATACAACTCTCCAGAACCTCTTTTGTCAGTTTCAAAAGCGCGATATAACCTTTCTTCTTCTCTGCGTCTTCCTCTGAAAGGATCTTTGTCTCATGATAGAATTTATTAAATGCGTTGGCCAGATCATAAATATATGCACACAGCTTGTGCGGCGCTGTCTCTTCATAAACTGTCTCGATCACATCATTGAATTTTGCACATTCCAGCATCAGTGCTTTTTCAAATTCACTGGATGCCTCTCTGATCACCAGATCCTCCAGACTGTTTTCTTCCTGGTATTTATTCAGGATCGACTTGATCCGGACAATTGTGTACAGAATGTACGGTCCCGTGTTTCCTTCAAAGGAAGTAAAGCGGTCTACATCAAAGACATAATCCTTGGATGCCTGATTGGAAAGATCACCATATTTGATCGCAGCAAGTCCTACCATCTGTGCAGTCTTCTTTGCCTCTTCCTCAGAAACCGTACGGTTGTCCATGATCTTCTTGTACATCTCTTCGTTGATCTCACGAATCAGATTTTCCAGACGCATCACGCCTCCTTCTCTTGTCTTAAACGGCTTGCCGTCTTTTCCGTTCATCGTACCGAATCCTAAAAATTCCAGTTCTGTCTCCGGTTTTACGATTCCGGTCTTCTTTGCACAGCGGAATACCTGTACAAAGTGAAGCTCCTGACGCTTATCTACCACATAAATCACTTCGTCCGGCTGGTACAGTTCTTCTCTCTCTACCAGTGTCGCCAGATCTGTCGTGTCATACAGTGCAGCCCCGTCTGACTTTAAGATCATACACGGAGGCACTTCTTTTTTGTCTGTCTCTTCCTGTACATCCACTACAAGAGCACCTTCATCATAGTGCGCATATCCTTTTTCTTTGAGCATCTCCACCATATCCGGAATATATTTCTGGGCATCTGCCTCTCCCTTCCAGAGGTCGAAAGACACGTTCAGATTTGCATAGTTTTTCTTCAAATCTGCTACAGAAACTGCCATAATGTGATTCCAGATCGCACGGAATCCCGGATGTCCGTTCTGCAGAAGGAACGTCGCCTGCAGTGCTTTTTCACGATACTCTTCATGTTCTTTTGCATAAGCGCTGGCCGTCGGGTAGATTTCCTCAAGCTCTCCGATCGTAAACGGCGCCTCTTTCGGATATTCTCCGGTGAAGTTTTCATCAAAATATGGAAGCTCAGGTTTTCTCTTCTGCAATTCTGTAATGATCAGCCCCATCTGATATCCCCAGTCTCCCAGATGAATATCACCGATCACTTTGTTTCCTTTATAACGCAGGATTCTCTTTACACTCTCTCCGATGATCGCAGAACGCAAATGTCCTACATGCAGCGGTTTTGCCACATTCGGTCCGCCGTAATCCACCATGATCGTCTTTGGTGTCTCCATCTCTTCCACTCCCAGCTTTTCACTCGCTGCCATCTCATTGAGAAATGCCGCTGCAAAGGATGGTTTTACTTTCAGATTGATAAATCCCGGATTCACCGCTTCTGCTATTTCAAAACAGTCTTTTTCCTGCAGTCCTGCCACCACGTCATTTGCGATCATGATCGGCGCCTTTTTGTAAGTTTTTGCTGCTGCCATTGCTCCGTTGCACTGGTATTCACACAGATCCGGACGGTTTGACAAGGTTACTTTCGCAAATGCCGCATCATAACCGGCTGCCTCAAAGGCTTCTTTCATTTCTATTGTAATCAGTTCCAACAATGTTTTCACTTCTGTTCCACTCTCCGTTCTATTTTTCTTTCATTTTGCTATTTTATCATGTATAATGCTTTACGGCAAGCTGTTTGTACACGCATCCGAAAGGATTTATATAATAAGGAAAGAAGAGGATATATGTTATGAAATTAGGATCACATGTGGGCATGAGCGGTAAAGAGATGCTGCTTGGTTCCGCAAAAGAAGCCGTTTCCTACGGCGCAAACACATTTATGTTCTATACAGGAGCTCCGCAGAACACAAGGCGCAAAGAAATCAGCGAACTGAATATTTCATCTGCCTGGGAATATATGAAAGAACATGGCATTGACGAAATCATCGTACATGCTCCCTATATCATCAATCTGGGAAATTCTGTAAAACCTGAAACATTTGAACTTGCAGTCGAATTCCTGGCAAAGGAGATTGAGCGCACTGCCGCCTGCAAAAGCCATACTCTGGTACTTCATCCGGGTTCTCATGTAGGAGCCGGAACTGACGCCGGAATCCGCCAGATCATCAAAGGACTCAACGCTGTCCTGACAGCAGATACTCCCTGTCATATCGCACTGGAAAACATGGCCGGAAAAGGTTCCGAAATCGGCCGCACATTTGAAGAGCTTGCACAGATTTATGACGGCGTTGTATACAATGACAAGCTGAGAGTCTGCTTTGATACCTGCCATACCAGTGACAGCGGATATGATATCATCCACCATTTCGATGATGTGATCGATGAGTTCGACCGCCTGATCGGAAAAGATCAGATTGCCGTCTTTCACATTAATGACAGTAAAAATATTCCGGGAGCCGCAAAAGACCGGCATGCCAATATCGGTTTCGGACATATCGGATTTGACGCGATACACCATATCGTACACCACAAAGATTTTATGGATATCCCGAAAATTCTGGAAACACCGTACATTCCATCGGCTGTCAAAGAGAAGAAATCCTATGCCCCTTACAAATATGAGATTCGTATGTTAAAGGAAGGGATCTTTCACCCGGAACTGCCTGCCAAAATTCTTGCGGCAAATGAAAAGTAGCTTGACAAATCCGCAACTTCATTATACGATTGTATTACATATATAGTACAGTTAGTTTTTCATAGAAAACGAGGTGATCAAATGCCATGGGAATTGGACAATGACCGTCCCATCTATCTACAGTTGATGGAGCGTATTCAGCAGGATATCGTATCCGGCATCTACAAACCCGGTGACAGACTTCCCTCTGTCCGGGATCTCGCCGTAGAAGCTGCCGTGAATCCGAACACAATGCAAAAAGCACTCTCCGAACTGGAACGGAGCGGACTGGTATATTCTCAGCGGACAAGCGGACGTTTTATTACAGAAGATACCCAGCTGCTGGATGAAATGAAGACCAGTCTCGCATCCGAACATATCCTGCAGTTTCTTGAAAAGATGAAACAGCTCGGCTTTCAGAAAGAAGAAATTGCTGCGTTGATACAGAAAGCACTCAAGGAGGTAAACCTATGAACCCCATTCTCGAATGCAAGGGGCTGACCCGAAAATTCAATCACTTTTTTGCACTTTCCAATGTTGATCTGACTCTGGAACGCGGAGAGATCATCGGCCTGCTTGGACCAAACGGAAGCGGAAAGACGACTCTGATCAAACTGATCAACGGGCTTCTTTTACCAACTGACGGACAGATCACAGTAAACGGATCAGTTCCCGGTGTAGAGACGAAGAAAATCGTTTCCTATCTTCCGGAGCGCGGATGTCTGGATGAACGCCGCAGGATTTCAGAGCTGATTTCCTATTACAGTGACTTTTACTCCGATTTTGATGTCTCCCGTGCTCATACGATGTTAAAGGATCTGGATATCGATCCTTCGCTTCGTCTGAAAACACTCTCAAAGGGGACAAAAGAAAAAGTCCAGCTCATCCTTGTCATGAGCCGGAATGCACAGCTTTACGTATTAGATGAACCGATCGGCGGTGTAGATCCTGCAGCCAGAGATTATATTCTCCGGACCATCCTGACAAACTACAACGAAGATGCGTCTGTTTTGATCTGTACCCATTTGATCGCAGATGTAGAAAATGTTCTGGATCGGGTTTTATTTCTGCAAAACGGGCAGATTACACTCAACGCCTCTGTCGATGAGATCCGCAGCGGACACAAAAAATCGGTAGATGCTTTATTCCGGGAGGTATTTCGATGTTAAAAAAATTGATCAAACATGATTTAAAATATGGAGTACGTATGTTTGCAGTCCTGCATATCATTCTGATCATCGGCTGTCTGATCGCACGCTTCCTTGTAATCGATCATCTTGACTTTTCAGCAGCTCCTGAAGAATTTGCTCCGGTTATCGCCCTTTTGATCGTCGTGCTCACAATGCTGTTTTCTGCGATTTCCTTTGGATGCTGTATCATGTATGCCGTCCGGTTTTATAAGAACCTGTTTACAGATGAGGGATACATCACCTGGACGCTTCCGGCGTCACCGCTGACCCAGCTCTGGGCGAAGATTCTGTCTGCCTCCATCTGGTATGTGCTGGATCTTACAATCTGCTTTGCCGCTGCGTGGTTTTTGATTTCGGGAGACAATATACAGTCTGCTCTGGAAAGGATCAAACCTGACTTTCAGGCTGCACTTGGTATGTCCTTCTCTTCCTTTTGCGGTCTTGTTGTATTTTTTTCATTTGTCGGAATTCTTTCCTGCGTGCTATTTATTTATACAAGTATTGCAATCGGACAGCTGGTTCCCGCACATCGGATCATTGTATCCATTGCTGTATATTTTATTCTGAATCTCATTACTCAGATTATCAGCATAGGAGTATCCATCATCACCAGTGTCTTTCCTGATTATGTTTTTTCTCCTGCACAGACCAGCTTTTCAGAGTATTTCTTTCAGATGCTCCTGATCGGAACCTGTACTACGACAGTACTTGCCATTGCAGGATACTTTATTACTTATCGGATTTTGCAAAGAAAAGTGAATTTGATTTAAAAGAAGGGATTGAAGCACATCCGCCCGGATGCCGCTCAATCCCTTTTACTGATCTCTTTTCGATATAAAAAATACACGTCTGGGCGGAGTCGAACCGCCGCACATGCCTCCGGAGGGCATCGCTCTATCCACTGAGCTACAGACGCATAATCTTTTGTGTCCTTTGAATTTCAACCGGACACTTTATATATCCTAGCACAATTTTACAATCTTGTAAAGAGCATTTCTTTCAAATTTCTCATTCCATCTTTTCTTTTTAAAAGGCCATTTGTATTTTCCCCAATCCTCTTTCATAAAGATATGCATGATCACTGAGCACTTCTTCTGTGTCTACCTGTGTATGATTGATATCCTGTATCATAGCATCCAGTTCCTCTTTTGCAATTTCTCTTGATTTCGGCAAAATGATCACTTCATGGATACTGCTCGGGAGAATATAAAAATCCTCTTTCAAAATTTCACCGATCATCTCAAGAACATGCGGATAAAACATACAGGCTGCCCCCTGGATCTTGCTGGAATTCGTCAGTACATACATCTGACATTCTCTCTGCATGCCGCGGATTGCCTCCACTTCAATTCCGGTTATCCTGCGGATCATATCGGGAAGTGAGCAGAATTCCGCCGGAAGCAGTCTGACAGCACTTCGCATGGCCATTTCATATAATTCCTCTGTTTCAAGATTCCATTGCCTCATATACTCATTTGTGATCTGCATTGTTGCGCTTCCCTCACATTGCCGGTCTAAAATGACATAAAAGGTCAGCGAAAGATCCAGCACATCCAAATGCGGGATTTCTTCCAGTAATTCCCTGTTTTTCTCCGTTTTTATCACTTTGATCCCCAGCTTATTCTTCCATGATTCCAGATTAAAAAAAGAATCCACATCTATGATATTTTTTGCCTTGATCTTTTGATAAAGCTGGCTGATCTCCGACACAATCTGTTCCAGAGTTTCCCCTTTTTGAAACTTCTCATAATATTCCTCCAGATAGATTGTCGGAAACAGATTGGATCCCGTTTCCTGAAGCAACAGTCCAACACGAATCTTCCCATTGTTTTTTACTGCTCTGTGTTCTCTTGCCTGTATCCCGTTTTTCCCCTCCTTTTGATTCATTGTTTCAATTGCTGCGCACACAAATTCTCTATATTCCATACTGTCTCCTTCCTGATTGTGTGCTCATCTTTTTGAGAAATGCGGCACGAATGTGCCTTTGAAATCTGATGTGAACAATATTATGTTTCTTGATTATATCCGACTCTGATGCGAAATACAACGAACTTTATATGAACTATCTATAAAGATTCTATAAATGTTACTGTTCACACCAATCCCCACCTTACCAAAAGAAAAAGACGCCCTGAGGCGTCTCCTTCGTATTAAACACGTGAGAGATATTCTCCTGAACGTGTATCAATCTTCAGTACATCTCCCTGTTCTACGAACAATGGTACCATAACAATTGCTCCTGTCTCTACAGTTGCAGGTTTTGTAGCTCCCTGTGCTGTATCTCCCTTGAATCCAGGCTCTGTCTCTGTAATCGCAAGCTCTACGAACAGAGGTGGCTCTACTGAGAATACGTTTCCATTGTGTGAACAGATCTTTACTACTTCGTTCTCTTTTACAAATTTCAGAGAATCTCCTACAACATCTTCGTTCAGAGCGATCTGATCATATGTCTCTACGTCCATAAAGTTAAACAGATCTCCGTCTCTGTAAAGATACTGCATGTCTTTTCTGTCAATATGTGCTTTCGGGAATTTTTCAGTTGGTCTGAAAGTTTTCTCAACAACACCGCCACTGATGATATTTTTTAATTTTGTTCTAACAAATGCTGCACCTTTTCCAGGTTTTACGTGCTGGAATTCTAAGATCTGATAGATATTTCCGTCAATCTCAACGGTAACACCATTTTTAAAATCTCCTGCTGAAATCATCTGTAATCCTCCTTCAAATGCGCACTTTATGCGCTGCCTTTTCTCGACTGTTTATAATTCTATAATAGATTCTGTCTTTTTTCAACCTTTTTTATCCAGTTTCCGCTTCTTTTTATAAAAATGAAGAACAATTTTCTCCAAATAACGCTTCAAAACGATCTGAATCTCCTCTTTTGGATGGATCGGCTTCACTAAAATACTGTGAATCCCGGTTCTCTTTGCCCCCCATACATCGGTAAACAGCTGATCGCCAACAAACAGGGTGCGCTCCTTTGTTGTCCCCATAATCTTCATTGCCTTCTCATAATTCTTGATTGAAGGCTTGTGAGCATTATAGATATAAGCAGTCTGTATCTCCTGATTAAACATCTCCACACGCGGTTTCTGATTATTTGACAGAAGGCAGGAGGAAAATCCGATTTTGTTTAAACGCGTAAACAGCTTTTTTGCCCTTTCATCTGCCGGTGCTCCGTGTGGTACCAGTGTATTGTCGATATCAAAGATGACTCCCCGGTATCCCTTCTCATACAGCTCTTCAAAAGGAATCACATAAGCGGATGCCAGGTATTCATCCGGAAAAAATTTATCAAACATCTCTACTATCCATCTCCATCAATTTTGTAATCATCTCTTTGCAGATTTCCTGCACATTCTTCTCGTCTGTCTGCACGATCAAATCTGCTGCCGTCTCATATTTCTCCCGGCGCTTTTCCATCAGTTCTGCGATATATTCCACATTCTTATGATTCTTCAGCAGAGGTCTGTCATCATTCTCTTTGACACGTTCCAGAATCGTCTTTGGAGTAGCTGTCAGCAGAACCACATATCCATTTTTTTTCATTTCACTTACATTCTGACTGCGCATTGCAGCACCGCCGCCGCAGGAAATAATCGTCCGACTTGTTTTTTGCAGCTCAATCAGAAGATTCGTCTCAAGATTCCGGAAATACTCTTCTCCGTGCTTTTCAAAAATCTCCGGAATACTCATCCTCTGACGATCCGAGATGAGTTCATCCATTTCCACAATCTCCATGTCAAACCATTCTCCCAGAGTTCTTGCCACCGTCGATTTTCCAGCTCCCATAAATCCGATCAGTACGATATTATAATCACATGATTCCCGAAACTTTTTTATCATCAATTCATTCATATTTTCGCCCTCTGCTCTTTCCCTTTAACTCTTCTGTCCGTTTATTATAACAAGCATTGTTTCAGACCGCAAGAGATATACTTTTTCGTTTCCTTTAATCCGTACCGCCTTTCGCCAGTGCATTCGCCACATCCTCTTTGAAATTCGCCCATGCCTCTTCATTTTCCACAAAGTATTTCGGACAATTTTTTCCGGTCACATCATAGTGGCGGATCACTGTATCCGCAGTCAGACTGTACTTTCTGCAAAGCCATGCGGTCAGCTGCACCATCGACTGATAGGTTTCTTCTGTAAACTTTCCTGTTTCGTCCGGATGACAGCATTCGATCGAAATGGTATCCTTATTCCGCTCGTTGGATGCATATGCCACCTCCCATGTGGGCACACACTGAATGATCTCTCCTTCCAGTCCCACGACAAAATTACTGCTTGCTGATGTCTCATGGGTGTCCTTAAGTCCTTCAAAATAATCTCTGTTCTCCTGTGCAGTAGAGCCCGGATTCGCCGTATAATGAATCACGATTCCTGTGATCCCGTCTGACTCGATTCCCGGTCTGGAGTACTCATTGATATCCAGAAGCTGTACATCAATCTCCGGTCTGGACGCATCCACATCCGCCCGCATCTCTCCTTGCTTTTTTGAGATGCATGACCTTAAGATCAGCACTATTGTCAATAACAGCAGCGCTGCCAGTCCGGCTCTTGCATAGAATACTTTCCTGTCACTTCTTCCCCGTCCATATCTTCTTCTTTTTCTTCTGTTGGATCTTATTTTCATCTGAACTCCTGATTTCAAAAATGCCGGAACAGTTTCCTGCTCCGGCACTCCTTCACTTTATTCATCTACACTGTAGTTAGGTGCTTCTTTTGTAATATGAATGTCATGTGGATGACTTTCTTTCAAGGATGCAGCTGAAATCTTAACAAACTGTCCGTTCTCTTTCAGTGCCTCAATATTTGCAGTTCCGCAGTATCCCATTCCTGCACGGAGGCCTCCCATGAGCTGGAATACGGTATCTTCTACTGTTCCTTTGTATGCAACACGTCCTTCCACACCTTCCGGAACTAATTTCTTTGCATCTGCCTGGAAGTAACGATCCTTGCTTCCGTTTTCCATAGCTGCGATAGATCCCATACCACGGTATACTTTGTATTTTCTTCCCTGGTATAATTCAAATGTTCCCGGGCTCTCGTCACATCCGGCAAAGATACTTCCCATCATACAAACATTCGCTCCTGCTGCAATCGCCTTTGTCATATCTCCGGAATACTTGATACCACCGTCTGCGATAACCGGAATTCCGTACTCTTTTGCCACTGCATAGCAGTCCATAACAGCTGTTACCTGTGGTACACCGATACCTGCAACCACACGAGTCGTACAGATTGATCCAGGTCCGATACCAACTTTTACGGCATCCACACCGGCTTCGATCAAGGCTCTTGTCGCCTCCCCTGTAGCAACATTTCCTGCAATGACCGGAAGATTTGGATATTTTTCTTTGACCATACGCACTGTGCGCAGAACATTCTCAGAATGTCCATGTGCAGAGTCCATCACGATCACGTCTACCTTCGCATTCACCAGCGCCTCTACACGCTCCAGACAGTTTGCTGTGATTCCGATCGCCGCTCCGCAGAGAAGTCTTCCCTGACCGTCTTTCGCTGACAGTGGATATTTGATCTGTTTCTCAATGTCTTTGATCGTGATCAGACCTTTTAAATTTCCATCTTTGTCCACGATCGGAAGTTTTTCTTTTCTTGCCTTTGCAAGGATCTTCTTTGCATCTTCCAGTGTGATTCCTTCCGGTGCTGTGATCAGCCCTTCTGAAGTCATGGATTCTTTTATTTTCTTAGAGAAATCTTCCTCAAATTTCAAATCACGGTTTGTAATAATTCCAACCAGCTTTTTCCCTTCTGTGATCGGCACTCCGGAAATTCTGAATTTTGCCATCAGATCATTGGCGTCTGCCAGTGTATGATCCGGAGAAAGAGAAAACGGATCTGTGATAACTCCATTCTCTGATCTCTTTACTTTGTCTACCTCTTCTGCCTGCTGCTCGATCGTCATGTTTTTATGAATGATACCGATTCCTCCCTGACGTGCCATGGCGATTGCCATGCGGTGCTCAGTAACTGTATCCATACCAGCACTCATCATCGGAATGTTCAGTTTAATCGTCTTTGTCAGATATGTGGATAAGTCCACCTGATTTGGAATGACCTGTGAATATGCCGGTACTAACAGGACATCGTCAAATGTAATACCTTCTCCGATTATTTTTCCCATGATTTATTTCCTCTCTTTCTCTAATATGTATGTCCATAGATTATCTGTTATGGTACAAAAATTCCCACCACTTGTCAAGCCTATTCCCACTTACAATTTATTTTTATCCTGATTTATTTTAACTCCCATTATTAAACAATACTTATAGATAATGTCTCATTCATAATTTTTACATAATTTCTCAGTTTTTCTATAATTCTTTTGTCTATTACTGCCGAAATCCCGAAAATAAAAAAAAGCCCCGGGTATCTGTATCAAAACAGATATCCGGGAAACCTCTTATCATTACATCATTCCCATTCCGCCAGGTGCTGCCGGCATTGCCGGTGTCTCTTCTTTAATCGTAGAAACAACAGATTCTGTTGTCAGCAGAGTAGATGCAACACTGTTTGCATTCTGCAGTGCGCTTCTTGTCACTTTGGCAGGATCCAGAATTCCTTCACTTACCATATCTACATATTCTTCTTTGTAAGCATCAAATCCGACTCCAGGTTCTGATTCTCTTACTTTATTGATGATCACTGCACCTTCCAGACCTGCATTTGTTGCAATATGGAACAATGGAGCCTCCAGAGCTTTCAGGATGATATTCGCACCTGTCTTCTCATCACCTTCCAGAGTCTCTGCAAGTTTTGCAACTTCTTTAGAAGCATGGATATATGCAGATCCACCGCCTGCGATGATACCTTCCTCTACTGCTGCTCTTGTCGCATTGAGTGCATCTTCCATACGCAGTTTTGCTTCTTTCATCTCAGTTTCTGTCGCTGCTCCCACACGAATCACTGCAACACCGCCTGCCAGTTTTGCAAGTCTTTCCTGTAATTTTTCTCTGTCAAATTCAGATGTTGTCTCCTCGATCTGTTTTTTGATCTGAGCCACTCTGTCTTCGATTGCTTTCTTATCTCCGCATCCATCAACAATGACTGTGTTCTCTTTCTGAACTTTTACAGATTTTGCACGTCCGAGCAGATCCATTGTTGCTTCTTTCAGGTCCATTCCAAGTTCATCGGAAATTACCTGTCCGCCTGTCAGGATTGCAATATCATTGAGCATTTCTTTTCTTCTGTCCCCGTATCCAGGAGCTTTTACTGCAACAACATTAAATGTTCCGCGCAGTTTGTTTACGATCAGAGTTGTAAGAGCTTCTCCTTCAATATCCTCTGCAATGATCAGAAGTCTTGCTCCTGACTGTACGATCTGCTCCAGCAATGGAAGGAGATCCTGAATATTGGAAATCTTCTTGTCTGTGATCAGGATGTACGGATCATCCAGAACTGCTTCCATCTTCTCCATATCTGTCGCCATATATGCAGAAATATATCCGCGGTCAAACTGCATACCTTCTACCAGATCCAGCTCTGTCTGCATTGTCTTGGATTCTTCGATCGTGATAACACCATCTTTGGAAACTTTCTCCATTGCATCTGCAACCATATTTCCAACCGCTTCATCACCGGAAGATACTGCTGCAACTTTTGCGATCTGGTCTTTTCCTGTTACCTGACGGCTCATATTTGCAATTGCTTCCACTGCTGCATCTGTCGCTTTTTTCATACCTTTACGCAGTACGATCGGGTTTGCTCCTGCTGCAAGGTTCTTCATTCCTTCATTTACCATTGCCTGTGCCAGAACAGTCGCTGTTGTTGTTCCGTCTCCGGCTACATCGTTTGTCTTCGCTGCTACTTCACGGATGAGCTGTGCTCCCATATTTTCAAATCCGTCTTCCAGTTCGATCTCTTTTGCGATCGTCACACCGTCATTTGTGATCAATGGTGTTCCGAACGATTTATCCAGAACAACGTTTCTTCCTTTTGGTCCCAAAGTTACTCTTACAGTATCTGCAAGCTGGTTTACACCTTTTTCCAGAGCGGCTCTTGCCTCTGCTCCATATTTAATTTCCTTTGCCATTTTCATTCACACTCCTGTTATACTTCGTCTGTTGACTGTTTCCAAAAAATTGTCTCTTTCTTCTATTTTACAACTGCAAGGATATCATTCTGTTTTACGATAATGTACTCTTCTCCATCCAGCTCTACATCTGTTCCTGCATATTTGGAATAGATTACTTTATCTCCTACAGCTACCTGCATTGTCACTTCTTTCCCGTCTACCATTCCACCAGGTCCGACTGCAATTACCTCTGCTTCCTGTGGTTTTTCTTTTGCCTGACCAGGCAAAACGATTCCTGACTTTGTTGTCTCTTCTGCTTCTAATTGCTTTAATACGATTTTATCGCCTAATGGTACTAATTTCATGGTAACTCCTCCTTATTTTATACGTTATTAGCACTCATTCATATTGAGTGCTAAACCTCATGAATATAAAATAGCACTCTGTTTTCTATTTGTCAACAGAGATTCAAAAATTTTATATTTAGTTTATTTTCTTTTTACAGGTCCTTTCATATCCGAAATTGTATAGAATCCATTCTCAATATGAAAGACCAAAATTTTCCCATGTTCACACTGGTATCGCTCCTGTACCACGCCTGTGCAGAACAAAAGCTCTGTCCTTGTAGAAATATAGCACTGATACTTTGCATCCAGCGAGATTGCTGTCAGATCGTCCTCCTTTAATTGTAAGTATATGTAATCCTCTTCCATATCATAACGAAAAACCTGACAGTGATGTGTCTCATCATCCAGGATCGCATCTGCCGCGATCACTTTCTCCATCTGAAGATCTACTGCATTGCCTTCATACATGTTCTTTTCCTCCTGCTCTTCTTACCTGTAGTCAGAGAAAGGGCATCAGCTTGCTGATACCCTTTTATCTTCTGTACGATTTTTACAAACGTTCTTTTTTGATCTTTTCCAATTCGGTAAAGACATAGTCATTCAACACCTTAATGTATGTTCCCTTCATTCCGGAGGAACGGGATTCGATCACTCCGGCACTCTCAAATTTTCGAAGTGCATTGACGATCACGGATCTTGTGATTCCTACACGGTCTGCAATCTTGCTTGCCACCAGAATTCCCTCTGTTCCATCCAACTCTTCAAAAATATGAATGATCGCCTCCAGTTCAGAGAATGAAAGTGTGCTGATCGCTGACTGTACGATATGTTCCTTTCTCGTCTCCTCTGCACTCTCCTCATTCACAGACCGGAGCATCTCCAGTCCGACAACTGCTGTCCCATACTCACTTAAGATGATATCATCAATGGAATACAACTCATTCTGCTTATAAATAAAGAGTGTTCCAAGGCGTTCTCCCGCAATATCAATGGGGACGATAATTGCCTGATATCCCTGCACTTTTTCCGATGAAAAACCAAGTGTCTCCAAATTCACATTCTCTTTGGTAGAAAGTACATTGAGCAGACGCTCATTGAGCATCTCATCGATATGCGCTCCCACAGACTCTACGATCAGTTCATTGATTGCATCTACATGCGCACTTTTGCTGACTCCGAGGATCTTTCCTTTTTTACTGACTACCAGGACATTGGAGTTCAGGATCTCTGTGAGGACAGCACAAATATCATTAAACACCACTTTGCTGGAATTATTATTATGTAATAATTTATTTATTTTTCTTGTCTTATCTAATAACTGTACGCTCATCCGTCTCCTCCAGACTTAATTGTATATACAACTCGTTCCTATTCAATAGACACCCTCATGTTATCATACAATTCACGAATTTTCAATGAAATTGTTGCAATTTCCTCTTGTTTTTATTCGAAATCCTTCTAATTTCCCTTCAAATTTCGGACATATCCACACTGCTCGTTTGCGCAGACCAGTTTATTCCCTTTTTCCACCATGTATCCGCCACATTCCGGACATTTTTCTTTGGACGGTTTCTGCCATGACATAAAATCACATTCCGGATTATTTTCACATCCGTAATACTTTCTTCCCTTCTTCGTCTTGCGGATCACAACTTCTTTTCCACAGACCGGGCAGGCAACACCGATCTTCTCCAGGTACGGTTTTGTGTTGCGGCAATCCGGAAATCCCGGACAGGCCAGGAATTTTCCGTGAGGACCGTATTTGATCACCATGTTTCTTCCACACTCTTCACAGATTACATCCGTTACTTCATCCTCGATCTTCACGCTCTCTAATTCTTTCTCCGCAGTTTTCACTGCTTCATCCAGATCCGGATAGAAGTTACTTACGACAACTTTCCACTGCACTTTTCCTTCTTCCACCATATCCAGAAGCCCTTCCATGTTGGCCGTAAAGTTGACATCCACAATACTAGGAAACGACTGCTTCATAATATTGTTGACTACTTCTCCGATCTCTGTGATATACAGATTCTTGGCTTCTTTGGTAATATAACGTCTTCCGAGAATTGTGGAGATTGTTGGTGCATAGGTACTCGGACGTCCGATTCCAAGCTCCTCCAGTGCCTTTACAAGTGTTGCCTCTGTATAGTGTGCCGGAGGCTGTGTGAAATGCTGTTTGGTATCAAACTCTTCTTTCGTCAGTTCCGAATCCATGCTCAATCCGTTGACCAGAACATTGCTCACTTCTTTTTCTTCATCCGCCTCTGTATATACCGTACGGAATCCCTCAAATGCCACTTTAGATGTCGCTACGGTAAACATGTATTCTCCCGCTCCGATCTTCACAGAAGTCGTCTCATATTTTGCAGGCTGCATCCGGCTTGCGGCAAACCGTTTCCAGATCAGCTGATACAGACGGAACTGATCTCTGGAGAGAGACTCTTTCAACGAAGCCGGTGTCATGGAAATGTCCGTCGGTCGGATTGCCTCATGCGCGTCCTGTATCTTCTTCTCAGTCTTTTTATTTGCTTCTCCTGCTGCTGAATACTCTGCGCCGTAATTCTCTGTGATGTACGCTCTCGCCGCTGCATCTGCTTCCTCTGAAATACGGGTAGAATCAGTACGCAGATACGTGATCACACCGATCGTACCGCTGCCCTTTACGTCAATTCCTTCATACAGCTGCTGTGCAATACGCATCGTCTTCTGTGTACCGAAGTTGAGCACCTTTGCTGCCTCCTGCTGCAAAGTGCTGGTTGTAAACGGAAGCGGCGCTCTTCGGATACGCTCTCCCTTTTTGATATCTTTTACTTCGTATGTTTCTTTTTCCAAAGCCTGTAAAATCTCATCCAGCTCCTCTTTGGAATGGATCGTCATCTTCTTTTTCTCGGTTCCATAGAACTTGGCAGTGAGCGGTCTTTTCTCTCCTTTCACCTTTAAGATTGCATCCAGACTCCAGTATTCTTCCGGAATAAATGCATTGATCTCTTCCTCCCGGTCCGCAATGATACGAAGTGCTACAGACTGCACGCGTCCGGCGCTCAATCCCCGTTTTACTTTTGCCCACAAAAGCGGACTGATCCGATATCCTACCATTCTGTCCAGAACACGTCTTGCCTGCTGTGCGTCCACCAGATCCATATCAATATCTCTTGGTGTTTTTAATGACGCCTTGACTGCATTCTTTGTGATCTCGTTGAATGTAATACGGCGCATTTTTTTCTCATCCAATTTCAGCGCTGCTGCAAGATGCCATGAAATTGCCTCTCCTTCACGGTCGGGGTCGGTCGCCAGATATACTTTGTCGGCTTTCTTCGCTTCCTTTCTCAGGTTTGCGAGAATCTCCCCTTTTCCCCGAATGGTAATATATTTGGGCTCAAAGTCATGCTCCACATCGATTCCGAGCTGACTTTTCGGCAAATCTCTGACATGCCCGTTTGATGCCGCTACTGTATAGTTCTTTCCAAGAAATTTTTTGATCGTCTTCACTTTCGCCGGTGACTCCACAATTACCAGATAATGTGCCATTGAAACATTTCCTCCATCCGGCGCCCTCACGCCGTCATTTCACTTTTATATAATAATTTTTTGAGATTTCTCTGATATATCCCTGTAATTCCAAAGACACTAAAAGCTTTAAAACTTCCTCCGGGCGCAGCTTTGTTTCTTCTGTCAGCTGCCCCACGCTCTTTGGATACAGACCGACACAACTATACACCATATATTCAGGACTTTCAAGCATTTTTTCATTTTTGTCTGATTTTTCACATTCCCCGCTATATGCAATGCCCATCTCATCCAGCAGATTTTCCGGGCTTAAAAGAATTCCGGCCCCCTGAAAGATCAGGCGGTTACACCCTTGACTTAAGCTGCTGTTAACAGGCCCCGGCAGCGCATAGACATCCTTTCCCTGCTCCAGTGCCAGATCTGCCGTGATCAGTGATCCACTCCTCTCTCTTGCCTCCATAACGAGCACAATATCTGACAGCGCGCTGATGATCCGGTTTCGCCTCGGAAAATGCTGCGGAAGCGGCGGTGTGCCGGGCGGGAGTTCTGAAAGGATCCCGCCTTCCTGCTCCAGGATATCCAGATATAATCCCATATGGTTTTTCGGATAACAGACATCTACCCCGCTCCCCAAAACAGCAAAGGTCTTTCCACCTCCCAGCAGAGCACCTCTCTGTCCGATCCCGTCTACGCCGCGCGCAAGTCCGCTGATCACCTGAATTCCACATTCCGCCAGTTTTTTCCCATATTCCAGCGCATATTTTTCTCCATAGGGAGTACAGCTTCTCGCTCCCACAATGGCTGCCGCACGCGCAGTATTATCCGGCAGCTTTCCTTTCACATACAACGCATACGGCGGATCATAGATTTCTTTTAAACGACCTGGATATTCCTTTTCTCCCCACGGGATCACCGAGATTCCTTTTTGTCTCATTGCTTCATAATTTCTGTCCAGTTCCTCTTTCTTTTTCGCCTCCAGCAGCTTCCAAATTTCCTGTTCCTTGAGCAGCTGCATCTTTCTGAGTGCAGTTTCTTCTATATAATAAATGGCTTCTGCTGTCCCTGCTTTTTCTTTTAATTTTATTTTTGTCCGATCCGGAATATTTCGGATTCCGGCAAACCAGTATTCATACTTCATGCGTTCTTCCTCCTATCGTTTCCAGTACTTCTTATCCGGCGTCCGATAGCCGATTGCCTCACACAAATGCTGCTTTAGAATTTCCTGACTTCCGTCCAGATCTGCGATCGTTCTCGCCACCTTTAACACTTTATGATAAGTACGTGCTGTAAATCCAAAGGCAGCAAATGCCTGCTTCATCACTTCGTTTTCCGGCTCTCCCAGACGGCAGAATTCTTCTGTCTCCCGGCTGTCCAGTCTTGCATTTACCTTTGTTCCTCCATAACGCATTCTCTGCAGATTTCGCACTTCACATACTCTCTGCCGGATTGCTTCCGAAGATTCCTGTGCTTTCTTCTCCACCAGTGAGTCATATTCCACCCGGGGCGCCTCTACACACAGATCGATCCGATCCAGAAACGGCTGACTGATCCTTCCTAAATAATTCTGAATCTGCACAGGCGTACAGGTACATTTCTGCATATCCGGATAGCATCCGCAGGGACATGGATTCATCGCCGCGATCAAAATAAAATCCGCTGGAAATACATAATTTCCGTGTGTTCTCGCAATCCGCATCTGGTGCTCTTCAAGCGGCTGTCTCAGTACCTCGATCACACTTTTCGAAAACTCCGGCAATTCATCCAAAAACAAAACACCGCCGTGTGCGAGTGTGATCTCTCCCGGCGTCGGGATCATCCCGCCTCCAGCCAGTGCTGCCCTTGTGGCCGTATGGTGTACACTGCGAAAAGGCCGGCTCTGGATCAGCGGTTCTTTCTCATCAAGAAGTCCCATAATACTGTATATTTTTGTAATCTCCATGCTCTCTTCTAATGTCAGAGGCGGCAGAATTCCGGCAATCCGTTCCGCTGCCATGGTCTTTCCGCTTCCCGGGGGGCCGATCAAAAGAAGATTATGTCCGCCTGCCACTGCAATCTCCGCTGCACGCTTGACGGCTGCCTGACCCTGCATTTCAGAAAAATCCGGCTGCGGATTTTTTACCGTCTGCTTTTTGGCTTGATTCCTTGCTTTTTCTTTTTTTCTCTCTCCTGAAAGAATCTTTGTAATCTGCTTAAGATGCTTTACCCCAATGATCTCGATTCCTTTTACAAGTGCGCCTTCCGCCTCATTTGCTTCTGGTACAATGCAGCGTTTCACTCCCGCCTTTTTTGCCTCCAGAACGATCGGCAGAACACCCGGTACTTCCAGCACACTGCCATCCAGTCCCAGTTCTCCTATAAAAAGCGTATGCCTTACCCCCTCTGAAATCTGACATCCCAATGCAATCATCACTGCCACTGCAATGGGAAGATCAAACGACGCTCCTCTCTTTCTTACATTTGCCGGCGCCAGATTGACGATCGTCCGCTTGGCTGGAAATGAAACTCCACTGTTTCTGATTGCTGTGCGCACACGCTCTGCTGCCTCCTTCACTTCAGAAGAAAGGTATCCCACCATATGAAATACCGGAAGCCCGTTGCTGACGTCAGCTTCCACATGAATAAATTCTACCCGCAGCCCGATCACTGCTGCAGATAATACTGAGCAAAAACTCATCACACACTCCTTTTCCAAGAGCCGGTACGTTCAGTCCCCACATAACTGATCTTCTAATAAATTTGTAACTTGAAAACGTTGGCCGATACGGCCTTTTGAATCAATAGATCTTATACTCTCCAGAGCGGATCGCTCCGGGAATGTAGTCTTACTATATCTCTCCTACCCGCTGTTTGTCAACTACTTTTTTCTGCCCGTCCTCTTTTCAAGTGGAAAAGCACAAATCATGCCTTCTTTACATACACTGTTATCAAATGTGCTTTGAGGTGCTGTCTTGAAATCATTTCCAAATCCCCTCACCCCTTCCGAAGAAAAAGAATATATTCAAAAATATACTGAGGGTGACCTGCAGGCAAAACACATTCTGATTGAACGGAATCTGCGGCTCGTTGCACATGTGATCAAAAAATATCAGTATGTGGACGAAGATCCCGAAGATCTGATCTCAATCGGAACCATCGGTTTGATCAAAGCCATTGTCACCTTTAATCCAAGCAAAGGAAACCGGCTGGCAGCTTATGCCTCCAAGTGTGTGGAAAACGAAATCCTGATGCATTTGCGCGCACGGAAAAAGACGTCAAAAGAGATTTCTTTATATGAACCCATCGGTACGGACCGGGAAGGAAACGAGATCAAATTATACGATATTATCGAAACGGATGAAGACGACATCCCGGAACGGGTATGCCTGAAAGAAAATATCCAGAAGCTGTATGAAAAAGTAGAAAACGAGCTCTCCCAGCGGGAAAAACTCGTTTTAAAAATGCGGTATGGACTTTATGGCGGCGAGGAATACACGCAGAGGGAAGTCGCCAAACAACTGGGGATCTCCCGTTCTTATGTATCCCGGATAGAAAAGAGCGCGGTCGAAAAGCTACGCGTCTTTTTCTGCTCTTCGTAAGATATCATATTTGTCCGCCTTCTGATCCAGCGCCACATATAACACCTGTTTTGAGTGAGGAGCACTCTCCTGCTCCTCTCCTTCTTCATTAAGGATACGCTCTACTTTCGCTTCCACATTTTCCCCGTTCGGCTTCATGATCTCAATGATCTCACCCACAGAAAACTTGTTGCGCTGTTCGATCCGGCACAGACCGTCCCTGACCTCTCCGATAATTCCGAGATAGGTATACTCTTTCACATACGTATTGCTGTCATAGATCTGTGTTGTCTCATCCGGTTTTCCAAAGAAGAATCCTGTCGTAAACTGGCGGTACGTACAATTGGAGATCTGCTCCAGATACCACGGCATATTCTTTTTATATAATTCCGGATCCTTCTGATAGTCATCGATCGCCTTTCTGTAGGTTCTTGCAACTGTTGCCACATAGAGCGCGGTTTTCATACGTCCTTCGATTTTCAGACTGTCAATACCCGCGTCCAGAATCTCCGGGATATACTGGATCATGCACAGATCCTTGGAGTTGAAAATATAAGTTCCTCTTTCATTCTCATAAACCGGCAGATACTCTCCCGGTCTCTTCTCCTCCACAACCGCATATTTCCAGCGGCACGGGTGGGTACATGCCCCCCTGTTCGCATCTCTGCCTGTGAAATAGTTGCTCAGAAGGCATCTTCCGGAATAAGAAATACACATCGCTCCATGTACAAATGTCTCGATTTCCAGATCCTCCGGAATATTCGCGCGCAGCTCTTTGATTTCTTCCAGAGACAGCTCTCTGGCGGAAACCACGCGGCTCGCGCCTTGTTTATACCAGAAATTATAGGTTCCATAGTTTGTATTGTTTGCCTGAGTACTGATATGTCTCTCAATCTCAGGACACACTTCTTTTGCGATCTCAAACACTCCCGGATCCGCAATAATAAGAGCATCCGGCTTGATTTCCTTGAGTTCCTCAAAATATTTACGCACTCCCGGCAGATCCTCATTGTGTGCCAGGATATTGGCTGTTACATACACTTTCACATCATGTTCATGCGCAAATGCGATTCCTTCTTTCATGTCCTCCATGGAAAAGTTCTTCGCTTTTGCGCGGAGTCCAAATGCTTCTCCTCCGATATAAACCGCATCTGCTCCAAAAATGACTGCTGTCTTTAATACTTCCAGGCTGCTTGCCGGTATCAAAAGTTCAGGATGTCTTGCCATTTTATTCTCCTTCCTGTTTCTTCACACTGACAGCCACTCCATCCCCAAGCGGAATAATGGACGTTGTCAGCAGTTCATGGTGTTTTAATTCGTACAGATACTCCCGCATTCTGGAATGAATCGTTCGGTTTCTCCGTTCCACCGCAAAACGGGATTCGATAATATCCCCATCCTGCAGTACATTATCTGTCACAAGAGTTCCGCCCGGACGAAGCAAACGCAGCACCTGGGGCATATACCGGATATACTGTCCCTTTGCAGCATCCATAAAAATAAAATCAAAGCTGCCCTCCAGTGTTTTCAGCACATCCATAGCATCTCCCTCTATGAGCGTGATCTGCTCTTCTTTCCCTGCCCGTCTGAAATTCTCCCTGGCGATCAGAATTCTCTTTTCGTAATTTTCAATTGTTGTGATCCTGCACCCTTCTGGTGCCGCTTCACTCATCAATAACGCAGAGAAACCTACTGCGGTCCCTACTTCCAGGATGCACATAGGTTTTTGTATCATCAGAAGCACTTTCAGGAAACTCTGCATTTCTTTTCGTATGATCGGCACATATGTGCTCAGAGCTTCCTGTTCCACTGCTTCGAGTATTTCACTGTTCTCTGTCTCTAAGGAATTGATGAATGTCACGATACGTTCATCTACTATCATATCTTACACATCCATAATAATCGGAATGACCATTGGTCTTCTCTTTGTCTTCTTCCAGATAAAATCGTTCATTGTGTCACGGATCGTCATCTTGATCTTATTCCAGTCCGCATGTCTTCCGGAAAGACATTTATCCAGACTGTCTGTCACAACCTTTCTGGCTTCTTCCATCAGTCCTTCGGATTCTCTTACATAGACAAATCCTCTGGATACGATATCCGGTCCTGCCAGCAGATTGTTGCTGCCTTTTTCCAGTGTCAGAACAACGATCAGAATTCCGTCCTCTGCCAGATGCTGTCTGTCTCGCAATACGATATTTCCGACATCACCGACACCCAGACCATCTACCAGAATCGCTCCTGTATGGACTTTATCCACTATTTTTGCTTCTGCATCACTCAGCTCGATCACATCTCCGCTCTGGATGATAAAGATATTCTCTTTCGGAATTCCCAGAGACTGCGCGATCTCCGCATTTGCTTTTAAGTGGCGGTACTCACCATGCACCGGAATGGCATACTTTGGTTTTACCAGCGAATAGATCAGCTTTAACTCTTCCTGACAGGCATGTCCGGAAACATGCGCATCCTGGAATATCACGTTCGCACCCTTTGCAGAAAGCTCATTGATCACACGGGATACTGCCTTCTCATTTCCAGGAATCGGATTCGAACTGAAAATGATCGTGTCATTCGGCTGAATCGTCACTTTACGGTGTACATCCCCTGCCATTCTGGAAAGTGCAGCCATGGATTCTCCCTGGCTTCCTGTTGTGATCAGAACGGTCTTCTCCGGTGGATAGTTCTTCAACTGATCGATCTCGATCAGTGTATTCTCCGGAACATTCAGATACCCAAGCTCAGATGCTGTCGTGATGATATTTACCATGCTGCGTCCTTCTACCACAACTTTTCTTCCGTACTTATATGCAGAGTTGATAATCTGCTGCACACGGTCTACGTTCGATGCAAATGTCGCGATGATGATTCTTGTGTTCTGATGCTCTGCAAAAATATGATCAAACGTAATTCCCACCGTACGCTCTGACTGGGTAAATCCTTTCCGCTCTGCATTCGTGCTGTCTGACATCAGAGCCAGCACACCTTTCTTTCCGATCTCCGCAAAACGCTGCAGATCAATGGCATCTCCGAATACCGGTGTATAATCCACCTTGAAGTCTCCGGTATGCACAACAGTTCCTGCCGGTGAATAGATCGCCAGTGCGGAAGCATCCTGAATACTGTGGTTCGTCTTGATAAATTCAATTCGGAACTGTCCAAGATTGATGGACTGTCCATGACGCACCACTTTTCTCTTTGTCGTACGGAGCAGATTATGCTCTTTTAACTTGTTCTCGATGATTCCCATTGTCAGCTTTGTAGTATAGATTGGAAGATTGATCTCCTTAAGTACATACGGCAAAGCTCCGATATGATCTTCATGACCATGGGTGATCACAAATCCTTTTACTTTGGATATATTATCCTTCAGATAAGTCACATCCGGAATGACCAGATCGATTCCGAGCATGTCATCCTCCGGGAATGCAAGCCCGCAGTCTACCACAATGATACTGTCTTCATATTCGAAAGCAGTAATATTCATACCGATCTGCTCAAGACCTCCCAAAGGAATGATTTTTAATTTTCCACGATTTTCTTTTTTCAAAAATATACACCTCCATGAGTTTTTTATGTATTCTCTTTCCGCATGGAAGCTTCGGCACATTCCTTACACTGACCATAAAATTTCAGTTCATGATCCAACACATGAAAACCGGTATCGGCTTCGATCTGTGCCTCCAGATCCTCCAAAAAATCATCTTCAAACGGCATCACACGCCCACATGTTCTGCAGATCAGATGATGATGACTGTGTTTGGAGTCTCCGTCAAATATATGACCGATCTCATACCGGATACATCCATCATTGAAATGAATCCGGTCGATCAGCTGAATCTCATACAAAAGCTGCAGCGTACGGTACACGGTCGCAAGCCCCATTTTCGGATATTCATCCTTCATCAGCTCAAAAATGTCTTCCGCCGCCAGATGCTGCCCTTTATGTTCTGCCAGGGTCTGCAAAATAGAAAGTCTCTGTCTGGTCACTTTCCAGCCTTTTTCTCTGAGCTTTTCCTTGAGCATCCCCTGTACTTTTTCCTGTTCTACTGTCATCCTCCACGTCCCCTGCGGTAAAGTAATATTCTAAGTTACATTTCAATCTCTACATCTTCCAGCAGTTCCTCAAATACTTTGGAAACCGCCTGTAATTCTACGTCGTCCTCTACGATCTCATAGACACTCTCTTTCGCGTCCTGAGATTCACCTTCTTTTAAGATCAGACACTCCGCGTCATCCTCCTGTGAATCTGTCACAAGAATATAGGATGCCCCGTTGATCTTTGTCTGTTCCAGTACAAAAAATTCAACGCTGTCTCCTGACTCGTCAAAACAAAATTTAATCTTTTCCATGCGTTCTTCCTCCTGTGGGCAGCTTCTAGTTTTCCTCTTCGGCTTTCTTTTTCAAATAAATCGAATCCAGATATCCCTGCAGGATAAAAACAGCTGCGATCTTGTCAATATACTGCTTTCTGTTCTCGCGCCGCACCTGACTCTCGATCAATGTACGCTCTGCCTCCACGGTAGTAAGCCGCTCGTCCCACATCACCACATCAAGTCCTGTCCTGCGCACCAGCATCTCTTTGAATTCCAGAGACTTTTTTGCACGTTCACCCACATCGTTATTCATATGCTTCGGAAAACCAAGCACGATCGTATCCACTTCATATTCCCTTACCAGCTCTTCAATCCGGGCGAGTGTACGGCGCAGCTTGTTTTCCTCTTTTCTCTGAATGGTCTCTATCCCCTGCGCAGTCAGACCAAGAGCATCGCTGATCGCAACCCCTACAGTCTTCGTGCCATAATCCAGTCCCATGATCCGCATAGTCGATTATTCCCATGAATTATGCTCGATATACGCTTTTAACAGTTCTTCGACCAATTCATCCCTTTCCACCTTCATAATCAGGCTTCTTGCTCCATTATAGCTGGTAATGTAAGTAGGATCTCCTGACATAATGTATCCCACGATCTGGTTAACCGGGTTGTATCCTTTTTCTTTCAGTGCCTTATACACGATTTCCAGAATATCTTTTGCAGAAATCTGTGGTCCCGGTTCTACCTGAAAGAACTGTGTATTACTCAAATCGCTCATCGTATCTCCTCCATTTTTCTTTTATTCACGCGCAGATCTGATTCCCCGGAATCAGCATAATTGCGTTAGTATCCTACTTATCATTCTAATATAATCTATTTTAAAATTCAATGAATAATTTCCCGGCCATCTTTAATTTGCACGTTTAGAATACAATTCTGAAGATTTTTCTCTGACTCTAGTGCAATTTTCATATACTCTTTTGTGTGCCCTGTCCACATTTCTTTTCCGTTCACATCCGATTTTTCTTCCACCAGCACTTCCACTGTTTTTCCAAGGAACGATTCTTCATATGCTCTGCGGTTTTTCTCCCCCAGTTCGATCAGTCTGGCGCTTCTTTTTGCCTTGATCTGCTCCGGGATCTGTCCCTGCATCACTGCCGCTTTCGTGCCTTCTCGTTTGGAATATTTGAAAATATGAGTCTCATAGAAGCAGATCTTTTTCAGAAATTCATACGTTGTTTCAAATTCTTCCTCTGTTTCCTGCGGAAATCCCACGATCACATCTGTTGTCAGCGCCGGTTTTTCAAAATACTTTCTTAATATCTCACACTTTTCATAAAACTCTTCACTTGTATATCTGCGGTTCATCCTCTTTAAGGTTTCATTGCAGCCACTCTGCAATGACAGATGGAAGTGCAGGCACATCTTCGGAAGCGCTGCGATCGCCTGTACAAACTCTTCTGTGATGATCCTTGGTTCCAGAGATCCCAGACGAATCCTTTTGATTCCTTCAATCTCATGCACTGCACGAATCAGACTGAGCAGATTGTCTTCATTTTCAAAATCAATGCCATAGGAGCTCAGATGAATTCCCGTCAGCACGACTTCCTGGTATCCGTTTTTCGCCAGATCTGTCACTTCTGCTACTACATCTTCTTTTGCCCTGCTTCTGACTCTTCCTCTCGCATACGGGATAATACAGTAAGAACAAAACTGGTTGCAGCCATCCTGCACCTTGATATATGCTCTCGTATGCTCCCCCTGTTTTGTCAGATGCAGATTCTCATATTCTTTTGTATGATTGATATCGATCACTTCCCGCAAATCACCGTGTGCTTCTTCATATGCCTGCAGCGCTGTCAGAAGATCCTGCTTTTTATTGTTTCCGAGTACAATATCAATACATGGATCGATCACCTGCTTTTCAGCCTGTGCCTGCACATAACAGCCGGCTGCGACCACAACAGCATCCGGATTCATCTTTCTTGCCCGATGCAGCATCTGTCTTGATTTGCGGTCCGCAATATTGGTCACTGTGCATGTATTGATCACATAAATGTCCGCTCCTTCCTGAAACGGAACGATCTCATATCCGGCATGTTCCAGCATTTCCTGCATGGCTTCTGTCTCATATGCATTTACCTTACATCCCAGATTGTGTAACGCGACTTTTTTCATAAAAATATTCTCCTGGTTTTCCTTGTTTTTCCTGTTTGTTCCTTGACTTTTGCAGTTACTTCTCGTAGAATATACCTAGAGTACAGATACTCGAAGCATTGTATATCAAGGAGGGACTTTTATAATGAAAACAGTACAGATTTCTTTAAACTCAATCGACAAAGTAAAATCATTTGTAAACGAAATCACAAAATATGACAACGATTTTGATTTAGTGTCCGGAAGATATGTGATAGATGCCAAATCAATTATGGGAATTTTCAGTTTGGATCTTTCTAAACCGATCGATCTGAATATCCACGCTGATTCTAATCTGGATGACATCCTAGCTGCACTGGATTCTTACATCATCAAATAATGGAATCATTTATTTTTAGGCTGTCTCTTTATGAGGCAGCCTTTTTATTGTCCTATTTTACCATGATCGTTTCAACCGTATCGATTGCTGTCTGCATCAGCTCATCAATCTTCTCATCCAGATTTCTCTCGGATTTCTCAATACGCTCCAGATTCGGTTTTGTCACCGGATGCTTGGCAACAAAAATCGTACAGCAGTCTTCATACGGCTGGATCGATGTCTCGTACGTATCAATCTTTTCAGAAATATCCACGATTTCTTTTTTATCAAATCCGATCAGCGGACGGTAGACCGGAAGCGTACATGCCGCATTGGTTGCCATAAGGCTCTGCATCGTCTGGCTCGCAACCTGTCCGATACTTTCTCCGGTGATCAGTCCCAGGCAGCCATCCTGTTTTGCAAAATGCTCTGCAATCTTCATCATGTATCTTCGCATAATAATCGTCAGTTCTTCATGCGGACACTTCTCATAGATATACAGTTGAATGTCTGTAAAGTTGACTACGTTGAGCTTGATCGGGCCGGAATACCTGGAAACCAGTCTTGCCAGATCCACCACTTTTTCTTTTGCACGTTCACTCGTATACGGTGGTGCATGGAAATACGTTGCTTCCAGAGCGACACCGCGTTTTGCGATCATATATCCGGCAACCGGGCTGTCGATACCACCGGAGAGCAGGAGCATGGCACTTCCGTTAGTTCCTACCGGCATTCCGCCCGGCCCCGGAATAATCTCTGAGTACAGATAAATCTCTTCCCGTACTTCCACATTCAGACGAATCTGCGGATTGTGTACATCAACCTTCATCTCAGGGTACGCATCCAGGATCACACCGCCCAACTCACAGTTCAATTCCATAGAATTCAACGGATAAGACTTTCTGCTTCTTCTTGCTTCAATCTTAAATGTCTGGTTTTTCTCAGGGTACACTTCTCCGATATATTTTTCCACATCTTTTTTCAGCTGTTCAAATCCATTGTCCTGCAGACGCACAACCGGGCAGATTCCTACGATACCAAACACTCGTTTCAAACTTTCCACAGTCTCTTCGTAATCGTATTCGCCTTCACAGTCCACATACACTCTCCCCTGTGCTTTGTGTACATTAAATTCTCCGTCCACATCCTTCAATGCAAAACGGATCTGACGCACCAGAGCGTCTTCAAACAGATACCGGTTCTTTCCTTTGATCCCGATTTCTCCGTATTTAATCAAAAATGAATGAAATCTCATGATATTCTCCTTTATTTATCCTTTTCTTTTGGACTCTTTATCAAGCATCAATGTCTTGTATATCTTCTCAGCATCGGTACACAATTATATAGCGTTTCCAATGTATAGTCAATTTCTTCTCTGGTTGTAAATTCAGACATGCTGAAACGGATCGTCGCATCCAGATACTCTTTTCCTGCTCCGATGCCCTTTAACACCCCGCTGATTGCCGGATGGTTGGACGCACATGCAGAACCTGAGGATACGTAAATTCCTTTCTCTTCCAGCGTATGCAGAAGCACTTCACTTCGAATCCCTGCAAAGCCCACACTGATGATATGCGGTGCACTGTTTTCATCGGTCATCCCGTGAACGGTTGTATTTTCAATCTTCGCGATTCCTTCAATAAAATACTCTTTGAGTTCCCGCATCAGTGCAGTCTTCATATCCAGATCATGGTAGATCATCTTTGCCGCTAACCCGAGTCCTGCAATCCCCGGAACGTTCTCTGTACCGGAACGGACATTTTTCTGCTGTTCTCCGCCAAACACGATTGGTTTGATCTTAACTTTCTCACTGACATATAAAAATCCAGTTCCTTTCGGTCCGTGGATCTTATGTCCGCTTCCTGTCAGCAGATCGATCTTCTGACGCTTCGGATAAATCTTATACTTTCCGAATCCCTGTACGGCATCCGAATGGAACAGAATATCCGGATTATATTCCTTCACAATCCGGACAGCCTCATCGATCGGCTGCACTGCTCCTACTTCGTTATTCACATACATGACGGAAACCAGAATTGTCTCGTCACACAACGCCTCTTTCAGAGCTTCCAGCTTGATGCGTCCCACGCTGTCCACCGGAAGATAGGTCACACGAAAGCCTTCTTCCTCTTCCAGATAACGCATCGTATTCAAAATCGCCGGATGCTCTATAGATGATGTGATCAGATGATTTCCTCTTCTTTTGTTTGCTTTTGCTGTTCCAATGATCGCCAGATTGTCACTTTCTGTACCGCCGGACGTAAAATAAATTTCTTTTGCATTGACCTTCAGAATTTTTGCCAGAATTTCTTTTGCATCCTTGATATAATGCTCCGCATCCACACCTTTACGGTGCATGGAAGACGGATTTCCATAGTCCTGACACATCACTTTATATACCAGTTCTCCCACCTCTGTGTAACCTCTGGTAGTCGCCGAATTGTCCAAATATACTTCCATGATACCTTCCTTTTCACTTCTTCTCAATATTAAACTATGTTACTCTCTTTCCAGATGATACATCAGAATTGACAGGATCGTCATCCCCGCTGTCTCTGTTCGTAAGATTCTTCTTCCCAGAGTCACCGGAACTGCCCCTATCTCTTTTGCAGCTTCCACTTCTGCCTCTTCAAAGCCGCCTTCCGGACCGATAAAAATCCCGACTGACTGTCCAAAAGAAACAGAGGTGATCAGCTGCTTTGTGGCGTTTATCCCTGCTGCCTTCTCATAAGGGATCATCTTAACATCCAGCTGACGCGCGTATTCCAGCGCCTCCTTCCATTTCATCACCGGAAGTACTTCCGGAACGATCCCTCTTCCGGACTGCTTCGCCGCACTCTCTGCGATGGCATTCCATCTGTTCACTTTTTTCTGCGCTTTCTTCTCGTCCAGCTTTACAACCGCCCGCTTCGTCGCGACCGGCACGATTGCGTGTACGCCAAGCTCTACACACTTCTGAATGATCCATTCCATCTTATCTCCCTTTGGAAGACCCTGGAACAGATAGATCGGGCAGGAAAGTTCCGTGTCCGACTCCTGCTGCTCCACAATAGAAAGCACCACTCTTTCTTCCAGCAGTTTCTCGATCCGGCACAGGTATTTCCGGTTCACATCATCGTGTACACTGACTTCCTCTCCAACCTTCATACGAAGAACATGTACGATGTGGTTTACATCGGTTCCCTCTATATAAATGTTTTCCCCCTGCACCTGAGAGTCATATACAAAAAAATTCTGCATGGATCTTAATCCTTCCTTATCCGTTCTTTCTCGCCGTCACAGAAACCCACTCGCCCTGATACGTCACTTCCAGGACTTCCAGACCTGCTGCTTTAACTGCCTCTACCACTGTCTCTTCTTTGTCATCAATAATTCCGCTGGTGATGTAGATTCCACCGTCTTTGAGCTGATCCACGATCACCGGTGTCAGTGCGACCAAAACATCTGCCAGAATATTTGCAACGACAATGTCATATTTTCCATAACCAACTTTGTCCTGCACGTCTTTGTCATCAATGATATTTCCGATCATCACTTCGTACATCTCTTTACTGATTCCGTTGACTTCCATGTTCTCATAAGTTGCCTCGATCGCACATGGATCCAGATCTGTTCCAACGGAATATTTTGCGCCGAATTTCAAAGCCAGCATTCCCAGAATACCGCTTCCGCATCCCACATCAAGGATTGTTGTCTCCGGCGTTGTATATTTGCGGATCTGCCGGATACAAAGCTGGGTTGTCTCATGCATTCCTGTTCCGAATGCAGTCCCCGGATCGATATGGATCACCATTTTATCACTGTCTTCCGGCTTTACTTCCTCCCAGGATGGGATGATCAGAATGTCATCCACATAGAACTGATGAAAATACTGCTTCCAGTTATTTACCCAGTCCACATCCTCTGTCTGAGACTCTTCGATCGTACACGCCCCCACGTTCAAATAGGATGCCATATCTTGTAATTCTGCACGCACATCAGCAAGTACCTTTTCTTTATCTTCATCCTCCTCCAGATAAAAACTCAGGTATGCCACACCGTCATCTGCCTCTGTCTCCGGCAGGATATCAACGAACATCTGCTCTTTGTCCGACTGTGTCAGCGGAACTTTATCTTCAATCTCGACCCCCTGGATTCCCAAATCCATAAGCATACTGCTGACAATATCCTCCGCCTCTGTTGTCGTTGTCAGACGAAATTTATTCCATTTCATATTTGTTCCTCCGTTTACTTTTGCTTTTTACACTATATTACGTTTCTTTTATTTCTGCAAGAAAATCTTCTCTCACTTCGTATCGAAATGGTTACTGCTCACCTTGACCCAAAATGTACATCTCATCCCCGCAGGAAATCCGTCCGCCGTGAATGACCCTTGCAAATACACCTTCTCTTGGCATGATGCAGTCTCCCATCTTCTGAAAAATCTCACATCCGTGATGACATTCCTTTCCAATCTGTGTCATCTCTAAAATAACTTCGTTGCACTGAAACCGGGTTCCCACCGGAAGATTTTTAAAGTCAAATCCCTCTACCACCAGATTTTCTCCAAATGCACCATCTGCAACCTCTGCTCCTCTTGCCCGAAACGCCTCAATCTTTTCATAGGAAAGAAGACTGATCTGACGATGCCACTTTCCCGCATGGGCATCCTCTTTGATTCCAAAATCTTCTATAAATTCCGCACTTTTCACGTTCGTCTTTTGCGTTCCCTTTGCCGGGCTCGTACACACTGCTCTTACAATTCCCATTTCAACCTATCCTCCGATTTTTGACATCTCACGCTGTTCGAGACTTTCGTCCGCTTTTTCTGTTTCAAACTGATGGCAGCGTGGCTTTTCATAAATCAACCGCTCGAATACCTGCTTCAGTTCTTTATCATCCGTCTGCCCTCTTAAAAGGGATCTCATATCCACTCCCTGTGCGAACTGCAGACAGGGCTTCACAAAACCTTCAGCCGTCATCCGAATCCGGTTGCAGTCTTTGCAGAACTTATGGGAGATCGCACTGATAAATCCAATCTTTCCCTGAAACCCAGGAAACTCCCAGTATACTGCCGGACCATTTCCACGCACTGCCCCTGAATCCGGCTTTGCTGCACCATATATATTTTCCAGGTTCTTCTGTATCACTTCCTGCATACTTCCCTGATAAGCTTTTCCAAGACCGATCGGCATCATTTCAATAAAACGCACATCCAGCGGATACTCTTTTGCCAATGCTGCAAGCTTTCCCCACTGAAACTCATTACATTCATTCAGCGCCACGCAGTTTATTTTCACACGCATCCCCTGCTCCAGTGCCGCCCGAATGCCTTCCATTACCTGCAACAAACAGTCCTTTCCTGTCAATTCCTGATACTGCGCTCTGTCCATCGTATCCAGACTGATGTTAACCGCAGAAATTCCAGCCTTTTTGAGTGCAGGCAATTTATCTTTTAACAGGATTCCGTTTGTCGTCAGCGTCACCTGCTCGATTCCCGGAATCCGGCAGATCATCTCTGCAAGGTCTTCAATCCCCTTTCGCACCAGCGGTTCGCCGCCTGTCAGCTTGATCCTGGAAATCCCAAGTTCTGCCCCGATCCGGCACACCCTTGCGATCTCATCAAACGTAAGGATCTCATCGTGAGAAATCTGTCTGATTCCCTCTTTCGGCATGCAATACACACAGCGCAGATTGCACAAGTCCGTGACGGATACTCTCATATAATTTATGTTTCTTTCAAACTGATCCCGCATTCTCCTGTCACTCCTTTTAAAATTTCCAGTCCATGTGACAGTGTAGGCAAAATATACTCCAGATTTTCTTTCACCGCTTTCGGACTACCCGGAAGGTTAATGATCAGTGTCTGATTTCGAATCACCGATACCCCGCGGCTCAACATCGCTCTGGGGGTAATAGCCAGTGACGCATACCGCATTGCTTCTGCAATCCCCGGCGCATTTCGGGTAGCTACATTCATCGTTGCTTCCGGTGTACAGTCTCTTTGCGAAAACCCGGTTCCTCCTGTCGTGAGGATCAGATCCATCTCTTTCTCATCACTCAACTCTTTTAATACCGTCTCGATCTGCGCCTGCTCATCCGGAAGTAACCTGTATTCCGCCACTTCATATCCGGCTTCTTTCAACATCATCTGTACCAGCTCTCCGCTTTTATCTTCCCGTTCGTTTCGAAATCCCTTGTCGCTCAATGTCACAACTGCTGCCTTCATCTTCCCTCTTCTCCTCTGTCTTCCATTCTCGGATTTACGATCTCTCCACTCTTTCCTCCGGTCTTTTTACAAAGATAAATATCCTGTATTTCCATAAATTTATCCAGAGCCTTACACATATCATAAATCGTCAGAAGCGCCACACTGACACCTGTCAGCGCCTCCATCTCCACTCCGGTCTTTCCGGTCACTTTTACCGTACAAAAGCAGGTGATCTCCAGATTTTTAGGATCCTTTTCAAAACGGATCTTACAGTTCGTGATCGGCAGGATATGACACATCGGAATCAGATCCGCCGTCCGTTTCACACCCATGATCCCGGCTGTGGTCGCCACAGAAAGCACATCGCCTTTTCCGACCGTTCCGGCTTCAATCGCATCATACACGTCCCGGCTGACTTTGATCTTTCCGGTTGCTGTTGCTTCTCTTACCGTCTCTTTTTTCTCTGTCACGTCTACCATGCGGGCTTTTCCCTCCGCATCAAAATGTGTCAACGGCATACTCTTTTGCCCCCTTTTTTGTCATATTTTTTAGTATAACATATTTTTTCACGAAACACAAAACCGACAGGAAAGTCTCCTCTCCTGCCGGTTCTTATATTATGCCACTTCCGTTGTTTTCTCAAACTGTGAGTTATACAGATCCGCATAGAATCCGCCTTTTGCCAGAAGTTCTTCGTGATTTCCCTGCTCTACGATATCTCCGTCTTTCATAACAAGGATCATATCTGCATCCCGAATCGTTGACAGACGATGAGCAATCACAAAGCTGGTACGTCCCTTCATCAGGTTATCCATGGCTTTCTGGATCAATACCTCTGTCCTTGTATCTACAGAACTTGTCGCCTCATCCAGAATCAGGATCTTCGGATCTGCCAGAATTGCCCTCGCGATCGTCAACAGCTGTTTCTGACCCTGAGACACATTGTTTGCTTCTTCATTCAGTTCCATATCATATCCGCCCGGCAGTGTCTTCACAAACTGATGCACATGAGCTGCCTTGGCTGCCTGGATCACTTCTTCATCCGTTGCATCCAGTTTTCCGTATTTGATGTTGTCCCAAATACTTCCATTGAACAGCCAGGTATCCTGCAGCACCATTCCGAACATTTCACGCAGTTCACTTCTGTTGAAATCTCTGACGTCATGTCCGTCAATCTTGATCGCACCGCTGTTTACATCGTAGAATCGCATCAGAAGCTTGATCATCGTTGTCTTTCCTGCTCCGGTCGGTCCTACAATTGCAATTTTCTGCCCCTCTTTTACTTCTGCTGAGAAGTCATTGACAATGATCCTATCCGCATTGTATCCAAAATGAACATGATCAAAGCTTACATTTCCTTCCAGATTTTCTACCGATACCGGATGCTCCACAGTCTGATCTTCCTCTTCTTCCTCCAGAAATTCAAACACTCTCTCGGACGCCGCAGCTGTCATCTGCAGCATATTTGCAACCTGTGCGATCTGCTGGATCGGCTGTGTAAAACTTCTGACATATTGAATGAAAGACTGAATATCTCCCACTTCAATCGTTTTCTTGATCGTCAGAAATCCTCCCAGAATCGCAACGACTACATAGCCAAGATTTCCGATAAACTGCATGATCGGCATCATCATTCCTGAAAAGAACTGCGATTTCCATGCAGAGTCATACAATTTGTCATTGGTTGCATCAAACTCATCAATTACATTTTCTTCTTTATTAAAAGCCTTGATAATACTGTGACCACTGTAAACTTCTTCCACCTGTCCATTCACATTTCCCAGATACTCCTGCTGTCCGCGGAAATATTTCTGAGAATGCTTCATGACAAATCCGATCAGCAGCATGGAAATCGGGAGAATAATCAGTGTCACAAGTGTCATCAAAGGACTGATCGTAAGCATCATGATCAGCACCCCAATCAGCGTTGTCACGGATTGAATCATCTGTGTCGCACTCTGGTTCAGACTCTGTCCCAGTGTATCAACATCATTGGTCACTCTGGATAACACTTCTCCGACTGGTTTTGTATCAAAATAGTTCATCGGCATACGATTGATCTTCTCTGAGATTTCTTTTCGCAAACGGTATGTTGTTTTCTGAGAAACCCCCGTCATCAGATATCCCTGAATAAACGAGCACAATGTGCTGACCAGATATAATGCAAGTGTCAGCAGCAGGATCTGTCCAATCTTTTCAAAGTCCATCCCGCTTCCGCCGGATACTTTGCTCATCAGACCGTTGGCAATTTCCGTTGTTGCTTTTCCAAGAATCTTTGGTCCGATAATCGTAAATGTTGTTCCGCAGACTGCAAAGATCACGATCAACAGCATCTGCACCTTGAATACACTCATATAATGAAGCAATTTCTTAAGTGTTCCCTTTAAATCCTTTGCTTTTTCATCCGCTCCTTGCGGACCCATATGTCCATGTCTAGGCATTTGCTCCCGCCTCCTTCCCACTGAGATTCAATTCTGCCTCCGAAAGCTGTGAAGCCGCGATCTGGCGGTATACCTCACAATTTTCCAGAAGTTCGCTGTGTGTTCCGATTCCGGCAACTCGTCCCTCGTCCAGCACAATGATCTGATCTGCATGCAGGATCGTACTGATTCGCTGCGCCACTATCAAAACCGTACTGTCTTTTGTCTTTTCTTTCAATGCTCTTCTCAAGATAACATCTGTTTTATAATCCAGCGCCGAGAAACTGTCATCAAAGATAAACAGCTCTGGATGTTTCGCGATCGCTCTTGCAATGGACAATCTCTGTTTCTGTCCGCCAGATACGTTGGAACCGCCCTGTGCAATGTGACTGTGATATTTCTCCGATTTTGCTTCAATAAACTCTTCCGCCTGTGCGATTTGTGCAGCTTCCTTCATCACAGCTTCGCCACCATCCGGATTTCCGAATAAAATATTAGAAGCAATATCTCCGGAAAACAGAACTCCCTTCTGTGGAACATATCCGATCTTATCTCTCAGCATATGCTGGGATACTTCCCGGACATCCACACCATCCAGAGTGATCGATCCTTCTGTCACATCGTAAAATCTCGGGATCAGATTAACCAGCGTAGATTTTCCGCTTCCGGTACTTCCAATGATCGCTGTAGTCTCTCCCGGCTTTGCTGTAAAATGGATATCGTGAAGCACATCTTCGTCCGCTCCCTGATATCGAAAGGATACATGTTCAAATTTCAGGACACCTTTTTCCGATTTCTGGAACTCTGCGGCTTCTTTCGGATCCTCAATTACAGATTTGCTTGTCAAGATCTCTTCAATACGATCTGCAGATACCGCTGCTCTTGGAAGCATGATCGAGATCATACAGATCATCAAGAATCCCATGATAATCTGCATCGTGTACTGAATAAATGCCATCATATCTCCAACCTGCATCTGGCCGTCACTGATTCCATGTGCTCCATTCCATACGATCAGCACAGAAATTCCATTCATGATGAACATCATGGTAGGCATCATAAACGTCATCGCACGATTGACAAACAGACTGGTCTTCGTCAGATCAATATTTGCCGCATCAAATCGTTTTTCCTCATACTTTTCCGTACTGAATGCCCGAATCACCGGAAGTCCTGTCAGAATCTCCCTTGTCACCAGATTCAGCTTATCGACTAATTTCTGTAAAATCTTAAACTTTGGCATTGCAACTACAAACAGCACCAATACCACACATGCAATCAGACCAACCGCAAATGCAATGATCCAGGACATAGAAACATTCGTCTGAAATACCTGATACACTCCTCCGATAGCCAAAATCGGTGCATACAGAACCATCCGCAAAATCATCACTGACAGTACCTGTACCTGCTGAATATCATTCGTGCTTCTGGTAATCAGGGATGCGGTAGAAAAATGGTCAAATTCATTGTTGGAAAATCCGACCACCTTTCGGAACACATTTCCTCTGATATCGCGTCCCACTCTGGCACCCACTCTGGCTGCCAGATAACAGACCAGAATACTTGCTGCCATTCCAAGAAGTGCCAATGCGATCATTTTTCCTCCTGTAGCAAAGAGGTAGTGATACTGTAGTCCCTCCACATCAATTCCCAGATCCTTGTAAACCCCTTTTGCATAACTCATCGCTGCCTGCTCCAGGATCATATCCGGCATATCCTTCATTTCTTTCTGAAGTTCCTTCGTCAGCTCCTCCCTTGCTTCTGACGGCAGCATCTGCAAAATATCAAATACTGTCGTATCTTCTGTCAGCATTTCTTTCGGAATCTGTTGTTTTAACATCTCTTCCGCTTCCTGCGTCTTCTCGCTTCCGGACTCAAATCCGGAAGTGATCATCATTGGAAGCGCCAATGCGTCTTCCACTTCTTTAAGCTCTGTCTCATTTTCTTTCACAGCTTCCTTGAGCACAAATGCCGGTTTGTCATAAGAATCCTCATTTTTTTGATAAGCATCCTTCACGGTCTGTAAATCATTCTCTGACACAAACAGCATTAGCTTATTCCATTCTTCTTCTGAAATTGCTGTTGGTGCCTTGTCTTCAATTCCGCCCTGTAGGATTCCGACATTGACAATATCCGACGTATATGCCGGAAGCGACAGATCGCAATATGCCTGTACGATCAAAATCGCCACGATTGCGATCACCGCCTGCCAGTAATGCAGAATATACTTAAATAAATTTTTCATACGCTCTCCTTTCCTGCCTTATCTCTCTGTTTTACTTTCTCCTGATGTATGAAACCTTGGTTCTTCTTTTAAGTTGTCAAAAATCTGAATCATAATTCTTCGCAAAAGAAGCTTCTCTTCCTGACTGATGCCTCGGAACATGATTTCATCCATCTGCATGGCCACTTCCTTTATATGTTCAATGCAGGCCTTTCCCTTTTCATCCAGATACAGACGCATGATTCTTTGATCCTTTTCATCCGGCTGCCGTTTGATAAATCCAGCCTTCTCCATCTTCTGAATCGCAGATGTAATAGACGGCGCCGTCACATTCAACTTTTTTGCCAGCTCCTTCTGAGAAAGAGGCTTTTGAGAAACAGCTTCCTCATGATGCAGCATAAAAAGGATGCCTGCCTGACTCTTATTCAACCCATACTTGTCAAACATCTTCTGTGCCCGCAGTCCGCCCTGATGAACCACCATCCCAAAGAGTCCGACACTTGGAACCTTATCCAGATCACAGCGCATTGCTATACCTCCTTTTTAATTAGTTAGATATCTAATCGATATATTAGTATTATCTTCCAAAAAAATCAAGCATTAATATAATTTTTCACATTTTTTTAATATTTATGCCAATAAACTAGTTAGATATTTAATTATTTTCATTTCGTAAAAAAGCAGTCTCAGATCAACATCTGAGACCGCCGGATAAAAATCCCGTTATGTTCTATTTTATTCCTCTTCTTCTGTGCTTTTTTTGCGCTTCAGAGTCCTTACATTTACTCCATTAACTTCAATATGATCATCTACAGCAATGACCAGACACTGCCTTCCATCTATCACTCTCGTTTCAATCAGATCCGCCCGTTCCGGATTGACTTTAATCACAATATCCGGCGTTTCAATCTGAAACTTTTTTGTCTCCGTAATATTGGTTGCAAGAAGAGAAGTCTTTTCCCCCGCTGTTTCTTCATAATTCTGATCAAAACACTCCATTTTTTCCGAAGAAACGCCGCTCTTTTCAAATACCTTGCGTACATCGGTCTTATCCAGCTGCAGCGGTTCCGGTTCTTCTTTATGTTCCTCAATCATGTCATTCAAAGTATCATGGATATTGCGGATCGTCTCATAATCTCCGTCTTCTCCCAGAGTATCCTCGATCAGCATCTGAAATGTCTCCTTCTGCGTGTTGGCTGACATCGGCATCCTTGCTCCCAGCAGCTGCTCAATCAACTCCGGCTGCAAATCCTCTGATTTCTTCGTATAATAGAGTACTCCATGAATATCCGTGCTTCTGTCATTAAAAGCCGGAAACAAAAATCCCTTGTCCGGCATATCTACCACCCAGTCCCGGATACGATCCTGAATACAATTGCTCTCTGCATTGTAACTTAATCCTGCCTTTGACAACGAAACCGGACAGATACTGCACACCAAATACTCATACACTTCATCGGATGCGTCAAACATCTCCATATTGTCAGACGATCTGCCCGGCACATCATACATTGCATGGATTAAAATAATATAATAATTCTCCGCATACTCATATGTAGCGATTACTTTGTCATAAAATTCTTCCAGGAGCATGTCATCTTCCAGCTTACTGGCTTTTAGTTTCATTAAAAATTCCTGTGTCCCGCCTGGCATCTCCTGGTCGATCGGGAATTCCATATTCAACATATTTTTCCCCATCGTCCCGGAAAGTGTCTTTTTAAAAATGTCAAAATATTTAAACGCCTCTTCCTCAGGCAAAGATAAAAATGCCGATTTTGATTCCATCTTTTTATTTTTCTCATGATCCACATAGCAGCCGGCAATTCTTGTGATCGCGCAATTTGCCGGTGTAAACTGCTTACGGATTTCTAATACTTCTTTTTTATTCATAATAAATTTCTCCCTCCAGAATATAAGAAAGGGTCCTGCAACAACCAGAACCCTTTGATACAACTGCTAATTATATTATATGGACAGCCTGTATGGATGTCAATATTGTTTTCTATTTACCATGCTCCTATTACTCCATTCTGTTACTGTTCCATTATTTTATTAGCTCTTCTTATATCAATAATAATTACTATTATTATAATTAATTACAAATTTCTATTTTTTAGTAGACTTATCGTTTTGTTTTGGTTATAATACATATGTTAAATGCTTTCGTTAAAAATTAAAGGAGGACTATTTTTATGAAAAAATATTTATGTGAAGCATGTGGATACATTTATGATCCTGAAGTAGGCGATCCAGACAACGGTGTAGAGGCTGGAACAGCTTTTGAAGATATCCCGGAAGACTGGTTATGTCCACTGTGCGGACTTGGAAAAGACGCATTTGTTGAAACAGAATAATGCATAAAAAGTATCGCTCATCATCTCAGGCGGATGATGAGCGATTTCTTTTTTATTTTCCTGTATGAAGCAATTCATTCGCATTGCGGATCCGCTCTTCTGTCGGAGGCTCGATCCCCTCCAGCGGATATTCCATCCCCAGTTCTTTCCACTTATACTCTCCCAATGTATGGTACGGAAGTACTTCCACTTTCTCTACATTGGAGAGTGTCTGAATGAATGCATCCAGCTTTTTCAGATATTCATCATTATCACTTCTCTCCGGAACCAGTACGTGACGAATCCACACCGGTTTATTGATGTCACTTAAATATCTCGCCAAATCCAGAATATTCTGATTCGTATGACCAGTCAAAATCTTGTGCTGCTCATCGTCAATATGTTTGATATCCAAAAGAAGCAGATCTGTATATTTCATCAGTTCCTCAAACTTACTAAAAAACGGTTCTTCTCTTGTAAAAGGTGCTCCACTTGTATCGATTGTTGTGTGGATTCCTTTTTCTTTTGCTTTCTTAAACAATTCCAATAAGAAGTCGATCTGCAAAAGCGGCTCGCCTCCGCTGACTGTAATTCCACCGGATTTTCCCCAATAACTGCGGTATTTCCATGCTTTGTCCAACAATTCATCTGCTGACATCTGCGTTCCTGTCTTCATACTCCATGTATCCGGATTATGGCAGAACTGACAGCGCATTGGACATCCGCTCACAAAAATAAGAAAACGGACTCCCGGTCCGTCTACGGATCCAAAACTCTCTGTTGAGTGTATATATCCTTTCATTTGCTTGATTCCCTTTCTCTTGATATTTAAAAAGGGACGTAGCATCCTGTTTGTACTACGTCCCTGTGAATTACAAATTACAGTGCTTTATGGCATGTTCTTGCAATTACGTCTAACTGCTGCTCACGTGTCAGGTCGATGAATTTAACAGCGTATCCTGATACACGGATTGTGAAGTTTGTATATTCTTCTTTCTCTGGGTGCTCCATAGCATCGATGAGTTTCTCTGTTCCGAATACGTTTACGTTCAGGTGATGTGCTCCCTGATCAAAGTATCCGTCCATTACGTTAGCCAGATTTACTTTTCTCTCATCGTCATCATGTCCAAGTGCTCCAGGGCTGATTGTCTGTGTATTAGAAATTCCGTCCAGTGCTTCTTCGTATGGAAGTTTTGCAACTGAGTTCAGAGAAGCTAACAGACCATTCTGCTCTGCACCGTAAGATGGGTTTGCTCCTGGTGAAAGTGGTTCCCCAGCTTTTCTTCCGTCTGGAAGAGATCCTGTAGCCTTACCATATACAACGTTAGATGTAATTGTAAGGATAGATGTTGTTGGCTCAGAGTCTCTGTATGTGTGGCATTTTTTCAGTTTGCTCATGAATGTTCTTAACAGCCATACAGCAATCTCGTCAGCACGGTCATCATCGTTACCGTATCTTGGGAAGTCTCCCTCTGTCTCGTAGTCAACAGCAAGTCCGTTTTCGTCACGGATTACTTTAACTTTTGCATATTTGATCGCACTTAAAGAGTCTACTACGTGAGAGAATCCAGCGATACCTGTAGCAAATGTACGTCTTACATTTGTATCGATCAGAGCCATCTCTGCTGCTTCATAGTAGTATTTATCGTGCATGTAGTGAATCATGTTCAATGTATCTACATACAGTTTAGACAGCCATTCCATCATCTGGTCATATTTGTCCATTACTTCATCATAGTCAAGGTACTCTGATGTGATTGGGCTGTATTTTGGAGCAACCTGTGTTTTTGTCTTCTCATCAACACCACCGTTGATTGCGTAAAGCAGACATTTTGCAAGGTTTGCACGTGCTCCAAAGAACTGGATCTCTTTTCCTGTCTGTGTTGCAGATACGCAGCAGCAGATAGAATAGTCATCTCCCCATACTGGACGCATTACATCATCGTTCTCGTACTGTACAGAACTTGTCTTGATAGAAATATAAGAAGAATATTTCTTGAAGTTCTCTGGCAGATTAGAAGAATATAATACTGTCAGGTTTGGCTCTGGTGAAGGTCCCATGTTCTCCAGTGTATGAAGGAAACGATAGTCGTTCTTTGTTACCATAGAACGTCCGTCCATTCCGATACCACCCATTTCCAGTGTAGCCCATACCGGGTCTCCTGAGAACAACTCGTTATAAGATGGAATTCTTGCGAATTTAACCATTCTGAACTTCATAACGATGTGGTCGATCAGTTCCTGAGCTTCTGTCTCTGTCAGTGTTCCGTTCTTTAAGTCTCTTTCAATATAAATGTCAAGGAATGTAGAAATACGTCCAACGCTCATTGCAGCACCATTCTGAGTTTTGATTGCTGCAAGGTATCCGAAGTACAGCCACTGCACAGCTTCTTTTGCGTTTGTAGCTGGTCTGGAAATATCAAATCCGTAAACAGCAGCCATTTCTTTCATTTCTTTTAATGCTTTGATCTGATCAGCGATTTCTTCACGAAGACGGAAATCTGTTCCTTTCATTCCGTGTCTTTCACCCTCGATAAAATCATTCTGTTTCTGCTCGATCAGGTAATCGATTCCGTAAAGAGCTACACGACGGTAGTCACCTACGATACGTCCTCTTCCGTATGTGTCCGGAAGTCCTGTGATTATCTTGCTGTGACGGGCTTTTTTCATCTCAGGTGTGTAGATATCGAATACTCCCTGATTGTGTGTTTTATGATATTTTGTGAAGATCTCGTGCAGTTTCGGGCTTGGCTCATATCCGTATGTTGTACAAGCCTGCTCAGCCATTTTAATACCACCGTATGGCATAAATGCTCTCTTCAGCGGTTTGTCTGTCTGAAGACCAACAACCTGCTCTAAATCTTTCATTTCTTCGTTAATATATCCCGGGCCATACGCTGTCAGTCCAGAAACTACTTCTGTCTCCATATCCAGAACGCCGCCTTTTGCACGCTCTTCTTTCTGCAGTTTCTGAAGCTCTCCCCATAATTTGTCAGTTGCCTCTGTAGGTCCAACCAGGAAAGATTCATCACCTTCATATGGTGTGTAGTTGTTCTGGATGAAGTCACGAACGTTAACTTCCTCTTTCCAGAGTCTTCCGTTAAATCCTGACCACTGTTCAAACTGTGCCATCGTTTAAAATCCTCCTTCAATGTACATGAATAATTTTCTCTTTCTTACGGGTCTTAGTATACCATTATGTTAAAAGAAAGACAAGAGAAAACAGGAATGATTCTCGTTTGTATTTGATTTAGTACAATCTGAAAATTTTAAAAAAATATTGCCAAAAACGCACTGCATTTTTGGCAATATTCTCATTTCTTATAACCGAAAACCGTCTATTCGTTTTTCAGATTATTTGAATTTTTTTACTAATACTGCAAGG